>OGCL01000003.1_pt1 | contig 383337 bp, 353 predicted proteins | sample 1570041 | NCBI WGS metagenome assembly OGCL01 (sample SAMN06266162, study PRJEB24511) | hot springs metagenome | isolation source: Hot spring water | place: South Africa: Limpopo | collected 2015-06-22
CGCGCGGCCGACCGGAACGGTGCGCGTGCGCCCGCCCTTGCCTGTGACGGTGACTTCGCCCGCCGCCAGGTCGAGCCTGCCGTCATCGGCATCGAGCGCCACGAGTTCGCCACGCCGCAAGCCCGAGGAGTAGGCCAGCTCGGCGATCGCCCGGTCGCGCGCCTCGGCCGGGTCCTGGGGCAGCGGACCTGCGAGCAGGCGTGCCGCCTGTTCGACCGAAAGGACGCGCGGCAGCCGCCGCGCCGCGCGCGGTGCGCGCACGCCCTCGACGGGGTTGGCCGGGAAGCGATGGTATCGGCACGCCCAGCGGTAGAAGCCGCGCCAGGCCGATAGCGCGAGCGCGATCGTGCGCGCCGAGGCACCCGCGGCCGCGAGCCGCGCCACTGCGCGCCGCAGCTGCGCTGCATCCAAGCGCGCAAGGGGCGCATCCCCTGCGAGCGTGCGCAGCGTCGCGAGCGCCCGGGCGTAGTTGCGCTGCGTCGCGGGGGCGAGCCGGCGCTGCTCGTGCAGGCGGGCGAGGTACTGCGCGACGAGTTCGCCCTCGCGCGCCGCTCGAGCCTCGCTGCGCGCCGCCACGTCTCTAGCCGCGCGCCGCGAGCGCGCCGCCCACCAGCTCGCCGATGCGCCGCAAGTGCAGCGTACCCATTTCGGCGTGAAAGCGCTGCGGGTCGTCGCTCCCGAGGGCGAGCAGGCCGTAGACGCGGGCTGCGCCGAGCGGCACGAGCGCGAGCGAGCGTACGTGCCCCGCCGCCTCGCCAAAGAGCGCAGCGAATTCGTTACCGGCGGCAGAGCCGCAGACGGGGGCCGCCAGCCGCTCGGCCGCCTCGCGCAGTGCAGCCGGCAGCGGCGCCACCTCGGGCGTCGCCTGCGCCAGGCGCCGACCCCAGAGCCGCACCACGACGTGCGGCACTTCGAAGTCCTCGCGCAGATGGGAGGTGAGCGCCTGCAGCGCGGCGGCCACGTCCGGCGCAGCGAGGAGCGCGATGGCAAGCCGGTGCACTTTCTCGCCGATGGCGTCGTTTTCCTCGCCGAACTGGACGAGCTCGGCGAGCTTCGCTTCGAGCATTTTCGCTTTCTCGCGCAGCCCGAGCAGCTGACGCTCAACGAGCGGAATGGCGCGCCCGCCGTGCGGATGCGGCACGAGCAGCGTCTCCAGCAACTCCGGATGCTCGTCGAAGAAATGCGGATGCGCGGCGAGGTAGCGTGCAACCTCGGTCGGATTCATGTGTCCTCGTCCCCGATGTCGATCGAGCCCTCGAACACGGTGCGCGCCGGGCCCTTCAGGCGCAGCGCATTGTCTCCGCCTGCCCAGGTGACGGTCAACGTGCCACCGCGCGTCGCGACCGAGACCGGCGAGTCGGCGCGGCCGAGCAATAGGGCCGCCACGACAGCGGCGCAGGCGCCGCTACCGCACGAGAGCGTCTCGCCCGTGCCGCGCTCCCAGACCCGCAACGCCATCGCGTGGCGGTCGCGCAGTTCGGCGTAGCCCGCGTTCACGCCGCCGGGAAAGCGCGCGTGATGCGCGATGCGCGGCCCCTGCGTCGCGACCGGCGCGCGCGCAAGGTCGGCGACGAACTGGACCGCGTGCGGGTTGCCGATCGAGACGAGCGCGAGCGCAACGCGCTCGCCGTCGACGTCGAGCGTCTCGACGAGCGGCTCGCTCCAGCGCGGCACTCCCATCTCGACGCTCGCTTCGCCGTCGTCCTCGAGCCGCGGCACGATCGTGCCCGCGAGCGTCTCGACGCGGATCTCGCGCCGGGCGGTAAGGCCGCGCTCGTGCACGAAGCGCACGAAGCAGCGCGCCCCGTTTCCGCACGCCTCGACCTCGCCGCCATCGGCGTTGAAGATGCGGTAGCGGAAGTCGGCGTCCGGTCCGCGCGGCGGCTCGACCACGAGCACCTGGTCGCAGCCCACGCCGTAGTGCCGGTCGGCGAGCCGGCGCAGCTGAGCGCGCGACAGCGTGAAAGGCCGACGCGTGCAGTCGAGCACGACGAAGTCGTTGCCCGCTCCTTCCATCTTGGTGAAGGCGAGCCTCATGACGCCACGGCGTCTCCCGCGTCGAGCCGTGCGCCTTCGTGGCGCGCCTGACGTTCGCCGATCGCGTGCATCACGGCGAGCGCGAGCGCGAGCGCCTGTCGGCCCGCCTCGGCGCCCACCTCGGGTGGTTCGCCCTGCGCGACCGCGCGCAAAAAGGCCTCCGTCTGAGCCGCGAGCGGGTCCGCCGGTCCGTAGACGCGGTCCTCCTCATGGAGCGCGTGCTCCCCGGCGCGCGCGACGCGCAGCCGCTGCGCCCGCAGGTCCACCGACACGTAGCGCTCGCGGTAAAAAACCCGGAACTTGCGAAGCGGCTCCCGGCTGACGCGACTCGCGACGACGCTTGCCACCGTGCCGCCGGCGAACTCGATGCGCGCGTTGGCAATGTCGGTCGAGGCGCTCAGCACCTTGAAACCGCTCGCACTCACCGCCTCGACCGGGGCGGGCGCAAGAGCCAGGGCCAAATCGAGATCGTGGATCATGAGGTCGAGCACGACGTCGACGTCGGTGCCGCGGGGCTGGAAGGGTGCGAGCCGCTCGGCGTCGATAAAGAGCGGCTGGCCGCCTTCGGCAAGGAGCGCTTGGAAGGCGGGGTTGTAGCGCTCGATGTGGCCGACTTGCAGCACGCGGCCGCGGCGCAACGCCAATTCGGCGAGACGGTCGGCCTGCGCGAGCGAGCGGGCGAGCGGCTTTTCGACGAGCAGGTGCAGGCCCGCCTCCAGGCAATCCTCGGCGATCGCGTGGTGCACGGCCGCCGGCGCAGCGACCACGGCCGCGTCCAGTTCGCCGAGCAGCGCCCGATGCGTGCTCTCGGCGCGACAGCCAAGCTCGGCGGCGAGGGCGCGCGCGCGCGCGGCGTCCGGATCGGCGACGGCGACCAAGCGGGCGCGCGGGTTCGCCGCCAGCTTTTGCGCGTGCAGCCGGCCCATGCGGCCGGCGCCGATGACCGCGATCCGGACTGCGCTCAATAGAACCGCGCCTCCCCGGGCGGGCGGGTCTTGAAACGCTTGTGCATCCAGTGGTACTGCTCGGGCATCTCGCGCACCCTCGCTTCGATGTACGCGTTCATGCGGCGCGCATCGGCGCGCGCGTCCTCGCCGGGGAAATTGTCCCACGGCGGCTCGATGTGCACCTCGTAGCCCTCACCGCGTCCGAGCATGCGCGTCACGCACGGCAGCACCGCCGCGCCGGCCAGCCGAGCGAGCCGGCCAAGGGCCGCGGTCGTCGCCGCCGGCACCCCGAAGAAGGGGACGAACACCGAGCCGCGCGGACCATAGTCCTGGTCGGGCAAGTAATAGAGCGGTCGGCCCGCGCGCAGGGCCGCAAGCAGCGGCCGCACGCCCTCCTGGCGCGACACGAGCCGCTGGTCGCCAAAGCGCATGCGGCCCTCGTAGAGCAGGCGGTCGAAGGCGCGGTTCTTCTGGCGCGCGTACATCGACACCATCGGCAGCTCGAGCGCAAGGCGCGCAAAGCCGGCGTCCAGGCCGACGAAGTGGGGCGCAAAGAGCACCGCCGGCCGGCCCGCAAGGCCGCGCAGGTGCTCCAGACCCTTGACGCGGACGAGCGCTTCGATCTGCGCGCGCGTGCCCCACCACAGGTGCGCGCGTTCGGCGAAAGCACGACCGAAGGCGCGGAAATGCGCCCGCGCAAGGCGCTCGCGCTCCTGCGGCGAGAGTTCCGGCAGACAGCGCGCGAGGTTGATGCGCGTCACCCGCCGCCGCTCGGCGATCAGCTGAAAAGCGAGCGCGCCGGCCGCCTCGCCTGCGGCGGCGTAGACCGGCTGCGGCAGCCGGCGTGCAAGCCGCATGAGCGCAAAAAGCAGCCTCACCCCGTCGTCACGCGCTCGGCCGCGCGCAACGGCCGTTTGTAGCGGTTGTAGGCCCAGAGGTACTGCTCCGGGCACTCGCGAACGAGCGCTTCCAGCGCTCGGTTCATGCGCCGCACCGGCGTCTCGCCCGGCTCGCGCGCCGGCAGCCGGCGAAGGCGGATCTCGTAGCCCGCTCCCCGTGGGAGTCGCTTCGCCCAGGCGAGGAAGCAGGCGACGCCCGGCCGTTCGGCCAGTTTCGCAGCGAGCGTCACCGTATACGCGGGCCGGCCAAAAAACTCGGCCCACTCGCCTTCGCCCTCGCCCGGCACTTGGTCGGGGAGGAATCCCACCGCCTCACCGCGGGAAAGCGCGCCGAGCACCTCGCGCACGCCGGCGACGTCGGCGGGCACCAACCGCACGCCCGGGCGCTCCCGCCCTTCGCGCATGAGCGGTTCGAGCACGGCCAGGCGCGGGCGGCGGTAGAGGATCGTGATCGGCACGCGCGCGGCGGCGTAGAGCGCGGCGACCTCGAAGCAGCCCAGATGCGGCGTGAGAAAGAGCAGCGCCTTGCCGCTCGCGCGCGCGGCGAGCGCCTCGGCTTCGCCTTCGACGCGGCGCACGAGCGCAGCCACCTCGGCGTGCGGCCGGAACCAGAGCGCCGGCAGCTCGGCGACGAGCTTGCCGGCCTCGGCGATCGCGCGCGCGCGTGTGCGCGCATCGGGCCAGCCCGCGGCGCTCAGGTTGTGACGCAAACGACGACGGTAGACCGGCGAGGCGAGGTACATGGCCCACCCGAGGACGCTGCCCACCGCATGCAGCACGGCCAGCGGCAGGCGCGCCATTAGGCGCAAAAGCGCGCGCGCCATCTGGTATTCTTGCAGCCCCCTAACGCAGGCAGAGCCATGAGCGATCTTCTCTTCACTTCCGAGTCGGTGTCCGAGGGGCATCCGGACAAAGTCGCCGACCAAATTTCCGACGCGGTGCTCGATGCCATTCTAGCGAAGGACCCCAACGCCCGCGTCGCCGCGGAGACGCTCGTCACGACGGGGCTCGTCGTGCTCGCGGGCGAGATCACGACGAGCGCCGTCGTCGATTTCCAGCAGATCGCGCGCGACACGATCCGCGCGATCGGCTACGACGACTCGGACTACGGCATCGACTACAAGGGTTGTGCGGTGATGACCTGCTACGACAAGCAGTCACCCGACATCGCGCAGGGGGTCGACGAAGGCCGCGGGCTGGACCTCGAGCAGGGCGCCGGCGACCAGGGCATGATGTTCGGTTACGCCTGCGACGAGACCCCGCAGCTCATGCCGCTGCCGATCTACCTTGCGCACCGGCTGGTCGAGCGCCAGGCCGAGGTGCGGCGCGATGGCCGCCTGCCGTGGCTGCGCCCGGACGCCAAGTCGCAGATCACGGTGCGCTACGTGAACGGCCGACCCGATGCCATCGACACGGTCGTGCTCTCGACGCAGCACGCCCCCGAAGTCGGTCACAAGGAACTGACCGAGGCGGTGATCGAGACGATCATCAAGCCGGTGCTACCCAAGCCGCTCGTCAAGGGCGAGATCCGCTACCTCGTCAACCCGACGGGCCGTTTCGTGGTCGGTGGACCCCACGGCGACACCGGCCTCACCGGACGCAAGATCATCGTCGACACCTACGGGGGAGCGGCCCCGCACGGGGGCGGCGCCTTCTCCGGCAAGGATCCCTCGAAGGTGGACCGCTCGGGCGCTTACGCGGCGCGCCACGTGGCAAAGAACGTCGTCGCCGCCGGCCTCGCGTCGAAGTGCCTGGTGCAGGTCGCCTATGCCATCGGCGTCGCAAAACCGGTCTCCGTCATGGTCACGACCTTCGGCACCGGCCGGCTTTCCGACGAGGCGCTCTCGAAGCTCGTCGCCGCGAACTTCGACCTGCGGCCCAAGGCGATCATCCAGAATCTCGACCTGCTGCGTCCGATCTACCGCAAAACCGCCGCCTATGGGCACTTCGGCCGCGAGGAACCGGAGTTCACCTGGGAGCGTACCGACAAGGCCCTTGCGCTTCGGCAGGCGGCCTGAGCCCCCATCGCCGCGGCCGGCGTATAATTCGTGCCGCTGAGGGGCGCTGCGTCCGGAGGCCGCTATCGGCGGCCCGGTCAGGCTCAGCATAATCAACGGCGCCCGCATCGGATGACGGTGCGGGCGCTTTCGTTTTTTTCCGGGCATGCGCGAACTGAGGAGCTAGGCATGAACGCACCGAAACCCCGTTTTACCGACTACCGGGTGGCCGACCTTTCGCTCGCCGACTGGGGGCGGCGCGAGATCGCGATCGCCGAGTCCGAAATGCCGGCGCTCATGGCGATGCGCGCCGAGTACGCCGCGAGCCGCCCCCTGGCCGGGGCGCGTATCGCCGGCAGTCTGCACATGACGATCGAGACGGCGGTTCTGATCGAAACGCTCAAGGCCCTCGGCGCCGAGGTGCGCTGGGCCTCGTGCAACATCTTCTCGACCCAGGACCACGCTGCCGCCGCGATCGCCGCCGGCGGCACGCCGGTGTTCGCGTACAAGGGCGAGACGCTCGACGAGTACTGGGAGTTCACGCACCGGATCTTCGCGTTCGGCGCGGAGGGCCCGAACATGATCCTCGACGACGGGGGCGATGCGACCCTGCTCGTGCACCTCGGGGTCGCGGCCGAGAAGGATCCGTCGCTGATTGCCCATCCGCAGAACGACGAGGAGCGCGCGCTCTACGCCGCCGTGCGGCGGTGTCTGGTCGAGCGACCGGGTTGGTATTCGCGCATCGCCTCGGGCATCCGCGGGGTGACCGAGGAAACGACCACCGGTGTGCATCGCCTCTACCGCATGGCCCGCGAGGGGCGCCTTCTGTTTCCCGCCATCAACGTCAACGACGCGGTGACCAAATCCAAGTTCGACAACATCTACGGCTGCCGCGAATCGCTGATCGACGGCATCAAGCGCGCGACCGACGTCATGATCGCCGGTAAGACCGCGGTCGTGTGCGGCTACGGCGAAGTGGGCAAGGGCTCGGCGCAGGCGCTGCGCGGGCTGCAGGCGCAGGTGTGGGTAACCGAGATCGATCCGATTTGCGCGCTGCAGGCGGCGATGGAGGGCTACCGCGTGGTGACCATGGACTGGGCCTGCGACAAGGCCGACATCTTCGTTACCGCGACCGGCAACGTGAAGGTGATCACGCACGAGCACATGCGGCGCATGAAGAACAATGCGATCGTGTGCAACATCGGTCACTTCGACAGCGAGATCGACGTCGCAAGCCTGCGCCAGTACCGCTGGGAGCGCATCAAGCCGCAGGTCGACCACGTCATCTTTCCCGACGGCAAGCGCATCCTCCTGCTCGCCGAGGGGCGGCTCGTGAACCTCGGCTGCGCGACCGGGCATCCCTCCTACGTGATGAGCTCGTCCTTCGCGAACCAGGTGCTCGCGCAGATCGAGCTGTACACGAACCCCGGCAAGTACCCGGTCGGCGTGCACATGCTGCCCAAAGCCCTCGACGAGAAAGTGGCGCGGCTGCAGCTCGCGCACCTGGGCGCGATGCTCACCGAACTGACCGACGAGCAGGCGGCCTACATCGGCGTGCCCAAGGGCGGTCCGTACAAACCGGAGCACTACCGCTACTGATGGTCCGGCGCGGCGCCGGCGACCTGCACTCTTTCGAGTTCTTCCCGCCGAAGACCGCGCAGGGTCGCGACAAGCTGCGCCGCACCTGGCAGGAGCTGGGGCGGCTCGGCCCGCGCTTCTTCTCGGTCACCTACGGGGCCGGCGGCTCAACGCGCGCGGGCACGCTCGAGACGGCGCTCGAGATCCAGGCCGCCGGCTACACCGTCGCGCCGCACCTGTCGTGCATCGGCGCCACGCGCGCCGAAATCGCCGCGCAGCTCGAGCGCTACCGCGCGGCGGGCATCCGGCGCCTCGTCGCGCTGCGCGGCGATCCCCCCTCGGGGACCTACGCAGCGGGCGAGTTCCGCTACGCGAGCGACCTGGTCGCGTTCGTGCGCGAGACGACCGGCGACTGGTTCACGATCGAGGTGGCCTGCTATCCCGAGTTCCATCCCCAGACGCGCAGCGCCGCCGACGAGATCCGCCATTTCAAGCGCAAGGTGGACGCCGGCGCGGACGGCGCGATCACCCAGTATTTTTACAACGCGGACGCCTACTTCCGCTTCGTCGACGAATGTCGTGCGGCGGGCATCGCCGTGCCGATCGTGCCGGGGATCATGCCGATCGGCAATTTCGCGCAGCTGGCGCGCTTCTCGGAGGCCTGCGGTGCCGAGATCCCGCGCTGGCTGCGCTTCCGGCTCGAGAGCCTGCGCGACGACGCCGCTGGCATTCGCGTCATCGGCCTCGATGTCGTCACGGCGCTCTGCGAGCGGCTGCTTGGCGCTGGCGCACCGGGTCTGCATTTCTACACGCTGAACGAGGCCGCGCTCGCGGCCGAGATCTGGCGCCGGCTCGGCCTCTGACGCCGGCGCGGCGCGCCGACCCCGCTCGGCGCCCCTTGCGCACTTGCCGCTCGCGGCCGTTTCCGCGAAGCTATTGCATCGCCCGTCGCCCGTGAGCGCATCCGTGAGCAAACAGAGGTTCGGCCGATACACCGTCGTCGGCGAGCTCGGTCGCGGCGCGATGGGCACCGTCTATCGCGCCGTGGACCCGCTCATCGAGCGAGAGGTGGCGGTGAAGACGCTGCTGCCGAACCTGGCCGAGCACGAACAGTCCGAGGTGCGCGAGCGGTTCCTGCGCGAGGCGCGTTCGGCAGGCCGGCTCAACCATCCCAACATCGTCACGATTTTCGATGTAGGCGAGCAGGACGGCGTGGTGTACATCGCCATGGAGCTGCTCAGGGGGAGCAGCCTCGCGCAGTTGCTGCGCGAGCCCGATCGCCTGCCTTTCGAGCGCATCGCCGACATCGTGGCACAGGTGGCCGACGCCCTCGACCACGCCAGCCGGGCCGGCGTCGTGCACCGCGACGTCAAACCCGCCAACATCATGGTCGGCGACGACGGCCGTGTAAAGCTCACCGACTTCGGTATTGCGCGCATGCCCTCCTCGTCGATGACGCAGACCGGCCAGGCGCTCGGCTCGCCCAAGTACATGTCGCCGGAACAAGTGCTCGGGCTCGCGGTCGACCCGCGCTCGGACATCTTCTCGCTCGGGGCCGTGCTCTACGAGATGCTCGTGCGGCGCACGCCTTTCGAACGTCCCGGCGAAGCCAACGTGTACGCGCTTTTGCACCGGATCGCGGGCGAGGCCTACCGGCCGGTACGCGACGTCGACCCGAGCGTCCCGCAAGTCTTCGACGAGATCCTTGCTCGCGCCCTCGCCAAGAAGCCCGAAGACCGCTATGTGCGCGCCGACGAGATGGCCGCAGCGCTGCGGCGCGCTTTTGCCGCGATCCCCGGGGCGGCGACCCTGCCCGGATCGGCGACACAGCCGGCTGCGGCGCGCAATCCGGACGTGACCGCGAGGCAGCTGCTCGCAGACCTCGAACAGTTTTCCTCCCGTTTCGAGGCCGAAGAGGCCGCGCGCGTGCGCGCGGAAGAGGAGGCGCGGCGGCAGCGCGAGGAGGAGCTTGCGCGCTGGGCGGCCGAGCAGGCGCGCAAGCGTCTGGACGTCGAGCGGGAACAGGCGCAGACGGACGCGGGCCAGGGGGCAGCGCGGCGCAGCTCGGCGCTCGAGCTGCTGCGCCAGAAAGCGAGCGCGCGCGGGGTCGTCGACGATCGCGCCGCGCGCGCCGAGGCGGTGGCGAAGCTCGACGAGCGGCTGCGCGCGGCTTTCGCGTTCCTCTCGGAGTTCGTCACCCACCTCAATGAGGCGCGCCCGGTGTCCGAGGCGCCGTACGGCATCTCGTACCTGGGAGAGGTGCCGCGGGCAGTGCTGTCCGACGGCTTCACCGACTACCGGTCGCGCGAGATCGATGGCCGCAGCCGCTTCGACTTCGTCACGTTGAAGTTCAAGGTCTCGAGCGTACAGCCGGTCAGTTTTACGCTCACCGGCAAGGACGTCGAGACTTTCCGCGAGCGGCTCGAGCGGCTCAAAATCAAGTACGACTTCCAGGGCAAGGCCAACGACTTCGGCCAGATCACGCGCGCCACCTTCACTGTGTCGGGGCCGTTTCCGTGCGGCGCGGTGTTGCGCGCCGACTACGACAACCCGAGCGCCGTGGTCGCGCTCGAGAACGTGCGGCGGTTCGGCGCGCGCCAGGCGCGCATCCCGCTGGAATCGTTCACCGACGAGCTGCTCGACGAGTTCGGCACCTATGTGCTCGGTGCCGACGACGCCTTCGACCGCTGGTTCGCGCCGCGGCGCTGAGCGGCGTAGCAGCGTCTCAGGCGGCGCGCTTGTGCTTCTTCCTTTGCGCGTCGCGCGCGTGCAGCTGCGCGTAAGCCTGGTGCGCGGCCGCCTCGGCGTCGCCGACGTGCACGGCAAGGCCCATGTCCGAGAGCACGGAGGAAAGCGCCGACAGGCACAGCATCACGTTGTCGGCCCGGCACGAGTAGCCCATCAGCCCGAAACGCCAAATCCTGCCTTTGAGCGGCCCGAGCGCAGCTCCGATCTCCAGACCGAACTCGGCAAGCAGCCGCGCGCGCACCTCGGCCTCGTCGACGCCCGGCGGGCAGTGCACGGCGCTCATCTGGGGCAGCCGGTGCTTCTCCTCGACCAGAAACCGCAGCCCGATCGCCTCGAGGCCCGCGCCTAGCGCGGTGGCGTGCCGCTGGTGCCGCACCCATGCGTTTTCGAGCCCTTCCTCGCGCAGCAGCAGCAGCGCTTCGTGCAGCGCAAAGAGCGCGTTGGTGGGCGCGGTGTGGTGATAGGTGCGCTGGCCCCCGCCCCAGTAGCCGAGCAGCAGGTTCATGTCCATGAACCAGCTGTGAATCTTGTCGCGCCGTTTCTTCACGCGCTCGACCGCGCGCTCGGAAAACGACACCGGCGAAAGGCCCGGCGTGCACGACAGGCACTTCTGGCTCGCCGAGTAGATCGCGTCCACCTGCCACTCGTCCACCTTCACCGGCGTTCCGCCGAGCGAGGTCACGGCGTCGACGATGGCGTAGGCGTCGTGCTGGTGCGCGATGCGCACGAGCTCGCGCGCGTCCGATTGCACCCCGGTCGAGGTCTCCGCGTGTACGAAGGCGAGCACTTTCGCATCCGGATGGCGACGGAACGCGTCTTCGACCTTGTTCGCATCGACCGGCCGCCCCCACTCGTCCTCGACTGCGACCGGAACGCCGCCGACGCGGCCGGCGACATCGAGCATGCGAGCGCCGAAGACGCCGTTGACACACACGATCACCTTGTCGCCGGGGGCGACGAGGTTGACGAAACAGTACTCCATGCCGACCGAGCCCGGTCCCGACAGCGGGAAGGTGAGGGCGTTGCGCGTCTGGAAGGCGTAGCGCAGCAGCGCCTTCAACTCCTCCATCATTTCGACGAAGACCGGGTCCAGATAACCGATCGCAGGCTGGCTCATGGTCGTCAGCACGCGCGGATGGATTTCGGTCGGACCGGGCCCCATCAGCGTGCGCTGCGGCGGATGGAAGGACTGGATGCGCTTGGGAGGAGCGTAGGGATTCATCGCGTCGTTCTCCGCGGACAGGCCGAAGGGAGCATCCTCCGGCCGGGACTTGACCCGCACCGGACGCTTGGCGCTCGCCTCGGCGATGACGTCGACGGCGGTGATCGCCCCCCCGGTGAGCCGCTCCACCTCTCCGGCCCAGCGCGCCGGGATGTAACCGACGCGCACCCAGTGGCTGATCACCGCGCGGTCGAGCTGAAAGGCGCGCGCGGCCTCAGCCTGGCTGCCGAATAGGCAAACCAGTCGCTCCGCACAGTTCCTCGGCTCGGACATGCAGCTAGCGAAACTAGCATGTCAAAAAAACTTTGACAAGATGAAAAATGCGAACAGCCGAACCGGCTGCCAGCAGTCTCAGAATTCGCTAAACGCTGTAGAAGGAGCTCGACGACAAGCCAGAGCGCCCGTTCGCGGCCTTGCGCGTGCTGCACGCGTACGCGCCGCCACCGAAGGCGGGCAAGCGCGTCGCCCGGGTGCTGCGCACGCCCGAGCGCATCGAGCGGGCGGCGGCGCCGACGCAGGGGCGAAGCTTGCGGCCGAGGACGCGGCGAACAAGGACAAGCCGCCCCGGGCGGCGCGCGTGAGCACGACCGAAGCCGATGCGCGCGTCATCGAGATGGCCACGGGGCCTGCCGCCCGGCTTTCGACGGCTTGGGGTGGGCACGGCCAGGCCGTTCATCGCCGCGGTGGCCCTCACCAACGTCGGGGGCGACACGAGCCGACGCGCGTTATGCCCTCCATGCGGGGCGCCGCCGCAGTTCCGTCGCGCCGCGCATGCGCGGCTGCACAAGGGCCGACTTACGCCACCGGGCGCCGCGTGCACGTTCATCGGCGCTTTTAGCGCCGGCCGCGTGCGGCAGAACGCGTCCGCTGCGCGTAGTGTTCGAGCAGGGTCACGCGAAAGGCTTCGGCGGCGGCCGAGAGCGTCTTTCCTTCGCGCCGGATGACGTACCACTGGCGCAGCAGCGGAAAGCCGCTAACGGGCACGACGGTCAGTCGCCCGGCCGTGACCTCCAGTTCGACCGACTGCGCCGACACCACGCCGAGGCCGAGTCCCGCCTGTACCGCCTGCTTGACCGCCTCCACGGTGGGCAGTTCGGCGGCGATGCGCGGCTCGAAGCCATGCACCGACAGGTACTTGAGGAACGCCGCCCGCGTGCCGCTTCCGGGCTCCCGAAGTACGACCGGCTCGAGCGCGAGTTCGCTCACAGCCACTCGTTTGCGTGCGGCGAACGCATGCTCCGGCGCTGCGATCACGACCAGCGGATTGTCGAGAAACGGCTCGGCGACGCAGGCAACGCCATCCGGCGGCTGACCGGCGATCACCAGATCGATCGTGTTGTCGTTCAGACGATCGAAGACGACCTGTCGGTTGCCGACCACCAGTTCTACGACCAGGGCCGGGTAGCGGCGGCGAAAGGCGGCGATCGCCTGCGGCACGAAATAATTGGCAGTCGCCACGACGGCCAACCGCACGCGACCGCGCTGCATGCCGCGACGCGCGAGCATCGCCGCGAGCAGCTCATCCATTTCGGCGTGCACGCGGCGGGCGCGCATCCACAGCTCCTCACCGGCCTCGGTCAGCTCGAGCCGCTTGCCGATCCGCTCGATCAGCTTGAGCCCGATCTGCCCCTCCATCTGCTTCAACTGCATCGATACCGCCGGCTGCGTCAGGTGCAGCGCCTCCGCCGCCCGCGACACGGAGCGGTGATGGGCCACGCGATCGAAGATGCGCAGCTGTCGCAGGGTGATGTGCATGGCGCAACCAAAGTATAACACGCGTCTGATGGAACGGTAAATTTATTTGACTTTTCCTGATGAACGGCCGCGGCTACAGTGCGCGGTGAAGCACGAGATTGCAGGAAAGGACGCAGAGAAGCGCCCGCCGGTCAAGGGTTCGCACACCGTCCAACCCCCGCCGATCGGGAGCCTCATCCAACGCGACGAAACGAGCAACGAGCCAGGAGCGCACCGTGTCGAAGACCTACCAGGCGGGCGTCAAGGACTACGCCAAAACGTACTGGACGCCCGACTACATCCCACTGGACACCGACATCCTCGCCGTCTTCAAGGTCGTGCCGCAGCCGGGCGTGCCGCGCGAAGAAGCCGCAGCGGCGGTCGCAGCCGAGTCCTCCACCGGAACCTGGACGACCGTGTGGACGGACCTGCTGACCGACCTCGACTACTACAAGGGCCGTGCCTACCGGATCGAGCCGGTGCCCGGCGACGCCAACGCTTTCTACGCCTTCATCGCCTATCCGCTCGATCTTTTCGAGGAGGGATCGGTGGTGAACGTGCTGACCTCGCTGGTCGGCAACGTCTTCGGTTTCAAGGCGGTGCGCAGCCTCAGGCTCGAGGACGTGCGCTTTCCGCTCGCGTACGTGAAGACCTGCGGCGGACCTCCGAACGGCATCCAGATGGAGCGCGACCGCCTGAACAAATACGGCCGGGCGCTCCTTGGCTGCACGATCAAGCCCAAGCTCGGCCTGTCGGCCAAGAACTACGGCCGCGCGGTGTACGAATGCCTGCGCGGCGGGCTGGACTTCACGAAGGACGACGAAAACATCAACAGCCAGCCGTTCATGCGCTGGCAGCACCGCTTCGAATTCGTGATGGAAGCGGTCAAGAAGGCCGAGGCCGAGACGGGCGAGCGCAAGGGCCACTATCTGAACGTGACCGCGCCCACGCCCGAGGAAATGTACAAGCGCGCCGAATTCGCCAAGCAGCTCGGCGCGCCGATCATCATGCACGACTTCCTCACCGCGGGCTTCACCGCCAACACGGGCCTTGCCAACTGGTGCCGCGAAAACGGCATGCTGCTGCACATCCACCGCGCAATGCACGCCGTCATCGACCGCAACCCGATGCACGGCATCCACTTCCGCGTGCTCGCCAAGTGCCTGCGCCTGTCCGGCGGCGACCACCTGCACTCCGGCACCGTGGTCGGCAAGCTCGAAGGCGACCGCGAGGCCACGCTCGGCTGGATCGACATCATGCGCGAGTCGTTCATCCCGGAGAACCGCGGCCGCGGCATCTTCTTCGACCAGGACTGGGGCTCCATGCCCGGGGTGTTGCCGGTCGCCTCCGGCGGCATCCACGTATGGCACATGCCGACGCTGGTCACCATCTTCGGTGATGACGCCTGCTTCCAGTTCGGCGGCGGCACGCTCGGGCATCCCTGGGGCAACGCCGCCGGTGCGCACGCCAACCGCGTCGCGCTCGAAGCCTGCGTGGAAGCCCGCAACCAGGGACGCCAGGTCGAGCGCGAAGGCCGCGAAATTCTGACCGAAGCCGCCAAACACTCCCCCGAGCTCGCCATCGCCATGGAGACGTGGAAGGAAATCAAGTTCGAGTTCGACGTCGTCGACAAGCTCGACGTGCAGACGCGCGCGGTCGCCTGAGCGATGTTCGGCGCAAAGCGCAGTAATCGTTAAGGCGATTTCGGAGATACCGACATGCCAGACATCCAACCGTACAAGCCGACCGAACGCAAGGGCGAGACCTTCTCGTACCTGCCGCCGATGACGCCCGACAAGGTGCGCAAGCAGATCGCGTACCTGGTGAGCCAGGGCTGGAACCCGGCGATCGAGCACACCGAGCCGGAGAAGTCTTTCTCCAGCTTCTGGTACCTGTGGAAGCTGCCTTTCTTCGGCGAGACCTCTGTCGAAAAGATCATGGCCGAGCTCGAGGCCTGCCACCGCGCCAACCCCGGGCACCACGTCCGGTTGATCGGCTACGACAACTACGCCCAGTCGCAAGGCACGGCGTTCATCGTCTACCGTGCCCCGCTGCGCTGATCGCTCGCCCCGATCCCTGCGCTCGACGCCCCGCCCAGGAAGCCCCCGTGTACGACAGCCAGTTCTCCGAAGGTCGCCGCGCCGCCATGCAACGACGGCGCCTGCTCGCCCAAGGCAGAGCCGCCTTGCCTCCTTCGCGCGAGCGCACGAAGACCTCCGCGGCGGTCTCCGAACCCGCCCGAGCGGTCGCCGCATCCTCATCGCCCCCGGCGGCGGCAGCCCCAGCGGGGACGCCGACGGCCGGCGGCGACGGCACCGTCGCCACCCTTGCCGGGGGCAAACAGGTCACCGGGCGGCTGATGTCGATGCTGCGCCGCCGACAGCTCAGCGCCGGCAAGGCTGCGCTCGCCACACCGGCGCCCGCACCCGTCGGCGAGGTTGCGTCCCACTCCCCGGCCGAGGCTGCAACCTCCGCTTCCGACGCGCAAGAGCGGTCCGCCGAGGCGGCGTCTGCGCCCGGATCGGTGCGCGGTCACGCGTTCGCCCGGCAGTTGCGGACTCGTCGCGCTCGGGAGAAAGCGGCGAGCGGTGCGCCCGCGCGGCCGGCTCGGCGCGGCCGGCTCGAGTATCCACCCAAGGTCGTCGTCGACATCACGGCCGAGGGGCAGAAAGTCACGGGGCTGAAGTACACCGACGCCGCGCGCGTCACCGGTGCCGACAAAGGGCTCGGCAAGCCGATTTCCGGCACCCAGTACATCTCGCCGCGCGATGCGGCCGCACGCAGCCCCGCCGCGAAAGTCGGACTTTTCGCAACGCCCGGCGGGCGCGTGGTCTCCGGAACGCTCATACGCTCTCGCGTCCGGATCACGGGCGACGAGGCCGGCGAACGCTCGCGCGTGACCGGCAACGCCGAGGGTTCGACGGAGGGTGACATCACGCCGCGGCAGGTGCATGTCTACGACGGCCTCAGCCAGTTCGCACGGCAGGCGAACCCGCATGGACACACGGTATTCGGAACCAATCTCGGCCGCTCGCTGAACGTCGCCGGCTCGCGCTCGCGTGAGCGCCAACGGCCGCTCGAGACGACCGAGCGGGGGCTTGCGATCACCGGCAGCGCGATCGGGCGCAGCGCTCGCGTGACCGGCGACGAGCCGGGCGCCTGTCGCGTCGTGACGGGCGACCAGTACCTGGCGCCGCCGACTCGTCAGGCCGAATGCGGCGGCAGTGGCGGCGGTTCCGCCGCGCCCACTCCAGGCGCAGCCGACGCGCGGCGGGATCCCGTGACGGGGGCCAAGGTGACGGTGTCGACCACGTGGGGCGGCGCGCGGATCACCGGCGGATCGGTCGAGCACGATCCGGCCGTGACCGGCGATGAAGCCGGAAGCTGCCGCGTGATCACCGGCACGCCCTATCAAGGACCGGAAACGATGCTCGGTTGGTGCGACGCGCAGACGGCCGCGGAAGCCGAGGCCCGCTGCGCGCCGCGGCCGGCGCGCCTGACCGTGACCGGCGACGTGCCCCTGGACGAGGAAGGCGTCACCGGCACGCAGCGCGGCGCGCAGCGCGACATCACGGGCACGCCGTATTACCAGCCCTTGCAACCGCCAAAGGCAATCGGTGACCGCGCGGCCAGCGTGGCGTCCGGCTTCAGCATTCGCACGCCTCAGCGCGAATCGCAACTGCGTCGACGCGTCGATCCGCTGGCTGCGCCGTCCGCGGCCGCATCGATCACGGGCACCTTCGCGCATGGCCTCGGCAAGATCACCGGCAACCTCGAGTTCGGCTTCACGCCCCGCCGCGCACCGGACGATCGCGAACAATTGCCACGCGTCACCGGCGAGGGCGGCACCAAGTCGGCCCGCGTCACCGGTGACGCCTGGGCCAGCCATGGCCGCATCACGGGAACCGAGGGTTACATCGCCCATGAGCGCAACCCGAGCCAGCGCGGCGGAAAAGCCGAGGCGTTCGCCGGCTCGCGCTTTTTCAAGGATAAGGCGCGGCATGAGGAACCGCGTCAGATCGTGACGGGCATGGTGGGCTGGTCGCCGAAGTCCGCGGCCAAGGTCACCCTCTCGGGCGGCGCTCAGGGCTAAGCGAGGGCGCCGCGACCCCCATGTTTTATTCCGCGCGCACTGCCCGATCCGGAAGTGTCCAGCGTCCGGTGCGCACGCGTGCCTTCCCCGTGGAGGCTCGGCGGTGGGTCGAAGCGCGCACCGCGACCGCATGGCCGGGCGAATGCAACGGCGCCCCGGTCGGTGGGCTCGCCATGCACGCCGACTCCCGCGCCATGGCGGCGGATGCCATCGCGGCAGCGGAAGCGCGCCTGCATCCGCTCGCGGAGCCGGCACTCGAGCAGGCGCTCGCGCAGCGGCGCGCCCGCATCGACGAGGCGTTTGCGCACGTCAGCGCCACCCTCGAGCGCCTCGCGCACGAGGCCATCCACGCCCGTAGCAACGCCCCGGCGCTGGCGGCCATCGCTCAGCAGTGGGCGCTCGACTTCGGCGACGTCGCCACCGACTTTCACTGGGCGCGCCCCTTGCCGTGGGGTCAGATCCACGCGCATGCGGTGCTCGCCACCTTCGCGCAGCTGGCGAGCGAACTGAAATCGCTTGCCGAACTGCGCCACTCCGACGGCGAGGCGGTCGAGACACTGGTCGAGCGCTTCGGCTTTCACGCGATCGACCTCGCGCCGTGCGCCGACGGGCGTCTGGCCGGGCTCACCGAACACATCCTGCGGCTGCCTCCGGGCATCGTCACCGCTCGTCGCTCCTATGCCGGTGCCATGTTCGACATCGACGAGGCGATCGCCGCATGGCGCGCCGTCGAGCTGCAGCGGCGTCGCCACGGCGCCGCATCCGAGCGGCCCACCCGCTTCCTGAAGATCGGCGTCTACCACTTCAGCGGCACGCGGCCCGGACACGAAGGCTGCGCTGCTCACGCTAGCGACGACCGGCGAGCGATGCAGGGGCTGCTCGAGCGCCTGACGGAGCTGCGCGCCGCCGTCGAGGTGCTGCACGGCGAGTCGATCGCGACTCTGCTGGTCGGCGTCGATACCGATCAGGATGCGATTCGCGTGCACGTGGCGGATCCGTCCGGACAACTCTCGCTCGACCGCTTCGTCTCGAGCGCCGAGCTCTGGCATCTGACCCGCCCGCTCGACCGCGAGGCGGCCAAACGGCTGATCCGCGAGCGGGTGGCCGCCTGCGCCCGCGTACCGGTCGACGACAAAGCCACCGAGGGCATGCGCTGGCTGTGCGGCTACCTGCTCAAGAACAACATCGGTCAGATCGAAGCCGTGGCGCGCCAGTTCGGAGGCGCCTACCCGGAATTGGGCCACGCCGAGAAACTGATCGTGGCCGGCGATCCGATCGATCAGGTGCAGCTGCGCAACCTCGCCTTCCAGACCCAGTTCACGACCCTCGAAGAAGGCGAAGGCGACATCGCGGTCGGATTACGTCTTCTCGGCCACACGCACGCCCCGCGCGGGCTCGCCGTCCCGATCCTGGCCCACGCCGGCTATGACCCGCGCCTACCCGGTGCCCGCCGGCGGGCGGCGGAGCGCGCAGCGCGGCTGGCGCGCGCGATCGACGCGCGACACGGCGACGAGCCGGCCTGCCCGATCGTCGTTCGCGGCGCGGTCGGCGATGGCAGGGGGCACATCGAATTCGTCACGCCGCCGCGGCTCGCCCTGGACGGCGTCGGTTCCGGAACGGAAGGACACTGAGGCATGAAGATCTGCCAAGTCGAAGGCACGCTGGTGGCAACCGCCCGCATCGGCAGTCTGGAGAATCGGCGGCTGCTCGTCGTCAAGGAACGCGGCTCCAGCGGCAAGCAGGTCGCAGTCGATCCGGTGGGCTGCAAGCCGGGGGACTGGGTGATCGTGGTCGGGTCCTCGGCGGCACGGGATGCCGCGGGCAGCAAGGACTACCCGAGTGACCTGACCATCGTCGGCATCATCGACTACTGGGAAGAGCCCGCCGGCAAACAGGAAGTCCGATAGGAGACAGCATGCAGATTCAGCGCGTCGTCCGTGATCTCGTCACGACCAAGCGCAACTGGTGGCTGCAGGCCAAGCCGCTGCGCGTGGTCGAGGACCACCGGGGCAATCTGGAAGTGGCGCTCGATCCGGTGGGTGCCAAGCCCGGAGACTTCGTGATCACGATCGGCGTGTCGGCGGCGCGTATCGCGGCCGGTAACCCGCAGATCACCACCGATCTGACCATCGGCGGAATCATCGATGACTGGGACGAGGAGCGCTGGCGCGACTGAGCCGCGCCGTACGGGATCGGATCGGCGCGGACTTCGAGCCGCGCCACGATGAGCAACGTTCTTTTCAACCCCACTGCCAACACAGGAGAGTCACCATGGCAAACGAGAAGATGGGCATTGCCCTCGGGATGATCGAAACACGCGGTCTGGTGCCCGCCATCGAGGCGGCCGACGCCATGACCAAGGCCTCGGAGGTCCGCCTGATCGGCCGTCAGTTCGTCGGTGGCGGTTACGTGACGGTGATGGTTCGCGGCGAGACCGGTGCCGTCAACGCGGCGGTACGCGCCGGTGCCGATGCCTGCGAGCGCGTCGGCGACGGCCTGGCGGCGGCGCACATCATCGCCCGCCCCCACAGCGAGGTCGAGCAGATCCTTCCCGCGGTGGCCACGGCCGACGGCGACGGCCGGGATCGCGAGGTCGCGCTGAGCTGATCCGGCGGCCTTTGCCGACGGCTCTCCGCGTCGCCCTTGTGGGCGTGGTGAACGCCTCGCCGGTCTCGTCGGGTCGGCGACCGCGCTCGGCCAACAGCGCAGCGAGCCCCGTGGCCGCAACCTCACCGAACGCCCGCAAGCCGCCATGCGGCGGTGCTCGCGCCGCGGTGCCCGGCCTTCGCTTCGATCCGGCGTCCGCGGCACGCACGAACCCCGCACGGCCGCTTGCTGCTAGCGAGCAGGCTGGGCCGCGCGGCTAAAATGAGGAGGCCCCAATGAACGAAACCCTGCCCTCCGGCTGGAAGCGCATCGAACGGCCTGCGGCGTGGTTCCGTCGCTACGACTTCGACGGTTACGCGCAGACGCGCCTGTACCTCGAATGGCTGGGCGAGGAATCGAAACGCACCGGCTGCTATCCGGATCTTTCCTTCGGACCCCGTCACGTCAACGTAACGCTGGCGATCGACGGCGCAGACGCGGCCCAGCGGGCGGCTTTTGCGCGACGGAGCGAGGAGTTTGCCGAACGGGCTCGCGCCGAAGGGCCCGCTCGCGGGGAAGCGGCCCCGTGAACACCGCGGCCCGCAAGCGGGCAGCCACACGCGGCGGCGGCGCCGCAGACGGGCGGGCCGCATCGGCGTCGCCGACGGCGCCGAAGGCGGACGCCGCGACGCCGCCGACACGGTCGGCAGCCGCTCGGAGGCAAGCGCTCGCAGCGAGCGGGCGCCGCGATCTCGCAAGCGTGCCGCTGGCCGTTTGGCCGGATTGAGCGCAATCCCCGACGGGCACGGCCAGGGCGCCGGCATGCGTGGGTGGGCGACGCAAGGCACCGTACGGCCGCGGTCTCCGACCGATGCGGGTGCCGCCGCACAGGTTCGCGCACCCGGGACGATCGAGGTCGCGGTGGCGATCCTTCGCCGCCCCGATGGCCGCGTGCTCCTCGCCGAACGCCTGCCACGGCAAGTGTCGGCCGGTTACTGGGAATTGCCAGGCGGCAAGATCGACGCGGGCGAACTGCCCCTGGCCGCGGCGGCGCGGGAAACCGAGGAGGAGGTCGGCATACGCGTCGAGACGGCGCGCCCGTTCGTTCGCTACGAGCACGTCTTTCCGCTCCGAAGGCTGCGCTTGCACTTCTACCTGGCCGAGCGCTGGCATGGTCAGCCACACGGCCGGGAAGGGCAGCGCGTTGCGTGGGTCGACCCCGCGTCGCTGGAGGTGGGACCGGTTCTGCCTTCGAACCTGCGTGCGCTGGCGCTACTGGCATTGCCCGCCGAGGGGCGACGGATGACCGTGACCGATGTGCCGCGGGCGGCGGTGGCTTGCACGCCGTGTCGATCGGACGGCGCACGCCCCAGGCTGCTCATCGTTCGTCCGGGGCCCGGCAGCCGCGCGATGTTCGCGCATCGCCTGCACGCCGAGCTGCGACGGGCTGCCGAGGCGCGCACGAACGTGTGGATCGAGGAGGACCTCGACACCGCGCTCCGCACCGGCGCGTCGGGCTTCCTGACCGGGAGAAGCGCGTTGCAGTGGGTGAGCCGGCCGGCGGTGCCGCTGTGGGCGGTTCGGTGCCGCGACCGCAGCGAGGCTGCCCGCTTTCACAGCCTGGGTGCCGACGTGGGCGTGTTCGACCTCGGCGGGTGGAGCGAGCGCGATCTGGCGGGGGCGGCGCGGCTGTTCGCCGTCGCTTACGTCGAAGCCGACGCGCGCACCGACCCCGCGCATGCGGCGGCGCTGGCCAGGCGGCTGGGACTGCACGGCGTGATCGTTGAGGCGGCCACCACCCGTACAGGCGTCGAAGCCTAGGCGGCATCCAGCATGACCCAGGCAGCGACCCCGATTCCGTCGGCGCCGCAGGCCAGGCGCGAGCTGCCGGCCACGGGGCTCGCAGGGTTGCGGCATTGGCGGCACGACCTCGCCGCTGGTGTGCAGGTGGCACTTCTGTGGACGCCGTTTTCGCTCGGCGTGGCAGTGGCCTCCGGCGCGCCGGCGGTGGCTGGACTGATCTCGGCCATCGTCGCCGGGCTGCTTTTCCCTTTGTTGGGCGGCTCCCACGTCACGGTCAGCGGGCCCGCGGCTGCGCTTGCGCCAGTGCTGCTCTGGGGAATGCTGCTGCTCGGAGCCGGCGATCTGGCCCGCGGCTATCCGCTGGTGCTGGTGGCGATCGTGCTCACCGGAGTGCTGCAGGTGCTGCTGTCGGCGCTGCGAGCCGGGCAATACGCGACGATGCTGCCGTCGACCGTGATCGAGGCGATGCTGGCGGCCATCGGGGTCATGATCATCGTCCGCCAACTGCCGTCGCTGATCGGTGCGAACGCGGTGCCCGCCCAGGGCGTGGTGGACGCGATCGCCCACCTGCCGGTGCAGGCGGCGCAGGCGCAGCCCGCCGTCTTGCTGATCGGCATGGGTTGTCTGGCGCTGATGTTCTTGCTGCGCAACCCGCGCCAGTACTGGCTCCGGCTGCTGCCGTCGGCGATGGTCGTGGCCCTGGTGGGAATCGTGGCGGCCTGGATCGCGGGTCTGGACGAGCGGCTGCTGATCCGGATGCCCGCCAGTATCTGGGACGGGCTTCATCTGCCGGCTTTCGGCGAGCTCCTGTCCTCGCCACAACTGTGGCTGCCCATGGCGCTCGTGGTCGTGGTCTTCACGATGATCGACGGCGTCGAATCGGTGGCCAGCGTCAAAGCGGTGGACAAGATCGACCCGTGGCGTCGCAAATCGGATCCGAACGCGACCCTGCGGGCCATGGGCGTGTGCAATCTGACCTCCGGCATGCTGGGCGGCCTGACCGTGATTCCGAACGCGGTGCCGAGCCGGGCCAACATCGACGCCGGCGCGCGCACGCTCTGGTCCAATTTCTACAGCGGTCTGCTGCTGATCGTCTTCGCGGTGGCCGTGCCGTGGCTGCTCGCCCGCATCCCGCTTGCGGCCATCGCGGGCATCCTGATCTACGTCGGCTGGCGGCTTTGCGAACCGGCGCTATTCCGAAGGATGTTCTCGATCGGTCTGGACCGGTTCCTCGTCTTCGTCGGCACGGTCGTGGCGATTCTGTGGACGGATCTGCTGGTCGGCATGCTCATCGGCGTGGCGCTCGAACTCGTGCTGCTGCTGTACCTGTTGATGCCGTCGGTGCGTTACGTGCTGACCGGACGCCTGGACTGGGCCAGCGCGCGGCGGCTGCTCTGGGAGAACTTCTCCGGGATGTTCCGCTCCCCCGTCATCCGGGAACGCGTCGAGGCGGCCGACGGACGCGAGCATGTGGTGCTGACGCTGCGTTCGCTGGTGGGGTTCAACCTTCTGCCGTTGCAGAAGCGCATCGTCGCCTTGCCGCACGCGGCGGGCCTGACGCTGCGTTTCACCGAGTCGGCGCGCATCATCGACCACACCGCGGTCGAGTATCTGCAGGAACTCGAGGAGGAGTTCGCCGCCGAGGGGCGGGCGTTCGCGATCGACGGCATCGAGAACTTCTACCGTTTCTCGGCGCACCCGCTCGCGTCGCGCATGCAGGAACCGAAGCTCGCGCGCCAGCAGGAGGAGCTTTCCGGCCGTGCTCGCGTGCTGGCCGCCGTGGCGGCGCGCCACGGGCTGGCCTTCGAGCCGCGCACGGTGGCGATGATCAACCGTCACGGTTTCATCTACCTGCAACGCGGCGCGCAGCGGGAGGAAGCAAACGTCGTCTTCGGCTCCTGGCGGGGCGGGGCGCTACGCGTCTGCGACTACTCGCACACCTCGCCACCGGACTATTACGTCGCGCACCGCCATACCTTGTTGATCTGGGCGCATCCGGCCGGTGTGCCGGCCTGGGGCCCGACGGCGCTCACGCCGGGGCACTACCTGGAGCGCTATCTCGTGCGGCTGCCCGAGTTGACCACGCCCGTCATCCCCGCCGGCTACCGCGCATACGGAGACGCGCGTCCGCTGGCGCTGCTCGAGGATGCGCAGATCGCACGCCATCTGTCCGCCCGCGGGCCGATCTATCTGGAGTGGCAGCCGGACGCTCTGCTGCTTTTCCGTCCCTTCGTTGCTTTGGAGTCGGAGTCCTCGATCGAGGCGTTGCTCGAGCTCCTGTCCCTGATCATCGCCGCGCAAAGCAAACGCTGATTCGCTTGCCGTTACCGGTCCTTGCGCAAGGTCGGCCAACGCGGCGATTCCGGCGGCGTTTCCCCCCGCCGGGCATGCTGGCCACGCGCCCGCGCAGGGCAACGCTCGGAGCAGCAGCGTCTGGGCCGGGTGCGCGGCGTACCGGCTGCGGGCAGCGGCATCCACGTCGGTCGGTCGTCACCGTCGCCTTCACAAACGGCTCGGCGCAGTCGAACCGCAGGTCGCCCGAGCGGCCGGCCACCTCCGGCCCGTACCCGGCCCAAGCCCTGCTCTTCCAGACGTCCAAGTTCCCGTCGCACGGCGCGCTGGATTCGCTGAACGCGCGGCGCGGCTCGACCTCGTCGCCCATCCGCGTCGTGAAGATCTGGTCGGCGCCGATCGCGTCTTCGATCTGCACGCGCAGCAGCCGCCGCACCTTCGGGTCCATCGTCGTCTCCCAGAGCTGCTCGGAGTTCATTTCGCCGAGCCCCTTGTAGCGCTGGCGGCTGACCGCGGGCTCGGCTTCCTTCATCCGCCAGTCCATTGCCGAGCCAAAGTCCGCGACCGGTGCTTGCTTCTGCCTGTCGCCGACGCCGCAGACGATGCGCGCTGCGGCGCCGATCAGCCCCTTGAACGTCTTCGCACCATGGGCGAGCGCGGCGTCATCCGCGCCGTGCACGAACTCGGCGTCGATCGTGCTCTCCTTGACGTTGCCGTGATGGCGCCGCTCGACGCGCCGCCAGTGCTTGTCGGTCTTCCCGTCATGCTGCGCGCACACGCGCACCGTGGGGCTGCCCATCGCCTGCGCGAGCTGCACCGCGCAGCGCTCGGCGGAGGCGGCGTCGTCGAGATTCAGTTCCGTGCCCGTCATGATCGCCCGCAGGGCGCCGGCGTCGATCACGCGCGTGAGCCGCTGCACGACGGAGTCTGCGCGCAGGTATGCTACGATCGGCTCGGCATGGTCTACGCGGCGCGCGGCAAGGCGCGGCTGCCATGGAAGCGTCGGGGGCTCGTGCGCAGGCAGTACTACGCCACCGGCTTCCTCGGATTCGTGCAACTGGCCTGCATCACCAGGCGGCTCAGGCAATTTTGAGAGAGGTTCTACTGGTGCCGCCCATTTCGCCGGCGCCCATCGAATACCGGTCCACGCCCGATCCTTCACCGACCGGTGTGCCGGCGACCGACGTTCGCACCACGACCTGCTACATGTGCGCGTGCCGCTGCGGAATCCGCGTGCACCTGAAGGACGGTCGCATACGGTACATCGACGGCAACCCCGAGCATCCGTTGAACCGCGGCGTCATCTGCGCCAAGGGCTCCTCCGGGATCATGAAGCAGTACTCGCCGGCGCGGCTGACGAAGCCGCTGCTGCGCAAGGAGGGCGCGGAGCGCGGCGCCGGCGAGTTCGAGCCGATCTCCTGGGAGCGCGCGTTCGAGATCCTCACGGAGCGGCTGGCGAAGATCCGGGCGACGGATCCGAAGAAGTTCGCGCTCTTCACCGGGCGCGACCAGATGCAGGCGCTAACAGGGCTGTTCGCGCGGCAGTTCGGCACGCCGAACTACGCGGCGCACGGCGGCTTCTGCTCGGTCAACATGGCCGCCGGGATGATCTACACGATCGGCGGCTCGTTCTGGGAATTCGGCGGCCCCGATCTGGAGCGGGCGAAGCTGTTCGTCATGATCGGCACCGCGGAGGACCACCACTCCAATCCGCTCAAGATCGCGATCTCCAAGTTCAAACGCCGGGGCGGCCGGTTCGTTTCGATCAACCCCGTGCGCACCGGTTATTCGGCGATCGCCGACGAGTGGGTACCGATCCGACCGGGCACCGACGGTGCGCTGCTGCTCGCGTTGATTCACGAGATCATCGACAAGGGGCTGTACGACCGCGATTTTCTGGTCCGATACACCAATGCCGGGCAACTGGTGAATGTCGACGAAGCGAACGACGAGTTCGGCATGTTCGTCCGCACCGAGGTGCCGCAGGAGGAAGCCTGCTACGACCCGCAGAACAAACTGTGGTGGGACCGCATCGGCAACAAGCCGGTCGTCACGCACACCTCGGGCGCGGATCCGTATCTGTTTGGCAGCTTCAGGCTGCAGGACGGAACGCCGGTCAAGCCGGCCTTCCAACTGCTGCAGGAGCGCGTGCAGCACTGCACGCCCGAATGGGCGAGCGGCATCACCGGCATCCCGGCGGCGACGATCCGGCGCCTAGCGCACGAACTGGGCATCACCGCGCGCGACGAAAGGATCGAACTGCCCATCGCGTGGACCGACGCGTGGGGTGTGGAGCACGAAAGCGTCACCGGCAACCCGGTCGCGTTCCACGCCATGCGCGGACTGGCCGCCCACAGCAATGGCTTTCAGACGATCCGCGCGCTCGCGATCCTGATGTCGCTCCTTGGCACGATCGATCGACCCGGTGGCTTCCGCCACAAGGCGCCGTTCCCGCGGCCGATCCCGCCTTGCGCGCGCCCGCCCCACACGCACCGCGCGGTGCAGCCCAACCGCCCGCTCGACGGCATGGCGCTCGGCTGGCCGGCCGACCCGGACGATCTGTTCGTCGACGACGAAGGCAACCCGGTGCGGATCGACAAGGGATTTTCTTGGGAGTACCCGTTGTCGGTGCACGGACTGATGCACAACGTCATCACCAACGCCTGGCGCGGCGATCCGTATCGCATCGACACGCTGATGATCTTCATGGCCAACATGGCGTGGAACTCGACGATGAACACCGTCGAGGTCCGCCGGATGCTGAACGACCGCGACACCGATGGCCCAATGAAGGGCGAATACAAGATCCCTTTCATTGTCGTCTGCGATGCGTTCCAGTCCGAGACCACGGCGTTCGCCGACCTCGTGCTGCCCGACACCACGTATCTCGAGCGCCACGACGTGATGTCGATGCTCGACCGCCCGATTTCGGAGTTCGACGGGCCGGTCGACGCCGTGCGCGTCCCGGTCGTGCCTCCCACTGGCGAGTGCAAGCCTTTCCAGGAGGTGCTGATCGAGCTGGCGTCGCGACTGAAGCTGCCGGCCTTCACGCGTCCGGACGGCAGCCGCAAGTTCCGCGACTATCCGGACTTCATCGTCAACTACGAAACCGAGGCCGGCTCGGGCATCGGATTTCTTTCCGGCTGGCGCGGCAAGAGCGGCGATAAATTCATGCACGGTGAGCCGAACCCGCAGCAGTGGGAGATGTATCGCAGGAACAACTGCGTCTTCCACTACAAGCTGCCGCCCTCGTACCAGTACATGCGCAACTGGAACAAGGGCTACCTTGAGTGGTCGCGCCGCAACCGCATCACGCGCTACGACGAGCCGATCCTGATCCACCTGTACTCGGAGGTGTTGCAGAAGTTCCGCGCCGCCGCGCAGGGCAAAGGCCCGACACGAAAGCCCCCCGCGCATCTGCGCGAGCGCATCGCCACCTACTTCGACCCGCTACCCTTTTACTACCCGCCGCTCGAGGTTCAGGCCACCGACACCGAGCGCTTTCCGCTGGCGGCGATCACGCAGCGCCCGATGGCGATGTACCACTCGTGGGACTCGCAAAATGCGTGGCTGCGGCAGATCCACACGCACAACTACCTGTTCGTCAATCCGCGCACCGCGCGCGCAGGCGGCATCGACGACGGCGACTGGATCTGGGTCGAGTCGCCATGGGGCAAGGTGCGCTGTCTCTGCCGCTACTCGGAGGCGGTCGAACCCGGCACCGTATGGACCTGGAACGCCATCGGCAAGGCCGCCGGCGCCTGGGCCTTGGCACCCGACGCGAACGAGGCGCGCAAGGGCTTCCTGCTGAATCATCTGATCCGCGAGGAACTGCCCACGGACGACGGTCGGCTCGTGTCCAACTCCGATCCCATCACCGGGCAGGCCGGCTGGTACGACGTGCGCGTGCGCATTCGCAAGGCCGATGCCGACGAGGAGCCGGTGACCTCGCCGCAGTTTGCGCCGATGAAGCCGTTTGCCGGCATGGCCACCTTGCGCGCGCTGTGGCTTTCCTACACCACGCGCGGCAACGGAGGGTAGCGATGACGCAACTGGCCCTCGTCATCGACCTGAACGTCTGCGTCGGCTGTCACGCATGCGTGACGAGCTGCAAGGAATGGAACGCCTCCGGCGAGGCGGGCCCGATGGCGGATCTGAATCCCTACGGCGCCGACCCGACCGGAACCTTCTTCAACCGCGTGCAGACCTTCGAGGTCGGCGAGTATCCGAATACGCAGACGGTGCACTTTCCGAAGTCCTGCCTGCACTGCGAGGAGCCGCCGTGCGTGCCCGTGTGCCCGACGGGCGCGAGCTACAAGCGGGCCGAGGACGGCATCGTGCTGGTCGATTACGACAAGTGCATCGGCTGCAAGTACTGCTCGTGGGCCTGCCCCTACGGCGCGCGCGAACTCGATGCAAAGCAGCGCGTGATGAAGAAGTGCACGCTGTGCGTCGACCGGATCTACGACTTGAATCTTCCACCCGCCGAGCGCAAGCCGTCGTGCGTGCTCGCCTGCCCGACCCACGCCCGGCTGTTCGGCGACATCCACGATCCGGACTCGCAGGTTTCGCAGGCGATCCGCGACCGCGGCGGCTACGCGCTGATGCCGGAGTGGGGCACGCAGCCGGCCAACCACTACCTGCCGCGCCGGCGTACGGAAATGCCGATCGAGGCCGAAGCGCTCGTGCGCGTGGACAACCCGCTGAAAGTCGACGGCAAGCTGCCCAAGCCGGCGCGCAAGGACCCGGCGCTCGACGACGTGACGTCGTGGTGACGCTGCACCGCACGAACGATGCGCCCCGCCTTTTCTGTGATCTTCCTCACAACGCTGATCGGCGCCGCTCAAGGGCTGTTCGTGGCGCTGTACGTTGCCGAACTCGGCGCCCGCATCGGCTGGATCGCCCCGGTTGCAAGCGGGTTCTACGTCGCAGGCAGCGCGCTGGTGGTCGTTTTCATGGTGCTGGGACTCGTCGCTTCGATCTTCCACCTGGGCCGCCCCGAACGCGGCTGGCGTGCTGCGTCGCGCTGGCGCACGTCGTGGCTGTCGCGCGAGATCATCGTGCTGCCGCTTTTCACCGCCGGCGCTTTCTTCTACGGGGTGGCGCACTGGCTGCTCCCCGTCGATGCCGGCGCGCGGGCCACGCTCGCGCTCGGTGCGGTCACGGCCGTGCTGTCGCTCGCGCTGTACGTGTGTACCGGAATGATCTACGCGTGCCTGAAGTTCTTGCAGGAATGGGCTACGCCGCTGACGGTGGTCAACTACACGCTGCTGGGGCTCGCCTCCGGTTTCACGCTCGCCACCGCATATGCGGCGTTTGCGGCGCCGGCGCTCGCCGGCGTTTTCGGTCCGTGCGCGTTCGCGCTGGCTTTGGCGGCATGGCTGACGCGCGGCGCATCGCTGGTGCGTAACGCGCGACTCAGACCGAAGTCGACGCTGCAGACGGCCATCGGGATCAAGCATCCGCACATCGTGCAGAAGTCGATGGGCATGATGGGCGGCGCGTTCAACACGCGCGAGTTCTTCCACGGCCGCAGCCCCGCCGCGCTGCGCGCGATCAAGTGGGTCTTCCTGCTGCTGGTGTTTCCGGTTCCCGCCGCACTGCTCGCCGCAGGGTTCATGCACAGTTCCGCGCCGCTGCTCGCGGCAGCCTTCGCACTCCAGTATCTCGGCCTGCTCGCCGAACGCTGGTTCTTCTTCGCCCAGGTCAGGCACCCGCAGAACCTGTACTACCAGTCGGTCGCGTAATCCGCATGGGCTGCCGCATCGCGCCGGGCAGAAGGTGCTGAGCCTGCGCACGGTCGCCGGCCGGAACGACGCTGCCGCCTCGGCCCTGGGCACCGAGGCGCACGGCTTCAGCCCGCATGCTCGCCTCGCGCTAAAAAGCTTCACGCCTTCTCGGACGTCGTTGGCAAAGGCTTGCGGGTTGACACGCCTTTCACGTCCGGCCGACAATCGCGGCCCGTTCGAAACGGAGTCGATCGTTGGACGCCGACAGTTGCCCAGGTGAAGTGACGCGCGCCGCGCGCAACGCGGGCGTGCCCATGGCGCACTGACGCAGTCCTCTGCGCGGCGCGCCCGGCGCGTCGCGTTGCCCAGCCCCTAGGTTCGAGACGCAAGGCACGGCCCGAGTGGCTCGTGCCCGCCGGTCTCGATCCGACGTTCGCTTCTCCCCGACTTCCCGCGGCGGGCGGTGCCCGCGCGGCGTCCATCGCCCGGCGGCGCTTCGAGCCCGCATCGGCGCGCCCCCGCACGCCGACGCAAATGTCGCCAGGCGGCGGCCGCACGTGAAGGAGATCGCCATGGACCCCGAGCCTAGATCGCGCCCACGGGCGCCCAGAAAACAGCCAAACCTAAACCCCGATTGCCGGCTTCAGGCCGCAGGCTGCAACGCCGCTATGCGTCGCATCCCCTGCGTCCGTGGGGCCGGCGAGGAGAACGCGATGACCCGACTGCTTGACCCCCTGCCCGGCGGCCCGGCGCCGGGCGCAAAGCGCGACCGCGCCAACGCTGCTGCGGCGCCCCGCGATGGCGTCGCCGCAGCGCCCTTCGCCCTACTGCTCGCCGCCGCCCTCGCGGCGCCGGCGGCAATGGCGGGGCGACCGCTTGCGACCGATGACGCGGCGATCGTCGAGCCCGGCGCCTGCCAGCTGGAAAGCTGGCTGGAGCGGCAGCCCAGCGAACGCCGCTTCTGGCTGAACCCTGCCTGCAATCCCTTCGGCCGCATCGAACTGTCGTTCGGCGGTGCCCGGGTGCGGACCGATGCAGCCGGCGCGACCGCGAGCACCACGGTCACCGCCTGGCAGCTAAAGCCGCTGCTGCGCGAGGTCGACGACGACACCCCCGGCTTCGCGCTGGCACTGCGAGACGAGCGCGACCGGCGCGTGCACGCCGGTACGCTGGGAAACACCTCCCTCACCGGTATTGCCAGCGTGCCGCTGGCCGGCCAGGCGCTACTCGCGCACCTGAACTTGGGCGTGCTGCGGCAGCGTGGCGACGAAGCGCGCTGGCGCACACCCTGGGCCGCGGCGCTCGACGGAGCCCTCGGCGCGACCACGCGCGTGGCGATCGAGGCCTTCGGCCCCGGCAGCGGCGGAACCCGCTGGCAGTTGAACCTGCGGCACGAGTGGCTTCCCGGCCGCCTGCAGGTAGACGCGAGCGTCGGCAGCCGCTTCGGCGGCCGGGTGGAAGAGCGCCTGTTCACCGTCGGCCTGGTCGTCGTCAGCCCGCCCTTTCTCCGCTGAAACCGTCAGACCGCATCGAAAGGAGTGCCCCATGAACCGCGAAGAGCTGCTGTTCGCGATTCGCGCGCTCGCCGCCTCGCGCGACGGTGACACCTTCCGGAGCATCGCGCGCCACATTCCGCCGGCCGACCTGGCCGAGGCCCTCGAGGGGCGGCCGGTCGGCGACGTGTCCTTCCTGCTGCTCGCGCTCGATCCGGTCGCGCGCGCGCAGGTGTTTTCCTACCTGCCGCCAAAGCCGCAGGACGCGCTGCTGCCGGCGCTGCCGCGCAACGACGTCGTGGCGCTGTTCGAGGAACTGCCAGCCGACGATCGCGCCGACCTGTTCAACCGTCTGAGCGAGGAGGCGCGCGCGCAGCTGCTGCCGGCACTCGCCAAGGTCGAGCGCGACGACATCCTGAGGCTCGCCGCCTACGCCGAAGGCACGGTAGGGTCGGCGACCACCTCCGACTACGCCACAGTGGGGGCCCAGCAGACGGTCGAGGAGGCGCTGCAGGCGCTGCGCGCCAGCGCCCCGGACAAGGAGACGATCTACGTCGTCTACGTGCTGGACGCCGAGCGTCGTCTGCTCGGCACGGTGTCGTTGCGCGACCTAGTGCTCGCCCGGCCCCAGACCAGGGTGTCCGAGCTGATGAAGAAGGCGCCGATCTTCGCGCGGGCCGAATGGCCGCGTGAGCATGCGGCCGAGCTGATCCGGCGCCACGACCTGCTGGCGCTGCCGGTGGTCAACGGCGACGACAAGATGATCGGCATCGTCACCGTCGACGATGCGATGGACATCGACAAGGAGCAGGACGCCACGCAGCTCGCGCGCTTCGGCGGCACCGCCGCGCTGGGCGGGCCGGATCTGGACGTGCTCGCCTCGCCGTTTGCGCAGATGTTCAAGGTGCGCGTGTTCTGGCTGGTGATCCTGACGTTCTTCGGTGTGTTGACCAGCACCTTCGTGGCGCAGCAGGAGGAACTGCTGTCCGGCGTCATCGTGCTGGCGGCGTTTATCGCGCCGATCGTCGACATGGGCGGCAACACCGGCAGCCAGGCCGCCACGCTGGTGATCCGCGCGATGGCGCTCGGCGAGCTGAAGCTGCGCTGGCGCGACGTCTGGTCCATCGTCCGCCGCGAACTGCCGGTGGCACTCGCCCTCGGCGTGGCGATCGGGGTGCTGGAAGTGGTGCTGGCCTACTTCGCCAAGGGCGTGGGCTGGGACGTGCTAGCGGTCGTCGGCCTCGCGATGCTCGCCTGCACGGCGTTGGGCGGGATCATCGGCGCGCTGCTGCCGTTCGCGGCCAGGCGCATCGGCACCGACCCGGCGACGCTGAGTTCGCCGCTGATCACCTCGCTGATGGACCTGATCGGCGTGTTCATCTACTTCGGGCTGGCGTACGCCCTCCTCGGCCACCTGCTGCACTGACGGCCCGCCCCCGTCGCCCTGGCGGCGGGGGCATGACGAACCGGTCACATTCCGAGGTCACACCGCCGGCATGCGGTCGTTCGCCCAGGTCAATCTGCTGTCTCTGGCTGGCCGACACGCTGCTCCGCCTCGCGGCGGCGTTCGTCCTCGGCGGGGCGATCGGGCTGGAGCGCCAGATCCGCCAGCGCACCGGGGGGCTGCGCACCCAGGTGCTCGCGTGTGTCGGCGCGGCACTCGACGTCGACCTGGCGGTGCGCTTCCACGAGATCCACGGCGGAACGCCAAGCCCGCTGCACCTGGTCGCCTCCGTCGTCTCCGGCTTCGGTAAGCAGAGGAACCTGCGCGGCCCGATCGGCCCGAGGCGCACCGGCTCGAGCGTTGACCGGGACGAGCGGCTGCAGGCCGACGAAATCGTAGAGCCTGCGGTCGAGCAGATGCGAAGGGCGCACGTCGGTCAGGGCGCGCAGTATGGATGCGATCCGCCCCGGGTGTCTGCGCTCCCAGTCGGCGAGCAGGGCGCCGATCGCCCTGCGCTCGAGGTTCGGCTGCGAGCCGCACAGCGTGCAGGGAACGATCGGAAAGCGGCGCTCGGCCGCGTACGCGGCAAGGTCCGCCTCCGCGCAGTAGACGAGTGGCCGGATGACGACGTGCCGCCCGTCGTCCGAGCGCAGCTTTGCCGGCATCGCTTTCAGCTGCCCGCCGTGGAAAAGGTTCAGGAAGAAGGTCGCGAGCACGTCGTCGCGGTGGTGGCCGAGCGCGATGCGCGTCGCACCCAGCTCGCGCGCCACGCGATACAGGATTCCCCGGCGCAGCCGAGAGCAGAGTGAGCAGTACGTCTTTCCCTCGGGGATCACGCGCCGCACGACCGAGTAGGTGTCTTGCTCGACGATGCGGTAGGCCACACCCCGCGCGGCGAAATACGCCGCGAGCGCATCGCGCGGAAAGCCGGGCTGCTTCTGATCGAGCGTGACGGCGACCAGTTCAAAGCGCACCGGCGCCTTGGCCTGCAGGGCAAGCAGCAGGTCAAGGAGCCCCTGACTGTCCTTGCCGCCCGAGACGCAGACCATGACGCGGTCGCCCTCGCCGATCATCGCGTAGTCCGCGATCGCCTGGCCGACGAGACGCCGCAGCCGCTTTGCCCGCTTGGCGGCCTCGTAGGCCGTCTTCCTGCGATCGGTCACGCCCCGCACCCCCTCGTCCCGTCCGCGCTCAGAGATAGACCGAACGGCCGCCGTCGACGGCGAGCACCTGCCCGGTGACGAACGGCGCTTGAGCGAGAAACAATACCGCATCGGCAACGTCTTCCATGCGGCCGAGGCGCGCAAGCGGCGTGGTCGCGACGATGCGGCCGCGCTCCGGCGGCGGGAACTGCCCATCCTCGGGCCAGGCGATCGCTCCCGGCGCGACCGCGTTCACGCGCACCTGCGGCGCGAGTTCCAGCGCGAGCGCACGGGTGAGCGCGACCAGCCCCGCTTTCGCCACCGTGTAGACGATGTAGCCGCGCAGCGGCCGCTCGGCGTGGATGTCGGCGATGTTGACGATCGCTCCGCTTGTCCGGGCGAGCTCGGGGCTCGCGGCCTGGGCGAGGAACAGCGCTGCGGCAAGGTTCGAGCCGACAAGCTCCTCCCAGTGCTTGCGTGTGATCGTTCCGAGGGGGGTGGGGTAGAAAGTCGAGGCGTTGTTGACGAGGAGGTCGAGCCGGCCGAAGCGTTCGACCGCAGCGCGCACCAGCCCTTGGGCCGCCTCGGGTTCGCCCAGGTCCGCCTGCAAACACGCCGCGCTCGCAGCCCGCGAGGCGAGAAGTTCGCGTTCGAGCGCCTCGGCTGCGGCGCCCGAACTCCGGTAGTGGAGGGCGACGCGCGCGCCGGCCGCGTGCAGCCGGCGCACGATCGCCGCGCCGATGCGCCGAGCAGCGCCGGTGACGAGGACGACCTTTCCATCGAGAGGGGATTGCACCGCGACCCGATTGTAGCGGGCAAGGAAGCGAGGCTTTCGCCTGGCGGCCGATGCGGTAAATTCGGCGCACCCATGCGCCCGAGCGATCTGCCCCCGCCGAGCGGAGGAGAACTCGTCGCGAGCCGCGCGCTCGCGACCTCGCTACACGAGGAGATCGCGCGCGCGGGAGGCTGGATCCCGTTCGTGCGCTACATGGAGCGCGTGCTCTACGACGAGCGCCACGGCTATTACGCCTCCGGAGCGGTGCGTTTGGGCGCGCACGGCGACTTCGTGACCGCGCCGGAACTGTCGCCGCTTTATGCCGAGGCGCTCGCGCGCCAGATTGCGCAGATCCTGCGGCCGGGCGAGGCGATACTCGAATTCGGCGCCGGTAGCGGCGCGCTTGCCGAGGCGCTCGCTGCCCGCTTTCCCGACACGCCGTACCTGATCGTCGAGGCGAGCCCGGCGCTCGCCGCGCGCCAGCGCGCGCGGCTCGGTGCGCGCGTGCGCTTCGCCGCCGAGCCGCCGGAGGGTTTTCGCGGGGTGATGGTCGCAAACGAGGTCGCCGACGCGATCCCGGTGCACGCGGTCGCCTGGCGCGAAACGGGGATCTGGGAGCGCGGAGTGAGAAGCGCGGGCGACGGCTTCGACTGGGCCGAGCGGCCGGCGCGCGGCGAGCTGCTCGAGGCCGCGCGCGCGATCCCGCTCGAGCCGCCCTACGAAAGCGAGATCGGCCTGCGCGCGCGCGCGTGGTTGCGTGCGGCCGCAAGGCGGCTTGCCCGCGGCGCGATCCTCGTCGTCGACTACGGTTTCCCGGCGCACGAGTACTACCACCCGCAGCGCGCCGGGGGCACGCTCATGTGCCACCGGCGCGGGCGCGCGCATACGAACCCCTTCGCCCTGCCGGGCCTGCAGGACGTCACCGCGCACGTGGATTTTTCCGCGCTCGCCGACGCGGCGGGCACCGAGGGCCTCGACCTGCTCGGTTACACCAGCCAGGCGGGTTTTCTCATCGACTGCGGAATCCTCGAGCGGCTTGCGCAGCAGGACCCTGCCGACACCGCACGCTGGGCGCCCCTTGCGGCGGCCGCGAACCGGCTCCTTTCGGTCGCCGAGATGGGCGAGCTTTACAAGGTGCTTGCCGTCGGTCGCGGCGTCGAGGCGCCCCTCGTCGGCTTTTCGCGCAACGACCGGAGCGTCCGTCTGTGAAGCGCGCCGCGGCGCTCGCCGTTTTTCTCGCCGCGGCCGCGAGCGCAGCCTTCGGCGATCCGCTCGAACAAGCGCGCCGGCGCTGGGCCGAGAGCCCGCACGGCGAGATGCTCGAGCGCATCCTGCCTCCTACGGTCGCGCCGGAGCGGCTCCCCGAACCGCAATCGGCGGGCGCACGGCTGCTCGTGCGCTACTGCGTGCAGTGCCACCACCTGCCCAACCCTGCGATGCACGAGGCAAGGCGCTGGCCGCCGGTCGTCGAGCGCATGGTGCTGCGCATGCGCGGCAAGGGCAACCTCGGCCCCCTGATGGCCGACCTGATGGCCGGCGTCGCGTCGCCCAGCGACGAAGAAAAGGCGCAGCTCCTCGCCTACCTGCGTCGGCACGCGCTTGCGCCGCTCGATCCGCGCCGCGTACCGGAAGTCGCAGCGCCCTCGGCCGAGGCGTTTCGCCTCGCCTGCAGCCAGTGCCATGCGCTGCCGGATCCCGCGCGCTACCGCGCCGAAGAATGGCCGCGCGTGGTCGCGCGCATGCAAGAGAACATGGAGTGGATGAACCGGGTGATCGGCACGCAGCCCGCGCGCGGCGAGCCGCAGCTGCGGGTCGCCGATATCCTCGCCTTCCTTTCGCGCTACGCCCGACGCGAGCCGAGGGCTCGCTAGCGGCCTTTCGCGCACCGCCGCCCAAGCCACATCCCCCGCAAGTGCCAAGCGCGCAGTGGCCGCAACCGAAGGAAACGCTGCTCGTCCGGGGCGCGCAGCCCGCCCACGCGCCGCGCGCGCAAGTGCCCTGCGCGGGTCTTGCCCGCGCAGCGCCGAAGACTCGCCCTTGGGTCGCCCCGCTCAAAGGCCGCGTTGCGCGAGCCAGTCGACGATCGCTTCCATCACCTGATCGCGCCGCGGCGCGAGCATCGCCGCGTGTCCGAGACCCGGCAGCTCGCGATATTCGGCACCGACCAAGGCTGCGGCCGAGGCCGCTTGCAGCGCGGGGATCAGCAGATCCTTTTCGGCCGCCAGCACGAGCTGCGGAACCCGGCGCGCGTGCCATGCCATGGGCGGCAACGGCAGCGCGAGTTCGGCGAGCGCCCGCCGCGACTCCGGCTGCATGCGGTGAAAACAGGTCTCGACCGTCTCGCGAGGGACGGCGCCCCCAAAGAGCAGCTCGGCGAGCGCGGCGCGCGAGCGGCTGCGGCCTTCGGCGAGGGCGCGCATCTCGGCGTAGAGCAGGGGACGGCTCACGGCGAGCGCGACGCTGGCCGGCCCGATGCCGAAAAGCGGCACCGGACAGAGCTGCACAGCCGCGCGCGCAACGCCGCCCTCGGCAAGGTATCGCTGCACGAGAAACGCCCCCATCGAGTGCCCGATGAGCACGGGCTCGCCGCCGGATGCGGCCACCGCCCGGCCGAGGTCGATCCCGTAGTCGCGCAGTCCCCAACCGTGCAACCGCTCGGCACCGGCGCTTTGGCCGTGCCCGCGCAAGCTCACCGCGAGCGCGCGGAAGCCGCGCGCTGCGAAGCGGCGGAGGAAGTCCTCCCAGCACCAGGCGCCGGTGTAGGCGCCGTGCACAAAGAGGATCGCCGCGCGCGCGCGGCCGAGCGGCTCCGCTTCGAGGAGCTCGAGCTCGGGGTCACCGCAAAGGCGCGAGCGTCGGATCGGGATGTCCATCGGCGCGCAAGACCGAGCGGGCGCCCGAGTGTAGCGGGGCAAGCCGTGTCTGCGCGCGCCTCATTCCGAACGTAGCGCCGCGAGCGGATCGAGGCGCGCCGCACGCACGGCGGGACCCAGTCCTGCGGCCAGACCGACGGCGACCGCCATCGCTTCGGCGGCGACCGCGTACAGCCAGGGCGTGTGCACCGGCAGCGCAGGAAAAGCAAGCGAGAGCGCAGCGGCGCTGCCCGCCCCAAGGCCAAGACCGGCCGCGCCGCCGGCTGCGGCGAGCGCGGCGGCCTCGGCCAGGAAAATGAGTAGCACCGTGCCCTCGGTCGCACCGAGGGCGCGCAGCAAGCCGATCTCGCGCGTACGCTCGGAAACGGCGATCGTGAGGATCGTAAGGATGCCGACACCACCCACGATGAGCGAAATGGCGCCGATGGCACCGACGGCGAAGGTGATCGCGTCGAGCACCGTGGCGAAGACGTCGAGCATCTCCTGCTGCGGGGTGAGGGTGAAGTCCTCTGCACCATGACGCGCGACGAGGATGCGCCGCAGGCCCGCGAGCACCTCGGCGAGGGGCGCGGTCGGCTCGTAGGCGACGTGGATCTCCATGAGGCCTTCGCGGTTGAACATTTCGAGCGCCCGCGCGACGGGGATGTACACCGTGTCGTCCAGGTCGAAGCCGAGCACCTGGCCCTTTGCCTCCATCACGCCGACCACGCGGTAGCGCTCGCCGCCGATGCGCACGCGTGCGCCGAGCGGGTTGGCGTTGCCGAAGAGCTCGTGGGCGACCTTCGCGCCGAGCACCGCGGCCGGGCGCGCCGCGCGCGGATCGTCCGCGGGCAGGTACTCGCCGCGCGCGACGCGCAGCCGTATCGCCCGCGGAAAGTCGGGACCGGTACCGTAGAGCGTGACGCGCCGGCTGCGCGCACCGTACTCCACCTCGGCGTTGCCTTGCACGATAGGATCGGCGACCCGCACGTGTGGGGCGCGCGCGAGCGCGAGTGCATCCTCGATCGACAGCGGCCGCACCGTGTTCACCGCGCCGAGCGAGGCGCCGCCGTGGGTGCGGACGCGCCCGGGCGTCACGCTCACGAGGTTGGTGCCGAACTGCGTAAACTCCGCGATCACGAAGCGGTGCAGGCCTTCGCCGATCGAGGTCAGCAGAACGACCGCGGCGATGCCGATCGCGATACCGAGGGCCGAGAGCAGGGTGCGCAGACGGTGCGCCGCGAGGGCGACGAGCGCGAAACGGGCGAGGTCGGCGATGCGCACCGCTAGCGACCGCTGAGGGCGGCGACCGGATCCAACCGCGCGGCGCGCAGCGCGGGAAGGAGTGCGAACACGACCGCCGTCGCAAGGGCGGTCGCGGGTGCCGCGACGAGCGCCCAGAGCGGCGGCGCAAAGGGAATCGCAGGATAGAACTGCAGCGCCAGCGCGCGCCCCGCCTCGGCGGCGAGCAGCCCGAGCAGCGACCCCCCGCAGGCGAGCAGCACCGACTCCGTGAGGAAGGCCGCGCGCACCTGGCCACTTGTTGCGCCCAGCGCCTTGAGCAGGCCGATCTCGGCGCGCCGTTGCGCCACCGAGACGAGCATCACGTTCATGACGAGCACCCCCGCGACGCTCAGGCTGATCGCCGCCAGGCCGCCGAGCGCCAGCGTGAGCGTGCCGAACAGCCGGTCGAAGGCGGCGAGCACAGCGTCCTGCGTGATGACGGTCACCTCGCGCTTGCCCTCGCGCCGCTCGGCGAGGATCGCCTCGACCTCGCGCTGTGCCTCGGGCACCGTTTCCCGACTCTTCGCCTCGACCAGGATGCGAAAGAGCGCCTCGGTGTCAAAGAGCGCCTGCGCCGCGGCGAGCGGCACGACCACCAGCTCGTCGGTGTCGAAGCCGAGCCCCATGCCCTGCGGCGCGAGCACACCCTCGACGCGGAAGCGCCGGTCACCGACGCGCAGCCATTCGCCGAGGGCCGGCCGGCCCGGAAAGAGCTCGGCTGCGGCGCGCGCGCCGAGCACCGCGACGGGGCGCGCGTGGCGCGGATCGTCCTCGGGCAGGAACCGGCCCTGCGCGAGCGCGAGGTTGCGCACGCGCGCAAAATCGGCCGTCGCGCCGAGCACCGGCACCTCGCGCCGGCGCCCCGCCGCCCGCGCATCGCCCGCTCCGACGACGATCGGCGCGACGCGGCGCACCGCCGCGCTGCGCGCCAGCGCGAGCGCGTCTTCGAGCACCAGGTCGCGCGGCGTGCGACCGAGCAGCATCCCCGGCATCGCACCGACGGTCTCGCTACGCCCTGGCAGCACGATGAGCAGGTTCGTGCCGAGCGCCCCGAAGCGCTCGGCGACGTAACGGCGCGCGCCTTCGCCAAGGGTGGTCACTGCGACGACCGAGGCCACGCCGATGGCGAGCGCAAGCAGCACGAGCGCCGTGCGCGCGCGCGCGCCGCGCGCGACACCCCAGGCAAACGCAAGCGTGTCAGCCGCGCGCATCTCCGCCGCGCTCGTCGGCGACGATCGCGCCGTCGACCATGCGCAGGCGGCGCGGCGCGCGCGCGCCGATGTCGGGGTCGTGCGTGACCACGACGAGCGTACCGCCAGCGCCGCGCACGGCCTCGAGGAGCGCCATCACGTCCTGGCCCGTTGCGCGGTCGAGGTTCCCCGTCGGTTCGTCGGCAAGGATCAGCTTCGGCCGCATCGCCATCGCACGCGCGATGGCAACCCGCTGGCACTGACCGCCCGACAGTTCGTCGGGGCGGTGTTCGGCCCGTTCCTCCAGACCGCACGCGGCCAGCAGCTCGCGCACGCGCGCGCGCCGCTCGGCCGGCGCAACGCCCGCGAGCACGAGCGGCAGCTCCACGTTCTGCGCCGCGGTCAGGCGCGGGATGAGGTGGAAGAACTGGAAGACAAAGCCGATGCGCTCGCGCCGCAGACGCGCGAGCGCCGCATCGTCGAGCGACGCGATGTCGCGGCCCTCGAATTCGTAGCGGCCGCCCGTCGGGCGGTCGAGCAGACCGAGCACGTGCAGCAACGTCGATTTGCCCGAGCCCGAAGGGCCCATGATGGAAAGGTACTCGCCCGCGCCGATGGCGAGGTCCACGCCGCGCAGCGCGTGCACCGCCTCGCCGCCGACGCGGTAGGTGCGGCTCACCCCCGCAAGCTGGATCATCGCGCCGCCGGGTCATCGGCCACCGCAGCCGCGCCCGCGCGCACGCCGGCGCGCTCGAGCGACACGACGACCTGCTCGCCGGCGGCAAGTCCTTCCCGTACTTCCGTGTACTCCCAGTTGTAAAGACCGGGCTCGATGCGCCGCTCTTCGAGCCGGCCGGGAGGAGCGAGCACGAGCACGCGCCCGCCCGGCATGACCGCGCCCGTCGGCACGCGCAGCACCGCCTCGCGCACCGCGACCTGCACCTCGACATCGGCGCTGTAGCCGACCAGCAAAGGGTGCGCCTGAGCGGGATCGTCGAACTGCACTTCGATCTCCACCGTACGCGCCTGCTTCTCGAGCGCGAGCACGTAGGGCGCGATGCGGTGCACCCGCCCGGCGAAGGAGCGGCCGCGAAAGGCGTCGAGCGTGATGCGCGCAGGCATGCCGACGCGCACCTGAGTCGCGTCCGCCTCGTCGATCGGCGCCGAGACGTAAAGGCACGAGTCATCCACGAGGTCCACGGCCGGCAGGGTGGGGATTCCGGGCGGCGAGGGCGTCAAGTATTCACCCACCTCGCCGTTCACCTTGGCGACGACGCCGGCAAAGGGGGCGCGCAGGACCGTGCGCGCCGTGTCTGCGCGCGCCGCCTGCAGCCGCGCTTCGGCTTCGGCGACCTGCACGCGCGCGCCCTCGCAGCTTGCCGCGCGCACCGCCGCCTCGCCCTCGGCCCGGTCGACACGCTCGGCGGACACGAAGCCGCGCTCGGCGAGGCGGCGCGCGCGCGCCGCCTCGCGCCCACTCACCTCGGCGGCGAGGCACGCCTCGCGCGCCCTCTCGCGCGCCGCGGCGAGCTGCTCGCGCGCCACGCGCTCGCGCGCGACGTAGTCCTCGTTCCAGAGCTCAAGGAGGACCTGCCCCGCGCGCACCCGCTCGCCCTCGCGCACCGCGAGCCGCTCGATGCGGCCCGCCGCCGGCGGGGCGAGCTTTGCGCGCCGGCACGCCTCGACTGAGCCGGCGCGCGTGTTCGCGACCGTGGCCTCGACGCGACCGACATCGACGCGGGCGGTGGCCACCGTGACCGGCCCCGGCCGCGTCCACTCGCGCACCGCCCAGACGGCCGCCGCCGCAGCAACGAGCAATGCACCGGCACCGAGGATGCGGCGCAGCATCGCGCTAGCGGACCCCGCGCTGCGCGCCTTCGGCCAAGGCGCGCCGGATCGCGGCAAGGCGCGCCTCGCGCACGCGCCGCGCCGCCTGCCGCGGCTCGCCGCCCGCCGCGGCCCCCGCGGACATCGCAAGGAGCGCCGCGTGCACCTGCTCGACCGGCTCGAGTGCGAGCGCCGGTTCGGCAAAGCGGGCCGCCGCAAGCAGCTGGCGAAAGCGTTCGGGCCGGCGTAGCGCGTCGGTGACGCGGAAAAGCTCGAGCAGCGCCTCGGGCGTGTGCGCGCGCGCGACGAGAAAGGGCTTTGCACGGCAAAGCGCAGCGGCGAGGTCGCGCGCGGCGCGCGGCGCGTGCAGCCGCTCCGACAGACGACGCGCCGCCGCCGCGCCCTCGGCCGCGTTCCAGAAGAGCAGCGCCCAGCGCACCGCGACCGGCGCGCCGCCCGAGCCGGCGCGCGCGAGCGTCGCCGCGTCGGGCCGCAGCCCGGGCAGCAGGCGCGCCGCAGCGCCGCACTGCTCGAGCGCGGCGAACATCAGCTCGGGGCGCGCCTCGCCCAGGCCGCGCGCGAGTTCCTGCCAGACGCGCTCCGGCACGAGGTGTTCGACCTCGCCCGCCTCGACCATGCGGCGCATGAGCGCCATCGTCTCCGGAGCGATGCGGAAGCCGTAGCGCGCCGCAAAGCGCGCAACGCGCAGAATCCGCACCGGGTCCTCGGCGAAAGCCTCGCTCACGTGCCGCAACACGCCTGCGCGCAGATCGCGCGCGCCGCCGTAAGGATCGACGAGGGCCCCGGATTCGTCTTTGGCGATCGCATTGATCGTCAGGTCGCGCCGCGCCAGGTCCTGCTCGAGCGTCACCTCCGGCGACGCGTACACGGTGAAGCCGCGGTAGCCGCGGCCATGCTTGCGCTCGGTGCGCGCGAGCGCGTACTCCTCTTTCGTCACCGGGTGGAGGAAGACGGGGAAGTCGCGCCCGACCGGCCGGAAGCCGGCCGCGATCATCTGCTCGGGGGTGGCGCCGACCACGACCCAGTCGCGGTCCTTGACCGGCAGGCCGAGCAGCTCGTCTCGTACCGCGCCGCCGACGACGTAGGCCTTCACGCTCGAGCGGCCCGCCGTGCGCGCCTTCGCGCGCCCCGCCTAGCGCCGCGCGCGCGCGCGCAGCCGCCCGTAGCGCTCGCGCGGCGAAAGCGGGGCGAGCCACCCCGGCGCGACCGCCTCGAGCGGCGTCGGCTGCAGGCCGAAAGGCAGCGCGCAGCCTTCGCACACGTTCGGCCGGCTCATCGAGCGCAGGTTGTCGCGCGTGAGAAGCGGCCCCGGCATGCGCTCAAGGAGCGCCGCCAGTAGCCACGACAGCCTCGGGCCGAGGCCGACGATCGGTCGCGGCCGTCCTGCGGTCTCGCACGCCCAGGCGACGAGTTCACGCAGCGTGTAGACGCGAGGACCGCACAGGTCGTAGCGCCGGCCGGCCGCCTCGCGCGCCTCGAGCGCGGCGAGCATGGCGGCGACGACGTCGCCCACGTACACGGGCTGGAAGCGCGCCTCGGGGTTGGCGAGCGCGAGCGCCGGCGCAAAGCGGACGAGCCGCGCGAAAAGATTCAGGAAGCGGTCCTCGGGGCCGAAAATCACCGAGGGCCGAAAGACGGTGACGGCGAGGTCATCGGCAGCGAGGACGACCTCCTCGCCGACGCCTTTCGAGCGCAGGTACTCGGAAGGAGCGTCACGCGCCGCCCCGAGCGAGGACATATGCAGCAGCCGGCGCACGCCCGCCGCGCGGCAGGCCGCGACCACGGCGAGCGGCAACTCCACGTGTGCCCGAGCGAAGTCGGGACCGTAGTCGTTGGGGCCGCGTTCTGCGGGCCGTCCACGGCGCGAGTGCAGCACCCCGACCAGGTTCACCACCAGGTCGCAGCGAGCGGCCAGTGCGGCGAGCACCCCTGGGGCGAGCACGTCGGCTTCGACGACGTCGACGGTCGGTAGCAGAATCAGCTCGCCCTTGACGCGCTCGCGCCGGCGCGTAGGCACCCGCACGCGCACGCCGCGCGCGGCGAGCGCCGCCACCAAGTGGCGGCCGACAAAGCCGCTTCCGCCGACGACGAGGACCTGCGCGTAGCCCATGCCTGCAGCCGGCGCCTCCAGACCTACCCTCCTCCAGACCTTTCGGCCGGCGAGCGCGGCGGGATCGTGCCGAGCCGTTCCTTGAGCGGCCGGGACGGTGCACCTTCGAGCGCGGCGTACACGACCGCGTTCGCCATCACCTTCTTTACGTAGTCCCGAGTCTCGTCGAAAGGAATCGTTTCGGCGTAGATCGCGCCTTCGAGCGGCCGCGTGTCGCGCCAGCGCTGCGCCCGCTCCGGGCCCGCGTTGTAAGCCGCCGCGGCGAGCACCGGATGGCCTAGCTCGTCGAGCACGAGCCGCAGGTACGCGGTGCCGAGGACCGTGTTGGTGCGTAGCTCCGCGATGCGCTTGGGGGTGTAGTCCACCAAACCTATGCGCCGCGCCATCCACTGGGCGGTGGCGGGCATCAGCTGCATCAAGCCGCGCGCTCCGGCCGAGGACCTGGCGTCGGCGAGGAAGGCGCTTTCCTGGCGCACCAGCCCGAGCACCCAGGCCTCCTCCAGCCCCGCCGCGCGCGCCTGCTCGCGCAGCAGCTCGCCGTAGGGCGCGGGGTAGCGCAGCCGGTAGTTGTGCCGCTGCACCGTGCGCGCGGCGCTCGTGATCGCGCGATCGTGGATTCCGGCGCGGCGCGCCAGCTCGGCCGCAGCAAGGAGCTGCGGATCGTCGAAACGGTGTAGCGCAAAGTTCCACTCGCGGTTCGCCTCGGCCCGCAGTCCCACGCGATAAAGCGCAAGTGCCCTCACCAGACCACGGTCCTGCGCAACGCGGGCAAGGGTCGCCTCGTCCGGCTCGTGGAAGGGCTCGGGCACGACGAAGGGCCAACCGAGCTCCTCGCCGGCGAGCAAGCTGTAGAAATCCGGTTCGCCGGCGATGCGCAGGTAGTAGGCGCGCGCCCCCTCGGCGTTTCCCTGCGCCGCGAGCGCACGGCCGTACCAGTAGTGCCACGCCCGGTCGGTGCGCGCGGCCGGCGGCAACCGGTCGATCGCGTCGCGCACGAGGACCCAGTGACCGGCGCGCAACGCCGCGCGCACCATCCAGACAAGGTGCTCGTCCTCGAGCGGCGCGCCGGCGGCGAGCCGATAGGCTTCGATCGCCTCGGGCAGCAGCCGCCGCGCCGCGGCAGTCGCCACCACGCCCCAGAGCCGGCTGCGCTCGGCCTGAGGCAGGCGAGCGCCGAGATCGCCGGCGAGGGCGGCCGCGGCCGCGCGCGGATCGCTGCGCGCAAGCCTTGCCACGGCAAAGAGCACCATCTCGCGTGTCGGGCGGTGCGCGAGATTCGCTGGCGGCTTGGCGAGCAGGCGCTGCGGCTGCGCGGCCGCGAGCGCAAAAAGCGCCTCGTCCGGAACCTCGCGCGCGGGCAGGTAGACGAAGCTACGCCGGGCGGCGGCCACCTGACCCGCCTCGAGCAGCCGCCGCAGGCGCCGCCACACCGCCTCGGCGTCGAGCGCACCGGCCGCGCGCAGCCGCTCGGCCAGCGCGTGGCAACCAGGGGGCAGTTCGCGCGCCTCGAGCCAGAGCGCCTCGGCCTCGAGCGCCGCCTGCGCCTCCCCCTGCGCGAGCCGTCCAAGGAGCCGGTAACAGCGGATCTCGGCGTCTTCGTGAACGAGGGGCGCGTGTTCGAGCTGGAAGCGGACCCAGTCGCCTCTGCGGCCGAGCTCGCGCAGCCAGTCGGCGCGCAGCCGTTCGGCCAGGCCGGTGCCCGCCTCGCGCGCGAGCAGCGCGTTCACCTCGCGCGCCTCGGCCTGCTCGATGCGCAGACGCAAGCGGGCGTAGTCGAGGTAGGGCTCGAGAACATGACCGCGCAGCGCGGGCGCAAGACGCGTCAGTCGCTCCGCGTCGCCCGCGCGGAAAGCCTCCCACGCAAGGAGAAAGGTCTCCTCTGCAGGACTGCGCCCGTCGCTCGCTGCGGCCTGCGCGACGGTGGCGGCGATGGCGAACGCAATGGTGCAGAATCGCCGCAGGATCACGCAGGAAGCATAACATGCAGGGCGAAACGCTCGCGCTGTGGCGTCGCGCCGAGCGCGCGCGGCTGCGCGCCGCGCGCGCCGCACTCACAACCGAGGAGCGCGCGCGCGCCGAGTGCGCGATCGGCGCGCAGGTCGTGGCGCTGCTGGAATCGCTCGGTCGCCGGTGCGTCGCGCTCTACTGGCCGATCGACCACGAACCCGATCTACGGCCGCTCGCGCCACGGCTGCGCGCGGGCGGGTGGAGCGTCGCGCTTCCGGCGCTGCGCGCGCCTTGCTCGCCGCTTGACTTTCGCCTCTGGCACGAAGGCGCGCCGCTCGAGCCGGCGCGTTTCGGCCTGCGCCAGCCTGCGCCCGAGGCGCCCTGCACGGTACCCGATATCGTGCTCCTGCCCGCGCTCGGCTGGGACCGCGCAGGCTACCGCCTCGGCTACGGTGCCGGCTATTTCGACCGCACTCTGGCTGTGCTCGCGCCGCGGCCGCTCGCTGTCGGCGTCGCGCTCGAAGCGGCGCGCCTCGAGACGGTGCATCCGCAGCCGTGGGACCAGCCCCTCGATTGGCTGGTGACCGAGCGCGGCGCTTACCGCCGCGAGGGCGCCGCGCTTGCGTTCGTCGGCACGCTCGAGCAAGGAACAGGCAGGATCTGAAATATCGCCGTTGACCGCGGTCGGCGCGCGCCGCGTCTGCCAAGCGCGGCTTTGGCTCGCGCGGCATCGCGAACCCGCGGTGGATCTCTTCTTCCTTCCCGACACTTCTCGTCCTTTGCGCCGCGAGCCTGGTGTGTGCGCTACTCGTCGTCGGCGCCACGCTGGCGGGCGAAGCGCTCGCGGAAGACCTCGCCCTTACAGTCAGCGCAGGAAGAGCCGGTAGGCGGGGTTTCCCGTCTCGTCGGCGTACGGATAACCCAGGCGCGCGAGGAAGCGCCGGAAGTCGCCCATTTCGTTGGGCGGCACCTGCAGCCCGACGAGCACGCTGCCGTAGTCGGCGCCATGGTTACGGTAGTGAAACAGGCTGATGTTCCAGCTCGGGTTCATCGCGTCGAGAAAACGCATGAGCGCCCCCTGGCGCTCGGGGAACTCGAAGCGGTAGAGCAGCTCGTTCTCCACGAGCGGCGAGCGCCCGCCCACCATGTGGCGCACGTGCGCTTTGGCGATCTCGTTGTCCGACAGATCGAGCGTGCGGCAGCCCGCTCGCTGCAAGCGTCGCACGATGCGCGCCGTTTCCCTGCGCCCGTGCACGGTCACACCGACGAAAATGTGCGCGACCGTGGGGTTCGAAATGCGGTAGTTGAACTCGGTGATGTTGCGCCCGCCGAGCGCCTTGAGGAAGCGCCGAAAACTGCCCCGCTCTTCGGGGATGGTCACCGCGAGCACCGCCTCGCGCTGCTCGCCCAGCTCGGCCTGCTCGGCGACGAAGCGCAGCCGGTCGAAGTTGGTGTTCGCGCCCGAGGCGATCGCCACCAGCGTCTTGGCCCGCGCGCGTGTGCGCTCGACCCAGCGCTTGGCGCCGGCGATGGCCAACGCTCCCGCCGGCTCGAGCACCACGCGCGTGTCCTCGAACACGTCCTTGATCGCGGCACACATCTCGTCGGTGTTGACGAGCACGACCTCGTCGACGAGCCGACGCGCAAGCCGAAAGGTCTCGCGCCCCACTTGCCGCACCGCGACCCCGTCGGCGAAAAGGCCGACGTGATCGAGCACGGCGCGCCGGCCCGCCGCGAGCGAGCGCGCCATGGCATCGGCGTCGGTCGGCTCCACACCGATGATGCGCACCGTCGGCTGCAGGCGCTTGACGTACGCGGCCACTCCGGCGATCAGCCCGCCCCCCCCCACCGGAACGAAGATCGCGTGCAGCGGCTGGCGCACCTGGCGCAGGATCTCCATGCCGATCGTGCCTTGGCCGGCGATCACATCCGGGTCGTCGTAGGGATGCACGAAGGCAAGGCGCCGCGCACGCTGGATGCGCCGCGCCTGCGCGTAGGCCTCGCTGTAGGAGTCGCCGTGCAGCACGACCTCCGCGCCGCGCGCGCTCACCGCCTCGACTTTGATGCGCGGCGTGGTCACCGGCATGACGATCACCGCCCGGCAGCCGAGCTTCTGCGCCGCCAGGGCGACGCCCTGCGCGTGGTTGCCCGCGCTCGCGGCGATGACCCCGCGCGCAAGCCGCGGCGGCGCAAGTCGCACCATCTTGTTGTACGCGCCGCGCAGCTTGAAAGAGAAGATCGGCTGCAGGTCCTCGCGCTTGAGCAGCAGGCGGTTGCCGAGCCGGCGCGAAAGCGCAGGCGCGGGCTCCAGGGGCGTCTCGACCGCGACGTCGTAGACGCGCGCCCGCAGGATCCGTTCCAGATAGTTGTCGCGGCGCATCGCGGCGCCGCAGCGTAGCACAGCGCGGGCGCCTGCCCCGAACGCTCTAGCCCGTGGGCGCGCGGTACTCGTAGAAGCCGCGCCCGGTCTTGCGGCCGAGCAGCCCGGCCTCGACCATCTCGACCAGAAGCGGCGCGGGCCGGTATTTCGGGTCGCGGAACTCCTCGTAGAGCACCTGCATCACCGCCAGCTCCACGTCGAGTCCGATCAGGTCGCACAGGGCGAGCGGACCGATCGGATGGTTCGCCCCGAGCTTCATCGCGTCGTCGATCTGTTCGGCGCTCGCCACCCCCTCGGCGAGCAGGAAGATCGCCTCGTTGATCATCGGGCAGAGCATGCGGTTGACGACGAAGCCGGGCGAGTTGCGCACGCGCACCGGCGTCTTGCCGATTTTGCGCACGATCGCCTCCGCGGCGGCGAACGCCGTCTCGTCGGTCTGGCGCCCCCGGACGAGCTCGACCAGCCCCATCACCGGCACCGGATTGAAGAAATGCATGCCGAGCACGCGGCCGGGTCGCCGGGTCGCGGCGGCAAGCCGGGTGATCGAGATCGAGGACGTGTTCGAGGCGAGCAGCGCCTCGGGCGACAGCAGGGCGTCGAGCTGCCGGAACAATTCCAGTTTGAGCGTCAGGTTCTCGCTCGCAGCCTCGATCACCAGAGCACAACCGGCCACCGCGCCGAGCTCGCTGCTCGTGCGGATGCGCCCGAGCGCGGCTTGTCGCTGCTCGGCCGAAAGCGTGCCTTTCTTCACCAGGCGCTCGAGGCCGGCGGCGGCGCTCGCGCGCGCACGCTCGAGCTGCTGCGGCGAGACGTCCGTCAGCGTCACGTCGTAGCCGCTTGCGGCAAAGACCTGCACGATGCCGCTGCCCATCGTCCCCGCGCCCACCACGCCGACCGATCGCACGTCCATGGTCCTCTCCCTTTTTATCGCTCAGGCCGGGGCGAGCTTCGCCACCGAAACCGCAAGCCATTTCACACCCGCCGCGCCAAAGCGCACCTGCACGCGGGCGTCGGCGCCGTCGCCCTCGGCCCCGATCACCACGCCCGCCCCGAAGGTGGGATGGTGCACATTCTGACCGATGCGAAAAGGCGCGCCGCGCGGCACCGCCGGCCGCACCGGCGCGCGCGCGGGGCTCGGCCGCGGCGTATCGATCCACTGCACCAGTTCGGGCGGGATTTCGTCGAAGAAGCGCGAGGGCAGCGCCCAACGCGTCTGGCCGTGCAGCCGGCGCGTCTGGGCGCAGCAGAGGTACAGCCGACGGCGCGCGCGCGTGATCGCGACGTACGCGAGCCGGCGCTCCTCCTCCTGCCCGTCGGGCTCGTAGAGGCTCTGCTCGTGCGGGAACAGGCCTTCTTCCAAGCCGCACAGGAAGACGGTGTCGAACTCCAAACCCTTGGCCGCGTGCACGGTCATGAGCTGCAGCGCCTCGCCGCCCTCGGCCGCGCGGTGTTCGCCCGACTCGAGCGCCGCGTGGGCAAGAAACGCAAGGAGCGGGTCCTCGCCCGCCTCGCCGCCCGTCGCCGCCCACTCCTCGGCAAAAGCGGCCGCGGCGTTCTCGAGCTCGGCGAGGTTCTCGAGCCGCTCGGCGCCGTCGCGCTGCGCACGGTAGTGCGCGGCGAGGCCGCTCGCGTCGATGACGTGCCTGACGGTCTCGGCGAGCGCAAGGCCACGCGCCTGCTCGCGTAGCCGCTCGAGGAGCGCGACGAACGCGGCGGCGCGCCCCTCGGTTGCGCGCGCCGCCGCGACGAGCGGCTGCGCCGATGCGGCCGCCTGCGCGGCAACGGCCTCGCGCGTGCGCCCCCCGATCCCGCGCGGGGGGAAATTGACCACACGCAGGAAGGCCGCGTCGTCCTCGGGCACGGCGAGCAGCCGCAGGTAGGCGAGCGCGTGCTTGATCTCGGCGCGTTCGAAAAAGCGCAGGCCGCCGTAGACACGATACGGTAGACCCGCGCCAAAGAGCGCGTGCTCGATCACGCGCGACTGAGCGTTCGAGCGGTAAAGGACCGCGATCTGCCCGAGCGGCACTCCCTGCGCCGCCAGCCGCTGCACCGCTTCCACGACGAACCGGGCCTCGTCCTCGTCCGAAAACGCCTGGTGCGCCCGCAGCGGCTCGCCCGGCCCTTGCTCCGTCCACAGCCGCTTGCCGAGGCGGCGGCGGTTGTGGCGGATGAGCGCGTTTGCCGCTTCGAGGATGCGTCCGTGCGAGCGGTAGTTGCGCTCGAGTCGAATGACGCAGCCGGCCGCATACTCGCGTTCGAACTCGGCCATGTTGCCGACCTGGGCGCCGCGAAACGCATAAATGGACTGGTCGTCGTCACCCACGGCGAAAACGCTCGTGCGCGGCCCGGCGAACAGTTTCAGCCACCGGTACTGCAAGCGGTTCGTGTCCTGGAACTCGTCGACCAGCACCTGCCGGAACCGCGCCTGGTAGTGTTCGCGCACAAGGGCGTTGCGCGCCAAGAGCTCGCAGGCGCGAAGCAGCAGCTCGCCGAAATCGACGAGCCCTTCGCGCGCGCAGGTCTCGTCGTAGGCAGCGTAGAACTCGACCAGCCGCCGCGTGCGTTCGTCGCGCGCGCGCACCTCGGCGGCGCGCACACCGTCTTCTTTCTGCGCCGCAATGAACGCCTGCACCTCGCGCAGCGGAAAGCGCTCCTCATCGGCGCCCAGCGCGCGCAACACCCGTTTGACGACCGCGAGCTGGTCCTGCGCATCGACGATCTGGAAAGTCGCCGGCAGGCCGGCGTCGCGGTGGTGGGCGCGCAGCAGCCGGTGCGACAGGCCGTGGAAGGTGCCGATCCAAAGGCCGCGCAAGCTGACCGGCAGCATCGCCGACAGGCGCGCGAGCATCTCGCGCGCCGCCTTGTTCGTGAAGGTGACCGCGAGCACGCCCGCGGGCGAGACGCGGCCCTCGTGCACGAGCCAGGCGATGCGCGTGGTAAGGACGCGGGTCTTGCCGCTGCCGGCGCCGGCGAGCACGAGCGCGTGGCGATCCTCGAGCGTCACCGCCGCGAGCTGTTCCGGGTTGAGCGTGTCGAGGTCGAGCGCCAAGGCCGCGCAAGGAGGCGGGCCGATTATAAGCGGCGCAAAGTGCGTGCGCGGCCGGGTCGCGGCGCTCGACGCCGCGGCGTTCGCGCGGCCAGCCGGCGCGCGCCTAGCCGCACACAGCGCGCCCGTATAATACGCACCCTTCTTTTGCAGCCTCCACGCGATGTCCCTCCTCGAGCGCTACGATCCCCACGCCGTCGAGCGCGAGGCGCAGCAGTACTGGGAGACGAAAGGCTCGTTTCGCGCGCTCGAGGATCCCGCGCGTCCCAAGTACTACTGCCTGTCGATGTTCCCGTATCCGTCCGGCAAGCTGCACATGGGGCACGTGCGCAACTACACGATCGGCGACGTGCTCGCGCGCTATCGCCGCATGCGCGGCGACAACGTGCTACAGCCGATGGGCTGGGACGCCTTCGGCCTTCCGGCCGAGAACGCGGCCATCGCCCACGGCGTGCCGCCGGCGCGCTGGACTTACGACAACATCGCGGACATGAAAGCGCAGCTCAAGTCGCTCGGCTTTGCGATCGACTGGGAGCGCGAAATCGCCACGTGCCGGCCCGACTACTACCGCTGGAACCAGTGGCTGTTTGCGCGCCTCTACCGCAGGGGGCTCGCATACAAGACCACCGGTGTCGTCAACTGGGACCCGGTGGACCAGACCGTGCTCGCCAACGAGCAGGTGATCGACGGCCGCGGCTGGCGCACCGGCGCGCCGGTAGAAAAACGCGAGATCCCGATGTACTTTCTGCGCATCAGCGCGTACGCCGAGGAGCTGCTCGCCGCCCTGGACCGGCTGCCGGGCTGGCCGGAACAGGTAAAGACGATGCAGCGCAACTGGATCGGCCGCTCCGAAGGGGTGCGCGTCGCCTTTCCGTACCTGCTCGAGGGCGAACGGCGGCTGCTCTGGGTATTCACGACGCGCGCCGACACCCTGTTCGGGGCGACCTTCTGCGCGGTGGCGCCCGAGCACCCGATCGCGCAGTGGGCGGCGCGGCGCGACCCGGCGCTCGCGCGCTTCGTCGAGGAGTGCCGGCGCGGCGCCACGACCGAGGCCGAGCTCGCCCAGATCGAGAAGCGCGGCGTGCCGACCGGCCTGAGCTGCGAGCACCCGCTCAGCGGGGAGCGCATCCCGGTGTGGGTGGCGAACTACGTGCTGATGGGTTATGGCGAAGGCGCGGTGATGGCCGTCCCCGCGCACGACGAGCGCGACTACGAGTTCGCCCGCCGCTACGGTCTCGCCATCCGCCCGGTCATCCGGCATCCGGCGGGCGAGCGGGTCGACCCGCCCTGGCGCCCCGAGTACGCGCAGCACGGCGTGTGCATCAATTCCGGGAAGTACGACGGGCTTTCCTCCGCCGAGGCGGTGGAGGCGATCGCGCGCGACCTCGCGGCAAGGGGTCTGGGCGATAAAGCGGTGCAGTGGCGTCTGCGCGACTGGGGCATCTCGCGCCAGCGTTACTGGGGCTGCCCGATTCCGATCGTCTACTGCGAGGCCTGCGGCGAGGTGCTCGTTCCCGACGATCGGCTTCCGGTCCTGCTGCCCGAGCATCTGGTGCCCGACGGGCGGGGTAACCCTCTTTTGCACTGCCGCGAGTTCGTCGAGACGGACTGTCCGCGCTGCGGCCGTCCGGCGCGGCGCGAGACTGACACGATGGACACTTTCGTCGACTCCTCGTGGTATTTCGCGCGCTACTGCTCGCCCGATCGCGGCGACGCGATGCTCGATGCGCGCGTGCGCTACTGGATGCCCGTCGACCAGTACATCGGGGGTATCGAGCACGCCATCCTGCACCTGCTCTATTCGCGCTTCTTCCACCGCGTGCTGCGCGACGAAGGTCTGCTCGAGGGCGACGAGCCGTTCACCAACCTGCTTACGCAGGGCATGGTGCTCGCCGAGTCGTACTATCGCGATACGGCCGAAGGTCGCCGCGAGTGGGTGCCGCCCTCCGAGGTGGAGGTGGTGCGCGACGCAAAAGGGCGCATCGTCTCGGCCACACGGCGACGCGACGGCGCGCCGCTCGTCTTCGGCGGGATCGGCACCATGTCCAAGTCGAAGAACAACGGCGTCGACCCGCAGGCGCTGATCGAGAAATACGGCGCCGATACGGCGCGCTTTTTCATCGTCTTCGCCTCCCCGCCGGTCAACACGCTCGAGTGGTCCGACGAAGGCGTCGAGGGGGCGTACCGGTTCCTGCGCCGGCTCTGGAACTGGGCCCTGCACCTTCGCCGCGGCGGCGTCGACCCCGAGGGCGCGCGCGAGGTGCGGCGGGAGATTCACGGCATTCTGCGCCAGGCGAACTACGACATCGCGCGTCATCAGCTGAATACGGTCGCCTCGGCGACGATGAAGATCCTGAACGCGCTCGAGCGGCTCCCCGAGGCCGTCGGGCCGGTCGCCGAGGAAGGTTGCTCGATCCTGCTGCGGCTGCTCGCGCCGATCACCCCCCACCTCAGCCACCACCTGTGGCGCAGGCTCGGCTACGGCGAGGACGTGCTCGAGGCGCCCTGGCCGGAGCCAGAGGCCGCGGCGCTCGAACAGGAGGAAGTGGAGCTCGTGGTCCAAGTCAACGGCCGGTTGCGCGGATCGATCCGGGTGCCGCGCGAGGCCGACCGGCCGACCATCGAGACGTTGGCGCTCGCCAATCCCGCCGTGCAGCGCCACGTCGCCGGCTTGCCGGTCAAGAAAGTCGTCGTCGTGCCCGGCCGGCTCGTCAACCTGGTCGTCTGAATGCGCCGGGCCGCAGTCGCGCTCGTCCTTTTTGCCGCGGGCTGCGGCTTTCAGCTGCGCGGGGTGGCCGAAGTGCCTTTTCGCACCGTTTACGTACCCGGCACGGGGGGCGTCGCGCTCGAGTTGCGGCGCACGATCGCCAATGGAACGCGCGCCGAGGTGGTCGACGACGCGCGGCGCGCCGACGCGATCCTCGAGTTCACGCAGGAGGCTCGCCAGAAGGAGATCCTGTCGCTCACGACCGCTGGCCGCGTGCGCGAATTCCGCCTCGGCTACCTGGTCGCCTTCCGCGTGCACGACGGTCGGGGAGGCGAGTACGTGCCGCCGACGCTGCTTCGTCTGACCCGCGACATCAGCTTCAGCGACGAAGCGGTGCTCGCCAAGGAGGCCGAAGAGCAGCTGCTCTACCGCGACATGCAGTCGGACATGGTGCAACAGATCCTGCGGCGGCTGGCGGCGGCGCGGCCGCCGCGGCCCGAGGCGCGCTAGTCCCTCGCCCTTGCGCCTGCGCGCCGAAGAGCTCGCGCGGCACCTCGCCGGCGCGCGCCTTGCGCCGATTTACGTCGTGCACGGCGACGAGCCGCTGCTTGCGCTCGAAGCGGCTGAGGCGGTGCGCCAGGCGGCGCGCACAGCCGGCTGCCGCGAACGCACGGTGCTCGTGGCGGAACGCGGCTTCGACTGGAGCGAACTTGCGCACGCCGGGGCGACCGGCACCCTCTTCGGGGGTGGCCGGCTGATCGAGCTGCGCCTGCCAAGGGGCGCACCGGAGGCACCGGGAGCCGAGGCGATTTGCCGCCACGCCGCGCGTCCGGCCGCCGGTCACGTCACGCTCGTGCTCGTTCCGCGCCTTGCCCGGCGCGAGCAGCAAGCGCCGTGGTTCGCGGCGCTCGAAGCCGCGGGCGTCGTCGTCGACGTCTATCCCCTGGCGCGCGCGCGGTTGCCGGACTGGATCGGCGCGCGCCTGGCCGCGCAGGGCCAGCGCGCGAGCGCCGAGGCGCTCGCTTTTCTCGCCGCGCGGGTGGAGGGAAACCTCCTCGCCGCGCACCAGGAGATCGCCAAGCTCGCGTTGCTCGCCCCCCCGGGGGAGCTCGACGCCGAGACCGTGCGCGCCGCAGTCGCCGACAGCGCCCGCTACGATGCGCTCGAAGCGGCGGCGGCGCTCGCGGCGCGGGACCTTGCGCGCTACGCGCGCGTGCTCACCGGCCTGCGCGCCGAGGGTGAGCCGCTGCCGCGCCTCGTCTGGACGCTCGCCGACGGCCTGCTCGCGGCGCGGCGCGCGCAGCCGCACGCGCGCGACCCGCGCGCGCTCGAGACGCACCTGCGCGAGGCCGGCGTCTGGGCCGACCGTCTGGCGGTGGTACGCGAGCTCGCGCGCCGGCTCGCGGCGCACGAGCTCGATCGCATGATCCTCGCCCTTGCGCGCATCGACCGCGCCGCCAAGGGCGTCGGTTCCGGCGAGCCGTGGCAGGCGCTGCTTGCGCTCGCGCTAGAATCGATAGGTGCAACCGACCGCCCCCGCCCAGAGCGCTGACCTGCGCGCATACGTGCGCGAGCTCGGCCGCGCCGCGCGCGCCGCGGCGCGCGCGCTCGCGCGCGCACACACCGCGCGCAAGAACGAGGCGCTGCGGGCGATCGCGGCGCGGCTGCGCGCCGAACGCGACCGCCTGCTCGAGGCAAACCGCGCCGACACGGACGCCGCACGCGCGGCAGGGCTCTCGTCGGCGCTCCTGGACCGCCTCGCCCTCGACGAGGCCGCCATCGAGCACATGGCGGCGGGGCTCGAGCAGGTCGCGGCGCTGCCCGACCCGGTGGGGCAAATCACCGGCCGGGTGCGGCGTCCAAGCGGAATCGAGGTCGGTCGCATGCGCGTGCCGCTCGGCGTGATCGCCATCGTGTACGAAGCGCGCCCGAACGTCACCGCCGATGCCGCCGGGCTGTGCCTGAAAGCCGGCAACGCCTGCCTGCTGCGCGGCGGTTCCGAGGCCCTCGCGTCGAACCAGGCGATCGCCGCCTGCGTGCGCGCAGGGCTCGTCGAGACGGGTCTGCCGGAGACCGCGGTGCAGGTGCTCGCGACCGCCGACCGCGCCGCCGTGGGCGAGCTGGCGACCCTGACCGAATACGTCGATCTGCTCATTCCGCGAGGCGGCAAGGAGCTGATCGCCCGCCTGGCGCAGGAAGCGCGCGTGCCGATGCTCAAGCACCTCGAAGGCATCTGCCACGTCTACATCGACGACCGCGCCGACGTCGACATGGCGGTGCGCATCGCCGACAACGCGAAGACGCAGCGCTACGGCACCTGCAACACGATGGAGACCCTGCTCGTCGCAGCCGGGATCGCGCCGCGCGTGCTTCCCCCGATCGCGGCCCTCTACCGCGCAAAGGGTGTCGAGATGCGCGGCTGCCCGCAGACGCGCCGCCTCGTGCCCGATGCGCGCTTGGCGACCGAGGCCGACTACCGCACCGAGTGGCTCGGCCCGGTGGTGTCGATGCGCGTGGTCGCCGGCCTGGAGGAGGCGATCGAGCACATCGCCCGCTACGGGTCCCAGCACACCGATGCCATCGTGACCGAGGACGGCGAGCGCGCCGAGCGCTTCCTGCGCGAAGTCGACTCGAGCTCGGTCATGTGGAACGCGTCGACGCGCTTTGCCGACGGCTACGAGTACGGTCTCGGCGCCGAAATCGGCATTTCCACCGACCGCCTGCACGCGCGCGGCCCCGTCGGGCTCGAAGGGCTGACGACGCAGAAGTACGTCGTCTACGGCCACGGAGAGATCCGCGCACGGTGAACGCTTGCGCGTAGCGGCGCGGCGATGGCCAGGGCGGTCGGCGTCCTGGGCGGCACCTTCGACCCGGTGCATAACGCGCACCTTGCGATCGGCCGCGCGGCGCTCGAGGTGCTCGGCCTTGCGCGGGTGCTCTGGGTGCCGACCGGTCATCCGCCCTATCGCCGGCCACCGATCGCAGCGGCCGAGCACCGCGTGGCGATGCTCGCGCTCGCGCTCGCGGGCGAACCGCGCTGGACGATCGATACGCGCGAGCTCGCGCCGGCTCACTCCGGCTACACGGTCGAGACGCTGCGCGCCCTGCGCGCCGAGCTGGACGCCGCAACCGAGCTCGTCCTGCTCATGGGCGCGGACCAGTACGCGGCGCTCGAGACCTGGCGCGAGCCGGACGCGATCCGGGCGCTCGCCCGGCTGGCCGTGTTTGCGCGCCCCGGCCTTCCCGAGCCGTGCGGCGTCGAGGTCGTGCCGATGACCCCGCTTGCGGTCTCCGGCACCGAGATCCGCGCCCGCATCGCGCGCGGCGAGGACGTCTCGGCGCTCGTGCCGCCGGCCGTGGCCGCCTATATCGCCCGCCACCGCCTCTATGGACATCCGTAGGAAGCAGCGCGCTGCCGTCGACGCGCTGCTCGACGTCAAGGGTCGAGACGTGGTCGTCTACAACGTCGCGCACCTGTCGCCCATCTTCGAGCGCGTCATCATCGCCACCGGCGACTCGACGCGCCAGGTGCGCGCGCTCGCCGACCGGGTCGAAGAGCGCCTGCGCGGCATGGGCGAAGCGCCGCGCGGCGTCGAGGGCGGACCCGAGGCGGAGTGGATACTGCTCGATTTTGGCGACGTGGTGGTGCACGTCATGCACCCGCGCGCACGCGCCTACTACAACCTGGAAGAGCTCTGGGGCGGCAAGACGGTACGGCTGCGCCGCCCGGCGGCGGCGCATGGGAAGGCTCGTGCTCGTCGCGCTCGGCGCTAGCCCGCGCGGCTGGGCGCGGGCGGCGTGTGAGGAGTATCTGCGCCGCATGCCGCGCGGCTACACGGTGCGGCGCGAACGCACCGTACCGCGCGGCGCCTACCTTGTCGCGCTCGACGCGGGTGGGGTGCAGCTCGATTCGCGCGCTTTCGCCCGCTTCGTCGCCGAGCGCGCCGCCGCGCGCACGCCCACGGCCTTTGTCATCGGCGGCGCCGACGGCTTGCCCGCGCAACTGCGCGCGCAGGCGGCGCTCCTCCTGTCGCTGTCGCGGCTGACGCTGCCGCACGCCCTCGCCGAAGTGGTGCTCGCCGAGCAACTGTACCGCGCCGCGAGCCTGCTCGCCGGGCACCCGTACCACCGCGGCTGATACACTGGCCCGCCGCGATGGCCAGTCTGCCCGAGCGTCCGATCTACCTTGCCTCGCGCAGTCCGCGGCGGCGCGAATTGCTCGCGCAGATCGACGTGCGCTTCCAGCTGCTCCTTTTCCGCGCCGACCCCCAGGCCGACGCCGACGTCGGCGAGACACCGCTTCCGGGCGAGGCGCCGGCGGCTTGCGCGCTGCGGCTTGCGCGCGCCAAGGCCGAGGCAGGCTGGGCGCGCGTGCTCGCGCGCGGACTGCCCCTTGCCCCGGTGCTCGCCGCCGATACGCTGGTCGCGCTCGACGGGCGCATCTACGGCAAGCCGGCCGAGCGGCGCGAGGCCGAGGCGATACTCGCCGCGCTCTCGGGCCGCTGGCACGAGGTCTACACCGCCGTCGCGGTGAAGTACGGCGAGCGCCTCGAGACCGCGCTCTCGGTCTCGGAGGTGGAGTTCGCGCCCCTGTCGCCCGAACGCCTGCGCGCCTATGTCGCCAGCGGCGAGGGCGACGACAAGGCCGGCGCGTACGCGCTCCAGGGTCGCGCGGCCCGATTCGTGCGCACGCTGCGCGGCAGCCCCTCTGGCGTGGCGGGGCTTCCGCTTTACGAGACCGCTGAGCTGCTCGAACGAATCGCCCCCCCTGTCGCCGAGCGGCGGCGCGGCGAGTGCAGTCGGTGAGCGAGGAAATCCTGGTCAACGTCACCCCGCAGGAGACGCGCGTCGCGGTGGTCGCGCACGGGCAAGTGCAGGAGCTGCTCATCGAGCGGGCCTCCAGCCGGGGCGTGGTGGGCAACGTCTACCTCGGGCGCGTGGCGCGCGTGCTGCCGGGCATGCAGTCGGCCTTCGTCGACGTCGGTCTCGAGCGCGCCGGTTTCCTGCACGTCTCCGATCTATGCGAAGCGCGCCCGGCCGCAGGCGAAGCGCAGCCGCGCATCGAGCGGCTGCTCGGCGAGGGCCAGCCGCTCGTCGTGCAGGTCGTCAAGGATCCGATCGCCAGCAAGGGCGCGCGCCTGTCGACGCTCGTGTCGCTCGCCGGCCGACTGCTCGTCTACCTGCCGCAGGAATCGCACATCGGCATTTCGCAAAAAATCGAGGGCGAGGTCGACCGTGCGCAGCTGCGCGAGCGGCTGCGCGAGCTTCTGCCGCCGGAGGAAAGCGGCGGGTTCATCCTGCGCACCCTGGCCGAGGGCGCAAGCGACGACGAACTGCGCGCCGATCTGGCGTACCTGCGTGCACTGTGGCGCGCCATCCACGAGCGCGCCGGCCGCCTGTCGCCGCCGGCGCTCCTCTACGAAGAACCGTCGCTTGCCGAGCGGGTGCTGCGCGACATGGTGTCGGCCCAGACCGCGCGCGTGCGCGTCGACGCCGACGAAGCTTTCCAACGGCTCGCCGCCTTTGCCGAGACCTACACACCGAACGTGCGCGCGAAGCTGGAGCATTACACCGGCGAGCGTCCGCTCTTCGACCTCTATCAGGTCGAAGACGAGATCGAGCGCGCGCTCGCGCGCCGCGTCGAGCTGAAATCGGGCGGCACTCTGGTGATCGACCAGACCGAGGCGCTGACGACGATCGACGTCAACACCGGCGCTTTCGTCGGCCACCGCAGCTTTGACGACACGGTGTTCAAAACCAACCTGGAAGCGGCGCAGGCGATCGCGCGCCAGCTGCGGCTGCGCAACCTCGGCGGCATCATCGTCATCGACTTCATCGACATGGCCAACCCCGAGCATCGGCAGGCGGTGCTCGAGGAGCTGCGCCGAGCGGTGGCGCGCGACCGCACCAAGGTCACGGTGAACGGCTTCACGGCGCTCGGCCTGGTCGAGCTCACGCGCAAGAGGACGCGCGAGTCGCTTGCCCAGCAGCTGTGCGAGCCGTGCCCGGTGTGCGCAGGCCGCGGCGAGGTCAAGACCGCACGCACCGTCTGTCACGAAATCCTGCGCGAACTGTTGCGCGAGGCGCAGCAATTCAATGCGCGCGAGTTCCGCGTCATCGCCTCTCCCGCGGTGATCGACCTGCTGCAGGAAGAGGAGTCGCCAACCGTGGCGATGCTTTCGGACGCGATCGGCCGTCCGATCTCGCTGCAGGTCGAAGCCGGCTACACGCAGGAGCAGTACGACATCGTGCTGCTCTGACAGGAGCCCCCGACGGCCGAGAGCGACCTCTGTTTTGCCTCCCCGCGGCGTCTTGCGCGGCTGGTGCGCACGCGCCGGCTTTCGGCGCGCGAACTCGTAAGCGCCTTCATCGCCCGCATCGAAGCGCTCAATGCGCGCCTAAATGCCCTGTGCACCTTCGTGCCCGAGCAGGCGCTCGCCGAGGCGCGGCGCCTGGACCGGCGGCTGGCGCACGCAAAAACGGCCCCGGCGCTGCCCCTCGCCGGTCTGCCGGTCGCGTTCAAGGATCTCGTGCCCACGCGCGGACTGCGCACCACCTACGGGTCGCTCGTCTACCGCGACCACGTGCCCGCCGAGGACCACGTGATCGTCGAGCGCATGCGCGCGGCCGGCGCCGTCATCGTCGGCAAGACGAACACGCCGGAGTTCGGCGCCGGCAGCCAGACCTATAACGCCGTGTTCGGCGCGACGCGCAATCCCTACGATCCAAGCAAGACGTGCGGCGGCTCCTCGGGCGGGGCTGCGGTGGCGGTCGCTACGGGGATGCTTCCGTTCGCCGACGGCTCCGACCTGGGTGCCAGCCTGCGCAACCCCGCCAGCTTCTGCAACGTGGTCGGCCTGCGGCCGACGCCGGGCCGCGTGCCCTCGTACCCCGCCGACGACGCCTGGGATACGCTCTCGGTGCTCGGGCCGATCGCCCGCCGCGTCGAGGACGCGGCGTTTCTGCTTTCCGTGATGGCGGGCCCGGATCCCCGCGCGCCCGCCTCGCTTTGCGAACCCGGCGCACCCTTTGCGCGGCTGCCGGTGCGCGATTTCCGCGCCACCCGCATCGCCTGGAGTCGCGACCTCGGCGGACTGCCGGTCGATCCCCGCGTCACGGCGGTGTTCGAGGCGCAGCGGCCGGTCTTCGAGGCAATGGGCTGCCGCATCCACGAGGCCGAGCCCGATCTCGCCGAGGCGGGCGAAGCGTTCCACGTCTTGCGCGCGCTCGCCTTCGCGCGCCGCTATGGGGCGCTGCTGCGCGCGCACCAGGCGCAGCTCAAGGACACGGTGGTCTGGAATATCGAAGAGGGGCTGCGCCTCCGCCCCGAGCGGATCGGGGCAGCGCTCGCTGCGCGTTCGCGCCTGTTCCACGCCATGCGCGAATTCCTCGAGCGGTACGATTTCCTCGTCCTGCCGACCTCGCAGGTGCCGCCGTTTCCAGTCGCAGAACCGTGGGTGCGCGCGATCGCCGGCCGGCCGATGCCGAACTACCTCGAATGGATGCGCAGCTGTTATGCGATCACGATGACGAGTCACCCGGCCATTTCGGTGCCGGCCGGATTCACGCGCGACGATCCCCCGCTGCCCGTCGGCATCCAAATCGTCGGCCGCTATCGCGACGAACGCACGCTGCTGGCCTTCGCTCTCGCCTTCGAGCGGGCGAACCCGGTCTGGCGCCGCCGGCCACCGCTCTGACCTACGCCTCAGGCGTAGACCTCGATGGCCGGATCCCGCTGCCCCGACTCGACGCGACCGATTTCGCAGGCCTCCGCGTAGCCCGACGCCCGCAGCGCGGCAAGGCAGGCCTGCACGCGTTGCGGGCTTACCGCGGCAAGGAGCGCCCCGGCCGTTTGCGGGTCAAAAAGGAGCCCCACGCGCACGTTGCGCGCGGCGGCTGCGGCCACGCGCAGGCCGGCACGGGCGCTCGCGTTCGCGGGCGCCGCCGAACTGGCCACCCCCGCCTCGAGGCAGGCTTCGACTCCGGGCAGCGCTGGCAGCGCATCGAGCGAGATCCGGGCCGCGCAGCCCGAGGCGCGCAGCATCTCGAGCAGGTGCCCCGCCAGCCCGAAACCCGACACATCGGTGCAGGCGCGTACGCCATGGTCGCGCAGAATCCGGGCCGCCAGACCGCCCGATCGCAGCATGGCGGCGATCGCTGCGTCGATCCACCGGCCGCGCAGGAAAGCCAGTTCAGAGGCACGCGCAAGCGCGGCGAAAAGCACCCCCGTGCCGAGCGGCTTGGTGAGCACGAGCGCATCGCCCGGCCGCAGCGCCGATTTCGTCGTCAGGGCGGCGGCGGGCGCGACCCCGTTTACGGAGAAGCCGAGCGCCACCTCGGCGCCCTCGGCGCTGTGCCCGCCGGTGAGCGCGCAGCCGGCCGCGCCGAGTTCGCGTAGCGCCCCGGCAAGGAGCTGGAAAAGGAGCTCCTCGGTTTTTGCCTCCGGCGCCGGTGGCAGCGTCACGAGCGCGCTCGCCGCAAGGGGCTTCGCTCCCATCGCGTAGAGATCGTTGAGGGCGTGGTTTGCGGCGATCCGCCCAGCGAGCCAGGGGTCCTCGACCGGCACGCGAAAGAAGTCGACCGACTGCACGAGCAACATCCCCTCGGGCACGCGCAACACGGCGGCGTCGTCCGGCGCTTCGAGGCCAAGGATCACTTCCGGGGGCCGCAGCGGATCAAGCCGCGCAAGCACCCGCCCAAGCGTCGCAGGGCCCACTTTTGCGGCGCACCCGCTGCAGCGCGGCGCGTTGGCGGCGGCGGCCTGGGCGGCCTCGTCGGTGCCGAGGGCCAAGCGGACCGGGCCGGAAGGCGCGGGCTCCGTCGGCGCAGCCAGGCGAGGGTGCCGGTAGCGACGCATGAAGCGCGCATCGAGCCACTGCTTCCAGCGCCAGACCCAGCGCCCTTCGACGCAGAACGCTCCGCGCACTGCAATCGCGCGCTCGTCTCCGGTGCCGAGGATCGCGAGCGTGCGGCGCTGCGGCCGCCACCGCGCAAGCGGCTCGCCGCGCAAGGCGCGGCGCAGGTTCTCGGCGAGCGTGCGCCCTGCACGCACGGCGTAGACGCCCGATTTTTCGAGCCGCCGCGGGCCGAATGCGGCCGCATCCCCGGTGGCGAACACCGCCGGGTCGCTCACCGAGCGCAACGCCGCGTCGACGCGCACAAAGCCCGCCTCATCCAAAGCGAGCCCCGAACCGCGTAGCCAGTTGGGCCCCTCGGCCTGCGTCGCCCACAGGATCTCGTCGGCGCGGTGCCGCTCGCCCGAGGCCTCGACCAGCGTCCCGGCTTCGAGCCGCACGATGTCGCTGCGCAGGCGCACGTCGATGCCGCGCGCGGCAAGGATCGCCGCAAGGCGCCTGCGGGCGCAGCGGCCGTGGGTGGCGAGGATTTCCGCCTCCCGCGTATAAAGCCGCAGCGTGAGCCCCGCCGGGTCCCGCCCCAGCGCGCGCAACTCGCGCCGCAGCCGGTGCTCGAGGGCGAGCGCCAGTTCGACTCCGCTCGCGCCGCCACCCACCACCGCCACGGTCAACGCACCTCCCCGCTCGCGCACGCGTGCAACGAGCGCTTTCCAGCGGGCGAGGAATCCGGCGATCGGCTTGACGGCAGTCGCGTGCTCGGCCACTCCCGGCACCGCGCGCGCGGGCGCCGAGCCGGTGTTGATCGAGACGATGTCGTAAGCGAGGGGCGGCCGGTCCTCGAGGAGCACGCGCCGCGCGCCGCGGTCCAGGCCCACGATGCGCGCGCGCACGAGTCGCGCGCCCGTGCACGCGGCAATGCGCCACAGGTCGAGGTGGATCTCCTCCTCGCCGTAATGCCCCGCCACATACCCCGGGAGCATTCCCGAATAGGGTGTTTGCGAGTCCTCGCTGACGAGCGTCACCCGCACGCCGGGCTCCGGCTGCATCCCGAAACGGCGCAGGACGGCGAGGTGGCTGTGCCCCCCGCCGAGGAGCACGAGGTCGCGCAGCACCGGCGCCTGCGCCGACCGCACTGCGCGTGCTCGCCTAGCGCCGCGGGGCGGGACGCCGGCGCATCGGAGCTTGCGCCCTAGCGCCCGGGCGCCGCCTTCTCCTTCGGGATCCGGCCAAGGAGGTAGAACTCGTCGTTCGGGCGGATCCGGGCGGCGTTGGCCAGGCGGTTCGACATCGCAAAAAAAGCCGTGATCGCGACGATGTCCCAGGCGTCATCGTCGGTAAAGCCGGCCGCGCGCAACCGCTCGTAGTCGGCCTCTTCGATCGCCGCTGAGTCGGTCGCGACCTTGAGCGCAAACTCGAGCATCACCCGTTCGCGCGACGTGAGGTCCGCCTTGAGCGGGTTGACCGCGACCTGGTCGGCGATTGTCGGATTCTTTGCGCGCACGCGCAGGATCGCGCCATGAGCGACCACGCAGTAAGGGCAGCGGTTCACGCCGGAGGTGGCCACCACGATCATCTCGCGCTCGGCCTTGGTGAGCGTGCGTCGCGCGTCGGGCTCAACCTCCATCAGCGCGTCGTGGTAGGCAAAAAAAGCGCGCCATTCCGCGGGCCGGTGCGCGAGCGCAAGAAAAACGTTGGGCACGAAACCGGCCTTGTCGCGCACCTGCGCGATGCGCTCGTGCAGGTCCTCGGGAAGCGAGGCAACCGGCGCCACGGGGAAGCGGCTGATCGGTTTGGCGTTCATCGGTCCGTGCTCGCCTCGGATCTCGTCGGCGCGCGGCGCAAGGCCGCGGGCCACGCTCACCCCTCGCCGCGCTTGGCGGCCGCTGGCGCGCCCGGCGGGATTCGAACCCACGACCCTTGGCTTCGGAGGCCAATACTCTGATCCGCTGAGCTACGGGCGCGCAAGGGCGTCGAAGCATAGCCTTTTTCCCGCGCAGCGTCCACGACCGCGAACCGTGCGGGTATAGAATTAAGCCTTGCCTTTGGAAAGGACCGCATGAGCGCTCCGCAAGAGCATTCCTCCTTCATCAAGACGCCGCAGCAGCTCGTCGTCGTCATCCTCCTTGCATTTGCCGTCCCCGTTTTCGGCATCGCCATGATCGTGCATCTCGTCATAGGCGGTCCGAAGCCGGACGCCACGGCCACCGCCCCCGAGGCCGTCGCGGCGCGCATCGCCCCCGTCGGGCGCGTCGAAGTTGCAGCGCCCGTTGCCGGCGGCGGCGCTGGCGCGCGCAGCGGCGAGCAGATCGTCAAGACCTACTGTGTGGCCTGTCACGAGACCGGCGCCGCGGGCGCGCCGAAGATCGGCGACGCAGCGGCCTGGAAGCCGCTCGCGCGCAAGGGGCTCGAGCGGCTCCTCGCCGTAACGATCAAGGGCGAAAAGGCGATGCCGCCGCGCGGCGCTGCGACCGACGCCACCGACCTCGAGCTCGCGCGCGCCATCGTCTGGATGGCGAACCGCTCGGGTGCGAACCTCGCGGAACCGGGCGAGGTGAAGCTGGTGCAGAAGAAGTAGCGTGCGGCCGCGCCCGGGCGCGGCCGACGCTTGCGGATGCAGTTTCTCTTTCTCCTCGATCCGCTTGCCTCGCTCAAGGCGTACAAGGACACGAGCGTCGCGATCATGCGCGCGGCGCAGGCGCGCGGCCACACGGTCTACGCCGCCGAGTGCAGCGCGCTGCTTTGGGACGGCGCGGTCTCGGCCGAGTGCGTGCGCTTGATGCTGCGCACCGAGGACACCGACTGGTACCGCGCCGAACCGGCCCGGCGGCGCCCGCTTGCCGAGTTCGACGCGGTGCTCATGCGCAAGGATCCTCCCTTCGACCTCGAGTACGTGACGAGCACCTGGCTGCTGTCGGCCGCCGCGCGCGCCGGGGCGCGCGTCTACAACGCCCCCGACGCGCTGCGCGACCACAACGAGAAGCTCGCCATCACGGAGTTCTCCCGGTTCGTCGCGCCGACCCTCGTGAGCCGCGATCCCCAGGCGCTGCACGCGTTCATCGATCGCGAGCGTGACGTGGTGCTCAAGCGCCTCGATGTCATGGGCGGGGAAAACATCTTTCGGGTGCGCGCCGACGACCCGAATCGCAACGTGATCGTCGAGGTGATGGCCCAGGCAGGGACGCGCACCGTGATGGCGCAGCGCTACCTGCCCGAGATCCGCGACGGCGACAAGCGCATCCTGCTGATCGACGGAGAGCCGGTGCCGTACGCCCTCGCGCGCATCCCCAAGCCGGGCGAATCGCGCGGCAACCTTGCCGCCGGCGGTCGCGGGGTGGCACAGCCGCTTTCGCCGCGCGACCGCGAGATCGCGCAGGCGCTTGGCCCGGCGCTCGCCGCGCGCGGCCTCCTTTTGGTCGGGCTGGACGTGATCGGCGACTGGCTCACCGAGGTGAACGTCACCAGTCCCACCTGCTTTCGCGAAATCCAGGACCAGACCGGATTCGACGTCGCCGGCATGTTCCTCGACGCCCTGGAGCGCAGCCTCGCATGATCGGCATTCTCGTAGTCACGCACGGCCGCACCGCCGAGGACCTGATCGCCACCGCCGCGCAGATGCTCGGCGGCCGACCCCCGGCGGTGGCGACCCTGGGCATCGACGCCGACGAGGAGATCGAGAGCGCCCTTGCGCGCGGGCGCGCCCTCATCCGCGAGGTCGATGACGGCTCGGGCGTACTCGTGCTCGCCGACATGTTCGGCGCCACGCCCTCGAATATCGCCGCGCGACTGCTCGTCAACGGGCGCGTCGAGGGCGTCTCGGGATTGTCGCTCCCGATGCTGATCCGGGCACTCGGGGCGCGTAGCGGCACGCTCGCCGCCGCGGTCGAGCGCGCGATGTCCGGCGGCGTCGACGGCATCGTGCACATGAACCGCGACTGCTGCCGTGACGGCACGCGCTAGCGCCACCATCGTCAACAAGTTGGGCCTGCACGCGCGCGCGGCGGCCAAGCTCACGCAGTGCGCAAGCCGCTACCGCAGCGACATCTGGCTCACGCGCAACGCCCGGCGCGTCAACGCGAAGAGCATCATGGGCGTCATGATGCTCGCCGCCGGCCAGGGCAGCACGGTCGAGATCGAGGCCCACGGGCCGGACGCCGATGACGCGGTCGCCGACCTGCTCGAGCTGATCGCGGCGCGCTTCGGCGAAGCGGAATGAACATCGTCCTGCACGGCGCGAGCGTCGGGCCGGGAATCGCGATCGGGCGCGCGCACCTCGTGTCGCGGGCGCGGCTCGAGGCGCCCCATTACGAGCTGCCGGCCGGCGCCGTCGAAGCGGAACTGGCCCGCTTCGACGCCGCACTCGAGCGTGCGCGCGCAGAGCTCGCCGCCGTCGAAGCGCAGATTCCCGCCGCTGCGCCTGCTGAGTTCGCCGCTTTCGTGAACCTGCACCGGCTGATTCTCGGCGACTCGACCCTCGCGGAAGCGCCGAAGAAGCTGATCCGCGAGCGGCGCGCGAACGCCGAGTGGGCGCTCGTGCAGCAGATGCAGCGGCTCGTCGAGCAGTTCGAACAGATCGAGGATCCCTACCTGCGCGAGCGCCGGGCCGATGTCGAGCAGGTCGTGGAACGGGTGCTCAAGGCGCTCCAGGGCGTGCCCACGCCGGCCGAAACGCTCGCCGCGAACGAGGAGCGAGGTCAGATCGTCGTCGCGCACGACCTGTCGCCGGCCGACATGCTGCTGTTCAAGAAGCACCACTTCGGCGGCTTCGTCACCGATGTCGGGGGCGTCACTTCGCACAGTGCGATCCTTGCGCGCAGCCTGGCCATCCCGGCGATCGTCGGGCTGCACCATGCGCGCCAGCTCGTGCGCGAGGGCGAGCTGCTCGTCGTCGATGGCACGCAGGGCGTGCTGGTGATCGATCCGGACGCGCCCGTGCTCGCCGAATACCGCTTGCGCCAGTCGCAGCACGCGCTCGGCCGGCAACGCTTGCGCCGCCTGCGCGCCGCCCCGGCGACCACGCTCGATGGCACGCGTGTCGAACTGCTCGCCAACATCGAACTGCCCCAGGACGTGGTGCAGGCGCACGAGGCGGGCGCGAGCGGCATCGGCCTATTCCGGACCGAGTTCCTGTTCCTCAACCGCACCGAGCCGCCCGGCGAAGACGAGCAGTTCGAGGCGTACCGCGAGGTCGCGCGCGCGATGGACGGCATGCCGGTGGTCATCCGGACCATCGACGTGGGCGCCGACAAGGCCGCCGCGCACGATGCGCGTGCGGCGGTGATGCCGAATCCCGCCCTTGGGCTGCGCGCGATTCGCTACTGCCTGGCCGAGCCGCAGATGTTCCTCGTCCAGCTGCGCGCGATCCTGCGCGCCTCCCACGAGGGACGGCTGCGCATCCTGCTGCCGATGCTCGCGCACGCGCACGAGATCGACCAGGCGCTCGCGCTTCTGGCGCAAGCCCGGCAGCAGCTCGACGACGCGGGTCTGCGCTACGACCCGGGCATCCCCGTGGGAGGGATGATCGAGGTCCCCGCGGCGGCGCTCGCCCTGCCCCTCTTTCTGAAGAGGCTCGATTTTCTCTCGCTCGGCACGAACGACCTGATCCAGTACACGCTCGCGATCGATCGCACCGACGATGCGGTCGCGCACCTGTACGATCCTCTGCATCCGGCGGTCCTGTACCTGGTCGCGCGCACGATCCAGACGGCGCGCCGAAACGGCGTGCCGGTCGCCGTCTGCGGCGAGATGGCGGGCGATCCTGCGCTCACGCGCTTGCTCCTCGGATTCGGCCTGCGCAGTTTCTCGATGCACCCGGCGCAGTTGCTCGAGGTAAAAGAGCGGGTGTTGCGCACCGACCTCGCGCAGGTGCAGGCGCTCGCGCAGAAAGTGCTGCGTTCGACCGATCCGGCGCGCACGCGCGAACTGCTCGCGCGGCTGAACACCTGAAGTGTGCACACACCTCGAGAAAGGAGATCGACGATGAAGACGCTTTTCGCTGCCCTGGCCCTCGCCACCGCGGCCTCGGCCGCCGCCGCGCAGGGCTACCCGACGCGGCCGGTGAAGCTGGTCGTGCCGTTCCCGGCCGGCAGCGCAACCGACCAGGTCGCGCGGCTCGTCGGCGCAGAGCTGCAAGCGGCGTTGGGCCAGCCCTTCGTGGTCGAAAACAGGCCTGGCGCGCAGGGCGCAATCGCGGCGGCCGAGGTCGCCCGGGCGGCACCCGACGGCTACACGCTGTTTGTGACGACCAACACGCCGCAGGCGGCCAACGTCAGTCTGTTCAAGAAGCTCGCCTACGACCCCGTGCGCGATTTTTCACCGATCACGCGCTTCGGCACGATCCCCTTCATGCTCATGGTGCGGCCCGATTTTCCGGCGCGCACGCTGCGCGAATTCCTCGCGCAGGTGCGCGCGCAGCCGGGCCGGCTGTCGGCCGGTTATGGCTCCGCCGGCTCGCAAGTGTCGCTCGCCATGCTGAAGTCGCTCGGCAAACTGGACGTCGTCGAGGTGCCGTACAAGGGCATCCCGCAGACGATCACCGACACGCTGGGCGGCACGCTGCACTTCACCTTCGTCGACATGGCCAATGCGCTTGCCCAGGCAAAGGCAGGCAAGCTGCGCGGGCTGGGCGTCACCGCCGCCCGGCGTAGCGCGCTCGCCCCGGAGGTTCCGGCGATCGCCGAGGAACTGCCCGGCTACGAGATCATCGCCTGGTTCGCGCTGGTCGGACCCGCGGGCCTGCCCGAGGCCGTGGTGCAGCGCCTGCACGAGACGAACCTGAAGATCCTCGCCCGCCCCGAAACGAGGGAGCGGTTCGCGACTCTGGGCACCGACGTCGCGCCGCTCGGTCCGCAGGAGCTCGGCCGCTTCATTCAGAGCGAGATCGAGCACTGGGCCCGCCTCGTCAAGCTCGCCGGCATCCAGCCCGAGTAGGGGGGCGCGAAACGGGACGCGCCGCGCGCAGCGCGCCGGCGCACAATGCGCGCCGATGAGCGGACCGCTTGCCGGCGTGCGCGTGCTCGACCTCACCAGCGTGGTGATGGGACCGTACGCGACGCAGATCCTCGGCGACTGGGGCGCCGACGTCGTCAAGGTCGAGCCCCCGGAGGGCGACGTCATGCGCCACGCGGCGCCCATGCGCTCGCCCGGCATGGGACACATCTTTCTGAACGCGAACCGCAACAAGCGCTCGGTGGTGCTCGACCTCAAGCATCCGCGCGGTCGCGCGGCGTGCCTCGCCCTTGCGCGCGGCGCCGACGTGCTCGTCTACAACATACGGCCGCAGGCGATGGCGCGGCTCGGCCTGGCCTGGGAGGACGTGCGCGCGGTCAATCCTCGGCTGCTCTACGTGGGCGCCTTCGGATTCTCGCAGCGCGGTCCCTACGCCGCCCGGCCCGCGTACGACGACCTGATCCAGGGCGCCGCCGCACTGCCGTGGTTGTCCTGCGCCGCCGGCGCCGAGACGCCGCGCTACGTGCCCGTGACGGTCGCCGACCGGGCGGTCGCGCTGCACGTGGTGAACGCGGTGTGCGCCGGGCTGTACTGGCGCACACGCAGCGGCCGCGGCCAGAGAATCGACGTGCCCATGTTCGAGAGCCTCTTGCAGATGGTCTTCGGCGAGCACCTGGGCGGCCAGACCTTCGTGCCGCCCGACGGCGAGCCGGGCTACGAGCGGCTGCTTTCGCCCGAGCGCAGGCCGTATGCGACGCGCGACGGCCACATCTGCGTGCTCGTCTACAACGACAAGCAGTGGCGCGCGTTCTTCGCTCTGGTCGGCCGGCCGGAACTCGCCGCCGACCCGCGCTTTGCGACGCAGGCCGCGCGCAGCCAGCACTACCGCGAAGCCTATGCGATCGTGGCCGAGGAGATGAAGAAGCGCACGACCGCCGCATGGCTCGAGGCGCTCGCCGCCGCCGACGTTCCGGTCGAGCGCATGAACACGCTCGCCGACGTGCTCGCCGACCCGCACCTTGCCGCGATCGGCTATTTCGGCGAGGTGGATCACCCGAGCGAAGGCCGGCTGCGCGCGATGGCGGTGCCGTCCGAGTGGAGCGAGTCGCCGCCCGGCTACCGCCGCCACGCACCGCGCCTCGGCGAGCACACGCGCGAGGTGCTGGCCGAGGCCGGCTACGCGGCCGAGGAGATCGACGCGCTCGTCGCTTGCGGCGCCGCGCGCGCGGCCTGAGCGCGCTGTGCTAGACTGCGCCCCAGCGCCGATTTGATGTTCAGCTTGCGGGCGCTCTACAAATGCCGCTAAAGAGAACGGGCCGAGGAAACCCGTCGCACGCAGGCTGGACGGGTTTTTCTTTTCCGGAGGCCAGTTGAACGCGCCGCACCCTCCCCGCTCGGTGGGGATCGTCGAACCGAGAAAGGCCGTCTTTTGCGAACCGCTGCCGCTCAAGAGCGGCGCGGTGCTGCCCCGCTACGAGATTGCCTTCGAGACCTACGGAACCCTCAACGCCGCGCGCTCGAACGCGGTGCTCGTATGCCACGCGCTCAACGCCTCGCATCACGTCGCTGGGGTCTACGCCGGCGCGCCGGACAACGTCGGCTGGTGGGACAACCTGGTCGGGCCGGGAAAGCCGCTCGACACGGAGCGGTTCTTCGTCGTCGGCTCGAATTACCTCGGCTCGTGCTTCGGATCGACCGGGCCGGCGTCGGTCAACCCCAAGACCGGCAAGCCCTGGGGCGCCGACTTCCCGGTGGTCACGGTCGAGGACTGGGTCGCCGCACAGGCGCGCCTAGCCGACCATCTCGGCATCGAGCGCTTTGCGGCGGTCATCGGCGGCAGCCTCGGCGCGATGCAGGCGCTGCAGTGGGCGCTCGCGTACCCGCAGCGCGTGCGCCACGCGATCGTGATCGCGGCCACGCCGCGCCTGTCGGCGCAGAACATCGCATTCAACGAAGTCGCGCGGCAAGCCATTCTGAGCGACCCCGATTTTCACGGCGGGCACTACTACGACAAAGGCGTCGTGCCGCGGCGGGGATTGCGCATTGCGCGCATGATCGGGCACATCACCTACCTCTCCGACGACGCGATGATGGAGAAGTTCGGGCGGGCGCTGCGCGACAAGAGCGCCCCCGGCTTCGGCTTCGACGTCGACTTCGAGGTGGAGAGCTATCTGCGCTACCAGGGCGACAAGTTCTCCCAGTACTTCGACGCGAACACGTATCTGCGCATCACCAAAGCGCTCGATTACTTCGACCCGGCCGCCGACTATGGCGGCGACCTCGCGCGCGCTTTTGCGCGCGCCACCGCCGACTTCCTCGTGATTTCTTTCAAGTCCGACTGGCGTTTTCCACCCGCGCGCTCGCGCGAGATCGTGCGCGCGCTGCTCGACAACCGCCGTGTCGTGTCGTACCTCGAGATCGATTCGCCACAAGGCCACGACGCGTTCCTGCTCGACGACGCGCGCTACCACGGCGCGCTGGCGGCGTACTTCCGCAACATCGTGCTGTGACGGAGGCCGACGCGATCGTGCGCTGGATCGCTCCGGGATCGCGGGTGCTCGATCTCGGTTGCGGCGACGGCACCCTGCTGCGCCGCCTGTGGGAAGAAAGGCGCGCGCCCGGCTACGGCGTCGAGATCGACGACGCCCACGTGCTCGAGTGCCTGAGAAACGACGTCAACGTGCTGCAGATGGACCTGGAGGACGGCCTGGCGGCCTTCGCCGACCGCTCCTTCGACTGTGTGATCCTGTCCGAGACGCTGCAGGCGATTCACCGCCAGGCGGCGCTGCTACGCGAGATGCTGCGCGTCGGACGGGAAGCGATCGTCTCGTTCGCGAATTACGGCTACTGGCGGCTGCGCCTGCAGCTGGCGCTGGGCGGACGCATGCCCGTGCCACCCGAGCTTGCCCACGCCTGGCACGACACGCCGAACGTGCATCCCTGCACGCTGGCGGACTTCGAAACCCTGGTCGCCGGACTCGGCTTTCGGCTCCTCGAGCGTCTCGCCCTGACGCGCGGGCGCGTCGTGCGGCGCCTGCCCAACCTGCTCGGCCAGACGGTGCTCTACCGCATCACCGCCTAGGCGTGAGCGGCCTGCGGCCGGTCGCCGCTTGCCTCGAGCGCCTCGATGCGCGCGCGCATGGCCGCCAGCAGCGCCACCGCGGGCAGCGCCACCACGAAGGTGAAGAGGAAGAACGCGCTCCAGCCGAGCGCCGTGGCGAGGTGCCCCGCGACCGGGCCGACGTAGACGCGCCCAAGCGCGGAAAGCGCCGAGAGCAGCGCGTACTGGGTTGCCGAGAAACGCCGGTCGCAAAGCGCCATCAGCAGCGCGACGTAAGCCGCGGTGCCCATGCCGCCGGCCAGGTTCTCGAGCCCGATCACCGCCACCATGAGCGCGTAATCGCGCCCGACTTCGGCGAGCGCAAGGAAGCCGAGGTTCGTCCCTGCCTGGAGCAGCCCGAAGGCAAGCAGCGCACGGTAAAGGCCGGTGCGCGCCATGAGCGCGCCGCCGGCCAGGGCTCCCGCGATCGTCGCGGCTAGACCGAAGCCCTTGTTGATGGCGCCGACTTCGGTCGCGGTGAAACCCGGCCCGCGCAGCAGGAACGCCGTCGACAGGTTGCCGGCGAAAGCATCGCCCAGCTTGTAGAGCACGACGAGCGCAAGAAAGGCGAGCGCCCCGCGCCGGCCGAAATACTCGGCGAGCGGGCGGCCGACCGCCTCCTTGAGCGTGCGCGGCGGTGCCCCGTCGGGGGGCGGCTCGGGCGCAAGAAGGGTCGCGCCGAGCCCCACCGCCATCAGCGCCGCCATGGCGAGGTAGGTGCCGTTCCAGCCGAGCACCTGATCGGCGAGCACGAGCGCCCCGGCCCCCGAGACGAGCATGGCGATCCGGTAGCCGAGCACCGCCAGCGCCGCACCGGCGCCGCGCTCGCGTGCGGCGAGGATGTCCGTGCGGTAGGCGTCCACCACCACGTCCTGCGACGCCGAGACGAAGGCAATCGCCAGCGCCACCGCCGCCGCAAGCCACGGCGTCTGGTGCGGCGACAGGCAGCCGAGCAGCGCAATGAGCGCGATCAGCGCGAGCTGCGTGAGCGCAAGCCAGCCGCGGCGGCGGCCCAGGAGCGGCGGGACGTAGCGGTCCATGAGCGGCGCCCAGACGAACTTGTAGGTGTAGGGCTGGCCGACCAGCGCGAACCAGCCGATCGTGACGAGGTCCACGCCCTCGACCGCGAGCCACGCCTGCAAGGTGCCCGCGGTCAGAGCGAGCGGCAGTCCTGACGCAAACCCGAGCAGCAGCACCACCGCCATGCGGCGGTTGGCGTACAACGGGGCGAGGCGAGGCGCCGCCACGGCTGGCCAGTGTACCGGCCCGGCTGCGCCGCACCGCGTTGTTGCTTCGCAGCGTGAAAGCCGGTAGCCTGCGACCTCGCTCGCCCTTACTCAGCGGAAGGCTCTCATGAATGCACCGATGGACGCCACCAAAGACAAACTCGTCGCCGATCTGAAGGTTCTTCTTGCCGACGCCGAGGAACTGTTACGCGCGACCGCCTCGCAGGCCGGGGAGAAGGTCGCGGCCGCGCGCGAGCGCATGCAGGCTTCGCTCGCGAGCACCCGTGCCCGGCTCGTCGACGCCGAACGCGCGCTGCTCGAGACCGGCCGGCGCGCCGCGCGCGCGACCGACGCGTACGTGCAGGACCACCCCTGGCAAGCGGTCGGCGTGGCCGCCGGGATCGGCTTCTTGCTCGGTCTCCTGATCGGGCGCCGCTAGGCGCCACCCGGCCGGCACCCCTGCCGCCGGCGTCCGCGACGCGATGGTCGAGTCGCTACGGGAGGCGGTGCGCGCACTGCTCGCCTTTGCCGAGACGCGCGCGCGCATCGCCGCGGGCGATCTCGAGGAGCAGGCGCTGCGATTCGCCGAGATCGCGCTATGGATCGCGGTCGCTGCCTTCCTCTACGGCGTGGCGCTCGTGTTCGTCGCGCTCGCAGTGCTCCTTGCGCTGTGGCAGACGTACCCGCTTGCCGCAGCGCTCGCCCTCGCCCTCGTCTTCCTCGGCGGCGGCACCGGCGCCGCGGTGTACGCGTGGATACGCCTGCGCGAACGTCCGCCCTTCTTCGCCGAGACGCTCGCGACGCTGCGCCGCGACCGGGAGCGCGCGGAGAAGCAGTCGTGATCCGCGCACGGCTGGTTGCGCTCGCCGAGCGTCGCGCCGCCTTGCGCGCGCGCGCCGACGAGGAGCGCGACCGTCTCGCCGCGCTGGTGGGACGCGCCGACGCGCTCTTTGCGGCCGCCGCCGGCGTGCGCCGCGCCGCGCGTGCGCTGGGGCGCCGGCCCCTCATCCTTGCCGCGGTAGCGGCGGCTCTCGCGCTCGCGCGCCCGCGGCAGGCGCTGCGGCTGGCAGCCCTCGCCTGGTCGGGCTGGCGGCTGTACCGGCGGCTGCGCCGCGCGGGGCGCGCCCTCCTCGCTCTTGCCGCCGCCCGGGCCTGATGCGGTCTGCGCCGCTACGCCACCTCTACGAGCTCATGGAGCGGGAGCGGCGCGCGCTGCTCGCCGAGATCACGCAGGTGAAAGGACTGATGCCGCTCCTCATGAAGCGGCGCAACCGCGAGCGCTGGACGCGCGAGGACGTCGCCGAGCTGCGCCGGCAGCTCGCTCGGCTCGCCAAGATTTCTCCCTACCTCGTCGTCATCGTCATGCCCGGCGGGTTCGCCCTGCTACCGGTCCTTGCGTGGTGGCTCGACCGCCGGCGCAGGCGCCGCACGGCGCCGGTCATGACCCGCTGAGCTCGGCGGCGCTCGCAGGCCAGTCGTACTCGATCGTGAGCGGTGCGTGGTCCGAAAAGCGCCGCTCGGTGTAGATCGTCTCGCGCAGCGCGGTCTTGGCCACGCCTGGCGTCGCGATCTGGTAGTCGATGCGCCAACCCACGTTTTTTTCCCATGCTCGGCCGCGGTTCGACCACCAGGTGTACTGCTCCGGTTTGGCGTTCAGCCGGCGGAACACGTCCACGTAGCCCAGTTCGCCGAAGATGCGGTCGAGCCAGGCCCGCTCCTCGGGCAGGAAACCGGAATTTTTCTGGTTCGCGCGCCAGTTGCGCAGGTCGATCTCCCGGTGCGCGATGTTCCAGTCGCCCGCCAGGATCGCCTCGCGGCCGCTTGCGCGCAGCTCGGCGAGAAAGCGGTAGAACTGGCCCATGAAACGGAACTTCGCCGCCTGCCGATGCGCGCCCGAGGAGCCGGAGGGAACGTACACCGACGCGATCGAGAGCGGGCCGAAGCGTGCCTCGAGGTACCGTCCCTCGCGATCGAACTCGGCGCTTCCGAAACCCTCGCGCACGGCCTCGGGCGCCCTGCGCGAAAGCAACGCGACGCCAGCATAGCCCTTGTGCGCGCCGAGCGAGAAATGGGCGTGCCAGCCGCGCGCCTCGCGCAACGGCGCCGGCAGATCCTGCGGCTGCGCGCGCAGCTCCTGCAAGCAGACGACGTCTGCGCGCTGCCGTGCCAACCAGTCGAAAAAGCCCTTCGCCGCGGCGGCCCGGATGCCGTTCGCGTTGAGGGTGACGACCCTCACGCGGCCGGCGCGCGCGCCGCACCCCCGTGCGCCGCCGACCATTCGGCTGGCGCGTGCAGGAACCGCTCCACTTCGTCGACCTCCGCAGGTGCCAGGTAGCCGGTGCGCTTGACCAGCGCGAGCACGTCCCACCACGTCGCCAGCCAGTGCAGCCGCACGCCGAGCTCGGCGAAAACGCGCTCCGCCTCGGGGAAGATGTCGTAGTAGAAGTTCACGTACACGTGCTCGACCACCGCCCCCGCCTCGCGCAACGCGTGGCAGAAGCCGACCTTCGAGCGGCCGTCGGTGGCAAGATCCTCGACAAGGAGCGTGCGTGCGCCCGGGCGTACCTCGCCCTCGATGCGCGCATCGCGCCCGAAACCCTTCGCCTTCTTGCGCACGTATTGCATCGGCAGTCCGAGCCGCTCGGCGATCCACGCGGCGTAGGGAATTCCCGCCGTCTCGCCGCCGGCGACCGCCTCGAAGCAGGCGAAGCCGGCGTCGCGCTCGAGCGTGCCGAGCGCAAAATCGACCAGGCGCGCGCGCGCCTGCGGGTACGAGATCAAGCGCCGGCAGTCGATGTACACGGGACTCGCCCAGCCGGAGGTGAAAACGAAGGGCCGGGCCGCGGAGAAGAGCACCGACCTCGTCTCGAGCAGCATGCGGGCGGTCGCCTCGGCGGCGTAGGCGCGGTCGGGGCACGTCACGGCGGGGGAATCGGGCTAGCGCCTGAGCCGCTCATTGTAGCGCGCAGCCGCCCCCCGTGCCGGTCAACCGGGCGGCCGCGCAACCGTTGGATAATGCGCGACGTTCGTCCCGCAGAGGAAGCTGGCATGATCCCGAACCGCTTGCGGCTCGCGCTCGCGTGGGCTGCGCTCGTTGCGCTGCCGGCCGTCGCCCTCGCGCAGGCGAAGGGCGAAGCGCTCTCCTATCGCTGCATCGGCGCCGACGGCAAGCGCTACTACGGCCAGACGATGCCGCCGGCTTGCGTCGGCCGGCCCGTCGAGCTGCTCAACCCGCAAGGGGTCGTCGTGCGCCGCATCGAGCCGGCGGCGCAGGCCGAAAAGAAGGCGGACAAGAAGGCCGACGCCGCGCGCCCGGCCGAGGATGCGTCCGCGCGCGAGCAACGGCGCCGTGACCAGGCGCTGCTCGCCACCTACGCGAGCGAGGCCGAGATCGAGAGCGCGCGCCAACGCGCGCTCGCGGAAAACGAGCGCGACATCCGCGACACCGAGCGGCGCATCGAGGCGCTGCGCAAGCACCGCGCCGAGGTCGAGCAGGCGGCCGCGGCGAAGAAGGACGCCAAGGCGAAGGGCGCTGCGCCGCGTGCCACCGACCTCGAGAACGTGCTCATGGACCTCAAAGCGCAGGAAGAGCTGCTCGAGGCGAAGAAGAAAAATTCGCAGGCGATCAACGATCGCTTCGAGCAGGACCGGCGCCGTTTCCGCGAGCTCACCGAGGCGGCGAAGAAGTAAGCGGTCGGCGCGCTCCGCCGCCCGCCCCTAGCGACCGAGCTTGGCGCGCAAAAGCGCCGTGAGCTGCGCGGGGTTTGCGCGGCCCTGCGAGCGCTTCATCGCGTCGCCGACCAGGGCGTTCAGCGCCTTGTCCCGGCCGGCCCGATAGTCGGCGACCTGCTTCGGATTGTGCGCGATCGCCTCCTCGACGAGCTGCGCGAGCGCCTGCACGTCGGAGATCTGGCGCAGCCCTTCGCGCTCGATCCAGGCGTCGGCATCTCCGCCCTCGGCCCAAAGGAGGTCGAAGACCCGCTTGGCCGTCTTCGACGAGAGGGTGCCATCGGCGATGCGGCGCACGAGCGCCCCCAGCTGCGCGGGCGAGACGCGCGTCTCGGCCAGTTCGCGCTCCTCGCGGTTGAGCGCGGCGGCCAGCTCTCCGAGCTGCCAGTTCGCGCACAGCTTCGCATGACCGCCCGCGGCGGCGACCGTGGCTTCGAAGTAGTCGGCCGCCTCGCGCGAGGCGGTGAGCAGCGCCGCGTCGTAGGGCGGCAGCCCATAGAGGTGCACGAAGCGCTCGCGGCGCGCCTGCGGGAGTTCGGGCAGCTCGCTTCGCACGCGGGCGAGCTCCTCCGCGCTGAGCACGAGCGGGAGCAGATCCGGGTCGGGGAAGTAGCGGTAGTCGTGCGCCTCCTCCTTGGTGCGCATCGGCCGCGTCTGGCCGCGCTCGGCGTCGTACAGCCGCGTTTCCTGCTCGACGCGACCGCCCGCCTCGAGGAGCGCGATCTGGCGCGCGGATTCGTGCGCGATCGCCTGTTCCAGAAAGCGGAACGAGTTCAGGTTCTTCAACTCGCAGCGCGTACCCAGACGCGTTTCTCCGACGCGCCGCACCGACACGTTGGCATCGAAGCGCAACGACCCCTCCTGCATGTTGCCATCGCAGATGCCGATCCAGCGCACGAGCGCGTGCAGCGCGCGCGCGAAGGCCGCCGCTTCGTCGGCGCCGCGCAGGTCGGGCTCCGAGACGATCTCCAGCAACGGGGTTCCGGCGCGGTTGAGGTCGATTCCGGTCATGCCGTGGAAGTCCTCGTGCAGCGACTTGCCTGCGTCTTCCTCCAGGTGGGCGCGGCGCAGCCGCACGCGCTTCTCGGCGCCTGCGACGAAAATCGTGAGTTCCCCGCCTTCGACGATCGGTTCTTCGTACTGGCTGATCTGGTAACCCTTCGGCAGGTCGGGATAGAAATAGTGCTTACGGGCGAAGACCGAGCGTCGGCGCACGGTGCCGCCGACGGCCAGCCCGAAGCGCACGGCCATCTCCACGGCCGCACGGTTGGCGACCGGCAGCACTCCGGGCAGCGCCAGATCGACGGGGCAGGCTTGCGTGTTCGGAGCCGCACCAAACGCGGTCGGCGCACCCGAGAACATCTTGCTGCGCGTGCCAAGCTGCGCGTGCGCCTCCAGGCCGACGATCACCTCCCAGCCGTTCATCGCCGTCCCTGCGCGCACGTGCGCGCGGCCGCGCCCGAGGCGATCGGCCAGCGCCTCACAGCGGCGTCTCCCGCGGCACGCGCCGGTGCCAGTCCGTGTCTTGCTGATAGCGGTGCGCGACGCCGAGCAGACGCGCCTCGTCGAAATGGTCGCCGATCAGCTGCAGCCCGACGGGCAAGCCCTGCGCGTCGAAGCCGCAGGGCAGCGAGAGCGCCGGCAATCCGGCGAGTGGAGCGGGAATCGTGAAGACGTCGTTCAGGTACATCTGCACGGGATCGTCCCGCTTGGCACCGATCGGGAAGGCGGTGCCGGGAGCGGTCGGCCCCGCGATCAGATCGCAGCGGGAAAACGCTTCCGCGAAGTCGCGCGCAATCAGGCGCCGCACACGCTGCGCCTGCCGGTAGTACGCGTCGTAGTAACCGTGCGACAGGACGTAGGTGCCCACGAGCAGGCGGCGCTTGACCTCGGCGCCGAAGCCTTCGGCGCGCGTGCGGCTGTACATGTCCTCCAGGTCGTGCCAGGAGGGGGCGCGGTGACCGTAGCGCACCCCGTCGAAGCGGGCGAGGTTCGACGACGCTTCGGCGGGGGCGAGCACGTAGTACACCGACACCCCGAGCGCCACGTTCGGCAGCGACACTTCGACGGTGCGCGCGCCTTGGCGCTCGAACCAGACGAGCGCCTCGCGCACGCGTTCGGCCACCTCGGCATCGACACCCTCGGCAAAGAACTCGCGTGGCACGCCGATGCGCAGGCCCGCCAGCTCGATCGCGAGGCGCCGCGTGTAGTCCTCGGCCGGGCGTTCGATGCTGGTCGAGTCGCGCGGGTCAAAGCCGGCCATCGCGTTCATGAGCAGCGCAAGGTCCTCGGCGCTTCGGGCGAGGGGTCCGCCTTGGTCGAGCGACGAGGCGAAAGCGACCATGCCGTAGCGCGATACGGTCCCATAGGTCGGTTTGAGGCCGCAGACGCCGCACAGGGCAGCCGGTTGCCGAATCGATCCGCCGGTGTCGGTGCCCGTCGCCGCAGGCACCATGCGCGCGGCGACCGCCGCCGCCGATCCCCCGGAGGACCCCCCGGGGACGAGGCGGAGACCCCAAGGGTTGCGCACCGGCCCGAACCACGAGGTTTCGCTCGAAGAGCCCATCGCGAACTCGTCCATGTTGGTCTTGCCGACGAGCACGGTGCCGGCAGCGGCGAGCCGCTCGACTGCGTGCGCATCGAAGGGGCTCCGGTAGTCCGCGAGCATGCGCGAGGCGCAGGTCGTGCGCAGGCGGCGGGTGCAGAAAATGTCCTTGTGCGCGATCGGGATCCCCGTGAGCGGGCCTGCCGCGCCGCGCGCGCGGCGCGCATCGGCGGCGCGCGCTTCCTCGAGCGCCGCCTCCGGGTCCACGTCGAGAAAGGCGTTCAGCACCCCGTTGAGCGCTTCGATGCGCTCGAGGCACGCGCGCGTCAATTCGACGCTCGAGACTTCCCCTCGCGCAAGTGCGACCGACAATTCGGCCACCGTCGCGTCGAGCACGCTATTCGATGACCTTGGGCACGAGGTACAGTCCGCCCTCGACCGCGGGCGCGACCGCTTGGTAGTCGTCGCGCCGGTCCTCCTCGACGGCCTCGTCGGCACGCAGTCGCTGCGCGGCCGGCAGGCGGCCGTCGAGGGGATGCGCCATCGGCTCCACGCTCGTGGTGTCGGCGCTACGCATGTGCTCGATGAGCGCGAGCACCCGCTCGAGCGCAGCGTGCAGTCCGGCGACCTCTCCCGGGGCGAGCGCAATGCGCGCCAGGCGCGCGAGGCGCTCGATGTCCTCAGTGGAGATAGACACGGCCGAGCGATAAATCCGCCCCGTTGGGCGGCTTTTGAGAGTACCATTAGCCTATCACAGGGGCGCGGGAATTCAGACTCTTGGCCGCGGAAGTTCACGCGGCCTGACGCGAAGGGGACGCACATGTTCGGGTTCCTGAGAAGCTACTTTTCGAACGATCTGGCGATCGACCTCGGCACCGCGAACACGCTCATCTACGTGCGCGGCAAGGGAATCGTGCTCGACGAGCCGTCGGTGGTGGCGATCCGCCAGGAGGCGGGCCCGGGCGGCAAGCGCACGATCCAGGCGGTCGGACGCGAGGCCAAGCAAATGCTCGGCAAGACGCCCGGCAACATCGTGGCGATTCGACCGATGAAGGACGGCGTCATCGCCGATTTCACGATCACCGAGCAGATGCTCAAGCAGTTCATCAAGAAGGTGCACGACTCCAAGCTCTTTTCGCCCAGTCCGCGCATCATCATCTGCGTGCCTTGCGGGTCGACCCAGGTCGAGCGGCGCGCCATCCGCGAAAGCGCGATCGGCGCGGGCGCCGGCCAGGTCTACCTGATCGAGGAGCCGATGGCCGCGGCCATCGGCGCGGACCTGCCGGTGGCCGAGGCCACGGGTTCGATGGTGGTGGACATCGGCGGTGGCACGACCGAAGTCGGCGTCATCTCGCTCGGCGGGATGGTGTACGCCGGCAGCGTGCGCGTCGGCGGCGACAAGTTCGACGAGGCGATCATCAACTACATTCGCCGTAACTACGGCATGCTGATCGGTGAGACCACCGCCGAGACGATCAAGAAGGAAATCGGCTCGGCGTTCCCGGGCAGCGAAGTGCGGGAGATGGAGGTCAAGGGTCGCAACCTCGCCGAGGGCATTCCGCGCAGTTTCACGATCAGCTCGAACGAGATCTTGGAAGCGCTCACCGAACCGCTCAACGCGATCGTCTCCGCAGTCAAGTCGGCGCTCGAGCAGACGCCGCCCGAGCTGGGGGCCGACATCGCCGAGAAGGGAATGGTCCTCACCGGCGGTGGCGCGCTGCTGCGCGACCTCGACCGGCTGCTCATGGAGGAGACGGGCCTGCCGGTCATCGTCGCCGAGGATCCGCTCACCTGCGTGGTGCGCGGCTCGGGCAAGGCCCTCGAGAGAATGGATCTGTTCGGGCCGGTATTCACGAATGAGTGAGTCCGGCTGCACCGCTTAGGCCGCGGCCGGCGGGGATGGAGTACGCGCCCCCGCCGTTCTTCCGGCGCGGACCGGCACCGATCGTCCGGCTCGCGTTTTTCGTCTCGCTTTCCCTTGCCCTGCTTGCGCTCGATGCGCGGCTGCGCCTTGCCGACGGCTTGCGCTCGGTGCTGGCGACCCTCGTCTACCCGCTGCAGCGTGCGGCGATCGCGCCGGTCGATCTGGCCTCGCGCATCGCAGCCCATTTTGCGGCCCAGGTGCAGCTGCAGCAGGACAACGAACAGCTGCGCGCGCGGCTGGTCGAATTGGCCCGCGACGCGCAGCGCCTGCAGGCGGCGCTGGCCGAGAACGCGGAACTGCGCCGGCTGATCGGCGCCGCCGAGCGCCTGCCCGTCGGGGCCATGCCCGCCGAGATTCTGTACGCCGGCCGCGACCCCTATGCGCGTCGCGTGCTCGTCGACAAGGGCGAGCGCCACGGCGTGCGCCCCGGCAGCCCGGTCGTGGACGAGACGGGGGTGGTCGGGCAGGTGACGCGGGTACACCCGCTCGCCGCGGAGGTGACGCTGCTCACGGACAAGGACCATGCGATCCCGGTCCGGGTCGTGCGCAATGGGTTGCGCGCGATCGCCTTCGGAGCCGGCGCAAGCGGACTGCTCGAGCTGCGCTATCTTGCCGCGAACGCGGAGATCCAGACCGGTGACCTGCTCGTGACCTCGGGTCTGGACGGCGTGTACCCCGCCGGGCTGCCCGTGGCGACGGTGATGCGCATCGAGCGCGACGCCGCAAACGCTTTCGCCCGCGTCTACTGCGAGCCGGCGGCCGGCGTCGAGCGCGGCTCCTACGTGCTGCTGCTCGTCCCGCAGCACAGAGAGGCGCCCGCAGCCGGCGCGCTGGATGCACGCAAGACCGATGCACCGCGCGGACGCCGCAGGGGCAGAGTCGGTGGCGACGGATAGACCACAGGAGCTCGTCGCTCCCGCGCGCGCGCGCACGATCGGGGCTTCGTTCGCCGTCGCTTTTGCGGCGAACCTGTTGCCTTGGCCCTCGGTCGCGGTCGTGCCCGATTTCGTCGCGCTTCTGGTCGTGTTCTGGTGCGTGCGCGAGCCGCTGCGCGTGGGCCTGGGCGCGGCGTGGCTGCTTGGCCTGGCCACGGACGCGGCGAACATGACGCTGCTTGGCCAGCACGCGCTCGCCTACGCGTTGCTCGCGTTCGTGGCGATCAACCTTTCGCGGCGCATTCTCTGGTTCGGCGCGGTCGGCCAGGCGCTGCACGTCGCGCTGCTGCTCTTTGCCGCACAGGCGGTCGGCGCGCTGGTGCGATTTTCCGCCGGCGCGGCAACACCGGGCCCGGAGATTCTCGCCGGCCCGGTGCTCGGGGCACTGGCCTGGCCAGCGCTCGCGCCGCTGCTGCTGGCGCCGCAGCGGCGCGCGGCCGAAGTTCCGGAGGCGCGGTGAAGCGGGCCGAGCTGCGCGACCATGCGCGCGAATTGCACCGCTTCCAGGTCCGCTTGGCGGTCGCGGGCTTTGCCGTGCTGGCGGCGCTGGCGGCGCTCGCCGGCCGGCTTTTCCAGCTGCAAGTGCTGCAGCACGAGCAATACGCCGCAAAAGCCGAGGAGAATCGGATCTCGGTCGTGCCGCTCGCGCCGAACCGCGGCCTCATCCTCGATCGCAACGGCGCGGTGCTCGCGCGCAACTACTCCGCCTATACGCTCGAGATCATGCCGGCGCGGGTGCGCGATCTCGAGCGCACCATCGCCGAACTGGCCGAGGTGGTCGAGATGCAGCCCAAGGACCGGGCACGGTTCCGCAGGCTGCTTGCCGAGAGCCGCAACGCCGAGAGCCTGCCGATCCGCACACGCCTCTCCGACGAGGAGGTCGCGCGCTTTGCCGCCCAGCGCTTCCGATTCCCGGGCGTCGAGATCAAGGCGCGGCTATTTCGCCAGTACCCTCACGGCGAACTGGCCTCGCACGTGATTGGCCACATCGGGCGGATCAGCGCGCGCGACCTCGAACAGCTCGAGCACGCGGGAGTTGCGGCCAACTACCGCGGCAGCGAGTTCATCGGCAAGGCGGGGATCGAGGCGAGCTACCAGCACGAGCTGCACGGGGTCACCGGATTCGAACGCGTCGAGATCGACGCCGCCGGGCGTGGCATCCGTACGTTGTCGCGCGTGCCCTCGCAGCCGGGCAATGACATCACGCTCACCCTCGACCTTGGGCTGCAGCGGGTCGCCGAAGCCGCTTTTGGGATGCGGCGCGGGGCGCTGGTCGCGCTCGAGCCGCAGACCGGCGCCGTGCTCGCCTTCGTCTCCAAGCCCGGTTTCGACCCGAACCTGTTCGTCGATGGCATCGAGCCGCAGAGCTGGGCGGAACTGAACCGCTCCCCCGACCGGCCGCTCAACAACCGGGCGATCGCCGGGGTGTATCCCCCCGGTTCGACCTTCAAGCCGTTCATGGCGCTCGCCGCCTTGGAGCTCGGCAAGCGCAAGCCCTCGAGCGCGATTTGGGACCCCGGCTATTTCGTCTTCGGCGAGCGCCGCTTTCGCGACTCCAAGCCGGGCGGCCACGGCTACGTCGATCTGTACAAGTCGATCGTCGTTTCGTCCGACACGTACTATTACCAGCTCGCCAACGAACTCGGCATCGACGCGATCGCCAGTTTCATGCGGCGCTTCGGATTCGGTGTGCGTACCGGAATCGATCTTAAGGGCGAGGCGGCCGGCGTACTGCCTTCTCCGGAATGGAAGCGCCAGCGCTTCGTCAGGCCGGAACAGCAGAAGTGGTATGCGGGCGAGACGATCTCGATCGGAATCGGCCAGGGCTACAACGCCTACACGCCGGTGCAGCTCGCGGTGGCGGTCGCGACGCTCGCCGCAAATGGCGAGATGTACCGGCCGCGCCTCGTCGCGCACGTGGACAATCCGCGCACCGGCGCACGGCGCTACTACCCGCCGCAGCTCGTCGAGCGGCTGACACTGCGCCCCGAGCATGTGGAATTCGTCAAGCGCGCGATGGCCGGAGTCAACCTTGAAGGTACGGGCGCCCGGGCTTTTGCGGGCGCGCAGTACACGAGCGGCGGGAAGACCGGTACGGCGCAAGTGATCGGTCTCAAGCCGGACGAGAAGTACGACGAAAAGCGCCTGCCCGAACGGCTCCGGGACCACTCGCTCTACATCGGATTCGCTCCGCTCGAGAGCCCCCGCATCGCGCTCGCAGTGCTGGTCGAAAACGGCGGCTTCGGTGCGCGCGCCGCCGCCCCTATTGCGCGTGCGGTGCTCGACTACTACCTCCTCGGCAAGCTTCCGGCGGGCCTTGCCTTTCCCCCCGAAGGGGTCGTGCGGCAGGAGGACGAGGACCGGGAGTCCGACTGATGGCACGCGGTGCAGTCCTGCCCACGCTGCAGGGGTTCGCGCGCAGCCTCTTCGAGGGGATCGATCGGCCGCTGGCCGCGGTCGTGCTCGCGCTCACCGCGATCGGGCTGGCGACGCTCTATTCGGCCCTCTCCCATCAGCCCGAGCGCATGGCCGCGCAGCTTGCCCATGTCGCGATCGCGCTCGCGGCCGCGCTGGCTGCCGCGCGCCTTCCGCCCCAGCTGCTCGTGCGCGCCGCCCCTGCCGCGTACCTCGGGGCGCTCGCTCTGCTGGTCGCGGTCGCGCTCTTTGGCGACGTGGTCAATGGCGCCCGACGCTGGCTGAACTTGGGTGTCGCGCGCTTTCAACCTTCGGAGCTCATGAAGCTCGTGCTGCCATTTGCGCTAGCCGCCTACTTCCACCAGCGGGAGGCGGCACCGCGCGGGCGCGATTTCGTGGTCGCAGCCCTGCTCGTTGCGCTGCCCGTCGCTCTCGTTGCCCGGCAGCCGGATCTCGGCACAGCGCTATTGATCGCCGCAGCGGGCGGCTACGTCATTTTCTTTGCGGGGCTCAGCTGGAAACCGATTGCGGCGCTCGCCCTGGCGGCCGTTGCCGCGCTGCCTGCGGTCTGGGGCCTGCTCCACGACTACCAGCGGCGCCGCGTGATCACGCTGCTCGATCCGACCCAGGACCCGCTCGGTGCGGGCTACCACACCATCCAGTCGACGATCGCAGTCGGCTCGGGGGGAGTCGCGGGCAAGGGCTGGCTGCACGGAACCCAGGCGCATCTGGAATTCATCCCGGAGCGGCACACCGACTTCATCTTCGCCGTCTACGCCGAAGAGTTCGGATTTCTTGGGAGCGGCCTGCTCCTCTTGCTCTATGGGCTGCTCGTCGCGCGGGGTTTCGCGATCGCCGCCGCTGCGGCGACCGTCTTTGGCCGGCTGCTTGCCGCCGCGCTCACGCTCCTCGTCTTCACCTACGCGTTCGTCAACATGGGCATGGTCGCGGGCATCCTACCGGTGGTTGGCATTCCTCTGCCTTTCCTCTCCTACGGCGGCACCGCAATGGCAACCCTTTACCTCGCCGTGGGGCTGCTGATGAACGTGCACCGGCATCGCCGCCTCGTTCAGACCTGAGAGACGCGGCAGCTCAGCGAAAGGGGCGCTCGGCTTCGTACCCTCGCCGCTCGAGATCAACTTCCGCCGCCAAAGGGCAGAGGAGCATGTATGCACTGCAAAATCAACTTCCATATCGCGAAAAATCGACCCATCTTAATATGCAAGGCGTTGATTAACTAGAACTTTATCCATAGACAATTTGTTGTTGCTCTGCGGCATGAGTTTGCTGTAGCTTTCGCTCCATCGCCGCAGCCGCGGCCCCCGGAGCGAGTGCCATGGAGACGGATCGCAGAAAGCAAGAAATCGCCGCACTGGAGAAGGACTGGAAGGAGAACCCCCGCTGGAGAGGCGTACGCCGGGACTACAGCGCCGCAGACGTCGTGCGCCTCCGCGGTTCGGTGAGGATCGAGTACACCCTTGCGCGTCGCGGCGCCGAGAAGCTCTGGGCGATGCTGCACGAGCGGCCTTACGTTCACTCGCTCGGTGCGCTCACCGGCAACCAGGCGGTGCAGCAGGTGCGCGCGGGCGTCCCGGCGATCTACCTCTCGGGCTGGCAGGTCGCGGCCGACGCAAACGACTCGCTGCAGATGTACCCGGACCAGTCGCTCTATGCGGTCTCATCGGTGCCCAACGTCGTGCGCCGGATCAACAACGCGCTCATGCGCGCAGACCAGATCCAGTGGCTCGAGGGCAAGGGCGACATCGACTGGTTCGCCCCCATCGTCGCGGACGCCGAAGCGGGCTTTGGCGGCGTGCTGAACGCCTTCGAGCTCATGAAGGCGATGATCGAAGCCGGCGCGGCGGGCGTGCACTTCGAGGACCAGCTGGCGAGCGTCAAGAAGTGCGGGCACATGGGCGGCAAGGTGCTCGTGCCCACGCAGGAGCACGTGCAGAAGCTCTCCGCCGCGCGGCTCGCGGCCGACGCGCTCGGCGTGCCCACGGTGCTCCTCGCGCGCACCGACGCCGAAGCCGCCGACCTGCTCACCTCGGACATCGACGAGCGGGACCGGCCGTTCCTCACCGGCGAACGCACCCCCGAGGGTTTCTACCGCACACGGAAGGGGTTCGACCAGGCGCTTGCGCGCGGTCTTGCCTACGCCCAGTACGCGGACCTCGTCTGGTGCGAGACCGGCACGCCGGACCTCGATTTTGCGCGCCGCTTCGCCGAGGGTATGCACCGCCACTATCCCGGAAAAATGCTCGCCTACAACTGCTCGCCGTCGTTCAACTGGAAGCGCAACCTCGACGACGCGACGATCGCCAAGTTTCAGCGCGAACTCGGCGCGATGGGCTACAAGTTCCAGTTCATCACGCTCGCCGGCTTCCACGCCCTCAACCACTCGATGTTCGAGCTCGCCTGGGGCTACGCGCGTAACGGCATGCCCGCCTTCGTCGAGCTGCAGGAGAAAGAGTTCGCAGCCGCCGCGCGGGGCTTTACCGCCATCAAACACCAGCGCGAGGTCGGCACCGGCTACTTCGACGAGGTGACGCAGATCGTCTCGGGCGGCCGCGCGTCGACCACCGCGCTGGCGGGATCGACCGAGGACGAGCAGTTCTTCGACCAGCGCCCGCGCGTCGAGAAAAAGGTGGCGTGAGGCGCAGCGCGCTCCGCCGCCGTTTCGTGCTGTGACCGGAAGCGCGCGCGTACAGCCGCTGCGCGCGGCGCGCGCCGAGGAGCGCGCCGAGGCGGTCGCCCGCGAGATCCTGGCCGGATTCGACCGCCACTACCGGCTCTTTCGCGAGGCGGCGCGCGCGGCCAAACGCTTGTTCGAGGCCGCCGACTGGGCGGGACTGCGCGCGCTCGCGCGCGAGCGCATCGAGATGTACGACCGGCGCGTCGCCGAAACCGTCGAGGCGCTGGTCGCGCACCACCCCGGCCTTGCCGCGGAGGAGGCGCTCTGGCCGGCGATCAAGCTCGCTTACATCCGCTTGCTGCAGGATCACCGTCAGCCCGAGTGCGCCGAGACGTTCTACAACTCGGTCGCGTGCAAGGTGCTGCACCGACGCTACTACCATAACGAGTTCATTTTCTGGCGTCCGGCGGTCGCGACCGAGCATCTCGAAGGCGAGGAGCCCGCCTACCGCAGCTATTACCCCCGGCGCGGCCAGGCCGGCCTGCGCGCCACCCTCGAGCGCATGCTCGACGAACTCGGACTCGCCAATCCGTTCGAGGATCGGCGCCGCGACCTGCGCCATGCGGTGCGCGCGATCCGGCGTCAATTCCCGCAGCCCGTGCGCGCGCGGTCGAGCCTGCAGATCCAAGTGCTCGGCTCGCTTTTCTTTCGCAACAAGGCCGCTTACCTCATCGGCCGGGTGCTGAACGGCCACGTCGACCTGCCCTTCGCGGTCCCCATCCTGCAGAACGAGCGGCGCGAGTTGTATCTGGACGCTCTCCTGTTCGGCGCCGATGCGGTCGTGATTCTGTTCTCCTTCGCGCGCGCCTACTTCTTCGTCGACATGGAGGTGCCCGCGGCGTACGTCTCGTTCCTGCGCCAGCTCATGCCCATGAAGCCGCGCGCCGAGCTCTACATGGCCGTCGGGCTGCACAAGCAGGGCAAGACGGTCTTCTATCGCGACCTCTTCTACCACCTGCGCCACTCCTCCGACAACTTCGTCGCCGCGCCGGGCATCCGCGGCATGGTGATGCTCGTCTTCACGCTGCCCTCCTTTCCCTACGTGTTCAAGGTCATCCGGGACCGCTTCGCGCCCCCCAAGGAAACGGATGCGGCGGCGGTAAAGCGCAAGTACCTGCTCGTGAAATACCACGACCGCGTCGGTCGGCTCGCCGACACGCTCGAGTATTCGTTGGTGGCGCTCCCGCTCGAGCGCTTCGACCCGGCGCTTCTCGAAGAGCTGAAGGCGGAGGCGGCCTCGTCCATCGAGATCGAAGGCGACGCCCTGGTGCTGCGCCACGTCTACATCGAGCGGCGCATGCAGCCGCTCAACCTCTACGTCGAGGAGGCGATCCAGGATGGCGACGACGAGCGGCTGCGCCATGCGATGCACGAGTACGGCCACGCGATCAAGGATCTCGCCGGCGCCAATATTTTCCCTGGCGACATGCTGCTCAAGAACTTCGGCGTGACGCGCCACGGCCGGGTCGTCTTCTACGACTACGACGAGATCACGACCATGCTCGAAGTCCAGTTCCGGAACATTCCGCCGCCGTCGAGCTACGAGGAGGAGCTGGCCGCCGAACCGTACTGGTCCGTCGGCCCGGCCGATGTGTTCCCCGAGCAGTTTGCCAACTTCCTCGTTGCGCACCCGCGCGCGCGCGCCTTCTTTCTCGAACGACACGCCGATCTCACCGATCCGCAGTACTGGCGCGAGCGCCAGGCGCGCATCCGCGCCGGCTGGCAGGAGGACGTCTACCCGTACGCGGAGGCGCTGCGCTTTCCACGCGCACGCGCGTAGGCGCTCAGAGCCACGCGAGCAGCTGCGCGCGCAGCTGCGCAATCGGAACGAGGATCACCTGCAGCGCAACGAGAAGTGCGAGCGGCGAGAGGTCCACGTTCGCAACGAGCGGGAGCAGCCGCCGCAAGGGACGCAAGAACGGCCGCGTCATCGCCTCGAAGAGCGGCGCGATCGGCGCGTAGGGGTTGAGCCAGGACAGCACCACCTGCACGAGCACGGCGACGAAAAGCAGGTACAGGCTGTAGCGCAGGAGGTCCAGCGCCGCAAGAAAGGCAAGCGGCCCGGGCGCCGGCAGCGTCGCTTCGCCGACGCCAAGCGCCCTGACCATCGAGAGCGCGAGCGCCTGTACGAGCCAGGCGACGGCCAGCGTCGGTAGGTCCAGCCCCGCGGCCGTCGGCACCACCCGCCGCGCCGGCCGCACCGCCCAGTCGGTGAAGGCGATCACGAACTGGCCGATCGGGTTGCGGAAAGGCACGCGCAGCCATTGGAAGTGAAAGCGCGCGAGAAGCGCATAGACGAGTAGCCCGGCCGCCGCGTCGACCAGCACCTGCGTCATCTGTGCGAACACGCCGCTTACTCCCGTCCCAGCGCCTCGCCGAGTTCCACGCCCCGCGACCGGGCCGCCTCGAGCGCACGCGCAAAGCGCTCGGCGAGCCGCTCCTCCTCGAAGACGCGCAGCGCCGCCTCGGTCGTGCCGCCCTTGGAGGTCACCCCGGCGCGCAGCACCGCGGGCGACTCACCGGAGGCGACGGCAAGCCGCGCGGCCCCGGCGACCGTCTCGAGCGCAAGCACCGCGGCCGTCTGCTTGGCAAGCCCCATGCGTTCACCGGCCGCCGCGAGTTGCTCGATGAGCCAGAACACGTAGGCCGGTCCGCTGCCCGAGATTGCGGTCACTGCGTCCATCAGCGCCTCGCGCTCCACCCAGAGGACGCGGCCGATCGCGCCGAGCACCTGCTCGGCGCGCGCGCGCCCGGCCTCGTCCACCTCGAGCGGCGCCCATAGCGCCGTGACCCCCGCCCCGACCAGCGCCGGGGTGTTCGGCATCGCGCGCACGATGCGCCGGTGCCCGCCGAGCCAGCGGCCGAGGTCGGCGACCCGAGCGCCCGCGGCGATGCTGACGACGAGCACGCCCGCAAGCCGCCCGGCGAGCGGGGCGAGCGCCGCACGCAGGTCCTGCGGCTTGACCGCGACGATGAGCGTGTCGGCGCCCGCGAGCGCCTGTACGGCCTGCGCGCAGACGCGCACGGGGTGGGCGCGCGCGAGCCGCTCGCGCTGCGCCGCGTCCTTCTCCGCCACCGCGATCGACGCGGCCTCGAATCCGCGCGCGAGCAGTCCGCCAACGAGAGCGCGCGCCATGTTGCCGCCGCCGAGGAAAGCGACGCTCACGACGGCGGCAACGCCGAGGCGCGCGCCGCCCGGCGCGGTCCGAAGATCGCACGCCCGACGCGCACGAGCGTTGCGCCCTCGGCAATCGCGACTTCCAGATCGTCGCTCATGCCGAGCGAGAGCGTATCGAGCGCAAACCCCTCGGCGCGCAGCCGTTCGTACAGCTCGCGCACCGCGCGAAAGCGGGCACGCACAAGCGCGAGGTCCGCCGCCGGCTCGGGAATCGCCATCAGTCCGCGCAGCCGCAGTCGCGGCAACGCAGCGACCGCGCGCACGAGCGCCGGCACCCGCGCGGGCGCCACACCGCTCTTGCTCGCCTCGCCCGAGATGTTGACCTGCACGAGCACGTCGAGCGGCCGGCGTCGTTCGGGCCGCTGCTCGCACAGCCGGCGCGCGATGCGCTCGCTCGCCACCGTCTGCACGCAGTCGAAGCGCTCGGCCGCGGCGCGCGTCTTGTTCGACTGCACGGGACCGACGAGGTGCCACTCGAGGTCGAGGTCGGCAAGCGCGTCCATCTTCGCCACCGCCTCCTGCACGTAGTTCTCGCCGAAGGCGCGCTGCCCGGCGCGCGCCGCCTGCGCGACCGCCGCCGGCGGCTGCATCTTCGACACCGCCACGAGCCGGATCGCGCCGGGCTCGCGCCCCGCCGCGCGCGCGGCGCGCGCAATGCGCTCGCGCACGGCTTGCAAATTGTCGGCGACCGCTTCCATAATCGTTTGCTCGGACACGCCGCCCGATTCTAAAGGCAATGGACCTTACCGAACTGCTCGCCTTCGTCGTCAAGAACAAGGCTTCCGACTTGCATCTGTCGGCGGGTCTGCCGCCGATGGTGCGCGTGCACGGCGATGTCAAGCGCCTGAACGTGCCGCCGCTCGAGCACAAGGACGTGCACGCGATGATCTACGACATCATGAACGATGCGCAGCGCAAGTACTACGAGGAAAACCTCGAATGCGACTTTTCCTTCGCCGTGCCGAACCTTGCCCGGTTTCGCGTCAATGCGTTCGTGCAGCAGCGCGGCGCGGCTGCGGTGATGCGCACGATTCCGTCCAAGGTGCTCTCGCTCGAAGAACTGAAGGCGCCGCGCATTTTCGCCGAGATCGCCGATCAGCCGCGCGGCCTCGTGCTCGTCACCGGCCCGACCGGCTCGGGCAAGTCGACGACGCTGGCGGCGATGCTCAACCACATCAACGACAACGAGTACGGTCACATCCTCACCATCGAGGATCCGATCGAGTTCGTGCACGAGCCGAAGAAGTGCCTCATCAACCAACGCGAGGTTGGGCCGCACACGCTGTCCTTCGCCAACGCGCTGCGCAGCGCCCTGCGCGAGGACCCGGACGTGATCCTGGTGGGCGAAATGCGCGACCTGGAGACCATCCGGCTCGCGCTCACCGGCGCCGAGACCGGCCATCTGGTCTTCGGCACGCTGCACACGTCGAGCGCCGCAAAGACGATCGATCGCATCGTCGACGTGTTCCCGGCCGCGGAGAAGGAAATGGTACGCGCGATGCTGTCGGAATCGCTGCGCGCGGTGATCTCGCAGACGCTGTGCAAGACCAAGGATGGCCAGGGGCGCGTCGCCGCGCACGAGATCATGATCGGCACGCCGGCGATTCGCAACCTCATCCGCGAGAACAAGATCGCGCAGATGTACTCGGCGATCCAGACCGGCCGCCAGCTCGGTATGCAGACGCTCGACCAGAACCTGCAGGAACTGGTCGCGCGCAACGTCGTCTCGGTGGCCGAGGCGCGTTCGAAGGCGGCGAACAAGGACAGCTTCCCCGGCTAAGCGGCGACACCACGCCCCTTCAGGAGACAGACGATGGAACGCGAACAGGCCACCCGCTTCATGTACGACCTTCTGCGTGCGCTCGTCGCAAAAAAGGGATCGGACCTGTTCATCACCGCCAGCTTCCCACCGTCGATGAAGGTGGACGGCAAGATCGTACGCGTCTCGCAAACGCCGCTCACGCCTCAGCACACGGCGATGCTTGCGCGCTCGATCATGAACGATCGACAGGCCGCCGAATTCGAAGCGAGCAAGGAATGCAACTTTGCGATCGCGCCCGCCTCGATCGGCCGGTTCCGCGTCAACGCCTTCGTGCAGCAGGGCTGCGTCGGCGTCGTCTGCCGCGTAATCACCACAACGATCCCCAAGTTCGAGGACCTGCGTCTGCCGCCGGTGCTCAAGGACATCGCCCTCACCAAGCGCGGCTTGGTGATTTTCGTCGGCGGTACCGGCTCTGGCAAATCGACGTCGCTCGCCGCGATGATCGACTACCGCAACGACAATACGAGCGGGCACATCATCACGATCGAGGATCCGGTCGAGTTCGTGCACCCGCACAAGAACTGCATCATCACGCAGCGCGAGATTGGCGTGGACACGGATTCCTGGGAAGTCGCGCTCAAGAACACCCTGCGCCAGGCGCCGGACGTGATCCTGATCGGCGAGATCCGCGACCGCGAGGTGATGGAGCACGCGATCGCGTTCGCCGAGACCGGCCACCTGTGCCTGGGCACGCTCCACGCGAACAATGCGAACCAGGCGCTCGACCGCATCATCAACTTCTTCCCCGAGGAGCGCCGCTCCCAGCTGCTCATGGACCTGTCGCTCAACCTGAAGGCGGTCGTGTCGCAGCGGCTCATCCCGCGCAAGGAAGGCAAAGGGCGCGTCCCCGCGGTCGAAATCTTGCTCAACACGCCCCTCATCTCCGACCTCATCTTCAAGGGCGAGGTGCACGGCATCAAGGAGATCATGAAAAAGTCGCGCGAACTGGGGATGCAGACTTTCGACCAGGCGCTGTTCGACCTGTACGAGGAAGGCCTGATCAGCTACGAGGACGCGCTGCGCTTTGCCGACTCGACCAACGAGGTGCGACTGGCGATCAAGCTGCACGGCAAGGATGCAAAAGAGCGCGACCTGTCGAAGGGCATCGAGCACCTGGACATCGTCTGACGCACGCCGCGGCCGTTCACCTGCAGGGAGGGCGACTTGGAACCCGTCGTCGTAGCCGGGGGCGAGCGCGAGCGCGCGCTCAAGCGCCTCACGGCCGTCATCTACGGACTGTACGCGGCGGCGTGGCTGGTCGCGCCGACCGCGATCGTCGCGATCGTGCTCAACTACATCAAGCGCGAGGACGTCGCCGGCACGTTCCTCGAGAGCCACTTCCGCTGGCAGATCCGAACCTTCTGGTTCGGACTGGCCTGGGCTGTGCTCGGCGCGCTGCTCGCGGTCGTGCTCGTCGGCTTCGCGATCCTGTTCGCCGACGCCGTTTGGGTGATCTACCGGATCGTCAAGGGATGGCTGCGCCTGAACGAGAATCGGCCGATGTACGCCGATTGAGGCGGCTGGCGCGCCGCCACCTGGCGGCCTAGCCCGCGCCCGCATGCACGGTGGCACGATCGGCCGGCTGCGCCACGCCCACGACTACGGCGCGGACTTCCGGCGCGCCGAGCGTCGCACCGCCTGGGTCACCGCGCTCACCGCGGTCACGATGCTCCTCGAGATCACGGCGGGCATCGCCTTCGGCTCGATGGCGCTTCTCGCCGACGGCTGGCACATGGGCACGCACGTGGCCGCTTTCGGCATCGCGCTCGTCGCCTACCGCTACGCGCGGCGCCACGCCGCAAGCGAGCGTTACAGCTTCGGCACCGGCAAGGTCACGACGCTCGGCAGCTTCGCCAGCGCCGTCGCGCTCGCGCTCGTCGCCGCCGCCGTTGCGCTCGAATCGGCACTGCGCCTCCTCGAGCCGCGCGCGATCCGGTTCGACGAGGCGCTCGCGGTCGCCGTCTTTGGCCTTGCGGTAAATGTGGCCAGCGGGCTTCTGCTGCGCAGCGGACCGCGCGAGGTGCACGCGCACGATCCGAATTTGCGCGGCGCGTACCTGCACGTGCTCGCCGACGCTGCGACCTCGGTGGGTGCGATCGTCGCGCTCCTGGCCGGGCGTGCCTACGGTTGGCTGTGGCTGGATGCGGTGACCGGACTCGCCGGCGCGGCGCTCATCGGCCGCTGGGCCTGGTCGCTCGCGCGCGAGAACGCCGCAATCCTTCTCGACGAGCAGGCCGACGAGCTTGGGCTACGCATCCGGCGCGCGATCGAGAAGGACGCGGACACGCGCATTGCGGACTTGCATGTCTGGCGCGTGGCGCCGGCGCAGCATTCGGCGGTGTTGTCGGTGGTGACGCACCGGCCTCGGCCGCCCGAACATTACCGCGGCCTGCTTGCCGAGTTGCCGTCGCTCGTGCACGTCGTGGTCGAAGTGAACGAGTGCGCGGAGCCGGACTGTGCCCCTGCCGCCCGCGATGGCCGGCCGTAGCGCGCTCCTTGCCGCCGTCGCCGCGGCGATCGAGGGCCGCTGGGACGACGCGCACGCGCGCGTGCAGCGGCTCGAAGACGACCGCTTCGCCTGCTGGATCCACGCCGTTCTGCACCGCATCGAGGGCGATCAGGCGAACGCCCGCTACTGGTACCGGCGGGCCGGCCACGAGCCGCCTGCTGCGGCACTCGCGCCGCGCGAGGAGCTCGCGCAGATCCGCGCCCTTCTCGAAGGGTCCTGAGGCGGCGCGCGGGCGCCGCCTCAGGCGGCACTCTCGCCGAGGTAAGCCTCGCGCACGCGTGCATCGGCGAGCAGGACTGCCGCCTCGCCCGCGAGCGCGATCGCACCAGACTCCATGACGTAGCCGCGATGCGCCACTTCCAGCGCAAGGCGCGCGTTTTGCTCGACCAGCAGGATGGTCACCCCCTCGGCGGCGATTGCGCGCACGATCTCGAAGATCCTCGCGACCAGCATCGGCGCAAGTCCCATCGACGGCTCGTCGAGCAGCAACAGCCGCGGCCGGGCCATGAGGGCGCGCGCGATGGCGAGCATTTGCTGCTCGCCGCCCGAGAGCGTTCCCGCCGTCTGGCGACGCCGCTCGGCGAGCCGCGGAAACTCGGCGTACCGCCGCTCCAGGTCGGCGGCGACGTCGGCGTCGGTGCGCGCGTAGGCGCCCATCGCCAGGTTTTCTTCGACCGTCAGCCGCGGGAAGATGCCGCGGCCTTCGGGCACCATGACGAGGCCCCGCCGCGGCAGTTCGTGCGGCGGGCAGCGCGAGACGTCCTCTCCACCGTAGCGCACCGCGCCGCTGCGGGCGACCAGGCCGCAAATTGCGCGCAGCGTCGAGGATTTGCCCGCCCCGTTTGCGCCGATGAGGCAGACCAGTTCGCCCTCGGCCACCTCCAGATCGATGCCGTGCACGGCGCGGATGCCGCCGTAGTGCACTTCCAGCCCCCGCACTGCGAGCAGGTTCATGCGCGCGCGGTGGTTCCCAAATACGCCTCGATCACGCGCGCGTCGCCCTGCACTTCGGCGGGCAAACCTTCGGCGATGCGCTCGCCGTGGTCGAGCACGAGGACCCGGTCGCACAGGTTCATCACCAAGCGCACGTCGTGTTCGATAAGGAGCACGGTGACGCCATCGTCGCGGATGCGGCGCGCGAGGCGGGCGAGCGCCTGCCGCTCCGCGGGGTTCATGCCCGCGGCCGGCTCGTCGAGCGCGAGCAGCCGCGGCTCGGTCGCCAGGGCGCGCGCGATCTCGAGCCTGCGCTGGTCGCCATAGGGCAGGCTGCCCGCTGCGTCGTTCGCGCGCGCGCGGATGCCCACGTAGTCGAGCAGCTCGAGGGCGCGGCGTTCGATCGCCGCCTCCTCGGCGCGCGTCGACGCGGTGCGCAGGATCGCGCCGAGGACGCCCGCGCGCGTGCGCACGTGGCGACCGATCATCACGTTCTCCAGAGCGGAAAGGTTGGCGAACAGGCGGATGTTCTGGAAGGTGCGCGCAATTCCGGCCGCCGCGACCCGGTCGGGCGACAGACCCGCGAGCGAGCGCCCGGCGAAGCGGAATTCGCCTTCGTCGGGCGCATAGAGTCCCGTGAGCAGGTTGAACAGCGTCGTCTTGCCCGCACCGTTCGGTCCGATCAGACCGTAGATCTCGCCCTCGGCGATGCGGAAAGACACGCGCGCGAGCGCCTGGACACCGCCGAAACGCTTGCCCACGCCGTCGGCTTCGAGCAGCGCGCTCACGACCGCAGGTCGGCGGCGTCCGTGCCCGCCAACTCGCGTTTGCGCACCTGCGAAGGCAGCAGCCCGGCGGGCCGGAAGCGCATGACGAGCACGAGCGCGAAACCGAAGAGCAGCATGCGGATCACCTCGGGCTCGACGAGCGCGCGTCCGAACAGCGCTTTTTGCGCCGGTTCCACCGTCCAGCGCAGGATCTCGGGGACAAACGAGAGCAGGACCGCGCCGAGAATGACACCCCAGAGGTTTCCCATCCCGCCGAGCACGACCATCGCGACCACCATGATCGACTCGACGAGCACGAAGCTCTCGGGCGAGATGAAGCTTTGCATGGCGGCGAACATGCCACCCGCGATCCCCCCGAACGAGGCCCCCATCGCGAAAGCGAGCAGCTTGATCGCGGTGGTGTTGATGCCCATCGCCCGGGCGGCGATCTCGTCCTCGCGCACGGCCTCCCAGGCGCGACCGATGCGCGAGTCCTGCAGGCGGATGTTGACCACGATCACCACGGCGAGCACGGCCAGCAGCAGCCAGTAGTACTTCATCGGCCCGCTCACCACCAGCCCGAACGCGGTGTCGGTACGGGAAAAATCAAGCGCGCCGAGCATGAAGGGGTCGATTTGCGCGATGCCTTGCGGACCGCGCGTGATATTGACCGGCTGCGAGAGGTTGTTGAGAAAGATGCGCACGATCTCGCCGAAGCCGAGGGTGACAATCGCCAGATAGTCGCCGCGCAGCTTGAGCGTCGGCGCCCCTAGCAGCACGCCGAAGAGGGCGGCGAGCGCCGCCCCGATCGGCAGGATCACCCAGAAGGGAAGGTGCAGGTCGAAGTGTGGGGAAGCGAGCAGCGCATAGCAGTACGCGCCGACGGCGTAGAAAGCGATGTAACCGAGGTCGAGCAGCCCGGCGTAGCCGACGACGATGTTCAGTCCGAGCGCAAGCAGCGCATAGAGCAGGGCGATGTTGGCGATGCGCACCCACGTCGTGCCGATCGTCGCCAGCACGAAGGGCAAAAGCACGAGCGCGATCACGACCATGGCCACGCCCGCGCGCAGGAGCGCCGGCCGGCCGCGCGCATCGACGAGCCGCCTCACGCGCGATCCCCCACCCGCTCGCCGAGCAGCCCGGCGGGCCGGAACACGAGCACCAGGATCAGCACGATGAACGCGAACACGTCCTGGTAGTTCGACCCGAAGAGCACGAAGTGCCCCCCGTCGGCACACGCCGCCTGCGGACCGATGCCCCAGCGGCACAGATCGGTGAGGTCGCCGATGTAACCCGCGCCGAGCGCCTCCACCACGCCGAGCAGCAGGCCCCCGAGCATCGCACCCGGCACGTTGCCGATACCGCCGAGCACCGCCGCCGAGAACGCTTTCAGACCCAGGATCGAGCCCATCGTGTACTGCGCCACGCCGTAGTAGGTGCCGAAAAGCACACCCGCAACCGCAGCCATCGCGGCACCGACCAGGAAGGTGGCGGCGATCACCCGGTTGATGTCCACGCCCATCAGCTGCGCGACCTGCGGGTTTTGCGCTGTGGCGCGCATCGCGCATCCCAGCCGGGTGCGGTAGACCAGCCAGGCGAGTCCGCCCATCATCGCCGCGCAGATGGCCAGGATCGCGAGCTGCAAAGCGGTGACGGTCGCACCGAGCACCTCGAAGCGGACCGTGGGAATGATCTGGGGAAAGGCGAGCACGTTGCGGCTCCAGATCATCATCGCCAGGTGCTGCAACACGATCGACACGCCGATCGCGGTAATGAGCGGCGCTAAGCGCGGCGCGCGCCTGAGCGGCCGGTAGGCGAGCCGTTCCATGGCATAGCCGACGGCCATGCATACCGGAATGGCGCAGGCGGTCCCGAGGGCGACCGCGCCCACGGGCGGAACCCCCGCCGCGGCAAGAAGCGGGATGACGCTGAAGGCGACCATGGCGCCAATCATCACCACTTCACCGTGAGCGAAGTTGATGAGCTGGATGATGCCGTAGACCATGGTGTAGCCGAGTGCGACGACGGCGTACACCGCACCGAGCGTGAGCCCATTGACGATCTGCTGAAGGAAGGTCTCCACCGCCGCTCGCTCTTGGCGCCTGCTCGCCGCGCGCCCCGCCGGCGGGAAAAAAAACGGCACCCGCAGGTGCCGTCTCGTCCCGCCCGACCGGCGCTACTTCTTCGCCTCGTCCTTTTTCGCCTCGGCGGCGGCAGCCGGCGCTTGCGCCGCACCGCCTGCCGACTTCATGAACTCGTCGAAGGGGACGGTCTGCCCACCCTTGACGATCGCGATCGGGTCGAGCTTTCCACCCTTCATCGTAAAGATCGTCATCTCGGCATCCTTACGGTCGCCCTTGTCGTCGAAAGCGATCTTGCCGGTCGCGCCCGTGTAGTCGAGTTTTGCGAGCACGGGCAAGTACTTCGCCGGATCGGCCGAATCGGCCTTCTGCATCGCCGTGATGATCATCTTGGCCGCGTCGTACGTGAAGGGCGCGTACAGGATCGGCTCCGTGTTGAACTTCTTTTTGTACGCCTCGAGGAACGCCTTCGACGCGGCCTGCGGCGGCAGCCCCGCCTGCGAGCAGAGCAGGCCCTCAGCCGCCTCGCCGGCAAGCTCCTTCATCTTGTCGGTGCACGCACCGTCGCCGAACGTGAACACCGCCTTGATGCCGAGCTCGCGCGCCTGCTTGAGCAGCGGCCCGCCCGTCGCGTCCATGCCGCCGTAGAACACCGCATCCGGCTTGCGGCCCCGCAGTTTCGTGAGCACCGCCTTCCAGTCGGTCGTCTTGTCGGTGCCTTTCTCGCGCGCGAGCACCTTGACGTTTGCCGCCTTGAGGGTCTTTTCCACCTCGTTCGCGATGCCCTCGCCGTACGCGGTCGCGTCGTCGACCACCGCGACCAGCTTCGGCTTGTGCGTGGCAACGAGATAGCTCGCGATCGCCGGCCCCTGCTGGTCGTCGCGCCCGACCACGCGGAACTGCGTTTTGAAGCCCTGCTCGGTCAGCTTCGGATTGGTCGCCGAGCCGGAAATGACAGGGATGCCCGCCTGGTGGTAGATCGGCGAAGCCGGGATCGAGGTGCCCGAATTGAGGTGGCCGACGACGCCGGCGACTTTCGCGTCGACGAGCTTCTGCGCCACCGTCGTGCCCACCTTCGGGTCCGCCTGATCATCCTCGGCGACGAGGACAAACCTCGCCTCCTTGCCCTCGATCTTGAGTTTCGCCTCGTTCGCCTCGTCGAGCGCAAGCCGCACGCCGTTCTCGTTGTCCTTGCCCATATGCGCGATGCCACCGGTGAGCGGGGCGACGTGGCCGATCTTGATCTCGACCGTGGGCGGCGGCGGGGGGGCGGCTTCCTTGGTCGCTTGCGGGACCTTCGCCGCCGGCTTCGGTTCCTCCTTGCCGCAGCCGGTGAGGGCGAAGGCGACCGCAGTTGCGATCGCGGACAGCGTGGTGACTTGTCGGTTCATCGCTTTCTCCCTTATCGCAGGTTCCGGAAAATCGGGGCGCCATTTTATACCACCGGCTGCGCGCCCGCGCCGACGACGTCCGTACACCGGCTCAGGCCGCCGACGGCGCGAGCAGCGCTTCGAGCGCCTCGAGATCGGTCACGGGCGGCAGACAGGTCGCTCCTCGGCACAACCAGGCGGTCACGGCGGCCCCCGAGGGCGGCTTGGCAAGCGGCGCGGGCAGCTCCACGCCTTCGGCGGCGACAACGAGCGCGGTGTCGGGCAGCGGCCGACGGGAAAGCTGCGCCGCCCAGGCGCGCACCGCGGCCCCTTCTCCGGTGAGCACGAGGGTGGCCGGTGGCGAGAGCTGCTCGTCGAGCGCCATGCACAGCGTCGCTGTGGCCGATGCGTAGCGCTCGATGAGCGGGGTGTAGCGCTGCAGCGTGCGCTCGGCGGCGCGCGCATAGCGCGCCTCGCCGGTGAGCGCATGTAGCCGCCCGAGCGCGTGGGCGGCGACACCGCTACCGGAGGGCAGCGCGCTGTCATGCACCGGTCGCGGACGGTGGAGCAGCGCCTCGTGGTCGTTGGCGGTGAAGCAGAAGCCCCCGTCGGAATCTGCGAAGCGCGCGAGAAGCTCGTCGGCGAGCGTGCGCACAAAAGCGAGGTCCTCGGCGTGGAATTCGTCCTGGAGCAGCTCGAGTACGGCGGCTGCGAGAAACGCGTAGTCGTCGAGGTACGCAGGGAAGCGAGCGCGGCCGTCCTTGTAGGTCGCATAAAGGCGCCCGTCGCGCCACAGCCGGGTGCGCAGGAAGAGGTACGCCCGCCGGGCCGAGTGTATCCAGTCTGCGCGGCCGAAGACCCGGCCTGCGCGCGCCATGCCGCGGATGGCAAGCGCGTTCCAGGCGGTGAGCACCTTTTCATCACGCCCCGGAGGCGCGCGCCGCGCGCGCGCGGCAAGGAGCTTTGCTCGCGCCGAGGCGAGCGCGCGCGCAGCCTGCTCGGCCGAGACGCCCGCGAGCCGCGCGGCCGTCTCGAGCGGCCGCGCGACATACAGATGCCAGTGCCGCCCCTCGAAGTTCGCCCCGAGGTCAAGTCCCCAATGGGCCGCAGCGACGCGCCACTCCTCGGGCGCGAGCAAGCCGCGTACCTCGTCGCGCGACCACACGTAGTAGCGCCCCTCCTCGCCCTCGGAATCGGCGTCGAGCGAGGCGCAGTAGCCCCCCTCGGCCAGCTGCATCTCGCGCATGATCCACGCCGCAGTCTCGGCCGCGCAGCGAGCAAAGAGCGGATCCTTGGTCGCGCACCAGGCGTCGGCGAGCACAGCTAGCAGCTGCCCGTTGTCGTAGAGCATCTTCTCGAAGTGCGGGATGGTCCAGGTCGCGTCGACGCTGTAGCGCGCAAAACCGCCGCCCAGCTGGTCGAAGATTCCGCCCTCGCACATGCGCCGCAACGTGGTCTCGGCCATCTCGAGGGCTGCGCCATCGCCGCGCAGCGCGTGCTCGCGTAGGCACAGCTCGAGGTCCGTCGGGTGGGGGAACTTCGGCGCCGGACCGAAGCCGCCCGAGCGCGGATCGAACTGGTCACGGAGCGTCGCAAGCAGCGCGTCGATCGGCGCGCGCGAAAGCGGCATCTCGGCCGCCGGCGCTGGCACGCTCGCGGCAAAGGCGCGCCGCAGCTCGCGCCCCTGGGCTTCGATCTCGGCGCGCCGTTCGCGCCAGATGGCGGCGATGCGCTCGAGCAGCTCGGCAAAACCGGGCATGCCCCAGCGCGCGGTCTTCGGGAAATAGGTGCCGGCGAAGAAGGGCATGCCGTCGGGCGCAAGGAACACCGTGAGCGGCCAGCCGCCGGCGCGCTGGGTGAGCATCTGGTGCGCGGTCTGATAGATGTGATCGAGGTCAGGGCGCTCCTCGCGGTCCACCTTCACGTTCACGAAGTGCCGGTTCATGATCGCCGCGACGCCCGGATCCTCGAAGGACTCGTGCGCCATGACGTGGCACCAATGGCAGGCCGAGTAGCCGATCGAAAGAAGGATCGGACGGTCCTCGGCGCGCGCGCGCGAAAGCGCCTCCTCGCCCCACGGATACCAGTCGACGGGGTTGTCGGCGTGCTGCAGGAGGTACGGCGAGGTCTCGCGCGCTAGGCGGTTCGGCATTGCGGCATTATTCCAGCCGATGACCGCCGCGGCGAATGAAGACCCGCGTATCGGCGAGGTCTTGCGCTTCTGGTTCGAGGAGCACGACCGACGCGACTGGTTTGGCAAGGATGCGCGCTTCGACGCACTCGTGCGCGAGCGCTTCCTCGCACTCTATGAGGCGGCAGCGACCGGTGCGCTTGCGCACTGGTCCGGAACCCCGCGAGGGGCGCTCGCGCTCGTCCTTGTCCTGGACCAGTTCCCACGCCACTTGTTCCGGGGCGAGGCGCGCGCCTACGCCACCGATGCGCCGGCGCGCGCCGCCGCCGAGCAGGCGATCGCGCGCGGCTGGGACCGCGAACTGCGGCCGATCGAGCGCCTTTTTCTCTACCTTCCCTACGAGCACAGCGAGTCTCTCGAAGACCAGTGGCGCGCCCTCGCGCTTGTCGCGCCGCTCGCCGTCTGGCCGGAGACGGCCGACGCCTACCGTTGGGCGGTGCGGCATTGGGAGGTCATCGGCCGCTTCGGCCGTTTCCCCCACCGCAACGCGGCGCTCGGGCGCGCCTGCACCGCCGAGGAAGAGGCTTTCCTGCGCGAGGCGGGATCGCGCTTCTAAGCTGGCCTCAGTCGGTGGTGACCGCGCCGAGCGATGCGCTCGAGACGAGCTTCGCGTACTTGGCGAGCAGTCCTGTCGTGTAGCGCGGCTGCGGCGGCTTCCATCGCTTGCGGCGCGCCGCGAGCTCGCGCGCCGAGACGTTGAGCTGCACGAGGCGCTTTTTCGCGTCGATCGTGATCGAATCGCCTTCTTCGACGAGCGCGATCGGGCCGCCGACAGCGGCCTCGGGCGACACGTGGCCCACCACCATGCCCCAGGTGCCGCCCGAAAAACGCCCGTCGGTGAGCAGCCCGACCGATTCGCCGAGCCCTTGGCCGACGAGCGCGGCCGTGGGGGCGAGCATCTCCTGCATGCCCGGACCGCCCCTCGGGCCCTCGTAGCGGACGACGACCACGTCGCCCGCGCGGATGCGGCGCGCAAGGATCGCCTTCATCGCCGCCTGCTCGGAATCGAAGACGCGCGCGGGCCCGGTGATCGACGTGCTCTTGAGGCCCGTGATCTTCGCGACGCAGCCCTCGGGGGCGAGGTTACCTTTGAGGATGGCGAGGTGCCCTTGCCGATAGAGGGGCCGGTTCCACGGCCGGATCACGTCCTGGTCAGGGCGCGGCTCGCGCGCAACCGGGGCGAGCTCCTCGGCCAGCGTGCGGCCGGTGATCGTGACGCACTCGCCGTGCAGCACGCCGTGGTCGAGCAATATACGCAAGACCTGCGGAACGCCGCCCGCCCGGTGCAAATCGACCGCGACGTAGCGGCCCGAAGGTTTCAGGTCGCAGAGCACCGGGACCTTGCGGCGCACGCGCTCGAAATCGTCTATCGTCCAGCGCACCCCCGCTGCGCGCGCAATGGCAAGGTAATGCAGCACCGCATTGGTGGAGCCGCCGGTGGCCATGACGAGCGCAATTGCGTTTTCGATCGATTTGCGCGTGATGATGTCGCGCGGCCGCAGGTTCCGTTTCACCGCCTCGACGAGCACGCGCGCGCTCTCGGCCGCCGAGTCGGCCTTTTCCGGATCGGGCGCAGCGAGCTGCGAGCTGCCGAGCAGGCTCATGCCGAGCGCCTCGAACGACGAGGACATGGTGTTGGCGGTGAACATCCCGCCGCACGCGCCGACGCTGGGGCAGGCGTTCTTCTCGATGCCGACAAAGTCCTCCTCCCTCATTTTTCCGGCGGTGTACGCCCCCACCGCCTCGAAGGCCGACACGATCGTCAGATCCTGCCCCTTCCAGCGTCCCGGCTTGATCGTGCCCGCGTAGACGAAGATCCCCGGCACGTTCATGCGCGCCATCGCCATCATCGCGCCAGGCATGTTCTTGTCGCAGCCGCCGATGGCGAGCACACCGTCCATCGCCTGTCCGTTGACCGCCGTTTCGATGGCATCGGCGATCACCTCGCGCGACACGAGCGAGTACTTCATCGCCTCGGTCCCCATGCCGATGCCGTCGGTCACGGTCGGAAAGCCAAAAACCTGCGCCTTTGCACCGGCCGCTTCGATCGCTTCGATCGCGCGATCGGCGAGCCGCTGGATCCCGGCGTTGCAGGGGTTCATCGTCGAGTGCCCGTTGGCCACCCCGATGATCGGCTTGTCGAAGTCGGCGTCGCCAAAGCCGACCGCGCGCAGCATCGCCCGGTTCGGTGCACGCGCGACACCCTGCGTAATGAGGCGGCTGCGGCGGTTGTACGGCATGGCGTCCTCCCGGCTGGCTACAATGCGATTCTAGCGTGCTCGTACATCCGGACTTCGACCCGGTTGCGTTCACGATCGGGCCGCTCGCGGTGCGCTGGTACGGGCTGCTCTATCTCGTCGGCTTCGCCGCGGGCTGGTGGCTCGGCAGCCGGCGCCTGGCCACGGCTCGGCCCCCCCTTTCGCGTGCCGCCTTCGACGACCTCGTCTTTGCTGCGGTCGTCGGCGTGATCGCGGGCGGCCGCTTGGGCTACGTTCTGTTCTACCGGCCCGCCTACTACGCCGCCCACCCGCTCGAGGTGTTCGCGCTCTGGCAGGGCGGCATGTCCTTTCACGGTGGGCTGATCGGCGTGGCGCTCGGCCTTGCCTGGGTGGCGCGCCGGCACGGGCTCCCCTGGCTCACGGTGACCGATTTCTTCGTTCCCTTAGCGCCCCTTGGGCTCGCGGCGGGCCGGCTCGGCAACTTCATTAACGGCGAACTGTGGGGCCGGCCCACCGAACTGCCCTGGGGCATGGTGTTTCGCCACGCCGGCCCGGAGCCGCGCCACCCGTCGCAGCTCTACGAGATGGCGCTCGAGGGATTCGCGCTCTTTGCGCTGCTTTGGTGGTACTCGGCAAGGCCGCGCGCACCGGGCCGGGTCTCCGGGCTTTTCCTCCTCGGCTACGGGGTCGCACGCTTTGCGGTCGAATTCGTGCGCGAGCCCGACGGCTTTGCGGGCGCAGTCGCCTTCGGCCTGACGCGCGGGCAGTGGCTCACCGTGCCGATGATCGCGGCAGGCCTGTACCTGCTGCGTCGGCCACAGCGAGCGCGCTAGCGGCTGCCGAGGGCGGCTTCGAGCACGCGCACCGGATGCAGGGCCGGCCGTCCCGCGCCGTGCCCGATCTGCTGCCGGCAGCTCGTTCCGGTTGCGACGACGAGGGTATCGCTCGCGGCCGCTCTCACGGCCGGCAAAAGCGCCGCCTCGGCCATCTTCATCGAGATCGCGTAGTGCTCGGCCTCGAGCCCGAAAGCGCCCGCCATGCCACAGCAGGACGATGGGACGCGCTCGAGGCGCAGGCCCGGGACGAGCCTGAGCGTCGCTTCCACCGCGCGCACCGCGCCGAAGGCCTTCTGATGACAGTGCGCGTGCACGAGCGCCCGCTCGGCGACGGGCGCAAACCGGGACGCAAAGCGCCCGCTTGCGGCTTCGCGCGCGACGAACTCCTCGAAGCCGAGCGCCGCTGCCGCGAGCGCGCGCGTTTCCACGCCCGGCACGAGCGCAAGGTACTCGTCGCGAAGCGTGTAGAGGCAAGCGGGCTCCAGACCGATCACCGAAACGCCGCGTCGTACCCAGGGACCGACCGCATCGAGAACGCGCCGCGCCTCGGCGCGCGCCTCCTCCACCCGACCGCAGGCAAGGAAGGTGCGCCCGCAGCAAAGAGGCCGGCCGGTGAGCACCGGCTCGGCCACGTGCACGCGGTAGCCCGCCGCCTCGAGCACGCGCAGCGCTGCGCGCGCGTTCTCGGGCTCGAAATAGCGGTCGAAGCAGTCGACGAGGAGCACGACCTCCCGGTCGCCGCGCGGCGCCGCGGCGCGGTCGACGAACCGGTCGCTGCACCAGCGGGGAAGGCTGCGCTGCGGCGCAAAGCCGAGCGCACGCTGCGCAAAGGCCTGCAGCGCGTTTGCGAGCCCCGGCACCCGCGCCGCGAGCGGCGCGTAGCGCGGCAGGTAGGCGATCGCTCGCTCGCGCCATGTCAGCCTGCTGCGGCGCTGTGCGAGCACTTCGATCTTCATGCGCGCCATGTCCACCCCGGTGGGACACTCGCTGCGGCAGCCCTTACAGCCGACGCACAGCTCGAGCGCCTCGAGGGCCGCCTCGAGCGGCAGGCGCCCCGTCAGCACCCAGCGCAGGGTGTTTGCCCGCCCGCGCGTCGAGTCGCGCTCGTCGCGCGTCGCCCGATAGGACGGGCACATCGTGCCGGCGTCGAACTTGCGGCAGTGGCCGTTGTTGTTGCACATCTCGACGGCCTTGGCGAAACCGTCGCCGGCGGCGGCCCCGGCGCTCTCGTGCTCGCTCCAATCGAGCGCGCTGCGCCAGGCGAGGGTGCGGTAGCTGGGCGGGAACCGGAACAGGCGCGCGTCGTCCATGCGTGGCGGGTTTACGATCTTGCCGGGGTTCATAACGCCGTCGGGGTCGAGCCGAGCCTTGATCTCGGCGAGCACCGCCGTCAGGCGCGGCCCGAAAAAGGGCGCAATCCACTCCGAGCGCACCAGACCGTCGCCGTGCTCGCCCGAGTAGGCGCCCTTGTAAGTGCGTACGAGCGCGGCGGCTTCCTCGGCGATACGCCGCATCTTCGCGGCGCCGTCCCGACGCATGTCGAGAACCGGCCGCACGTGCAGGCAGCCCACCGAGGCGTGCGCGTACCAGGTTCCGCGCGTTCCGTGGCGCGCGAAGATCTCGTCCAGGCGCGCGGTGTACTCGCCGAGATGCTCGAGCGGGACGGCGCAGTCCTCGATGAAGGAGACGGGCTTGGCGTCTCCCTTCATCGACATCATGATGTTCAAACCCGCCTTGCGCAGCTCCCACACGTCGCGCTGCGTGGCCGCGTCGCCGATTGCGACCGTCGCAGCGCCGCAGCCGAGGCTGGCGACAAGGGCCGACAGTTCCTCCAACCTTGCCGCGAGCGGAGCGGCTTCCTCCCCCGCAAACTCGACCAGAAGCAGGGCTTGCGGGTCGCCGTGCAGCACCGCGGCAGCCGTCGCCGCAAAAGCGTCGATCGCGCGCGCGAGCTCGATCATCGTCCGGTCGACCAGTTCCACCGCCGACGGGCCGAGGGCGACGATGGCGGGCGTCGCTTCCATCGCCGCGCGCAAGGTCGGGAACTGACACACACCGAGGGCGCGCGCGCCCGGCAGCGGCGCCAGCTTCAAGTGCAGGCGCTCGAACCAGGCCAGGGTTCCCTCCGAGCCCACGAGCAGGTGCGCCGCGTTCTCGTGCGGCGGACCGAGGTGATCGAGGTTGTAGCCGGCGACACGGCGCAGCACGCGCGGAAAGCGGGCCTCGATCTCGGCGCGCTCGCGCTCGTAAAGGGCCTGCAGCCAGCGCACGAACGCGCCGTAGGCCGAGGGCGACGAGCCGGCCTCGGCGAAGGGGCCGAAACGCCAGCGCTCGCCAGCGCCGGTCACCGCGTCGATCGCGATCACGTTGTGCACCATGTTGCCGTAGACGAGCGAGCGGGCGCCGCAGGAGTTGTTTCCCGCCATGCCGCCCATCGTCGCCTGCGCGGAAGTCGACACGTCGACCGGGAACCACAGGCCGAGCGGGCGCAGGCGGGCGTTGAGCGCATCGAGCACCACGCCCGGCTCGACAAGCGCCGTGCGCCCCTCGGCGTCCACCTCGATGACGCGGTCAAGGAACTTGGTCGCGTCGATGACGAGAGCACGACCGACCGTCTGTCCGCACTGCGAGCTTCCCGCTCCGCGCGGCAGGACCGGCACCCCCATCTCGCGCGCAATCTGCAGCGCCGCGCGCACCGCCTCCGCGCGGCGCGGCACGAGCACGCCAAGCGGTTCGATTTCGTAGATCGAGGCGTCGGTCGCATAGCGAGCCCGGTTTGCAGGATCGAACAGGACCTCGGCGTCCACCTCCCGGCGCAGGCGCGCCTCGAGCGCGCGCCGCAGGCTGGCATCGCCGCGCCGCGGCTCGCGCGCGCTCACGCGTCCACCGCGCCGGGGCTTCGGGCCGCAAGCGCCGCGAGCTTCGCGTCCAGATGCGAGGCAAGTAGCGCGGCGAGCCGATCGCCGTCACGGGCAAGGAGCGCTTGCAGCATCGCCTCGTGCTCGCGCACGGCCTCGCGCCAGCGCTCGGGCGAAAGATTCGCCGCGTAGCGCGCCCGGCGCACGCGCGCGTTCAACCGTTCGTAGGTCTCGGCGAGCACCGGGTTGGCGGCGGCCTCGACGATCGCCCGGTGGATCGCCTGGTTGCAGCGGAAATACGCCGGCAGGTCGCCGCGGGCATGGCAGGCGAGCATCTCATAATGCGCCGCGCGCACCCCGGCGAACGCGCGTTCGTCGGCGCGTGCGCAAGCGAGGCGCCCGGCCAACCCTTCGAGCGCGCTCATCACCTCGAAAGTCTGCGCGACCTGGGCAGGATCGATCCGGGCGACGACCGCACCCCGATGGGGGAGCAGCTCGACGAGTCCCTCGGCGGCGAGCACCTTGAGCGCCTCGCGTAGCGGCGTGCGCGAAATCCCGAGCTCGCCGCAAAGGAGCCTCTCGTTCAAGCGAACCCCCTCGGCGAGCCGCCCCTCGAAGATCATTTCGCGCAGACGTTCGAGCACCTCGCAGTGGAGCGGCCTGCGATCGATCCTCGGGTAGCCAGAGCTCATCTCTTGTGCCAAAGCCATTTGGCATGCAGAATACGAAAAGCCGCTCCGTTATGCAACATGGATCGCCCTATGTTGCAAGAAGAATTGGACGATTGCATGCATAAGAGCACTTTGCGCAAACCCGGCAGGCATTTTCTCCAGATTCCTGGACCCACGAACGTCCCGGACCGGGTGCTAAGGGCGATCGATCGCCCGACGATCGATCACCGCGGACCCGAGTTCGCAGAGCTCGCGCTGGAGGTTTTGGCCGGCCTCAGGAAAGTCTTCGGCACCGAATCGGCCGTCGTCGTCTACCCCGCATCAGGCACCGGCGCGTGGGAGGCTGCGCTCGTCAACACGCTGTCGCCCGGCGACTCGGTGCTGATGTGCGAGACCGGGCATTTCGCGACGCTCTGGAAAACGATGGCCGAACGGCTGGGCTTGACGGTCGAATTCCTCCCTGGCGATTGGCGCAGCGGCGCCGATCCCGATGCGGTCGAGCGCCAGCTGCGCAACGATGCGCAAAGGCGCATCCGCGCCGTCTGCATCGTGCACAACGAGACTTCGACCGGAGTGACGTCGCGCATCCCAGAGATCCGGCGCGCGCTCGACGCCGCCCGCCATCCCGCGCTCCTCCTGGTCGACACCATCTCCTCGCTCGGCTCGATCGACTACCGGCACGACGAGTGGGGCGTCGACGTGACGATCGGCGGCTCCCAGAAAGGCCTCATGCTGCCGCCAGGCCTTTCCTTCAACGCGGTCTCGCCGCGGGCGCTCGAGGCTTCGCGCCGTGCGGCGCTGCCTCGCAGCTACTGGCGCTGGGAGGAAATGATCGCGCACAACCGCTCGGGCTATTTTCCGTATACGCCGGCGACGAACCTGCTTTACGGCCTGCGCGAAGCGCTCGCCATGCTTTTCGAGGAAGGGCTCGCGAACGTCTACGCCCGGCACGCGCGCCACGCGGAGGCGACCCGGCGCGCGGTCCGAGGGTGGGGACTCGAGGTGCTCGCGCGCAATCCGGCCGAATATTCGGCTTCCCTCACGGCGGTGCTGCTCCCGCACGGCGTCGATGCCGATCGGGTACGGCGGACGATCCTCGAAGCCTTCGACCTGTCGCTCGGTGCGGGCCTCGGCCGCCTCGCCGGCCGCGTCTTCCGCATTGGCCACCTCGGTGATTTCAACGACCTCATGCTGATGGGGACCTTGTGCGGAATCGAGATGGGACTCGAGCTCGCGGGCGTTCCCCTGCGCGGGCAGGGCGCCCGTGCAGCGATGGAGTGGCTACGGTCGACGGCACGGCCGGCGCAGACCCACGGCCCAGCCGGCACCATGGTAGGCGGGCCGGTGCCTCGTGAAGTATGATTTTTTCAGACAGAGGAGGAGAGTACATGAGGAACATCTTCGCCGCGGTTGCGCTTTCCCTCGTCGCAGGAGCCGTCGGTGCACAGTCCTGGCCGGCCAAGCCGGTGACCGTACTCAATCCCTTCCCTCCCGGCGGTGGAACCGACGCCTTCCTCAGGCCTCTGGCGGCGCGCCTTTCGCAGACGCTCGGCCAGCAGGTGGTCGTCGAGAACATGGGCGGTGCCGGCGGAACCGTCGGAGCTGCAGCCGCGGCAAGGCGTGCGCCTGACGGCTACAACTGGTTCATGGGCGCGGTGCACCACACGATCGCCGAGAGCCTGTACACGAAGCTCCCTTACAACCTGGAACGGGACTTCGAACCGATCACCGTTGCCGCCTTCGTCCCCAACGTCGTCGTCGTCCACCCCAAGCACGCCGCGCGCATCAAAAGCCTGAAGGACTTGATCGATTACGCGCGCGCCAATCCCGGAAAGCTCAACTACGGCTCTGCCGGAAGCGGCACCACGCACCACCTCGCCGTCGAGTTGTTCAAGACGATGACCAAGACCTTCATGGTGCACATTCCGTACCGGGGCGCAGGGCCTCTCATGGTCGACCTGCTCGCCGGCCAGGTCGATCTCGCCTTCGACGGCATGGGAACTTCCGCGCCGCAGATCCGCGCGGGCAAGCTCGTACCGCTCGCCGTCACGAGCAAGACGCGCAATGCCGTGCTGCCGGACGTGCCGACAGTCGAGGAGGCCGGTGTTCCAGGCTACGAGGTCCGCACCTGGTACGCGCTCTGGGCGATCCGCGGCACACCCAAGGAGATCAAGGACCGGATGTACCGCGAGGTGGTGGCGGCGCTCAACCACCCCGACCTCAAGAAACATTGGGCGGAGAATGGCGCCGAGGCCGGAGGCATGCCGCCCGAGGAAATGGAGCGCCTGGTCAAGTCCGAGATCGCCAAGTGGGCGAAAGTGGTCAAGGAATCGGGCGCGAAGGTCGACAACTGAGCGCCCGGCACGAGGCGAGCCGCCGCGCGAGGAAATCCTCCTGAACCTCTACGAGCTGCTTGCCGCCCGTTTCAAGGCGCGGCCGCAAGCGAGCGCGCTCGAGCTTGCCGACGGCCGGACGGTGTCGTACGCGGAGCTCGATTCCCAGAGCGCCCGCTGGGCGACGCTGCTCTCCTCCTACGGGCTCGTGCCAGGCGACCGCGTCGTCGCGCAGATCGAAAAATCGGCACAGGCGGTCTTCCTCTACCTCGGCTGCCTGCGCGCAGGTCTCGTCTATCTGCCGCTCAACACGGCATACCGCGACGCCGAAGTCGAGTATTTCATCGAGGACGCGCGGCCGGCCCTCGCGGTCTGCGATCCCAGGGCGCGCTCCCGCTTCGGCGCCGTCGACCGTGTGCTCGAGCTCGACGCTGAGGGCAAGGGGCAGGCGGCACAGGCCGCATCGCGCAGGCCAGCCCAGGCGCCGGTGGTTGCGCGCGCCGAGGACGACGCCGCGGCGCTTCTTTACACCTCGGGCACAACCGGCCGGCCGAAAGGGGCGGTGATCACCCACGGCAACCTGGCCTCGAACGCGCTCGCCCTGTACGAGGCGTGGCGCTTCGGGCCCGAGGACGTGCTGCTGCACACCCTACCGTTGTTCCACGTGCACGGTCTTTTTGTCGCGCTCCACACCGCTTTTCTCGCCTCGGCGCGCATCGTCCTCCTTGCGCGCTTCGACGCCGCGGAGGTGGTCGAGCGCCTGCCGCAGGCGACGGTCTACATGGGCGTGCCAACCCATTACGTGCGACTGCTCGCGCAGCCGGGGCTCGACCGAGAGCGTTGCCGAGCGATGCGGCTTTTCGTCTCGGGCTCGGCGCCGCTTGCGGCCGACACCTTGCGCCGTTTCGAGGAGCGCACCGGCCATCGCATCCTCGAGCGCTACGGCATGACCGAGACCGGCATGAACACCTCCAATCCCTGCGAGGGCGAGCGCCGACCCGGCAGCGTCGGCCTGCCGCTGCGCGGTGTTTCGGTTCGCGTGGCGGACGCGCACGACCGTGCGCTGCCCGCCGGCCAAATCGGTGAAATCCAGGTGAAGGGTCCGAACGTCTTCCCCGGTTACTGGCACCGCCCCGAGCGCCAGGCCGAGGATTTCACCGACGACGGTTACTTCCGCACGGGAGACCTCGGCCGCTTCGACGGCGACGGCTACCTGACGATCGTCGGCCGCAGCAAGGAAGTCATCATCTCGGGCGGCTACAACATCTATCCGAAGGAAGTCGAACGGCTTCTCGACGCAATGCCGGACGTGGAAGAATCGTCGGTGGTGGGCGTGCCCGATCCGGAATGGGGGGAGGCGGTCGCCGCAGCGGTCGTGCCACGGCCCGGCTGCCAGTTGAGCGAGGAGGCGGTGATCGCCTGGGCGAGGAAGCGCATCGCCGGCTTCAAGGTGCCCAAGCGGGTGGCGATCCTGCGCGAGCTCCCGCGTAACGCCATGGGCAAGGTGCAAAAAGACGCGCTGCGCGCCCTGTTCCTGGCCGAGAAAGCTTCACCACAGACTCGCCAGCATGCGTAGGGCGAGCAGCGCGAGCAGGATCGCAAAGACCGCACGCAGCGGCCGCACCGGCATGCGGTGTGCGAGGCGCGCCCCGAGCGGTGCCATGGGCACGCTCGCAGTGACGACGAGGAAGAAGGCGGGCAGATAGACAAAACCGAGGCTGCCTGCCGGTAACGGGGTCTCGGCCCGAAGCCCTTGGAGCACGTAGCCGAGGGCGCCGGCCACGGCGATGGGAAAGCCGTTCGCCGCCGCCGTCCCGATGGCGCGGTGCAGTGGGACCTTGCACCCGGTCAGAAACGGCACCGACAGGAAGGCGCCGCCCGCTGCAAGTATCGCCGACACGGCGCCGATCGCCGCGCCCGCGGCGCACAAGCCCGCCCTCCCGGGCAAGCGGCGCGCACCCGCAAGGCGCGGCGGGAAAAGCATCTGTGCCGATGCGATAAGGAGGAAGACGGCGAACACGGCGGCAAGCGCCCGAGTCGGAACGTAGGCCGCAACGAACGCCGACCCGAACGAGCCTGCTACGATTCCCGGTGCCATCGCCCGCGCCACCGCCCAATCGACCGCTGCGCGGCGGTGGTGCGCCGCTAGGCTCGCTGCGGATGTGAAAACGATCGTCGCCATGCCGGTGCCGAGCGCGAAATGCATCAGGTGCTCGGCCGGGAATGCTTGCGCAGCGAAAATGAAGACGAAGACGGGAACAGTCAGCATCCCGCCGCCGATTCCAAGCAGACCCGCCAGGAACCCGACGGCCACTCCGAGGGCGAGGTAACCGAGCCAGTACTCCACTCACTCCCTCCTACGCCGAGACGCGACGCGCCAAACAACGCGGCCGGGTGCGCGGCCCCCGCGCGCGCCGGGCAAGCGGTACGGGGGCCGAGCGGCGGATGCCTTCACGCGCCGCCGCGCGGCGTGGATCAGCCAACACGGCCGCAGCTTCACGCCGCAGGGAAGCGTCCGCTGACGGCGACGCCGCTTCCGCCCGGTAGGTTCTCGGCCTGGAGCCGCCCGCCGTGGTACTCGGCGATCAAGCGAGCGATATACAGGCCAAGGCCGAGATGGGGACCGGCGCGGGCGCTTTCGCTACGCACCGAAACGAGCGATTCGAAGAGCGTCTCGCGGATCGCTTCCGGCAGCGGCGGGCCGTCGTTCTCCACGCGAAGGAGCACCGCGTCGCCTTCGCGTGCCAGCGCAATGCGAACGCCACTCTCCCCTGCCGCGAAGTCGGCTGCGTTCTCGACCAACTTGTCGAGCATTTGGGCGAAGAGATCCGGCGCACCGTGAAGCCAGAGCGCTTCCTCGGGAGCATCAAGCGCGAAGCGGCGCGGAGCGTAGGCGAGGCGGTAGCCCTCGACGCAGCCGCGCACAACACCAGCCGCGTCGAAGCGCTCGCGCGGGGATTCGGCGAGCGTCTGCTCGAGCCGGCCGGCTTCTGCCATGCGCTGGAGAATCGCCGACAGGCGCCGGAGCCCTTCCTCGGCCCGCTCGAGATACTGCCGCGACTCCTCCGCGTCGCGCGCAGCGCGCAGGTTCTCGAGCGAGGAGCGCACGATCGCCACCGGTGTGCGCAGCTCGTGGGCGAGTCGCCCGGCCATCGTCTCGAGCGCCGCGGTGTAGCGGCGCAGGCGGCCGAGCACGGCCGAGAACCCGCGCGCGAGGTCGCCGATCTCGTCGCGCGCGCCCGAAGCCTCGAACGGCCCGCGCAACCGGCCGTGCGCGTCGATCGCCGCCTCGGCGGCATCGCGCAGGCGCCGGATGCGGCGCGACAGGCGGCCGGCGAAGGCGGCGAGGGCCGCAGCGGCCAGCGCAAAGGCGCCGACCGTGAGTAAGAGCAGCCGGGCGAAGGCCTCGTTGCGCAACGCGGCCACGCGCTGCGTCGTCTCCTCGACGACCACGGCCGCGTGCACCGTGTCGCCCACCCACACCGGATGCGCCGCGACGGCGAGCGCTCCCCCTTCGCGGCGCGGTCGCAGCCTCGTCTGGGCGACCCCTTCGAGCGCCGCCGCGATCTCGCGCTGCGCCGCAAGAGGAGCGTCCGCTTCCTCCTCGGCCGAACCCTCGCCGAGTTCCGGAAGGAGCCGTGCCACGAGCGCCGCAAGCCGACCCGCAAGCGGGTCGACCTCGCGCAGTCCGCCGGCAAGGGCAAGCACCCGGTAGTCGCGCCGCACCACCCAGATACGCAGATTCGCGCGCTCGAGCGCGCGCAGGATCTCGCCGACCTCGTCCCGGCCAGGCTCCGGCACCGGTCCCGGCGCAGCCTCCGACCCCTCCGGGGCCAGTCCAGCAAGCGCGCGCAGCTCGCGTTCGGCCGCCCGGCGCAGGTCCGCTTCGTCTTCGGGCGGTCGATAAGCGAGGATTTCCGGGCGGTCGTGCAGCGCGGTCGCCACCGCGCGCGCGGTCGCCGCGAGCGCCTCTTGCTGCGTCGCCACCAGAAAGCGCTCCATCTCGCGCAGGTAGGCGACGCCGGCGAGCGGCGGAGCCGCAAGCACCAGCGCCACGAGCGCGAGCTTGCCCCGCAGCCTCACCGGCGCCTACTCCTTCCAACGGTAGCCGAGGCCGTAGACGGTATCGATCGCGTCGAAGGACGGGTCGACGGCGAGAAACTTCGCGCGTGTGCGCTTGACGTGCGACGTGATGGTGGCGTCGTCCACCACCAGCTGCGCGTCGCGCATGAGCTGGTCGCGACGCTTGACGTGCCCCGGGTGGCGAGCAAGCGCGTGCACGATCCAGAACTCGGTGAGCGTCAGTTCGACGCGCCGCCCTTTCCAGGTCGCACTGAAGCGGGCGACGTCCAGTTCGAGCGGTCCGCGCACGATCCGCTCCTCGCGCGGAACCTCCGCTTGCGCCTGTGCACGCCGCAGCAGCGCCGCGATGCGCGCAAGCAGTTGTGCAAGGCTCGTGTCCTTGAGCACGTAGTCGTCCGCACCCAGGCGCAGACCCGAGACCACGTCGAAGTCCGAGTCGCGCGCCGTGAGGATCAGGATCGGCAGCCGGGCCGAGGCCGCGCGCAGCTCGCGGCACAGCTCGAAGCCGCCCTCGGGCTCGTCGCCAAGGCCGATGTCGACGATGGCAAGGTCGGGCAGCCGCGCGCGGAACGCCGCGATCGCCTCGCGCCGGCTGGCGTAGGTCGCGACCGCATAGCCGTGACGCCCGAGCGCCGCGGCGAGGTTGGCGCGGATCGCCGGATCGTCCTCAACGAGCGCGATGCGCGGCCCCATGGCGAGGCCACTATAGCGCAGCGGCGCGCGCCATCTTTTCGCCACGATTCGCCCGCGGCCTGCCAGCGGCGCGCCGCGCTTTCGCCCGCCGGCGCTGCTGTGCTTGCCGCATGAGGATGCCGGACACGGACGCGCCGCGGCCCCGCACGGTCGCTCTGGAACTCGCGCGCCAGACGATGCTCGCCGCTGCGGTGGGCGTCGCCGCGAGCCTTGCGCTCGCAGCGCTGGTGCTCGCCTTGGCATGAAGCCGGAGGAAATCCCGCTCGGCTTGGAGTGCGCGTTGCCGCCCCCAGTGCGGCCGGCGCGTACGCGCGGCCCCCTTGCGCGCCTGCTCGCGGCCGCGGCTCGGCTGCTCGGCTGGCGCACGCGCCGCTAGCGCTTGCGCAGGCGACGTATCGCGGCCAGCTGCGCGGCGAGCATCGCCAGCTCGCCCTCGACCACCGCGATCTCTTGCTTGTCTTTCGCCTTGGCGCGCGCCTCCTCGGCGCGCTTGAGCGCCTCCTGCGCCCTTGCCTCGTCGAGGTCGCGCCCGCGGATCGCAGTGTCGGCGAGCACGGTGACGAGGCGCGGCTGCACCTCAAGGATGCCGCCGGCCACGAAGATGAGCTCCTCCTCGCCGCCGCCCGCCGGGGTGATGCGCACCGTCCCTGGCTTGATGCGGGTAATGAGCGGTGCGTGGCGGGGATAGATGCCCAGCTCGCCCATCTCGCCGGGCAGCACGACGAACTCGGCTTCGCCCGAGTAGATCGCCTCCTCGGCGCTGACGACGTCGACGTGGATGGTGGGAGCGGCCACGGGCCGGTGTGCCTACTGCAACGACTTTGCCTTCTCGAACGCTTCTTCGATAGGGCCGACCATGTAAAAAGCCTGTTCGGGCAGATGGTCGCACTCGCCCTCGACGATCATCTTGAAACCCCGGATGGTGTCCTTGAGCGGGACGTACTTGCCGGGAATGCCCGTGAAGTTCTGCGCCACGGTGAAGGGTTGCGACAGGAAGCGCTGGATCTTGCGCGCGCGCGCCACCGCCAATTTGTCCTCCGGCGACAGCTCGTCCATGCCCAGGATGGCGATGATGTCGCGCAGCTCCTTGTAGCGCTGCAGGATCGCCTGCACCGCGCGCGTCGTGTTGTAGTGCTCCTCGCCGATGATGTTCGGATCGACCTGGCGCGAGGCCGAGTCGAGCGGGTCCACGGCCGGGTAAATACCGAGTGCCGCGATGTCGCGCGAGAGCACCACGGTAGCGTCCAGGTGCGCAAAAGTGGTGGCCGGCGACGGGTCGGTCAGATCGTCGGCAGGCACGTAGATCGCCTGCACCGACGTGATCGAGCCGACCTTGGTCGACACGATGCGCTCCTGCAGCTTGCCCATCTCCTCGGCGAGCGTGGGCTGGTAGCCGACCGCCGAGGGCATGCGACCGAGAAGCGCTGAGACTTCCGTGCCCGCGAGCGTGTAGCGGTAGATGTTGTCGACGAAGAACAGGATGTCGCGCCCCTCGTCGCGGAACCGCTCGGCGATGGTGAGCCCGGTGAGCGCGACGCGCAGGCGGTTGCCCGGCGGCTCGTTCATTTGTCCGAATACCATCGCCACCTTCGACTCGTCCAGGCTGTCCAGCCTGACGACGCCCGCTTCGATCATCTCATGGTAGAAGTCATTGCCCTCGCGCGTGCGTTCGCCCACGCCCGCGAACACCGAGAGCCCGGCATGCTGGGTGGCGATGTTATTGATCAGCTCGAGCATGTTCACAGTCTTGCCGACGCCGGCACCGCCGAACAGACCGATCTTTCCACCCTTGGCGAAGGGACAGATGAGGTCGATCACCTTGATGCCCGTCTCGAGCAGTTCGACCGAGGGCGACAGCTCGTCGAACTTGGGGGCGGGCTGGTGGATCATGCGCCACTCGTCGGCCTGGATCGACCCCTTTTCGTCGATCGGGCGGCCCAGAACGTCCATGATGCGGCCCAGCGTCGCCTTGCCAACGGGCACGGAGATCGGTCCTCCGGTGCTGCGCACCTTCATGCCGCGGCGCAGACCGTCGGCCGAGCCCAGCGCGATGCAGCGCACCACGCCGTCGCCAAGTTGCTGCTCGACCTCGAAGGTGAGGCCCCTTTCGACCAAAGCCCCCTCGCCCGGATCCTCGAGCACGAGCGCGTCGTACACCTTGGGCATCTGGTCGCGCGGAAATTCGATGTCGATGACCGCGCCGATGGTCTGGACGATCGTTCCTTGTGCCTGTGCCATGGTCCGTTCCCGCGAATGCCGTCTATCGCCCGTCAGACCGCCGCCGCTCCGCCGACGATCTCGGCGATTTCTTTGGTGATGCCGGCCTGCCGGTTCTTGTTGTAGACGAGCGTCAGCTCGTCGATCAGCTTGGCCGCGTTGTCCGAGGCCGCCTTCATCGCCACCATGCGCGCCGACTGCTCGCAGGCCATGTTCTCCGCCACCGCGTGGTAGACGAGCGCTTCGATATAGCGCGTCATCACGTGGTCGAGGACCGTCTTCGCCTCCGGCTCGTACAGGTAGTCCCACACCGTTTCCGGTACCCCCAAGCGCTCGCCCGAGAGCGGAAGCAGCTGCTCGACCACGGGCTCCTGACGCATCGTGTTGATGAAGCGGTTGTAGGCGAGGAGCACGCGGTCGAAGCGGTCTGCGATGTAGCCGTCCAGAATGACTTTTAGCGCGCCGATGAGCCGGTCCATCTGCGGCCGGTCGCCCAGCTGCACCACCTCGGAGACGATGTGCGCACCCAGCCGTTGCATGAACTGCAAGCCCTTGTTGCCGATGCCGCAGACTTCGATCTCCTCGCCTTGCTCCTGCAGTCGCCGGTACTGGGCGAGCACGACGCGCAGCAGGTTGGTGTTGAGCGCGCCGCACAGGCCCTTGTCGGTGGTGATCAGGACCAGTCCGACGCGCCGCACCGTATCGCGCACCACCAGGAAGGGATGGCGGTACTCGGGGTTGGCGTGGCTGATGTGCGCCGCGACCTGGCGGATCTTCTCGCCATAGGGGCGCGCCGCGCGCATGCGCTCCTGCGCCCGCCGCATCTTCGAGGCGGCCACCATCTCCATCGCTTTCGTGATCTTGCGCGTGTTCTGCACGCTCCGGATTTTCATCCGGATTTCCTTCGTTCCCGGCATCGCCCGTCCCCGCCGCGGTGCTCAGTAGCTCCCCGTCTTCTTCCAATCCTCGATCGCCGCGCGCAACGCCTTTTCGTCCTCGGCCGAAAGGTCTTTGGTCTGCTCCATACGCTGCACCAACTCTGCGTACTGCGTGCGCAGGTGCTCGCGCAGACTGCGCTCGGCGGCGAGCGCCTTTTTCACGTCGATATCGTCGAAGTATCCGTTGTTGACCGCAAAAAGCGTGAGCGCCATCTCCCAAACCGCGAGCGGATGGTACTGTGGCTGCTTCATCAGCTCGGTGACCATGCGGCCGCGCTCGAGCTGCTTGCGAGTAGCTTCGTCCAGGTCGCTCGCGAACTGGGCAAACGCGGCAAGCTCCCGGTACTGTGCGAGCGCAAGGCGCACCCCGCCCCCGGTGTCGCGCCGCTTCATGATTTTCGTCTGGGCCGCACCGCCCACGCGCGAGACCGAGATGCCCGCGTTGATGGCCGGCCGTATGCCGGCGTTGAAAAGGTCGGTCTCGAGGAAAATCTGCCCGTCGGTGATCGAGATCACGTTCGTCGGCACAAACGCGGTCACGTCACCGGCTTGCGTCTCGATGATGGGGAGTGCCGTGAGCGAACCGGTGCGCCCTTTGACCGCGCCTTGCGTGAAACGCTCGACGTAGGCTTCGTTGACGCGCGCCGCGCGCTCGAGCAGGCGCGAGTGTAGGTAGAACACGTCGCCCGGGTACGCCTCCCGTCCCGGCGGCCGCCGCAGAAGCAGCGACACCTGGCGGTACGCCCACGCCTGCTTGGTGAGGTCGTCGTAAACGATGAGCGCGTCCATGCCGCGGTCGCGGAAGTACTCGCCCATGGTGCAGCCGGCGTACGGCGCGATGTATTGCATGGCCGCCGATTCGGAGGCCGACGCGGCGATCACGATCGTGTACGCCATCGCGCCGTGCTCCTCGAGCTTGCGCACGACATTGGCAATGGTCGATGCCTTCTGCCCGATCGCGACGTAAATGCAGTAAAGGTCCTTACCTTTCTGGTTGATGATCGTGTCGACCGCCACTGCGGTCTTGCCGGTCTGGCGGTCGCCGATGATCAGCTCGCGCTGGCCTCGGCCGATCGGCACCATCGCGTCGATCGCTTTCAGGCCCGTCTGCACTGGCTGCGACACGCTCTTGCGCCAGACCACGCCGGGAGCGACCTTCTCGATGACGTCGAATTCGGTCGCGGCAAGGGGGCCCTTGCCGTCGATCGCCTCGCCCAGCGCGTTGACCACGCGGCCAAGCAGCGCTTCGCCGACCGGCACCGACAGGATCCGGCCGGTGCACGTCACGGTGTCGCCCTCGGTGACGTGCTGGTAGTCGCCGAGAATCACCGCGCCCACCGAGTCGCGCTCGAGATTCAACGCCAGGCCATAGGTGTTGCGCGGAAATTCGAGCATCTCGCCCTGCATGACGTCGGACAGGCCGTGGATGCGGCAGATCCCGTCGGTCACTGAAATGACGGTCCCCTGAGTGCGCATCTCCGCCCCCGCATCCAAGTTCTGGATGCGGCCGCGGATCAGCTCCGAGATCTCCGATGGGTTCAGTTGCATGACGGTCGTGTCCTCCCGGTTTCTAGCGCCTGAGCGCCGTCTCCAGCGCGGCCAATTGCGCACGCGCCGAGCCGTCGATCACGCGGTCGCCGATGCGCACGCGCACGCCGGCGATGAGCGATTCGTCCCGGCGCACGCTCGCGCGTACGCGCCGTCCGGTGCGCCGTTCGACGGCAGCGATCAGCTCGGCGCGCTGGCTGTCGCTCAGGTCGAAGGCGGTCGCGATTTCGACCTCCAGCACCCCTTCGCGCTCGTCGCGCAGGGCCTCGAATTGCACGCGCACTTCTGGCAGGAGCGCGAGGCGGCGGTTCTCGGCGAGCACGCGCACGAAGTTTTCCATCTCGCCGCTGAGCCGCCCGGCGAGCACGCCGATGAGGAGGCCGGCTGCGCGCGCCGGCGCGAGACCCGGATCGGCGAGCGCGCGCGCAACGCGCGGCTCGGCGGCGACGGCGGCCAGCTGGGCGAGCGCCGCTGACCACTCGGCCAGCCGCCCGCCTTCCTCGGCCAGACGGAAAACGGCTTCCGCGTAGGGGCGAGCCACGGTGCGCGGTTCGGCCACCGCTTCAGCGCCCCCCGCTCTGCATCGCCGCGCGCCGTGTCACAGCTGGCGTCGGATCTCTTCGAGCAGCTGCGCGTGCGTGCGCGCGTCGACCTCGCGCCGCAGAATGCGCTCGGCACCGGCGATGACGAGCCCTGCGATCTCGCCGCGCAGCGCCTCGCGCGCGCGCGCGACCTCCTGCTCGATTTCCGCCTTCGCGGTCGCCTTCTCCCGCGCGGCCTCGGCCTTCGCCTGCGCCTTCGCCTCCTCGATCAGCTGCTGCGCGCGTCGCTCGGCCTGGGCGATGATCTCGGCGGAGCGGTCGCGCGCGAGCTTGACGGTCTCCTCGGCCTGGCGCGCCGACAGCTCCAGCGCCTGGCGACCGCGCTCGGCCGCGGCCAGACCGTCGGCGATCGTCTTTTGCCGCGCCTCGATCGCGCGCAGCAGGAACGGCCAGATCAACTTGACCGTGAAGAGGATGAAGAGCGCGAAGGTCGCCGCCTGCGCAAGCAGCGTCAGGTTGATGCTCATACGGCCCTCCCGCCGAGGTGCGCGCCTAACTGACCACCGCCAGCAAGGGGTTCGCGAACGCGAACATCATCGCCAGACCCACGCCGATGATGAACGAGGCGTCGATCAGGCCGAGCAGCAGGAACACCTTGGCCTGCAGCGCATTGGTGAGTTCGGGCTGGCGCGCCGCGGCCTCGAGGAACCGGCTGCACATGATGCCCACCCCGATGCACGCCCCAGCGGCGCCAACACCGATCATGAGGCCGATGCCCACGCCGGTATAAGCTTGGATCATCGCCAACAGTTGCAGTTTCTCCATCGTTTTTTTCCTTTCCGTTGCGCAGGACTGTGAAACCCGTCGAGAAACCTCTCTTAATGGCGCTCGTGGGCGAGCGCGATGTACACGACCGTGAGCATCATGAAGATGAACGCCTGCAGCAGGACGATCAGGATGTGGAAGATCGCCCAGCCCAGACCGAGGATCGTGCTAAAAACGGTGCCAACAAGGCCGGTTGCCGCCCATACCCAGAGCAGCAAGAAGATGATCTCGCCCGCGTACATGTTGCCGAAGAGCCGCAGCGAATGCGAGAGCGGTTTCGAAACGTATTCGATGACATTGAAAAGGAGGTTGGCCGGCCACAGCAGCGGGTTCGACCCGAAAGGGGCGCAAAAGAGTTCGTGCAGCCAACCACCGAGCCCCTTGACCGCGACGTTGAAATAGATCATCAGCAGCCACACCGAGAGGGCGAGCGCGAAAGTCGTGTTTACGTCCGCCGTGGGCACGAGTCGGAACTCGCTCAAACCGGCTGCCGACAGACCTGCAGCGACAATGTCGACCGGCAGGAAATCCATGGCGTTCATGAGGGTGACCCACACGAAAACCGTGAGCGCGACCGGCGCAACGAAACGGCTGCGGTCGCCGTGGTGGAAGATGCCCTTCACCTGCTCGTCGATGAACTCGACGAGCAGCTCGACGAAGGCCTGGCGCCGGCTCGGAACGCCGGGAGTCGCGCCGCGCAGCACCCACCAGAAAAACCCGAGCCCGATCGCACCTACGAGCCAGGACACGCTCAGCGTGTCGAGGTGTAGCGTCCAGAAGCCGCCGCTGCCGAGCGGTTTTTCGAAGAATGCAAGGTGATGGCTGATGTAACCGATCGGCGTCAATTCGTTTGCCGCCGCCATCGCTGCCTCATTCGTCGTCGCGCACGAAAAACGCCATAGAGAATATGAGCATCGTCAGCAGAAAGGCTCCCACGAAAACCGCGACGACCACATCCGAGTACGCCGTCAACACCGCCCACAGCAAAACCGCAGCGAGTACGATCTTGATGCCTTCGGCAACAAGCGCACCGACGAGCGCCGCACCGGCCGAAGCCGGCCTGCCCCTTGCGGCCACCCAGCCCGAGACCGCCCCTGCGATGAGGCTCACCGCTCCGCCAAGGAGCGCCGAGCCCGCGCCGTGGAGACCGACCCACAGCCCCGCCGTCAGCGCTACGACCGCGGTGGCGGCGGCCTGCCAGAGGAGGACGATGCGGATCGGCTTCGAGCGGCTGCGGGAACCCGCGGTCACATCCCCGCCGTCTGCAAAGGCGAAAAATTATAGGGAGCGCAGCGCGAGCGGTCAATTTCCGGCCTCGCCGTACGCCCTCAACGCAGTCGCGCGAGCAGCGTGTCGAGGTGTTCGAGGCTGACGTAGCGAATGACGAGGCGCCCGCCCCTGCGACCGTGACGGATCTCGACCGTCGTGCCTAGCCGCTCGGAGAGCTCCTCCTCGAGCCGCAGCAGATCGCGATCGCGCGAGCGCACGCGGCGCGCCGCGGCCGGTCCGCGTGCCAGGCGCGCGACGAGCGCCTCGGTCTGGCGCACCGAAAGCCCGCGTGCGACGACGCGTTGCGCGACTTCGGCCTGGCGCGAAGGCTCGAGTGCAAGCAGCGCGCGCGCGTGCCCCATCTCGAGCGAGCCCTCGGCGAGCAGCTCCTGCACCGCCTTCGGCAGCGCAAGCAGCCGCAGCAGATTGGTGGTCGCGCTCCGCGAGCGGCCCACCGCCTGCGCGGCTTGCTCGTGCGTGAGGTGGAACTCGTCGATCAGCCGCTGCAGCCCCATTGCCTGCTCGATCGGATTGAGATCCTCGCGCTGGATGTTCTCGATCAGCGCCATGGCAAGGGCCGATTCGTCGGGCACGTCGCGCACGAGCGCGGGAATCTCCGCCAGCCCGGCCCGCTGCGCTGCGCGCCAGCGCCGTTCGCCGGCGATGAGCTCGTAACGATCGCCGCCAAGCGGCCGCACGAGCACCGGCTGGATGAGACCGCGCGCCCGGATCGACGCGGCCAGCTCCTCGAGGGACTGTTCGTCCATGCGCGTTCGCGGTTGGTAGCGGCCCGGCACGAGCGCCGCGACCGGCAACGTGGCCAGGGTGTCGGTGCGCGGCGCTTCGCTGCCGCCCAGCAGGGCGTCGAGCCCACGGCCAAGGCCACGCGGCCGGCTCATGCGGCGCCTCGCTCGAGCGCGGGTACCCCCGCGCGTGCAAGGAGCTCATCGGCGAGCGCCCGATAGGCCTGCGCGCCTCTGGAGGCGGGGTCCCAACGCACCGCCGGAGCCCCGAAGCTCGGCGCTTCGGCCAGGCGGACGTTGCGGGGGACGATCGTGCGGAACACCTTGTCGCCGAAGTGCAGTTCCAGATCCCGCGACACTTGCAGCGTCAGCGTGTTCCTCGGGTCGTACATCGTGCGCAGCAGCCCTGCGATCTCGAGCCGGGCGTTCAACTGAAAGCGCACACGCCGGATGGTGCCGACAAGGTCGCTCAGTCCCTCGAGCGCGTAGTACTCGCACTGCACCGGGATCAGCACCGCGTCGGCGGCGACCAAGGCGTTCACGGTGAGCAGAGAAAGCGACGGCGGGCAGTCGACGAGCACCATGCGGTAGCGCAACTGCAGCTGCGACAGCGCAGCGCGCAGACGCCCTTCCCGGGTCGGCAGGTCGACGAGCTCCACCTCGGCGCCGGCGAGGTCCCGGTTCGCGGGCAGGAGGTCGTAGCCGCCGGAGGCACTGTGCACGACCGCGGAGGAAGCTTCCGTCAGGCCAAGCAGCACGTGATACACCGAGCGCGCAAGCGAGCGCTTGTCGATCCCGCTCCCTGTGGTCGCGTTGCCCTGAGGGTCGAGGTCGACGAGCAGCGTTTCGCAGCCGGCCAAGGCGAGGGCGGCGGCCAGATTGACGCTCGTCGTCGTCTTGCCGACACCGCCCTTTTGGTTCGCGATGGCAAGGATGCGGCTCACCCGGCCTCCGGCACCCGCACCACCACCGCGCAACGCTGCGCCGCGAGCAACGGTACCGTCACCGCGTGCGCTACGGCCGCCAGGCCCAGCGCGCGGAGTTCTTCCAGCTCGGCTGCCGGCACCGACGCTTTCATGGCGACGAGCGTTCCGCCCGGGACGACGAGCGAGCGGCAGCGCTGGCAGAAGCTGCGCAGGCTGCCCCAGGCGCGCGCGATGACGACGCGAAAGCGCGGCTGCGCGGGGTCTCGCTCCTCCACCCGCACGTGCTCGACGCGGACGTTGGCAAGCGCAAGTTCGATCACCGCCTGGCGGAGGAAGGCCGCCTTCTTCGCGCGGGCCTCGATGAGCGCGACGGGGCGGCTCGGCTGCGCGATGGCGATCGGAATGCCGGGCAGGCCGGCGCCGGAGCCGACGTCGGCAAGCGAGCCCTCTGGCACGTGCCCCAGCACCGCGAGCGAATCGAGCAGGTGCAAGATCACCATGCGTTCGGGGTCGCGCACCGACGTGAGCGCGTGGACGCGGTTCCACTTCTCGATGAGCGCAAGGTAGGCGAGCAGGCGTTCACGGTCGACTGCGGAGAGGTCGAGAGCCAGTTGCGCGAGCCCCCGATCCAGGAGCGCGCGCGCGGCGCTCATGCCGCGTTCCGCCTCCTCGGAAAGCCCCGCTTCGCGTAAACGAGGAGCAGCGTGACCGCGGCAGGCGTCATGCCTTCGAGCCGCGAAGCTTGGCCGATCGTCTGGGGGCGGTGCCGCTCGAGAATCTGGCGCACTTCGGACGAAAGGCCGCCAATGGCCGCAAAGTCGGCATCGGGAGGTAGCCGCAGGTCGTCGACCTCTCTGCGGCGCGCCACCTCTTCCATCTGACGCGCGATGTAGCCCTCGTACTTGATTTCCGTCTCGATCAGACGGGCGAGGTCCGCATCTTCCAGCCAGGGTCCATAGGAACCGAGCCGGGAAAGAGTCGAGTAGCTGACGCCTGGACGCTTAAGGAGATCTGTAAGTGTGCACTCACGGATCAGCCTGAAGCCTAGTGTCTTCTCTGCCTCTTCTTCGCTGATGCGGGAAGGCCCCAACCGCACCGCATCCAGGCGTCTCCTTTCTTTTTCGATCTCCTCGCGCTTCCTGCAAAAAGCCTCCCATCGCCTGTCGCCTACGACGCCAAGTTTGCGACCGATACCCGTAAGCCTAGCGTCGGCATTGTCCTCCCTTAGCATGAGCCGGTACTCGGCTCGACTCGTGAACATGCGGTAGGGCTCGCTCACTCCGCGAGTTACCAGGTCGTCGATGAGAACGCCGATGTACGCCTCGCTTCTAGATGGCCACCAAGGCTCCAACCCCTTTGCCCTGAGGGCGGCGTTGATGCCAGCGATCATCCCCTGCGCAGCAGCCTCCTCATATCCAGTCGTTCCGTTTATTTGGCCTGCGAAAAATAGCCCCTCGACCGACTTCGTCTCCAAAGAGTGCCTAAGACCCCTAGGATCGAAGTAGTCGTACTCGACCGCATATCCAGGCCTAGTGATATGAGCTTTCTCCAACCCTTTGATAGATTGAACGATTTCTACTTGGGCTGAGAAAGGCAGGCTGGTCGAGATTCCATTCGGGTAAATTTCTTGGCTGCATAGACCCTCCGGTTCCAGGAATACCTGGTGGCTGCTCTTCTCTGCGAATCTGTGAATCTTGTCCTCTATGGATGGGCAGTACCTCGGTCCTACTCCTTCGATCCTGCCGGTGAACATCGGGGAATGGTCCAGCGCAGACCGCACGATGTCGTGAGTCCTTTCGTTCGTATGCGTAATCCAGCATGGGACCTGCTGTGGATGCATTTCCCCCCTTCCGAGAAAGGAGAAAACTGGCTCTGGAATATCAGGGGCTTGGACGTCAAGCCTGGAGAAGTCTATGGTCCTTGCGTCCAGCCTGGGCGGAGTTCCAGTTTTCAGTCTACCGGCTTGGAAGCCGTGGTCGCGCAGCCTCTCAGCAAGCCTTACGGAAGGAGGCTCACCAGCCCTCCCTCCTGAGCCACTCTTTAGGCCAACGTGGATTTTCCCTGAGAGGAAGGTCCCAGTAGTAAGGACCACAGCCTTCGCTCCGAACCTTATTCCGAGCTGGGCCTCCACACCAATTACCCTGGCGCCTTCGATCAAAAGGTCATCGACCGTCTGCTGAAAGAAAAAAAGATACTGCTGACTCTCTACCCTTCTCCTTACAGCCGCCTTGTACAGTGCCCGATCGGCCTGCGCCCTGGTCGCCCTGACAGCTGGTCCCTTTGAAGCATTGAGCGTTCTAAGCTGTATTCCAGCCTCGTCCGCGCATATCGCCATGACACCGTCAAGAGCATCCACCTCTTTCACTAGATGACCTTTTCCTATTCCTCCGATGGAAGGGTTGCAGGACATCTGACCGATCGTTTCTACGCTCTGCGTCAGAAGTAATGTCCTGCAGCCCATTCTTGCAGAGGCAAGGGCTGCCTCAGTGCCTGCATGGCCTCCACCGACGACGATGACGTCGAATTCAGCTTGTCTCCTCATACTGGTCCAAAGCCTTATCGATCTAGGACTCTGAAGGAGATACTAGTCGAACGTTCCACGTGAAACCAGATGCAGTTGAGAAGTTCATGTTTCACGTGGAACATTTATGATGCACTGCAACAAAAACCTGTTCATCAATGCCATCTACGCGCCATGAGCTTACTTCTCTCCATGTGTTTCAGGATGCGCTAGTCGCCACCGTTCCGTCTCCGCTTGCCCATAGGCTTCAAGGAGGTTTCTCTGCTCCTCCGTCATCGAGATATCGCCAGGCCACCTGCTTCGGGATCGGAGCCGGCGGCGCGATCGCGGAGCCTGCGGGTACCGCCTAGGCCTTCGAGGCGGCGGCAGCGGCGAGCAGAGTTGAAGCCCCGCTACGCCTACTGTGGTGACCTTGCCGTAGCCGCACGCGCCCTACGCGCCTGCAGCGCGTAGATCGCAGCGAGCAGCCCGATCGCGGGTAGATAAATCCAATGCTCGGAGGGCCTTTCGCTCGGCACCTTGACCGCCGCCACTCGCCAGCCCTGCTCGAATCCGGCCTTCTTCGCCCGGCTGCCGAAGCGCACAGAACCGATCCGAATCTCTCCGCCGAAAGAAGCGACGGTGAATCCCGCCTCGCTGAGCCGCTTTTGCGCTTCGCCTGCCTCGCCCAGCTGCACCGAAACGGTCTTACGCAGCGCCTTGCCTTCGATATTTTCGCCCTCGATGACAAGGACGAGCCGCTCGCCCGTGCCGAGCGCGGCCGCCACGCGTAGCAGCTCGGAAGCCGGTTGCTCCTCGTACTTCGGATAAAGCCGGTCCATGAAGAAGTCCGGCCGGAAAAGGGCGAAGGTCGCGAGGAGGAGGAGCCCGATTTCCCACCAACGGCAGCGCGTGCGCAGCCAGCCGATCGTCGCCGCGGCGAAGGCAAGGGATGCGATGGTCGCCGAGGCGATGACGAGCAGCAGCTCCCCGATACTGTTCACGTCGATGAGGAGCAGCGCCGGATTGAAGACGAAAACAAAGGGCAGAACGACGGTGCGCAGTGCGTACACCGCACCCTGCAGGCCGGTCTTGATCGCGTCCTCGCCGGAGATCGCCGCTGCGGCGAAGGTCGCCAATCCCACCGGTGGCGTGATGTCTCCCATGATGCCGTAGTAAAAGACGAAGAGGTGCACCGCGATAAGCGGGATCACGAGCCCTGCCTGCGCGCCCAGTTCCACGATCACCGGCGCCATCAAGGTCGCGACCAGGATGTAGTTGGCGGTCGTCGGCACGCCGAGGCCGAGCACCAAGCAGGCGAGCGCGGTGAAAAGGAGCATCGCGATCACGTTGCCTTGGGAGACGAACTCGACGAAATCGGTCATGCGGAACCCGAGTCCGGTGAGCGTGATCGCGCCCACCACGATTCCGGCGGTGGCCGTCGCGACCCCGATCCCGACCATGTTGCGTGCGCCGTCGTGCAGCCCCGCGATCACGTCGCGCACGCCGGCCGCTGCGGCTGCGGCAACGCCCCCTTCGCCGCGGAAGGCAGCCAGGAGCGGCCGCTGCGTGAGCATGAGCACGATCATCGCCACCACCGCCCAGAAGGCCGAAAGGGACGGCGACAGTTGCTCGATCATCAGGCACCAGATGAGCACCCCGATCGGGATCAAGAAGTGCAACCCCGCCTTCACCGTGGGCCAGGTGCGCGGCTGCACCGTGCGCTCGAGGTCGATGTCGCAGGGAAGATCCGGCGCGCGGGCGGCGAGGCGCACGCTCACAACGTAGAGCGCAGCGAGCAGTGCGCCGAGCAGCCAGGGCGCGGCGGCTCCGAAGAGCGCCTTCGCCGTCTCGGCGACCGCATAGATGGCACCGCACACCGCCACCGTCCCGGACACCCCGAGACCCCAGCCGGCCACGCGTTCGCGCAGCGACCGCTTTCCGGCCTGCACCATCGGCGCGAGCCCCAGCTTCAGCGCCTCAAGGTGCACGATGTAAAAGAGCGCGATGTAGGAGATCACCGCCGGCAGGAAAGCGTGCTTGACGATCTCCGCGTAGGGAATGCCGACGTATTCGATCATCAGGAACGCGGCGGCCCCCATGACGGGCGGCATGAGCTGGCCATTGACCGACGATGAAGTTTCGATCGCGCCAGCCTTCACGCCACCGTAGCCCGCTTTCTTCATGAGCGGGATCGTGAAGATCCCGCCCGAAACCACGTTCGAAACCGAAGAACCCGAGATGAGGCCGTTTAGCGCCGAGGAGACGACGGCCACCTTCGCCGGCCCGCCGCGCAGATGGCCAAGGAGCGCGTACGAGACCTGCATCATGTAATTTCCCGCTCCCGCGCGGTCGAGCAGCGCGCCGAAGAGCACATAAATGAAGATGTAGGTGGTCGAGACGCCGAGGGCGACCCCGTACACCCCTTCGGTGGTCAGCCATTGATGCGTCAGCATGCGCTCCCACGACGCGCCCTTGTGCGCAAGCACCTCCGGAAGGTACTGGCCGTACAGCGTGTAGGCGAGGAAGGCCAGCGCAAGCAGCGTCATCGGAGCGCTCACCGCGCGCCGGGTCGCCTCGAGCAAAAGCACCAGCCCCAGCGAGGCGGTCACGACGTCGGCGAGCACGGGCTTGCCCGGGCGGGTCGCAAGATCTCCGTAGTAGAGCAGCAGGTATGCGCCCGCGAAGGCGGCGAGCACGGCGAGCACGCCGTCGCGCGCCGGCACCCATTTGCGCGCCGCGCCGCGGCGTCCCGGAAAGCAGAGAAAAGCGAGAAAAAGTGCAACGGCGAGGTGCAGCGACCTCGCCTCGGTGTCGTTCAGGATGCCGCGCCCGAGCAGAAAGGGAAGCGGCGATGCGTACCAGAGCTGAAAAAGCGACCAGGCGAGCGCGACCGCGAATGCCACCCGTCCGGCCTTGCCCTCAAGGCGGCCGCTGCCCCTGTCGGCAGCCGCGACGCGCTCGGCTTGCGACGAGACCTGGGGCACAGCGAGCAGTCTTGCACCGCGGCGCGCGCCGGCCGCGCGCCCCTGCCGCTATTTCACCCAGCCCTTTTCTCGGTAGTAGCGCAGCGCCCCTTCGTGCAGAGGCGCCGTCAGCCCGTCCCGCACCATGCGCTGCGGCTCGAGCGCGCCGAGCGCGGGATGCAGCTTCTTGAATTCGTCGAAATTGTCGAACACGGCCTTGACCACCTGGTAGATCGTGTCCGCCGGAACGCGCGTCGAGGTGACGAAAGTGGCGAGCACGCCGTAGGTCTGGACCGGGTTCGGATTGTTCGGGTATAGGCCGCCCGGGATCGTCGCCTTTGCGTAATACGGCCTCTCGGCGACGAGCTTGTCGACCGCCGGCCCGGTCACCGGCACGAGCTGGGCGCCGCACACGGTGGCGGGGTCCTGGATGTTCGCCGACGGGTGGCCGACGACGAAGAAGAAGCCGTCGATCTTGCCGTCGCAGAGCGCCGGGCCGTGCTCATCGGCACGCAGCTCCGAGGCGAGGGCAAAATCGCTCAGCTTCCATCCCATCGCCGCGAGCAGTTCCTCAAGCGAGGCGCGCGTCCCGGAGCCCGGGTTGCCAACGTTGAACTTGCGGCCCTTGAAGTCGGCGAAGCTGCGCACGTTGAGCTCCTTGCGCGCCATCACGGTCACCGGTTCCGGGTGTAGCCCGAACACCGCCCGCAGCTCCGCGAAAGGCCCGTCCTTCTGGAACTGGGCAAGGCCGCGCACGGCGTTGTACTGCACGTCCGACTGCGCTACGCCCATGTCGAGCTCGCCCGCGCGGAGGGTGTTGATGTTGAAAACGGACCCCCCGGTCGATTCGACCGAGCAGCGGATCCCGTGCTTGGCCCGGTCCTTGTTGACGAGCCGGCAGATCGCGCCTCCGGCCGGGTAGTACACCCCGGTGACACCCCCTGTGCCGATGGTGACGAAGCGCTGCTGCGCGGTCGCCGGTTCCACGGCAAGCGCCGCAATGACGATCGTTGCGTAGTAGGCAGACACTCTCATCCCGAACCTCCGAAGGGCTGGACGCGTGCAGGAAATTTAGCCGAGCTCCGCCGCAGCGGCAAGCCGAGCGCCGATCGTCGCCTCGAGGGCGTCGCGCAGACGCTCGACGAGATCGTCCAACTGCGGCGGCTCGATGACGAAGGCAGGCGCAAGCAGGACGTGGTCTCCCCGCACGCCGTCGACGGTGCCCGACATGGGGTAGCAGACCAGTCCTCGTGCGAGGGCCTCCCGTCTTAGACGCGCGGCTATGCGCAGGCGCGAATCGAAAGGCTCTCGCGTCGCACGGTCGGCCACCAATTCGAGGGCGCGGAAGAGCCCGCGGCCACGGATCTCGCCCACGTGCGGATGCACGCCGAAGGCTGCGCGCAGGCGCTCTTCCAGCATCTGACCCAGCGGGGCAACCCGCGCAAGCAGGCCGTCTCCATGCAGCCGGCGCTGCACCGCGAGCGCCGCGGCGCAGGCGGCCGCGTGTCCCATGTACGTGTGACCGTGCTGGAAAAAACCGCTTCCGCGCGCAATCGCATCGCGCAGCCGGCGCGCGACGAGCACCGCGCCAATGGGCTGGTAGCCCGCGCCAAGCCCCTTGGCGAGCGCGACGAGGTCAGGAACGATGCCTTCCGGTTCGAAGGCCCAGAGCGTGCCGCAGCGGCCCATTCCGCACATCACCTCGTCGAGCACGAGCAGGACGCCGTGCCGATTGCACACTTCTCTCACCCTGCTCAGGTACCCCGCCACCGGCGGCACCGCGCCCAGGGTCGCCCCCGCGACCGTCTCGGCGACGAAGGCGATCACGCGCCCCGGACCGATCCTTTCGAAGGTCTCCTCCAGCTCCTGCGCAAGCCGGGCGCCGTAGGCCTCGTCCGACTCTCCTTGCCGACGTTCCCGATACGGGTAGCAGGGCGACACGTGCACCGCCGGGAACAAAAACGGCTCGAAGCGCTCGCGCCGCGCAAGGTGTCCACCGGCCGACAGGGCTCCGAGCGTGTTTCCGTGGTAGGACTGGCGGCGGGCGACGACAACGCGCCGCTCCGGTTCACCGATCTCGAGGAAGTACTGGCGCGCGAGCTTGAGCGCCGCCTCTACCGCTTCCGACCCACCCGAGACGAAGTACACCGAGTCGAGAGGCTCCGGTGCGCGGCGCACGAGCGCTTCGGCGAGCGCCTCCATCGGCGCGCTGGTAAAGAACGCCGTGTGCGCGTACGGCAGCGCGCGCAACTGCCCTTCGATTGCCTCGATGACGGCCTGATCCGAGTGTCCGAGGCACGAGACGGCGGCCCCTCCCGAAGCGTCGAGATAGCGCCGCCCTTCCCGGTCGTAGATCCAGACTCCCTCGCCACGCACCGCGACCGGATAGCGCTCGCGCAGGTCGCGGTGAAAGACCGCGCTCATGCCGCCAGCCGCGCCCCGAGTTCGCTTCGGCCGAACTCGAGTTCCGGCGGTCGCCGGGCGCCGAGGCGGGCGAGGAACTCTTCGTGCTCGGCCAGCTCCTCGCGCCAGGCCGCCCGGTCGACGCGCGTAAGCTCCTCGAAGCGTTCGCGCGGGAAATCGAGCCCCGTCCAGAGAAAATCCTCGTAGCGCGGGATCCACCCGAGGGGGGTCGCCGCCGCCTGCACCCGACCGCGGCAGCGCTCGACGATCCATGCGAGCACGCGCATGTTCTGGGTGAAGCCGGGCCAGAGGAAGCGCCCGTCGCCGTCCTTGCGGAACCAGTTGACGCGGAAAATCCGCGGCGGGTCCGTCAGGTTGCGGCCGATACGCAGCCAGTGGGAAAAGTAATCCCCCATGTGGTAGCCGCAGAATGCAAGCATCGCCATCGGGTCGCGCCGCACCACCCCTACTCTGCCGGTGATCGCCGCCGTCGTCTCCGATCCGAGGGTCGCGCCCATGTAGACCCCTTCGGCCCAGCTTCGCGCCTCGACCACGAGGGGGATCGTCGTCGAGCGTCGGCCGCCGAAGATGATCGCCGAAAGCGGCACGCCTTCCGCATCCTGCCAGCACGGATCCATCGATGGACATTGCGACGCCGATACGGTAAAGCGCGCGTTCGGATGCGCCGCCGGCCGACCGCAGCCGGGCGTCCAATCGCGACCTTGCCAGTCGAGGAGGTGCGCGGGGGGGGTGGGCGTCATCTCCTCCCACCAGACGTCACCCTCGGGCGTGAGGGCGCAGTTGGTAAAGATCACGTTGCGCTCGAGCGCGCGCATCGCATTCGGATTGGTCGCCGGCGACGTTCCTGGGGCGACGCCGAAAAACCCGCGCTCGGGGTTGAGCGCGCGCAGCCGGCCATCCGGGGCCAGCCGAATCCAGGCGATGTCCTCTCCGACGGTGGTCACTTTCCAGCCTTCGAACCCCTGCGGAGGGACGAGCATCGAGAAGTTGGTCTTGCCGCAGGCCGAAGGGAACGCCGCGGCGACGTAGGACTTCTCGCCGCGTGGCGATTCCACGCCGAGGATGAGCATGTGCTCGGCGAGCCAACTTTCGTCGCGCGCGATCACCGAGGCGATGCGAAGCGCAAGGCACTTCTTGCCGAGGAGCGCGTTGCCGCCGTAGCCGGAGCCGTAGGACCAGATCTCGCGCGTCTCCGGGAAGTGGACGATCCACTTCTCCTTTTCGTTACACGGCCAGGGCACGTCTCGCTGCCCCGGGGCGAGCGGCGCGCCCACCGAATGCACGCAAGGGACAAAATCGCCATCGCCACCGAGGGCTTCGACCACGGCCCGGCCCATACGCGTCATCAGCCGCATGTTGACGGCAACGTAGGCAGAATCGCTCAGCTCGACGCCGATTCTCGCGACCGGAGAACCGATCGGACCCATCGAGAAAGGGATCACGTACATCGTGCGCCCGCGCATCGCCCCGTCGAATAGGCGCGCAAGCCGCAGGCGCATTTCGCCCGGTTCGACCCAGTTGTTGGTAGGTCCAGCGTCTTCGCGCCGCTCGCTGCACACGAAGGTGCGGTCCTCCATGCGCGCGACGTCGCCCGCGTGCGAGCGCGCGAGGAAACTGCCCGGTCGGCGCAAGGGGTCGAGGCGGACGAAGGTTCCCGCGCCGACGAGCGCCTCGCACAGGCGGTCGTACTCGGCCTGAGAGCCGTCGCACCAGTGGATCACCTCGGGCTTGGTCAGGCGCGCGATTTCGGCGACCCAGCGCCTGAGCCTTTCGTTTGCCACCCACGCCGGGGCGGCGACCGGGGAAAGAGGTGTGGGCATGGCTTGCGCTGCGCTCTCTGGCCGTTTCGTCGCCGCACCGGGGCGATGAAGCGGCGGATTCTACGCTCACGGGCGGTGTGCGCCAAAGCGCGTCGCCGCGCACGCCCTCCCGCGACGCAGGCGAACGGCGCCCCTCCGCCAGGCGGCTTGAGGGTCGCCTAGCCTTATTTCCCTATACAGAAGCGCTGGAAAATCTCGCCGAGCAGCTCTTCGCTCGTGTACTCGCCGGTGATCGCGCCCAGGGCGCGGTGGGCAAGGCGCAGCTCCTCGGCAAATAGCTCCCAGGCCGGAAGCGCTTGGCGCGCCTGCGCGAGGCGCTCGCCGGCTTCGGCGAGCGCTCGAAGGTGCCTTTCGCGCGCGAGAAAGGGCGCCTCCCCTGCGCTGGTCCAGCCGGCCGCCTCCAGGATCGCACGGCGCAGCCGCGCGATTCCCTCCCCGGTCTGCGCCGAGACGAGCACGTCGCCTTTTTCCAGTGGCCGAGGGCCGACAAGCAAGTCGGCCTTGTTGTAGACGCGGATCCGGACCGCGCCTGCGGGAACCGCTTTTTCTAGCTGCGCAAAGAGCCCAGCGTCCTCGGCGGCCAGCCCGCGCGGTGCTTCGCACACGGCGAGCACGACGTCGGCGCGGCGCACTTCGGCCCAAGCGCGCTCGACGCCGATCCGCTCGACCGGATCCGTGGTCTCCCGCAGACCGGCCGTGTCGACGATGCGCAACGGGACACCTTCGATGGCGATGTCCTCGCGCACGAGGTCGCGTGTCGTGCCCGGGACGTCGGTGACGATCGCACGTTCCTCCCCCGCGAGGCGGTTGAGCAGGCTCGACTTTCCGACATTCGGCCGCCCGACGATCACGACGTGGATGCCCTCGCGCAGGCGGACGGTCCGGCGCGCCTCGCGAAGGAGCTCTTCGGTTGTCGCCGCGCAGCGCTCGAGCCGCTCGCGCGCCGTGTCTCGGTCAAGCGGCTCGATCTCCTCCTCGGGGAAGTCGAGCATCGCTTCGACCAGTACGCGCAGCTCAGCCAGCAGCGATCCGATGCGGCGCACCTGCTCGGAGAACGCCCCCTCGAGCGAGCGCAACGCAGAGCGCGCCGCCTCGCGGCTGGCGGCGTCAATCAGGTCGGCGACCGCTTCGGCCTGCGCAAGATCGAGCTTGCCGTTCAGGAAGGCGCGCCGCGTGAACTCGCCGGGCTCGGCCAGCCGCGCGCCCGCTTCCAGGAAGGCGCCGAGCACCGCCTGCAGCACCGCCGGTCCCCCGTGGCCGTGGAACTCGAGCATGTGCTCGCCGGTGTACGAGCCCGGTTCAGGAAAGTAGAGTGCGAGGCCGCGGTCGAGCGGCTCGCCGTGCGTATCGCGCGCCGTTACGAGCACGGCGCGCCGCGGCGGCGTCAGCGTGCCGAGGACCCGCCGGGCGAGCTCCGGTGCCGCGGGCCCGGACAGGCGCACAATGCCGATGCCGCTACGCCCGAAAGGGGTCGCGACCGCCGCGATCGTGTCATGCGCGCTTGCCATGGGCCGAGCCGTCGCGCTCGAACATGCGCTGGATCTGCCACTGCTGCAGGATCGACAGCACGTTGTTGACGAGCCAATAGAGCACAAGCCCCGCCGGGAAGAAGAAGAAGAAGACGCTGAAGACGTACGGCATGAACTTCATCACCTGCGCCTGCACCGGGTCGGGCGGCGGCGGATTCATCCGCGCCTGGATGACCATCGTGGCGGCCATCAGCACCGGCAGCACGTAGTACGGGTCTGGCACCGACAGGTCCTTGATCCAGAGCACGAAGGGCGCATGGCGAAGCTCGATCGCCGCGAGCAGCACCCAGTAGAGGGCGATGAACACCGGGATCTGCACGAGGATCGGGAAGCAGCCGCCCAGCGGGTTGATGCGCTCGGTCTTGTAGAGCTCCATCATCGCCTGGTTCATCTTGGCGCGGTCGTTGGCGTAAGTCTCGCGGATACGCTGCAGCCTCGGCATGACAAGTTTCATGCGGGCCATCGAGCGGTAGCTCGCGGCCGAGAGCGGAAAGAAAACGAGTTTGATGAGGACGGTGAGCAGGATGATGGCGACGCCCCAGTTGCCCGTCCAACGATGGAAAAACTCGAGGATCGCAAAAAGGGGCCAGGCGATGATGGCCAGCCAGCCATAGTCGACGACCAGGTCCAGGCCGGGCGCCAGCGCGCGCAACCGGTGCTGCTCCTGCGGGCCCGCGTAAAGCCGTACGGAAGCGACCGAAGCCTCGCCCGCGGGGGCGAGGGGCACGATGGCGCCGGCGGCGAAATTCCCGTCCTGCAGCCTGCGCGTGTAGTACTCCCGGGGCGTGCGCTCCGGCGCAAGCCAGGCAGCGACGAAATAGTGCTGCACCATGCCGATCCAACCGTTGTCGCTCTGGCGCGGGTGATCGGCCTTGTCCTTTTCGATGCTCCCAAAATCGACCTTCTGGTAGGCCTTCTCCGCGGTGTAGACGACCGGGCCCGTATAGAGCGCCATCAAAGCCGACTCGCCGGCCGGCGCGCGCGCATCGCGCACGAGCTGGTAGTAGGCGTGCGTCGCGCCATGGGCGCCGCGCGCCTCGAAGCGCAGCTCGATGTCGTAGCGGTCGCGCCGGAAAACGTAGATCTTCTCGACCTGGCCGCCGGCTCCCGCCTCGGCAAAGAAGCGCACCTCGAGCGTGTCCATCCCGGGGTGGAGTTCGCGCGGTCCGTTGCGCACGCGCCACGCACTGCGGTGATTGGGTGCCCCCTCTCCGATCAGTCCGCTCAGAGCGGCGTAAGCGTGCTCGGGGCCGAGCAGAACGAAACCTCGCGCAGGATCCGCGGGATCGCGGTGGCGAAGGAGCTCCAGGCGGCGCAGCGTCGCACCCGCGGTATCGATCTCGGCAACGACGAGATCGGTCTGCACGCGCACGAGCTCGCCCGCGGGCTCCGGCGCCTGCGCCGGCGCAGCTTCCGGCGCACGGGGGACCTGCGGCGCGGGGCCGGCTTTCTGGGGCACCGGGACCGAGCCTTGGTGCTTTAGCTCCTCGGGGATCGGTTTGGGCCGCTGCTCGCGCTGCCAGGCCTCCCATAGAAGGAGGAGTGAAAAGCTGAAGATGAAAAGGAGAATGATCCGCTGGGTGTCCATGCGCCCTGCCTCAGGACCGGCGCTCGGGAGGGACCGGATCGTGCCCGCCTGCGTGCCACGGCCCGCAGCGCGCAATGCGCAGCGCCGCAAGCCAGGCGCCCCGCCACGCACCGTGGCGCCGAAGCGCCTCCTCGGCGTACTCCGAGCAGCTCGGATGGAACCGGCAGCACGGCGCCACAAGCGGGCTGATGCCGTAGCGGTATGCCCTCACGAGCGCGATCAGGATCGTCTTCACCGCGGTATGCGCTGCAACATCCGCCTCAACAGAAGAACCAGCTCGGCGCGCGGCTGCACTCCCGGCGGAGGGCGCACGATAAGGTCGATCGGGCCCAGTGTGTGCTGCTCGAGCCGGAACGCCTCGCGGATGCGTCTGCGCAGGGCGTTTCTTTCGACCGCCTCGCGCGCCTGTCGCTTCGAGATCACGACGCCGAGCCTGGCCGGCCCCTGCGCGCGACGCCGGTAGAAGAACACGAAGCCGGAATCCGAGTGTCGCCGTCCACGCGCGAGCAGCTCTTCGAATTCCCGTCGCCGGCGGATTCTCTGGTCCTGGGCGAAGCCGAAGCGGACCGCTTGGACCACCCGGCGGGTCGCGACCCGGCGCTAGACCGTCAAGCGCCTGCGGCCCTTGGCCCGGCGCCGGCGCAGGACGGCCCGCCCCCCACGCGTGGCCGCGCGCGCGCGAAATCCGTGCGTGCGTGCGCGGCGCAGCTTCGAAGGCTGGTACGTTCGCTTCATCGCGTCTTTGCCGTTGCCGGTGTGGCGTATTAGAGCGTGTCGCCCGCTGCGCTGTCAATCGCGCGCTACGCTAGCGGCCGCGCGCATGGCGCAGTAGAATCCGCGGTGCGCGCGCTCGCCACGACAGCAGGCCTTGCGCGCCGACCCGAGTTTCCGTCCGCCGAACCGCGCAACCGCGATGCAGGCTCTGTGGGAAGAATGCTGCCGCCGGCTGGAAAGGGAGCTCCCGGCGGCGCAGTTCAGCACGTGGATCAAGCCCCTTGCGCTCGAATCCGACGCCGCTGAACCCGATGGGCTCGTCCTTGCCGCGCCCAACCGGTTCGTCCTTGAGCTCGTGCGCTCGCGCTACCTCGGGCGCATCGAACGTCTGCTTGCCGAGGCTTCCGGGCGCGACCTTGTCGTGAAGCTCGTCCTTGCGCGCACGGCGATCGCTGCGGCACCGGTTCGGGCGCCCGTGCCCGAGGCCGCTCCGCTGCACGAAAGGGCGCGCCTCAACCGCGCCTTCACCTTCGAGAATTTCGTCGCTGGCAAGGCGAACCAGCTCGCCCGCGCCGCTGCGCTACAAGTCGCGGAAAATCCCGGCCTGTCGTACAACCCGCTTTTCGTCTATGGCGGTGTCGGGCTGGGCAAGACGCACTTGCTGCAGGCGATCGGACACCACGTGCTCGCAGCTCGTCCGGCCGCGCGGGTGCGTTACATCCACGCCGAACAGTACGTGACCGACGTCGTGCGCGCTTACCAGCAGCGTGCCTTCGAAGAGTTCAAGCGCTATTACCACTCGCTCGACCTGTTGCTGATCGACGACATCCAGTTTTTTTCGAACAAGGACCGCACGCAGGAGGAATTTTTCTACGCGTTCAACGCCCTCGTCGAGGCGCACAAGCAGATCGTGATCAGCTGCGACACCTACCCCAAGGAGATCGCCGGCATGCAGGAGCGGCTGATCTCGCGCTTTGGGTGGGGGCTTACTGTCGGCATCGAACCGCCGGAGCTGGAGATGCGCGTCGCCATCGTCCTCAAGAAGGCGGAAGCCGAGGGGATACAGCTGCCCGACGACATCGCCTTCTTCATCGCCAAGCACATCCGCTCCAACGTCCGCGAGCTCGAAGGCGCGCTAAAAAAGGTTCTCGCCTACGCGCGCTTCAGCGGGCGCGAACCGACGCTCGACCTGGCGCGCGACGCGCTGCGCGACATCCTCAACGTCGCAAACCGCCAGATCACGGTCGACGGCATCCAGAAAACGGTGGCTGAGTACTTCAAGATCAAAGTCTCCGACATGCACTCGAAGAAACGCTCGCGCAACGTCGCCCGGCCGCGCCAGGTGGCGATGGCGCTCGCCAAGGACCTCACCCCGCTGAGCCTGCCAGAGATCGGCGAAGCTTTCGGCAACCGCGACCACACGACCGTTCTCCACGCCTGCCGCACAATCGCGCTCCTCAGGAAAAAGGACCAGGCGCTCAACCGCGACTACCACCTGCTCGAGCAGGTGTTGAAAGGTTGAGAGTACTTTGTGCACAAGCCCGCCCCGCGCGCGCCGCAGCCGCTCATGCGCACAATCGCCCACCGCGGCGTCCACAGCTTGTACGCAGTCTGGGTGGCGTGTAAGCGCGCGCCGGCACGGCTGTTTTCCACTGTCCACAGGCGGCCTGCCCCTTTACTAACTGCTAGACAATGAGCGAAAAAACCTTAGTGCTTGCCAAAGCCTCGCGTGGCGCCCTGCTCGAAGCCCTTTCGGCTGCGACCGGGATCGTGGAGCGCCGCCACACGCTGCCGATTCTTTCCAACGTGCTCGTCGAGCGCGACGGTGGAGCGCTCGCCTTTCTCGCGACCGACCTCGAAATCCAGATTCGTAGCCTCGGTCCGGTGTCGTCGCAAGGCGAAGCGGCGGCGACGACAGTGAGCGCACGCAAATTGCTCGACATCTTGCGTTCGCTCGAATCGGACGCAGAGGTCACGCTGCAGCTTCAGGAGCGGCGGCTCGTGGTCCGCTCCGGGCGCAGCCGATTTTCTCTACAAACGCTGCCTGCGGAAGACTTTCCGCGCATGGCGCGCGCAAGCGGCGAGGCGGCGGAGTTCGAACTCGGGCAGAAGGACCTGCGCCAGCTGCTCTCTCTCGTGCAGTACGCCATGGCGCAGCAGGACATTCGCTACTACTTGAACGGGTTGCTGCTTGTCGTCGAGGACGGCCGTTTGAAACTCGTCGCGACCGACGGCCACCGCCTCGCCTTCGTGGCGATGGCGCTCGCACCGGAGCTGCCACGGCAGGAGGCGATCGTGCCGCGCAAGACGGTGCTTGAACTCGCGCGACTGCTGGGCGATGGCGAGGACCCCGTGCGCGTGCGGCTTGGCGGCGGCCAGGCCGGATTCGCCTTCGGGGCGGTCGACCTCGTGAGCAAGCTCGTCGACGGGAAGTTCCCGGACTACACGCGCGTGATCCCGACTTCGCATCCGAACCGGCTCGCCGTCGAGCGCGAAGCGCTCCGCCAGGCGCTTGCGCGCGCGGCGATCCTTTCGAACGAGAAGTTCCGCGGCGTTCGGCTCGTTCTGGGGGATGCGACGCTGCGCATCATCGCCTCAAACGCAGAGGGCGAGGAGGCCGAGGAGACGCTGGCGGTCGAGTACCGGGGAGAACCGCTCGACATCGGTTTTAACGTCAATTACTTGCTCGACCTGCTTAACCACGTGACGGGCCGCACGGTGTGCGCAAACTTCGGCGACGCCTCGTCCTCGGCGCTGTTCGAGGTGGAAGGGGAGCCAGAGTTCCGCTACGTGGTGATGCCGATGAGGATCTGACGGTGGGCGGCTACGGAGAGCGACCCGGCGAGGCGGAGACCGAGCAATACGACAGCGCCTCGATCCGGGTGCTGAAGGGCCTCGAGGCGGTGCGCAAGCGGCCCGGCATGTACATCGGGGATACCGCCGATGGGACCGGTCTGCACCACATGGTGTTCGAGGTCGTGGACAACGCGGTCGACGAAGCGCTCGCCGGCTACTGCGACGAGATCGTGGTCACCGTGCACACCGACAACTCGGTGTCGGTGCTCGACAACGGACGTGGCATCCCCACCGGCATCAAGGAGGACGACCCCCAGCGGCGCTCGGCCGCCGAAATCGTGATGACGGAGTTGCACGCCGGAGGCAAATTCGATGCGAACAGCTACAAAGTGTCGGGCGGGCTGCACGGCGTCGGCGTGTCGGTGGTGAACGCGCTATCGAGCTGGTTGCGTCTGACGATCTGGCGCGACGGAAGAGTGCACCAGATGGAGTTCGTCGACGGCGTGCCCACCGGCCCGTTGCGCGTCAGCGGCTCCAGCCAGAAGCGGGGAACGGAGGTGCACTTCCTCGCGTCGAGCCAGGTGTTCGGGAAGGTCGACTACCACTACGACATCTTGGCGCGCCGGCTGCGCGAGCTTTCGTTCCTGAACAACGGGGTGCGCATTGTGCTCATCGACCAGCGCACCGGAAAGGAGGAACGGTTCGAGTTTGCGGGCGGCGTACGCGCCTTCGTCGAATACATCAACCGCTCGAAAAACGTCCTGCATGCGAACATTTTCTACGCGAGCGGCGAAAAAGACGGCATCGCTGTCGAGGTCGCGATGCAGTGGAACGACGCGTACCAGGAAAACGTCCTCTGCTTCACGAACAACATCCCGCAGAAGGACGGTGGCACGCACCTCACCGGACTGCGCACGGCGTTGACGCGGGTGCTGAACGAGTACATCCGCGCACACGACATCGCGCGCAAGGCGCGCGTCGAACCGACCGGCGACGACATGCGCGAGGGGTTGGCCTGCGTGCTATCGGTCAAGGCGCCCGAGCCAAGGTTCTCCTCGCAGACCAAGGAGAAGCTCGTCTCGGCCGACGTGCGCTCGGCGGTCGAAGAGATCGTCGCCGAAAAGTTGCGCCAGTTCCTCGAGGAAAAGCCCGCCGACGCGCGCGCGATCACGGGCAAGATCGTCGAGGCGGCGGCCGCGCGCGAGGCCGCGCGCAGAGCGCGCGAGCTGACCCGGCGTAAAGGGGTGCTGGATCGCTTGGGACTGCCCGGAAAGCTCGCCGACTGTCAGGAGAGGGATCCGGCGCGAAGCGAACTCTACCTCGTCGAGGGTGACTCGGCCGGCGGCTCGGCCAAGCAGGCGCGCGATCGCCGCTTTCAAGCGGTCTTGCCGCTCAAGGGCAAGATTCTGAACGTCGAAAGAGCGCGCTTCGAGCGCCTGCTGAAGTCCGAGGAGATCGCAACGCTCGTCACGGCGCTCGGTTGCGGCATCGGCAAGGACGAGTACGACCCCGACCGGCTGCGCTACCACCGCATCATCCTCATGACCGACGCCGACGTCGACGGCTCGCACATCCGCACCCTGCTGCTCACCTTTTTCTACCGACAGATGCCCGAGCTGGTCGAGCGCGGGCACATCTACATCGCGCAGCCGCCGCTCTACAAGGCCAAGCTCGGCAGCGAGGAGCGCTACCTCACGGATGACCACGAGCTGAACGAGTTCTTACTGCGGCTCGCGCTGAGGGACGCGTCGCTCGTGCCCGCGGTGCGGCGCGAGCCGATCCGCGGCGACGCGCTCGCGGAATTGGCGAAGTCGTATCTGCTCGCCGAGGCCGTGATCCAACGCGTCTCGCGCTGGATCGAGCGCGAGGCCTTGCTCGCGATGCTGCGTGGAGTGCAGATCGACTTGTCGCGCCGCGATCTCGCCGAAGCCTCAGCGGCGGCGCTCGGCGCGGCGCTCACCGCGACAGATCCGGTGAAAGTCTCGCCGCAGTTCGACGAAAAAACCGAGCGCTACCAGCTGCGCATCGAGCGCAGCCGCCACGGCAATCCGCGCGTCACCGTGATCGACGCCGAGTTCGTGCAGTCGGGCGACTACGCGCAGATTAACTCGACGGCCGAACTGTTGCGGGGCTTGGTCGGCGTCGGGGCGGTGGTGCAACGCGGCGAGCGGCGCCAACCCGTGCGCGACTTCGCGGAGGCGATGGCCTGGCTGCTCGGCGAGGTGCGGCGCTCGCTCGCGTTGCAGCGTTACAAGGGTCTCGGCGAGATGAACCCGACGCAGCTCTGGGAAACGACGATGGACCCCGCGACGCGCCGGTTGCTGAGAGTGCAGATCGAAGACGGCATCGCCGCCGACGAGATCTTCAGCAAACTGATGGGCGACGAGGTGGAGCCGCGCCGCGCGTTCATCGAAGCGAACGCGCTCGGGGTGCGCAATCTCGACGTCTGAGGCTCAAGCGGCGCGGCGGCGGCTACGGGCCGCGGCGGCGTCGGCGCGAGGCGGAAATTCGAAGCCGACGCCCCCATCGGGTTTGCGCACGAGGAAGGCGCGGAACGGTCGCCCCCGGCGCGAGACGAAGCGCGTCAGCAGGTCGGTGCGTCCGCAGGCAAGGAGCTTTCGCATCTGCTCGCGTTCGACCGGCTGCTGCAGGATGACGCGGCCGGCGCGGAAGTCGCAGCGGCGCGCGGCCCCGACGGCGCGTTCGCAGACGTACGAGGCGCCATGTTCGAACACGCGTGCGCCACAGCGCGGGCACGCCCCCAGGCTCTCCTGCGCGGAAAAATCCGGCGGCGCTGCGCTTGTCTCGGAGGCGGTGCCCTGGCCGAAATCGAATTCGAGGCGCAGGTCCTCGGTCAGGCGGATGGCGGCGGTAAACGCTCTGCCCTGCCGGCTGTAAAAGTCAGGAAATGGTCCGACGACTCTGTTGCGGAACAGCGTCGCCACTTCCTCGGGATCCCACTCACGGCCGGACAGCACGGTCCAGAGCGAAAAATCGCAGCCCTGACAGGCGAATTTGCGATAGGTTTCCTTGACCGTGCCTCCGCACTTGGGGCAGGGGGCGGGAACGGTGGCAAAGGCGGTCTCGGGGATGCGCCCGTTGCGGATGCGCTCGACCAGTTCGCGCGTCATGGCGCGGATCTGTGCCATGAAGGTCTCGCGCGCGAGGCGGTCCTTTTCCATCAGTTTCAGGCGATGCTCCCACTGGCCGGTGAGTTCCGGCGAGGTGAGCTCGGCCACCCCGAAGTGGCGTAGCGCAAGAAGCAGGCGGTACGCCTTGAAGGTCGGCACGAGCTCGCGGCCGACGCGACGGACGTACTTCACGGCGATCAGGTCCTCGATGATCTGGGCGCGCGTGGCGGGCGTCCCCAGGCCCCTTGCGGCCATCGCGGCGCGCAGTTCCTCGTCCTCGACGAGGCGCCCCGCGCCCTCCATCGCCGAGAGCAGTGTCGCCTCGGTGTAGCGGGGGGGTGGCCGCGTCTGCGCCGCCTGCACGGTCACCTCGCGTACCTGCGCGCGCTCGCCCGGCGCGACGGGCGGCAGCGTCGACTCGCCGTCGCCTGCGGCGTCCTTGCCGTACACCGCAAGCCATCCCGGTTCGACGAGCACGCGGCCCTCGCTGCGGAAGGCGTGGCCCGCGACGGTCGTCGTGCGTACGGTCTGGCGGTACTCGGCGGCGGGATGGAACACGGCGAGGAAGCGACGCACGACGCAGTCGTAGAGCTTGCGCTCGGCGTCGTTGAGCGCGCGCGGCGCCTCGGGCGTCGGGATGATCGCAAAGTGGTCCGACACCTTGCTGTCGTCGAACACGCGTCGGTTCGACGCGCGCACCCATCGCCGCTCGAGGATGCCCTGCGCGAACGGGCCATAGGCCTCCTGCCGCGCCAGGGCCTCGAGCACCTGGTGCACGACGCGCGGGTAGTCCTGCGGCAGCGCGCGTGCATCGGTGCGCGGATACGTGAGCACCTTGTGCTTCTCGTAAAGCGCCTGCGCCAGCTGCAGCGTCGTCTTGGCCGAAAAGCCGAAGCGGGAGTTGGCCTCGCGCTGCAGGCTGGTGAGGTCGAAAAGGAGGGGCGGCGCCTGGCTCGCCGGACGCGTCTCGTCGCGCACCTCGGCCGAGCCGTCACGGCACGCAGCGGCGATGCGCTGCGCCTCTGTTGCGCGCCAGAGCCGCTCGGGACGCCGCTCGGGATCGTCGTCCCTGCGCAGCGCGGGATCGTACCAGCGACCCGTGTACTCGCCGGCGGCGACTGCGAAGCGCGCGTGCACCTCCCAGTAGTCGCGCGGCACGAAGTTGCGGATGCGCTCCTCGCGCTCGACCAGGATGGCCAGTGTCGGAGTCTGCACGCGGCCTACGGTGGTGAGATAGAAGCCCCCCTCCTGCGAGTTGAACGCGGTCATCGCACGCGTGCCGTTGATGCCGATGAGCCAGTCGGCCTCGGCGCGGCACCTGGCCGCGTCGGCGAGCGGGCGCAGCTCCTCGTCGCGGCGCAGCGCGGCAAACCCCTCGCGGATTGCCGCGGGGGTCATCGACTGCAGCCACAGGCGCTCGATCGGCTTCGGGGTCCGGGCATACTCGACCAGCCAGCGGAAGATCAGTTCGCCTTCGCGCCCGGCGTCGCAAGCGTTGACAAGGCCGGTGACGTCGCGGCGCTTGAGCAGGCGGAGCAGAAGCTTCAGCCGCTCGGCGTTGCGCGCCATGGGAGCGAGCTCGAAGCGTGGCGGGATCACCGGCAGGTGCGCGAACGACCACTTACCGCGGCGCACCTCGTAGTTCTCGGGCACCGCCAGTTCGAGCAGATGACCGACCGCCGAGGCGAGAACGTAGCGCTCGCTTTCATAGTGGTCGCCCTTGCGTACGAAGCCGCCCAGCGCGCGCGCGATGTCGGCGGCCGCCGAGGGCTTTTCGGCGATGACAAGCTTCTTGGCCATGCAAAGGGCGGCAGAGCATACTCGCAAAGCGCATCGCGCGACAACCGCGCTTCGCGCGCCGTCTTCAGCGCAACCGCTGCCAGCGCCCACCCGGCAGCGAGGCGATCCGACCGGCAAGTTCGAGGCGCAGCAGCTCCTCGGTGACGCGGTCAGGCGGCATTCCGCTTCGCGCACAGAGCGTGTCGACGTCCGTGGGCGCATCGCCCATATGGACGAGCAGCGCAGAGTCCGGCTCGGGCTCGGCTCGTGCCCGAGCGCGCGCGCCAACGCGCGCAGCAAAACCCGGCAGCTCGGCGAGCACGTCGTCGGCGCACTCGACCAGCTTGGCGCCGGCCTTGATGAGCTGATGGCAACCTTTTGCGTGCGGCGAGTGGATCGAACCCGGGATCGCGAACACCTCGCGTCCCTGCTCCGCCGCCGCGCGCGCGGTGATGAGAGAACCCGAGGCCGGAGCCGCCTCGACAACCAAGCAGCCGAGCGCAAGTCCGGCGATCGTGTGGTTGCGGCGAGGAAAGTTGCGCGCAAGCGGCGCGGTGCCGAGAGGGAATTCGCTGACGAGCAGACCGCGCTCGGCGATCTGCGCGGCGAGCGCTTCGTTCTCCCGCGGGTAGACGCGATCGACGCCGCAGCCGAGGACCGCGATCGTCGAACCCGTGGCGGCAAGCCCGCCCCGGTGCGCGGCGCTGTCAATGCCGAGCGCAAGGCCAGAGACGATCGTCAGTCCCTGCTCCGCCAGGGCGCGGGCAAAAGCCTCGGCGTCGCGCAGGCCCTGCGCGGTGGCTGTGCGGCTGCCGACGACGGCAAGCGCGGGAGCCCGCAGCAGCTCGATGTGCCCGCGGCAGTAGAGCACGCTCGGCGGATCGTGGCATTCGAGCAGGCGCTGCGGGTACGCCGGATCACCAAGCGCGACGATGCGACAGCCAGGCCCGCGGCTCCAGGCGAGTGCGCGCTCACTCGCCTCGGCGGTCGTGGCGGCGTCGAGGCCGGCGCAGAACGCTTCGCCAGCGAGGCGGGCAAGTTCGCCGCGCGGGGCGCGCAGCACCTCTTCCGGGCTTCCGTATCTTTTCAGGAGCTCGCGCAGCGTCGCCCCGCGCAGTCCGGGTACGAGCGAGAGGCGCACCCACGCTTCGAGCCAGCGTTCGCTCATCGCTTGCCCGGCCGCGCGGGTATCAGCTCGCACGGGTCCCGATCGCGGGCAGGGCGCGCCCTGTATTCAGGGCTTCTTGACGCTGTCGCCCAGCATCACCGAGCGGTTCGCGTGCATGACGAGCGCGTAGGCGACCCGGTCGAAGACCCGGAAAACGTAGACCAGACCATAGCTTTCTTCCGCGAAGCGCGGCTCGGCAGCGGCCGTCTCAGCGCGCGATCCGGACGCGGAGGTTGCCTGCGGCAAGCGGTGCAGCGCAAGCACATGTCCGGCCTCCAGCCCTTCCCGGCTTCCGCGGTTGAGGACGAGCACCGAGTGCGGCCCGGCTTCTGCGACGCGGCTCGACTGGCCATAGACACGCACGACCCGTCCGCCGGCAAAGCGCTCCGGTGCGCGCGGGACGTAGCGGGCGGGCTGCGGCTTGCCAGCCGGAAGCAGTCGGTCCCCGATGCTGACTTCTTGCGTCACGGCGGTGAGAACTACGGTCGCCGGGTCGCCCGGGCTAAGGAGGTTGGCGGTTCCGAGGTACAGCGCCTCGTAGCCGAGAAGCTCCCCAGTGTCCGGGTCGTAGAGCGCCTCGCCCCGGCGGTAGACGTGCCACTCCTTATCGGCAGCCAGCGGTAGCCCCCTGACGTAGGCCCGTTCCCCTGCGCTGAGGAACATTCGCCCCTCTTGCGTCGCCACGATTTCGGGTGCGCGAGCCAGCCCTTCGGCCTCGACGACCAAAGGGCGGGACAGGAAGGGCTCGATGGCCTGGGGCGGGATCGGCGCGATCTCCTCGCGCGGCAGCGCCTCGCTGCGCACGCGTGGACCGAGCTTCACCGTCTCCAACCTGAGCTCTGCCTTGGAGCGGTCGAGCACGATTACATCGCCGGGCATGATGCGGTGCGGGTTGCGGATCTGGTCCTTGTTGAGATTCCAGAGTTCTGGCCAGCGCCAGGGGGAGTCCGTGAAGCGCCGGGCGATGCTCCAGAGCGTGTCCCCCTTGACCACGGTGTACCGCTCGGGGGCGTCGGGCCGGAACACGAGCCCCCCTGACGCGGGCTGCCCCCAAGCTGATCCAGCAAATGAACAGAGCACCGCCAAGATGACTGGCGTGATAGAATTTGCTTGATTTCTGGGCATATGATCCTCCTCGGCGGGATGCTTTCGACCGGGAACCCTGCCGGGCGCGTGTTTGCCTTTGACAACTCTAGCACAAACGGCACACAGTTGATCCTACTATTTAAGTAGCGAACGCAACGCACTAATCGAGCAGCGATTTCAGAACATGGCAATCCTCGACATTCTGCGCTATCCGGACGCCAGGTTGCACAAGACGGCGACTCCAGTAACCGTTTTCGATGCCTCGCTGCGCAATCTCGTCCGCGATCTGGCCGAGACAATGTACGCGGCAAATGGCATCGGGCTTGCGGCCACCCAGGTCGATGTGCACAAGGAGGTGATCGTGATCGACGTCTCCGAGCACCGCGATTCCCTCGTCGTCCTTGTCAATCCCGAGATTCTGGATTCCTCGGGTGTTTCCGACATCGAGGAGGGATGCCTTTCCGTTCCTGGTATTTACGAGTCCGTGCCGCGCGCCGAGCGGGTGCGGGTGCGCGCTTACGACCAGAACGGCAATCCGTTCACGCTCGAGGCGCAGGGACTGCTCGCTGTCTGCATCCAGCACGAAATGGATCACCTGCGGGGCAAGGTCTTCGTCGAGTACCTCTCTGCGCTCAAGCAACAGAGGATCCGCGCCAAGCTGGAGAAGCAGCTTCGCAAAAGGGCCTGAGGCCGGGGATTCCGGCCTCGGCGAGCGGCGCGCCGGGGGGGCCGCGGGACGCCGCTTGCGCGTAGCGGAGGTCGCGTGCGTCTGGTCTTCGCAGGAACGCCGACGTTTGCCGTCCGTCCGCTGGTCGCGCTCTTGGAGGCGGGGCACGAGGTTGTGCTCGTCCTTGCCCAGCCGGACCGGCCGGCTGGACGGGGGTTACGAATCGCTCCGGGGCCTGTCGCGGCGATGGCTGCGGCGCGGGGGCTCGCCCTTTTTCAGCCTCGGAGCCTGCGCGACGCCGATGCGCAAGCTCGCATCCTTGCGGCCAAGCCCGACGCGATCGTCGTTGCCGCCTACGGCCTGATCCTTCCGAAGGAGGTGCTCGCGGCCGCTCCGCACGGGGCGGTAAACGTGCACGCCTCCTTGCTTCCGCGCTGGCGCGGGGCTGCCCCCATCCAGCGCGCGCTCCTCGCCGGGGATCGGGAGACCGGCGTCAGCATCATGCGCATGGACGAAGGGCTCGACACCGGACCCGTGTATGCGCGCCGCGCCATTGCCATCGCCGAGGACGACGATGCCGGTACGCTCGGCGAAAAGCTCTCCGGGCTCGGCGCCGAGCTGCTGGTCGAGGTGCTCGCGCAGATCGCTTCGGGTCAGGCGTGCGCGGTGGCGCAGCGGGCCGACGGCGTCACCTGGGCAGCGAAAATCGAACGTTCGGAGTGCACCCTTGACTGGCGGCGCCCTGCAAGCGAGCTTGAGCGCAAGGTGCGCGCGCTGCGTCCTGCGCCGGGCGCCCATATCCTGCTGCACGGCCAACCCGTCAAGGTCTGGCGCGCACGCCTAGCGAGCGAGGCGGGCGATATTCCTGGGCTTGTGCTCGCCTCCGGTCCGAGCGGCCTACGCATCGCCTGCGGCGAAGGTTCGCTCGAACTCCTCGAGCTGCAGTGGCCGGGGAGCCGCAGGCTGCCGGCGGTGGAGTTCCTGAGGGGACGGCCGGTCGCGGCCGGCACGCGCCTTGGCTCACTTGTCTGAGGTCCTGGTCGAGGCCGCCAGCGTCGTCGGCCGCGTCGCCTCGGGCCGCAGCCTTGCGCCGCACTTCGACGCCGAAGGCAGACTGGATCGCTCTGGCCGCGCTGCCCTCGTCGAGCTCGTTTACGCGACGCTGCGGCGCTACGGGCGCGTGCAAGCGATCGTGCGGCTCCTTTCGAAGCGCGGCCGCACCGACCGCTTGCTCGAGCCGCTTCTCTGGTGCGCACTGGCTGCGCTCGACTGCGGCCGCTACTCGCCGCACACGCTCGTCGAGCAGGCGGTGGAGGCAGCCAGGAAAGCGGGCCGCGAGCACGCGGCCGGGTACGTGAACGCGTTGCTGCGCGCCTGGCTGCGCGGTCGCGCGCTGTTTGAGACCGCGCTCGCCGCGGACCCCGTCGCTTTTTACTGGCATCCGGCGTGGTGGATCGACCGAGTGCGCGCAGCTCATCCCGAGCACTGGCAGGAGATCCTCGCCGCCGGCAACACGCGCCCGCCCATGGCGCTGCGGGTCAACCGCCGCCGCGCCAGCCCCGAGCAAGTACTCGCGCGGCTTGCGCAAGCGGGCATCGGCGCGCGTCGCCTGGAGGGGATGGCCATCGTGCTCGACCGCCCCCTTCCGGTTGCGCACCTGCCGGGCTACGCCGAGGGCGTCGTGTCGGTGCAAGACGCGGGGGCGCAGCGTGCGATTTCGATTCTCGACCTGCGCGACGGTCAGCGCGTGCTCGATGCCTGCGCGGCACCGGGCGGCAAGTCGGGGCACATCCTCGAGTGCGCGGACGTTTCGCTCCTTGCCCTCGAGGCCGACGCCGCGCGTTGCGACGCGCTGCGACGCAACCTCGCGCGCCTGGGCCTGAGCGCCGAGGTGCGCGCCGCCGACTGCACCGCCGTCGCCCAGTGGTGGGACGGGCGCCCCTTCGAGCGCATTCTCGCCGACGTGCCCTGCACCGGCTCCGGCGTCGTGCGGCGGCACCCCGACGCGAAATGGCTGCGTCGCGCTAGCGATGCGGCAGGCTTTGCGCGTCGGCAGCGCGAGATCCTGGACGCGCTTTGGCCGCTCCTTGCGCCGGGTGGTAAATTGCTGTACGTCACCTGCTCGGTGTTTCCGGAGGAAAACGAGGAACAGGTGCGAGACTTTCTCGCGCGCACGCCCCAGGCGCGGCGCCTGGCGCTTCCGGACGGTACGCCCTCGCAGCTCCTTCCCGACGCCGAGCACGACGGGTTCTTTTTTGCGCTGATCGGCAAGGCGACGTGAGGAGCCGCGCGTGAGCGGGCTGTGGACGCGCCTGGGCGGTGCGTTGCTCGCCGTCGTGTGGCCTGTCGCGGTGGCGACGGCGGGCGAGATCGAGGTGCGTGCGGCGCGCCTTGCTGCGGCCGAGGAGGGCGTGGCGCTCGAGGCAGACTTCGGCTTCGACTTCGCACCACGGCTCGCCGAGATCGTGGCGAGCGGCATCCCGCTCTACTTCCTCGTCGAATTCGAGCTCGTGCGCCGGCGCTGGTGGTGGTTCGACGAAAGGACCGTATCCAAGCGCCTGCAGCTGCGGCTGTCTTACCATCCCTTGTCGCGCCAGTATCGGCTCTCGACCGGCCTCCTCCAGCAGCAGTTCGCGACCCTGGCCGAGGCGCTCAAGGTGCTGCAGCGCGTCCGCCACTGGATCGTACTCGAGCGCGGCGCGGTCCTGGCCGAGGCGGACTACGAAGCCGCCGTGCGCATGCGTCTCGATCTATCGCAGCTGCCGAGACCGTTCCAGCTGAGTGCGCTCACCAGCCGCGAACTGCACCTCGAGTCAGCGTGGCGCCGCTTCCTCTGGCGCCCCTCCGCGCTCGAGCGGAGCGAAGCGCGCGAGGAGCGCGCGCAATGAGGCTGCTGGTTGCCGCTTGCGCCACGGCGGCCGGCGTGCTGCTTTTTTTGCTTGCAACCGCAAGCGCCGACGTGCAAGGCTTTGCGCGCCGGCTGCCGTTGCTGCTCGGGCTGAACGCGGCGCTTGCGGCGGCGCTGGCCGCGCTGGCGGCCTGGCAGCTGCTGCGGCTTGCGCGGCGGCTGCGCGCGCGCGAGTTCGGCTCCCGTCTGGCGCTGCGCTTTTTCCTTCACTTTGCGCTCATGGCGGTGCTGCCGGGTGCGCTCGTCTACACGATGTCGCTGCACTTCCTTGCGCGCAGTATCGAATCTTGGTTCGACGTCAAGGTCGAAGCGGCGCTCGCAGGCGGTCTCGACCTCGGTCACGCCGCCGTCGACCAAGCGCTCGCCGAGCTGCAGGCCAAAGCGCGCACGATGTCGGTTCGGCTCGCAGAAGCCGCGCCGACCCAGCTGCCGCTTCTGCTCGAGCGGTTGCGCGACCAGGCCGGAGTGCGCGAGGCGCTCGTGCTCGGCCCCGGCGGTCGGCTCCTCGCCGGGGCGAGCGCCGATTTGGGCCAGCTCGTGCCGCAGCTGCCGGCGGCTCAGGCGCTGCGGCAGGCTCGCCTGCAGCGCGTCTACACGGCGGTGGAGGCGCAGCCGGGCGGGCCGCTCTCGGCGCAGGTGATCGTCTCGCTGCCCGCCGCGGCGCTGGGCGAGGAGCCTCGCTACCTCGCGCTGCGCCAGGTGCTGCCGGAGGCGCTGGCCCGGAGCGCGGCCGCGGTCGAGGCCGCTTACCGCGACTACCGGGAACTTGCGCTTGCGCGCGAAGACCTGAAGCGTCTTTACATGGTCACGCTCTCGCTCGCGCTGGCGATGGCGTTACTTGCCGCGCTTGCGTTCGCGGCGCTTGCGGCGGCGCGCTTGAGCGCGCCGCTCGCGGCCCTGGCCCAGGCGACCCAGGCGGTCGCGCGCGGCGATTTTTCGCGCCGCGTTCCCGTGCGCGGCCGGGACGAACTCGGCGTGCTCGCCGAGTCGTTCAACGCCATGACCGAGCAGCTCGACGAGGCGCGGCGCGTGGTCGAGGCAAACCGGCGCGCCCTCGAGGAGACCAAGGCGCACCTCGAGAACATCCTTGCGCACCTGCACGCGGGCGTGCTCGTCTACGACGCCGGTCTGCGCCTGACTCTCAGCAACCAGGCCGCGCAGAGCATGCTCGGCGATGCACTCGAGGAGTTCGCTGTCGCGATGCGCGCGGAATTCGTGCGCCGCGGCGTCGGCCCCTGGCAGCTCGAGCGCGCTTTTGGCCAGGGCGGCCGCACGATGCTCGCGCGCGGCGCGGCGCTTCCGGGACCGGCCGGCGGCGGCTTCGTGCTCGTGTTCGACGACGTCACCGAACTCATCCGCGCCCAGCGCGCCACCGCCTGGGCCGAGGTCGCGCAGCGCCTCGCGCACGAGATCAAGAACCCGCTCACTCCCATCCGGCTTTCGGCCGAGCGGCTGCGCCAGAAACTGGCGCCCCGTCTCGCGGCGGAGGACGCCGATGCGCTCGCCCGCGCCACGGCGACGATCGTCAACCAGGTCGATGCGCTCGCATCGATGGTCGACGACTTTCGCGCCTACGCCCGCCTGCCGGTGCCCGTGCTTGCGCCGCTCGACCTCAATGGCGTCGTGCGCGAGGTGCTCTCGCTCTACGAGAACGCGCGCGTTCCCGTGACCGCGAGTCTCGCCGAGGGGCTGCCTGCGGTGCGCGCCGACGCCGCCCAGATGCGTCAGCTGCTGCACAACCTGCTGCAGAATGCGCAGGAGGCGGTGGAGCACGTACCCCGCCCGACCGGGGCGCCCCCGCCGCCGGTTCACATCCGCACCGAGCGTGCGGGAGAATGCGCGCACCTGAGTGTCAGCGATCAAGGCGGCGGCTTCCCCGAGGCGCTGCTCGAGCGGGTGTTCGAGCCGTACGTGACGACCAAGGCGCGCGGCACCGGTCTGGGACTCGCGATCGTGAAGAGAATCGTGGACGAGCACGGCGGCACGATCGGCATCGACAATCGGCCGGGCGAGGGCGCGACCGTGAGCATCCGCCTTCCGCTCGCGACCGCGTAGCCGCGCAGCGCATGGCCAGAATACTCATCGTCGACGACGAAGTGGGAATCCGGGAGCTGCTCTCGGAGATCCTTAGCGACGAGGGTCACGAGGTGCGGCTGGCGGAAAACGCGCAGGCGGCACGCCGTGCGCGCGAGGCCGAGCGGCCGGACCTCGTGCTGCTCGACATCTGGATGCCCGACACCGACGGCATCTCGCTGCTCAAGGAATGGGCCGCCTCGGGTCAGCTCACCATGCCGGTCGTGATGATGTCGGGCCATGGCACGATCGAAACGGCGGTGCAAGCCACGCGTCTCGGAGCGCTCGACTACCTGGAAAAGCCGATCGCGCTCGAGCGGTTGCTTGCGACGGTCGCGCGTGCCCTGCGCGGGGCGGCTGCGGCGCCGCGCGCGGCGCTCAGCGTCGAGGCGCTCGGCCGCTCGCCGGTGCTCGCCGAGCTGCGGCGGCGCCTTGCCCAGTACGCGCGCTCGAGCGCACCTGTGCTGCTGCGCGGAGAGCCGGGCATGATGCCGCAGCTGTTTGCGCGCGCACTCGCGGCTCCAGGTGCGCCGTTCGTCACGGTGCGCGAGGCGCTCGCCGACGCCTCGAGCGAGCTGCTGCAGCGCGCCGCCGGCGGCGTCCTTTTCGTCGCCGAGCTCGAGGGGCTCGGTCGCGCCGAGCTGAAGGGCCTCGAGTTCGTGCTTGCGCGCGCCGAGCGGCAGCGCGTGCGACTGAGCGCGTTTACGACGCTCGACCCCCGCACGCTCGGCCAGCGCCTGGGCGCGGAGGTCGCCGGCCTCGCGCGCCTGTGCGAGTTCGTTCTCGCGCTGCCGCCGGTGCGCGAGTGGCGCGAGGACGTGCCGGAGCTCGCCGCGCGGCTGCTTGCCTGTGCGGTCGAGGCGGGCGCGGCACCGCCGCGCCGGCTCTCGGCGGCGGCGCAGGAAGCGCTCGCGCGCCATAGCTGGCCGGGCAACGTCGCGGAGCTGGACGCGGTCGTGCGCAACGCCGCACTCGCCGCGCTAGAGAGCGAGATCGGCGCCGCCGACGTCGCCCGCGCGCTGGCCGCGTTCGCGCCGGCGCCGCCGCCGGTCGCCGGGGTCGCATTCGAGCTGCCCTACCGCGCGGCGCGCGAGGCCTTCGACCGGCTTTACTTCGAACGGCTGATCGCAGAGGAGGGCGGCAGCATCGCGCGCGTGGCCGAACGGGCAGGTCTCGAGCGCACTCACCTGTACCGCAAGCTGCGCGCCCTCGGACTGCCCGCGGGTCGCCGCGAAGAGACAAACGGGGAGCGCAGCGCGACCTAGAATGCGCCCCGTCGCTTCCGCGCTGGAGCCTCGCTGGTGAAGATTGTCATCCTGGGGGCAGGCCAAGTCGGCGCCTCGGTGGCCGAGGCGCTCGCCTCCGAGGAAAACGACATCACCGTCGTCGACGTGGACGCCGCGCGGCTGCGCGCGCTGCAGGACCGCATCGACCTGCGCACCGTCGTCGGCAGCGCCTCCCACCCGTCGGTGCTCGCCGAGGCCGGCGCCGAGGACGCCGACCTCCTGATCGCCGTCACCCAGTCGGACGAGACCAACCTCGTCGGCTGCAAGCTCGCTGCGCGCCTGTTCAACGTCCCGCGCCGCATCGCCCGCATCCGCGCGACCGATTTCCTGAACGACGAGAAGATCCTCGGTCCGGACGGTTTCGAGGTCGATCTGTCGATCTGCCCGGAGCAGGTGATCACGGACCTGATCGTCAAGCTGGTCGAGTTTCCGGGCGCGCTGCAGGTGCTCGATTTTGCCGGCGGCCGGGTGAGCCTCGTTGCCGTGCGCGCCTTCCGCGGCGGTCCCTTGGTCGGCCATCCGCTGCGCGACTTGCGCCGGCACGTACCGGAGGTGGACACGCGCGTGGTCGCGATCTACCGCGGCGCAGCGGCGATCGCGCCCGATGGCGACACGGTGATCGAGGCGGGCGACGAGGTGTTCTGCCTGGCCGATGCGCGCGACATCCGCCGCGTCATGGCCGAGCTGCGGCGCACCGACCAGCCGGTGCAGCGCGTGATGATCGCCGGAGGCGGCAATATCGGCCTGCGGCTTGCCCGCGCCCTCGAGAAAGACCGCTCGGTGCGCGTGATCGAGCACAACCGCAAGCGCTGCGAGCTGCTCGCCTCGCGCCTTGCGCGGGGACTCGTGATCGAGGGCGATGCGACCGACGAGGAGCTGCTCGAGCAAGAGAACGTCGCGGAGATGGATCTGTTCGTCGCGGTCACCAACGACGACGAGAACAACATCATGAGCGCGCTCCTCGCGAAGCGCATGGGCGCACGGCGCGTGGTGGCACTCATCAACCGCCGCAGCTACGTCGAGCTGGTCGAGCGGGCGCAGATCGACGTGGCCATTTCGCCCGCCCAGGCGACCCTCGGCAAGCTCCTCGCGCACGTGCGCCGGGGCGACATCGTCGCGGTGCACAGCCTGCGCCGCGGTGCCGCCGAGGCGCTGGAGGTGGTCGTGCACGGGGATCGCGAGTCCTCGCCGCTCGTGGGCCGCCGGCTGGAGGAACTGGCGCTGCCGCCGGGCACGGCGATCGGCGCCATCGTGCGCGGCGAGCGCGTGCTGATGGCGCACCACGAGGTCGCGATCGAAGACGGCGACCACGTGATCGTGTTCGTCACCGACAAGCGCGCCATGCCGAAGGTCGAGCGCCTGTTCCAGGTGGGCGCCCGTTTCCTGTAACCGGCCGCCGGCCGCCCGATGCCGCTCCTGAGGGTCATTCGGCTCCTCGGCCTGGTGCTGATGGTGTTCGCGCCTGGGCTGCTTTTCCCGACGGCGGTGTCGCTGCTGCTCGACGACGGGGTGCACACCGTGTACGAGGAGACGCTCCTCGCAGCACTGGCCACCGGCGCGTTGCTCTACCTCGCCGGACGTCGGGAGCGTGGCGAGCTGCAGGTGCGCGACGGCTTCCTGCTCGTCGTGCTCGTCTGGACGCTGCTTCCCGTCTACGGGGCGCTGCCGCTTCTGCGCGCGGTGCCGGGACTGTCGTTCACCGACGCGTACTTCGAGGCGGTCTCGGGGCTCACGGCGAGCGGCGCGACCGTGCTCTCGGGGCTGGACCGCCTGCCGCCCTCGCTCAACCTGTGGCGCGGCTTCATGGTGTGGCTCGGCGGCATGGGCGTGATCGTGCTCGCGGTCGCGATCCTCCCGCTTCTGGGCGCCGGGGGCGCGCAGCTGTTCCGCGCCGAGACGCCCGGGCCGATGAAAGACACGAAGCTGACGCCGCGCATCGCCGAGACGGCCAAAGGACTGTGGCTGGTGTACGTCGGGCTGACGCTGCTGTGCGCGCTCGCTTACCGCGGCGCGGGCATGGACACGGTCGACGCGCTCATGCACGCGTTCACGACCATGGGGCTGGGGGGTTTTTCCACCCACGACGCGAGTTTTGCGCACTGGAACTCGCCGCGCATCGAGGCGGTAGCGATCGTCTTCATGCTCGTCGCCGGCGTCAATTTCGCGACCCATTTTCTTGCCTTCCACCGGCGCAGCCTGGGCGCCTACGCCCGCGACCCGGAGTTCCGGCCCTACGCCGCGGTGCTTGCGCTTTCGGTGCTCGGCGTGGCGGCTTACCTCTGGCTGTACGGCGAATACGCCGATGCGGCGAGCGCGCTGCGCTACGCCGCCTTCAACGTCGTGTCGATCGCCACGACGACGGGCTACGCGAACACCGACTTCGACCGCTGGCCGCTCTTTGCGCCGCTCTGGATGTTGCTGTTGTCCTGTTTTGCGAGCTGCTCCGGCTCGACCGGAAGCGGCATCAAGATGATCCGGGCGCGCATCCTTTTTGCGCAGACGCGGCGCGAGTTCCTGCGCATCGTGCATCCGCGCGTCTTCCAGCCGGTCAAGCTCGGTGCGCAGTTGGCCGAGAACCGCGTCGTTTTCGCGGTGCTCGCGTACCTGTTCCTCTACTCGGTGTCGGTGATCGCAGGAACGCTGCTTCTCGTGGCAACCGGCCTCGACCTGCTCTCGGCTTTCTCGGCGGCGGTGGCCTCGGTCAACAACCTCGGGCCCGGCCTCGGGGCCGTCGGCCCGGCGCGCACCTACGCCGACCTCGGCGATTTCCAGACCTGGGTGTGCACCTTCCTGATGCTCGCCGGACGGCTCGAGCTTTACACGCTTTTCGTGGTGATGACGCCCGCCTTCTGGCGCAAGTAGGGGGCGGTCGCCTCAGCGGCCGGCGCGCTTTTTCGCCCTGCGCGGACGGCGCCGGCCGTAGCTACCGCGGAAGATCTTGCCCCGGCGCGTGCGCCGGTCGCCCTTGCCCATCGTGTCGCTCCTTCGCGTTTCAGGGGACGCGCATTGTATCGGCCGCATCGTAGGCGAGCCACGGCGCAAGCCACCGCTCGGCTTGCGCGGCCGCGATACCCTTGCGCCGCGCATAGTCCTCGAGCTGATCGCGGCCGATGCGGCCGACGGAAAAATAGCGGGATTGCGGGTGCGAGAAGTACCAGCCCGCGACCGAGGAGGCTGGCAGCATCGCGCAGGACTCGGTCAGGCGCATGCCCAGGCGCGCCTCGACTTCGAGCAGGGCAAAGAGCGTGCGCTTCTCGCTGTGGTCGGGACAGGCCGGGTAGCCGGGCGCCGGGCGAATGCCGCGGTAACGCTCGGCGATCAGGTCGGCGTTGTCGAGCCGCTCCTCGGGCGCGTAGCCCCACAGCTCGCGCCGAACGTGCTCGTGCAGGTGCTCGGCGAAGGCCTCGGCCAGACGGTCGGCGAGTGCCTTGAGCAGGATGGCGCGGTAGTCGTCGTGCGCCCGCTCGTAGGCGGCGACGCGCTCCTCCAGGCCGGTCGTGCACACGGCGAAGGCGCCGACCCAGTCGGGCACGCGTGCGTCGCGCGGCGCCACGTAGTCGCCGAGGCTGAGGTTCGGCTGGCCGGCGGCCTTGGCGTTCTGCTGGCGCAGGTGAAACAGTACCGCCAGGCGTTCGCGGCGGGCCTCGTCGGCGTAAAGCTCGATGTCCTCCGGGCCCGTGCGCGCAGCCGGAAACAGGCCCGCCGCCCCGTGCGCACGCAACCCCCGCTCGCGCACGAGCTCGGCCAGCATCGCCTGCGCGTCGGTGTAAAGCCGCCGTGCCTCGGCGCCGACCTCGGGATCGTCGAGGATCTTCGGGTAAGGGCCGGCGAGCTCCCAGGCCTGGAAGAAAGGCGTCCAGTCGATGTACGGGATGAGCCGCTCGAGCGGATGGTCGATGAAGTAATGCACTCCCGGCCGCGCCGGCCGCGGCGGGGCGTAGTGCGCCCAGTCGGTGCCGAGGGCGTTTGCGCGCGCCTGCGCGAGCGCCAGGAGCGGCGGCCCTGCCTTGCGCGCCTGCTGGAGGCGCACGCGTTCGTAGTCGGCGCGCACCTGGGCGACGAAGGCCTCGCGCGCATCGGCCGAGAGCAGGCTCTGGACGACGGGGACGCTGCGCGAAGCGTCCGGAACCCACACCACCGGCCCCGCATAGGCAGGGGCGATGCGCAGCGCCGTGTGCGCGCGCGAGGTGGTGGCCCCGCCGATCAGCAGGGGGATGCGAAAGCCTTCGCGCTCCATCTGCCGCGCGACGTGCGCCATCTCGTCGAGCGAGGGTGTGATCAGTCCCGAAAGGCCGACCGCGTCCGCCTGCTCGCGCCGCGCCGTCTCGAGGATCGTCTGCGCGGGCACCATCACCCCCAGGTTGATGACTTCGAACGCGTTGCACTGCAAGACGACCGCTACGATGTTCTTGCCGATGTCGTGCACGTCGCCTTTGACCGTGGCGAGGACGATCTTGCCGCGCGGGCGTGCTGCGGCGCCACCGGCCGCCTGCGCCGCTTCGATGTACGGCACCAGATGCGCCACCGCCTGCTTCATCACGCGCGCCGACTTCACCACCTGCGGCAGGAACATCTTGCCTGCGCCGAACAGGTCGCCGACCACGTTCATGCCGTCCATGAGCGGACCCTCGATCACCTCGATCGGGTGCGCGGCGCGCCGCCGGGCCTCCTCGACATCCTCGATGATGTGCGTGCTGACGCCGTTGACGAGCGCATGCACGATGCGCGCCTCGACCGGTTCGCGCCGCCATGCTTCGTCGGCCGCTTGGGCGCGCGCGGCGCCCCGCACCCGAGCCGCGATCTCGATCAGCCGCTCGGTTGCGTCGCGGCGCCGGTCGAAGACGACGTCCTCGATGCGCTCGCGCAGCTCCGGGTCGATCTCTTCGTACACGCCGAGCTGGCCGGCGTTGACGATGCCCATGCTCAGGCCGGCCCGGATGGCGTGGTACAGGAACACCGTGTGCATCGCCTCGCGTACCGCGTCGTTGCCGCGAAACGAAAAGGAGAGGTTGGAAATGCCGCCCGAGACGTGCACCCCCGGAAGGTGGCTGCGGATCCAGCGCACGGCCGCCAGGTAATCGACCCCGTAGCGCGCGTGCTCGTCCAGGCCGGTGGCGAGCGCGAACACGTTCGGATCGAAGACGAGGTCCTCGGGCGCAAAGCCGGCCTGCTCGACGAGCAGCCGGTAGGCGCGCGCAAGGATCGCGGTGCGCCGCTCGAAGGTGTCGGCCTGCCCTTCCTCGTCGAAGGCCATCACGAGCACCGCGGCACCGTAGCGGCGCGCAAGACGCGCCTGGCGCAGGAACTCGGCCTCACCCTCCTTGAGGCTGAGCGAGTTGACGATACCCTTGCCCTGGAGGCACTTCAGTCCCACCTCGATCACGCTCCAGCGCGAGGAGTCGACCATCACCGGTACGCGTGCGATGTCCGGCTCGGCGGCCGCGAGCTCGAGGAAGCGTTGCATGGCCGAGGCGGCCTCGAGCAACCCTTCGTCCATGTTGACGTCGATGATCTGGGCGCCGTTTTCCACCTGCTGACGCGCGATCGCGAGCGCCTGCGCATAGTCCCCGGCGAGGATGGAGCGCGCAAAAGCGCGCGAACCGGTCACGTTCGTGCGCTCGCCGATGTTCACGAACAGGGATCCCTCACCGATGTTGAGCGGTTCGAGCCCGGCGAGGCGCAACATCGGCGCGCGTCGGGGCGGCCGCCGTGGCGGCGCGTCGGCCACCGCGGCCGCGATGGCCCGGATGTGCTCGGGCGTGGTGCCGCAGCAGCCGCCGACGAGGTTCACGTGGCCGGCGCGCGCCCATTGTCCGATGTGCGCCGCCATCGACTCGGGCGTGTCGTCGTATTCCCCGAAAGCGTTGGGCAGGCCCGCGTTCGGGTAGCAGGCGACCGGCGTCTCGGCGATGCCCGAGAGTTCTTCCACGTGGGGCCCGAGTTCCCTTGCGCCGAGCGCGCAGTTGAGCCCGATGGCGAGCGGCCGGGCGTGCCGCACCGAGTTATAGAACGCCCCCACCGTCTGGCCCGAGAGGGTGCGCCCGGAAGCGTCGGTGACCGTGCCCGATACGATCACCGGCCAGCGCCGGCCGCGCTCGTCGAACAGGGTCTCGAGGGCGAAAATCGCGGCTTTGGCGTTGAGCGTGTCGAACACGGTCTCGACGAGCAGCAGGTCGACGCCCCCGTCGACGAGGCCGCGCGCAGCCTCGAGGTACGCCGCGACCAGGCCATCGAAGCGGATGGCGCGGTAGCCCGGGTCGTTGACGTCGGGCGAAAGTGACGCGGTCTTCGGCGTGGGGCCGAGCGCGCCGGCAACGAAGCGGGGGCGCGTCGGATCGCGCGCCCAGTGGGCGCGCGCGCACGCCCGGGCGAGCGCGGCGGCCGTGTGGTTGATCTCGTAGGCGAAGGCCTCGAGGCCCCAGTCGGCGAGCGCGACCGCGTTCGCGTTGAAGGTGTTGGTCTCGATGATGTCGGCGCCTGCGGCGAGGTACTGCTCGTGGATGCGGCGCACGAGCGCAGGCTGCGTGAGCACGAGCAAGTCGTTCGCCCCGCGCAGCTCGCGGCCCCAGCGCGCGAAACGCGTCTCGCCCGCAGGCGCGCAACCCGGGGCGGCGGCGGCGCCGCGGAACTGCTCTTCGCTCAGCCGCTCGCGCTGGATCATCGTGCCCATCGCCCCGTCGAGCACGAGCACGCGCTGCACAACGAGCGCCTCGAGCAAAGAAGCCGAATCGGCCGTGTCGATGAGGTGCACGTAGCGTCCCTTGCGCTTGTCAGCTTCGCGCAGAAACGAGCCGGGGAATCGGAAGGGCGCGTCTCTTTAGCGGCATTTCTTTTCGCTCCGCGCACGCGGCACGGCGCTCGGCGCCCGCAAGCTGACTGTCAAATCGGCGCCGCAGCCAGTCTGCCGGCAACCCCTCCGCCCTGTCAAATCGGCTCGAGGTCGGTGGCGCGCGAGCCCTTGACCGGTCTTAAAATCGGCGCCGCGTGAAGCACCTCGAGCCCAAGGAGGCATACCGGTTCCTGAAAGAGAATCCGGATGCGCTCTTCATCGATTGCCGCAGCGAGATGGAGTACCTCTTCGTCGGCCATCCGGTCGGCGCGTTGCACGTCTCCTGGAACGACGGTCCGGACTGGGAGGTGAATCCGCACTTCGTCGGACAGGTGAAGAAGCTCGCGGGCACGAACCACACCAGGCGGCCGATCGTTCTCATCTGCCGTAGCGGCAACCGCTCGCGCGAGGCCGGCGAGGCGCTCGAACGGGCCGGCTTTACTCGCGTCTACAACGTGCTGCACGGCTTCGAGGGCGAGCTGGACGAGAATCACCACCGCGGCACCCTCTCGGGCTGGCGCCACGACGGACTGCCTTGGGAACAGTGCTGAGGCCGGCGCCACCGGGCGATGCGCCGGCCGCGCTCGCCTGGGGCGTCTGGGCACTCGGCGCTTTGCTCTACTTGGCCGGATTCTTCCAGCGCGTTGCGCCGGCGGTGATGACGCAGGAGCTGATGGCCGAATTCGCGATCGCCGCCGTCGGCCTCGGCCACCTTTCGGCGGCTTACTTTTACAGCTACGTGGCGATGCAAATCCCGACCGGCCTCATGGTCGACCGTTACGGAGCGCGGCGCGTGCTCGCCTCGGGCGCTGCGGTCGCCGCAGCGGGCGGGCTCCTTTTTGCGTTGGCACCGACGGTGGCCGTCGCCAACGTCGGCCGGCTTCTCGTTGGCGGTGCGGTGGGCGTCGCTTGGGTCGGAACGCTAAAGCTCGCCGCGCATTGGCTCCCGCCGCAGCGCTTCGCGCTTGCCACTGGCTTAGCGCTCGCCGCCGGCATGGCCGGCGCGGTGGGAGCGGGTGTGCCGCTGCGCTGGGCGGTGGATGCCTGGGGCTGGCGCCCGGTGATGGCGGGCTGCGCCGTCGCGACCGGGGCGATCGCGGTGCTGATCGCGTGGCTCGTGCGCGACGATCCGGCCGAGCGCGGCTACCGCAGCCGCCAGGCGGCGAGCAGCGAGCGGCCCGTGGCGCGGGCGAGCATCTGGCACGGCTTTGCCGAAGTGCTGCGCTACCGCAACACGTGGCTTCTCTTCTTCGCGCCGCAGGGGGTGACGGGCATGATCTTATCCTTTGCCGGTCTCTGGGGCGTTCCTTACCTCGTTTCGGTGTACGGCTTCACGCCGCAGCAGGCGGCCTTCTACTGCTCGGCGCTGCTTGTGGCGTGGGCGGCGGGCGGTCCGCTGCTCGGAGCTCTTTCCGACCGCGCGCAGCAGCGCAAGCCGCTCTACGTGCTCGGCTCGGCGGCGGCGCTGCTTCTGTGGGCAATCGCGCTCCTTGCGCCGCAGCCGCTCGCCCCCTCCGTGCTCCTTGCGCTGCTCGTAGCGGCCGGTTTTTCCTCTGGCTGCATGGTGATCGGCTTTGCTTTTGCCAAGGAGTCGGTGCCTGCGCACCTTGCCGGCACCGCCTCGGGCGTCGTGAACATGGGTTCGATGGCGGGAGCGATGCTGCAGCAACCGATGATCGGTTGGATTCTCGATCTCCATTGGACCGGCGAACTCGCCGGTGGCGTGCGCCTCTACGGGCCCGAGGCCTACCGAGCCGCGTTCCTGCTTCCGCTAGGCTGGCTCGCCGCGGGGCTGGCCGTGGCGCTCGCCACGCGCGAGACGCAGGCACGCGAGCGACCGTAGCTGCGCACCGCGACTACAATGCGCGCAATGGAGGCGAGCGCCGAGGCGGAACTGGTTGGCGTCTGGCCCGTCGAGGTGCAATGGGGCGACTGCGACGCGGCCGGCATCATTTTCTATCCGACGTATTTCCGCTGGTTCGACAGTGCGACCTGGGCGCTCTTTGCACGCGCGGGTTACGGGGTGCGCGAGCAGCTGCGCGACCAGCGGGCGATGCCCCTCGTCGGCGCCGAGTGCACCTTCCTCGCGCCGGCGCGCCCGGGCGATCGCTGCGAGGTGCGCTCGCGCATCGCGCGCTGGGGCGAGAAGTCGTTCACCGTCGCGCACGAGGTGCTGCGCGAGGACGGCGTCACGCTCGCGCGCGGCAGCGAGACGCGCGTCTGGGGTCGCCATGTCTCGGGACCTGGCTCGCCGATGAAAGGCGAGCCGGTGGGGGAGGAGCTGAAAGCGAGATTCCGCCGCGCCGGCTGACTACGCGGCGCGCTTCCAAAGCAGTACGGCGTTGCCGCTACCGGAGCTCTGGGCGTACTCGCCGTACTGCACGCCGGCAAAGGCAGCGCCGCTTTCCTCGGCGACCGCCCGCGCGCAACCGAGCAGGGTGGCGAGGACGCGCCCGCCCATCTCGGCGGCCGCCTCGCGGGCGAACTGCGGCAGCCAGGCGACCAGCTCGCGCACGCCTCCGGCGCGATAAAGCTCGATGAAACGCCGGTCGAGCGCCTGCCGCTCGGCCGTCGGCATGTGGTGCCGACCGCGCACGAGCGCGTGGCTGAGTGCGGTGCTGGCGAGAAACACGGCACGCCGTCCAAGGCGCCGGGCGACCGCGTGCACCGCCGCGCCCGCGCGCTGGCACTCCTCGAGGTTGGCCATGAGCACCGAGGGCAGCCCGACGACGGCCACCTCGGCGGCCGGGTCGAGGTGCGAAAGCGGGACGTACGTGCCGTAGTCCCAGGTGTAGTGCTCGGTCTCGTTGCGTTCGGCGGGGATCCCCGCGCCCTGCCACTCGGCGACGAGCGCCCGGGCGAATTCGGGATCGCCGCGGTATCGGTAGCGTATCCCCGGGACGAGGTCCGGCGCTTCGTCGGCGACGCACATTCCCTCGTGCACCGTCTGGCAGGTGGCGAACCAGTTGAACGTCGAGACCCAGTGCGTCGAAGCGACCACCCAGAGGTCCAGTCCCAGGCCGCGCAGTTCCTCGCCGAGCCGGCGCTCGCTGTCGACCAGCGTGCGCTGGAAATCGGGCGTAATCTCCCTCCGCGCAAGCGTCGGCACGTGCGCGACGATGGCGAGCGCGACGACACCGCTCATTGCGCCTCCGCGTCGGGCTGGAGGGCGGGCTGGGCGCGCGCGAAAGCGTCCAGTTGCATGCAGGCCTCGAAGACGCGCATCACCGCAGGATACGGTGAAACGTCGCAATTGTAGCGCTTCGCGTTGAACACCTGAGGCACGAGGCAGCAGTCGGCCAGAGTCGGCGTATCGCCGTGCGCGTAGCGGCCGCGGGGGCCGCGCGCGAGCTCCGCCTCCAAGCGCTCGAAGCCCTGCGCGATCCAGTGCCGGTACCAGCCGAGCACCGCCTCTTCCGGCTGCGCCAAGGGCCCGCGCAGGTACTGCAGCACGCGCAAGTTGTTGAGCGGATGGATCTCGCAGGCGACAAGGAGCGCAAGGGAGCGCACGCGCGCGCGTTCGGCGGGCGCGCGCGGAAGCAAAGGCGGCTCGGCATACCGCTCCTCGAGGTACTCGAGGATGGCGAGCGACTGGGTGAGGAGGGCTGCGCCGTCCTCGAGCGCAGGGACCAACCGCTGGGGGTTGAGCGCGCGGTACGCCGGCCCGTTCTGCTCGCCGCGGCCAAGGTGCACGAAAGCCGGCTCCCATTCGAGACCCTTCAGGTTGAGCGCGATGCGGACGCGAAACGCGGCCGAGCTGCGAGAGTAGGTGTAGAGCTTCACCGCGGCGGGAGGATCGTCACGCGCAGTTCGCCCACACCCTCGACGCCGGCCACGAGCACGTCCCCCGGCACGACCGGACCGACGCCCGCGGGCGTTCCCGTGTAGATCAGGTCCCCCGGTTCCAGCCGGTAGTACTGCGACAGGACCGCGATCTGCTCGGGCACCGACCAGATCATGTCGGCAAGGTCCGCGCGCTGCCGCTCTTTTCCGTTCACGGTGAGCCAGATCGCGCCTCGCGATGGATGGCCGATGCGCGCAGCGGGGGCCAGGTCGCTACAGGGGGCCGCCTCGTCGAAGTCCTTGCCGAAGTCCCACGGCCGACGCGCGTCCTTGGCCGTCTGTTGAAGGTCGCGGCGGGTCATGTCCAGCCCCACCGCATAGCCCCAGACAGAGGCGAGCGCCTCCTTGGCCGAGACCCGCTCGCTGCGTCTGCCGATCGCGACGACGAGCTCGGTCTCGTAGTGGAGGTTCGCCGTCTTCGGCGGATAGTGCACGGCACCCCCGCCGGGCACGAGCGCGTGTGCGCTCTTCAGGAAAAAGAACGGCTGCTCGCGGCCGTCGCCTCCCATTTCTTTCTGGTGCTCGGCGTAATTGCGCCCCACGCAAAAGATGCGCCGCACGGGAAATTCGTCACCGCTGTCGCGTACGCGCAGCGCAGGCGGCTGCCACAGCTCGATCACGTAGGCCACGGGCGAGATTCTAGGGGCCGGTGCCGAACTCGCGCGCCAGTATTTCGCGCAGGCGATAGCGCTGCAGCTTGCCCGTCGCGGTGCGCGGAAACTCGGAGAGCGCGCACACCCACCTCGGCCGCTTGTGCCGGGGTAGCTGCTCGGCGCAGGCGCGCTCGGCCGCGCGCACCGCCGCCTGCGCGTCGGTCTGGGGGAGGACCGCCAGAGCCAAGCGCTCGAAGCCCTCGCCGTCGGCGATCGCGACGCAGGCGGCTTCGGCAATCTCCGGCAGCCCCGCCACCGCCGCCTCGATTTCGGAGGGCTGGACGAATTGGCCGGCGATCTTCAAGAGCTCGTCGGATCGCCCGCAGTGGTGGTAGAGGCCGTGCGCGTCGCGCACGAAGAGGTCGTTCGTGCAGAACCAGCTCTTCACGTAGCGGCGCGCCGTTTCTTCGGGAGCATTGGCGTAGCCGGTCGACAGTGCAGGGTGCCGGACCCACAGCACGCCGATTTGGCCGTCCGCAGCCGCGGAGCCGTCTTGGCCAACCAGCCGCACCTCGACGCCGCCCAGGGGTCGGCCGGGTCGGGCATCGCCGGGCGTGCCCGGCGGCGTGATCATGCACACGGCGAAGGTCTCGGACATGCCGTAGATCGATAGGATCTCGCGGCCGGTGAGCTCGCGCCAACGCGCGGCGAGCGCCTCGGGCACGCGTTCGCCCGCCGACAGGAAGTGCGAAACCTGCGCGAGCGCCGCCGCGCGTTCGGCCTCCAGCTGCGCAAGCCGGCGGTAGAGCGAGGGGACGCTCGCGAGCACGAGCGGCCGCGTGCCCGCGAGGGCGTCGGCCACTTCTGCCGGCTCGGGCCAGTCCGGCAGGAGCACCGAGCACAGCCCGAGCCGTAGCGGCCCGAGCAGCCCGTGGTCCAGGCCGTACGCGAAGAAAAGCTTCGAAGTGGCAAGCACCCGCGCCCCCGCAGGGAGGCCAAGCACCTCCTCGTAAACGCGGCCGGCCTGAGCGACGTCGCGGTGCGAGTGCACGATCGCTTTTGCCCGGCCGGTGGTGCCCGAGGAGTAGAGCCAGAACGCAGGGTCGGTCTCGGCGACCGGCTGCGCCGGCCGCACTGGCGGGGCTGCCGCAAGGGCCGCGTCCCACGACGGCCAGGCGCCGGGTGCCTCGCCCGCGACGGCCAGCAAACCTTCGCGCGCAAGCTCGGCCGCGAGGGCCGGGCCTTTGTGCGCGTAGACGTCCTCGACGATCACGAGGCGCGCTCGGCTTTCTGCGCGCAGCCGCCGGTACTCGTCCTCGGCGAGCCGGGTGTTCAGCGCGATCGCGACGGCGCCTGCGTGCACCGCGCCCAGCCAGGCGGCGGCGAGGCGAGGCGTGTCGCGCAGCAAAAGCAACACGCGGTCGCCGGGGCGCACGCCGAGACGATCGAGCGCGCCTGCGGCGCGCTGCACTTCCTCGGCCAGTGCGCGGTAACTCACTTCGCGCCCCTCGCAGACGAGGGCGGTCCGCTCGCCGTGGCGGGCAAGCGCCGCGCTGCCAAGGAGGAGTTCGGTCGCGTTCATCGGGTGCTAGACCGATAGCAAGGAAAGCGAGAGCGCGCGCACGCGTCGGTGACGCCGGTCCGTTGTGCGCGAGCATAGCGCAAAGCGAGCGCGCAATTGCCAGGGCTTCCCGCGAGCCGTAACATCCCGATCGTTGGGGACTCGAACTGTTGGACCTCGAAACGGTCTGGGCGGCCGCGACGGACCCGCGCTCGAGCCGGGCCCTCTGCCGAGCCTGATCGGCTACCGCTTGCGCCTTGCGCAGCAGGCGGTGTTCCGCGACTTCTCGCGCAGTGTGCAGGGCCTTTCGCCGGGCCGCGTCGGCATCCTGCTTCTTGTCTGCGCGAATCCAGGGCTGACTCAGAGCCGCCTTGCGCAGGCGGTCGGACGGGACCGCTCGACGATGGTCGGCGTGCTCGATGAGCTGGAGGCACGCGGCCTGCTTGCGCGGCGCAAGGCGGGCGACCGGCGCATGAACGGCCTTTGGCTCACCCCGCGCGGGCGGCGCCAGCTTGCGCGCGCAATGCGCGCGATCCGGGCGCACGAGCGGCGGGTCACCGCCCGCTTGAGCGCGGCCGAGCGCGCGGAGCTCCTGCGCCTGCTCGCGAAGATCGCCCCCTAGGGGCGATGCGCCGGGCGTCGAACGCCGGGGCGCGCCGCGCGGGCAGACCCCGCCCCGACGGCGATGAGGCAGAGCGCGCTCTCCTTGCCCGCCCACGAGCGTCGGGCCTGCGAGAGCGGATTCTGGCTCGATGCGCAGTCGGCCAGCGTGCTCTCGTCGGAGCCGGTGGGCGAAAGGGTACGGCGCCGGGGCGTGTCGGCTGACTCGCCTTGGAGTAGGATCGAGGCAGACGCGACACTGAGGCTCAACCGATGACCGAAGCGGAAGGCCTGGATGCGCTCGCGGCCCGGTTCGAGCGGCTGCTCGAAGCCTCGCCGGCGGCCGATCTCGCGCGCAACGTCAGAGCGTTGCTTGCGGATGCTTTCGCACGACTGGATCTGGTGCCGCGCGAGGACTTCGAGGTGCAGGCGAAGCTGCTCGAGCGAGCCCTCGAGCGCCTTGCGGCGCTCGAAGCGCGCGTTGCGGCGCTCGAGGCAAACGCTCAGGCCCGCACGTCGTAAACGCGCGCGCACCCTTGCGCGTTTGGGCGCGCAAGGGGGCATCGTATGGGGCTGGCCACGGTCGCAAGCCGCGCGCTTGCGGGGGTGAGTGCGCCCGAGGTTACCGTCGAGGTACATCTCGGAGCGGGTCTTCCCGCCTTCCACATCGTCGGCCTTCCTGAGGCCGAGGTGCGCGAGGCGAAGGACCGGGTGCGCGCAGCGCTGCAGCATGCGCGCTTCGAATTTCCGGCGCGACGGATCACGGTCAACCTTGCGCCAGCCGACCTGCCGAAGGACTCGAGCCGCTTCGACTTGCCGATTGCGCTGGGCATTCTCGCGGCAAGCGGTCAGCTGCGCGCAGCAGCGCTAGCGGTTCACGAATTCGCAGGCGAACTGTCGCTCACCGGGGATCTGCGCGGCGTGCGCGGCGCGCTCGCCATGGCGCTCGGCGCGGCGCGATCGGGCCGCGCCTTCGTGCTGCCGGCCGAGAGTGCGCGCGAGGCGGCCCTTGCACCTGCGGGGTGCGTGCTTGGCGCAGAAAGCCTACTTGCGGTCTGCGCACACCTTGCGGGGCGGCAGTCGCTTGCGCCCGTCACACCGGTGCAGCCCGAGGCGACCGCCGCTCCTTATCCCGACCTTGCCGAGGTGCGCGGCCAAGCGGCTGGCCGCCGGGCGCTCGAAGTTGCCGCCGCCGGCGGCCACGCGCTCCTTCTGATCGGTCCGCCGGGCACCGGCAAAACCATGCTTGCTGCGAGGCTACCGGGGATCTTGCCGCCGATGACCGAGTCCGAGGCGCTCGAGGCGGCGGTGGTGCAATCGGCTTCCTTGAGCGGCTTCGATGCGCGTCAGTGGGGGCGCAGGCCCTTTCGCGCACCGCACCACAGCGCTTCGGCTGCCGCGCTCATCGGCGGTGGCAACCCGCCGCGGCCAGGGGAAGTGTCTCTTGCCCATCAGGGTGTGCTCTTCCTTGACGAGCTCGCGGAGTTCCCGCGCGCTGCGCTCGAGGCGCTGCGCGAGCCGCTCGAGGCGGGAGCCATTTCGATTGCGCGCGCGGCGCGCGCGATGCAATTCCCGGCGCGCTTCCAGCTCGTCGCGGCGATGAATCCGTGCCCGTGTGGCCGCCTCGGCGATCCGTCGGGGCGCTGCCGCTGCACGCCGCAGGCGGTTGCGCGTTACCGCAGCCGCATCTCCGGGCCGCTTGCCGACCGCATCGACTTGAAAGTCGAGCTTCCGGCGTTGCGCGCCGAGGCGTACGCGCAGCCGGCGGGCGAAGCCTCGGCAGCTGTGCGCGAGCGGGTGTGCGTTGCGCGCGAGCGCCAGCTTGCGCGTCAGGCCAAGCCGAACGCCTGGCTCGAGCCGCGGGAGGTCGAGCGCCACTGCGCCCTCGGCGAGGACGCCGAGGAGCTCCTGCGGCGCGCGGTCGTTCAGCTCGGCCTTTCGGCGCGGGCGTGCCACCGTGTCCTTCGCGTCGCGCGCACGATCGCGGACCTGGCCGGTGCCGCGCGGGTCGCTCCTGCGCACGTCGCCGAAGCGGTCCAGTACCGGCGCCTCGACGCGACGATCTAGGGCGCGCCGGCGCGCGCCGACAATGAACGCGCCGCCTGGGGGAACGCCCCGGGCTTTTCCTCCCGGAGCCGCGTTTACACTCGCCCCGTGCGTTCGACCTGGGCGATCGGGGACGTGCAGGGCTGCTTCGCCGAACTGCAGGCGCTCCTTGCGCGCATCGGCTTCGACCCCGCGCGGGACCGCCTCTGGTTCGTCGGCGACCTCGTTGCGCGAGGTCCGGGTTCACTCGCGACGCTGCGCTTTGTGCGCTCGCTCGGCCGCGCGGCCACCGTGGTTCTCGGCAACCACGACCTTCACCTTCTTGCGCTTGCGCACGGCGTGGCGCCGCGGCGTCGCGACGCGAGTCTCGCGCCGGTGCTCGCCGCCCCCGAGCGCGACGAGCTCGTCGGCTGGCTTTGCACCCGTTCGCTCCTGCACGTCGAGGGGGGATGGGCGCTCGTCCACGCTGGGCTGCTGCCGCAGTGGTCGGTCGCGCGCGCTCGCGACCTCGCAGCCGAGGTCGAAGCGGTCCTCGCCTCCGCGCGCGCAGGCGAATTCCTGCGCCAAATGCATGGCGACGAGCCCCGGCGCTGGGACGAGTCGCTTACCGGTGCGGCCCGGCTGCGCGTGATCGTCAACGCGCTCACGCGGCTACGGTACTGTACGCCCGAGGGGGCGATGCACCTCGGCGCGACCGGCTTGCAGGCGCCGCCCGGCGCCCGCCCCTGGTTCGAACTGCGGCCGCGCGGAGAGACCGAAACGATTGTCTTCGGTCACTGGTCGGCGCTCGGCGTGCGCCTTGGCGGACGCATCGCCGCGCTCGATTCTGGCTGCGTCTGGGGCGGGGCTCTTTCGGCGCTGCGCCTGGAGGACCGGCGCCTTGTGCAGGTGCCCTGCCGGGGCAGCGCGCCTGCGCCAGCGGCTCAAAAGGGCGGGCTGTAGCCGAAGGCCTCGCGAAAGCGCGCGACGATCGCAGCGCGCGCCGGCCGATGGTTCTGGGCGCCGCGGTGCGCGATTTTGAGTGCGCCCATGACGGAGGCGAGTCGACCCGTGGTCGGCCAGTCCCAGCCGCGCGCGATGCCGTAGAGCAGCCCGGCGCGGTAAGCATCACCGCAACCGGTGGGATCGAGCACCGCATCGGGCCGCGCCGCGGGGATGTCATGGCGCTCGCGCCCGTGGTCGGTGATCACGTAAGAACCCTTCGCGCCGAGAGTGACGACGAGCGCCCGCAGCTCGCGCGCGAGCGATGCGAGCGAGCGCCCCGTGCGCTGTTCGAGCAGCTTGCCCTCGTAGTCGTTCACCGCGACGTAGTCGGCGAGCCGCACCATTTCGAGCAGCTCCTCGGGTTCGAACATCGGCAGCCCCTGCCCTGGGTCGAAGACAAAGGGGATGCGCGCCGCGGCGCACTGGCGCGCGTGCGCGAGCATGGCTTCTTTTCCGTCGGGGGCGACGATCGCCAGGTTCGCCCCGAGCGAGCCGTCGATGCGGTTTTCGTGTGCGTAGTTCATCGCGCCGGGGTGAAAAGCGGTGATCTGGTTATCGTCGAGGTCGGTCGTGATGAACGCCTGCGCGGTGTACTGACCCGCGATGCGCCGCAGTCCGTGCGTCGGCAGCCCGAGCGCAGCGAATCGGGCGAGGTACGGTTCGGCATCCTCGCCCACGGCGGCCAGCACAAGCGGTGTCTCGCCGAGCAGCGCGAGGTTGTAGGCGATGTTGCCCGCGGTGCCGCCAAACTCGCGCCGCATCTCGGGCGTCAAGAAACAAACGTTGAGGATGTGAAGCTGGTCGGCAAGCAAATGGTTCCGGAACCGGTCCGGAAACACCATGATCGTGTCGTAGGCGATCGAGCCGGTAACGAGGAGGGTCATGGGTAAAAGAGGTAGAGACGATAGCCGACGGCGCGTAGCCCCCCTGCCGTGAAGGCGAGTCGGACGTTCGCCTCTTCTCCAGCCGCGATCCCCTCGGCGACGCGCGCGCGCGCCTGCCGACCCAGGTAGTCCGCCGCGCGCAGCACCCGCCGCAGCACGACCTCGTCGCGCTCGTCGGTGAGGCTGAGCTCGAGCGCGGGGTACTCTTGCGCGAAGGGGGCGCGGTTGCGAATCACCGCTCGAAGGACGATGGAGCCGTCGCGGTGCGGGTCGGCCTGCAGTTCGGAGGACTCGATCGCCATCAGTTCCGGCCGCTGCGGCAGCCGCAGCTCGCAGCCAAGGGCGCTGCACAGCCGTGCGAGGACCGGCCGTAGCTCCGGAAGGAGCACCGCGATCTCGGTGCGGAAGTCATGGATGATCTGCGCGGCAAGCGCGGCAAGCGCGAGCACAGAAGCCGCTGCCCAGGCCGCGCGCCGAGGCGATCGGGCAGCTGGCCGGGGTTGCAGGAACGGGACGTCGAACGCCGGTTCGGATGAGGGTTGCGCGGCGGCCGGCACGGCAGCGGCCGGCGGGGCAAGGGCGGTAGCGGGCGCTGCGCTGGGTTCGCCGAACAGATTGAGCTGCGGAGAAGGTTCCCCGGCTGCGCTCGGAGCTGGCGCTTCGCCGCGCGGACCCTCGAGCGCAGCCACTGCGTCGAATACCGCCCGGCAGCGGCCGCAGCGCACACGGCCTGCGCGCGCAACCAGTTGCGCGGGCGTGACCCGGTAGGCGGTGCGGCAGGCCGGGCAGCGCGTGACGAGGCTCATCGCCGCACGCCGGCAACCAGTATCCAGCCCTCTTCGCGCGCGCGCACGGCGAGGTCGAATTCGACGTCGCGGTACGCGGCAATCACCTCGGCCGCCTGCGGCTCGAGTATCCCCGAGAGCGCCACGCGTGCGCCGGCAGCCGTGTGCGCCGCAAAAAGTGGCGCAAGCGCGACGAGCGGCCTGGCAAGGATGTTCGCGACAACGACGTCGTAGCGGTCCGCGCCCAGCTCCTCGGGCACGCGCACCTCGACGGCGACGTCGTTTCGCTGCGCGTTTTCCCGCGTGAGGTCGATGGCGACGGGGTCGAGGTCGATCGCGTGCACCCTCGCGGCACCGAGCCGTGCCGCGGCGATCGCGAGGATGCCGGAGCCGCAGCCGTAGTCGAGCACCCGCTCGCCGCCGCGCAGCTCGCGCTCGAGCCAGGCGAGCGCGAGCCGTGTGCTCGGGTGCGAACCCGTGCCGAAGGCGAGCCCCGGGTCGAGGCGCAGCACGAGCGCGGCGGCATCGGGCGGCTCGCACCAGCTCGGAACGACCCAGATGCGCTCGCCGGCGCGCATCGGCCCGAACTGTGCGCGACTGCGGGCGAGCCAGTCCTCGTCGGCGACGAGCTCGGTGCGGAAGGGTGGCAGCGGCGCCACCCCGGCACGCGCGCACGCCTCGGCGAGCAGGGCGTGCGCCTGCCGCGAAGGATGCAAAAGTGCAGTGAGCCGCTCGCGCGACCGGCCGGACTTGCAGGCGCTCGGTGCGAGCGCGTCGCCTTGCGGCGCTGCCGGTTCCAGGCTCACCGATGCGGCACCCGCTTCGAGCAAGGCGTCCGAGAGCCGCTCGGCCTCTGCCGCCTCGGCTTCGAAGACGAGCGCGGTCCAGGGCACGTCGGTCAATCCTGCGCGCGGCGCTCCTGCGCGAGCTTGCGCTCGAGGTAGTGGATCGGCAGCGCTCCGCGCAGGAAGCGCTCGTCGTGCAAGAGCTCGAGGTGAAGCGGAATGTTCGAGCGGATGCCTTCGATCACCATCTCCGACAGCGCGACACGCATGCGCCGCACCGCCTGGTCGCGCGACTCGCCGTGCGCGATCAGCTTGCCGACCAGGGAATCGTAGTGCGGCGGGACGACGTAGCCGGCGTACACGTGAGAATCGACGCGGATGCCAGGGCCGCCCGGCGGATGGTAGGCGGTGATGCGGCCCGGTGACGGCGTGAAGCGGTACGGATCCTCGGCGTTGATGCGGCACTCGATCGCGTGGCCGCGGAAAGCAATGTCACGCTGGCGATAGCGCAGCTTCTCGCCGGCGGCGATGCGGATCTGCTCCTGGACGAGGTCGATGCCCGTGATCGCCTCGGTAACCGGGTGTTCCACCTGGATGCGCGTGTTCATCTCGATGAAGTGGAACTCGCCGTTCTCGTACAGGAACTCGAAGGTGCCGGCGCCGCGGTAGCCGATGCGCCGGCACGCCTCGGCGCAGCGCTCGCCGATGCGGTCGCGCAGCCGCGCGGGCAGATCCGGGGCCGGCGCCTCTTCGAGGATCTTCTGGTGGCGGCGCTGCACCGAGCAGTCCCGCTCGCCGAGGTGCACGGCGTTGCCCTTGCCGTCGGCGAGCACCTGGATCTCGATGTGGCGCGGGTTTTGGAGGAAACGCTCCAGGTACACTTCCGGGTTGCCGAAAGCGGCTTGCGCCTCGCGCCGGGTGAGATTGACGGCAGCAAGGAGCGCGGCCTCGGTGTGCACGACCCGCATGCCGCGGCCGCCCCCGCCCCCCGCTGCCTTGACCATCACGGGGTAGCCAATGCGTCGTGCCGCCGCGACTATCTCCTTGGGGTCTTCGGGCAGCGCCCCGTCGGAGCCGGGCACGCAAGGGATGCCGGCCTTCTGCATGGCCTGCTTTGCGCTCACTTTGTCGCCCATCAGGCGGATGTTGTCCGGCCGCGGCCCGACGAACACGAAACCGCTCGCCTCGACCTTTTCGGCAAAGTCGGCGTTCTCCGAAAGGAAGCCGTAGCCCGGGTGGATCGCCTCCGCATCGGTGACCTCTGCCGCGGCGATGATGGCGGGGATGTTGAGATAACTCGCCACCGCGGCGGCCGGCCCGATGCAAACCGATTCGTCGGCAAGGCGCACGTACTTGGCGTCGGTGTCGGCCTCCGAGTGCACGACGACGGTGCGGATGCCCATTTCCCGGCACGCCCGCTGGACACGCAGCGCGATCTCGCCGCGGTTGGCGATGAGGATCTTTCGGAACACGCCCTCAGCCGAGGAGGAAAAGCGGCTGTCCGTACTCGACCGGCTGGCCGTTCTCGACGAGGATCGCCTTCACGGTTCCGTCGGCGTCGGCTTCGATCTCGTTCATCAGCTTCATCGCCTCGATGATGCAGACGGTGTCGCCCTTGCGCACGCTCTGTCCCACCTGAACGAAAGGGGCTGCCTCAGGCGACGCGGCGCGGTAGAAAGTGCCCACCATCGGCGCCTTGACGTAGTGCCCCTCGGGCTGGGGCGGTTCCGCCGCCTCGGCCGGCGCGGGCGTGGCGGGCGCTGCGGGACTCGCCAAAGCGGCGGGGTGGGCGACCGGCACCGCCGCACCCGAAGTCTGCGCGACTTGCGCACTCGGGGCGCCGCGCACGATGCGCACGCGGTCCTCTCCTTCGGTGATCTCGAGCTCGGCGACCCCGGACTCCTGAACGAGGTCGATCAGCTTCTTTAGCTTGCGCAGATCCATCGGTCGAATGGTTCTCCCGGCCCGCTCGCCGGACGGTGCCGTCAATCAGCGCCCAGCGCGTACGCCAAGGCGAGGTCGTAACCGCGGCTGCCTAGGCCGGTGATCACCCCCTGCGCGAGGTCGGAAAAATACGATCGCCGGCGCCAAGGCTCTCGCGCGTAGATGTTCGAGAGGTGCACCTCGATGAAGGGGATGCGGACAGCGCGTAGCGCGTCCCTGAGCGCGACACTCGTATGAGTGAGGCCTCCGGGGTTGAGGATGATGAAATCGACGCCCTCGGTCCGTGCCGCCTGCACGCGGTCGATGAGGGCACCTTCGTAGTTCGACTGATAACAAACGACCTCGACCCCCGCTTCCCTTCCTTTCGCCTCTAGGCGGGACGCGAGCTGCCCCAGGGTTTCTCCCCCGTAGAGCTCTGGCTCTCGGCTGCCTAGGAGGTTGAGATTCGGCCCGTTTATGACGAGCACGCGTCTCAGTTTCGCTGTATTTTCGGCGCTGTTCGAAGCAGTTTCTGCGATTTTATCACCCATCAGCCGAGCGCGCCCCGCACCTTAGCCTCGAGCTCTTCTTTCTTCAAGAGGCCAAGCTTATACCAGGTTACCTCACCTTTCCTGTCGATCAATAGGGTGAAGGGAAGTCCACCGGCTGTGTTGCCCAGGGCTCGCATCAGGTCCAATCCATCGGCATCGGCGAGCAAGACGGGATAGCTTACTGGCGTGCTTCGAAGAAATTCACGAACTTTGCTTGCCGTATCGATGGCGATTCCGACAACTTCAAGACCAGAGCTCGCATAGCGGTCCCTTACTTCGGATAGCAGTGGCATTTCCTCGCGGCACGGCGCGCACCACGTCGCCCAGAAGTTGACCAAGATCACCCGATTGCTCCACTCCGCGAGGCTTCTTGGGCTTCCGGAAAGGTCGGCGAAGCTTGTCGATAAGAGCCGGCTTACCCCCTGCCCGCCGCTTCCAAAGAGCAGGCGGAAGCCGAGCACCACTCCGACCCCAGCGGCCGTCAGGCCGGCCGCGGCGATCAGTAGCGCTTCACGGCGCCGCAGCCTCGTCCTCCTTGATCAACTGGCGAAGCTCCGATTCGGTCGCCCGCTCGAGGGGCTTTCCAGCCGCTGACCCCCGCAAGCTCACGCGCTCGTCGCGAGGATCGAAGACAAGGAGCCTCAGCGCCTCGCCCTGCCACTCGAGCCGGAAGACCGACGCCGAGCGTTTCTTGGCCCCCGAGTAGCCAGCCGCATCCCCTACCGAATACGGTATCGCCCGATCGAGCAGGAAGACCTCGACATCCTTTGCGCTCTCGGGGAAGAGCTGGAGCTCGATCTCGGCGTGAGGGCCGGCGGTTCCTTTGAGGACGGGACCGGTGAGGTAGGGGTTGAAGGCCGAGAGCGCCTGCATCGCGTCGAGGGCGACACGGCGCAACCGGACGGTGCGGCGGGCGTGCTCCTCGGCCTGATAGATCGAACGGTAAACGCGCAGCTCGGACTCGATCTCTTCATTGCGCGGCAGGAAACCGCCTTCGCTCAGGCCGAGGCGGCGCGCCGCCTTGCGCTTGGCAAGGGCGTAGTCCTCGATTCCCTCCTCGGCCATGATGCGAGCCGCTGCCACCGCGAGCCGGGCCCTCGTGTTGCTACTGCGCGCCGCTCTGCGGCCCATATGGGCGGGCCCCCTTCGGCCACCGTACGGCTGAGATCATAGCCTACCGGCTCGGATACAATCGCGCGCCCCGGCTCGAGTGGTCTTCACTTGCACATCCATATCCTCGGAATCTGCGGCACCTTCATGGCCGGGATCGCCGCCCTCGCGCGCGAGTGCGGTCACCAAGTGACCGGTTCCGACGAGAATCCCTATCCGCCGATGAGCGAGCAGCTTCGCTCGATCGGTATCCAGGTCCTCGAAGGCTACGGGGCCGACCAGATAGCCCTGCGCGCGGACCTTTGGGTGATTGGCAACGTCATACGAAGGGGAAACCCCCTTCTCGAAGAAATCCTTGATAGCGGCGCACCCTACAGCTCAGGGCCAGCGTGGCTGAGCGAGCAGGTCTTGCGCGGTAAGTGGGTGCTCGCTGTTGCCGGAACTCACGGAAAGACGACGACCAGTTCGATGCTCGCGTGGATCCTCGAAGCCAATGGCAAAGCGCCGGGCTTCCTCATCGGGGGGCTTCCCAAGAATTTCGATACCTCTGCACGGCTTGGTCGCTCGCGATTCTTCGTCGTCGAGGCCGATGAATACGATACGGCGTTCTTCGACAAACGCTCGAAGTTCGTCCATTTCCGCCCAAGGACAGCCGTGCTGACGAGTCTCGAGTTCGATCACGCTGATATCTTCCGTGATCTTGGAGACATCGAGCGCCAGTTTCACCACCTCGTCAGAACAGTGCCGAGATCCGGACTGATCTGCTTCAATTCCGGAGACGAAGCGCTGCGGCGTGTGCTCGAAATGGGATGCTGGTCCAATTTGCAGTCCTTCGGACCGGGTGGAGCCTGGACTTGCAGCGAGCCGGAGACCGACGGCGCTGCCAGTGTCACATTCCAGGGTCGCACCGTTGCCCGGCTGCGCCTACCTCAGCCGGGCCGCCACAACCGGTTAAACGCCCTTGCCGGGATCGCAGCTTCCGTGTATGCAGGCATCGAGCCCGGAGCCGCTGCCGATGCGCTCGCCGCCTACGCTGGCGTGCGTCGTCGGCTCGACTTGCGCGGCGGGGGCGGTGGCGTCTCCGTCTATGATGATTTTGCCCACCATCCGACGGCAGTGCGCGCAAGTCTCGATGCGTTGCGCGAGCAAGCACCCGAAGGAAGGATCCTGGCCGTGCTCGAGCCGCGCTCGAACACGATGCGCCTCGGCCTGTGGAAGGCCGAGCTGCCGCTCAGCCTCGCGAGCGCGGACCGCGTTTACCTCTATGCAAAGGGGCTGCCGTGGGATCTAAGGGCGGCTTTCGCAGGGTCTTCTTGCTCCTTGGCCGGGATCGAAGATGACATCGATCGGCTCGCTGAACTGGTTGCCTTCGAGGCGCGCCCCGGCGACCGGGTGCTCGTGATGTCGAACGGCGATTTCGGCGGCCTTGCGGACAAACTCGTCTCGCTGCTCGAGTCGCGCAGCGGCGCGCAACCTCAAACCGCCGGGCGCCGTCGGTAGCGGCGAGGAAGAACCGTTTTCACGCCTGTCGCTCTGCCAGCGACGCTGGCAGGGCAAAATTCAGGCTTTGACCGCACAGCCGGGGGTTCCTCTATGCACTTCATGCTGCTCCTTTTCGCGGTGCTCGTCGTGCTCGTGATCTGGGGCTTTTTTCATTCGGATCCCAAGGGTGTTCCGCGCGCAAAGCTCGTTGCGCTCGATGCCGCAGTCCTCGCCCTGAGCCTCCTTGCCGGCGTCGCGGTCGGCGGCTGGCTGTATGCCGACGCTGTCCGTGTCAAGTCCGATCATCCGGGCATGGCGGCGTATCTGGGAATCATGGCGGGTGGCACCCTCTTCCTCGTCCTCGTCTGTATCGGCGGGCTGATCCGGAACCTGGTCGTCTTCCCACCCTCGAAACGCAGGGTCTCGCCCTCGGGCCGCTAAAACGGGGTCGCGCGAGGCAAAGGGTCGCTCTGCGGCGGGGACGCAGCCGAGGGCAGCGCAGTCCATGATCGTCTATCTGCACGGCTTTAACAGCAGCCCCGCTTCCCACAAGGCGCGCCTGCTCGAGGCGGCGATGCGCGAGCGCGGCTTGGGCGAGTGCTATCGCTGTCCGGCCCTGCCGCCGCGGCCCGACGAGGCCTTTCGTCTGATCGAGCAAGAGATCGCTCGCGCCCCGTCAGCGCCCACCCTCGTCGGCAGCTCGCTCGGGGGCTTCTACGCAACCTGCCTGGCCGAGCGACACGGCTTGCGCGCGGTGCTGCTCAACCCGGCGGTCGAGCCGTGGGAAGGGCTGCGCGCCTACCTCGGCCCGCAGCGCAACCTCTACACCGGCCAGACGTGGGAACTCACCGAGGCCGAGCTCGCTCAGCTTCACGCCCTTGCGCCCGAGCGCGTCGATCCCGAGCGCTACCTGCTGATCGTCGAGACCGGCGACGAGCTGCTTGACTGGCGCGTCACCGTGCGCCGGTACGAGGGCGCGCGCATGGTGATCCGCCACGGGGGCGATCACACCCTGCAAAGCTTCCCCGAGCATGTCGCTCGCATCCTCGCCTTTGCCGGTCTGTGCGCATGAACGTGCTCTACGAGGAAGGGGGCGAGTTCCGCACGGGGACCGTCCTCGCGCAGCTTCCCGCCTCCTACCAGGTCGAGACCGCACACGGCCGGCGCACGAAGGTCAAGGCCGCAGCGGTGCTGCTCGTCTTTGACCACCCCGACGGCCCGACGCTGCTTGCCGAGGCGGCGCGGGGCGCCGAAGCGATCGACGTCGATTTTCTCTGGCAGTGCTGCGGCGCCGACGAGTTCGGCTTTCTTGAGCTCGCGCGCGAGTACTACGGCCGCGAGCCCGCACCGGTGGAGGCGGCGGCGATCCTGTTGCGTCTGCACTCCGCTCCCCTCCACTTCCACCGACGCGGCCGAGGACGCTACCGGGTCGCCCCGCCCGAGATCCTGCGCGCCGCGCTCGCCGCCGCCGAGCGCAAGCGCCGCGAGCAGGAGCGCATCGCCCAATGGGCGGAGGCGCTCGCGCGCGGCCAGTGCCCACCCGAGATCGCGGCGCTGAGCGCCGAGCTTCTCTACGGGCCCGACCGTTCCAAGGCGGAGACCAAAGCGCTCGAGCGCGCCTGCCGCGAGACGGGCCTCGCACCGGTCGCCCTGCTGCGACGCTGCGGTTTGCTCGAGGATGCGCGCGCCTTCCATATCGGCCGCTTTTTGTACGAGTTCCCGGCCGCGGCGCGCCCCTTCCCTGCCTTCGAACCGCCGGCCGAACCGACCGAGCTGCCGCAGGCGCAGGCTGCGGCTTTCAGCCTCGACGACGCCGAGACGACCGAAATCGACGACGCTTTCTCGGTCGAAGCCTTGCCGGGCGGCCGCGCGCGCATCGGCATCCACATCGCCGCGCCGTCGCTCGGCATCCCTGCCGGCTCGGTTCTGGATGCGATCGCGCGCGAACGCCTCGCGACCGCGTACTTCCCGGGGGAGAAGTACACGATGCTGCCACCCGAAGCGATCGCCCTCTACTCGCTCGACCACGGCAACGCGCAGCCGGCCGTCTCGCTCTACCTGGAAGTCTCGCCGGAGGAGGGCACCGTGCACGCGGCCTCGACACGGGTCGAGCGACTGCGCATCGTGGCCAACCTGCGCCACGCCCAGTACGACCTCTTGAACGAGGTTTTTCCCGCCGGCGGCACGACCGACCTGCCCTACGCCGAGGAGCTGCGCCTGCTTTGGCGCGTGGCCGAAGCGCTCGAGCGCCGCCGCGGCAGACCGAGCACGGCGCCGGGGGTCTCGGATTACGTCTTCCGAATCGAGGGTGGCTGCGTGCGCATTGAGGCGCGCCGGCGCGGCACGCCCCTCGACAAGCTGGTCGCCGAGTTGATGATCCTTGCCAACACGACCTGGGGCGGCTACCTTGCCGAGCACGACGTCGCGGCCGTCTACCGCGTCCAGAGCGCCGGCCGCGTGCGCCTTTCCGTGCACCCGGAAGTGCACGACGCGCTCGGCACCGTCGGTTACGCGTGGTTCACCTCGCCCCTTCGCCGTTACGTCGACCTGCTCAACCAGCGCCAGCTCCTGGCCGTGCTCGCCGGCCGTCGGCCGCCGCTCGGACGGGGCTCCGAGGCCTTGCTCGCGGCGATGCGCGCCTACGAGGAGGCGAGCGCGCGCTACGAGGAGCACCAGCGCGCGCTCGAGCACTACTGGTGCCTGCGCTGGCTCGACCAGGAAGGCGTGCGCGAAGCGCGCGCTGTCGTGCTGCGCGACAATCTCGTGCGCTTCGAAACACTGCCGCTTGTTGCGCGCGCGGCGGGCATGCCGGAGCTGGAGCGGGGTACGCGCGTGCTCGTGAGCGTCGAGGCGCTCGATTTCTTCGAGCGCACGGTAAGCTGCCGCTGGCGCGCCGTGCTCGGCCGCGCCGATGAGGCGGCGCAGCCGGCCGCCTGGGCATGAGCGCCTACAATGGAGCCGCGCGAGCGATGGCCGAGGCGACCGGCCGCAGGCGGGCGGCGACGCTGATCGTCGACCCCGTCGAATACTGGTGCCAGCTCGACCGGCAGGGGCGCACGCTCGCTGCCTCGTTGGCGGCGTCCCTTGCGCTGCACGCGCTGATATTGTCGCTGCATTTCCGTCTGCCCGGTTCGGGGCGCATCACCCCGCCGCCCTCGCTCGAGGTGATTCTCGTCAACGCGCGCAGCCTCGAACGGCCGACCCGGCCGGAGGCGCTCGCGCAGGCGAACCTCGACGGTGGGGGGACGGTGGAAGCGCCGCGCCGGGCGCGTACGCCGCTGCCGGCGATCGAGCCGCCGCGGCGCGGTCAGGATCTCGCCCAGGCCGAGCGCCGGGCGCAGGAACTCGAAGTGCGCGAGCAGGAACTCCTTGCGCAGGCTCGCGAGGCGCAGCGGGCGGTAACGGAGAAGGATCCGGCGCCAGCCGCACCGGCGGTGCCTTCCGGACGCGAACTCGCAGACCTTGCGCTCGCGGCGGCGCGGCTGCAAGCCGAGATCGACCGCCGCCACGAGGAATATCAGAAGCGGCCGCGCAAGCGTTTCATCGGGGCGCGCGCGACCGAGTATCGCTTCGCCCTGTATGAAGAGCAGTGGCGGGCGAAGATCGAGCGCGTCGGCACGCTCAACTTCCCGGCCGATGCGCGCGGAAAGCTCTACGGGAGCCTGCGCCTGACGGTCACGCTGCGTCCCGACGGCTCGGTCGAATCGGTCGAGTTGGATCGCTCCTCGGGCCTCAAGGCGCTCGACGAGGCGGCGTTCCGCATCGTGCGGCTCGCCGCCCCCTTCGCGCCGTTCCCGCCCGACGTCGCCCGGGACACCGATCTCCTGGTCATCACCCGCACCTGGTTCTTCGCCCAGGGCGACCGCCTCTGGACTGGCGAGTGAGCGGATTGGCTCGCGCTGCAGCCGAGCGCTACGCCGTGATCGGCAACCCGGTCGCGCACTCGAAGTCGCCCTGGATCCATGCCCGCTTCGCCGAGCTCACCGGCCAGGCGATCGAGTACGGGCGCATCGAGGCGCCGCGCGACGGTTTCGTGCGCGCGGTGGAAGCGTTTCGGGCTGCGGGCGGCCGGGGGGCGAACGTCACTGTGCCGTTCAAGGAGGAGGCGTACCGTTACTGCGGCGAGGCGAGCGCGCGCGCGCACCTCGCGCAGGCGGTCAATACGCTCGTCTTCGAGGCCGGCCGCGTGCGCGGGGACAACACCGACGGCGTGGGACTCGTGCGCGACCTCGAGGGGAACCTCGGCCTGCGGTTGGCGGGGCTGCGCGTGCTCGTCGCGGGCGCGGGTGGGGCGACCGCGGGCGTGCTCGGCCCGCTGCTCGAGGCCGGGGTGCGGCATATCGTGGTCGCAAACCGAACCGTCGCGCGCGCCGAGGCGCTCGCCGCGCGTTTCGGACCCGAGCGCGTGCGCGCGAGCGGCTACGCGGCACTTGCAGGCGAGCGCTTCGATCTGGTGCTCGACGCCACCTCGGCGGGCCTTGCGGGCGAGGCGCCGCCACTTGCACCGGGGCTGCTGCGACCCGGCGTGTTCGCGTACGCGATGGTCTACGGCCGGGACACGCCCTTCTTGGCCGCGGCGCGGGCGGCGGGGGCACGCACCGCCGACGGCCTGGGCATGCTCGTCGAGCAGGCGGCCGAGGCGTTCCTGATCTGGCGCGGCGTGCGCCCACCCACGCGCCCCGTGCTCGAGGCCCTGCGCGCAGGCGCCGCCTGAGCGGTGCTCGGTCGGCTCGCGCGCACGGCGGCGATCGCGGCGGGGCTCGCCGTCGCCGCGCTCGCTGTCCTCCAGTTCTGGTATTTCGCGCACGTGCTGTACTACGCGCACGCGAACCCGGCCAGCAGCGCGTTCATGGAACGGCGCCTCGCGCAGTTGCGCGCACGCGACGCGCGCGCCGCGCTCGCGCATCGCTGGGTGCCCTACGAGCGAATTTCGCTTCACCTCAAGCGGGCCGTGATCGCCGCCGAGGACGCGAGGTTCATGACCCATGAGGGCTTCGATTGGGAAGCGATCGAAAGGGCGCTCGAGCGCAACCGGCTGCGCGGTCGCACCGTCGCCGGTGCCTCCACCGTCTCGCAGCAGTTGGCGAAGAACCTTTTCCTGTCGCCGGAGCGGAGCTTCTTGCGCAAGGCGCAGGAAGCGGCGATCACGGCGATGATCGAGGCGGTGATGTCCAAGCGCCGCATCCTGGAGCTCTACCTCAACCTGGCCGAATGGGGCGATGGCGTCTTCGGCGCCGAGGCGGCGGCGCGCCACCACTTCGGCGTGACGGCGGCCGAGCTCGCACCGGCGCAGGCCGCGTGGCTGGCGGCGATCCTGCCCGCGCCGCGGCGCTACCGGCCGGGTGGGACGACGCCGTATCTCGAGGGGCGCGTGCGCGCCATCCTCGCGCGCATGCCGGCGGCACGTATCCCGTGAGAGCCTCCGTCGGTCCGCGGCCGCACGCCGCCCGATGCGCTTAGACTTCGGCCTATGAAGGCGACCGAGCTTCCGACCCGGCTCGAAGTCGAGGGCTTCGAGGAGAACCTGCACTCGGTGCAGGAGCTCTTTGCGCGCCTGCGCCCGCGCGCGGGCGAAGCGGTCGATCCGGCTGCGCGCGAGACGCTCCTTGCGACGCTGCGGGCGCGGCTCGAGAGCCTGCACCCGGCCGACGTCGCCGCGATCCTCGAGGCGCTGCCGCCGGAGGAGCGCTTGGTCGCCTGGGACCTCGTGCGCGCCGAGCGCGAAGGCGAGATCTTGCTCGAGGTCTCGGACGCGGTGCGCGAGTCGCTCATCGCGGCCATGGAGCCGAAGGAGCTCGTCGCCGCGGCCGAAACCCTCGAAGCCGACGAGATCGCCGACCTCGCCGCGGACTTGCCTGACGAGGTCATGCAGGACGTCATCCGCGCGCTGCCGCCGGAGGAGCGCGAACAGCTGCGCGCGGCGCTTTCCTATCCGGAGGGCACGGTCGGAGCGCTCATGGACTTCGACCAAATCGCGGTGCGGCCGGACGTGACCCTCGAGGCGGTCACGCGCTATCTGCGCCGACTGGACGAGCTGCCCAGCCACACCGACCAGCTCTATGTTGTTGACCGCGAGCAGCGGCTGCGCGGCGTGCTGCCGCTCGGCCGGTTGATCGTCTCGGACCTCGACCGCGAGGTCGCCGAAGTGATGGTGGTCGAGACGGTGAAATTGCACCCGGAGGACAAGGCCGAGGCCGCGGCGCAGGCCTTCGAGCGATACAACCTCGTATCGGCGCCGGTGATCGACCACTTCGGTCGGCTGGTCGGCCGCCTCACGGTCGAGGCGGTGGTCGACCATCTGCGCCAAAAGAGCGACCAGGCGCAGCTCTCGGAGGCGGGCTTGCGCGAGGAGGAAGACATTTTCGCCACCGTCTGGGAGCGCTTCCGCAACCGCTGGACGTGGCTGGCGATCAACCTGGTCACGGCCTTTGTCGCCTCGCGCGTGGTCGGCGTGTTCGAAGGCTCGATCGCAAAACTGGCGGCGCTCGCGGCACTCATGCCCATCATCGCGGGAATCGGCGGCAACTCCGGAAACCAGACGATCACCATGATCGTGCGCGCGCTCGCGCTCGGCCAGATCCAGGCCGGCACCTGGCGCCGGCTGGTCAAGTACGAGTTGGGCGTCGCGACGCTCAACGGTGCGCTCTGGGGCGGCCTGCTCGGCGGCGTCACCGCTTATCTCTACGCCAACCTGGCGCTCGGCGCCGTGATGGCGCTCGCCATGCTGCTGACGCTGCTGCTTGCCGCGGCGATGGGGGTGGCGATTCCCTACGTGCGCGCGCGGCTGGGCCGCGATCCCGCCACCGGCAGTAGCGTCCTCATTACCGCGTGCACCGACTCGGGCGGTTTTTTCATCTTCCTCGGGCTGGCGACGGTCTTCCTGCTATAGCGCCCGGAACGCCGCGCGGGCGGCGGCGAAGGTGGCGGCAAGCTCTGGCTCGCCGTGCGCGGCCGAGACGAACCCGGCCTCGTAGGCCGAGGGGGCGAGGTACACGCCGCGCGCGAGCATGGCGTGGAAGAAAAGGTTGAAACGCGCGCGGTCGCATGCCAGGACCTCGGCGTAGGAACGCGGCGGTTCGGCGCGGAAGTAGAGTCCGAACATGCTGCCCGCCGCCTGCGCACTGAAGGCCACCCCCGCCGCTTTGGCCTCGGCGACGAGCCCGTCGACGAGTTCCCGCGTCGTCGCCGCAACGCGCTCCTGGAAATCCGGCCGGGCGGCGAGGCGCACGGTGGCGAGCCCCGCGGCGACGGCGATCGGGTTGCCCGATAGCGTACCCGCCTGGTACACGGGACCGAGCGGCGCGAGTTGCTCCATAACCGCGCGCGCGCCGCCCACCGCGCCCACGGGCAGGCCGCCGCCGATCACCTTGCCGAGCGTGGTCAGGTCGGGGCGGATGCCGTAGCGCGCCTGGGCGCCGCCCGTCGCGACGCGAAAGCCGGTCATCACTTCGTCAAAGACGAGGAGTGCGCCCGATGCCGTGCACGCCTCGCGCAGCGCCTCGAGGAAGCCCGGCTCGGGCAGCACGAGATTCATGTTGCCGGCGACCGGTTCGACGATCGCGCAGGCGATTTCGCTGCCGCGCTCGCGAAAAAGCGCGCGCACCGCCTGCGCATCGTTGTACGGGAGCACGATCGTGCGCGCCGCGAGCTCCGGCGGCACGCCCGCCGAGGAGGGCTGTCCGAAGGTGAGCGCACCGGAGCCGGCCTTGACGAGCAGGCTGTCGGCATGGCCGTGGTAGCAGCCCTCGAACTTGACGATCGCGCTGCGGCCGGTCGCCCCGCGCGCAAGCCGCAGCGCGGTCATCGTCGCTTCGGTGCCCGAGGAGACGAGGCGCACGAGCTCCATCGAGGGGTAGTGGCGGCGGATCTCTTCGGCCAGCTCCACCTCCGCTTCGGTCGGCGCGCCGAAGGAGAGCGCGCGCGCCGCCGCCGCCTGCACTGCCTCGACCACCGCCGGGTGCGTATGGCCGAGCACCATCGGACCCCACGAGCCGACGTAATCGACGTAGCGCCGCCCGTCGGCGTCGTAGAGGTAGGCGCCCGCGGCGCGCTCGAAGAAAACGGGCGTTCCGCCCACCGCGCCGAAGGCGCGCACGGGCGAGTTGACGCCGGCCGGGATGCTCCGACAGGCGCGTTCGTAGAGACGCTCGCTTCGATTCATGCCATCGCTCCGGGGAGAAAGAGGCGTGCGAACGCGCGCGCCCGGCTGCGCACCTCGGGCGCGTCGAAAAGCGCCGAGATCACCGCGAGCGCGTCGGCGCCCGCAGCGAGCACGGCCGGTGCGTTTTCGAGCGTGATGCCGCCAATGGCCACGAGCGGCCGGCCGAGCGCGCGCGCCTCGGCAAAGAGCTTGAGGGGCGCGCGCACGTGGCCGGGCTTGGTCGGCGAGGCATAGACGCTGCCGAAGGCGAGATAGTCGGCGCCGGCAGCGACCGCGGCGCGCGCGGCGGTAAGCGAGTCGTAGCACGAGGCCCCCAGCAGCCGCTGCGGCCCGAGCCGCGCGCGCGCGACGGCAAGCGCGCCGTCGTCGCGCCCGAGGTGAACCCCATCGGCATCGAGTAGGAGAGCGAGTTCGACGTCGTCGTTGACGATGCAAAGCGCCCCGTAGCGGCGCGCCACTTCCCGCAACCGAGTCCCCGTGGCGAGCCGCTCGGCGGCGCTTGCCGCTTTGGCCCGGTACTGCAGGATCGCAGCGCCACCGGCAAGCGCCTCCTCGGCGAGCGCGACGAGGTCTTCCCCCGCCGCGCCCTCGGGCGTGATCGCGTATAGGCCTCGGATGCGGTGCGCGTTCACGCCGGCGCCTCGGCCGAGCGCCACGGCAGCCGCTGCCCCGCGCCTGCGGCGAAGGCGCGCTCAAGGGCGCGCTGCGTGAAACGGCTTGCGGCCGCGATCGCCTCGACAAGGGGCGCTCCGCGCGCAAGTCTCGCTGTGATCGCCGCGGCCAGCGTGCAGCCCGAGCCGTGGTATTCGCCCGGCAGGCGGCGGTGGCGCTCGGCGTGCAGCACGCCCGCCGCACCGTAGAGCACGTCCACGACGTCGGCACCCGGCTCGTGCGCACCGGTAACGAACACCGCCCCGGCGCCGGCCTCGAGGAGCACCTGCGCGCAGTCCTCGAGCCGCGCGCCGGCGCTGGCGCCCGCAAGCGCGCGCGCCTCCAACGCATTGGGTGTCACCACCGTCGCCCGCGGCACAAGGAGCGTCCGTATGGCCTCGCGCGCGCGCTCATCCGCGAGCCGATCGCCTCGGCCCGACGCGAGCACCGGATCGAGCACCAGCGGCACCGCGGGCAAACGCTGCAGCGCCTCGGCGATCGCCGCTGCGTTCTCGGCGCTGCCCACGACTCCGATTTTCACCGCCGCGACCGCCAGATCGTCGAGCAACACCTCCGCCTGCCGCCCCACCCAGTGGGCTGGCACCGGCTCGAAGTCGGAGACTCCATGCGTGTCCTGCGCTGTGAGCCCCGTCAGTACCGTGAGGGGATGGCAGCCGAGGGCCGAGAGGGTGAGCGCGTCGGCCTGCGCTCCGGCGCCGCAGGTGGGGTCGGAGGCGGCGAACACGAGCACGAGCGGCGGAGGGATCATGCCCAGGGCGGGGTGGCAGCGGGCGCGGATGCGCTAAGATGCTGAGTCGATTCTAGCGCCCCAGGATGCACGATGGCAGGAGACACGCAGGTCCGGTACCGGACGTGGATGTGCCTAATCTGCGGATTCGTCTATGACGAGGAGAAGGGTTTGCCGGAGGAGGGTATCCCTCCGGGCACGCGCTGGGAGGACGTGCCGGTCAACTGGACCTGCCCGGAGTGCGGTGCGCGCAAGGAAGACTTCGACATGGTCGAGCTCTGAGGGGGACGGCGGGCGCTGCACGGCCGCGCAAACGGTTCTACAATCGAAACCGCATGGCCAGGATCAACCTGACGCACCACTTCCTGATCGCCATGCCGGCGATGACCGACCCCTATTTCGCCCGCACGCTGACCTACATCTGCGAGCATGGCGAGCAGGGCGCGCTCGGCCTCGTCGTCAACCGGCCGATCGACATGACGCTCGGTGCGCTTTTCGAGCGCCTGTCGCTCAAGCTCGAGGACCGGGAAGTCGCCGACGCGCCCGTGTACTTCGGTGGCCCGGTGCAGACCGACCGAGGCTTTGTGCTGCACTCGCCCCCCGGCGACTGGCACTCGACGCTGCGGGTCAAGGATGTGATGGCCCTTACCACCTCGCGCGACATCCTCGAGGCGGTCGGTCGCGGCGAGGGACCGAAGCGGCTGCTCGTGTCGCTCGGTTACGCCGGTTGGTCGCCGGGACAGCTCGAATACGAGATCGCTCAGAACGCGTGGCTGACGGTCGAAGCGCGAGACTCGATCGTTTTCGACCTGCCGGCCGAGGAACGTTTGGCTGCGGCGATGGAGCTGCTCGGACTGGATTACGCGCGGCTCGCGGACGTCGCTGGGCATGCCTGAGCGGACCGCCGGGACGGTCCTCGCATTCGACTACGGCATTGGCAGGATCGGCGTGGCGGTGGGCGAAGAGGCGACCGGCCTCGCGCACCCGCTCGGCGGCATCGACGCGCGCGGCAAGGCGCGTTTCGCGGCGATCGCGCGCCTCGTCGCCGAGTGGCGGCCTGCGCTCGTGCTCGTCGGCCGACCGCTCTCGCCGGAGGGGGCGGCGCACGAGCTGACGCGCCGCGCCGAGCGCTTCGCGCGCCAGCTCGCCGGCCGCTTCGCGTTGCCGGTGGCCCTGGTCGACGAACGCTGGACCACCGCGGAGGCGCATGCGCGCCTGGCGGGCCGGCGCGCGCCGCGCTTGGCCGCCGACGCGGTCGCCGCGCAACTTCTCATCGAGCAGTACTTCGGTGAGCGCGCCGCTGCCTGAGGCCGAGACGCTGGTCGAGCGGCTCGTGGCGGAACTGCGCCCGGCGCTGCGGCTCGACACCGCGATGGTGGGCATCCACACCGGCGGGGCGTGGCTCGCCGAGCGGCTGCACGCGGCGCTTGGCCTGGCCACGCCCCTCGGTGTCGTCGATGTCGCGTTTTACCGCGACGACTACAGCGGCCGTGGCCTCAAGCGCGATCCGAAGCGCACCCGCATTCCCTTCGACGTCGGCGGCCGAGAACTGCTGCTCGTCGACGACGTGCTCTATACCGGCCGGACCGTGCGCGCGGCGATCAACGAGATTTTCGACTGGGGACGGCCGCGCTCGATCGCGCTCGTCGTGCTCGCCGACCGGGGTGGCCGCCAGCTGCCGATCTGCGCGCAGTACGTCGGCGCGCGCATCGAGCTACCCGAGAGTGTGCGGCTGCGGCTGCGCCGCGACCCCGCCGGCCGGCTGCGCTTCGAGTCCGAGCAACGTGGCGGCTGAGTTGCAGCTCGACGCCGAGGGACGGCTGCGGCACCTGCTCTCGATCGAGGGACTGCCGCGCGAGACGATCGAGCGCATCCTCGACACCGCCGACTCCTTCGTCGGCGTGACCGAGCGCGACATCAAAAAAGTGCCCCTGCTGCGCGGAAAAAGCGTGTTCAACCTCTTCTTCGAGCCGTCCACCCGCACGCGCACGACCTTCGAGATCGCGGCCAAGCGGCTCTCGGCCGACGTCATCAACCTGAATGTCGCCACCTCGTCGCAGTCGAAGGGCGAGTCGCTGCGCGACACGATCGCCAACCTCTCGGCCATGCAGGCCGACATTTTCGTCGTGCGGCACGCCTCCTCGGGAGCGCCGTACTTGATTGCGCGCCACGTCAAGTCGCACGTGCATGTCATCAACGCCGGCGACGGCCGGCACGCGCACCCGACGCAGGGGCTGCTCGACCTGTATACGATCCGCCACTACAAGCGCGACTTCAGCCGGCTGTCGGTCGCGATCGTGGGCGACATCCTGCACTCGCGCGTGGCGCGTTCCCTCATCCATGGCCTGCGTGCGCTCGGTACGCCCGATGTGCGCGTGGTCGCGCCGCGCACGTTGCTGCCCGCGGCGGTCGCGGCGCTCGGCGTGAGCGTGCACCACGACATGCGCAGCGGCGTGCGCGACGCCGACGTGATCGTCATGCTGCGCTTGCAGAGCGAACGCATGACGGGCGCCCTGGTGCCGAGCGCGCAGGAGTTCTTCATGACCTACGGCTTGACAGGCGAGAAATTGGCCGTCGCCAAGCCCGACGCCATCGTCATGCACCCCGGGCCGATGAACCGCGGCGTCGAGATCGATTCCTCGGTCGCCGACGGCCCCCAGTCGGTGATCCTGCCGCAGGTCACCTTTGGCATCGCCGTGCGCATGGCGGTGATGGCCATGATCGCCGGCTCGCCATGAGGATCCTGTTCCGCGGCGCGCGCATCGTCGATCCAGCCACCGGCCGCGACGGCCTCGGCGATCTGCTCCTCGCCGAGGGCCGCATCGCCGAGGCGGGCACCGCCGACCGCGTCATCGAGGCGCGCGGGCTGGTGCTCGCGCCGGGCCTCGTCGATCTGTCGGTGCGGCTGCGCGAGCCCGGCGGCGAGTACCGCGCGACGCTGCAATCGGAGCTGGAGGCGGCTGCCGCGGGCGGCGTGACGAGTCTCGCCTGTCCGCCGGACACCGACCCTCCGCTCGACGAGCCTGGCCTCGTCGAGATGCTGCGCCGGCGGGCGCAGGCGCTCGCCGGCGCAAACGTGCTTCCGCTCGGAGCGCTCACCGTGGGTCTTGCCGGCGAGCGGCTGACCGAGATGGCCGAGCTTGCCGCCGCCGGCTGTGTGGCCTTTTCTCAGGCAGAGCGGCCGCTTGCCGACACGCAGCTTTTGTGGCGCGCGCTCGAATACGCCGGCACTTTCGGCTACGCGGTGTGGCTGCGTCCCGAGGACCCCTGGCTCGCCCGGGGCGCCGTTGCCCACGACGGGGCGGTCGCCGCCCGCCTCGGTCTGCCGGGCGTACCCGCGTTCGCCGAGACGATCGCGCTTGCGGCGATCCTCGAACTGGTGCGCGCCACGCGCACGCGGGTGCACCTGTGCCGGCTGTCGACCGCGGCGGCCGTCGACATGGTGCGGGCAGCCCGCCGCGAGGGGCTTCCGATCAGCTGCGACGTCACCGTGCAGCATCTTCACCTGTGCGACGAGGACATCGGCGACTTCGACTCGCATCTGCGGCTGGTCCCGCCGGTGCGCTCGCGCGCAGACCACGACGCGCTCGGCCGGGGGCTCGCCGCGGGCACCATCGACGCGCTTTGTTCGGACCATGCCCCGGTGGACGAGGACGCCAAACAGGTGCCCTTCGGCGAGGCGGAGCCGGGCGCGAGCGCCGTCGAACTGTTGCTGCCGCTTGCGCTGGCTTGGGGCGAGGCCCAGGGCCTTTCGCTCGCGCAGACGCTTTCGCGTGTGACCACCGGCCCGGCGCGCGTGCTCGGGCTGGCCGCGGGACGCATCGCGGCCGGTGCGCCGGCCGACCTCGTGTTGTTCGATCCGCAGGCGCGCCTGCGCGTCGCTGCCGAACGGCTGCGCAGTCAGGGCAAGAACACGCCCTTTCTCGGGGCGGAGTTGCCTGGCCGCGTGCATCTGACGCTGGTCGGCGGCCGCATCGTGTACGAGACGGCGTGAGGGCGCGCGCCGTTGCTTTTGCGCTCGTCCTTGGCGGTTGCGGCGCGCTGCCGCGGCACGAAGCGCCGCCGCCGGCCGGGCCGCCGCCCACCGAACGCCGCCCCGGCGCTTACTACCTCGACGACGGGCCGCACGAGCGCGTGCCGGTGGAACTGGCGGCGGTACCCGACGCTGTGCCGCGCCGCGAGCCGCTCCACCGCCACGCCAACCGTCCGTACGTCGTCATGGGACGTCTCTACGTGCCGATGGCCGAGCTTAGGCCGTGGCGCGAGCAGGGCGTCGCGAGCTGGTACGGCCGGCGCTATCACGGCCAGCGCACCTCGAGCGGCGAGCCCTACGACATGTACGCCATGACGGCGGCGCACCCGACGCTTCCGATACCGAGTTACGCGCGCGTCACGAACCTCGCCAACGGCCGCAGCGTCGTGGTGCGGGTCAACGACCGCGGACCCTTCCTCGGCGGCCGTGCCATCGACCTGTCCTTCGTCGCGGCTTGGAAGCTCGGTTTTGTGGAGGCGGGCACCGCGCCCGTGTTGATCGAGGCGCTCGTCGCCGAGGCAGCCGGAACTGGCCCCCTTGCCGCCGCGGCGGCCGTGGCGACGACCGAGGCTACCCCGCCCAGCGGAGCCGAGACGGTACGCGGGCCGGGCGGCGTGTACCTGCAGCTCGGCGCTTTTTCCGCGGCCGAAAACGCCGAGAGCTTCCGCGCGCGCCTGGCGCTCGAGCTCTCCTGGCTCGATGCGCAGCTCGCGGTCGTCGCCGGTGACGGCCTGCATCGCGTGCAGGCAGGCCCCTTCGCCGACGCGGCGGAGGCGCGCGCGGCAAGCGAGCGCATCCGCGTCGAGCTGGGCATTAGGCCGATCGTGCGCTAGCTCTCGCCCTATACTTTCTCGCTTTTTCTGTGCGGCCTTACCTCGTATCGCCGATCCTTGCCGCCTTCGTGCTCGCGGCGGCTTCGGTGGCGGCGTCGGCGCAGCCGGCGCCGGCGCTTGCTGCGCGCGCCTGGTTGCTTGCCGACGTGACGAGCGAGCAGATCCTTGCCGAGGAAAACGCTGACGAGCGCGCCGAGCCGGCCTCGCTCTCCAAGCTCATGACCGCGTATCTCGTCTTCCGCGCACTTGCCGAGCGCCGCCTTGCGCGCGAGCAGACCGTGACGGTGTCCGAGCGTGCCTGGCGTGCGCCGGGTTCGCGCATGTTCCTCGAGCCGCGTAGAGCAGTGACCGTGGGCGAGCTGCTGCGCGGCATGATCGTGCAGTCGGGCAACGACGCCTCGATCGCGCTTGCCGAGGCGGTCGCGGGAAGCGAGGAGGCGTTCGTCGCGGAAATGAACCGTGAGGCCGCCCGTCTGGGAATGAAGCAGTCGCGCTTTGCCAATGCGACCGGGCTGCCGGACCCGCGCCATTACTCGACCGCGCGCGACCTGTACCGGCTGGCGGCTGCGCTCATCCGCGATTTTCCGCGCGCGTATGGCGAGCATTACGCCGAGCGCGAGTACACCTACAACGGCATTACACAGCGCAACCGTAACCGTTTGCTGTGGCTCGACCCGAGCGTCGACGGCGTCAAAACCGGCTACACCGAAGCGGCGGGCTGGTGTCTGATTTCCTCGGCGCGGCGCGGCGAGCGCCGCTTGCTCGCGGTGGTGCTCGGGGCGAGCTCCGAGACGGGCCGCGCGCAGGAGTCGCTACGACTTCTGGCCTGGGGCTTCCAGGCCTTCGAGGCGGTACGCCTGTACCGGGCGGGCGAGGCGGTGCGCGAGGTCGAAGTGTGGAAGGGCGAGCGGCGCGCCGTTCCGGTCGGCCTGCGCGACGACCTCGTCGTCGCCGTGCCCAAGGGCCTGAGCGGGCGCGTGCACGCGGAACTGGTGACGCAGCCACCACTTCTTGCTCCGGTCGCGCGCGGCGCGCAGGTCGGCCTCGTGCGCGTCAGCGTGGACGGGAAACCGTATGGCGAGCGGCCGGCGGTCGCGCTCGAGGCGGTCGGGCCCGCGGGTCTGCTCGGCCGCTTGTGGGATACACTGCGGATGTGGCTCAGTCCGCCGCGAGCTCGACCGTCTACCTGAACGGCCGCTTCCTGCCGCTCGAGGCCGCGCAGGTGCCGGTGCTCGACCGCGGCTTCATCTTCGGCGACGGCGTCTACGAACTGGTGCCGGTGTATTCGCGCGTGCCGTTCCGGCTGGACGAGCACCTCGCGCGCCTCGAGCGCAGCCTGACGGAGACGCGCATCCGCAACCCGTACCGGCGCGAGCGCTGGCGCGAGCTCGTCGCGGAGATCATCGCGCGTCAGCCTTTCGACGATCAGGCCGTGTACTTCCAGGTGACGCGCGGTGTCGCGCGGCGCGATCACGCTTTTCCCGCGGGTGTGGAGCCGACCGTGTTCATGATGTCGAATCCGCTCGTGACGCCTTCGCCCGAGCTCGTCGCGCGCGGCGCCGATGCCGTGAGCGCGCCCGACTGGCGTTGGCTGCGCTGTGACATCAAGACCATCTCGCTCATCGGCAACTGCTTGCTGCGCCAGCTCTCGGCCGACGTCGGCGCGGTCGAGACGATCCTTTTCCGAGACGGCCGGCTCACCGAAGCGTCGGCCTCCAACGTGTTCGTCGTGCGCGCCGGCACCGTGCTCTGTCCGCCGAAATCGACCCTCATCCTGCCCGGCATCACCTACGACGTCGTGCTGGAGCTGGCGCGCAGCGCCGGCCTGCCGGTCGAGGTGCGCGAAGTGAGCGAGGCCGAGGTGCGCAGCGCCGAGGAACTGTGGGTGACCTCTTCCTCCAAGGAAGTGCTGGCGATCGTACGGCTGGACGGCCGGCCGATCGGCGAAGGCCGGCCGGGGCCCGTCTTCCGCCGCATGTACGCCCTCTATCAGGACTTCAAACGCGACGTCATGCGCGCCGGCCGGTCCGCCGCGGGCTGCGCCGGCGTGGCCTAAAGGAGACGCGCGGTGGCGGGCGCCTTGCCCGTGGACGGCGCGCATTCGTACCCTTGCGAATTCCCGCTCAAGGTGCTCGGGCGGCGCGAGGCCGGATTCGCGCAGTCGGTCGTCGAGATCGTGCGCCGCCATGCGCCCGACTTCGATCCGGCCACGGTTGCCATGCGCCCCAGTCGGCAAGGCACCTACCTTGCGCTCACATGCCTTGTGCGCACCCCCTCGCGCGCGCAGCTTGAGGCGCTCTACCGCGAGCTGTGCGACCATCCGACGGTGGTGCTCGTCCTCTGATGCGCGCGGCGCCCGTCCCGCTCCTCGTACGCCGCCTCGGCCGAGTCGCCTACGAGACGGCGCTCGCCGAGATGCGCGCGTTTACGCAGGCGCGTGCACTCGACACCGCCGACGAGCTCTGGCTGCTCGAGCATCCACCGGTGTACACGCGCGGCAACTCGGCGCGCGCCGAGCACGGCCCGCGCGCAGCCAACGCCGTGCCGGTGGTCACCACCGACCGCGGCGGCGGGATCGCTTACCACGGCCCTGGGCAGGCGATCGTCTATACGCTCGTCGACCTCGGGCGCCGTGGGCTCGGCGTGCGGCGTCTCGTCGCGATGCTGGAAGACGCGGCGATCGCGCTTCTTGCCCGCCACGGCGTCGCGGCGGCGCGCCGGCCGGGCGCCCCCGGCGTCTACGTCGCTGGCGCCAAAATCGCCTTTCTCGGCCTGCGCGTCTCGCGCGGCCGGGTCTACCATGGCCTTGCCTTCAACGTCGATCTGGACCTCGTCCCCTACGCGGCGATCGATCCGTGCGGGCAGGCGGGTCTTGCGGTCACCCACGCGCGCGCGCTCGGCCTCGCCCTCGAGATGCAGGAGGCTCAGGAGGCGCTCGCCGAGGCTCTCGCGCGCAGTCTGGCCGATGGCTGAGCCGGGTGCCAAACTCCGCGGTGCGGCAAAGACCGCGCCCGCGCGCGCGCGTGGCCGCCTGCCGGCGGTGGCAGCGCCGCTTGCCAAGCCGCCGTGGATCCGCGTGCGGCTCGCGGGCGCCGATTCGCGCTTCGGCGAGGTCAAGCGGCTGCTGCGCGAAGCGCGCCTCCACAGCGTGTGCGAGGAGGCGTCCTGCCCGAACATCGGCGAGTGCTTCGGCCGGGGGACCGCCACGTTCATGATTCTCGGCGATGTCTGCACCCGCCGCTGTCCTTTCTGCGACGTCGCGCACGGGCGGCCGCGGCCGCCCGACCCGGAGGAACCGGCGCACCTCGCCGAGACGGTGGCGCGCCTCGCGCTCCGCCACGTGGTGATCACGAGCGTCGATCGTGACGACCTGCCCGATGGCGGGGCGTCACACTTCGCGGCGTGCGTGCGCGCGCTGCGGCGGCGCGTGCCGGGCGCGCGCATAGAAGTGCTCGTTCCGGATTTTCGCGGCCGGCGCGAACGGGCGCTCGCGCCGCTCGTCGCCGACCCGCCCGACGTGTTCAACCACAACCTCGAGACCGTCCCGCGCCTCTACCCGGTTGCCCGGCCGGGCGCCGACTACCGCGACTCGCTCGCGCTGCTGGCCGAGTTCAAGGCGCGCGTCCCTGCGGTTCCGACCAAGTCCGGCCTGATGGTCGGGCTTGGCGAGACCGACGAGGAGATTGTCGCGGTGCTGCGGGACCTGCGCGCGCACGCCGTCGAGCGGGTGACGATCGGCCAGTATCTCGCGCCCTCGGCGCACCATCTGCCGGTTGCGCGCTACGTCGAACCGGACACTTTTGCGCGCTACGCGCGCGCGGCGCGCGCGCTCGGCTTCCAGCACGCGGCGGTCGGGCCGCTCGTGCGCTCTTCATACCACGCCGAGCGTCAGGCCGAGGAAGCGGCCTGCGACGCCTGAAGGCGCAGCGCCCGCCGCACGGCCTCCCCGCCGCCCACGCCTTCGCCGCGCCGCCGCGTCAGTGCGCCTCGTCCCAGTTCGCACCGGCGCCGACCTCGACGACGAGCGGCACCTCGAGCGCAGCGACGCCCTGCATGAGTTCGCGCACGCCCTCGCGGACGAGCGCGAGCTCGCACTCGGGCACCTCGAGCACCAGCTCGTCGTGCACCTGCAGCACGAGCTTCGCCCGCAGCGCTTCGCGCTCGAGCCAGCGCGCGACCGCGATCATCGCGAGCTTGACCAGATCGGCGGCGCTGCCTTGCATGGGCGCGTTGATCGCCGCGCGCTCGGCCGCTTGCCGGCGCATCGGCGAGCCCGAGCGGATCTCGGGCAGCCACAGGCGCCGGCCGAACACCGTCTCAACGTAACCCTGAGTGCGTGCCCGCTCGCGCGTCTCTTCCATGTAGCGGCGCACGCCGGGATAGCGCGCGAAGTACGAGTCGATGTACGCCTGCGCGACCGCGCGCTCGACGCCGAGCGCGCGCGCCAGGCCGAACGAGGACATGCCGTAGATCAGCCCGAAGTTGATCGCTTTGGCCGCGCGCCGCTCGTTCTCGCTCACCCGGTCGAGCGGCACGCCGAACACCTCGGCCGCGGTGGCGCGGTGCACGTCGTGGCCGCGCGCAAAGGCCTGGCGCAGCCCCGCGTCACCCGACAGGTGCGCCATGATGCGCAGCTCGATCTGCGAGTAATCGGCGGAGACGAGCACCCACCCGGGCGGCGCAACGAACGCGGCGCGGATGCGCCGCCCCTGCGGCGTGCGCGCCGGGATGTTCTGCAGGTTCGGGTCGTTCGAGGCGAGCCGCCCGGTCACCGCGGTCGTCTGCGAGTACGTCGTGTGCACGCGCCCGGTCTCGGGATCGATCATGCGCGGCAGCTTCTCGGTGTAGGTGGAGCGCAGTTTCGCGAGCGCGCGGTATTCGAGCAGCAGCTTCGGCAGGGGGTGGTCGAGCGCGAGTTCCTCGAGCGCCTCTTCGTCGGTGGAGGGCTGGCCGGAGGCGGTGCGCCGCTTGACGGGCAGCCCCATGCGCTCGAAAAGGATCTCCTGCACCTGCCGGGGCGAGTTGAGGTTGAAGGCGCAACCGGCGGCGGCATAGGCGCGTTGCTCGATATCCAGCATCTGCTCGGCGAGCTCGCGGCTCTGCGCCGCCAGTTGCGGTGCGTCCACGCGCACACCGTGCCGTTCCATCGCAAAGAGCACCGGCACGAGCGACATCTCGATGCGCTCGTAGATGAACGTGAGCTTCGCATCGCCGGCGATGCGCGGGTGCATCGCCTCGTGCAGCGCAAGGGCGCAGTCGGCGTCTTCGGCCGCGTACGCGGTCGCGCGCTCCAGCGGCACGGCGGCGAACGGGATGCGCGCGGCACCTTTGCCGGTCACCTCGTCGTAGCGGATCGTGCGCCAGCCCAAGTGACGCTCGGCGAGCGAGTCGAGGTCGTGCCGTTCGTGCGCCTCGAGCACGTAGGATTCGAGCAGCGTGTCGTGCGCGATGCCGCGCAGGCGCACGCCGTGGTTGGCGAGCACGTGCGCGTCGAACTTGAGGTTCTGACCCACTTTGGCGTGGCGTTCGCTCTCGAGCCACGGCCGCAGCCGTTCGAGTGCGCGCGCAAGCGGCAGCTGCGCGGGCGCGCCCGCATAGTCGTGCGCGAGCGGCAGGTACCACGCCTCCTCGCCGCAAGCGAAGGAAAGACCGACGAGCCGCGCGCGCATCGGTTCCAGCCCTGTCGTCTCGGTGTCGAAGCCGGCGAGCGGAGCGGCCTGCAATTTGGCGATCACGTCCTCGAGCGCCGTCTCGTCGAGGAGCGTCGCGTAACGGCGCCGGCCCCCACCCGTCGGCGCCGGCGCACCGGCGCGCGCGCCTTCGAGTTCGCGCAGCCAGGAGCGGAAGCCGAAGCGCTCAAGGAGTTCGCGCAGGCGGGGACCGATGCGGCCGCTCGCCTGCGCGAGCGCCTCGAGCGTCACCGGCAGCGCGACGTCGCGCCGCACCGTCGCCAGCGCGCGCGCTTTGGGCAGCCATTCGAGCGCGCGCCGCAGGTTTTCGCCCGCCGCCCCGCCGATGCGCGTCGCGTTCGCGATCACGCCCTCGAGGGTCCCGTACTCGCGCAACCAGCGCGTCGCCGTCTTCGGCCCGACCTTGTCGACGCCGGGCAGGTTGTCGACCGCGTCGCCCACGAGCGCGAGCCAGTCCGGGATGCGGGCCGGCGGGAGCCCGAAGCGGGCGACGACTCCCTTTTCGTCGAGGCGCTCCCCGCTCATCGTGTTGACGACAATCAGGTGCTCGTCAACGAGCTGCGCGAGGTCCTTGTCCTGCGAGGACACGACGACGCTCCAGCCTCGGCGTTTGGCCTCCTCGGCCAGGGTCGCGATCACGTCGTCGGCCTCGACGCCGGGCACGCACAGGACCGGCCAGCCGAGTTCGGCGACGAGCTCGTGCAGCGGCTCGACCTGCGCCGCGAGCTCTGGCGGCATCGGCGGGCGCGTCGCTTTGTACTCAGGGTAGAGCGTGTCGCGGAAGGTCGGACCGGGGGCGTCGAACACGCACGCGCGTGCCTGCGCGGGACAGTCTGCCGCGAGCCGCCGCAGCATGTTCACGACGCCGTAGATCGCGCCCGTCGGCTCGCCGCGCGGGCTCTTCAGGTCCGGCAGCGCATGGAAGGCGCGATAAAGGTACGAAGAGCCATCGACGAGGAGCAGGGTCTTTTCGCAGGAGGGTCGGGACACGGGAAGGAGAGGTGCAAACGCGTCGGGCGCCGCTGGAGCGCACGAACCAGCCGAATTATCCATCTCGCGGCGGCGCGCGGCGCTGCGATCCGTTATCATGGCCCCGTGCAAAGGATCCTCGTCGCGAGCCTACTCGGGGCGGCGGCCCTGCTCGCTTGGGCCGAGCAGCCGCCGCGGCTGGAGCCCCTGCCGGAGGTCCCGCCCCCGCCTCCGGCGCTGCGCGATGCGGCACCGGAGGAGCCGCGCGTCGTGATCCGGGCCGGCGAGGGCGAGGTCGTCGAGGAGATCCGCGACGGCGGTCGCGTGATCGCGATCCGGGTCACGCCGCGCGACGGACCGCCTTACTTTCTCGTCGACACCACCGGCAGCGGCAACTGGATGCGCCGCGACTCGCTCGACGACGGCGTGCGCGTCCCGATGTGGATCCTGCGCACCTTCGATTGACTTGTCGGTCTACACCCCGGTCAGCCACGCCGAACTGGCCGCCTGGCTGAGCGGCTACGCGGTCGGTGCGCTCGTCGCGCTCGAGCCGGTGGCGGAGGGCATCGAGAACACCAATTACTTCGTCACGACCGAGGCCGGGCCGTATGTGCTTACCCTGTTTGAGCGGCTGCCGGCGAAGGACCTGCCTTTCTACCTCGGACTGATGGCGCATCTTGCGCGGCACGGCGTACCCTGTCCGGCCCCGGTCGCGGATCTCGCCGACCGCTACTTTTCCCTGCTTGCGGGCAAACCCGCGGCGCTCGTCACGCGGCTTCCTGGCCGCTCGGTCGCCGCGCCGACCGAGGCGCAATGCGCGGCCCTGGGTGCGCTGCTTGCGCGCATGCACCTTGCCGGCCGCAGCTACCGCGGCTACCTGGACAACCCGCGCGGGGCGCTGTGGCGGCGCGCCGCGGCCGAACGGCTGCGCGCAAGGCTCGATGCCGAGCGGCGCGCGCTGCTCGAGGCGGAACTCGCGTACCAGGAGGGGCAGCGCTTCGCCGAGCTGCCGCGCGGACCGGTGCACGCGGACCTGTTCCGCGACAATGCGCTCTTCGAGGGCGGCCGGCTGAGCGGTGTGCTCGACTTTTATTTCGCAGGGGTGGACGCCTTGCTCTTCGACCTCGCGGTGTGCGCGAACGACTGGTGCCTCGTCGATCCGCAGCGGGATCGGCGCATCGACCCGCTGCGCCTGGGCGCGATGGCGGGCGCCTACGCGCGCCTGCGCGCGTTCACCGAGAGCGAGCGCGCCGCTTGGCCTGCGATGTTGCGCGCGGCCGCGTTGCGCTTCTGGCTGTCGCGGCTCGAGGACCTCCACTACCCGCGCGCGGGCGCGCTCGTGCGCGTGCACGATCCCGAGCCGTTCCGTGCAATCCTCGCACTGCGCGCCGCGACGCCGGCGCCGCCGTTGCCATGAAGGCCGCGGTCCTCGGCTTCGCCGCGGGCACGCGGTGGCTCGCGCGCGGCTGGCGCCTGTTTCGCGTTGCGCCGCTCGCCTGGCTTGCGCTCGTCGTCGCCTATCTGTTCGCGATGCTGATCGTCAACCTCGTGCCCCTGGTCGGCCCGGTTGCCTCGCTCGTACTCATTCCCGGCCTGTCGGTCGGCTTCATGGCCGCGGCCCGGAGCTGCGAGCGCGGCCAGGCGCCGCAGCTGCCGCAGCTCTTCGAACCGCTGCGCGATCACCCGCGCGAGCTCCTCGCCCTCGGGGCAGGCTACGCGCTCGCGATCGCTGTCGTGCTCGCGGCAAGCGCGCTCGCCGACGGGGGAGCGCTCGCGCGCTGGCTGGTGACCGGCCGCAGTCCGCCGGCCGAGGTGCTCGGCACCGACGCCTTCCTTGCCGCCCTTGTCGCCGCAGGGGCGCTCTACGTGCCGGTGCTGATGCTCTGGTGGTACGCGCCGGTGCTCTGCGCTTGGCACCGCACGCCTCCGGCGCGCGCGCTTTTCTACAGCTTCTTTGCCTGTCTGCTCAACTGGCGCGCCTTCTTCGGTTACGGCGCCGCGCTCGCGCTGGTGACGATCGCCGTGCCATCGGCCGTGCTCACCGCGTTGGCCCTGGTCGCGGGCGAGGCAGGGCGTGCCCACATCGGTCCGCTCGTCTTTGGCGTCGTCATCCTCGTCATGCCGACGCTGCTCGCGAGTTTCTATGCAAGCTACCGCGACGTCTTCGGCGCTGCCGAGGCGGGCGCCGCATGAGCGTCTGGAGGACGAGCGCAGCCCCCGGTCGCACCCGCCGCGCCGCTCTGCGTCGCCGCGGTTCTCGGAGCTCCGGTACGGCCGGCGGCGACGAGTTGCGCAGAGGGCGAGCCCTCCTCGCGTTGGCCCGGCCGGAGGTCACCCCGCGGCGGCAGCCGCGCCAGGCGAAGGCGTTGCGGCCAGGCCTCGCCGCGCTGCGCACGGCAAACGAGGTGAAAATCCGCACGTTTTGCGCTTTCTGGGTGTAAGCGGTTGCGCGGTTTGTCACTGACACGATGGCGCCGGCCGACTATAGTGAGGTGGAGAAGGCGCGCGCTGCCCGGCGCCCACAGGCTTGCCCGGTTTTTCGCGCAGGCCAACCGGGGCGTCGAGCAAGCGCGGCACGAGAGCGAGCCCATGCGCACGATCGACACGCCGCAGCCCGATGAGCGCGCGGCGCCGGAGTTCACCGACGCGGACGGCGCGCGCGCGTGGCTCGAGATGTTGCCGCTTGCCAACGCGGCCGCTGCGCAGCGATCGCTCCTTGCCGCGCTCGCCGCGTTCGACCGTGCCGACGTCCCCCCCGCCGAGCGCTTCGCGGTGCTCGAGGCGCTGCGCGAAGCGGTGCACTACGTGCAGATCGAGCAGGCGAAGCGCTTCGCCCACCGCGCGCTGCCGATGACAGCGGCCGAACTCGCCGTATTCGACGCGACCGTCGCGCTCTGGGAGCTCATGCGGACAGGCTACCGGCGCTGCATCGCGGCGGCCGCAGGCGGCGAGGCCCCGCGCGCCGACCGGGCGGCGCTCCTCTGTCAGCGGCTGCTCGCTTGCGCTGGCCTGCGCATGTTCCACCACCACCGCGCTTACCGCCAGATCCCGCGCCGGGACTGGCGCGCGCTGCACGAGGGCTACGCGATCGCCGAGCGGCTGGGTGTCGCCGAAACCCCGGTCAAGGATTGGCTGAACCGCGACGTGCATGACACCTCGCCGCGCATCGCGTGGATGCGCGCGGTGCTCATGGCGCTCGCCAATCCGAACGAGCTTGCACCGCGGCAGCTCACCTTTACCGCGTACCTGCTCGAGCGCTGGGCTGGGAAGGTCGGCGTCTCGGCGGTACCGGGCGCCGACGAGGGCGGCGCACCGCTTGCCGTCGACCTCGCCGCCGACGCTCCTGCGCAGCGCAGACCGCTTGCCGGGGCGAGCGTGCGCTACCTCGACTTGACGCGGCTCGCCCGCAGCCTGCGCAGCGTCATCGGCCTGATGCGGCGGGGCGAATCGCCGGCGAAGCTCGGCCTCGGCGAAGATTGCGTGCAGCCCGCCTGCGAGCGCCTGCTCGCCTTCCTGTATGGGCAGTGGTGTCGGGGGCGCGAGCCGCGCGCGCTCGAGCGCCGGCCCGCAGCCACCTTCGCGCAGGTGAGCAACGACCTCGAGGCCATCTGGCACTACATGTCGGGTCGCGTGTTCCGCCAGCCGACCGAGGGGCGGGAGCTGACGCCGCTCGAGCGCGCAGAGCTTGCGACCTTCGGGCGGCTGAGCACGCGCGAGGAGGACGACTACAGCGACGCGCGCGGATTTTTACTCGAGCACTGGCAGATCATCGACGAAAGCGCAACAGGCCTAGGGCTGCGGCGTCCTGCCGAGGCACCTGGACGGCGCCACGCGCATGGCGAGCTGGTCGCCGTGCGGCCGGCCGACGCAAAGGCGTTCATGCTGGGGCAGCTGCGCTGGCTGATGCAGGACGAGGCCGGTGGGCTCGAGGCCGGCGTGCGTCTTATTCCCGGTTCGGTGGGTACCTGCGCGGTCCGGCCGACGGGCCTGAACGCCGGCGGGGCGCGTTTCGTGCCGGCGCTCACCCTCGGCCCGCTGCCCGAGGCGGCGACGGCACCGACCCTGATCCTCCCGGCGGGTCTGTACCGGCCGAAGCGGGTGATCGAATTTCGCGGGGAAAGCGGCACGCGCAGGCTGATGCTTCTAGAGCTCGTCGAACGGGGCAGCGACTACGAGCGCGTGACTTTCCGCAGCGCAGACTGAGGCAGGCGGCGTGGAGCGCAGCACCGATTTCGGTTTCGAGCGCGTGCCCGAGCACGAAAAAGCGGCTCGGGTGAGCGCGCTCTTCGATTCGGTCGCCCCGCGCTACGACCTCATGAACGACCTCATGTCGGGCGGACTGCACCGGATCTGGAAGCGCTTCGCGGTCGCGGCGGCGCGGCCGCGACCGGGCGAGCGGCTGCTCGACTTGGCCAGTGGAAGCGGCGACCTCGCACGCCTCGCCGCCCGGCGCGGCGCGGCGGTGTGGTTGTGCGATCGAAACGCCCGCATGCTCGCGCTCGGGCGCGACCGGCTGCTCGACGAAGGCCTGCTCCTTCCGGCCGTGCGGGCCGACGGCGAGCGGCTGCCCTTCGCGGAGGCGAGCTTTCATTGCGTCACCGTAGGCTTCGGCCTGCGCAACATGACGCGTAAGGAAGGGGCGCTCGCCGAGGCCTACCGCGTGCTGCGGCCCGCGGGGCGCGTCGTCGTTCTCGAGTTTTCGCGCGTCGAACGAGCCCTCGCGCCGCTTTACGACCTTTACTCTTTCCGTCTCCTACCCTGGCTCGGCGAGCTCGTCGCAGGCCACGGGCAAGCGTACCGTTACCTTGCCGAGTCCATCCGCCAGCACCCCGACGCGGCCAGCCTCGCTGCGATGATGGAACGCGCCGGCTTCGAGCGGGTCGAATGGTTCAGGCTGACGGCTGGCGTGGTCGCCGTGCACCGGGGCTGGAAGCTGCGTTAGTATTTATACGTTCTTTGGGAGGGTAGTGATGAAACGGATTCTCGGTTGGACAGGTCTCGTGCTTGCGGGAGCGCTTCTCGGCATACCGGAGGTCGAGGCGAAGCGCCTGGGCGGCGGCCGCTCGGTCGGCATCCAGCGCTCGGTGGCAACGCCGCCGCCGTCTGCGCCGCGGCAGGCGCTGCCGGCGCAGCAGCAACCGGCTTCTCCGGTCGCGGCGCCGCGGCCGGCACAGGCGCAGCCGGCGGCAGCGGCGCAACCGCAGGCCGCAAGCGGCTGGTCTCGCTGGATGCCGGTCATCGGTGGCCTTGCGCTTGGCGGTCTACTCGGTTCGTTTTTCGCCGACAGTCCGCTACTTGCGGCCTTGGCGAGCGTGCTCCTTGTCGCACTGGTCGTTTTCGCGGTGGTCGCGCTTGCGCGCATGCTCGCCGCCCGGCGCGGGGTAGGATCGGCACCGCTGCAGTACGCCGCGCTCGGGCGCGAGACGGTGGTCGCGCCCCCGCCGTCACAGGCGCTCGATCCGGTCGTGTCCACCCCCTGGCAAGCGCGCCGAGCGCCCGAAGGTTTCGACACGGCCGCGTTCCTGCGTGCAGCGAAATTCAATTTCATGCGCCTGCAGGCGGCCAACGACGCGCGTCGCCTTGAGGAGCTGCGCGAGTTCACGACGCCCGAGCTCTTCGAGTCGCTGCGCGACGAGATCGAGGCACGCATGGGCGAGCAGACGACCGAACTCGCGTCGGTAGAGGCCGAGCTCCTCGAGGTGGTGACCGAGGGTGACCAGCACTGGGCGAGCGTCCGTTTCTCCGGCTACGAGCGTGAAAGGGGCGAGCCGCGGCCCTTCTCGGAAGTGTGGAACTTGGTCAAGCCGGTGGATGGCTCGACCGGCTGGCTGCTCGCGGGTATCCAGCAGACGCACTAAGCGCTGCGGCGATCGGCCTCAGGGCCGGCGCTGGAGACGAAGGCCACCGCTCGGTGGCCTTTGTTTTTTGACGCGATTGCCGCGACAATGCGGCGCTCCGGCCCTTTGCGGTCGGCGTCATCGGTAGTCAGCGGACCGTGTCCTCCCTCCTTGAACAGCGCTTCTGCGCCGTGCTGAACCGCCTGCTTGCCGTCGAATCCTGGGCGCGCGAGCGCCTGCGGCCGCACGCAGGCTGCACGGTCCAGTTCGAGCTTTCCCCTGGACCGTCGCTTTGGCTTCGCGTCGGCGAGGAAGGCTTCGTCGAGGCCGCCTTGCCGGTGACGGAGCCGGATCTGCGCCTGCGGCTGGGTCCGGGCGCCTTCGTTGCCTTCCTGCGCGGCGAAGAGCATTTTCTGCGCTCGGTCGAGCGCTCGGGCAGCGAGGCGCTCGCTCTGGCCATCGCCCAACTTGTTCGCCACCTGCGCTGGGACTGGGAGGAGGAGCTGGCGGGCCTCGTCGGCGATCCGGCGGCGCATGCGTTCGCTCAGGCACTGCGCCGGCTGCAAGCCGAAGTGCGCGATGCGGCTGCGCGCGCGACCGCCTCGCTGGCCGAGCATGCAGCCGGCGACGGCCAGCTGATCCTCGGCCGCCCGGAGTTCGAGAGATTGCGCGAGTCGGTCGGGCGACTGCGCGAGGGTCTCGAGCGGCTGGAAAAGCGCATCGAGCGGCTGGAAGGCTAGGGTGCGCGCGCTCGCGCGCATTGCGCGCATCTTCGCGATCGGCCTGCGCCACGGCCTGCACGAGTTCGTCCCACCGCTCGCGCGTAGCCGCCTGCTCGCGCGCCTGTGCACCTTCCCGCACCGGCCGCGCGCGGTGCGCCTGCGCGAGGCGTTAGAGGCCGCCGGGCCGATCTTCGTCAAGTTTGGCCAGGCGCTCTCGACGCGCCGTGATCTGCTGCCCTCGGATCTCGCCGAGGAACTGGCCAAGCTGCAGGACCGCGTGCCGCCGGCACCCGCCGCCGAGGCGCGCGCCGAGATCGAGCGCGCGCTCGGGCGGCCGCTCGCCGAACTGTTCGAACACGTCGAGCCGGAGGCGGTGGCCAGTGCGTCGATCGCGCAGGTGCACCTTGCGCGGCTGCGCGGCGGCGCGGAGGTCGCCGTAAAGGTGCTGCGCCCCGGAATCGAGGCGCAGGTCAAGCGCGACCTTGCGCTGCTGCGCACGGTGGCCGCCTTCCTCGAGCGGCTGGGCCCCGAGGCGCGGCGCCTGCGTCCGCGCGAGGTGATTGCCGAGTTCGCACGCCACTTGGACGAGGAGCTCGACCTGCTGCGCGAAGCGGGCAACGCCGCGCAGCTGAGGCGCAATTTCGAGGGTTCGCCGCTGCTCCTCGTCCCGCGCGTGCACTGGGACCTTTGCGCGACGCGGGTCATGGTGATGGAGCGCATGCACGGAACGCCGATCTCGCAGGTCGAGCGGCTGCGCGCGCAGGGCGTGGACATCCCGGCGCTCGCGCGCGCCGGCGTCGAAATCTTCTTCACACAGGTGTTCCGCGACGGCTTCTTCCACGCCGACATGCACCCCGGCAATATTCTCGTCGCCACCGAGGGGCCGCTGCGCGGCCGGTACGTCGCGCTCGATTTCGGCATCATGGGCACGCTCGAAGAGCGCGACCAGGAGTACCTTGCGCGCAACTTCGTCGCGTTCTTCAACCGCGACTACCGCGAGGTCGCGCGCGCGCACCTGGAGGCGGGCTGGGTACCGCCGGGGACGCGGCTCGAGGACTTCGAAAGCGCCGTGCGCGCGGTCTGCGAACCGATCTTCGCGCGCCCGCTTAAGGAGATCTCTTTCGGCCGCTTGCTCGTGCGGTTGTTCCGCACCGCACGCCGCTTCGGCATGCCGGTGCAGCCGCAGCTGGTGATGCTGCAGAAGACCCTGCTTGCCATCGAGGGTCTGGGTCGCGAGCTCGATCCGGACCTCGACCTGTGGCAGACCGCGAAGCCCTTCCTCGAGCGTTGGCTCGCCGAGCGGTACGGCGGGCGCGCCTTTCTCGCGGCGCTGCGGCGCGAAGTCCCGCACTGGCTGAAGACCCTGCCCCAGCTCCCGCGCATGATCGAACGGCTCGCCGACGCGGAGCGGCTTGCGGCGCTCGAGCGCGGGATGGCGGAGCTCGCGCGCGCCTCGGTGCGCCGCAACCGCCTGCTCGCCGCGGCGCTCGCCCTGCTCGGTGCGCTCGTCGTACTGGTCGCGCTGCGCTGAAGGCGCCCTGACGGGCGCACGAAGCGCAGGACGCGGGTCTCGCGCCACCGCGGCACTTGCTCGGCGAAACCAAAGCGGGCCACCTCGATCGCGCCGGCATTCTTCCTTGTCGGCGCGTACGTGGCGCAGGATCCACTCCAAGCGCACGCCCCGCATGCGCTCGTAGTCGACGGGCACGGGCGTGCCGCCCCGGCGAAGCGCCCGAGGGGGTCCGCAAGGGTTTGCGCCGGCCGCTCGAGGGGGTGGTAAGCGCCGCAGGTGAAAACGAGGTCGGCCGAGGAAGGGGCGAGTCCAGGGTCGTCCTGCGTCGCAGCGACCGAGATGACGTTCACAAGGCCCGCGCGCGTGTGCGCGCGGGACGATTGCCTCGAGGAGTGCGGGGCGATCTCGACGGCAGAGACGCGGCCTGCGGGACTGACGCCCTCGGCGAAGGCGAGCGTGAAAAGGCCGGTCCTTGCGCCGACGCGGCGACCGCCATGCCTGGCCGTGCGCCCGTCGCGTCACGACGTCTCTGCGCCGGTCGTAAGCCTCCCGCCCCGCTCTCTCGACGCGGCCGAGCACTGCGCAAAGTCGGGGTCGCAAAAAGGGGGTTGAGGTTTGCCTAAGCCGTCGCGACGGGCGCGCCGACCGACCCGGCGAGCAAAGCGAGCAGACGCGCGCGCGCAGCGCCAACTTGGCGCGCGCACGGGTATGATCGCGGCGGTCGCACCGGCCAGAGGACCTGCGCATGCTCGTTGTTTTCACGCTCGCCTATCTTGCAGTGACGGTCGCAATCGGACTGTGGGCGGCCCGGCGCGTGCACGACTCGAGGGACTACGTGCTCGCCGGCCGCAGTTTGCCCTTGTACATGGCCGCCGCCACCGTCTTTGCCACCTGGTTCGGCGCAGAGACGGTGTTGTCGGTGTCGGCGACTTTCACGCGCGACGGCCTCTCGGGCATCCCGGCCGACCCCTTCGGCGCGACCTTCTGCCTTGTATTCGTCGCGCTCTTTTTCGCGCGCGCCTTCTACCGCCTCGATCTGCTCACGATCGGCGACTTCTATCGGCGGCGCTACGGCAAGCCGGTGGAGGTGGCGACGAGCCTCGCGATCGCCGTCACCTACCTCGGCTGGACTTCGGCTCAGCTCACCGCGCTCGGTCTGGTCTTCTCGGTGCTCTCGGGGGGCGCGATCTCGCTCGAGACCGGGATCTACCTCGGCGCCGCGATCGTGCTCGCGTACACGATCCTCGGCGGGCTGTGGGCGGTGGCGCTCACCGACATGGTGCAGGCCGTGGTCATCCTGGTCGGCCTCGTGCTCGTCGCCTGGCTGGTCGGCGACATGGCGGGCGGCGCTGAGCGCGTCGTCGCCGCCGCCGCCGAGGCCGGCAAGTTCCGCCTGTTTCCCGAAGGCGGCCTCGCCGAGTGGCTCGCCTTTGTCGCCGCCTGGCTGACCCTCGCCGTCGGCTCGATCCCGCAGCAGGACGTGTTCCAGCGCGTGACCTCGGCGCGCGACGAGCGCACGGCGGTGCGCGCCTGCCTGCTCGGCGGCGGCGTGTACTTCGCCTTCGCTTTCGTTCCGATGTTCATCGCCTACGCAGCGCTCGTGATCGACCCTGGCTACGGGACGCTCTTTGCGGGCGAGGACGCGCGCGAGATCCAGCGCATCCTGCCCGCGCTCGTACTCGAGCGCACTCCCCTCTGGGCGCAGGTGCTGTTCTTCGGTGCTCTTCTTTCAGCGATCCTGTCGACGGCGTCGGGGGCGCTGATCGCGCCCACGTCGCTCGTCGCCGAGAACGTGATCCGACCGTTCGCGCCGCGCCTCGGCGACCGGCAATTCCTGCTGCTCTTGCGCGTCGTCCTGGTCGCGTTCACGTTCGCGGCGCTCCTTTTCGCGGTCAACTCGAAGAGCACGATGTACGAAATGGTGCAAAACGCTTACAAAGTCACCCTCGTGTCTTGCCTCGTGCCGCTCGCGGCCGGCTTGTACTGGAAGCGCGCGAGCTACAGCGGCGCCGTGCTGTCTTTTGCGCTCGGGCTGGCGGCGTGGTTGATCGCCGAGGGTGTCGCGCCCGAGGCGACCGTGCCGCCGCAGCTCGTCGGGCTTGCTTTTTCGCTGTTCGGCATGATCGCAGGCTCGATGGTGCCCGCGCGCACGGGTCGCCGGCACGCGTAGGCGGTTGCGCACTCGCCTCTCGCCCGCGCTTGCGCTTCTCTGGGCGGCGCTGCTCGTCTACGGCTCGCTCTATCCCTTTGCCGGCTGGCGCGATTCGGGTGCGCCGCCCTGGGCGTTCGCCATTGCGCCGTGGCCCCGGTACTGGACTGTCGCCGACCTCCTTCTCAACGTGCTCGCGTACCTGCCGCTCGGTTTCCTCGTCGCGCTTGCGGCGGGCGAAGCGGCGAACCGCGCAAGGGCGTGGCTCGTCGCCGCCACCGCCGGCGCGGCGCTTTCTTTTGTGCTCGAGTGTGCGCAGAGCTATCTCGCGACCCGCATCGCTTCGGTGGCGGACTGGGCGGCGAACACGGCAGGGGCGGCGCTCGGGGCGAGTGCCGCCGTCGCCATCGGCAGCCGGCTGCGCAGCGGACCGCTCGGGCGGCTGCGACGTAGCGCTTTCGCGCCCGGCCGGGCGGCCGATGCGGTCATCGTGCTCCTTGCGCTTTGGCTGTTCGCGCAGCTCCATCCCGCGGCGCTCCTCTTTGGCGCCGGCGACCTGCGCGAGGTGCTGGGTCTTGCGACCACTGCGGCGCACGAACCCGCGCTCTTTGTCCGCATCGAGACCGCGACGGCGGCGGCGAATGTGGTCGCCGTTTCGCTCCTTGTCTCGGCGGCGATGACGCCCGGCGCACCGGTGCGCCGATTCGTCCTTGCACTTCTCGTCCTTGCCCTCGCGCTGCGCACACTCGCCTTCGCCGTGCTCGTGCTGCCGCAGCAGGCGCTCGCATGGTGGACGCCGGGTGCGGCGCAGGGGCTTACACTCGGTGCACTGACGGCGCTCGTTGCCACCGCGCTTCCGCGCACCGTGCGCATCGTCCTCGCCGCGGTGCTCGTCGCCGCCGCGACAGCCCTGGTCAACCTCGCACCGCCCAACCCTTACCACGCCGAGTTCTTCCGCCCATGGGCACAGGGGCACTTCTGGCACTTCAACGGGCTGACGCGCCTCGTCTCGGCACTCTGGCCTTTTGCCGCGCTGGCGACGCTCGTTGCGCTTGCCCGGGCGCGCTGAGCGCGGACGCTTCGGTAGAATCGCAGCCCTGTGTCGTACTACCGGCGCCACGTCTTTTTCTGCTGCAACGTGCGCGACCCCGCGAGCGGCCGCAGTTGCTGTGCCGCAAAAGACGCCGCGGCGATGCGCGACCACGCCAAGGCGCGCATCCAGGCGCTCGGCCTGGCCGGACCGGGTGGCGTGCGCGTCAACCAGGCCGGCTGCCTCGACCGCTGCGAAGAGGGCCCCTGCGTGGTCGTCTATCCCGACGGCGTCTGGTACACCTACGTCGACCGCGCCGACGTCGACGAGATCGTCGACCAACACCTTGTCGCCGGCTGCATTGTCGAGCGGCTTCGCATCTGATGCGCCTGCGCGGCTGGCGGGAGACCGTCGCCGGAGCGGCGGGCGCGATCGAGATCGCGGTGGACGCGCCCGAGGGCGAGCCGCGTGCGGTGGCGCTGGTGGCACACCCGCACCCGCTCTATGGAGGCTCGCTCGACAACAAGGTCGTGTATACGCTCGCGCGCACTTTCGCCGAACTGGGCTATGTGTCTTATCGGCCCAATTTCCGCGGCGTCGGTGCGAGCGCGGGGCGCTATGACGAGGGACGCGGCGAGGTCGAGGACCTCGCTGCGGTGCTCGAGCACGCTCGGCGCGCGCACGGGGCGGCCGCGCCGGTGCTCGCCGGATTCTCGTTCGGCGCGGTGATGCAGGCGCGCCTTGCGGCGCGCGTCGTGCCCGAGCGCATGGTGCTCGTTGGCATCGCGGTGAATCATTTCGAGGCACCGGCCGTCCCGCCCGATACGTTGCTCGTGCACGGCGAAAAGGACCGCACCGTACCCCTTGCCCGCGTGCTTGACTGGGCACGGCCACAGGACTTGCCGGTGGTCGTGCTCCCGGGGGCCGACCACTTCTTCCACCGCAGGCTCGCCCTGCTGCGCGCAGTCGTGCGCTACAACTGGGGCGTGCGATGAACGCGGCACTGGAAGCGCGCGGCCTGCGCAAGTCCTATGGCGGCACGCAAGTGGTCTGCGGGGTCGACCTTTGCGTCGCGCCGGGCGAATGCTTCGGCCTGCTCGGCCCGAACGGCGCGGGCAAGACGACGACACTGCGGCTGTGCCTGGGCCACATCGAGCCCGAATCCGGTGCCGCGCGCCTCGTCGGCCTGCCGGTGCCGGAGCGCGCGCGCGAGGCGCGCGCGCAGGTGGGCGTCGTGCCCCAGTTCGACAACCTCGATCCGGACTTCACCGTCGAGGAGAACCTCATCGTCTACGGGCGCTATTTCGGTCTGCGCGACCGCGCGGTGCGCGCGCGCGTTCCGGCGCTGCTCGAGTTCGCTGGCCTTGCCGGCCGCGCCGGTGCGCGCGTGCCGACGCTCTCGGGCGGCATGAAACGCCGACTGACGCTCGCCCGCGCGCTCGTCAACGATCCGCGCGTGCTCTTCCTCGACGAACCGACCACCGGCCTCGATCCGCAGGCGCGCCACCTCATCTGGGAGCGGCTGCGCCGCCTGACTCAGGAGGGGCGCACGATCGTGCTCACCACGCATTTCATGGAAGAGGCCGAGCGGCTGTGCCACCGCGTGGCGATCATGGATCGCGGCCGTATCATCGCTGAAGGTGCGCCGCGCGCATTGATCGCCGCCCACATCGAGCCGCAGGTGGTCGAGGTGCACGGCCCCGGCGCGCAGGACTGGTGCGCACAGGCCCGGCACCTGGCCGCGCGCCTCGAGCGCGTGGGCGAGACCGTCTTCTGCTACGGGGCTGAGCTGGAGGCGCTGCTTGCCACGCTGGGCGGCCGCGACGACCTCACCTACTTGCATCGGCCGGCGAACCTGGAGGATGTGTTCCTCAAGCTCACCGGTCGCGACTTGCGGGACTGAGAATGCAGCGCGCGCGGCTCTACGCACCGCCCGTCCCGAGTCTGCGTTTCGTGCCCGTGTGGCGCCGCAATTTTCTCGTCTGGCACAAGCTCGCCCTGCCTTCGCTCCTGGCCAACCTCGCCGATCCGCTGATCATGCTCTTCGGCCTGGGGTGGGGGCTCGGCGCCGTGCTGGGCGAGGGCCTGGGCGGACGGTCCTACTTTGCCTTCCTTGCCGGAGGCTTCCTCGCCTCCTCGACCATGTACGCGGCGACCTTCGAATCCCTCTACTCGGCGTTTTCGCGCATGCACGTGCAGAAGACCTGGGAGGCGATCGTGAACGCGCCGCTCACGCTGGAGGATGTGCTCGCCGGCGAGTGGGTCTGGGCGGCGACGAAGGGCTTTGCCGCCGGCGCGGCGATGCTCGTGGTGGTCGCCCTTGCCGGCTACGCGGAATCGGCGTGGGCGCTTGCGGCGCTGCCTGTCGCGCTGCTTGCCGGACTTGCCTTTGCGGCACTCGGGCTGGCGGTGAACGCGCTCGCGAATGGCTACGACTTTTTCAGCTACTACCTGACGCTCGTGCTCACGCCGATGATGATGCTCTCGGGCGTGTTCTTCCCCGTTTCGGCGCTGCCCGCCGCGCTCGAGGGCGTAGCCGCGGCGCTGCCGCTCTACCACGCGGTGGAACTTGCCCGAGGACTGCTTGCGGGCGAACTCGCCGCGCGCGCGCCGTTGCACGTCGCGGTGCTCGCCGCCTACGCGGCGCTCGGTTTCTATCTCGCCGTCGTCCTCACGCGCCGGCGGCTGCTCGCTTAAGTCGCGGGGACGGCATGCTCTGGGTCAAGGCGTTGCACATCGTGTTCATGGTGACCTGGTTCGCGGGTCTTTTTTATCTTCCGCGGCTCTTCGTTTACCACGCGATGACGAGCGACGAAGTGTCGCTGCGCCGCTTCGAAACCATGGAGCGGCGCCTGTACCGGGGAATCATGGCCCCGGCCGCAGTGCTCACGATCGCCAGCGGGCTGTGGCTGTGGCTCGGCTTCGGCCTCGCCGGCGGTTGGCTTTACGCCAAGCTCGTGGTGGTTGCGGCGCTCGTGGCTTACCACCTCGCATGCGGGCGGATCGTGCGGACCTTCCGCGAAGGCCGAAACCGGCGCTCGCACCGCTGGTACCGGGTTTACAACGAATTGCCGGCGCTTGCGCTGCTCGTGGCCGTGGTGCTCGCGGTGGTGAAGCCGTTCTGAGCGCCGCACTCGCACCGCCCGCTGACGCCTGGCGCTTCTTCGCTCCCTGCCCACGCGGGCTCGAGCCGCTCCTCGCCGACGAACTCGCGGGGCTCGGCGGGCGTGCGCTCGCCGCCCACGGCTGGCGGGGTCGCATTTGCGGGCGAGCTCCGGCTCGTCTGCCGCGCAAATCTGCGCGCGCGACTGGCCTTGCGCGTGCTGCTTGCCGTCGGCGAGATCGCCTGCGCTAACGAGCAAGATCGCTACGAGGGCACCCGTGCCGTCGACGGGCTGGCGTGGTTCGATGCCCGGTGCACGATCCGCGTGCACGTGGAGGCGCGCGCCTCGCTTCTGCGCAGCCTGCAGTTTGCGACCCTGCGCGCAAGCGACCGCGACCCCCGGGCGGTCGCCGCCACGCGCGCGAAGCTCGAGGCCGCAGGCTTGGCGGCCGACGCGCGGCTCGCATGCGGCGATGTGCTCGAACGCGCGGCGCCGGCCGCCGCGGGCGTGATGCTCGCCAACCCCCTACGGCGTGCGCATCGGCTGGCGCGGCGGGCTCGAAGCTTTCTACCCGAAGCTTGGCGAGGCGCTGAAAAGGCGCTTCGCCGGCTGGCGCTGCCACTTCTTCACGGCCGACCGCGAGCTCGCACGGCGCATCCGGCTCGCCCCGGCACGGCGCGTACCGCTTCTTAACGGCGCACTCGACTGTCGCCTGTACGAGTTCCGGATCGTCACCGGTTCGAATCGCCGCTGAGCCCGCCCCTTGCGGCTTTCACACTTCAGGACGCTGGCAGCGCCCTCGCCTCGGCCGCGAGATCGGCCTGGGTCGAGAAGCTGTCGCAGTGGAACTCCTCCTCGGGTAGGCCGCAATGGGCCGTGAAGTCGCGCCGGGCGGCCTCCACCATCGCCGGCACCCCGCACGCGTACACCTGGTAGCCGGACAGGTCGGGTAGATCCTCCATCACCGCGCGGTGCACAAAGCCGGTGCGGCCGCACCAGCCGTCCTCCGCAAGCGCGTCGGAGACAACCGGCACGTAGCGGAAACGGTGGGGGCGCTCGGCTGCCCAGCGCCGCGGCAGCTCGTCCTGGTAGAGGTCGCGCGGGCGCCGACCCCCCCAGTAGAGCGTCATCGGCCGCTCCACCCCTTTCGCGAAGGCGTCGAGCAGGATCGACTTGATGGGCGCAAAACCGGTCCCCGAGGCGACGAGCACGCACGGCTTGTCCGAATCTTCGCGCAGGAAGAAGGTGCCAAAAGGACCCTCGAAGCGCAGGATGTCGCGCTCTTTCATTCGGCTGAAGACGTGATCGGTGAACTGTCCTCCCGGGACGTGTCGCACGTGCAGCTCGAGGCTTGCCTCGCCGTCGGGGGCGTTGGCCATCGAGAAACTGCGCCGGGAGCCGTCGCGCAGCAGGACGTCGACGTACTGGCCGGCGAGGAAGCGAAAGCGCTCGTTGGCCGGCAGCTTGAGCTCGAGGATCATCACGTCCTCGGTCACGCGGCGCATTGCCTGCACTCGGCAGGGCAGCGTGCGCACGACGATACCGCCGGCCGCAGGCACGGGCCTCGCCTGCACGACGAGGTCGGTCTTCGGAACCACCTGGCACAGCAGCGCTCGTCCGCGCGCCCGCTCGGCGTCGGTAAGGGCCCGCGCCTGGTGGGGCCCGTGCTCGAACGCGCCCGAGCGCACCGTCGCCTTACAGGTTCCACAGCTCCCGCTGCGGCACCCATAGGGCAGGACCAGCCCCTCGCGCAGTGCGGCGGCAAGAACCGTCTCGCCGGCTTCGCAGTCGAAGCGATGACCGCTGGGCTCGAGGGTGATGCGAGGCATGAAGGGTATGATAACGAACGTGTCGGCGCTTCTGGTCCTCACGAACGTGCCGGGCCGCGATGCGGCCGAGCGGCTGGCCGAAACGCTCGTCGAGAAGCGGCTTGCCGCGTGCGTGAACGTGCTCGCCCCTTGCCGCTCGTTCTACCGCTGGGAAGGACGGCTGCAGCGCGACGAGGAGCACCCCGTCTTGATCAAGACGACGCGCGAGCGCTACGCGGCGCTGGAGGCGGAGATCCGCGCGCGGCACCCCTACACGCTGCCCGAGATCATCGCCATGCCGATCGAGCGCGGCTTGCCGGCGTACCTCGACTGGGTCCGGACCGAGACGAGTGCGGAGGGCGAATGAGGGCGCGCTTTGCTGTGGCGCTGCTCGCTTGCGCCGTCGCGCTGTCGGCGTTCGCGCAAGAGTTGCTCGAGCCCGAGAAAGCGTTTCGCATCGGGGCGCGCACACTCGGGCGCGATGCGGTCGAGGTCTCTTTTGCGATCGCAGACGGCTACTACCTCTACCGGGACAAGTTTCGCTTCGCCATCGCCGAAGGGGCGGGCCGGCTCGGGGCGCCGGAATTCCCACCGGGGGTACGCCGGCGCGACGAGTTCTTCGGCGAGGTGGAGACCTATCGCAAAGAGGTGCGTATCCGCATTCCGGTCGAAGGTGCCGGCGAGGAACTCAAGCTGCGCGTGACCTCGCAGGGTTGCGCCGACATCGGTGTCTGCTACGTGCCCATGGAGTCGCTTGTTGCGCTGCGATGGACGGGGGCCACCGCGACCGGGATCGGCCCTGCGCCTGCGGCGACCGAACCCGAGCCGCGCTTTTCGCTCTCGGCGAGCGACGTCGATGTCGCCGCGCTCTTTACGCAGCGAAGCACGCTCCTCGTACTGATGAGCTTCCTCGGCTTTGGCCTGCTTCTCGCGTTCACGCCTTGCGTGCTGCCCATGCTGCCGATTTTGTCGAGCATCATCGCCGGTGAAGGTCGAGCGCTCGGCAAGGCGCGCGCCGCGGCGCTCTCGGCGGCGTACGTGCTCGGCATGGCGGTCGCGTACGCCGCGGCCGGCATAGCGGCGGCCTTTTCCGGCACGCTGCTCGCCGCGGCGCTCCAGAATCCGTGGGTGCTCGGCGGCTTTGCGACGGTGTTCGTGCTGCTGGCGCTGGCGATGTTCGACCTTTTCCACCTGCGGCTGCCGGGCTTCCTCTTTGACCGCCTGCACGCTGCGCACAGCCGCCTGCCCGGCGGCCGCCTCGCCTCGGTCGCCGCGATGGGCGCGCTCTCCGCGGTGATCGTGAGCCCTTGCGTCGCCGCCCCCCTGGCCGGAGCGCTCCTCTACATCTCGCAGACGCGCGACCTCTGGCTCGGCGGCGGTGCGCTCTTCGCGATGGCGCTCGGCATGGGTGCGCCGCTCATCGCAGTCGGCGTGTCGGAGGGCGCGCTGCTGCCGCGCGCGGGAGCGTGGATGAACACGGTCAAGCGCTTCTTCGGCGTGCTGTTGCTCGCCGTGGCGATCTGGATTGCCACGCCGGTGCTCGGCTCGGCGGCGAGCATGTTCGCGTGGGCCGCGCTCGCGATCGGGGCCGGCGTGTTCCTGCGCGCGCTCGATCCGCTACCGCCCACAGCCGGTGGCGGCGCCCGCTTGGGCAAAGCCGCAGGGCTCCTCCTTGTCCTCGTCGGGGCGGCGCTGCTGGTCGGCCTGCTGGCCGGAGGCCGGGACCCGTTGCGGCCGCTCGCCGTGTTCTCGGCGGGGGCCTTACGCGACGAAGGGCCGCGTTTCCAGCGCGTCGGCTCCTTGGCGGAGCTCGAGCGCCACCTCGTTTCACCCGGACGGCCGGTGATGCTCGAGTTCTACGCCGACTGGTGCGTCTCGTGCAAGGAGATGGAGGAGTTCACCTTCCGCGATCCGCGCGTGCGCGCGCGGCTTGAGCGCATGCTCCTTTTGCAGGCGGACGTGACCGCCAACACGGCTGTCGACCGCGAGCTGCTGCGCCGCTTCTCGCTCTACGGCCCGCCGGGGATCGTTTTCTTCGACGCTGCAGGGCGCGAGATTGCGGGCTTGCGCGTGATCGGCTTCCAGAGTGCCGAGCGCTTCGCCGAGACGCTTGACCGGGTGCTCGCCCTGTAAAAGGCGCGCGCACTGCGCGGCTAGCGGCGCCGCCCGCCGACGCCCGAGAGCGTACGCGCGACTTCCAGGGCGAAATAGCTAAGAATGCCGTCGGCGCCGGCGCGCTTGAAACCGATGAGCGACTCGAGAATGCACGACTCAGGCAGCCAGCCGTTCGTGATCGCCGCGCGCAGCATCGCGTATTCGCCGGAGACCTGGTAGACGAAGGTCGGCATGCGGAACTGTTCCTTTACTCGCCGCAGCACGTCGAGGTACGGCATGCCCGGTTTGACCATGACCATGTCGGCCCCCTCGGCGATGTCGAGGGCGACTTCGCGCAGCGCCTCGTCCGAATTCGCCGGGTCCATTTGGTAGGTGTTCTTGTCCGCCCGGCCGAGGTTCTTCGCCGAACCGACCGCGTCGCGGAAAGGCCCGTAGAACCCGGACGCGTACTTCGCCGAGTAGGCAAGGATCCGGGTGTGCACGTGCCCTTCGCGCTCGAGCGCGGCGCGGATGCGGCCGATGCGGCCGTCCATCATGTCCGAGGGGGCGACGATGTCGACACCCGCCTGCGCCTGCACGAGCGCCTGCTCTTCGAGCGCGTCGAGGGTCGCGTCGTTGACGATGTAGCCGGTCTCGTCGATCACGCCGTCCTGCCCGTGCGAGGTGTAGGGGTCGAGCGCGACGTCGGTCATTACGCCCAGCTCCGGGAAGCGCTTCTTGAGGGCCGCGACGGCTCGGGGCACGAGACCCCCGGGGTTGAGCGCTTCCCGGCCATCCGCCGTTTTGAGGGACGGTTCTATGACGGGAAAGATCGCGAGCGCAGGGATGCCGACAGCGAGACAGGCTTCGGCGGTGCGAAGCAGCCGGTCCAGGGTGATCCGCTCGACCCCGGGCATCGAGGGCACTTTGTAGGAGCGGTTGCGGCCCTCGACCACGAACACCGGCTGGATGAGGTCGTCGGTGCCGAGCGTCGATTCCCGCATCAACCGACGGGTGAATTCGTCCTTGCGCATGCGCCTCATGCGCATCGCCGGAAAGCACGCCAGTACGCTCATAACCGCTTGAATCTCCTACTGTGACGGTTTGCTTGAATCTCCTACTGTGACGGTTTGTCGGAACTTTTCCCCCGGGCGCCGATCTTATCGCCAGACGAAGCTATTCGTCTCCCGCTTCTCCTCCCTGAGCGGGCTGCCTTGATCCACCTTGATCAAGGCGTTTCGCCCCCGGTCGCATCCCCTTGCCGGGGGTTTTTTTTAAGGTGACGAAGGCAAGCCTCGAGCCTCCGGCTGAGCCAGTCGCGCGTCTCTTCGACGCCGGTGCCACGCCGGCTCGAAAAGCAGAGCACAGCTTGCGCAGGGGCCGGCGCAAGGCGCCGCGCGACCTCGCCTGCAGCCGCGATCGCCTCGCTTCGACTCAGCTTGTCGCTCTTGGCAAGGAGGACGAGCCGCGGCAGGCCAAGCGGTTCGACGAAAGCAAGGAGGGTCTCGTCCGCGGAGGTCAGCCGCCGCCTCGCGTCGAGGACGAGGACGAGCGCAGCGAGTGCCGAGCGTCCATGGAGATAGTCGCGCGCCATGCGGTCCCAAGCAGAGCGTTCTGCCTTGGCGACGTTCGCGTAACCGTAGCCCGGAAGGTCGACGAGACGGCCAAGCCCTGGGACCTCGTAGAATTGCACCGCGCGCGTTCGTCCGGGCGCCTTGCTCGCCCGGGCGAGGCTTTTTCCGGCGAGCGCGTTGATCGCGCTCGATTTGCCGGCGTTCGATCGGCCGACGAAAGCGGCCTCCGGCAGATCCTCCGGCGGGAATTTCGCCCTTAGCCGCGCTGCGGAGCGGAAAACGGCCGCGGCAAAGGGGTTGGGTCGAGGCGGCAACCGAAAAATTCTAATAGAATCGCGCGCTTTCGGCGGAACCCGTATGCGAAGGAGCCTTGCATGAACCGATACACGGCGTCCTGCGCCCTGGCGGCCGCGCTTGCGCTTCCTGTAGCCCCTGCTGGGTCCCAGCCTGCCGCGCCGGTGGCGGACCTGGAGCGGGGCCGCGCGATCGCTACCCAAGTGTGCGCCGCCTGCCACGGCCCCGATGGCAACAGCGGCAGCTCGGCGAATCCCAAGCTCGCGGGTCAGATCGCCGAGTACACCTACAAGCAGCTTGTCGACTTCAAGGCGAGCGCCGGGGGCAAGGCGCAGCGCGAAAATGCCGTGATGGCCGGCATGGTCGCCAACCTCAGCGAAGCCGATATGCGCAGCCTTGCGGCGTACTACGCCGCCCAGAAGCTGAAACCCGAGGCCGCGCGCGACAAGGCCCTTGCCGAGGCCGGCCAGAAGCTTTACCGAGGGGGCAACGTGGCGGCGGGTATCCCGAGCTGCGCCGGCTGCCATGGCCCCGCGGGCGAGGGGATTCCTTCGCAGTATCCCCGCATCGCCGGTCAGTTTGCGGACTACCTCGAGGCGCAGCTGAAGGCTTTTCGCTCGGGCGCGCGGGCAAACGATCCGAACGGGATGATGCGTGGCGTCGCAGCCCGGATGACCGATGCCGAGATCCGCGCGGTCTCCGAGTACGTCGCTGGCCTGCGCAGGTAGCGCACCCCGGTGAGGCCGCGGCGGCCTGTTGACCGCCCCCTGCGGCCGCGGCAATAGGCGGGGGCCGTGCGCGTGTTCGCCGCAGGCGCAGGCTGGCGCGCCGAGGGAAGCGCGGCGAGAGCGTCGACGAGCGCGATCGCATCGTCGAACTGATCCCACGCTTACGCCGTTACGCGAGCAGGCGGGTCGGCGAGCGGGATGCGGCCGACGACCTCGTGCAGGACACGATCGAGCGCGCTCGCGAAGTTTCACCTCTGGTGGCCTGGATCGGATGTCCTTGCGTATGGAGCGACGAAGAGACTGCACGCACGTGGGACGTGCCAGTCGGCACGGTCGTGTTCGACGCTTCGGCTATGCGCTTTCCTCTTCGGACCTAAACAAGGACGAGCTGCGTGCGCCTCGCGAACGCCGTCTACAGCGAGCTGAATCCCTAGGCCGCGCGGCGCCCGCAGCGGCGAATCAGGATTCGCGCGCAGCCGGTCGCACGACGTAACCGCCCGACTTGTCGTCGCGCTCGAGCCGCACCAGCCCGCGCTTTTCCGCCTCCTCCAGCAGATCGGAGAAGGCGCGAAAGCCGTAGTACGACTCGTTGAAGCCGGGATTGCGCCGCTTGATCGCCTGCTTGATCATCGAGCCCCAGACGCGCTCGCCCTCGCCGCGCTCGGCGGCGAGCGCTTCCAGCGTCTCGACCACGAGCTCGAATGCTTCCTGCGCCCGCGCCTCGCCCCTTGCCGCGCCTGCCGGCTGCGCCTCCTTGCGCCGGCGCGCGGCCCGGCGCTTGGCCTCCTCTTCGCGTACGAGATCGTCGTAGTAGATGAACTCGTCGCAGTTGGCGATCAGCAGGTCCGAGCTCGAGTTCTTGACGCCGACGCCGATCACGGTCTTCGCGTTCTCGCGCAGCTTCGAGACGAGCGGCGAGAAATCGGAGTCGCCCGACACGATCACGAAGGTGTCCACGTGCGACTTGGTGTAGCAGAGGTCGAGCGCGTCGACCACGAGCCGGATATCGGCCGAGTTCTTGCCGGACTGCCGCAAGTGCGGAATCTCGATCAGCTCGAAGGCCGCCGCATGCATGGTCGGCTTGAATTCCTTGTAGCGCTCCCAGTCGCAATAGGCCTTCTTCACGACGATCGATCCCTTGAGCAGCAGCCGCTCGAGGACCCTGCGGATGTCAAACTGCGCATAGCGCGCCTCGCGCACGCCGAGGGCGATGTTCTCGAAGTCGCAGAAGACGGCGAGCGCGCGGCTGTCGGTCGGATTGGCCATCGCCGGGGAGCCTCCGAGGCGCATGCTAGCATCGCCGCATGAACGGCGCCGAGGCGCTTGCGCGCACGCTGGTTGCGTGCGGCGTCGACACCTGTTTCGCCAACCCCGGAACCTCGGAGATGCATTTCGTCGCGGCGCTCGATCGCGTCGCGGACTTTCGGCCGGTGCTCGGCCTTGCAGAGACCGTGGTCGGCGGCTGCGCCGACGGCTACGCGCGCATGAGCGGGCGACCGGCGGCGGCCCTTTTTCATTGCGGCCCGGGACTGGCAAACGGCTTGGCCGCGCTGCACAACGCGCGCCGGGCACACGCACCGGTGGTTGCGCTCGTGGGCGATCATGCGCGCGCGCACCGTTTGCTCGATCCGCCGCTTGCCGCGGACACCGAAGCGCTTGCGCGCACCGTCTCGCTATGGGTGAGAACCGTAGCAGAGGCCGGGCGGATCGGCGCCGACGCGGCGCAGGCAGTGCATGCGGCACGCTCCGCGCCCGGTGGCGTGGCGACGCTCGTCGTTCCGGCCGACTGCGCTTGGACCGACGGGACGGCACCGGCTGAGGCGCTCGCGCCGGCGGCGTCCGCAGCCGTGGCGCCGGAAGGGGTGCGCGAGGTCGCGCGTATCCTCCGTCGCGGGGAAGCGGCAATGCTGCTCCTTGGCGGGGCGGCGCTGCTCGAACGCGGGCTGCGCGCGGCCGCGCGCGTGGCCGAGGCGAGCGGCGCCGCGCTGCGCGCGCCTACTCAGGTGGCGCGCATGGCGCGCGGTCGCGGCCGCCCAGCGGTCGATCGCGTTCCCTACGTGGTCGACCAGGCGCTCGCGACGCTCGCCCCTCTGCGGCACCTCGTGCTCGTCGGGGCGCGCGCTCCCGTCGGCTTTTTCGCGTATCCGGGCAAACCCTCGCGCCTGTGGCCGCCCGATTGCACGGTGCACGTGCTTGCCCGTCCCGACCAGGACGCGGTGGCGGCGCTCGAAGCGCTCGCCGACGAGCTTGGGGCGGTGCGCGATCCGCCTCGCATCGCATGGGGTGCGCCCCCCGAGCCCGGCCAGGGGCCGTTCCGACCCGACGCCTTCGGGCGCACGCTTGCCGCACTCCTGCCCGAGGACGCGATCGTGTGCGAGGACGCGGTCACCTCGGGCCGCGCCCTCTTTGCGCACACCTTCGACGCCCCGCCGAACGACTGGATCCAGATCACTGGCGGGGCGATCGGCTTCGGTTTTCCGGCGGCGACGGGGGCGGCGATCGCCTGCCCGGGCCGGCGCGTGGTATGCCTGCAGTCCGATGGGGGCGGCATGTATTCGGTGCAGGCGCTCTGGACCCAGGCGCGCGAGCGGACCGACGTGGTGAACGTGGTGTTTGCAAACCGGCGTTACGCGATCCTGCAGGGCGAGCTGGTGGCCACCGGTGCTCGGCCGGGGCGAGCGGCGGCGGCGCTATTTGATCTCGCCCCGCCGGAGCTCGATTGGGTGCGGCTCGCCGGCGCGCTGGGTGTCGAGGCGGCGCGGGTCGAGACGCTCGAAGACTTTGCCGACCGTTTCCGCGCCGCGTGCGCCGTGCGGGGTCCCTTTCTGATCGAGTTCAGGCTGCCTTAGAGAGGCTCGGTCAAAATTCGGGCACGGACTCGCACGCGTAGAGCGCCTCGAGCGACTCGCGAGGGCGCACGAGGTGTACACGCGCCCCGTCGACGAGCAGCTCGGCGGGCCGCGGACGGGAGTTGTAATTCGAACTCATCGTCATGCCGTAGGCCCCCGCGTCGGCGAGCGCGAGCAGGTCCCCGGCGCGCACGTCGAGCCGGCGGTCGAGCGCGAGGAAATCGCCCGATTCGCACACCGGCCCGACCACGTCGCTCGGCTCGCCACCGGCGCTTTCGCGAATCGGCCTGACCTCGTGCCACGCGCCGTAGAGCGCGGGTCGCAACAGGTCGTTCATGGCGGCGTCGACCACCACGTAACGGCGCGGGCGCCCGGGTTTGACGTACTCGACGCGCGTCAGCAGCACGCCCGCCGGTCCGACGATGGCCCGGCCGGGATCGACGACCAGGCGCTCGCGCCGACCCGCAAACGCCCGCCGCAGCGCGCCGATCGTCTCCGCTATCGCGGGCGGGGCCTCGTCGCGGTAGCGAATGCCGAAACCGCCGCCGACGTCGATGTGCGAAAGCTCGAGCCCCCCGGCCTCCAGGCGTTCGACGAGTTCGCGCGCGCGCAGCGCCGCCTGGACGTACGGCTCGACGGCGAGCACCTGCGAGCCGATGTGAAAGCCGACGCCGATCAGCGCGAGCGAACGGCGTCGTGCCGCCTCGCGACAGAGCCGCTCGGCCTGCTCGTACGGGACGCCGAACTTGCTCTCGCGCAGTGCGGTGGCGATGTAAGGATGCGTGGATGCGTCCACCTCAGGGTTGACGCGAAAAGCCACCGGTGCGCGTTTCCCCATGCGCTCGGCGATCGCCGCGACGCGTTCCATCTCGGCTTCCGACTCGAGATTGAGGCACAGAATCCCCGCCTCGATCGCCGCGACGATCTCGCCCTCGCTCTTGCCGACGCCGGAGAAGAGCACGCGCCCGAGGTCTCCCCCTGCCGCGCGCACCCGCGCCAGCTCGCCGCCCGAGACGATGTCGAAGCCCGCGCCCCGGCGTGCAAGCAGGGCCAGCACCGCGAGATTGGAGTTTGCCTTGACCGAATAGGCGACGAGGGCGGGCACTCCGGCCAGCGCGTCGCAAAACTCGCCATAGGCGTGCTCGATCGCGGTGCGCGAGTAGACGTAGCACGGTGTGCCGAAGCGCCGGGCAATTTCTGCCAGCGGGACGGACTCGGCGCACAGGGCGCCGGCGCGGTAGGCGAACCCCACTGGCCCTTGGGGCTCAGCGCGCGGGGCGCTCGGCGCCCTCACGTTCCTCCGGATAAGGCACGGGCCGGTACGGCTCGGGCTTGGGGGGCTTGATCCCTGGCGGCGGACTGTCGCGCAGGTAAAGCGGTCCCTTCTGCCCGCAGGCGCAGGCGAGAAGCACGAGGAGCACGGCGAGCCGTCGCATCGGTCGTCCCGAGCGGGTCTACAATGCCGATGGTAACAGGCGCAGGGCGATGACCGAGAGCGAGTTCGAGGCGCTCGCCGACGCGGAGCTCGCAGCCATCGAGCGGGCGCTTGAGTTCGCAGGCACCGACGCCGAGGCGGAAGCCGCGGCGGGCGGCGTGCTCGAGATCGTTTTCGGCGATGGCTCGCGCATCGTCGTCAACCGTCACAGTGCGGCGCGCGAGATCTGGGTCGCCGCCCGTTCCGGAGCCTTCCATTTCCGACACGAAGGTGGGCAATGGCGGGACACGCGCGCGGGCGAGGAGCTGTTTGCGGCGCTTTCCAGGCTCGTCTCCGTCCAGAGCGGAAGGCCGATCATCCTGCGGCGCCCGGCACCGGGCTGAAAGGTTCGCGCTCGGCCGGGGGTTCCGGTTTGGGCGCAAACTCCCGGTAGAAGTATTCGAACGGACGGTTCGCCTCCGGTAAGCGGGGATCGGGCTCGATGCGCACGGCCACCACGCCGGGGGGCACTTCGCGCTCCTGTTCGGGCACGCCGCGCAGCGCTCGCGCCATGTAATCGAGCCAAATCGGCAGCGCGACGCGTGCGCCGGTCTGGTTTTTGCCGAGCGAGCGCGGCTGGTCGTAGCCGACCCAGGCGACCGCGACCAGTGCGGGGTGGTAGCCGCAGAACCAAGCGTCGACGAAGTCGTTCGTGGTCCCGGTCTTGCCCGCGAGATCGCGCCGCCCGAGTCGGGAGGCGGCGGTCGCGGTGCCGTAGCGCAAAACGTCCTGCATCATCGAGTCGACGAGGAAGACGTTGCGCGCATCGAGCACGCGCAACGACTCGTCGCCCGCGCGCAGCGGTCCTGCCTCGGCGATCGGGTTGCCGCGGTCGTCGACGATGCGCCGGATGAAATACGGCTCGATGCGGTATCCGCCATTGGCGAACACCGCGTAGGCGCGCGCCATCTGCAGTGGCGTGACCGCCCCGGCACCGAGCGCAAGCGTCAGGTACGGCGGGTTCTTGTCGGTGTCGAAGCCGAAGCGCGCGATGAAGTCCTGGGCGTAGGCCGGACCGATCGCCTGCAGCAAGCGAACCGAGACGACGTTTTTCGACTTGGCCAGTGCGAGGCGCAGGCGCATCGGCCCGTCGAAAGTGCCGTCGTAGTTTTTGGGTTCCCAGCGCCGGCTGCCGGTCACCTCGGCCTCGACGACGAGGGGTTCGTCGGCGAACACGCTGGCCGGCGTATAGCCCTTCTCGAGCGCGGCCGAGTAGACGAACGGCTTGAACGCCGAGCCCGGCTGGCGCCAGGCCTGGGTCACGTGGTTGAACTTGTTGCGCGTAAAGTCGAACCCGCCGACGAGGGCGCGGATTGCACCGTCGGCGGGGTCGAGCGCGACGATCGCCGCCTCGGCCTCCGGCAGCTGGGCGATCTGCCAGTCGCCCCGCTCGTCTTTGAGCAACCGGATTACCGAGCCGCGCCGGATGCGGCGGGCAGGGGGAGCCCTGTCCTCGAGTGCGCGCGCGGCAAAGCGCAGCCCTTCGCCGGAAACGCTCACGGTGCGGCCGTCGCGCAGCAGCGCCCGCACCTCGCGCGAACTGGCGGCAAGGACGAGCGCTGCGCGCAACTCGTCGGCGTCGGCAAAATCGCTAAGGGCGTCCTCGAGCTCGTCCTGCGACGCGCCTTCGGCGAGGTCGAGCTGCGCCTCCGGCCCCCGGTATCCTTGCCGGCGGTCGTATTCGTACAGGCCACGGCGTAGCGCCGCGTAGGCGGCCTCCTGGTCTGCGCGCCGCAGCGTGGTGTAGACGCGAAATCCGCGAGTGTACGCCTCCTCCGGATAGCGTTCGAGCACCGCTTGGCGCGCCATCTCGGCGACGAAGTCGGCGCGCACCGGGTAGTCCGACAGTTCGCGCCTGACCTCGAGGGGTGTGGCGAGCGCCTCGGCGTGTGCTTTTTCGTCGATGAAACCGATCTCGCGCATGCGCCGCAGCACGTACTGCTGGCGCTGCCGCGCGCGCTGCGGGTTGACGATCGGGTTGAAGCTGGACGGCGCCTTGGGCAGGCCGGCGAGCAGCGCCGCCTCGGCGAGGGTGAGCTTGGCGAGCGGCTTGCCGAAATAGATCTGCGCCGCGGCGGCGAAACCGTACGCGCGCTGGCCGAGATAGATCTGGTTGACATACAGTTCGAGTATCTGGTCCTTTTCGAGGTTGGCCTCGATTTTGAGCGCGAGCAAGGCCTCGAAGAGCTTGCGGGTGATCGTTTTCTCCGACGACAGGAAGAAGTTGCGTGCGACCTGCATCGTGATCGTGCTGGCACCCTGCCGTCTCCCCCCATGGAGCAGGTTGGCGAGTGCCGCGCGCGCCACGCCCGTGTAGTCGACGCCGCGGTGCTGGTAGAAGCGCTCGTCCTCGGCGGCGAGGATCGCGTTGCGCAACTGCACGGGCACGTCGCGCATCGAAACCACCACGCGGCGCTCCTCGCCGAACTCGCCAATGAGGGCGCCGTCCTCCGTGTAGACGCGAAGGGGAATTTTCGGCCGATAGTCGGTGAGCGTCTCGAGCGAAGGCAGCGCCGGCCAAGCGAGGATCACGACGAGCAAGGCGAGCGCCGCCGCGCAAGCGCCAAGCGCCGCGATCAGCGCAAAAGGAAAAAGTAGAAAACGAAGGCGCATCAAGGCGCTGACGCAGATCGGCGGACCGGCCGAGCCCGCGCAAAGTTGCGCAGCGCAGGGGTCGGGAGCATTATACGTGCCGGGATGTGATTAATTTGCTAGACATGCGGAAGGGTTGCTGCTAGCATTTCACGCCGATTCTACATATTCCCTGTAACAGGCTGCTGGTCAAAGAAAAAGGGTGGTCGCGAGAGTGTTGGACCTCGGACTTTTCAGCATCAAGCCGAAGGCGCCGCCGCTCTTCGGTCTCGACATCAGCTCCTCGTCGGTCAAGATGGTCGAGATCGCCGAAGGTGCCAAGGGTAAAGGCTACGTCGTCGAGCGTTATGCGATCGAGCCCTTGCCGAAGGACGCGGTCGTCGATGGGAACATCAACAATCTGGAGGTGGTGGCCGAGGCCGTCACGCGTGCTTACAAGCGCTTCGGCTCCCGGATCCGCAACGTCGCAATGGCGGTCCCCTCCGGGGCGGTGATCACCAAGAAGATCGTCGTTCCCCGTAATCTGCGCGAAGAGGAGCTCGAGGTCCAGGTCGAATCGGAAGCCAACCAGTACATTCCCTTTGCGCTCGACGAAGTCAACCTCGACTTTCAGGTGATCGGGCCCTCGGCCAACAACCCCGACGAGCAGGAGGTTCTCATCGCCGCGACGCGCAAGGAAAAGGTCGAAGACCGTGTCGCGGTTGCCGAGTCCGCGCACCTGAAGGCCCTCGTGATGGACGTCGAGTCGTATGCGCAGATGGCGGCGCTCGAGCTGGTGGTGGGTCAGTTGCCCGGCGCCGGCAGGGACCAAAACGTGGCGGTCGTCGACATCGGGGCGAACGTGATGAACGTGAGCGTCCTCCGTAACGAGCAGGCCGTGTACGCGCGCGAGCAGGCTTTCGGCGGCAACCACCTTACCCAGGAGATCGTGACCCGCTACGGCATGAGTCCGGAAGAAGCCGAGAGCGCCAAGCGCAGCGGCGGTCTGCCGGACGACTTTGAGGCGGAGGTACTGCGGCCGTTCATGGAGAATCTGTCGCTCGAAATCCAGCGCGCGCTGCAGTTCTTTTTCACCTCCACGTCGTACAACCACGTTGACCATATCCTGCTCGCGGGCGGCTCAGCCGTCATCCCGGGTTTGGACGAGATTGTCCAGGTGCGCGTCCAGGTGCCCACGCTCGTCGCCAATCCGTTTGCGACGATGCAGATTTCGAACCGCGTCCCCGTCAAGCGGCTGGTGCAGGATGCGCCTTCGCTGGTCGTGGCCTGCGGGCTGGCGCTACGGCGCTTCGATCCCGCATGAACCCGCGCATCAACCTGCTGCCGCACCGCGCGGCGCAGCGCCAGCGTGCCCGCCAGCACTTCATGGTGCTGGCCGTGCTGACCGCGCTGCTCGGGCTGGTCATCGTCGGGGCTGTGCATTTGTACAACGCCAACCTGATCGACGTGCAGAACGCGCGCAACACCTTCCTGAAGGGCGAGATCGCAAAACTCGACAAGGAACGCGAGGAGATCAAGCGGCTCAAGGATGACATCGAGGCGTTGCTCAAGCGTAAGCAGGTGATCGAGTCGCTCCAAGTCGACCGGGTGCAGTCGGTGCGACTGCTCGAGGAGCTGGTGCGGCAGGCGCCCGAGGGGATATACCTGAAAAGCGTCCGGCAGCGGGGTGCCGAAGTCGAGCTGGTGGGGTACGCGCAGTCGAACGCGCGCGTCTCGGCGATGATGCGCAACATCGAAGGCTCGCAGTGGCTCGAGCAGCCCCGGCTCGTCGAGATCAAGACCTCGACGGTGGACAAGCGGCGCGTTTCCGAGTTCAGCCTCAAGTTCGCGCTGCGCCGCGGCACGGCCGCCGCCGACAAGGCCGCGGCGGCGAAGAAGGGTTGAGCCGATGGCGCTGCGCTTGAACCTCAACCTTGCCTTGCTCCAGGCGGCCCTCGAGGACCTGAAGCGCACGAACTGGCGCGATCCGGGCACCTGGGGGGTCTTGCCGAAGGCCGTGGTGCTGGTCCTGATTCTCGTCGCGGTTCCGGTCGGGGGCTACTTCGCCGACTGGCAGGCGCAGTTCGAGGAGTTGCAGCAAGGTCGGCAGCGGGAGGAACAGCTCAAGCGGGACTATCTCGTCAAGAAGCGCGAGACGGTGAACCTCGACTTGCACAAGCAGCAGCTGCGCGAAATCGACGTCCAGTTCGGTGCGCTGCTCAAGCAACTGCCGAATCGCGCGCAGATGGACGCCCTTCTGCGCGACATCAACCAGGCCGGACTGGGGCGCGGTCTGCAGTTCGAGCTGTTCAAGCCGGAACCGAACGAGACCCTCCGCGAGTTCTACGCCGAGTTGCCGATCCGGCTGCGCGTCACCGGTAGCTACCACGATATCGGGGCGTTCGCGGCCGACATCGGTCAGATGCCGCGCATCGTGACCCTGAACGATCTCTCGCTCGAGGTCACGAAGGACGGCAACCTCGCGATGGATGCAATCGCGCGCACCTACCGCTACCTGGACGACGAGGAGCTGGCGGCGCAGCGCCGCGTTCAGAAGGGCGCCAAGCCTGCGGCGAAGGGGCCGGCGAAGAAATGACGACGCTGCGCAGATACCTTTTGCTTGCGCCGCTGGCGCTGCTGGCAGCCTGCGCGGGCGACGAATTCGGCGATCTCAAGCAGGAGCTCGATCAGCTCACCAAGGACCTGCGCGGCAAGGTGGATCCGCTGCCGAAGATGGCCCTCTACGAGCCGGCGCCGTACACCATGGAGAAAGAGATCGACCCCTTCCGCCCCGAACGCATCCAGGTCGCGCAGCCCGCAGGGGCCACCCCTGCGTCCGCAACAGGGGCGCGCAAGCCCGACCTCGCGCGACCGCGCGAGCCACTGGAGGCTTTTCCGCTCGAGTCGATCACCATGGTGGGCACGCTCACGCGGGGCCCGGACACCTACGCGCTCGTGCGCGCCGGGGCGAACCTCTACCGCATCGGCAAGGGCAATTACCTCGGACAGAACTTCGGCGTGGTGGTCGCGATCGACGAGAACCAGGTCATGATCAAGGAGCTCGTGCAGGAAGGTGGCAACGAGTGGGTAGAACGCACAAGCACGCTGCAGCTCCAGGAGGTGAGGCGATGAGAACCGTCACGGCATTGTGGCGCGCCGTTTGCGCGTGCCTGCTTGCAGTCGCGGCGACGGCCGTGCCCGCGCAGCCGAACGCCATCGAGCGCTTCGACGTGTCGCAGCAGGCGGGGGTGGTTGTCGTGCGCGTGACCACCCGCGAGCCGCTGCGCGCGCTCCCGCCCGGCTTCAGCGTGGCTACGCCGCCACGCCTGGTGTTCGACTTCGTCGACACCGCGAACGCGCTCGGACGCAACGCGCAGGAGGTCGGCCAGGGCGACCTGCGCAGCCTGAACGTCGTGCAGACCCCGGAGAAGACGCGGCTCGTGCTCAATCTGCGCCGCCCGGTGGTGCACGAGGCCGCGCTCGAGGGGCGCACGCTCGTGGTGACGCTCCGGACGCCGGCACCGGCCGCGGCGCCGGGTGCGGTCGCGCGCTTCGCCGAAGGGCGGCCGGACCAGAAGCACGCGATCCGCGCCATCGATTTCCGTCGCGGGCGGGGCGGCGAGGGGCGCATCCTCGTCGATCTTTCCGACACCTCGACGGGCATCGACATTCGCCAGCAGGGCCAGAACCTGGTCGTCGATTTTCTGAAGACGAGCCTGCCCGAAGACATGCGTCGCCGTTTCGACGTCGTCGACTTTGCCACGCCAGTGCAGACGGTGACCGCGTTCCAGCAGGGTGAGAACGTGCGCCTCGTGATCGAGCCACGCGGCCAGTGGGAGTACAACGCCTACCAGTCCGAGACGCAGTTCGTGGTCGAGATCCGGCCGCTCACCGCAGAGACGGCGCGCGCGGCGACGCGGCCGCGTTATATGGGTGAGAAGCTATCGCTCAACTTCCAGAACGTCGAAGTGCGCGCGGTGCTCAACGTGATCGCGGACTTCACCGACCTCAACATCATCACCAGCGACTCGGTCGGCGGCAACATCACGCTGCGCCTCAAGGACGTGCCGTGGGACCAGGCGCTCGACATCATCCTCCAGACGCGCGGTCTGGACATGCGCCGCACGGGGAACGTGATCTGGATCGCGCCGCGCGACGAGCTCGCCACGCGCGAGAAGCTGGCGCTCGAAGCGCAGCAGCAGATCGCTTCGCTCGAGCCGCTGCGCACCGAACCGTTCCAGCTCAACTATCAGAAAGCGAGCGACGTCCAGAGGCTGCTCTCGGACCCGCAGCAGCGCATCCTTTCCAAGCGCGGTAGCGCGGTCGTCGATCCGCGCACCAACACGCTGTTCGTGCAGGACGTGCCGAGCCAGCTGGAGGAGGTGCGCAAACTGATCGCGCGCATCGATGTGCCCGTCCGTCAAGTGATGATCGAGGCGCGCATCGTCGAAGCTTCGGACAGTTTTGCGCGCAACCTCGGGGCTCGGCTGGGGCTTAACGAGAGACCCGACCTGACCTCGCCCAAGCCGGGGACCGCGATCCTCGGCACCGACAACCGCTTCATCCTGAGCGGAAGCGCCATCGGCACCGGCGTGCGCTTGGGCCAAACACCGGATCCTGGGACAGGCTATCTGCCCGACGGTTTCAACGTCCTGCTGCCGGCGCGCGGGCTTAACGCGTTCACCGCCGGACAGCTGTCGATCGCGCTTTTCAAGCCTTCGCTCACGCGCATCCTCAACCTCGAAATCTCGGCGCTCGAGGCCGACGGCAAGGGCAAGATCATCTCCAGCCCCCGCGTGCTCACCGCCGACCAAGTCGAGGCGGTGATCGAGCAAGGGACCGAGATCCCTTACCAGCAGGCAACCGCGTCGGGGGCGACGAGCGTCGCTTTCCGCAAGGCTAACCTCGCGCTCAAGGTCAAGCCGCAGATCACTCCCGACGGCAACATCATCATGACGCTCGATGTCAACAAGGATCAGCCGGGTACCGCGACTCCGGCGGGAGTGCAGATCAACACGAAACATGTCAAGACCGAAGTGCTGGTGGAGAATGGCGGTACGGTCGTGATCGGCGGCATCTACGAGCAGAGCGAGCGCACCGACGTCACTCAGGTGCCGTTCTTGGGGGACCTGCCCTACATCGGCTTTTTGTTCCGCAACCGGCAGGTGGCGACGGCCAAGAACGAACTGCTCGTATTCATCACGCCGCGCATCGTCAACGAACGGCTGAGCGTGCGCTAGCCCGAGGCGCGGGCGCGCTGGGCGAGACGCCCGGCGCGGCCCGTTTGCCGCCATAATCCGGTCCGTGCAGGACGAAAACGTCGTGCTCGTCGGACTGATGGGCGCAGGCAAGACGACCGTCGGCCGGCTGCTTGCCACCCGCCTCGGGCGCCCGTTTCACGACTCGGATGTCGAGGTGGAACGCCGCTGCGGCGTGCCGGTCGCACAAGTCTTCGACATCGAAGGCGAGGCGGGTTTCCGCGCGCGCGAACGCGCCGTGCTGGCCGAACTTGCCGCGCGGCGAGGCATCGTGCTTGCCACGGGCGGCGGCGCCGTGCTCGAGGCCGAGAACCGCGCACGGCTTGCCGCCTCCGGCACCGTGGTGTACCTGCACGGTAGACCGGAGTGTCTTGCGGCACGCGTGCGGGGCGACCGCGGCCGGCCGCTGCTTGCGGGAGCCGATCCGCTCGCTCGGCTGGAAGCGCTGTACGCGGAGCGCGATCGGCTCTATCGCCAGATCGCGCACCTTGTCGTCGAGGCCGACCGGTGCGGTTCGCGCCGGCTCGCACGCGAACTCGCCGAGGCGCTCAAAGCGCGATGGAGACGCTGCACGTAGCCCTCGGGGCGCGCACTTACCCGGTGTACATCGGTGCGGGCCTGCTCGCGCGCGAGGCGCTCTACGCACCGCATCTGCCGCGCGGCCGGGTGGCGGTGGTGAGCGACACAAACGTCGCACCGCGCTACCTCGAGCAGGTGGCTGGCGCCCTTGCTCGCGCGGGCGCGCACGCGGTCGTCCCGGTCGTGGTTGACGCGGGAGAGGGTGCGAAGGACTGGCGTACGCTCGACCGCGTCTTCGACGCGCTGCTCGAGGGCCGCGTCGGCCGCGACGGCCTCATCGTTGCGCTCGGCGGCGGGGTGATCGGCGATCTCGCCGGTTTCGCCGCCGCCGTATACCAACGTGGCGTTCCGTTCCTGCAGGTCCCGACGACCCTGCTCGCGCAGGTCGATTCGGCGGTAGGCGGCAAGACGGCGATCAACCACGCGCGCGGCAAAAACATGATCGGTGCCTTCCACCAGCCGCGCGCGGTCATCGCCGACGTCGGCACGCTCGCCACCCTACCGGAGCGCGAACTGCGGGCCGGCGTCGGCGAGGTGCTCAAGTACGGATTCGCCCTCGACGCCGGCTTCGCCGCCTGGCTCGAGGCGCGGCTCGAGCGGCTGCTCGCTCGCGATGGGGACATCCTCGTGCAGGCCGTGCACCGGTGCTGCGAGCTGAAGGCGGCGGTCGTCGCCGCCGACGAGCGCGAAGAGACCGGCCTACGCACCGTGCTCAACTTCGGCCACACCTTCGGGCACGCGATCGAGGCCGTGACCGGCTATGGCGCGTGGCTGCACGGCGAGGCGGTTGCAGCCGGCATGGTCATGGCCGCTCGCCTGTCGGCGAGCGAGGGGCTGCTCTCCCCGGCGGAGGCCGAACGCATCGAACGGCTCGTCGCCCGCGCGGGCTTGCCTGCCAAGGGGCCGAAGGTCGAGCCGCAACGTCTGATCGCCGCGATGCAGGTCGACAAGAAGGCGAGCGCCGAGGCGTTGCGCTTCGTCTTGCTCGAGGCGCTCGGCCGTGCGGTGGTGCGCGACGGCATTGCCGAGGCGCACATCCGTGCGGCGATCGAAGGTTGCCAGGCGGCTTAACACACCGCGTGGGCCTGGCGCCAGATCGGCCGCCTTGTTCGTGTGGCACTGGGACGGTATAGTCCCAAATTTCCGCCGCCTTTTTTGCGCGCCGCCGCGGGAGCCTTGAAATCTTCATCGCATCAGACGGTTATGCACGAATCGGCTGAACAGGCCGGGCGACGGGGGCTCTACCGCCCGGAACTCGAGCGCGACGCTTGCGGGGTGGGGTTTGTCGCGCACATCAAAGGTCGCAAGTCGCACGCGATCGTCGAGCACGGTCTCACGGTGCTTCGCAACCTCACGCACCGCGGCGCGGTCGGCTGGGACCCGAAGCTCTCGGACGGCGCGGGCATCCTGATTCAGATCCCCGACCGCTTTTTCCGCGAGGAGATGGCGCGGCAGGGGGTGCAGCTTCCGCCTGCGGGCCAGTACGGTGTCGGCATGGTTTTCCTGCCGCGCGAGCCGGCCTCGCGCCTTGCCTGCGAGTACGAGATCGAGCGCGCGGTGAAGGAAGAAGGGCAGGTGCTGCTCGGTTGGCGCGACGTGCCGACCGACCACTCGGATCTCGCGGAACCCGCGCGCCGCATCGAACCGATCATTCGCCAAGTGTTTATCGGCCGCGGCGAGGGCGTCACCGTCACCGACGCCCTCGAACGCAAGCTGTACATCATCCGCAAGAGCGCAGGTCACGCGATCCAGGCGCTGCGGCTGCGCCACGGCCGGGAGTTCTACGTCCCGTCCATGAGCGCGCGCACGATCGTCTACAAGGGCATGCTCCTTGCGCGCCAGGTGGGCGAGTACTACCTCGACCTGCGCGATGCGCGCGTCGAATCGGCGCTCGCGATGGTGCACCAGCGCTTTTCGACCAACACCTTCCCCTCCTGGGATCTCGCCCATCCGTTCCGGCTGATCTGCCACAACGGGGAGATCAACACGCTGCGCGGCAACGTCAACTGGATCCGGGCGCGCCAGGGGGCCATTTCGAGCCCGGTCCTGGGTGCCGATCTCGACAAGATCTGGCCGCTGATCTACGACGGCCAGTCCGATTCGGCCTCGTTTGACAACGCGCTCGAGCTGCTCGTCATGGCGGGCTATCCGCTCGCGCATGCGGTCATGATGATGATTCCCGAGGCGTGGGAGAACCACACGCTCATGGATCCGGCGCGGCGCGCGTTTTACGAGTACCACGCGGCGATGATGGAGCCCTGGGACGGTCCGGCGTCGATCGCGTTCACCGACGGTCTGCGCATCGGCGCAACCCTCGACCGCAACGGCCTGCGGCCCTCGCGCTACGTCGTCACCGACGACGACCTCGTCATCATGGGTTCGGAGTGCGGTTGCCTGCCGGTGCCCGAGGAGCGCGTCGTCAAGAAGTGGCGCCTGCAGCCCGGCAAGATGTTCCTCGTCGACCTCGAGAAGGGACGCATCATCGACGACAAGGAGCTCAAGGACGCGCTCGCCTCGGCCAAGCCCTACCGCGAATGGATCGACCGCATCCGCGTCAAGCTCGACGAGATCGAAGGCGGCGATGCGACACCGCCCGCCGGCACGCTGAGCTTGCGCGAACGGCAGCGTGCCTTCGGGTGGACCCAGGAGGACCTCAAGTTCATCCTCCAGCCGATGGCCGAGGCCGGCGAGGAGCCCGTCGGGTCGATGGGCAACGACACGCCGCTCGCGGTGCTGTCGTCGCGCAACAAGAGCCTGTATCAGTACTTCAAGCAGCTGTTCGCGCAGGTGACCAACCCGGCAATCGACCCGATCCGCGAGGAGCTGGTCACCTCGCTCGTCTCGTTCATCGGGCCGAAGCCGAACCTGCTCGGCATCGACGAGATCAATCCGCCGCTACGGCTGGAGGTCGCTCAGCCGGTGCTCGACTTTGCGGACATGGACCGCATCCGGCAGATCGAGCGCTATACGGGTGGCAAGTTCCGCTCGTGCGAGCTGGACATCACCTACCCCGTCGCCTGGGGCAAGGAGGCGATCGAGGCGCGTCTGGCGAGCCTTGCGGCCCAGGCCGAGGACGCCGTGCGATCGGGCTACGCGATCCTGATCGTGTCGGATCGCCGCGTCGACCGCGAGCGTGTCGCCATTCCCGCATTGCTCGCGCTCTCGGCGATTCACCACCACCTGGTCGGCAAGGGCTTGCGCACGAGCGCCGGCCTGGTGGTCGAGACGGGATCGGCGCGCGAGGTGCACCATTTTGCGCTGCTGGGTGGCTACGGCGCCGAGGCCGTACACCCCTACCTCGCGCTCGAGACCGTGAGGGCGCTCCACCCGGGCGACGTGGAAAAAGCGGACAAGGCGCTGCGCAACTACGTCAAGGCGATCGGCAAGGGTCTGAAGAAGGTGATGTCCAAAATGGGCATCTCCACCTACATGTCGTACACCGGTGCGCAAATCTTCGAAGCGGTGGGGCTGGCACGGGAGTTTGTCGACAAGTACTTCACCGGCACTGCCTCCGCGGTCGAGGGGATCGGCCTCTTCGAAGTTGCGGAAGAGGCGATCCGCGTGCACCGCGCCGCGTTCGACGAGCGCGATCGCCGGGCGCGCGAGGAGCTCGACCCCGGGGGCGAGTACGCCTGGCGCGTGCGCGGCGAGGACCACCTCTGGACGCCCGAAGCGATCGCCACGCTGCAGCATGCGACGCGCGAGAACTCCTACGCGACCTACGAGGAATACGCGCAGCTCATCAACGACCAGTCGCGACGCCACCTCACGCTGCGCGGTCTGTTCGCGTTCAGGTTCGACCGCTGCACGCCGGTGCCGCTCGCGGAGGTGGAGCCGGCCGCGGAAATCGTCAAGCGCTTCTCGACGGGGGCGATGTCGCTCGGCTCGATCTCGACCGAGGCGCACACCGTGCTCGCGATCGCGATGAACCGGATCGGGGGCAAATCGAACACGGGCGAGGGCGGCGAGGACCGGGCGCGTTATGCGCCGGTGCGCGCGGGCGAGACCCTGATGTCGCGCCTTGGCCGCCGGCGCGTGGAGGTGGACATCGCGCTGCGCGAGGGCGATTCGCTCAAATCCAAGATCAAGCAGGTGGCCTCGGGCCGGTTCGGGGTGACGGCAGAGTACCTGGCGAGCGCCGAGCAAATCCAGATCAAGATCGCGCAAGGGGCGAAACCGGGCGAAGGCGGGCAGCTGCCCGGCCGCAAGGTGTCCGAGTACATCGCCGAGCTTCGCTACTCGACACCGGGGGTCGAGCTCATCTCGCCGCCGCCGCATCACGACATCTATTCGATCGAAGATCTCGCGCAGCTCATCCACGACCTCAAGAACGCGAACCCGCAGGCGTCGATCAGCGTGAAACTGGTTTCCGAGGTGGGCGTCGGCACCATTGCCGCCGGCGTGGCCAAGGCCAAGGCCGACCACGTGACCATCGCCGGCCACGATGGCGGCACCGGCGCCTCGCCGTGGTCGTCGATCATGCACGCGGGCACGCCGTGGGAGATCGGGCTGGCGGAAACACAGCAGACGCTGGTGCTCAACCGCCTGCGCGGGCGCATCGCCGTGCAGGTCGACGGCCAGATGAAGACGGGGCGCGATGTGGTGATCGGCGCGCTGCTGGGCGCAGACGAATTCGGATTCGCCACGGCCCCGCTCGTCGTCGAGGGCTGCATCATGATGCGCAAGTGTCACTTGAACACCTGTCCGGTCGGTATCGCCACCCAGGACCCGGTGTTGCGGCGGCGCTTCCGCGGTCAGCCGGAGCACGTCGTGAACTACTTCTTTTTCGTCGCCGAGGAGGCGCGGCGGCTGATGGCGCAGCTCGGCTTCCGGCGTTTCTCGGACATGATCGGCCGCAGCGACCTGCTCGACAAGCGCAAGGCGATCGAGCACTGGAAGGCAAAGGGACTCGATTTTTCGCGTCTGTTCTGGATGCCGGAGATGCCCCCGGAAGTGGCGCGCCACCACTGTGAGTCGCAGGACCACGGGCTGGAGCGCGCCCTCGACCGCCGACTCATCGAACTGGCGCGCCCGGCGATCGAACGCGGCGAACGCGTGACCATCGAAATGCCGATCCGCAACGTCAATCGTACGGTTGGCACGATGCTCTCCTGGGAAGTCGTGCGCCGCTACGGCCACGACGGGCTGCCCGACGGGACGATCCACGTGCGCTTCGCCGGGTCGGCGGGGCAGAGCTTCGGTGCCTTCCTCGCGCGCGGCGTGACTCTCGATCTCGTCGGCGATACGAACGACTACTGCGGCAAAGGGCTTTCGGGGGGGTGCATCTGCGTGCAGCCGTCGTCCAAGTTCCGCGGTGAACCGACCGAGAACATCATCACCGGCAACGTCGTGCTCTACGGTGCCATCTGCGGCGAAGCGTACTTCCGCGGCGTCGCGGGCGAGCGCTTCGCCGTGCGCAACTCCGGTGCGCAGGCGGTGGTCGAAGGCGTCGGCGACCATGGCTGCGAGTACATGACCGGTGGCACGGTCGTCGTCATCGGCGCGACCGGGCGCAACTTCGCCGCGGGCATGTCCGGCGGCATCGCGTACGTGCTCGATGCCGACGGCGATTTTGTGCGCCGCTGCAACACGGCGATGGTGGATCTGGAACCGGTGCTGTCGGAATCGGAGCAGCAGGCGCGCCTCGCGCGCGACTACTGGCATCTTGGCGAAGCCGACGAGGTGTTGCTGCGCAGACTGCTTGAGGCGCACGTGCGCTACACCGGCAGCCGTCGCGCCGCGGAGATTCTCGAGAAGTGGCCGCTTTACCGCACGCGCTTCGTGAAAGTGTTTCCCAAGGAGTACCGGCGCGCCCTCGCCGAGCTTGCCGCTGCGCAGCGCCGCGCGGCCGCCTGATCATGGGCAAGATCACTGGATTTCTCGAGTACAGCCGACTCGAGGAGCCGCACGAGCCGCCGAGCGAGCGCGTGCGGCACTTCGGCGAGTTCCACCGCCGTCTGCCGGATGGTCAGGCGTCGGTGCAGGCGGCGCGCTGCATGGACTGCGGCATCCCCTTCTGCGTGAACGGCTGCCCGGTCAACAACATCATCCCGGACTGGAACGATCTGGTCTACCGAGGCGACTGGCGGCGCGCGATCGAGGTGTTGCATGCGACGAACAACTTCCCGGAATTCACCGGGCGCGTGTGCCCGGCACCGTGCGAGGAAGCGTGCACGCTGCGCATCAACGACGCCGCCGTCGGCATCAAGTCGATCGAGCACGCGATCGCGGACAAGGCTTGGGAAGAAGGCTGGATCCTGCCGGAACGTGCGTCGCGCTCAAGCGGTCGGCGCGTTGCGATCGTCGGTTCCGGACCCGCCGGGCTCGCCTGCGCGCAGCAGCTCGCCCGCGCCGCACACGCGGTCACCGTGTACGAGAAAAACGACCGCATCGGCGGACTGCTGCGCTATGGCATTCCGGATTTCAAGCTGGGCAAGGACGTCGTCGATCGGCGACTCGCCCAGTTGCGCGCCGAGGGCGTCGAGTTCCGCACCGGCGTTTGCGTCGGACCCCGTCCGGCCGAGGCCGGCGCCCGCGGCGTGATCGACTGGTCACGCGAGCGCCTGTCGGCCGCCGAGCTGCTCACCGCCTATGACGCGGTGGTGCTTGCCGCAGGGTCCGAAGTCCCGCGCGACCTGCCGATTGCCGGGCGTGACCTTGCGGGAATCCACTTCGCCATGGAGTTCCTTGCCCCGCAGAACCGGCGCGTCGCGGGGGACCGCGACGGCCCGGAGCTGCTGGCGACCGGCCGGCACGTCGTCGTGATCGGCGGTGGCGACACCGGAAGCGACTGCGTCGGCACCGCAAACCGGCAGGGTGCACGCTCGGTCACGCAGCTCGAACTGCTGCCCATGCCTCCCGACGTCGAGAACAATCCGGTCTGGCCGTATTGGCCGACGCGTCTGCGCACCTCGACCTCGCACGAAGAGGGCGTCGAGCGCGAATGGTCCGTGGCCACGAAGGCCTTTCTGGGCGAGAACGGGCGCGTGCGCGCGCTGCGCGCGGTGCGGCTGCGCTGGAGCGAAGAAGGCAAGGCGCAGGAGATCCCCGGCTCCGAGTTCGAGCTGCGCGCGGACCTGGTGCTGCTCGCGATGGGCTTCGTCTCGCCGCTATCCGCTCTGCTCGCGGATTTCGGGGTTGAACGCGATGCGCGCGGCAACGCGCGCGCGCACACCGAAGGCCCGAGCGGCTATGCGACGAGCCGCGCGAAGGTATTCGCCGCCGGCGACGTGCGGCGCGGGCAGTCCCTCGTCGTCTGGGCCATCCGCGAAGGCCGGCAATGCGCGCGTGCGGTCGACGAATTCCTCATGGGCGAATCGAGGCTGCCGCGCTGAGCGGCGCGCACGCCGCCGGGATGGCGGCGCGCCAGCGCGCCACCTCGGCGAGCCAGTCGTCGGGCCGCTCTTCCACGACGTGCAGCGCGCCGCCGTACACGGCGCCCTCGTTGGCGTCCACGGTGATCGCGTCACCCTCGTTGTAGCGCTCGGCGCCCACGCGCACGCACCGCTTGGCCGGGTCCCGTTCCAGCGCCTCGCAGCCGACCAGGCACGCGACACCCAGCTGGCGGGCGATCACCGCGGCGTGCGCGGTCCGGCTGCCGCGCTGGGCGACCACACCGGCGCACGCGGCGATCGCTTCGATGTCCTCGGTCGAGAGATCCGCGCAGATGAGGATCGGTCGTTCGCCGCGACGCGCAAACCGGAGCGCCGTCTGCGGCTCGAGCGCGATCGGACCGCTGGCCACGCCCACACTGGCGGGCACGCCACGGGCGAGCGGACGCAGGTCGCCGCGCGACAGCCGCCGCCGCACGATCGCCTCCAGCCGCAACGGCGCGAGTCGCGCCAAGGCGTGTGCCGGCTCGATCAAGCCCTCGCGCACCTGCTCGACGGCGATCCGTAACGCTGCCCAGTCGGTGCGCTTCGCCGAGCGCGCCTGCAGAAGGTAGAGCCGCCCGTCCTGGACGGTGAACTCGAACTCCTGGGCGTCGCCGAATTCGCGCTCGAGCGCATGACGCGCGGCGCCGAGCTGACGCCATACCTCCGGTAACACGCGCGCAAGGCGCTCGGCGTCGGCGGCCTGATGACGCCCCGCGACCACATCCTCGCCCTGGCTGTTGAAGAGAAAGTCGACGTACAGGTGGTTCTCGCCGGTCGCCGGATCGCGCGTAAAGCCAACCCCCGAGCCGGAAGTGCCACCGGCGTTGCCAAACACCATGCGCTGGACGATCACCGCGGTCCCTGGGGCCTCCGGCAGCCCGTGCAGCCGTCGGTACGCGGCTGCGCGCTCGCATCGCCAAGAGCGAAACACGGCGGCGATGGCGGACTCGAGTTGCACCCGGGGGTCCTCGGGGAAGCGCTCGCCGGTCTGCTCCTCGAAGAGGGTCGCGAACCGTTCACCGAGCACCGACAGTCCCACGAAATCGAGTTCGCGCGCGTGTCTTAGGCCCTGCGCGGCGAGCGTGGCCTGGAGCGCCGCCTCGAACGGTGCGGGCGATGCCCCGTATATGGTTTCGGCGAAGGACTGCACCAGCCGGCGGTACGAATCGCGCGCAAGACGGGGATTGCCGGTGCGGCGCACGAGCCCGCGCAGCGTCGCCTGCGTCAGGCCGATGTTGAGCAGCGTGTCCATCATGCCGGGCATCGACACGGGCGCCCCCGAGCGCACGGCCACCAAAAGGGGACGGCGGGCATCGCCGAAGCGCAAGCCGCTCGCCCGCTCGAGTTCTTGCAGTGCAGCCTCGAGCGCAGGCCGTAGCGCGGCGGCCGTCCCGGGGGGGTCGCGCAGATAGGCTTCGCACAGGGCGGTGCCGAGCACGAACCCCTCCGGTACCGGGAGACCGAGGCGGGCAAGGCGCACCAGCGCGTGCGCCTTGAGGCCGATGCGCTCGGGATCGGGCACCGCAGTGGCGGGGCCGAGCGGGTAAATCTCGCTTGCGGGGGCTGCGCGCGCGGCCACTTCTGCGGTCATTGCGCGATGACGCTCGCGAGCGCGTGGTCGCGCAGCGCGAGAGCGCTGTGCATGAGCGCATCGGAGGCCGACTCGAGCGCGCGCGCCAGCTCGGCGACGACGAAGAGCCCGGGTGCGGCGACACGCTCGCGCGCGAGCGCCGAGTGCACCGCGCGCTCGGCCTGATCGCCGTCCTGCTCGAGCGAGACAATGCGGTGCACCGCCTGCAGGAACTCCTGCACCTCGGTGCGCGCGGCGCCGCGGCCGAGGTCGCGCGCGCACTCGATCGCCTTGAGGTACTCCTGCGCGGCCTCGAGTGCAAGCTGCGCCAGGCGCACGAGCGGCTCGCGCACCGCCGCGGGCGGCGCCTCGGCGCCGAGCAGCGAGTAGTGGAAGGCCGCGTCCTCGAGCGCGTCCACCGCGTCGTCGCCGCGCTCGACCAGGCGCGCCAGCTCGCGCACACTCTCGTTGCGCCGCTCGAGGTCACGCGCGGCGTTGACGAGCTCGTCGGCCTTGCTCTCCCAGTCCTTTGCCCGCTGGGCGACGACCGCCGCGGGCGCACCCCCGCCGAGCAGCGAATCGCGCAGCGCGCCGGCGATCTCGATCGCGAAACCGGCTTGTGCGCCGGCGTGGTCGAGTGCCTGTTCCCGCACCGACAGCAGTGAACCGAGCAGCTCCGCGCGGATTTGGTCCAGGAGCAGCGCCATCGGCCTGCCTTCGCGCAACGCGTCGGTCGCGGCGCGGAACACGAACCGCAGATAACCGATCGCCGCCTCGCGGCCCAAGAGGTCGTCGAGCCGGGCACCGAACCCGCCGGCGGTCTTGCCGATGGATGCGAGCGCCTCGAACACGAGGGCCTCGCCTCCCGCCTTCAGGAAGCCCATGTGTCCGATCTCCTCGTCCGCCGCCCACTTGAGCAACGCCAGCGCATCCTTCTTGCGCAACAGCAGGCGCAGCCGCTTGCGCGCGCGGTTCCAGTCGATGAGGAAGACGAGTCGCGAGCCAAGGAGTTCGAGGTAGCGCGCGAGCGCCCCGTCGTCCGGCGCCTCGTACGTTCCGACGGCGACGTGATACAGCCCGTCGGCGAAAGCGGCGTCGCTGCGCGAGCGGGTGTCGCCCCAAACGATCGGCCAGCCGCCGAGCAGGCTCTGGAAAAAAACGAGCTTGGACAGGTGCACGTCCGAGTAGGTGAGGGTAGCGGCGCGCCCGCGCACGCTGATGACAATGACGTGCGCGTCGGTGGTGCCGATGTCGTTCTGGATTACCAGGCGGTCGCCTGCGCGCGTCGCCGTGGTCTCCAGCCCCGGGTGGTCGAAGCGCAGCGGCGAAGTGCGGCGCACGCCGCGCGCAAAGGCGGCGACGAGCGGCCGGTCTTCCGGCGCGAGGCCATAGGTGCGGGCCCCCTCGATCGCCTCGGTCGCCAGCTCCGCCTGCAGCCGATTGAGCGCCTTGTGCAGCTCCATGACCAGCAGGTGCGGGCTGTCGCCCGCCTCGCGCGAGGCACCCGCCAGCCGCTCGATGGCCGCCACGGCGAGCCGCTCTTCCGCATCGCACCAGCGCTCGGCAAGGAGCGCCCGCCGCCGGGCGTCGAACTGCGCCGCCTGCGGGTCACCCGCGACCCTCAGCGGTGCCACCATTTCCTCGAGCGCGGTCGCGAGCGCCTCGAACAAGGCCGCGACGCCCGGAATGCGAACCGCAGCGCCTGAGCTGCGGCGGGCGGCGCCGATCAAAGCATCGAAGGCGGCACGCTCCTCACCGGCGGCGATGCGCTCGCGCCGCAGGTTTGGCCGCTCCTCGGGCGGCCGCTCGGCGTGTGCGGCCGCGAACTGCAGCACGCTGAAGTAATACTTCGCTCGGTCGTTGGCCGCGAGTGCGCGCGCGACGAGCGCGGGCAGCGTGAGGCGGGATTCGCCCAGCGCGTCGAGAATCCTGGACTTCGCGCTCACTGCGCAGATGCTCCTCGGAACGAGGACGGCGGGTTTGACGGCGGTCAAGTCAAGGCTCGTCCCCGAGCGCAAGCGCGGCGAAGCTCGCCAGCCAGTGCTCCGTCGCATACGGCGCACCCGGCGCGCGCGGCAGTGCGGCGTCGAGAAGACGGTCGGCCGCTGCCCCATGCCGCGCATCGAGGCGGCGCAGGCACCACGCGCGCGAAAGCGCGAGCCCCTGCAAGTGAGAAAGCCTCGGGTGCGCAGGGTCCGGCATGCTCGGTGCCTCGGCGAGCGGCCCGGGGCCGTGAGGCAGAAACGCTGCGAGCCAGCGCGCATACGCCTGCGGCTCGAGGACCCGTTTCATGCACAGCGCTTCGACGAGGGTCGGCGACAGAAAGTCGTCCGCCGACGGCTCGTAGCGCAGCGGCGCGTCCCGGTCCTCGCCGTACCAGCGTAGCGCCGTTTCGCAAAGCGAGCGCTCGAGCGCGACCTGCCCCGCCGTACGCGCCCAGTCGAGCGCGAGGACGACGGCGAAAGCGGTGTTCGCGTGCGTGCCAGCACGCATCGGATACGGCAGGACGCTCAGCTGCGCCTCCAGCCGGGTCGCAAGCAGCGTGGCGAGCGGCGCAACCGCGGCCGCCCGGCGCGCGTCGCCCGCGCGCGCAAGCTCGGCGGCGAGCTCGAGCAGCCAGGCCCAGCCGTAGGGCCACTCGAAGGCCGATCCCTCCGGGCTTTGGAAGTAGGCAAGCTCGCCGGCGAGCGACGCCGGCACAAGATGCGCGTCGAGCACCGCCTCGATCTCGGCGCGTTCGGGCAAATCCGGAAACAGGCGCACAAGGCGCACGAGCAGCCAGTGCATGTGCACCGCGGAGTGCCAGTCGTAGGCGCCGTAGAAGGCTGGATGCAGAGCGCGCGGCGGCCGCGGCTGCGGCTCCGGTTCCAAGAGCAGCCGGTCGAGCCGGCGCGGATACTCGCGCCGGACGTTGGCCAGGGCGACGCGGGCGTAGGCCGAGGCGAGCGGCGCATCGAGGCGAAGCATTGAAACAGCATAGGCTAGAATCGAATCGTTTCCCTGCGATGACGCTCGAGGTGGTCGTCCTTGCGGCGGGCGAGGGGCGGCGCATGAAGTCGGACACGCCGAAGGTGCTGCATCAGCTCGCCGGTCGTCCGCTCCTTGCGCACGTGCTCGGCGCCGTGCGCGCGCTCGCCCCGTCGCGCATCGTCGTGGTGCACGGCCACGGCGGCGAGCGCGTGCGCGGCGCATTCCCCGAGGCGGATCTGGAGTGGGTCGAACAGGCCGAGCGACGGGGCACTGGCCACGCGGTCGCGCAGGCGCTGCCAAGGCTCGATCCGCGCGCCGACGTGCTCGTGGTCTACGGCGACGTCCCGCTCGTGCGCTCGGAAACCCTGCGCCGGCTCGTCGACGAGGTGCGCGGAGGGCTCGCGATTCTGGTCGCCGAGGCGCCCGACCCGACCGGCTACGGTCGCATCGTGCGCGGAGAGGACCGCCGCGTCGTGCGCGTGGTCGAGCAGCCCGACGCGACCGAGGCCGAGACCGCAATCTGCGAAGTGAACACCGGTTTGCTCGCCACCTCGGTCGCGCATCTGGCGCGCTGGCTTTCGCGCATAGGCAGCGCCAACGCAAAGAACGAGTACTACCTCACCGACGCCGTGGCGCTCGCCGTGGACGACGGCGTGGCCGTGGCCACGGTGCGCGCGCCCGACTGGACCGAGGTGGCGGGCGTCAACAGCCGTGGCGACCTGGCCGCGCTCGAGCGTGCATTCCAGCGACGCGAAGCCGCAGCGCTCCTTGCCGCCGGTGTGTCGCTCGCGGACCCTGAACGTCTCGACCTGCGCGGAACGCTCGCCTGCGGGCGCGACGTCTGGATCGACGTTGGCTGCGTGTTCGAGGGCCGCGTGCAGCTCGGCGATCGGGTGCGCGTGGGACCGTACTGCGTGTTGCGCGACGTTTCGGTGGGCGCGGACACCGAAGTCCTCGCGTTTTCGCATCTCGAGGGCGCGCAGGTCGGCGCCCGCTGCCGCGTGGGTCCGTACGCGCGGCTGCGGCCCGGCGCGCGTCTCGCCGAGCGGGTCCACGTGGGCAATTTTGTGGAAGTGAAGGCCGCCGCGCTCGGCGCTGGCGCGAAGGCGAACCACCTCGCCTACCTCGGTGACGCGGAACTCGGGGCAGAAACGAACGTCGGCGCCGGCACGATCACCTGCAACTATGACGGGGAGCGCAAGCATCGCACGGTCATCGAGGACGGCTGCTTTATCGGATCCAACGCGACGCTCGTGGCGCCGCTGCGGCTTGCGCGCGGCACCTACGTCGCTGCAGGCTCGACGGTCACGCAGGACACGCCGCCGGATTCGCTCGTCTTCGGGCGCGCGCACCAAACGACCAAGGCGGGTCGGCGGTCGCGCCGCAGCTAGCGATGTGCGGCATCGTCGGCGGCGTCGCGGCCCGGAATCTGGTGCCCGTGCTGATCGACGCGCTGCGCCGCCTCGAGTACCGGGGATACGACTCCTGCGGCCTTGCGACCGTCGACGGGGTGCGCATCGCGCGCGTGCGCGCTGTCGGCCGGGTCGGCGAGCTCGAAGCGCGCGCAGCCGCGCAGCGGCTCGCCGGAGCGACCGGCATCGCGCACACCCGCTGGGCGACGCACGGGGCGCCGCACACCCACAACGCGCACCCTATCGTCTCGCGCGGCGAGATCGCACTCGTGCACAACGGCATTGTCGAGAATCACGAAGCGCTGCGCGAAGAACTGCGCGCGCGCGGCTACACCTTCGAAGGGCAGACCGACACCGAAGTCGCGGCCCACCTGGTGCACAGTCTGTACCGCGGCGACCTGCTCGAGGCGGTGCGGGCCACGGCGCAGCGGCTGACCGGCGCGTACGCGATCGCGGTCGCCGCGCGCGCCGAGCCGGAGCGCATCGTCGGCGCGCGGGCCGGAAGCCCACTCGTCCTCGGCTTGGGCCATGGGGAGGCGTTTCTCGCCTCGGACGCCCTCGCCCTCGCGGGGGTCGCCGACCGGGTCGTGTACCTCGAGGACGGCGACGTGGTCGAGCTGCGCCGCGACGGCTACCGCGTACAGGATCTCCACGGACGCGAGGTCGGACGCGCGCCAAGGCCGATGCCCGCGGGGACGCTCACGGCGGAGCTCGGTCCTTATCGTCACTTCATGCAAAAGGAGATCTTCGAACAGCCCCGCGCGCTCGCCGACACGCTGGAGGCGATCGCCGGCACCGCGGAGGCGGAACTTTTCGGTGCGCAGGCGGCGTCGGTGCTTGCGCAGGCGCGCTCGGTGTTGCTCCTTGCGTGCGGCACGAGCCACCACGCCGCGCTCGTCGCGCGCCACTGGATCGAGACCCTGGCGCGCATGCCCGCGCAGGCCGAGATCGCGAGCGAGTACCGCTACCGCGATAGCGTGCCCGATCCGACGACCCTCGTCGTCGCGGTCTCTCAGTCGGGCGAAACCGCCGACACGCTCGCGGCGCTGCGCCACGCGCGCGCCCTCGGGCAGACGGCGACGCTCGCCGTGTGCAACGTCGCCACGAGCGCCCTCGTGCGCGAGGCGCGCCTTGCCTTCCTGACGCACGCCGGGCCGGAGATCGGCGTGGCTTCGACCAAGGCGTTCACGACCCAGCTTGCAGCCCTGTTCTTGCTCGCGCTCGTGCTGGCGAAGCTGCGCGGGCGGCTCACGCCGCAGGCCGAGTCCGCACATCTGGCCAAGCTGCGGCATCTGCCACGCGCATTGGCGGCGGTGCTCGCGCTCGAGCCGCAGGTGATCGCCTGGGCCGAGCGCTTCGCCGCGAAGGACCACGCGCTTTTCCTCGGCCGCGGGGCCCACTGGCCGATCGCGGCCGAGGGGGCGCTCAAGCTTAAGGAGGTCTCGTACATCCACGCCGAGGCGTACCCGGCGGGCGAGCTCAAGCACGGGCCGCTCGCGCTCGTCACCTCGGCGATGCCGGTGGTCACGGTGGCGCCGAACGACGCGCTGGTTGAGAAGCTAAAGTCGAACATGCAGGAAGTGCGCGCCCGCGGCGGCGAGCTGTACGTGCTCGCCGACGCCGATACCCGCGTCGCGCCCGGCGACGGCGTCCACGTGCTGCGGCTACCCGAGCACTACGGGCTGCTGTCGCCGGTGCTCCACGTCGTGCCGCTCCAGCTGCTCGCCTACCATGCAGCGCTCGTGCGCGGCACCGACGTCGACAAGCCGCGCAACCTCGCCAAGTCCGTGACGGTCGAGTGAGCGCGCCGGCGTCCGTCAGCCGACCATCGTCAGCCCACCCGAGACGCTGAGCGTCTGACCGGTGATGAACTCGGCGTCGTCGCTGGCGAGGAAAAGCACTGCGCCGGCGATGTCCTCGGGGCGGCCGAGCCGGCCGACGGGGATCGCGCGCCGATAGGCTTCGCGCAGCTTCTCGGGGTTGCCCGCCCCTTGCAGGAACGCGTCCAGCATGGCGGTCTCGGTCAGGCCGGGGCAGACCGTGTTCAACCGGATGCCTTTTGTCGCGAATTCGCGCGCGAGCGTCTTGGTGAGCGCGATCACGCCGCCCTTGCAGGCGGAGTAGGGCGCCTCGCCCGAGGAGCCGACACGCCCTGCGTCGGAGGCGATGTTCACGACGCGGCCACGCTCGCGGGCGGCCATTCCGGGTAGCACCGCGTGCAGCAGGTTCATCGGCCCGACGAGGTTGATGGCGATGATGCGGTGCCAGAAGTCGGGATCGGTCTGCAAGAAGGGGCGAAAGTGGTCCCAGCCCGCGTTGTTCACGAGAATGTCGATGGGACCCAGCGTCGCTTCCGTCTCGGCGACCGCCGCCTTCACCGCGGCGGGGTCGCTGACGTCCACCTTGAGCGCGAGCGTTCCGGCCGGTGCGTCCTGCGCATGCAAGTCGTAGACCGCAACGCGCGTGCCCTCTGCGAGGAAGCGCGCCACGATGGCGCGGCCGATTCCGGCCGCGCCCCCCGTCACGATCGCCGTTTTGTCGCGCAGTCCGCGCATCGTTCCTCCTCTGGCCCCGGGGGCCGATGGTCTTTCACTCGGCCGGCACTGGCGGGTCGAAGTCGCGATCCCAGCCTGCGGGCGGTTTTTCCACTTTCTTCATCCACGCGCGAATGAGTCGGATGTGCTCGCGCTCCTCGCGGGCCATTGCGCGCGCCGTGCGCCGCACCTCGGCCGGCGCCACCGAACGTGCCATGCCGTCGAAAAAATCGCGCGCCCGTTCCTCGCAGCGCAGCGCCACCTCGAGCGCGTGGTAGGGTTGCATGAGGTAGTGAAGCTCGGTCACGGGTGCCGCCTCCGGCGCATCGGCACCGCGCCACAGCCAGCCCGCCGCCGGCGGCGGGAGAGTGGTCCAGCGCATTTTCCGACGGATCTGCTCGGCGTGCAGTCGCTCCAGTTGCGCCAGCTTGCGGAACAGATCGGCGACGTCACGGTTGTTGTGCACCTCCATCTGGTCGGCGAAGTCGGCGTAGCGCTCGGCGGCCTCGGTCTCGATGAAGTAGGCCTGCACCATGAAGTCCTCGTAGGAGGCGCTCGCTGCGCGCGCGCGCGGTGCGCGGCGCTTGGCCTGCGCGAGGACACGACGCGACTTGGCGCGGCGCCTTGCGCTCACAGGGCAAACTCGCCTTCCAGGTGCGCGAGCGGGCGCGGGTTTGCCGCCGCGACCGGCTGGAACGGCTTGCGCCGGCCGGCGTACAGCACGCCGATATTGAAGCCATCGTCGGTCATCAGCCGGCGCGCCGCCCGCCCCGGGTCGTCGGTCGCGGCGACGGGCGAAGGGCGCACGAGGGACTTCCATTGGCGCTGCTCCGGGCGGAAGGTGACGCAGGGGGACAAAATCTCGACGAACGAGAATCCCGGGTGGCGGATCGCCTGGGCGATCAGATCGGCGGTCCCGTTCGGATCGCCGGAGAAGGCGCGCGCGACGAAGTTGGCGCCCGAGGCGAGCGCGATCACCAGCGGATGGAACTCGCGCAGACCCGTGCCGTGCGGCGCGAGCTTCGAATCCCAGTCCGGTTCGGTGGTGGGCGAGGGCTGGCCCTTGGTCATGCCGTAGACGCGATTGTCCATGACCAGATAGGTGAGGTCCACGTTGCGCCGGCAGGCGTGCAGGAAGTGGTTGCCCCCGATCGAGTAGCCGTCGCCATCGCCGCCCGTCACGATCACGGTGAGGTCCGGCCGGGCGAGCTTGAGGCCGGTCGCCACCGGCAGGGCGCGGCCGTGCACGCCATGAAAGCCGTAACAGCTCGTGTACGCAGGAAGGCGCGAGGAGCAGCCGATGCCCGAGACGATCACGACGTTCTCGGGCAGGAGTGCGAGCGCCGCGAGCGCGCGCGTGAGCGACAAAAGCACGGTGTGATCGCCGCACCCCGGGCACCAAACCGGCTTGACGTCGGAGCGGTACCGCTGCGGCGTCACCAGGTCCGCCTGCGGACGCGCGCTCATGCTCGACCCCACTCGACCAGCGCCCGGTGGACCTCCTCCGGACGGAACGGATTCGGGCCGGGCTTGCGCAAACTCTTGAGCTCGGCGGCGAGCGCGTATTCGGCGCGCAGGTAGCGCAGGAGCTGGCCGCTGTGGCTCTGCTCGACGACGAGCGCGCGGCGGGCGCGCCCGAGCGCCGCGGCGAGGCGCTCGGGTTGCGGAGGCGAAAGCAGGCGCAACGAAATGAGGCGGAGGGCGAGGCCGTCGGCGGCGGCGCGGCGACACGCCTCGCGCACCGCCCCGGTCGTCGAGCCCCAGGTGATCACGGCGAGCTCGGTGTCCTCCCCCTCGACGCTCGCCCAATGCGCGCCGAAGTCGGCGCGCGCGAGCTTGCGAGCGCGCTTGTCGAGCTGTGCGAGCTGGTCGGCCGCCGCGGACGAGGGCGTACCGCGTTCGGTGTGTGCGAGCCCCTCGGCGACGTAGGCAAGGCCTGGCGTGCCGGGCAGTGCCATCGGCGAGAGGCCCGAGGGGGTGAGCGCGTAGCGGCGGTAACCGGGCTCGTGCGCCGTGGCGAGCAGGCGCTCGCTGGCGAAGGCAAGGTCGGCCGGACGGTCGACGACGGCGCGCGCCTGCCCGAGAAACTGGTCCGAGAGCACGATCGCTGGCACCTGCAGCCGCTCGGCCAGCGCGACCGCCCACTGCGTCGTGTAGAGGCAGTCGGCGACCGAGTTCGGTGCCAGCACGAGGTGGGGCGCATCCCCGTGCACGCCATAGAGCGCGAGGTTGAGGTCCGCCTGCTCGCTTTTGGTGGCGATGCCGGTCGACGGCCCCGTGCGCATCACGTCGATCACGACCACCGGCAGCTCAGCCGCCACTCCCAGCCCCAGCGATTCGACCATGAGCGACAGGCCGGGCCCAGAGGTCGCGGTGAGCGCGGGCACCCCACCGAACGAGGCGCCAAGGACCATGTTGATCGACGCAAGCTCGTCCTCGGCCTGCACGAGAATGCCGCCGACCGCGTCCAGCGCGGGCGCCATCCACTCGAGCAGTTCGGTCGCCGGCGTGATCGGATAGGCGGCGACAAAGCGAACGCCGCCGCGCAGGGCGCCGAGACCGGCGGCCTGGTTGCCGGTGATGAGCCAGCGCTCGGCGGGCGCCGCCGCTGGGGCGAGCGCCCAGTCGAGCGCGACGCCGGCGGCGACCTCGGCCCCAGCCCGCGCGGCTGCCAGTGAAGCCGTTCGCGCCGCGTCGCCTTTCTGCATCACCGCCGCGAGCGCCGCGTCGAGCACCGCCTGCGGCAAGCCGAGCAGCTGTGCCGCGGCACCAAAAGCGACCATATTGGGCCAGCCGCCGGGCACGCTCTTTGCAATCTCCTTCATCGGCAGCGGCACGATGCGCGCCCCGCTCGCGCCGAACACCTCGGGTATCGCGCCCTGCGCCGGGTCGTGCACGACGATGCTCTCGGGCCCGAGTGGCAGTTCGGCCGCGAAACGTTGGACGTTGTTCCAGTCGAGCGCGACGAGCAGCTGCACGCGGTCGTCCGGACTCTCGCAGGGGAAGGTCGCCACGCGCAGCGCCGCGGCCGACTCGCCGCCGCGGATCTGGGGGCCGCTCGTCCGCGTCATGAGCGCGTAATAACCCGCGCGCGCAGCCGCTTCCAACAACAGGTTGCCCGCGGTCACGACGCCGGCCCCGCCGCTGCCCGCGAACGCGACCGACACCGAATCCCGCCGCCGCCTCATCGCCGCTTCCCGCCACCGGTGTACCCGGCCTGGGAGGCGGGATCTTTGTTCCAGATCAAGCCGCCTTATTGTTTTTCGCGCTATTGAACGTGCGAGCCCGCGCGCCACCTTGCGGCGGCGCGGTTGCCCGACCAAAATCGGTATTGCGGTACCGTATTACCACATTAAATGGGGAAAAGGGGGAAGCGCGCATGACCGCCATCCTGAAGAACCACGATCTGTGCGAGCTGTCGGTGCCCGGGGTGAAGACGGAGAAGCGCCCGGCGCGCACACCCGACGGTCGCGTGGCCGAAGGCCTATATAACGCTTGGATCTGGCTCGACAACCCCACCCAGCACAACTCGTACACCACCGAGATGGTGAAGGGAGTGATCCTCGCCTTCCGGGCCGCTTCCAACGCGCGCGACGTCAATTGCGTCGTATTCACCGGCACCGGTGACAAAGCCTTCTGCACCGGCGGCAACACGAAGGAGTACGCCGAGTACTACGCTGGGCACCCGCAGGAATACCGCCAGTACATGCGGTTGTTCAACGACATGGTGAGTTCCATCCTCACTTGCGACAAGCCGGTGATCTGTCGGGTGAACGGCATGCGCATCGCCGGCGGGCAGGAAATCGGCATGGCCTGCGACTTTTCGGTCGCACAGGACCTCGCCCGCTTCGGACAGGCGGGTCCCAAGCACGGCTCGGCGCCCATCGGCGGAGCGACCGACTTTCTGCCCGTGATCGTGGGCGTCGAGCGGGCGATGGCGGCGTGCGCGCTGTGCGAGCCGTTCTCGGCGCATCAGGCGTACTGGATGGGGGTGCTGACGGACGTGGTTCCTGCGCTGCGCGTCGACGGCCGCTTCGTCCCGAATCCGCTCGTGGTCACCGACCGCATCGTCGACGAGCACGGCCGCTTGGTCTTCGGCCGCCCGAAGACCGGCGAGGCGCTCGAGGAGGGCCGGCGGCTGCTCGCGCGCGGGCAGGTGGACCTGTCGCTTCTGGATGCCAAGGTCGAGGAGCTGTGCGCGAAATTGCTGCTCACCTTCCCCGACTGCACGACCAAGACGCTCGAGGGGCTGCGCAAGCCGAAACTCGAAGCCTGGAACCGCAACAAGGAGGATGCGCGCGCTTGGCTCGCCCTCAACATGATGACCGAGGCGCGCGCCGGGTTCACTGCCTTCAACGAGGGCACGAAGGACAACCGCGAGGTCGACTTCGTGCTGCTGCGGCAGAAGCTCGCGCGCAACCAGAGCTGGGTCGGGTCGCTGCACGACGAGATTCAGCCGCGCGCGAAGAAACGCGCATGAGCGAAGCCCCGGTCCGCGTCTGGCTCGAGCGCGACGGCCGTTTGCTGCGCGTGCGCCTGGCGCGCCCGCCGGGGAACGTGCTCGACGCGGCGATGATCGCGGCACTCGAGGCCGCCTTCGCCCGCTACGCCGACGGCGGACTTCAGGCTGCACTGCTCGACCACGAAGGCCCGCACTTCTGCTACGGGGCGAGCGTCGAGGAGCACCTGCCCGAGCAGTGCGCGCGCATGCTCGCCTGTTTCCATGCGCTTCTGCAGCGCCTGCTGGAGTGGCCGGCGCCGATCCTTGTCGCGATGCGCGGCCAGTGTCTCGGCGGGGGCCTCGAACTCGCCTGCGCGGGAAGCCTCCTCTATGCCGCGCCCGATGCACGGCTGGGGCAGCCGGAGATCCGACTCGGGGTGTTCGCCCCGGCGGCCTCGTGCTTGCTGCCGGCGCGCATCGGGCAGGGCCGTGCCGAAGAGCTGCTCTATTCCGGCCGTTCGCTCGATGCGGCAACGGCGGGCGCCTGGGGGCTCGTCGCCCAGGTGGCGGAGGACCCGACGGCGGCCGCGCTTGCCTGGTTCGACGCGCACCTTGCCGACAAGAGCGCGAGCGCGCTCGCCTGGGCGGTGCGCGCCGCGCGCGCAGGCTTTGCCGCGCGCGCAAGGCGCCGTCTCGCGGAGGTGGAGCGCCTGTACCTCGACGGGCTCATGCGCACGGCCGATGCGGTCGAAGGGCTACGCGCGTTCCTCGAGAAGCGCCCGCCGCGTTGGAGCCACCGCTAGCGGAGGACGTCCCGTGACGCTCCAGCAAATCGTGGCGCGCTGCGAGAAGCTGTACGAGGATCTGCGCTTTGACGCGGTGCGCGAGTGGAAGGCGGCGCTGCCCGGCCGTCGCGCCATCGGCTACCTGCCGGTGTACGTACCGCACGAAATCATCCACGCGGCCGGCATGCTGCCGGTCGGCATCTTCGGCGGCGGCGACCAGCTCGAGGTGATCCAGGGGGACGCGTATTACCAGAGCTACATCTGCCGCATTCCCCGCTCGACGGTGGAACTGGGTCTGACCGGTCGTCTCGACTGCCTGGACGGCATGCTTTTCCCCTCCATCTGCGACGTCATTCGCAACCTCTCGGGCATGTGGCAGCTCCTTTTCCCCGGCAAGTACGTGCGTTACGTCGACGTGCCCCAGAACTACGACGACGCGATCGGGGGCGAGTTCTACGTGCACGAAATGAACGAGCTGCGGCGCGAGCTCGGCGAGCTGCGCGGCCGGCCGATCGGCGACGACGAACTGCGCGCCTCGATCGCCGTCTACAACGAACACCGTCGCACGCTGCGCGCGCTGTACGCGTACCGCGCGCAGAAGCCGTGGCAAGCGCCGACCGCGGAGGCGTATCTGCTGCTGCGCGCCGGCCTGGTGCTCCCGCCCGAGGAGCACACGCAGCTCGTGCGGGACTACCTCGCGGCGGCGGACGCGACGCCGCGGCCGCGGCGCGACAACGCGCGCGTCGTGCTGAGCGGGCCGTTCTGCGAGCAGCCGCCGCTTGCGCTCATCAAGTCCATCGAGCGGGCGGGTTGCTACATCGTCGACGACGAGTTCATGCTCGGGCTGCGCTGGCTGCAGGAGGACGTGGCGAGCGACGGCGATCCGCTGCGCGCGTTGGCGCAGGCGTTCCTGCACCGCTCGGCGCAGAGCGCCTCGAAGTACGACGAACGGCGCGAGGACAAGGGCCGGTTCCTCCTTGCACAAGTGCGCATGCGCGGTGCCGAGGGCGTGGTGTTCGCAGCACCGTCCTTCTGCGACCCTGCGCTGCTCGAGCGTCCGATGCTGCAGGAGGTGCTCGCCGGACACGGGGTGCCGTATACCGCCTTCAAGTACGCGGAGAACACCGGCCAGATGGCCCCGATCCGCGAACAGGCCGGGACCTTCGCCGACTCGATCAAACTGTGGAACGGGGTCTGAGGCAAGGAGAGCAGACGATGCATGCGAGCGCCACGCCTGCGGCCGCCGGCCGGTCGCCGGCGGTCATCAAGGAAGACGCGATGTGGTTGCAGAAGGAGCTCATCAACCGAAACTACCGCGAACTCGCCACCGCGCGCAGCGAGGGCCGCAAGGTGTCGGCCACCTTCGTGCCCGGGAACTTGAACGAGCTGCTCATGTGTTTCGACTTCGTGCGCAGCCTGCCGGAGACGAACGCGCTGCAGAACGGCCTGCGCAAGAGGTCGGGCAGGTACATCATGGAGGCCGAGCGCGAGGGCCACTCCGAGGATGTGTGCACCTATGTCAAGGCGGACCTCGGCATGATGCTGGCCGGTGAAATCGGCCCCACGGGCGAGGCGTTGCCGCGCCCCGACGTGCTGCTCCTTTCCTACACGGGGTGCTTCACGTTCATGAAGTGGTTCGAGCTCGTGCGGCAGAAGTACGGCTGCGAGACCGTGATGCTGCACGTTCCGTACCAGGGCGAGGGAAAAGTGTCGCCCGCGATGCGCGACTACGTGGTCAAGCAGCTGCGCGAGAAGGTGATTCCGGCGCTCGAACGCATCTCGGGGGTGAAGTTCGACATCGATCGGCTGCGGCAGTACCTGCGCGAATCGGCCCGGGCGGAAGAGAACCTCGTGCGTGTGCTGCAGTCGGCGCGGCACCGACCCTCGCCGATCGACGGCTATTTCGGCGCGGTGTACTACATCGGCCCGATCTTCACGGCCTTCCGGGGCACGCTGGAGGCGACGCGCTATTACGACATGCTCTGGCAGGAAGTGCAGCAGCGCATGCGCGAGGGCCGGGGCCCGATCACGCCCGAAGGCGAGCTTGCCGAAGAGAAATACCGGCTCGTCGTCGAGGGTCCGCCCAATTGGACGCACTTCCGCGACTTCTGGAAGATGTTCTACGACGAAAGCGCGGTGGTGGTCGCATCCACCTATGCGAAGGTGGGCGGCGTCTACGACTTCGGCTTTCGCCACGACCCGGAGCGTCCGCTCGAGACGCTCGCCGAATATTGTCTTGGCTGCTACACCAACCTCAGCCTGCCTCAGCGCATCGACATGATTTGCCGCTACCTGGACGAGTATTCGGCCGACGGGCTGCTCGTCAACTCGATCAAGAGTTGCAACAGCTTTTCTGCGGGGCAGCTGCTCATCCTGCGTGAAGTGGAACGGCGCACCGGCAAGCCGGCGGCGTTCATCGAGACCGACCTGGTCGATCCGCGCTATTTTTCCGCGGCGAACGTGAAGAATAGGCTCGAGAGCTATTTCCAGATGATCAAACAGAAACGTGCCGCCGCCGCCGCGGTGGGGGCGTGAGGGAGAACGGCGGTGCGCTGTTTCATCGGCATCGATCTCGGTTCGACGACGACCAAGAGCGTCCTGCTTGACGAACGCCGTCGCGTGCTCGGCCGCGGCATCACCAACTCGCGCTCGAACTACGACACCGCCGCCGCCGTGGCGAAAAACGAGGCGCTGGTCGCCGCGCGCTTCGCGCTGTTCCGAGACGCGCTTGTCGCCTGCGGCGCGCTCGCCAGCGGGTTGGATGCCTTTCTCGCCCAGCTCGAGCGCGATTTCCGTCTGGAGCAGTTCCTCGAGCAGCTGGAAGACCTGGAAGCGGTCTGCCGACGCAGCGCCGAGGGCCGTTTCGGCGCGGACTCGGCTGCAGTGGAGGCGGCGCTCGCGGCGGTGTTTCGGCGTCTGCGCGCGGAGGCGCCCGCGCTCTTCGCGCCCGGAGCCCGGCGCAGAAGCGACTTTTTCCGCGACCTCGCCGGCAGCCGCTACCTTGCGGTGGCCGAAGAGACGGCCAAAGAGGCGGGCCTGCGCTATGACGCGCTGCTCGCCGTCTTCGACCGCTCGATCATCGAAGTGGAGAACCGCGTCTATGGCGACGCCTTCCACCGCCACCTGCTCGCCGCCCTCGAGCGCACGGTCTCCTCGCGCCCCGAGTTCGCCGCCGCCGCCGAGGCGGTGCGCCGGCCGATCCGGGAGGTGCTCGAAGTGCCCCTCGAGGAGACCTACGTCATCGGCACGGGGTACGGCCGCGCGCGCCTGCCGTTTTCCAAGGAGCATATTCGCTCCGAGATTCTCTGCCACGGACTCGGTGCGCATGTCATGTATCCCGGCACGCGCACCGTGCTCGACATCGGCGGTCAGGACACCAAAGCGATCCAGGTCGACGCCCGGGGCATCGTCGAGAGCTTCCAGATGAACGACCGCTGCGCGGCGGGCTGCGGCCGGTACCTCGGCTACATCGCCGACGAGATGAACATGGGCGTGCACGAACTCGGGCCGCTCGCGCTCAAGGCAACGAAGGTCATCCGTATCAATTCGACGTGCACCGTGTTCGCAGGGGCGGAGCTGCGCGACCGACTCGCGCTCGGCGAGCGGCGCGAGGACATCATGGCGGGTCTACACCGGGCGATCATCCTGCGCGCGATGTCGATCCTTGCGCGTTCCGGAGGGGTGCGCAACGAGTTCACTTTCACCGGCGGAGTGGCGAAGAACGACGCGGCGGTGGCGGCGCTGAGGCAGCTCGTGCACGAGAACTACGGCGCGCTGACGCTCAACATCGATCCGGACTCGATCTACACCGGTGCGCTCGGCGCGGCGACCTTCGCTTGGCGTGCGGTGATCGAGGAAGGCAAGGTCGCCGAGCGGCGCGGGGAGGCGCAATGAGCCTCTATACGGTCGGCGTTGACGTCGGCTCGGGCGCGGTGAAGACTGTGCTCTTCGCCTTCTCGGGCGGGCGGCCGAACTGGGTCGCGCGCCGCTGCGAGCGCATCCGGCGGCGCGATCCGATGGCGCTGGCGCGCGCCGGCTACGAGGAGGTGCTCGCCGAGGGCGGGCTGGCGCCGGACGCCATCGCCTACGTGGCCACCACCGGTGAAGGCGAGGCGGTGCCGTTTGCGACCGGGCATTTCTATTCGATGACCACGCACGCGCGCGGCGGCGTGTACCTCGATCCGGCGGCACGCGCGGTGGTGGACATCGGCGCGCTCAACGGCCGGGCGATCGCGATCGACGAACGCGGGAAGGTGCTGGCGTACAAGATGACGAGCCAGTGCGCCTCGGGCTCCGGCCAGTTCCTCGAGAACATCGCGCGCTACCTCGGTGTTGCGGTCGAGGAAATCGGGCCGTTGTCGAAAACCTCGCGCCATCCGGAGAAGGTGAGCTCGATCTGCGCCGTGCTCGCCGAGACCGACGTCATCAATATGGTCTCGCGCGGCATCGCGACCGCCGACATCCTCAAGGGCATCCACCTGTCGATGGCGTCACGGCTCGCCAAGCTGCTCAAGGTGACCGGCGTGGTGCGCGGCCGGGTGTTGCTGACCGGCGGCCTTGCGCTCGACGAGGGACTGCTTGCCGCATTGCGCGAGGAACTCGCCGCCGAGAAGATGGCCGACCTCGAAGCGGTGAACCATCCCGACTCGATCTATGCCGGCGCGATCGGCGCAGCGCTGTGGGGCGCCTTCCGGCACGAGCGGCTCGCGGCGCTCGCCGCCCAGGCGGCGGCCTGAAGGCCGCCCACGCGGAGGAAAGGCTTCCATGGCGCTGATGATCAACGACAACTGCACCGCCTGCGACGCCTGCAAGCCCGTGTGCCCGAACGAGGCCATCGCCGTGGGGGATCCGATCTACACGATCGACCCGCTCAAATGCACCGAATGCGTCGGCGCGCACGACGAGCCCCAGTGCCGCCTGGTCTGCCCGGCGGATTGCATCGTGCCGAACCCCGATTTTCCGGAAAGCCGCGAGCAGCTGCTCGAAAAGTACCGCGCGCTGCACGGTTAGGCGGGTTCGCCGGCGCCTCGCGCTACGCACCCCGCGCCCGCAAGGTCGCTCAACCCGCCGCGAGCAGGCTTGCGCCGATCAAGAGCCGTTGAATCTCGCTCGTGCCCTCGTAGATGCGCAGCGCCCGGATCTCGCGGTAGAGCGTCTCGACGGGGGTTCCCGCGACGACGCCCAGTCCGCCGTGCAGCTGCACGGCGGCGTCGATGACGCGCTGCGCCGCCTCGGTCGCGTACAGCTTCGCGCTCGCGGCCTCGCGCGTGATCCGTCGCCCGAAGCTGTCCCGCGTCCAGGCGGCACGGTAGACGAGCAGCGCCGCGGCGTCGGTCTCGACCGCCATGTCGGCGAGCCGCGCGCGGGTGAGCTGGAACTCGGCGAGCGGCTGCCCGAACACGCGCCGCGCACGCACGTGCGCAAGGGCCTCCGCCAACGCCCGGCGCGCGAGCCCGACGGCCGCCGCGCCGACGGTGGTGCGAAAGACGTCCAGCGTCGCCATCGCGATGCCAAAGCCCTGGCCCGGTTCGCCGACGAGCGCATCCTCCGGCACGCGGCAATCCTCGAAGACCAGGGTCGCCAGCGGATGCGGGGCGAGCGTGCGGATGCGGGCCGCGACCCGCAAACCCGGCGTGCCCGCCTCGACGAGGAAGGCCGACAGCCCTTTTGCGGCGGGACCCTCGCCGGTGCGGGCGAACACGAGGTAATGGTCGGCAAGGCCACCGTTCGAAATCCAGGTCTTGGTGCCATCGAGCCGCCAGCGGCCCGGCAGGCGCTCTGCGCGCGTCGCGATCGCCGCGACGTCGCTGCCCGCACCGGGTTCGGACAGTGCGAACGCAGCGATCTTTTCTCCGCGCACCACCGCAGGCAGCACACGCGCGCGCTGTGCCGGTGTTCCGAACAACGACACCGGACCGGTGCCGAGCCCCTGCATCGCGAACACAAAATCGGCAAGCGCGCAGTGTCGGGCGAGGATCTCGCGCGACAGGGCGAGCGTGCGCACGTCGAAGGACCCGCCCGGGTCTTGCACGCAGCACGGCTCGAGCAAGCCCGCCTGCCCGAGGGTGCGCGCGATCGCCCGGCAGGCCGCATCGAGCGCGGGCTCGTCGGCCGGCTCGGCCGGCGCGAGTCCCGCAAGGGTCGGGGCCACGGCTGCGAGCCGCTCGGCGTGCGCCCGGTGCCGCGCCTCGAAAAAGGGCCATTCGAGGGGGGTGTCCATAGCCCGCGTCAGTTGCCCTCGAAGCGGGGTTTCTCTTTTGCGACGAAGGCGCGGTGGGCGCGGTCGAAGTCGCGCGTGTGCATGCACAGCGCCTGCGCTTGCGCCTCGAATTCGATCGCCTGGTCGATCGACATCGACCACTCCTCGTGCAGGCAACGCTTGGTCATCGCGTGCGCAAAGGCGGGTCCGTCGGCCAGTTGGCGTGCAACCTCGGTTGCCCTCGCGCGCAGCTCTTCGCGGGGAACAAGTTCGTTGTAGAAGCCCCAGGCGAGACCCTCCTGGGCGCTCATCGTCCGGCCCGTGTACAGGAGTTCGGCCGCCCGCCCTTGGCCAATCAGTCGCGGCAAGATGGCGCAGGCGCCCATGTCGCAGCCGGCCAGGCCGACGCGCACGAACAGGAAGGCCGTCTTCGCCTCCGGCGTGGCGTAGCGCAGGTCGCTCGCCATGGCCAGTATCGCCCCCGCCCCGGCGGCGACGCCGTCGAGCGCCGCGACGACCGGTTGCGGGCAATGCCGCATCGCCTTCACCAGCGCCCCTGTCATGCGCGTGAACGCGAGCAACTGCGGCGTCTCCATCGTCACGAGTCGGCCGATGATTTCGTGCACGTCGCCGCCGGAGCAGAAATTGCCCGCCGCCCCGGTGAGGACCACGGCCCGCACGTCCTCGGCGTAGCGCAGCCGCTCGAAGGTGTCGCGCAACTCGGCGTAGCTCTCGAAAGTGAGCGGATTCTTGCGTTCCGGTCGGTCCAAGGTCACGGTCGCGACGCGGTCGCGCACCTCCCAGCGGAAGTGTTGCGGCCGCCAGTCGGCGGCGCGAAGTCTGTCCATCGTTCGATCCTTTCGGCTCAGCCGAGCGGCCGCACGAAGGCGAGCCGCTCTGCGGGAGCGAAACCGAGGCGCGCAAAAAAGCCGAGCAGGGTCAGCGCGTCGAGTGCAACCACCGTCTCGACGCGCTGGACGCCGAGCGCACCCAGGTTCGCGAACAATTGCGACAGCAGCGCGCGCCCGATCCCTTGGCGGGCACGCAGCGGATCGACCCCGATCGTGTCGAGAACCGCGACCGGCTCGACCCGCCCGTAGTCGCCGAGGTCGACGCGCGCCATGACGAAACCTGCGAGCGCGCCGTCGCACACCGCGGCCAACGAGACGCGTACGCCGCTCGTCGTGAGCGCTTCGGTAAGTGCCTGTTCCAGGTACGTCGAGCGGTCGCGGCCCGTCAGGCGCCGGTCGATGCGCACCAGACCGTCGAGATCGGCGCGCGCGAGGGACCGCACCTCGACCAGGTCGCGCGCGAGCGGCTCGTAGTCGTTCGCCGCGGGCGCGCTCCAGTCGTTCGGATCGCCGGCGCGGGTGGGCCGTGCCACCGGTGCCTCACGCGGTCCGCCGCACTCGCCCTCGCCGACGTGCGCCTCGAGCACCACATGGCGGCCGAGGCGCCAGCCGGTCGCGGCGAGAAAGCGCAGCATGGCGTGTTCGCGCCAGACCGCGGCGGTGCGCAGCTCACCGATGCCCCGCTCGCGCGCCGCCGCGCCAAGGGCATCGAGCAGCGCACGGCCGAGGCCGCGGCCCTGCTGCGCGCTCGACACCGCGATCGCTTCCAGCCGCACGACCGGCTCGCTGCGACCAAATTCGCCGAGGAGCACCCGGCCGAGCACGAAGCCCACGAGGGCCGCACCCTGCTCGATGCCGAACTGCAGGTGCCGCTCCGGGTCGCGCCGGGCGTCGGCCAGGCGCCGCTCGAAGTAGGCGCGGCGCGTGCGACCTGCGAGGGTGGCATCGAGCGCCACCGCCGCCTCGAGGTCGCCGGGTACGAGCTGCCGCGGTAGCGGCTCACGGGGAGTCGTCGCGGTCTGCGAGTTCACGGTCCTTCTCCTCCTCGGACAGTTCGTCGAGCACGGCCAAGCGCCTTCGGGGCGGGGCACCGCCCAGGGGAGCGGCCGCACCGCGAGGGCGCAACGAGGGGCCGTCGGCCGGCGGCCGGGCGCGGGTACGCGCGCATGACGGTGCGGCGCACGGCGGCTTCAGCGGGGCCTTAAGTCGCGCACGCGCACGGCCTTGCCCTGCGAGCGCGGAACGCCTCCCGGCTCGAGCAGGCGCACTTCGACACGCAAGCCGAGGCGCGAATGGATGCGCTGGCGGACGGTTTCCGCAAGCGCCGCCACGGCCGAGGCCGCAAGGCCCGGCTGCGGCTCGACCTCCACCGTCAGCTCATCCAGCCCTCCTTTGCGTTCGAGAACCAGCTGGTAGTGCGGCGCAAGCCCCGGCACACCCACCAGCAGCGCCTCGATCTGCGAGGGGAAGAGGTTTATTCCGCGCACGATCAGCATGTCGTCGTTGCGTCCGGCGACGCGCTTCAAGCGCAGATGCGTGCGGCCGCAGGCGCACCGCTCGCGCACCGCGCGCGTGACGTCGCGCGTGCGGTAACGGATCATCGGCAGCGCTTCCTTGGTGAGGGTGGTGATCACGAGCTCGCCCGGTTCGCCGTCGGCAACCGCCCGCCCGGTCGCCGGGTCGATCACCTCGCACAGGAAGTGGTCCTCCCATGCGTGCAGGCCGTCCTGCTGCGGGCACTCGACGGCGACACCGGGTCCCATGATCTCCGATAGGCCGTAATTGTCGATCGCCGCGACCCCTAAGCGCGCCTCGATCTCTCGTCGCATCTGCTCGCTCCAGGGTTCGGCGCCGAACAGGCCGATCTGCAAATTGGTCGCGCGCAAGTCGACGCCCATGCGTTCGGCCGTCTCGGCGATGACGAGTGCGTAGGACGGTGTGGCGCAAAGCGCGCGCGCCCCGAAGTCGATGAGCAGCGCCACCTGGCGCTCGGTCGCCCCGCCCGAGACCGGCACCACGGTCGCGCCGAGGCGCTCGGCGCCGTAGTGGAAGCCGAGTCCGCCGGTGAACAGCCCGTAGCCGTAGGCGTTGTGCACGACGTCGCCGGGTCGGACGCCGGCGCAGTAGAGCGTGCGTGCCATGAGCGCAGACCACGTCGCCAGATCGCGGCGGGTGTAGCCCACCACGGTGGGCTTGCCGGTGGTGCCCGAGGAGGCGTGCAGGCGCAGCAGCCGATCGCGCGGGCGCGCAAAAAGCCCGAACGGGTAGTGCTCGCGCAGCTCGTCCTTGTGCGTGAAGGGCAGGTGCGCGAGGTCGGCCAGGCTCGCGACCGCGCCGGGTGAGTAGCCTGCCGCGTGCAGCCGCGCGCGCAGCGCCGGAACGTTGCGCCAGGCGTTCGCGAGGGTACGCCGCAGCCGCTCGAGCTGCAGCCGCGCCAGGCGCGCGCGGGGCATCGTCTCGACTTCCGGTTCGTAGAACGCGTGACGAGGCGGTGCGCCGCGCCGCGGATGACGGCGCACAATTTCGCTCGCACGATTGCGCACAAGCATCGCCGGCATCGTTCGTTCCTCCTTCGGTCAACGTGCGCCGCGCACCGGAGCCACGGGGATCGCGAACCCCTGATTGAGCGAGATGCGCGTGACGATCGCCGACTTGGCATGCCAGCCGGTGCCGAGCGCGACGAGCGCGGCGACCGTAGCCAAGGGCCAGGCGAAGTCCGGCGGCAGCGCCGCCGCCGCGAGCGACAGGGCAAGCGCCCCGAAGCTCCCGAACCAGAGGAGTGCCGGCGCGACGCGGTCGAGTGCGGTGCGCGCCTCGCCCAAGAGCTTTGGCGCGACGCGGTTCGCATACAGCACCCACGCGCCCACGCGGGCAAGGATCGCGACCGCAAAGAGGGCATAGAGCGGGCGGCCGGGCGAGGCGAGCGCGTGCGCGACGACGAGCGCCGCAGCCGCGCCCTCGACGAGCGCCGTGGCGAGCAGGAACGGCACGATCGCCGCTTCGCGCCACGCCGGAATACCTTTCGCCGCTTGCAGGATTCTCGCCTGGCAGACCGCATAGAGCAGGGCGGCGGCGGCGCAGGCGAGCGCCGGGACAAGGCCAGGACGAAGGAGCGTCCAGGCGCCGGCTGCGAACACGAACGGCGCGACCCAAGCCTCGCGCGCCATCCACGAGGTGCGGGGGTTGACGAGCACGTTGAGCGCGCGCAGCTTGCGGCCGATCTTGAACCACACCGACACGAGCCCGAGTGCGACGAAGGCGAGGCCCGCGACGACCGCGCCGCTGCGCGCCGTCCCCTCGGGTAGCGCCAGGGTCGCGGCAAAGAGCAGCCCCGCGCCGGCGCCGCCGAGCACGAAGTTGCCCGTGGCGCGCCAATCCCAATGCCGCTGCACCCACGGCGCCGGTCCGGCTTCCTCGCTCACTTGCGGTCCCAGAGGTAGTAGAAGTTCGGCTGCGTGCCCAGCTCCTCGTGCATGCGGAAGTACTGGTTCTCGGCGAGCAGCTGGGAGACGTTGCTTGCGGGATCGTCGGCGTCGCCGAAGTGCAGCGCCTGCGCGATGCAGCTGGTCACGCACGCCGGCGTCGCCTCCGGATCGAGGCCGGGCTTGAGGCCTTTGGCCAGTCCGGCGTCCACCCGATCGGCGCAGAAGGTGCACTTGGTCGACACGCCCATGCGCGCCGGATCGTGGCGTTTTTTCTCCGCTTCGGTCGCCTCGCCGTAGGCCCAGACCTCCTTTTTCACGCGGTAGCGCGCCTGATAGGGGCAAGCGACTGCGCAGTAATCGCAGCCGATGCAAAGATCGTAGTCGACGGTCACGATTCCGTCGGCGCGCTTGCGCGTGGCGGTGGTCGGGCAGACGTGCATGCACGGCGGATCGGCACAATGTTGACAGCCGACCGGCACGAACACGCGCCGCACCTCCGGGTACTCGCCGATCTCCATGTCGAGCACGCGCCGCCACTGCACGCCCGGCGGTGTCGCGTTCGCGTGCTTACACGCGGCGGTGCAGGTCTGGCAGCCGACACAGCGCCGCAGGTCTGCGACCATCACCCAGCGGGTCATGCTGCCGCCCTGCTCCGTGCGCCGCGCGCCGCCGCGGCGCTCATGCGGCCGCGCGTGCCGGCCGCTTGCGCAGCGCGACGCGCACGATGTCGGCCCCCGACCCTGTCGCGTCGGTGAGCGCAAGCGACATGGGCACCAACCGATTCAGGCTGGGCACGCCGAAGTCCTTGGCGAAGGGGGTCGCCCAGTGGTCGAACTGCCCGACGAGCAGCAGCGTGTCGGGCCGGATGCCTTGCCGCAGCACGGCGCGCGCGCGCACCGAGGCGCGCGGCGTGGCGATCTCGACCAGTTCCCCATCCTCGATGCCGAGGGCGCGCGCGCGGGTGGCGTTCACGATGACGCCGCCGTGCCCGGCGACGTTCGCGGCGACCTCCTGGATGATCTGCACCGAGACGTTGCCGCCCCAAGCGTACTGCATGCTGCGCGAGGTGAGCAGCCAGAACGGATAGGAGTCGGGCGTCGCGCCTTGGCGGCGGGTCTCTTCTTCCCAGAGCTTCGGGAAATCCTTCCAGGCGGGCAACGCTTGATACTCGGCCAGCTGCGCGTCCCACCAGTGGATCCCCTCTTCGTGCAACCGCCTCTCGAGTTCCCGGCCGGTGCGCAGCAGCCGCTCCTGATAGGGCAGCTCGAAGCGCAGCCCCTTTTCCACCAGCGTCGGGAAGAGGTACCAGAGCGACTGCGGGAACGGCCGTACGCGCAGGCCGTGGCGTTTCCACCAATCAAGGCCGTGCGTCTCGGCGCCATCGCTGAGTTCGGCGCTCGCGGCGCGGCAGACCGCATCCCAAATCTCCTCGCGCGTGTGCGCCCGATCGAGCGCGAGCGAGAAGTCCCATTCCTTCGTCTCGAGGGGGACGCCCGCCGCGCCGCGGTTGATTGCCGCGTTGTAACGCTCGAGCAGACCGGTACGGCGCGCCAGTTCGGTGGCGATGTCGGTGAAGTCGCGCGCGTCGACGTGCGGTGCCACAGCCGGCTGCCTGAGCGCGTAACCCTCGTGCGTCCAGAACTGCTCGATGTACTTGGACCCGCCGACGCGGATGAGCTGCAGGCTCTCCAAGTCGACCTGGTCCGGCAGCAGCACGTCCGCGAAGTGATTGGTCTCGTCGCGCGTGTATGCGAACGCGACGATGAACGGAAAGTGCGCCATGCGCTCGGCGACGAGCGGCGTGTCCCAGAACGAAATCGCCGGATTGGTCCGGTACACGAACCACAGTTCGGGATAGGTGACGCGCGGCAATCCCGGCGGCGTCTCGCCAAGGAACATCCACGAGAAGTGGGTCGGTCCGAGCGCCTGACTCCACGGCCCGTCGGCAGCGAGCGGCACGAGCGTGCGGTAGGCGTTGCGGATGTTCGGCCGCGCGCTCCAGTGCGCGCGGTCGGTTGGGTTGAGCGGATAGGCCATGAAGCCGTCGGGCCCCGCCTGCACGCTCGCGTGCCGCTCCGACAGCGGCCGGTTGAGGCGGACGGTGGTGCCGAGCGTGCCGCCCGGCACTTCGAGTGCACCCACCAGCGCCGCGAGCATCGTGCGCGCCCAGCACGCTTCGAATCCGCCCCAGCCGTTGTTCACGGTTTTGCCCAGCACGACCGCAACGGGCCGCAGCGGCAGCGTTTTTGCGTCGATGACGATGGTCGCGCCGACGCGCGCATGGTCGAGGTACTCGCCCGCGATGCGCCGGATCGTTTCGGCGGGGACGTCGCACACTTCGGCCGCCCACTCCGGCGTGTACGGGCGCATGTGCTCGACGAAGCGGGCGAAGGCGGTGCGGCCCTCCAGCTCGCCTTGCGCGAGCACTTCTCCGTCGGCGCCGATTTCGATGGCATGGCGGCGCTCGCTGCCTTCGAGCGTCGCGGCGATGAGCGGGGCGCGCGTGGCCGGGTCGCGCAGGAAGAACCCGTTCGGCCCGACGAGGTAGGGCGAGGAAGTGTGGTGCAGCAGGAATGCGAGATCGAGCCGCTCGCGCGGATGCTCGAACAAAAGCACGTGGAGCAGCGCGTACAGGAAGGCCGCGTCGGTCTTCGGGCGGATGGGCACCCATTCCGCCGAGCAGGCGCCGGTCACCGAAAGGTGGGGTTCGACCTGCACGCGCTTCAGGCCGCGCACGCGCGCCTCGGCGTGCCGCCAGACGCCCACCACGCCGCCCGAGGCTTCGGTGTTCGCACCGCACGAGATGACGTAATCGCACAAGGGCGTGTCCGGGCTGACGGTAAACGCCCGGTGCCAGAATTCGCCGTACAGGTGTTCGGAGTGCGTGCACTTGACGCCCTGCCCGGAACCGAAACCCATGTCCATCGGACCCCACGCCGACAGGAAGGCCGGGAACGTGCCCATGTAGGACTGCGGCGTGCCGCCGCCTCCGAAGCTGGCGGCGACGCGCGGATAGCCCGATTCGTCGAGCAATCCCTTCGCCCGGATCTCGCTCAGCTTCTGCGCCACCAAATCGAGCGCCTCGTCCCAGGAGATCGGCACGAATCCCGGGTCCTCGTCCCGGCCTTTGCGCGGATTGGTGCGCTTCATCGGTTGGCGGATGCGGTGCGGGTTGTAGAGCTTCTGCACCAGCCCGTAGGCCTTGACGCACACCCGCCCGCCGCCGGGATGCACGTTGGCCGCGGCAAAATTCGGCGTGACCTGCGTCGCGACGTCGTCCTCGACCTCGACCTCGAGCAGGTCGGGACCCGCGACGCATTGATAACAGAAGGTCTTGACGCTTCTTTTCACGCGAGCCCCGCCTTCGCCGCCTTCGCCGCAAGCCGCTCCTCCGTCTTCTTGACCTCGACGACGAAGCGCCCATGGCGGCCGCGACAGATGGTGTCGACGCCGTCGTGCGCGCTCACCTCGAAGGTGACCGCGCGCCCCTTCACTTCGGCGACCTGCGCCTCGATACGCACCCGCTGCCCGAGCAGGGTCGGCGCCAGGTGTTCGACCTCGACGCGCGTGCCTACCGAATCCTCGCCGGCCTCCAGGTGCGCGAGCAGAAACTCGCGGCAGGTCATCTCGATGTCGCGCACGAGCATCGGCGTGGCGTAGACGCGCGCCCGTTCGCCCATGAAGTCGATCGTGCGCTCGCGATCGACCACGATCTCGCGCACCGTCGAAAGCCCTTGCTGCAACGTGTTCTTCATCTCGTTTCCCTCGCCGCGGGTTCGCGCATAAGTTTGACACAGCGTCGGTGGCTGCGGAGTCCGTACCCCAAGCCGGGCGCCGCCGCGCACGCGGGCCGCCGGCGTTGACACGAGCACCCCTTCTCCGGTATTCCGGTACCAGAAAGCGGGTTTTAGATCAGGGGCGCTCGCCGCAGCTTGATCTGACACAAGAGGGATGGCGATGGCACGGAGCGAGGCGCAAGCGGTTCGCGTCCGCGATGCGGTGGAGCGCGACCTGCGTCAGGTCATCGAGATCGATGCGGGTATCACTGGTCTGCGCAAGCCCGCCTACTGGCGCGGCGTACTCGTGCGCTACGCAGGGGCGCGCCGGCGACGCCGTCTATTCCTGGTCGCCGACTCGGGGCGCCGCGTCGAAGGCTTCGCGATCGGGGAAGTGCGCGACTGGGAATACGGCATGCCGCCGTGCGGGTGGGTGTTCGCCATCGGCGTGCGGCCGCAGGCGAGACTGCGCGGCATCGCCTCGCGGCTGCTCGGCGCGATCGAGGAAGCGTTCCGGGGTTACGGCGTGCACAAGGTGCGCACCCTCCTTGCCCGCGACAACCTGCTCGTGCTCTCCTTTTTCCGCAGCCAAGGGATGATGGCCGCACCCTTCCTCACCCTGGAGAAAGACCTCGTCTGAGGCTGCAGAAGAGCACGCTCGCGGCGCTTGCCGCGGCCCTCGAGTTCGCCGCGCGACCGGGCGAGCGGCTGTCGGCCGCCGGGATCGCCACCCGCTACCGCATTTCGCCGCACCACCTCGCCAAGGTGCTGCGTACGCTCTGCCGTGCCGGCCTGCTCGAGTCCGAGCGGGGGGCGGGCGGCGGTTACCGCTTCGTCGCCAACCGCCGGCGCGTCACCCTGATGGACGTGATCGAGCGTTTCGAGCCCGTCGACACGGCGCCGCCACGGCGCGCGCCGCCTGCCGACGCGACCGGCGGGCCACCGACCCCGGCGGAGATCGAGGGCGCGATCGCCCTCGTGCTCGCCGAGATCGGCGAGACGGCACGCGCCACCTTCCGCTCGGTCACGCTCGAGACGATGCTCAAGCTCATCGAGCGGCGTCGCCGGTGAGCAGGCACTGCGATGTCGCCGTCATTGGCGCGGGCCACAACGGCCTGGTGTGCGCCTGCTACCTCGCGCGAGCGGGGCTGCGCGTACGCGTCTTCGAGCGACGCGAGCGGGTCGGCGGAGCGGTCGCGACCGAGGAGTTCCTCCCCGGCTTCCGCAATTCGGTGGCCGCCTATACGGTAAGCCTGCTCGCGCCGAAGGTCATGCGCGAGCTGCGCCTCGCCGCCCACGGCCTGCGCATCGTGCCGCGGCCGATGGCCAACTTCCTGCCGCTCGGTGACGATGGCCTGTGCCTCGGAGGGACGCGCGAAGAACTGGCGCGCGAGTTCGCTCGCTTCTCCTTGCGCGACGCCGAGCGGGTCGGACCTTACCTGGAGAGCGTCGCGCGCGCGGCGGCGCTGTTGCGCACGTTGCTTTTCGAGACGCCGCCCGAGGCCGGCGGCGGCTGGCGCGAGGCGCTGCGCGCAGTGCGCATGGCAAGACGCCTGGGGCGCGCCGGGCTGCAAGCGCAGCGCGACCTGCTCGCCCTGGTCACGGCCAGCGCAGCCGACTTTTTGAGCGCCTGGTTCGAGACCGAGGCGGTGCGGGCGGCCTTCGCTTTCGATGCCGTGGTCGGCACCTATGCGAGCCCTTACCACCCTGGCACCGCGTACGTGCTGCTGCACCACGCCTTTGGCGAGGTCGAGGGCCGGCGCGGAGCCTGGGGACATGCCTTGGGCGGCATGGGAGCGATCGCGCACGCGCTCGCCGCCGAAGCGCGCCGGCTCGGCGTCGCCGTCGAGACGAACGCCGCCGTGGCGCGGGTGCTCCTGCGGGGCGGCCGCGCCGCGGGCGTCGCGCTGGCCGATGGACGCGAGGTGAGCGCCCGCGCCGTCGCCGCGAACGTCGACCCGAAGCTGCTCTTTCTGTCGCTGGTGGAGCGTACGGCACTGCCGCAAGACTTCGTTTCCGCGATCGAGCGCTACCGCTGTGGGTCGGCGAGCTTTCGCATGAACGTGGCGCTCGCTCGGCTGCCGCGCTTTGCCGGCGTGCCGCCCGAGGGGCCGCACCTCGGTGCCGGTATCCTGTTCGCGCCGAGCCTTGCCTACATGGACCAGGCGTGGCGGGACGCGCGCCAGACGGGCATGTCGCGGCGACCGATCGTCGAGATGGTGATCGCCAGCGTGCTCGACCCTTCGCTCGCCCCCCCGGGGGCGCACGCGGCGAGCCTTTTTGCGCAGCACTTCGACCCCGCGACCGACTGGACCGTACGCAAAAGCGAGGCGGTCGAGCGCATCTTCGAGACGGTCGAGGAAGCGGCGCCCGGCTTTCGCGCCAGCGTCATCGGGCACACGGCGCTCTCCCCTGCCGACCTCGAGCGCGATTTTGCGTTGACGGCGGGCGACATCTTCCACGGCCAGTTGTCGCTCGACCAGCTCTGGAGCGCGCGTCCCGTGCTTGGCTGGGCGCGCTACCGCACGCCCATCCGGGGACTGTACCTGTGCGGTTCGGGAGCCCATCCGGGCGGTGGGGTCACCGGCATCCCAGGCCACAACTGCGCACGCGAGATGGTGCGCGACCTGCGCTGGCGTATGCTTGGCGGTCGCGACCGATGAGAATCCTCGGACCGAGCCTGCTCGGGGGCGCGGCGCGGTGCGCCGTCGTCCTTCTCGTCGGGTTTTGCGCGCAACTGGCGCAGGCGCGCGGCCCCGTGGTCGAGGTGTTCAAGAGCGCGACCTGCGGCTGTTGCACGGAGTGGGTGAAGCACCTGCGCGCGCACGGTTTCGAGGTCAGCGCGCGCGACGTGCGCGATCCGGCGGCCTACCGCGCGAAGTTCGGCGTACCGGAGCGGTTGGGCTCGTGCCACACGGCGCGCGTCGAGGGCTACGCGATCGAGGGCCACGTGCCGGCGCGCGAAATCCGGCGCTTGCTCGCCGAGCGGCCGCGGGCGGTGGGCCTTGCGGTGCCGGCGATGCCGCGTGGCTCGCCCGGCATGGAAGGTTCGGTGCGCGATCCCTACGACGTGCTGCTGTTCGACGCCGAAGGGCGAACGCGCGTCTATGCGAGCTACCGCTGAGAGGCCGTGAACGCCGCGGGCGCGCCACGGGCAGGGTGCCGGCGCGGCCACCGGGAGAGGGCGGCGTCGCCGGGCGGGCCCTGGCGCTGGGTTGACGTTTACGTTAACGTCACGTACGGTCGCGGCGAGCCCGCCCCGCGCGCAGGAGGTGTCCCGACATGACCGATCTGTCCGACAGCCGAAGCCTCGTGTACCGGCCTCGGCACAAAATCCGCTTCGTCACTGCGGCGAGTCTGTTCGACGGCCACGACGCCTCGATCAACATCATGCGCCGCATCCTGCAGGCCTCGGGCGCCGAGGTCATCCATCTCGGACACAACCGCTCGGTCGAGGAAATCGTCACCGCTGCGTTGGACGAGGACGTGCAGGGCATTGCCGTCTCCTCCTACCAGGGCGGCCACCTCGAATTCTTCAAGTACCTGATCGACCTGCTGCGCGCGCGCGGCGCGGCCCACGTGCGCGTCTTTGGCGGCGGGGGCGGCGTGATCGTGCCCGAGGAGATCCGTGAGCTGCAAGACTACGGTGTCGCGCGCATCTACTCGCCCGAGGACGGGCAGCGGCTCGGCCTGCAGGGCATGATCAACGACATGCTCGCGCGCTGCGACTTCGACAGCGCGGCCCACGCCCCGCGCAGCGCGGAGTTGAGCGAGGGGCTTGCCCGCGGCGATCGGCGCGCGCTCGCGCAGACGATCACGCTGTTCGAGCTCGGCCGGGCGGAGCCGGAACTGCGCGAAGCCGTACACGCCGCCGCGGCCACGCGCAGAGCCCCTGTGCTCGGCATTACCGGAACCGGCGGTGCGGGCAAGAGCTCGCTGACCGACGAGCTGGTGCGCCGCTTCCGGCTCGAGCGGGGCGAGCGCCTGCGCATCGCTGTGCTGTCGGTCGATCCGACGCGGCGCAAGACGGGAGGGGCGCTGCTCGGCGACCGCATCCGCATGAACGCGATCGAGGGGTCGGCGGTGTACATGCGCTCGCTTGCCACGCGCGACTCGGGCGCCGAGATCGCGCGCTGCCTGGGCGAGGCGATCGCCGCGTGCCGCGCCGCCGGCTACGACGTCATTTTCGCCGAGACCGCCGGCATCGGTCAGGGCGACGCGGCCATCGTGCCGCTGGCCGACGTGACGCTCTATGTCATGACGCCGGAGTTCGGCGCCGCGAGCCAGCTCGAGAAGATCGAGATGCTCGACCACGCCGACTTCGTGGCGATCAACAAATTCGACCGCAAGGGTGCCGAGGACGCCCTGCGGGACGTGCGCAAACAGGTGCAGCGCAACCGCGCAGCATTCGGGAGCCCACCCGAGGATATGCCCGTGTTCGGCACGATCGCGGCGCGCTTCAACGACGATGGCGTGACCGCGCTCTACCACGCCATCGCCGACCGACTGGAGGAAAAGGGCCTTGCGCCCGCCGCGCGCCGGCTACCGCGCTCGCCCGGGCGCGTGTCCTCGCGCGTGCACGCCATCGTGCCCGCCGCGCGCGCGCGTTACCTCGCCGAGATCGCCGAATGCGTGCGCGCCTACCATCGCCACGCCGACGCACAGGCGCGCCTTGCGCGCGAGCGGCAGGCGCTCGCGATGGCGCGCGAGGCGCTCGTGCGGACCGGCCGGCCGAGCGCCGACGTCGAGGCGCTGTGGGCGGAAAAGGACGCCGTGCTCGATGCGCGCGCGAAGGCGCTGCTCGCCCTGTGGCCGCAGACCGTGGCGGCCTACGCAGGGGACGAATACGTCGTGGGCATGCGCGACCGGGAGACGCGCACGCGCCTACGTCAGGAGTCGCTCGCGGGCACCAAGATCCCCAGAGTCGCGCTGCCCCGCTTCGAGGACGAAGGCGAAATCCTGCGCTGGTTACTGCGCGAAAACGTCCCCGGCTCGTTTCCCTACACCGCGGGCGTCTTCGCCTTCAAGCGCGACGACGAGGACCCGACGCGCATGTTCGCGGGTGAGGGCGATCCGCTGCGCACCAACCGCCGCTTCCACTTCCTGGCCCAGGATATGCCCGCCAAGCGGCTGTCGACGGCGTTCGACTCGGTGACGCTCTACGGTTTCGATCCGGACGAGCGGCCGGACATCTGGGGCAAGGTCGGTAACTCCGGCGTGTCGGTCGCGACGCTCGAGGACATGAAGGCCTTGTACGACGGCTTCGACCTGTGCGCGCCGAACACCTCGGTGTCGATGACCATCAACGGCCCGGCGCCGGCCATCCTGGCGATGTTCTTCAATACCGCGATCGACCAGCAGCTGGACAAGTTCCGGCGCGACAACGGACGCGAGCCGAGCGACGCGGAAGCGCGCAAGATTCGCGCCGGGACGCTATCGACGGTGCGCGGCACCGTGCAGGCCGACATCCTGAAGGAGGACCAGGGCCAGAACACCTGCATTTTCTCGACGGAGTTCGCCCTCAAGATGATGGCGGACATGCAGGAGTATTTTGTCCGCCACGACATCCGCAATTTTTACTCGGTCTCGATCTCGGGCTACCACATCGCCGAGGCCGGTGCCAACCCGATCAGCCAGCTGGCCTTCACGCTGGCCAACGGCTTCACCTACGTCGAGGCGTACCTCGCGCGCGGCATGCACATCGACGATTTTGCCCCCAACCTTTCGTTTTTCTTCAGCTACGGCATGGACCCGGAGTACGCGGTGATCGGCCGCGTGGCACGGCGCATCTGGGCGATCGCGATGCGCGAGCGCTACGGGGCGAACGAGCGCAGCCAGAAGCTGAAGTTTCACGCGCAGACGAGCGGGCGCAGCCTGCACGCGCAGGAAATGGCGTTCAACGACATCCGCACCACCCTGCAGGCGCTGATCGCCATCTACGACCACACGAACTCGCTGCACACCAACGCCTACGACGAGGCGATCACGACGCCGACCGAAGAGTCGGTGCGCCGGGCGATGGCGATCCAGCTCATCATCAACAAGGAGTGGGGGCTCGCCAAGAACGAGAACCCCAACCAGGGCAGCTTCCTCGTCGAGACCTTGACCGATTGGGTCGAGGAGGCGGTGCTGCGCGAGTTCGAGGCGTTGAGCGCGCGCGGCGGCGTGCTCGGCGCGATGGAGCTCGGCTATCAGCGCGGCAAGATCCAGGAAGAGTCGCTGCTCTACGAGCGGCGCAAGCACGACGGTTCCTATCCCATCGTCGGCGTCAACACCTTCCGCAACCCGCACGGCGAGGCGATGCCGCAGAAGCTCAACCTGATCCGCGCGACCGAGGAGGAAAAGCGCTCGCAGCTGCGCCGGTTGCGCGAGTTTCAAGCGCGCCACGCGAACGAAGCGCCGGCGATGCTCGCGCGCCTGAAGCACATCGCGCTGGAAAACGGCAATGTCTTCGAAGTCCTGATGGACGCGGTGCGCGTCTGCTCGCTCGGGCAGATCACGCAGGTGCTCTTCGAGGTGGGGGGGCGGTACCGGCGCAACATGTAGCGCGCTCCGCTCGCGTAAAGCGCCGCGCTGCTAGAATCGGGTCGGGAACCTCGAGGAGGAGAGGAACCATGACAGACGGGGCATGCCGGACCTTCGCTGGCGCGGCGCGGGGCCTGCTGCTTATGGTCGCGGCGAGCCTGACGCTCGGCGCCGCCGCTCAGCCTGCCGAGCGCTGGCCCGAGCGTCCGGTGCGGCTCGTCGTGCCTTTCGGGGCAGGGGGCGCGGCCGACTTGCTCTCGCGCAACCTGAGCTTGGGCTTTGCGCAGGTTGCAAACGGGCAATCCCTTGTCGTCGAGAACCGCACGGGCGCAGGGGGGACGATCGCCGCGGCGGCGGTCGCGCGCGAGAAGCCCGACGGCTACACGCTGCTCCTCGCCGACCTCGGACCGAACGCGGTGGCGCACGCGTTGACCAAGCTGCCGTACGACCCGCACACGGCCTTCACCCCGATCATCCACGTGGCGAACCTGCCCGCCGTCTTCCTCGTCCGTGCCACGCTCCCGTACCGGACGTTAGGCGAGTTCATGGACGCGGCGAAGCGGCAGCCCGCCAAGTTCAATTACGCATCGGCGGGGGTCGGCAACTGGACGCACCTCTACATGGCGTACCTCAATAGCCGCGCTGGCATCGAACAGGTGAACGTGGTCTACCGCTCGGGAGCCGAGATGCTGCAAGCGCTCCTGCGCGGCGACGCGGACACGGCGGTGATCACCGTGTCGACCGCGCTCGGTCAGATCCGGGAGGGCAAGGTGCGCCCGCTCGGCGGAATCTCGATGCGGCCCATGAAGCAGCTGCCGGATGTCCCGCCCATCGGGGCGACCCTCGCTGGGTTCGACGTCAACGTCTGGCATGGCATCGTCGCTCCGGCGGGGATGGACCCCGCGCTCGTCGCGCGCATCAACGCGGTATTCAACCAAGTGCTGCAGGTGCCGGAGGTCCGCACCGCGATCACGGAGCGGCAGGCGGCCGACGTCGTGGGCGGAAGCGCGCAAGAGTTCGACGCTTTCCTCAAGCGCGAGCTAAAGCGCTGGCCGGAGGTCGTGCGCGCTGCGGGTATCAAGCCCGAGTCCTGATACCGTTGAGTGCCGGACCTGGCGTAGCGCAGATGCCGCGGGCGGCGCGAGCCCTGCGGCACGAAGGAGGGCTGGCGCGAGGGGGTCTTGCGCATGCGCGCACCCGGCGGCTGCGGCCGGGATCGCAAAGGAAGCCCTGTGAGCTACGGACCTTGGCTGCGGGAATCGGTGTGGGCCTATCCCGCCTTCGAGATCGCGCATCTTGCGGGGGTCGCGGCGCTCCTCGGCAGTCTCCTCCTCGTCGAGCTTCGCGTCTTCGGCGTAGGTGGCGCGCTTGCGCCGCGGGCGCTCGCGCGGCTTGCGCTGCCCGTGGCGCTGGGCGGCTTTGCGCTCGCAGCGGTGACGGGACTTGCGATGTTCGCCTCCCAGCCGCTCGAGCTCCTGCCCAATGCGGCGTTCCAGGCCAAGATGCTGCTCGTGTTCTTGGCGGGCGCGAACGCCGCAGCCTTTCATTTGCGCGGCTCGCTCGAGCGCGGCGACACCCTAGCGAAGGGGCAGGCGGCGGCGTCGCTTGCGCTGTGGCTTGCGGTGCTCGCCTGCGGGCGGTTGATCGCATACGTCTGAGGGCAGGCCCGCGGCGATGAAGCGCAGAGACTTTCTCCTCGCCGGATGCGTGCTCGCTGCCGGCGCCGCGCGCGCGCACCACGGCTGGAGCGCCTTCGACACGGGTCGGCCGCTGTGGCTGCACGGGCGCGTCGAGGCGGTGCGCTGGGTCAATCCGCACGCCGAGTTCGACCTGCAGCCGGAGCCGAAGCTTGCACTGCCGGCGGATCTGGGCGCGCGCGAGGTTCCCCCACAGCTTGCGCCGGTCGACGCGCGCGCGATTCTCGACCGCGCGCAGTTGCCGCGCAGCCTGGACCGCTCTTGGCGCATCGAGCTCGCACCCCTTTCGCGCATGCAGGCATGGGGTATCGAACGCTTGCGCGAGGGCGAGACGGTCGAGGTCGTCGGCTACGCCTTTGCCGACGAACAGCCGGCGGTGCTCCGCGCCGAGTTCCTCTGGCGCGGCGGTCGGGCCTACGGGTTGCGCTCGGCCCCGGCGCGAGCGCCGGCCGGCTCTGCGGATGGGGAGCCCGGGCGTCGGCCACCGACGTAGCGGCGCAGCTCCTCGGGGTCGAGCACCGTCACGTTGCCGTAGGCACGGCGCAGCAGTCCTGCAGCCTCGAGCGCGCGCAGCGCCCGGTTCGCGCGCTGGCGCGACAGGCCCGCGAGCTTGCCGATCTCTTCCTGCGAGAGCGCAAGCCGCCTTTCGATGCCCGGATAGAGCTGCGCGTTGTAAAGCAGGGCGAGGGCGCGCGCTACGCGCGCTTCGGGTTCGCGTTGGCGCGCCGACTCGACCAGGCCGATGAACTGGGCGAGCCGCTCGTTGAGCTGATGGAGCACGTAGCGATTGAAGGCAATGCTCGAATCGAGAAGGGCGTGGAAGGTGGCGCGCGGGACGAGCGCGACGCGGCTTGCGCGCAGGGCGACCACGTCGTAACGGCGCGGTTCGCTCTTGAGGAGCGAGCCCTCGCCGAACCAGGCGCCGGCGGGCAGCCCAGTGAAACTGACCGGCCGACCGGTCGGCGTCTCGACCGTCATCTTCGCCAGTCCCGTGATCATGCCGAACCAGTGCTCGACCGGCTCTCCGCGGCGGCAGAGGAAAGCGCCTGCGCCGACGGCGCGCTCGCGCGCCTCGGCGTGCACGCGTGCGCGCTCGGCTGGCTCGAGGCCCCGCATCCAGGGGGTGCTCTCGAGAAAATCGTACAGCGTGCAGCCCGATTGTCGTTGCGGGGACATTGACGCCGAGGGTTACGTACTATGCGCGCAGGGTCAAGGGCGGCTGTGCCAAAATACACACGTTTCGAGTTACGCGGAGGAGGATGGGATGTCGCAGGCCGCTGCCGACCTCGACACGTTCCCGAAGCTGCTCCTGCACCATGCGCGGGTGCGGGGCGATCGGCCGGCGCTCCGGGAGAAAGACCTCGGCATCTGGCAGTCCTGGACCTGGAAGCGCTTCGCCGACGAGGTGCGTACGCTCGCTTGCGCGCTCGCGGCGCACGGCTTCAAGCGCGGCGACCACCTCGCCGTGGTCGGCGACAACCGGCCGCGGCTGTACGCGGCGATGTGCGCCGCGCAGGCGCTCGGCGGTGTGCCCGTGCCGCTCTACCAGGATGCGGTGGCGGCCGAGATGGTCTACCCGTTGCAGAGCGCCGAGGTGGCGCACGTGCTCGCCGAAGACCAGGAGCAGGTCGACAAGCTGCTCGAGATCCTGCCCCATTGCCCGGCGCTGCGCCACATCTACTACGACGATCCGCGTGGACTGCGCCATTACGCGCAGCCTCAGCTCATGGATTACGAGCGCTGGCTTGCACTCGGACGCGAGGCCATGCAGCGCGACCCCGCGTTCGTCGAGACCGAGATCGCCAAGGGCCGTGGCGAGGACACGGCGGCGATGCTCTTTACCTCGGGGACCACGGGCGTGCCGAAGGGCGTGGTGCTCACGCATGCCGCGCTCATCGACCGCGCGCGTGCCGCCGCCGAGATGGAGGGGCTCGGCGAGGACGACGTCATCCTTGCGTACTTGCCACCGGCGTGGATCGGCCAGTTCATCTTCTCGATCGCGCAATCCTTCGTCACCGGCTACTGCGTCTGCTGTCCGGAGTCCTCGCAAACCGTGCTCGCGGACCTGCGCGAGGTCGGCCCCACCTATTATTTTGCTCCGCCGCGCGTGTTCGAGGCGTTGCTGACGCAGGTGTCAATCCGCATGGAGGACGCCGGGCGCGCAAAGCGCGCGATGTACCGCTACTTCATGGAGGTTGCCCGGCGCGTGGGCGGGTCGATCCTCGATGGTCGGCCGGTGTCCCTGGCCGAGCGGCTGCGCTATGCGCTGGGCGACGTGCTTGTCTATGGGCCGCTGCGCAACATGCTCGGCATGAGCCGGGTGCGGGTCGCGTACACCGCCGGCGAAGCGATCGGGCCGGACCTGTTCAAGTTCTACCGCTCGATCGGCATCAACCTCAAGCAGCTTTACGGATCGACCGAGACGAGCGTTTTCGTGTGCGTCCAACCGAATGGTCAGGTCAAGCCCGACACGGTCGGACCGCCCGTGCGAGGGGTGGAGCTGCGCTTTACGCGGGAAGGCGAGCTGCTCGTCCGCTCGCCGGGACTGTTTCGCGAGTATTACCGCAATCCGCAGGCGACCGCCGAGGCAAAAGACGCCGAAGGCTGGTTCCACACGGGCGACGCCGGCTACCTCGATCCGCACGGCCATCTCAAGATCGTCGACCGCGTGAAGGACGTGGGCCGCTTGGTCGACGGAACGCTCTTTGCGCCGAAGTACCTCGAAAACAAACTCAAGTTCTTCCCCTACATCAAAGAGGCGGTCTGCTTCGGGCACGGCTGCGATCGCGTCTGCGCGTTCATCAACATCGACATGGAGGCGGTCGGCAACTGGGCCGAGAAGCGCAACCTGCCGTACTCGGGCTACACCGACCTCGCGGGCAAGGACGAGGTGTACGAGCTCGTGCGCGAATGCGTCGAAAGAGTGAACGCGGATATTGCCGCGGAGCCCGAGATCGCGAACTCGCAGATCCAGCGCTTCTTGATCTTGCACAAGGAACTCGACGCGGACGACGAGGAGCTCACGCGCACGCGCAAGGTGCGCCGGCGCTTCATCGCGGAAAAGTACGCCCCGCTCGTGCAGGCGCTCTACGACGGCAGCGCGTCGGTGCACGTGGAGGCGAAGGTGCGCTACGAGGATGGTCGCACCGGCTCGATCTCGGCCGACCTCAAGATCCGCGATTGCCGCACTTTCCCCGCGGCCGCGGCGCGCAAGGCGGCGTAGGCGATGAAGGCGGGCGAGGCGGGACTGGTCGAGGCCGGGCCGGCGGCCGGTCGGCGCATCGGCGAGCCGATCCTCGTCGTCGAGGGCGTGTCGCTCTCGTTCGGTGGGGTGCGCGCACTGCAGAACGTCTCGTTCGACGTGCGCGAGCATGAGGTGCGCGCGATCATCGGGCCGAACGGCGCGGGCAAATCCTCGTTGCTGAACGTGCTCAACGGGGTCTATCACCCGCACCAGGGCACGATCCGCCTGCGCGTCGGGGCGACCTGGCGCGAGTTCCACGACATGAACCCGCACGCCGCGGCCTCGCTCGGCATCGCGCGCACGTTCCAAAGCTTGGCGCTCTTTCGCGGCATGACCGTGCTCGACAACGTCATGAGCGGGCGCAACCTGAAGATGCGCTCGAACCTGCTGCTGCAGGCGCTGTGGTGGGGACCGGCCGAGCGCGAAGAGACCGAACACCGCGAGGCGGTCGAGCGCATCATCGATTTCCTGGAGATCCAAGCGTGGCGCAAGACGCCGGTCGGGCGGCTGCCCTACGGGTTACAGAAGCGGGTCGACCTTGCGCGCGCCCTGGCGATGGAGCCGCGCCTGCTGCTGCTCGACGAACCGATGGCGGGCATGAACCTGGAGGAAAAGCAGGACATGTGCCGCTTCATCCTCGACGTCAACGACCAGTTCGGCACCACGATCGTGCTCATCGAGCACGACATGAGCGTGGTGATGGACCTCTCGGACCGCGTCCTCGTGCTCGACTACGGCCGCAAGATCGCCGACGGCACGCCGGACGAAGTGCGGAGCAACCAGGCGGTGATCGACGCCTACCTGGGGGTGAGCCACTGAGATGGCGGCGGTGCGCCACTGGCCGGTGCTGATGCTGGTCGCGGGGCTGGCGGTGGGCCTCGCGCTTCCCCTTGCGACCGGCGCCGCGCCGCTCAATTTCTATCTCGAAGTGTTGCTGGGCGGGCTGATGACCGGCGTGATGTATGCCCTTGTCGCGCTCGGCTTCGTGCTCATCTTCAAGGCGTCCGGCGTGTTCAATTTCGCGCAGGGTGCCATGGTTCTGTTCGCCGCGCTCGCGGTCGCGCGCACCGCGGAGGTGCTGCCGCTGTGGCTGGCGATCGGGGTGGCACTGGCGATCATGGTCGTGCTCGCGATCTTGGTCGAGCGGCTCGTGCTGCGACCGCTCGTCAATCAGGAGCCGATCGCGCTCTTCATGGCGACGCTGGGCGTGACTCTTTTTCTGGACGGTTTCGGGCAGACCGTCTGGGGCAGCGACATCTACCGCATTGACCTCGGCATCGCGCGCGAGCCGGTGATGGTGCTCGGCAACGTCTTTCAAGGCGGGCTGCTCGTGAACCGGGACGACTTCGTCGCAGCGGTGGTCGCTGCGGCGCTGGTGATCGCGCTCTCGCTCTTCTTCCAGTTCACGCCGACGGGCCGGGCGCTGCGCGCGATCGCCGACGACCAGCAGGCGGCCCAGTCCATCGGCATCCCGCTCAATCGCTTCTGGGTGATCGTCTGGTCGGTCGCCGGGCTGGTCGCGGTGGTGGCCGGCGTGATCTGGGGCGCAGAGCTCGGTGTGCAGTTCTCCGTGTCGCTGGTCGCGCTCAAGGCGCTGCCGGTGGTGATCCTCGGCGGATTTACGTCCGTGCCGGGGGCGATCGTGGGCGGACTGATCATCGGTGTGGGCGAGAAGATGGCCGAGGTGTTCCTCGGACCGTTGCTCGTACGCACCTTCGACCTCGCCGGCGGGGGGATCGAGAACTGGTTTGCGTACGTGCTCGCGTTGCTCTTCCTGCTCGTGCGGCCCGAGGGAATCTTCGGCGAGCGGCACATCGACCGGGTGTGAGCGCCCATGTTTTATCGCGAAAACGGCCAGTTCCGTTCGAGTTACAGGGAAGACCAGCAGATCTTCCCCATCCGGCAGGACCGCGTTTTCATGACGGGGCTCGCGGCGTTCGCGTTTCTCGTCGTGCCCTTCGTCACGAGCGATTACGTGTTCCTCTCGCTCCTCATCCCTTTCCTGATCCTTACGCTCGCGGCGACCGGTCTCAACCTGCTCGTCGGCTATTGCGGCCAGATCTCGATCGGCCACGCGGCGTTCATGGCCGTCGGAGCGTATTCGGCGTACAACCTGGCGGTGCGGGTCCCGGAGCTGAACCTTGTCGTCGTGTTCCTGATCGCCGGGCTGATCGCCGCGGTGGTCGGGATCCTGTTCGGCGTACCGAGCCTGCGCATCAAGGGTCTGTACCTCGCGGTGGCGACGCTCGCAGCGCAGTTCTTTGCCGACTGGGTGTTCGCGCGCGTGCGTTGGCTGACCAACTATTCGCCCTCGGGATCCGTGTCGGCGCCGCCCGTGGAAATCTTCGGCTGGAGCGTCGATACCCCTGCGGAGAAGTACGTTTTTCTGCTCGCCCTCCTCGTCGTCTTCACGCTAATCGCGAAAAATCTCGTGCGCGGCCACCTCGGGCGCGAGTGGATGGCGATCCGGGACATGGACGTCGCTGCCGAGGTGATCGGCATCCGGCCGGTGTACGCGAAGCTGACCGCTTTCGGCGTGAGCGCGTTCTACTGCGGCGTGGCCGGCGCGCTCTGGGGTTTCGTGCACCTCGGGTCGTGGGAGCCGCTGGCCTTCAACCTCAACCTGTCGCTCAACTTGCTCTTCATGGTCATTATCGGCGGCATGGGGTCGCTGCTCGGGAGCTACCTCGGCGCCGCCTTCATCGTCATCGTGCCGATCCTGCTCAACCAAGTGCCCGCCTGGCTCGGGGTGCCGATCTCGACCGCGATGGCGTCGCATTTGGAGTTCATGATCTTCGGCGCGCTCATCGTCTTTTTCCTGATCGCCGAGCCACACGGTTTGGCGCGGCTGTGGGCGATCGGAAAGGAGAAACTGCGGCTATGGCCGTTCCCGCACTGAGCCGCAGGCCGTCTTGCGCAGGGAGCAAGGCGGCGAGGTATGATGGTGGCACTGGAGCCGCGGGGGGTCCGCGGAATGGTTAGTCGAGGAGGGTGGTCATGGAGAGGAAGCTGACAAGGGTCGTTCGGGGCGGCGCGATCGCCGCCGCGGTGGCCGCGGCGTTGACAAGCGGTGGCGCGCTCGCCCAGGCCAAAAAGGATGCGCCGGCGAAGGCTGCGCAGGCGATGGAGCAATTCATCCCGATGCTCACGTACCGCACCGGGCCGTATGCGCCAAACGGCGTTCCGTTCGCGAATGGTTTCGCCGATTATCTGAAGCTCGTCAACGCGCGCGACAACGGGATCAACGGCGTGCGCATCGTCTTTGAAGAGTGCGAAACGGGCTACGCGACGGACCGGGGTGTCGAGTGCTACGAGCGGCTCAAGAACAAGGGCCCGACGGGGGCGGCTGCGTTCCACCCGCTCTCGACCGGAATCACCTACGCGCTCACGGACAAGGCCTACGTCGACAAGATCCCGATCATCACGCCGGGTTACGGGCGGGCGGACTCTGCCGACGGCACGGTCTTCGGTTGGAACTTCCCTCTCGGTGGAACGTACTGGGGCGCCTCGGACATGCTCATCCAGCACATCGCCAAGCTGGAGGGCGGCTTCGATCGCCTCAAGGGCAAGAAGATCGCGCTCGTCTATCACGACTCGCCCTATGGCAAGGAGCCGATCCCGCTCCTGCAGGAACGGCAAAAGATGCATGGCTTCGAGCTGATCCTGCTTCCGGTCACGCACCCCGGCGTGGAGCAGAAGGCGACGTGGCTGCAGGTGCGCCAGCAGCAGCCGCACTACGTGCTGCTTTGGGGCTGGGGCGTCATGAACTCGACCGCGATCAAAGAGGCGGTCGCGACCGGCTATCCGCGCGACAAGATGTACGGCGTGTGGTGGTCCGGCGCCGAGCCCGACGTCGAGCCGGTGAAGGCGGAAGCGAAGGGGTACAACTCGCTCGTCTTCATGGCGCCGGGTGGCCGCGGGCGCGTGCACGAGGACATCGTCAAGCACGTCTACGACAAAGGCCAGGGCACCGGCAAGAAGGAGGACATTGGCCAGGTGCTCTACAACCGCGGGTTGGCCGCCGCGATGGTGACGGTCGAGGCGATTCGCCGCGCACAACTGCGCTACGGCAAGCGGGCACTCAAGGGCGAAGAGGTGCGCTGGGGCTTTGAGAATCTCGCGCTCGACGAAGCGGCGATCAAGCGCCTCGGCTTCGAGGGCTTCATGGTGCCGATAAGCACGAGCTGCACCGACCACGAAGGCGGCTCGAGCGCGCGCATCCACACCTGGGACGGCGCGAAGTGGGTCCTCAAGCCCGATGTCTACCGGCCGGACTACTCGATCATCAAGCCGATGATCCGGGCTTCGGCCGAGCGCTACGCAAGCGAGAAGAAGATCGCCAAGCGCGACTGCGCAAAAGAGCAGTGATCGGTCTGCGAGCTTGACTCCGCCCCGGCGGCGCGCCGCCGCCGGGGCGCTTCTTTTTCCGGACCGTACGAACTTCATGGACGCCGCGGCAACGAGCGTCGCGAACGCAAGCGCCTGCGCCGGTGCGGTGCGAGCGCTCCTCTCGGTCAACGGCATCGAGGTGATCTATAACCATGTGATCCTCGTCCTCAAAGGCGTCTCCCTCACGGTCCCGGAAGGCGGCATCGTTGCGCTGCTCGGTGGTAACGGGGCGGGCAAGACGACGACGCTGCGCGCGGTGTCCAATCTGCTCAAAGGTGAACGCGGAGAGGTGACGAAGGGCTACATCGAACTCGGCGGCGAACGCATCGACAACCTGAGCCCGGCCGAACTCGTGCGCCGCGGGGTGATCCAGGTAATGGAAGGGCGCCGCTGCTTTGCGCACCTGACGGTAGAAGAGAACTTGCTCACGGGCGCCTATACGCGCGGCGACGGCGAGGTGGCGGCCGACCTGGAGAAGGTCTACACCTATTTCCCGCGGCTCAAGGAGCGGCGCCGGTCGCTTGCCGGTTACACCTCGGGGGGCGAGCAGCAGATGACCGCGATCGGCCGCGCGCTCATGGCGCGTCCGCGGCTGATGCTTCTTGACGAACCGTCGATGGGTCTTGCCCCACAGCTCGTGGAAGAAATTTTCGAGATCGTCAAGGAGCTGAACGAAAAAGAGCGGGTGAGCATTCTGCTCGCCGAGCAGAACACGAATATCGCGCTGCGCTACGCCAGCTACGGTTACATCCTCGAGAACGGCCGCGTGGTGCTCGATGGCGAAGCGGCCGCGCTTGCCCAAAACGAAGACGTCAAGGAGTTCTACCTCGGTTACGCCTCCGGGGGACGACGCAGCTTCCGCGAGGTGAAGTCCTACCGCCGCCGCAAGCGCTGGCTGTGAGCCAGTATTACGATACGCTCGAGACTCGCGCGCCCGAGGAGCGCGAGACGGCGCTGATGGCGGCCCTTGCCCGTCAGGTCGCGCACGCGAAGGCGAACGCGCCGGCGTTCGCGCGCCTTCTCGCCGACGTCGATCCGGCCGAGGTGCGCTCCCGCGCAGCGCTCGCGCGGCTCCCCATCGTCCGCAAGTCCGAGCTCGCCGACCTGCAGAAGGCGGATCCGCCGTTCGGCGGTCTCGCGGCGGTGCCCACCCCCCGGCTCGCCAAGATCTTCGTCTCGCCAGGACCGATTTACGATCCGGAAGGCACCGCAGCGGACTGGTGGCGCACGGCGCGTGCGCTCTGGGCGGCCGGTTTCCGGGCCGGGGACGTGGTGATCAACTCCTTGTCCTACCATTTCACGCCCGCCGGCTCGATGTTCGAGAGCGGGGCGCGTGCGATTGGCTGCGTGGTGGTCCCCTCCGGCACCGGCCAGACCGAGATGCAGGTCGCGACCATCCGCGACTTGCGCATCACGAGCTACGTCGGCACGCCCTCCTTCCTCAAGCTCATAGTCGAAAAAGCCGACGAAATGAAGGTCGACCTCGGGTGGCTGAAAAAGGCCTTGGTCGGTGCCGAGTATCTTCCCCCAGCGCTGCGCGAGGCGATGCGTGCGCGCGGCGTGCAGGTGCTGCAGATGTACGGCACCGCCGACCTCGGCCTCATCGCCTATGAGACGACCGGCCCGGACGGTCTGCCGTGCGAGGGCATGGTGCTCGAGGAGTCGCTGATACTGGAAATCGTGCGGCCGGGCACGGGCGACCCGGTGCCAGCGGGCGAGGTGGGCGAAGTCGTCGTCACGACCCTCAACCCCGACTATCCGCTCATCCGTTTCGCCACGGGCGACCTGTCGGCGGTACTGCCCGGGCTGAGCCCGTGCGGACGCACGAATACGCGCATCCGCGGCTGGCTCGGACGCGCGGATCAGACGACGAAGGTGCGCGGGCTGTTCGTCACACCGAAGCAAGTGGCCGAGATCGCGCGCCGGTTCGCCGAACTCGGCCGGGTGCGGCTCGTCATCGAGGGAGAGACGGGGGCCGAACGCATGGCGTTGCGCTGCGAGGTGGTCGAAGCGCGCGCTGGCCTCGCCGAGACGATCGTCGCCGCGATCCGGGAGGTGACCAAGCTGCGCGGTGAGGTGGAGTTCGTGCCGCCGGGCAGCTTGCCGAACGACGGGAAAGTGATCGACGACCTGCGCAAGTACGGCTGAGCGCCGAGGGGCCGGTGCTCGCGCGGGACGAGGAAGGACCGACAATGGCGATGCGAGTTTTGCGAGCCGGAAGTCTGCCCGATAGGGGCTCCCGCGATCGCGGGCGGCTTCGGCATCGCGCTCTGTGTCGACCGCGTGAGGGCAGAGAACGCGCGCAGCGGCGACACGCCGGCGCGCCTCAGGGGTTGCCCGGTTAGCGCCAAGTGGGCTGTGCGACGCTTTTCGAGGCGGCGGCGCGGTGCTCGCCCAAGGGGCTACGCGACGAGCGCTGCGCCGGGCGGCACGGCTTTTGCACCGCGGTCGCCCGGCGCGACGGCCGCGGGGCGATCCGTGGGGGCGGCAACGCGCGGCGTGCCGTGATCCGATTGGAGGGGAGGAGGACGCGGTGAGGTACGCGGGGATCATGAGCGGCGAAATTTCTGCGCGCACGCGCGAGTTCCTCGTGCGCTACCGCCGCATCGCGATGGTCGGTGTCTCGGCCAACCCGACGCGGGCGAGCTACCGTGCGCTCGTCCACATGGTGAGCAAGGGTTACACCATCTACCCGGTGAACCCGGGGGTGCCCGAGATCCTCGGCCTGCGCTGCTACCGCTCGCTCGCTGACGTCGGCGAGCCCGTGGAGATCGTCGACATTTTCCGGCGCGGCGAGACGGTCCCGCCGCTCGTGGCGGAGGCGCGCGCAATAGGGGCCAAGGTGTTCTGGATGCAGATCGGCGTCGTGAGCGAGGAGGCGGCGCGCGCGGCCGCGGCCGCGGGTATGGAGGTGGTCATGGACCGGTGCGTAAAGATCGAACACTGCCGCTTTTTTGGCAAGAGGGACTACGGGCTCGACGTGGTCGGGCTGAACAGCGGTGTCCTCACCGCGCGTCGCTTCGACACCGTCTTTCGCTGAGGAGGGTGCGATGGCGGACAGATTCGACTTCGGTTTCGACACGCGCATGTTGCACGCCGGGCAGACGCCCGATGCGACGACGGGCGCCCGTGCCGTGCCGATCTATCAGACCACGTCGTTCGTGTTCGAGGACACCGAACACGCCGCGCACCTGTTCGCCCTCAACAAGTTCGGCAACATCTACTCGCGCATCTCGAACCCGACGGTCGCGGCCTTCGAGGAGCGCATGGCCTCGCTCGAGGGTGGAGTCGGAGCGCTCGCTGCCGCTTCCGGCCAGGCGGCGCAGCTGGTCGCGATCACGACCCTGCTCAAAGCGGGCGACCAGATGGTGTCGTCGAATACGCTCTACGGTGGCACCTACAACCAGTTCGCGCTCACCTTCCGACGCTTCGGTATCGAGGTGAAGTTCGTCGACGCCTCGGACCCGGAAAATTTCGCGCGCGCGATCACCCCGCGCACGAAGCTGCTCTATGGCGAGACCATCGGCAACCCGCGCGCCGACGTGTTCCCGATCCGGGAGGTGGCCGACATCGCGCACGCGCATGGCATCCCGCTCATGATCGACAACACGTTCGCGACACCGTACCTGTGCCGGCCGTTCGAGCACGGCGCGGACATCGTCGTGCATTCGGCGACCAAGTTCATCGGCGGACACGGCACCTCGATCGGCGGCGTGATCGTCGACGGCGGCGCGTTTCCGTGGGACAACGGCACCTTCCCCGAGATGGTCGAACCCTCGCCGGGCTACCACGGCATGCGCTACTGGGAGACCTTCGGCAACTTCACCTTCATCATGAAAGCGCGCGTCGAAATGATGCGCGACCTCGGACCGTGCCTGAGCCCGTTCAACGCCTTCCTGTTCCTGCAAGGACTGGAGACCCTCTCGTTCCGCATGGAGAAGCACGTCGCCAACGCCCGGGCCGTGGCGCGTTGGCTCGCCGAGCATCCGCACGTGGGCTGGGTGGGCTACCCCGAGCTGCCGGCGAGCCCGTGGCACGAGCGCGCGCAAAAGTATCTGCCCCGCGGCGCGGGTGCGATCTTTACCTTCGGTGTGAAAGGAGGTCGCGAATCCGGGCGGCGCTTCATCGAGGCGGTGAAGCTGCACTCGCATCTTGCCAACGTGGGTGACGCGAAGAGCCTGGTCATCCACCCGGCAAGCACGACGCACCAGCAGCTGACCGACGAGGAACAGCGCGCAGCCGGCATCACACCGGACATGATCCGCATCTCGGTGGGACTGGAAAACCTCGAGGACATCCTCTGGGACCTGGACCAGGCGCTTGCCGCCTCGCAGCGCAGGGACTGAACATGGCGGTGCGCGTCGAACGCGCAGGACGCGTCTGGACGGTGGTGCTCGCGCGGCCCGAGGCGCGAAACGCCGTCGATCCGGCGACGGCGCATGCGCTCGTCGAGGCGTTCGCCGCCTTCGAGCGCGACGCGGAGGCGGCGGTCGCCGTGCTCTGGGGCGAAGGCGGCAACTTCTGCGCAGGCTTCGATCTGAAGCACGCAGCCGCCCTGGCGCGCGATCCCCGGCCGCTCGAAGCGCTCGCCTGGCCGCAGGAGCAAGGCGCGCCGCTTCCGCGCGGACCGATGGGGCCGACGCGCATGCGGCTCGATAAGCCCGTCATTGCCGCGGTGGCTGGAGCCGCGGTCGCCGGCGGGCTCGAACTCGCGCTCTGGTGCGACGTGCGCGTCGTGGAGCGAAACGCCTACTTTGGGGTGTACTGCCGACGCTGGGGCGTGCCGCTTGTCGACGGCGGAACCGTGCGCCTGCCGCGGCTCGTCGGCATCGGGCGGGCACTCGATCTCATCCTCACGGGCCGCAAGGTGACGGCGGAGGAAGCGCTGCGCATTGGCCTGGCGGAGTACGTCGTCGACGACGGCAGGGCGCGCGAGCACGCCGAAGCGCTCGCGCGCGAAATCGCGCGCTTTCCGCAGGGCTGCGTGCGGGCGGACCGGCGCTCGGTCTACGCGCAGCAAGGGTTGCCGCTGGGCGAAGCGATGCGCGACGAGTGGCGCAACGGCCTACCCGTCTTTTTCGCCGAGGGCGCTGGGGGCGCCGCGCGCTTTGCCGCCGGGCAGGGTCGGCACGGCGATTTTGGCGACCTCTAGCGCGCGGTCTCAGTCCACCGCTTCGATTTCCGTGACGACGTACTGAGCGCCCCGTTTCTCGACGCGGAAGCGAATTTTCGCACCCGGCCGCGCGCGCTCGAGCAGCGCGGCGTCGGCGACCTGGAACACCATGGTCATCGCCGGCATGTCGAGCTGCGGGATCGGTCCGTGGCGGATGGTGAGCTTGCGCGCCTGGCGATCGATGCGCCGTAGCTCCCCCTCGGCGGGCGCGCCGCCTGTGGCGTCGGCCGCAGCGGTCAGCGCCGCGGCGAGCAGGGCAGCGAGCAGCGTGCCTCGCTTACTCATCGGGCTGCAGGAAGCGCTCGCGCAACTGGCGCCGCAGGCGGCCGCGCTGCTCGGGCGCAAGCAGCGCTTCGAGTTTCTCTTGCGCGTCGAGCCACGCGGCGAACATCTGCTCGCGCAGTTCTGCGATGCGCCGGGAGGCGGCGAGCGCCGCCGCGCGATCGATGCGCGCCCCGCTAAAGGCGTCGCGCAGTTTTGCCCGCTCGTCCATGATGCGGCCGGCGAGCTCCCAGCGTTTGCGGCGCAGCTCGTCGAGGATCTTCTCGCCCGCGGCGCGCTGCTCCTCGCCGAGCTGTTCGATCCAGGCGCGTAGTCCACCTCCGGGGCCGCGGCCTGGGTGGAGCATCCCCATGCCGTATTCCATGCCCGGCCCCATCATGCCCATTCCTGGACCCATCCCGGGCCCTCCGTACATGCGGTGTCCCATCGGACTACCGAATCCGTAGCCTTCCCCTCGCCCGGGCGGGTCGGCGCAGACCGTCCCCGCAGCCAAGAGAGCGGCCGCCGCCGCCCACGTCCTCCTTGTGCACTTCATGGTTTCCTCCTTTCGGTTTGTCGAGCATCGTGCGCTCGTACCACGATACGGCCGACCATCCCGGCCTCCCAATGGCCCGGAATTAGGCAGCCGTAGTAAAAGACGCCGGGCCGGGTGAATTGCCAGACGATGGTTTCGGTCTTGCCCGGCTGCACGTGCGCCATGTACGGCTCCTCGTGCTCCATCGTCGGGTGTCTGCGCATGAGTTCGGCGTGCTCCTTCAAATCGTCCATCGTGCCGAGCACCAGCTCGTGCATGATCCGGCCGCTGTTGCGTACCACGAGCCTGACGGTCTCGCCGGCCCGCAGCCGCAGCGCATTGGGTCGGTACTCCATCTGGTCGTTCATGTCTATGGGGATGGTGCGCGTCACCTTTTTCGGGTCACCCGGCCGGCCGAAGGGCTTTTCCTCGACCGCCTGCGTAGCCTTGGGCTGCGGCTTCTTCGCGTGAGCCGCTTCGCCGTGCGCATGCGCGGCAGGCCCCGCCGCGATGAGCAGCGACGCGAACATGGCTTTCGTGAGCTTCATCGGTCCGTGTTCTCCTTTCAGTGATGCGAACCGCGCTCGGGTTTCCGTGCGCTGAAAATGCGTCCGGCGGCCGGAGCCGGCGCTTTGCGCTCGGCGCGCGGTGCCTCGCCCTTCCATTCCCAGGCGACGGTGCCGGGGGGGTGCTTATACCAGCCGGGATCGCGGTAGTCGTCGCGCGCGAGCCCCTCGCGCACCTTGACCACGGTGAACATGCCGCCCATCTCCAGCGCGCCGAAGGGGCCTGTGCCGCTCATCATCGGCAGCGTGTTCTCCGGCAGCGGCATCTCCATTTCGCCCATGTCGGCCATGCCGCGCTCGCCCATCACCATGTAGTCGGGCACCAGACGGAGGATGGTTTCGGCCACGCCGCGCTGGTCCACGCCGATCATGGTCGGCACGTGGTGGCCCATCGGGTTCATCGTGTGGTGCGACTTGTGGCAGTGGAACGCCCAGTCGCCCGGTTCGTTGGCAGTGAACTCGATCGCGCGCATCTGGCCGACGGCGACGTCGACCGTCACCTCCGGCCAGCGCGCGCTTTTCGGCACCCAGCCGCCGTCGGTACCCGTCACCTCGAAGTCGTAGCCGTGCAGGTGAATGGGGTGATTCGTCATGGTGAGGTTGCCGATGCGGATGCGCACCCGGTCGCCCCTGCGCACGACGAGGGGATCGATGCCCGGAAAGACGCGCGAGTTCCACGCCCAGAGGTTGAAGTCGAGCATCGTGTTCACCTTCGGCGTGTAGCTCCCCGGCTCGATGTCGAACGCGTTGATGAGGAACACGAAGTCGCGGTCGGCGCGCATGAACGAGGGATTGCGCGGATGCACGACAAGAAAGCCGTGCATGCCCATCGCCATCTGCACCATCTCGTCGGCGTGCGGGTGGTACATGAAGGTGCCCGATTTCTTCATCTCGAACTCGTAGACGAAGGTCTTGCCGGCCGGGATCTGCGGCTGGGTGAGGCCGCCGACGCCGTCCATGCCGTTCGGGAGCAACACGCCGTGCCAGTGGATCGTGGTGTGCTCGGGCAGCCGGTTGGTGACGAAGATCCGCACCTTGTCGCCTTCCACGCACTCGATCGTGGGACCTGGCGACTGGCCGTTGTAGCCCCACAGGTGCGCGGTCATGCCAGGGGCCAGTTCGCGGTGTACCGGTTCTGCGACGAGGTGGAATTCCTTCCACCCGCCCTTCATGCGCCAGGGCAAGGTCCAGCCGTTGAGCGTCACGACCGGCCGGTACGGCGGGCCGTTCGGGGGCACAAGCGGCGGTTGCGTCTCGGGCTTGTCCATGCTCGGCGCCTCGGGCAGCGACGCGACCGCAGCGCGCGCGACGAGCGCGGCGCCAAAGAAGCCCGCGGCAGCGCCGCCCCCCAGCGTGCTCAGGAAACGTCTACGGGAATGCAACATGGATCTTTTCCCTTCAATGTGGACGAGCGGCATCGGCCGGCAACGGCACAACCGGCCCGGCCTGACCGGCGGGCACGGGTGCCGCCCCGCCCCACAGGCTTGCGTCGAGGTCTGCCTCGGACAACCAGAACTCGCGCTTGGCGTTCAGGTAGGCGCCCACCGCAGCCAACTGCTCGCGGGTGTCGGCAAGCAGTTCGAACACGCTGACGAGCATGCCGTTGTAACGCAACAGCATCTCTTCCGAGATACGGCGCCGCAGGGGCACGACCTCGTCGCGGTAATGGCGCGCAAGTTCGTAGGCCGCGCGGTAGGCGCCGTAGGCCTCGCGTACCTGCGAGCGCGCCTGAACGGCGGTGTCCACCAGCCGCTCGACCGCCTGGCGGTAGCTCGCCTCGGCGCGCGCGACCCTGGCCCTGCCCCAGTCGAAGATCGGGATTTCCAGCCCGAGCACGTAACCGTAGGCGGCCGGATCGTGCCCTTCGAGGCTACGCGCGCGGCCGAATTCGACGGCGTTCACGAGCCGGCTCGCCTTGGCCAGGCCGAGCGCCTCGGCGAGCCAATCGAGCTCGCGCCGCGCCGCGCGCACATCGAGCCGGAGCTCGATCGCACGGCGCTCGAGCTCGTCGCCTTGGCGTGGCGCCTCGGGGGGATCGGGGAGCTTTTCGGGCAGCGTAAACTGCAGCGACTCGCCCCAGAGGCCGAGCAGGCGGGCGAGCCGCTCGCGTGCGGCGGCGGCGGCGTGCCTTGCGCGCGCGAGCTGCGCGCTCAGCTCTGCGTAGAGCGCCTGTTCGCGCAAGTAGTGGAGCTTCGGCGTGTTGCCGACCGCCGCCAGCCGGCGCGCGAGCTCGCTCGCCGCTTCGGCCGAGGCTTTGACCTGCTCGGCGTGGCGCAATGCCTCCTCGGCTGCGACGGCGTTCACCCAGGCCTTGCGGGCCTCGATCGCGGTGCGGAGCACTTCGGCCGCGACCTCCATTTGCACGCGCTCGAAACGGCGCTCCTCCATCCTCTGCCTTAGCGGCATGAGCAGCAGTCCGAGCAGCTCGAAGCCGGCGCTTTGCTCGGCCTTGACGAGCTCGCCGCCGTAAGTGGTGCGTAGCGCGTGCAGGCGCAGATTCGGTCCCGTTCCCGCCTGCACGAGGTCCGCTTCCGCGATGCCAAGCTGCGCGTACGCGGCTTGCAGCGAAGCGCTGTTGAGGAAGGCGATCTGGACGGCGTCCTCTGCCGAGAGCGGCCGGGCGAGAAGCTCGCGCACCACGGCGCGCGCCCTGATGCGAGCTTCGCCGGCGGCGGGAGGCGGTGGCACGCTGCCCGCGCGCTCGCGCACGATCTCCTGCACGGCGCCGAAGCCGCCGTCCTCGGAGAACGTTGCGCAGCCGCCAAGGAGAAATGCTGCGGTCGCGAGTAAAAAACGGGCCGAGGCGCTCATCGCCTGTGGTGCTCCGCGTGCGAAGAATCGAGAGGTCTTTCGGCCTTTGCGGGTTCGGGCGAGCTCGCGGAGCCCGGTACGTGGCCGGCATGCCCGCCGAGGCGCCGCACCTCCTCGTTGGCTTTGCGCCAATCGACTTGCGCCGGTTCGTGGTACGGCCGGTAGTCCCTGAAAACGGATTCGACGGCGAGCGGCGCGACTGCCGCCGCCGGATCGGCTGGGTCATGCTGTGCAGCGAGCGTGGCCGCGACAGCGAGCATGGAAAGTCCCTTCACTGGCTCCTCCACCTCAAAAACCGAGAAGAAGATCCGCACAGAGCGCACGCGAGCCCCCGCACCGGCGATGTCGGTGCGCCCGACTGACTTAAGCGCGGCTCAGGAAAGGGGAGGAGGTTTAGCGGGGCGGTAGGGGACGATGCCGCAAGAAAGCCGCGACTTTTGGCCCGCGACTCCTTCGGCGCCCGTCGCCGCAAAAGGAAGGATTGCACCTTCCGCGGCGAAGGCCGTCAGCCCGCAGTACTGCACGCAGGCAGGGCAGGGGCGGGTCGGCGACAACGCCTCCTCTGCGCCGTGCGCGACTAAAGGATGCAAGGAGTGGACGGAAGCGGCTCCGTGCGAAGCGGGCAGGCAGGCAAGCCCGGCCGCGGCCGCCCCGGTCCGAAGGGGGAGGGCGGCGAGCAGCAAAACGGCCAAAAAGACGCGCAAGCCGTGCGATCGCATAGGGGCGGCTTTGAGCCTGCGACCCCTCAGGCCCGCCCTCGGTTCCCGTGCGTTTTGCCGCTGTCTCACCGTCAGCCGCTGTTTCGCAACCCGGCGGCGATGCCGTTGATCGTGAGATGGATCGCACGCCGCGTGCGCTCATCGGTGTCTCCGGCGCGGAAGCGGCGCAGGAGTTCGACTTGCAGGTGGTTCAGCGGATCGAGATAGGGAAGCCGGCTGCGGATCGAGCGGGCCAGTGCGGGCTGGTCGGCGAGGGGGCCGGCGCCGCCCTGCAGAGCGCCGAGCGCCTGGCGGGTACGCCGCCATTCGCTCTCGATTGCGCCGTAGACCTCGTCGCGCAGCGCCAGGCTCGGCACCAGCGCGGCGTAGCGCGCGGCAATCGACAGGTCGCTCTTTGCGAGCACCATGTCCATGTTTGCGAACAACGTCCTTAGGAAGGGCGAGCGGCCGTAGAGCGCGCGCAAGCGCGCGAAGCGGCCGTCGTCGCCTCTTGCCCAGTCGAGGATGGCGGTTCCGACACCATACCACGCCGGGATCATCGCCCGGCTCTGGCTCCAGCCGAAAACCCAGGGGATCGCGCGCAGGTCCTCGAGCGAGGCGATCTCGCCCGAGCGCGAGACCGGCCGGCTGCCAATGTTGAGCTCGGCGATCTCACGAATCGGTGTCGCCGCGAGGAAGTAGCGCATGAAGCCGGGGCGCTCGACGAGGGTGCGGTACGCTCGGTACGCGTTCGCCGCGAGCGCGGCCAGGATCTCCTCGTGCTCGTCCGCGAGCGGCGCGCCGAGCGGCGCGAGACTCGCCTCGAACACGCCGGCGACCAGTGCTTCCAGATTCGCGCGACCGGTGCGCGGATCGCCGTACTTGCTCGCGATCACCTCGCCCTGCTCGGTCAGGCGAAGCGCCGCGTCGACGCTGCCTGCAGGCTGCGCGAGGATCGCTTCGTACGAAGGACCGCCGCCGCGCCCCACGGTGCCGCCGCGGCCGTGAAAAAGGCGCAGACGAACGCCGTGTCGGCGGCATACCGCGACGAGCTTCACCGTCGCCGTGTAGAGCGCCCAGGCCGAGGCGAGGTAGCCGCCATCCTTGTTCGAGTCCGAATAGCCGAGCATCACTTCCTGCATGTCGCCGCGGGTGCGAAGCAGGGCGCGGTAGGCCGCAAGCGCGAGCAGCCGTTCCAGAACTTCGCCCGCACGCTCGAGATCGGCGATCGATTCGAACAGCGGCACCAGATCGACGGCGAGCCTTCCTTCGACGAGCAGCCCCGCCTCGCGGGCGAGCACGGCGGCTTCCAGGAGGTCGGACGCCGAGCGGCAGCGCGACACGATCATGTGCTGCACCACGGCCGGCCCGAAACGACGTTGCGCCAGGCGTGCGGTCTCGAGCACCGCAAGCTCGCGTGCGACGAGGGGCGAGTAGGCGAGATAGGGCGAGCGCAGGAGCCGCGCACGGCCGAGCTCGGCTTCGAGCAGCGCCACGCGCGCGTCCTCGCCGAGCGCACGGTAGTCGGGAACGACGTCCGCGCGGGCGAGCAGTTCCGCGACCACGGCCTCGTGCACCTCGGTGCTCTGGCGCAGATCGACCGGGGAGAGGTGGAAGCCGAAAATCCGCACCGCGCCACGCAGCAAGGCGAGCCGTCCTTCTGCCAGGGGCGCCGCCTCCTGGGCGCGCAGCGCGCGGTCGAGGATGTCGAGATCGGCGGCGAATTCGGCCGCCTCCGCGTACGCAGGTCGCTCTACAGGCGGCGCGGCCGGTGGCGCATCGTCGATCAGGCTGCGCGCCGTTGCGGCCAGACGGGCGTACATCCCGTTCACCGCCCGCCGATACGGTTCGTCCCGCCGGTATGGCGAACAGTCCCCGGAGGCGTCGGCCAGCGCGAGGAGCTCCGGTGCGACAGCCCGGATGCGCGTCGATAGCGACAGCTCGCGCCCGAGCGCGCTCAGCTCCTCCAGATAGTGGGTGAAGACCAGCCGCGCCTGCGCGGCGATGGCATGCGCAAGGGCGTCCGCGTCCACGGCCGGATTGCCGTCGCGGTCACCACCAATCCAGCTGCCGACCGTGAGGAAGCGAGGAAGCTCGAGCGGAGCGGCGAGCGCCAGGCGCGCCGCGAGCGCCCGTTCGAGGCTGCGGTGAAGCCGTGGCACCTCGGCAAGGAAAGTGCGGCGAAAATAATAAAGCCCGTTTTCGATCTCATGCTCGACAGCGAGCCGCTCGAGCCGCAGCATCGCCGTCAGCCACAGCCTGAGCACGAGCGGACGCAGCGCCGCCTCCCTTTCCTCCGGCTCGCCGGCGAGCGCCTGTGCAATTTCGCGTTCGACTTGGAGGATGCTCTGGCGCTGCACTTCGGTCGGGTGCGCGGTGAGGACCGGGCAGATGTGCGCACGTGCAAACCAGCCGATGATCCGAGCAGGGTCGACGCCGGCGGCAAGGGCGCGCTCGAGGGCGTACGCAAAGCTGCCGGGTGCCGGAGCGCGCAGCGCGCGCCGCTGGCGGTGTTCGTCGACGTCCTCGGCGATGTTGACGAGGTGCAGGAAATAGCTGAAGGCGCGTACGACGTGGAGCGTCTGCTCGATCGGCAGCGCGTTCAGCTCCGCGCCGAGCGCCTCGCCGATCGGTTCGGTCGCGACGCCCTCGCTCTGCGCGCGCCGTAAGCGAAGTGCGGTTTGGCGGATGCGCTCGATCGTCGCGTAGGTCGCCTCGCCAGCCTGCGTACGGATCGTTTCGCCGAGCAGCCGTCCGAGCAGCCGCCGGTCGGCGCCCAGCGCCGATTCGTCCTCCGGGAACGCGCTCACGCGGCCCGCGACGAAGACGCGCCCGCCTCGCCGTACATCGCCGCCCGTCGCGCGGGCAGCGCCTCCCGTACCGCGCGGCGCTCGGCTTCGCTCATCGTCGCCCAGCGTGCGATCTCATCGAGGCTACGCGCGCAGCCCGTGCAGAGCCCCCTCACCGGGTCGAGCACGCACACTTTCACGCAGGGCGACGGGCTCACGCGCGCACCCCTGCGCTCCTTGCCGCGAGCGCCCGGGCGACCTTGCTCGCGGGCTCGCGCCCGAGCAGGGCGCAGATCCAGCGCGCCGTCTGGACGAGGCGCTCCAAGTCGACGCCCGTCTCGATGCCCAGCCCCTGCAGCAGGTAAACCACGTCTTCAGTCGCGACGTTGCCGCTTGCCCCAGGCGCGTACGGGCAGCCCCCGAGGCCCGCGACCGAACAGTCGAAAGTGGCCACTCCGAGTTCGAGCGACGCGTAAACGTTCGCGACCGCCTGCCCGTAGGTGTCGTGGTAGTGGCCCGCCAGCCGCTCGATGGGAATGCGCGCGGCACAGGCCTCGATGGCTCGCTTGACGACCGCGGGCGTGCCCACGCCGATCGTATCCCCGAGCGAGACCTCGTAGCAGCCCATCGCCGCAAGCGCCGCTGCCACCTCCGCCACTTGCGCCGGCGGCACTGCCCCCTCGTAGGGGCAGCCGGCGATGCAGGAGACGTAGCCACGCACGCGCAGGCCGGCGGCGAGCGCCGCCTCGGCGACGCGACCGAAGCGATCGAGCGATTCGGCGATCGAGCAGTTGATGTTGCGGCGCGAGAAAGTTTCCGAGGCGGCGGCGAACACGGCGATCTCTTCGGCCCCCGCCGCCTGCGCGGCTTCAAGGCCTTTCAGGTTTGGAACGAGCACCGGGTACGAGACGCCAGGCCTGCAGCGGATGGCGCTCAGCACCTCGGCCGCGTCGGCCATTTGCGGCACCCATTTCGGCGACACGAAAGCGGTCGCCTCTACGGCTGGCAGCCCCGCCTCCGCAAGCCTCTCGATCAGTTCGACCTTTACGGCGGTCGGAACGGTCGCAGGCTCGTTTTGCAGGCCGTCGCGCGGGCCGACTTCCACCAGGCGCACGCGGTGGGGAAGGTTCGCAGGGTCGGTCATCGGAGCTCGGCGGCGGCGAGCATGGTAACGCAGGCGCTCAGAGCGCCTCGAGCACCAGGATCTCGGCCCCTTCGGGCACTTGGTCGCCCTCGCGATAGCGCAATTGGCGCACGCGGCCCGCGTGCGGCGCAGTGACCGTGTGCTCCATTTTCATCGCTTCGAGCACGACGAGCGGTGCGCCTTTTTCCACGCGCGCGCCCTCGGCGACGAGGAGCTTGACCACGCGGGAGGGCATCGGCGCGGCCAGGGTCGGGGCCGACTCCTCTTGCACGTCCTCGACGAGCTCGGCTGGCACGAGCCTCCAGTGCTCGCCGTCGTAGAACACGTGCCAAGCGCCCGCCTCCAGCACGGCCCGGGCGTGGTCGCTGCGCTCGCCTAGCCGCAGGTAAAGGCGCCCATCGTGCTCTTCACCGGAGAAAACGACTTCGACCCCCTCGTGCACGAGGGTGAGCGCACCCCCATCGAAGCGAAGCTCGATCTCGTGGCGATGTCCTGCGCAGTCGAACGCGAGGTGCTGATGCGCCCGCCCGTCGAGCCGCCAGCCATCGGTCGCCGTCCACGGCGAGTGCGGATCGCCGCGCGCGCCAGCGGCCTTGCGTGCCGCGCACGCCTCGCGCGCGAGCTGGGCATAGGCGGCGGCGGCGAGCACCTGTACGGGCGGTGGCGTAGGCGGCGCGAGCAGGATCTCGCCGTTACGCTCGACAAGGCCGGTGTCGATGTGCCCGGAAGCAAAATCGTCGCTTTCGAGGAGGCGCACGAGGAAACGCCGGTTCGTCTCGACGCCTACGATCTCGGTGCGCGCAAGCGCCGCAGCGAGACGTCGGCGCGCCTCCTCCCGCGTGCCGCCGTGGGCGACGAGCTTCGCGATCATCGGGTCGTACCAGGGTGTAATCTCGCTTCCCGCCTCCACTCCCCGGTCCACCCGCAGCCCGGGTTCGGCCGGCGGGAACTCGAGGTGCGAAAGGCGCCCGGTCGAGGGGAGGAATCCGCGCTCGGGCACCTCGGCGTAGAGACGGGCTTCGATCGCATGGCCCTCGCTGCGGATCTGCGCCTGTTCGCGCGGCAGCGCCTCGCCCGCGGCTATGCGCAGTTGCCATTCGACCAGGTCCACGCCGGTAACCGCCTCGGTGACAGGGTGCTCGACCTGCAGGCGCGTGTTCATCTCCATGAACCAGAACTCGCCTTCGGGAGAGACGAGGAATTCGACGGTGCCGGCGCCGACGTAACCGATCGCACGCGCAGCGGCGACGCCGGCGGCGAGGATGCGCTCGCGCAGCCCGGCCTCGAGTCCCGGCGCGGGCGTCTCTTCCACGATCTTCTGGTGGCGCCGCTGGACCGAGCAGTCTCGTTCGTAGAGGTGCACGACCCCCCCGAAGCGGTCGCCGAAGACCTGGACCTCCACGTGGCGCGGCCGCTCGACGTAGCGCTCGAGAAGCAGCCGGGCATCGCCAAAAGCGGCTTGCGCCTCGCGCCGTGCAGCCTCGAGCGCGGACGGAAACTGCGCTGCCTCGCGCACGACGCGCATGCCCTTGCCCCCGCCACCCGCCGCGGGCTTGAGCAGCACCGGCCAGCCGAGCGCGCGCGCTTCGCGCAGCAGGCGCTCGTCGCTTTGGTCCTCGCCGTGGTAGCCGGGCACGACGGGCACCCCCGCGGCCGCCATGCGCGCCTTGGCTGCCGCCTTATCGCCCATCGCCGCGATCGCCTCGGCGGGCGGCCCGACGAAGGCGAGACCGGCCGCGCGACAGGCGGCCGCAAAACGCGCGTTCTCCGAGAGAAAACCGTAACCGGGGTGGATCGCGTCGGCCCCGGCGGCCTTCGCCGCTTGCAGGATCGCCTCGATCGAGAGGTAACTCTGCGGCGCCGGCGCGGGTCCGATGCGCAGCGCCGCCTCAGCCATGCGCACGTGCAACGCGGCGGCGTCGGCATCGGAATAGACGGCGACGGTGCGCAGTCCGAGGCGGCGCGCGGTGCGTATGACGCGGCAGGCAATCTCGCCCCGGTTGGCGACGAGGAGCGTGCGCACGGCTAGGAAGTGCGGCGGCGCCAGGCGGGCGCACGCTTTTCGAGGAAAGCGGCCACACCCTCGCGCCCCTCGGGCGAGCAGCGGATGTCGGCGATGCGGCGTGCCGTGTCGGCGATCATCGCTTCGTCGATCGGGCCGCGGGAGACCGAGCGCACGAGCGCCTTGATCTCCGCCTGCGCCGACGGTCCCCCCTCGAGCAGGTGGTGCAGCAGCCCCTCGATCGTCGCATCGAGCGCATCGGCGGGCACGAGCGCCGAGAGCAACCCCAGCCGGTGCGCTTCGGCCGCGTCGAAGCGCTCCGCGGTCAGGAAATAGCGACGCGCGGCGCGCTCGCCGATCGCACGCACCACATAGGGGCTGATCGTCGCCGGCGAAAGCCCCAGCTTCACCTCGGTGAGCGCGAAGCTGGCCTCGGGTGTTCCGACGGCGATGTCGCAGGCCGCGACGAGGCCGACGCCGCCCGCGAACGCCGGGCCGTGCACGCGCGCCAGCGTCGGCTTCGGCAGCCGGTCGAGCAGCGCGAGCATCTGCGCCAGGCGCTGCGCGTCGGCAAGGTTCTGCGCGTGGTCGTAGCCGGCCATGCGCCGCATCCAGTGGAGGTCGGCCCCGCTGCAAAAGGCGGGACCGGCACCGGCGAGCACGACGACGCGCACCGACGGGTCCCCTGCGCAGTCTGCGAGCGCACGCGCGAGTTCGGCGACGAGCACGTCGTCGAAGGCGTTACGCAGCTCGGGGCGGTTGAGCGTCAGGCGCGCCACCCCCTCGCGCTTGACGACGACGAGAGCATTCACGGCCTTCACATGCGGAAGGTGCCGAACCGCGTCGCTGCCACGGGCGCGTTGAGCGCTGCCGAGAGGCACAGCGCGAGCACGCGCCGCGTCTCGGCCGGATCGATCACGCCGTCGTCCCAGAGGCGGGCAGAGGCGTAGTACGGATGTCCCTGGCGCTCGTACTGCTCGAGGATCGGGCGGCGGAACGCCTCTTCGTCTTCGCGGCTCCACTGGCCTTTCTGTGCTTCGATCGCGTCGCGCCGGACGGTGGCGAGCACCGAGGCGGCCTGCTCGCCGCCCATCACCGAGATGCGGGCGTTCGGCCACATCCACAGGAAGCGGGGGCTGTAGGCGCGGCCGCACATGCCGTAGTTGCCCGCCCCGAAGGAGCCGCCGACGATGAAGGTGAACTTGGGCACCTGCGCGGTGGCGACCGCGGTCACCATCTTCGCCCCATCCTTGGCGATACCGCCCGCCTCGTATTTTTTTCCCACCATGTAGCCGCTGATGTTTTGCAGGAACACCAGGGGGATGCCGCGCTGGCAGGCGAGCTCGATGAAGTGCGTGGCCTTGAGCGCCGATTCGGAGAACAGGGTGCCGTTATTGGCGAGGATTGCGACCGGGTAGCCGTGCACGTGCGCAAAGCCGGTGACGATCGTGGTGCCATAGTTCTGCTTGAACTCGTTGAGCTCCGAGTCGTCGACCACGCGCGCGAGCACCTCGCGCAGGTCGAAGGGCCGGCGCACCACGTCCTCGGGCACGAGGCCGTAGATTTCCTCGGCCGGGTAGCGAGGCGGACTCGGCGTGCGCACCGGCAGCGTCAGGCGCGCGCGCGCGCCGAGGTCGCGCACGATGCGCCGCACGAGGGCAAGGGCGTGCGCGTCGTCGTGCGCGTAATGGTCCGCGACGCCCGAGACGCGCGTGTGCACCTCCGCGCCGCCGAGCTCCTCGGCCGAGACCGTCTCGCCCGTCGCCGCTTTGACGAGCGGCGGGCCACCGAGGAAGATGGTGCCCTGGTTGCGCACGATCACCGTCTCGTCGCACATGGCGGGGATGTACGCCCCGCCCGCCGTACAGGAGCCCATGACGCAGGCGATCTGCGGAACGCCGGCGGCCGACAGATTGGCGATGTTGTAGAAGATGCGGCCGAAATGCTCCCGGTCGGGAAACACTTCATCCTGGCGCGGCAGGTTCGCACCCCCCGAGTCGACGAGGTAAATCGTCGGCAGCCGGTTTTCTGCAGCGATTTCTTGCGCGCGCAGGTGCTTCTTGACGGTGAGCGGAAAGTAGGTGCCGCCCTTGACGGTCGCGTCGTTGCACACGATCACGCACTCGCGGCCGCAGACGCGCCCAATGCCGCAGATCATGCCCGCGCCCGGTGCCTCGTCGTCGTAGAGACCGAGGGCGGCGAGCTGGCCGATCTCGAGAAAGGGAGAGCCCGGATCGAGGAGCCGCTCGACGCGCTCGCGCGGGAGCAGCTTGCCGCGCGCAACGTGCTTTGCGCGCGCCTGCGCATCGCCGCCCTGCGCAAGGCGCAGCACCGTCGCGCGCAGGTCTGCGACGAGGCGCTGCATGCGTTCGGCGTTGGCGCGGAATTCGGCCGAACGGGTGTCGACGCGGCTTCTCAGCACGGGCATGGTCGGTCAGCCGGCGGCGAGGGCGCGCGCGATCAGCAGCCGCTGGACGTCGCTCGTGCCCTCGTAGATGCGCGTCACCCGCACGTCGCGCCAGAAGCGCTCCACCGGGAAGTCGGTCGTGTAGCCGTAGCCGCCGTGGATCTGGATCGCTTCGGAACAGACCCGTTCGGCCATTTCCGAGGCGTAGAGCTTGGCCATCGAGGCCTGCACCAGGCACGGCGCGCCGGCGTCCTTGAGCCGCGCCGCGTGCAGGTAGAGGCTGCGGCCCGCCTCGATCGCGGTGGCCATGTCGGCGAGCCGGAATGCCACCGCTTGGTGCTCGACGAGCGATTTGCCGAACGCGCGCCGCGCCCGCGCGTAGGCGAGCGCTGCCTCGAGCGCCGCCTTCGCCACCCCGACCGCTTGCGCGGCGACGTTGATGCGGCCGGACTCGAGGTTGGCGAGCGCGATCCGGTAACCGGCCCCTGCGTCGCCGATCAGATGGTCGGCGGGCACGCAGCAGTCCTCGAGCACGATTTGCGCCGTGTCCGAGGCGTGCTGGCCGAGCTTGTCTTCGAGGCGCGCAACCCGGTAGCCCGGCGTGCGCGTCGGTACCGCAAAGCAGCCGATGCCGCGCTTACCGGCCGTCGGGTCGGTCACCGCAAAGACGAGCGCGAGGTCCGCATTCCGACCCGAGGTGATGAACTGCTTTGTCCCGCGCAGGACCCAGCCCTCGGCGGTGCGCTCGGCGCGGGTGCGCAAGTCGGCGGCGTCGGAGCCGGCCTGCGGCTCGGTGAGGCAGAAGGCGCCCAGCCCGTCGCCGCGTGCGATCGGGCGCAGCCACCGCTCCTTCTGCGCCTCGTTGCCGTGCCCGAGCAGGATCCCCGCGACGAGGTTGTTCACCTGCACGATGGTCGCGGTGGCCGCTTCCGCTGCCGCGAGCTCCTCGATCGAGATCGCAAGTGCCGTCGTGTCCATGCCGGCGCCGCCCCAGCGCTCGGGAATCGCCACTCCCATCAGTCCCATCGCCGCGATCTCGCGCAGCGCCTCGGCCGGGAACTCGCGCAGGCGGTCGCGCCGCGCGGCACCCGGCGCAAGGCGCTCGCGCGCGTAGCGGCGCACGGCTTCGCGCAGCTCGGCGTGCAGCGCACTCGTCCCCTCAGGCAGGGCGGACATAGGTGAGGGTGTGGTGCGAGAACAACCGTCCGTCGCGGCCATGGCAGCGCGCCACGCCGAACAGACGCCGACGACCGGCCTTCAAGATCTGCGCGGTGCAGTAGACGTGCTCGCCCTTGGCCGGTGCGAGGAAGGTCGTGTTGAGCTCCGAGGTGAGCGCGTCGAACGAAGCGCCGAACTGCGCCTTGATCGCGAGCCACATCGCGCAGTCGGCGGCGGCGACGAGCGCCGGGCCGTTGACGATGCCGCCCGGGCGCTCGAGATCCGGCCGGTGCGGCAATTCCAGCGTGACGCGGCCGGAGCGCACGCGCACCACGCGAAACCCCCACGGCCGGACGAAACGCTCCGTGTCGAGTATGCGCTGCAGCTCGGCGCGACGGGCGCGAAGCTTGGGAGCGGCCATGCTAGAGGCTGAGTTCGAGGCCGAGGGCGGTCGCTTCGCCTCCGCCGATGCAAAGGGCGGCGACGCCGCGGCGCAGGCCTGCGCGCCGCAACGCACCGAGCAGGGTGACGACGATGCGGGCGCCCGAGGCGCCGATCGGATGGCCGAGGGCGCAGGCGCCTCCGTGCACGTTGACCTTCTCGTGCGGCAGGCTGTGCTCGCGCATCGCCGCCATCGTGACCACGGCGAACGCTTCGTTGATCTCCCAGCGGTCGACGTCGGCGGCGCGCCAGCCGGTGCGCGCGAGCAGCTTCGCGATCGCCCCCACGGGGGCCGTCGTGAACCAGGCCGGTTCCTGCGCGTGGGTTGCGTGCGCGATCACGGTCGCGAGCGGGGCAAGGCCGCGCCGCGCGGCCTCGGAACGGCGCATGAGTACGAGCGCCGCTGCCCCATCGGAAATGGACGAAGCGTTCGCCGCCGTGACCGTGCCGTCCTTGCGAAAAGCGGGCTTGAGCGTCGGGATGCGGTCGATCCTCGCCTTGAACGGCTGCTCGTCGGTCTCGACGAACCGTTCCTCTTTGCCCGCGCGCACGGCCATCGGCACCATCTCCCAGGCGAAAGCGCCGCCGCGGTTGGCCGCCTGCGCGCGCTCGAGCGAGGCGATCGCGAAACGGTCCTGCTCCTGCCGGCTGAAACCGTACTTGGCGGCGCAGTCCTCGGCGAAGCTGCCCATGAGCCGTCCCTTGTCGTAAGCGTCTTCCAGTCCGTCGTAGAACATGTGGTCGAGCACCTGCGCGTGGCCCATGCGGTAACCGGCGCGCGCCTGCGGAAGAAGGTAGGGGGCGTTGCTCATCGATTCCATGCCACCGGCGACGGCGATGCGCACGCTGCCGGCCACCAGCGCATCGTGCGCGAGCATGAGCGCTTTCATGCCCGAGCCACACATCTTGTTCACCGTGGTGCACGGCACCGAGTTCGGGAGTCCCGCGCCGAGCGCCGCTTGGCGGGCTGGCGCCTGTCCTTGACCGGCCGGTAGCACACAGCCCATCAGCACCTCGTCCACCTCGGCCGGCGAGATGCGGGCGCGCTCGACGGCGGCGCGCATCGCTGCCGCACCGAGCTGCGCCGCCGTGAATTCCTTCAATTCTCCCTGGAATCCGCCCATCGGCGTGCGCGCCGCCGAAACGATGACCACCGGATCGTCGTGCATGGGATCCTGTTCCTCCCTTTGTGCCTAACCGTCGCGTGCGCCGGTATGTCTCTCGAAGGCAAGCACTTCCAGCTCGTGCAAGAGGCCCGTTTCTAGCTCGTACAGCCAGCCGCGCGCGCTCCGCAAGCGACCGGCGTTCACCGCGCGGTGCACGGGCGCGAGCGCGACCAGGTTCGCAAGCTGCCGGCGCACATTCAGTTCGGCAGCCGCCCGCTCGCGCGCCGGCCCCGGCGCCAGCGCCTCGAGCCGGCCGCGCTCGGCCGCAAAAAGCGTCCGCAGCGGCGCGAGCCACGCACCGAGCCGCCCGCGTGCGCTGCCGGCAAGAGCCGCGCGCACCGCACCGCATTGGCTGTGGCCGCAGACGACGAGGTGCCGGACTTCGAGCTCTTCGAGCGCACACTCGATCACCGCGCCCCCGTTTGCATCCTCCGGCTCGACGACGTTGCCGACGTTTCGGTGCACGAAGGCCTCGCCGATGCCGAGCCCCGTCACGACGCTCGCCGGGACGCGGCTGTCCGAGCAGCCGATCCAGAGCACTTCGGGCTGCTGCCCGCGCACGTGGCGGTCGAAGAACTCCAGGTCGCTCGCGCGCATGCGCGCCGCCCAGCTGCGGTTGTGTTCGAACACCTGCTCGATTGCGTTCATGCCGTCAGCGCGTACAGCTCGCGGCCGATCAGCCAGCGCCGGATTTCGGAAGTGCCGGCCCCGATCTCGTAGAGCTTGGCGTCGCGCCACAGACGCCCGGCCGGCGTGTCGTTCATGTACCCCATCGCGCCGAGGGCCTGGATCGCCTGACCGGCCATCCAGGTCGCGCGTTCGGCGGCGTAGAGAATCGCACCCGCGGCGTCCGTGCGCGTCGTCTCGCCGCGGTCAAGCGCTTGGCCGACCGCGTACACGTACGCGCGCGCAGCCGAATAGGTGACATACATGTCGGCGAGCTTCGCCTGCATGAGCTGGAACTGCCCGATCGGCTGACCGAACTGGCGCCGCTCGTGCAGGTACGGAACGACCAGGTCCAGACATGCGGCCATGATGCCCAGCGGACCGCCGGCGAGCACGGCGCGCTCGTAGTCGAGACCGCTCATCAGGACCTCAACGCCACGGCCCTCCTCGCCGAGCACGTTCTCGACGGGCACGGCGCAGTCGCGGAACACGAGCTCGCAGGTGTTCGAGCCGCGCATGCCCAGCTTGTCGAGCTTCGGCGCCGCGCTGAAGCCGGGCATTCCCTTCTCGACGAGGAACGCGGTGATGCCGCGCGCACCGGCCTCGAGGTCGGTCTTGGCGTAGACGACCAGCACGTCGGCGTCCGGTCCGTTCGTGATCCACATCTTGCTGCCGTTGAGGACGTAGTAGCCGTCGCGGCGCTCGGCCCGTAGGCGCATGCCGACGACGTCGGACCCGGCGCCCGGCTCGCTCATCGCCAGCGCGCCAACGTGCTCGCCCGAAATCAGTTTCGGCAGATAGCGGCGCTTCTGGGCTTCGCTGCCGTTGCGCCGGATCTGGTTGACGCACAGGTTCGAGTGCGCGCCGTAAGACAATCCCACCGACGCCGAGGCGCGCGAGATCTCCTCCATCGCCACGATGTGCGCGAGGTAGCCGAGACCGGCACCGCCGTAGCGCTCCTCGACCGTGATGCCGAGCAAGCCCATCGCCCCGAGCTTCGGCCACAGGTCGCCCGGAAATTCGTTCGTGCGATCGATGTCCGCGGCGCGCGGCGCGATCTCGCGCGCGGCGAAAGCGCGCACGCTCTCGCGCAGCAGGGCGACCGTCTCGCCGAGATCGAAGCGCAGGAACGCGGAGTCGGTCGCCATCGGGGCGGGGGCGGGAGCCTACCTGACGTTTACGTCAACGTCAATGCCGTGGGCGGCGCCGACCCAGCCGGCGCCGGATGCGGCGTTCGAAGGCCGCGATCTCGCTCAGCTGCACTTCCAGATCGCTGCGCTGCTGCTCGAGTGCGGCGCGGTGGCCGGCGAGCACCGTGAGAAAGCGCTCCAGCTGCGGCCGCTCGTCGCGTCCCGGCTCGTACATGTCGACGAGTTCGCGGATCTCGGCGAGCGTCAAGCCGAGGCGGCGGCCGCGCAGCGTGAGCTTCAGACGCGTGCGATCGCGCTGCGAGTAAACGCGCCGGCCGCGCACGCGCCGCGGCGCGAGCAGCCCCTGGTCCTCGTAAAAGCGGATCGTGCGCGGCGTGACGTCGAATTCACGCGCCAGTTCGCCGATCGTGTACACGTTGGCGCGCGCACGGGCGTCGGGCTCCGGGATCACGGCGAGGGACGGTTCTAGAATGGCGCCCATTCTAACGCGCGGCTGCGCTGTCGATGGCGACGATCCCGCTCGCGTACCCCTGGCCCCACGCGCCGGCGTGGGGCGAAGCGATCGAAGTCGCCCCGGGAGTGCGCTGGCTGCGTCTGCCGTTGCCCTTCGCGCTCGATCACATCAATGTCTGGGCGATCGCGGACGGCGAAGGCTACGCGCTCGTGGACACGGGGATCGGAACCGCACAGACGCGCGAGCTCTGGGCGCAAGCGCTGTCCGGACCCCTCGGCGGCCGGCCGGTGACGCGCGTCTTCGTCACCCACTACCACCCGGACCACGCCGGCAGCGCCGCGTGGCTGTGCGAGCGCGCGGGCGCAAGGCTTTGGATGACGCGCGGGGAGTTCCTCACCGCGCACGCGGTGCGGCACGGCGTCGCCAGTTTCTCGACGCGGGCGAACGCAGCGCTCTTTCGCGCGAACGGACTGGCCGAGGCGGGCGCCGCGGCGCTCGTTGCGCGCGGCGAGCTGTATCGCCGCCTCGTGCCCGACTTTCCCGCCGAGCACCGCCGGCTGGTCGACGGGGACCGCTTCGCGCTCGGCGGCGAGAGCTGGCAGGTGATCGTCGGCTATGGCCACGCGCCCGAGCACGCCTCGTTCTACGCCCCGGTGCGCAACGTGTACGTGGCCGGCGACATGCTCCTGCCGCGCATCTCGACCAACGTGGCGGTGCGGCCGATCGATCCCCTGGGCAACCCGTTGCGCCTGTTTCTTGCGTCGCTCGCGGCGCTGCGGCGCCTGCCCGAGGATGTGCTCGTGCTGCCCTCTCACGGCCTGCCGTTCCGGGGCGCGCACGCGCGCATCGCGGCGCTCGAAGCGCACCACGCCGAGCGGTTCGCCGCCCTGGAGCGCGCCTGCGCGCAGACTCCGCGTAGCGCCGCCGAGCTGCTCGAGACGCTTTTCGGGCGCCGTATCGAGGGAGAGCAGGTGTATTTCGCCTTGGGCGAGGCGATCGCGCACCTGCACTACCTGCACGAGGCGGGACGCCTCGCGCGGGAGGTGGGACGCGACGGCGTGGCTCGATTTGTCGCCGCCGGGCGCTCTGGCTAGGCCGGCGGCGGTTCTTCGCCCACTTTGACCCACACGCCGCCCTCCGCGCAGCGCAGCAGCTCCGGGCCGCTGCGCACGAGCGCGCCGACCGCGAACGCTGCGCCGTTGAAGTAACAGACCGCTTGCGCCGATTCCGAGAGGGGAGGCTCTTCTTCGTCGCGCTCCCACTCGTCGACGATGGGCGAGTTCGGCAGTTCGGGATCCTGGGCGCCGAGGTGCGGAATCGGGGTCGGAGAGATAGGGATTTTCACAGAGGTGTGCGCGCGCGTGGCAAAGTAGTGTTCGATTGTACCGTCGCCAGCGGATTGACGTAGATCAACCGCGTTGCCGCCGGCGGCCGTACAGTCGGCGCTCGCGCAGGAGAACCGATCCCGGATGCCCCTGACTGCCCGCGAGATCGCCGAATTCGAGCGGCGGCTGCGCATCGCGCAGACCGAGATACTGCGCGAGACGCGCGCCGACGTCGCGCGCGAGCGCGACGAGACCTTCGCCGACCTCGCCGGCGCGGTGCGCGATGTCGGCGACGAGGCGGTCGCGGATTTGCTCGCCGACCTCGGCCACGCCGAAGTGGACCGCGACCTGCGGCAGCTGCGCGCGATCGAGGCGGCGCTCGAACGCATCGCCTCGGGTCGTTACGGCCGGTGCGAGGACTGCGGTGCCGACATCGAGCGCGAGCGCCTCGAAGTGGCGCCCGCCGCCGCGCGCTGCGCCCCGTGCCAGCACGTTTACGAGCGACTGCACGCGCCGGGCGGCGCGCGCCTGTAGCGGCAGGGACGAAAGCCGGGGCGCGCATGCAGATCCCCTTGCAGATCCACTACCGCGGTGTGCCGCACTCCGAGGCGCTCGATGCGAAATTGCACGAAAGGGCAGCCCGGCTCGAGCGTTTCCATCCCGGCATCGTCCGCTGCCGCGTCGTGGTCGAGCAGAAGCACCGGCACAAGCACCAAGGGCGCGAGTTCACCGTGACTGTGGATGTGCACGTGCCAGGGCGGGAAATCCACGTCGGCCGCGACCATCACGAGGATGTGTACGTCGCGCTGCGCGACGCGTTCGACGCCGCCGAGCGCCAGCTCGAGGACTTCGTGCGCGAGCAGCGGGGCGATGTCAAGTCGCACGCGCCGTTGCAACAGGGGCGAATCGCGCGCCTCATGCCCGAGGAGGGCTACGGTTTCATCGCCACGGAAGACGGGCGCGAGTTCTATTTTGCGCGCGAGAACGTGGTCGAACCGGCCTTCGAACGGCTCGTTGTCGGCGACCGGGTCCATTTCCTGGAAGACTACGGGGCCGAGGGGCGTCAGGCGAAACGCGTCACCGCACCGCACCGGCGCTGACGGCGCGCAGGGCGGCGTTCGCGCTATGCTTGGCGCGAGCGCATAACCCATGGACGCAGCCAAACTCGGCGTCGATCCGGAGCAGGTGCACCGGATCCTGAAGGACGTCGCGGAACGCGCGGCGCGCGTGCTTGCCGAGTTCGCGCAGAAGCACGTCGCCAATAGCGTGACGGCTGCGGTGTCGGACGAGCTCGGGATCGCGCGCGCGTACATGGGCCTGTATGCGCGCCTGCTCGGCAACCCGTATCTGCTCGCCAGCGCGACGGCGAACCTGATGCTCGATTACGCGCGCCTGGTGCAGGCGAGCTGGCTGCGGCTGATGGGCATGCCGGTCACGCCGGTCGTCGAGCCGGCGCAGAACGATTCGCGCTTCAAGGACGAGGACTGGAATTCGAACTTCCTGTTCGACTTCGTCAAACAGTCGTACCTCATCACCGCGCGCCACATCCAGCATACGGTCGGGAGCGTCGAGGGCCTGCCGGCGGAGGCCCAGAAAAAAGTCGCCTTCTTCACGCGCCAATACGTGGACGCCCTCGCGCCGTCCAATTTCGTGCTGACCAATCCGCAAGTGCTGCGCGAGACCGTTGCCACCGGTGGCCAGAACCTGCTGCGGGGACTGGCCAACCTGCTCGCCGATATCGAGAAAGGTGAGGGTCAGCTGCGCGTATCGATGACCGACGAAAGCGCCTTCGAACTGGGCCGCAACGTCGCCACCACGCCGGGCAAGGTGGTCTACCAGACCGACCTGATGCAACTGCTTCAGTACGCTCCGGCGACGTCCGAGGTTTTGCGCCGTCCGCTCGTCATCATTCCGCCCTGGATCAACAAGTACTACATCCTGGACCTACGGCCGCAGAACTCCTTCATCCGCTGGGCGGTGGAGCAGGGGCACACGGTGTTCGTGCTCTCCTGGGTGAATCCGGATGCCCGGCTTGCGCAAAAGGGCTTCGACGAGTACCTGCGCGAAGGGCCGCTGGCTGCGCTCGAGGCGGTCGAGCGCGCAACCGGCGAGCGCGAAGTGAATTTCATCGGTTACTGCCTCGGCGGTACGCTGCTCGGCTGCACACTCGCCTACCTCGCCGCGCACAAGGAGCGGCGCGCCGCCTCGGCGACGTTCTTCGCCAGTCTGCTCGATTTCTCGGCACCGGGCGAACTCGGGGTGTTCATCGACGAAGCGCAGGTCGAGGCGCTCGAGCGGCGCATGAAGGAGCGCGGCTACCTGGAAGGTTCCGAGATGGCGACGACTTTCAACCTGCTGCGCGCGAACGATCTCATCTGGTCGTTCGTCATCAACAACTATCTGCTCGGCAAGGACCCGTTTCCCTTCGACCTGCTCTTTTGGAACTCGGATGCGACGCGGATGCCGGCGCGTATGCACAGCTTCTACCTGCGCAACATGTACCTGGGCAACCGGCTCGCGGTCCCGGGCGGCATCGAGCTCCTTGGCACGCCGATCGACCTCGGGCGGGTCACCGTTCCCGCTTATTTCATTTCCACGGTGGAGGACCACATCGCCCCCTGGAAGACGACTTATCGGGGCGCGCGGCTGCTCGGCGGACCGGTGCGTTTCGTCCTGGGCGGTTCCGGCCACATCGCGGGCATCGTCAATCCGCCCTCGGCGCGGAAGTACCACCACTGGACGAACGACGCCTTGCCGGAGTCGCCCGACGAATGGTTCGCCGGCGCGATGCAGCACCCCGGCTCGTGGTGGCCCGATTGGCAGAGGTGGGTCGAACACCACGGCGGGGGCGAGCGGGTGCCGGCCCGCACCCCCGGCGACCGAGGCCTCGCGGTGCTGGAGGACGCGCCGGGCAGCTACGCGAAGCTGAGGCTAGGGCCGCGGCGCCCGGTCTCTTAGCCGAGCGCTCCCATCCTCAGGGCCGCCACGCCGAGAACACGAAGTCCCGGTCCTTCTGCTGCGTGTGGCACTGATAGCACGCGGTCGCGGCGTTCTTGCCGACCGCGCGCTCGGTCTTCGAATCGCCCTTGAAGCCCTCGAAGCCCCAGCCGCCGGTGGCCTTCCACTTCTTTGCGTCCTTGCGCATGACGCCCACCACCTTGCGCGGCCCTTCCTGCACCGTGTTATCGGCGCTTTTAGCCTCGAGCAAGTCGAAGACGATCACGGACCCGTCGGGGAACTTGCCGCCCTTGGTGTAGCCTTGCATCGCTTTCGCGTTCGCGTAGATGTGGTGTATGCCGCCGAAGGCCTCGTAGAGCGGATGGCCCGGGTTGATGACCATCGTCTTCACGTGGGTCCAGCTGCGGTAGCCTTCCGGGTAGGGGACGGGAGGCGGGTCGGCGGCGAGGGCGCCGGGTGCGAGTGCGAGGCCGAGGGCAATGCGGCAAGCGGTTTTCTTCATGGCCACCTCCTTGTCGGGGTTCCAGGTCGGGCTAAGAGGTAGCGCAGGCGAGCTTTCCTGAAAAGCAGGCACCGGACGGTGCCCTGGGCACCTTTTGGTGTAGTTTTGCGGACCGGATGAGAAAAAAAATTTCGCGCCGGTTGACTGCCGCGCGCATGGTCGAGGCCGTGGTGGGCTGCAAGTGGTCGCTTGCCGTGCTCGGGGCGGTGCGCCGCGGCGTGCACCGGCCCGGTGCGCTCGAGCACGCGATCGACGGCATCTCGAAAAAGGTGCTGAACGAGCGGCTGCGCAAGCTCGTGCGCTTCGGCATCCTGGTCAAGCGCAGCTATGCGGAAGTGCCGCCGCGCGTCGAGTACCGGCTCACCGATTTCGGCGAGAGGTTCGCGGCGCTGATCGACGATGTCGAGCGTCTCGAGCGGGAGCTCCAATCCGACCCCCTGCCCGGAGGGACGCTCACTTCTTCGCGCGAGCGCGCCTGACTTCGACCACCAGACGGTCGACGGTCTCGAGCATGCCCGGGAAGCTACGCGCCTGCTCGGCGCTGACCGTGTAACGCCCGTGCACCGCCATGGCCGGCGTCCCGTCGATGCGATACGCGGAAGTGAGCTGCGCGGCGCGGCGCACCCGCGCCTGCACGCCGAAGGAGCGCATGGTCTCGAGCACACGATCGGCCTCGACGCCTTGGCGCTGCAGCCACTGGCGCAGCGCCTCGATGTTGTCGGTGCGTAGCCGCTCGCGGTGGATCGCGTCGAACAGCGGCCGGTGCAGACGCTCGACCAGCCCGAGCGCCTCGAACGCGTAGTAGAGGGCCGCATCGTGCGCCCAGCGCTCGTTGAACACGGCGGGCAGCCGAACGAAGCGCACATCGGGCGGAAGCGTTTTCAGCCACGCCTCGACGTGCGGCTCGAGGTTGTAGCAGTGGATGCAGCCGTACCAGAACAGCTCGACCACCTCGATCCGGTCGTCGGATTCGACCGGCTGCTCCAGGCGCAGGACCGTGTAGTCGGTGCCGGGCCGCAGCGCCTGGGCTGCCGCGGACATCGGGCCGAGGACCGTCGCGGCGAGCGCAAGGACGACCATCAGGCTGCGGGGGATCACGGAGCGGGTCATGAGGCCTCCTTGCGCTTCGCTTTCAGCGCGCTTTCGCTTTGACCAGGCTCGCCTCGATACCGTTCTGCGCGAGCAGCTGGCGTGCCCGGTTGAGCTCGTCGATGCGCGTATAGGGACCGACGCGCACGCGGTACCACGTGCCCTTATCGGCGAGCACCGTCGGCTCAACGCTCGCATCCAGCCCAAGCAGCGCAAGCCGTGCCTTCTGGGTATCGGCGTCGGCCGGATTCTGGAACGAGCCGGTCTGGATGAAGTAGACGTCCTCGGCGGGAGCGCTCCCCGCTTTGCCCGCGCGCACGGCGTCCTTCAGCTCGCGTTCGCTCACCGCTTCCTCGCTGCCAGGCAGCACGCGGTAGAAGTCGAAACGCGGCTTTTCCGCGGGGTTGGCTTGCGGCGCGCCGCCCTGGGGCACGCCGGCGATCGCGCCCGGGGCTGCGGGCGCGCCGGCCGCCGGCGGCTTGGAACGCGACAGGAAAGGCACCGGCGCGCGCTGCAGGTACCAGGCCACCGCGATGGCGATCGCCAAACCGGTGAGCAAACCGATGAACAGCCCCAACAGGAAACCGCCGCTTTCCCGGCGTCGGGTCGTGGTGTGCTCGCGTGTCGCTTTCACATCCTCTCCGGCGCCGAGACGCCGAGCAGGGCGAGGCCGTTTGCGATCGTCTGTCGCACCGCGGCGCAAAGCGCGAGCCGCGCTTGCCGCAGCCGGTCGTCCGGAACAAGGATCCGTTCCGCATTATAGTAGCCGTGGAAATCGGCTGCGAGTTCGCGCAGGTAGAACGCGATGCGGTGGGGTGCGAGCTCGGCGGCGGCTTCGGCGACCGCGTCCGGAAATTCGGCGCAGCGCTGCATCAGTGCCAGTTCCCGCGGCGCGACGAGCCCCGAGAGGTCGGCGTGCACGAGTCGACGCGCATCACCCCCCCATTGGGCGAACAGGCTCGCGACGCGCGCGTGCGCGTACTGCACGTAGTACACGGGATTGTCGAGCGATTCGCTGCGCGCAAGGTCGAGGTCGAAGTCAAGGTGCTGATCGGCCTTGCGCAGCACGTAGAAGAAGCGCGCGGCGTCCCGACCCACCTCGCTGCGCAGTTCGCGCAAGGTCACGAACTCGCCCGAGCGCTTGCCCATGGCCAGCTTCTCGCCATCCCGCCACAGCACGGCGAACTGGTAGAGGGCGATCTCCAAGCGCTCGACCGGTAGGCCGAGCGCCGCCAGTGCGCCGCGCACGCGCGCGACATAGCCATGGTGGTCGGCGCCCCAGACGTCGATCAGCCGGTCGTAGCCGCGCGCGAATTTGTCGGCGTGGTAGGCGATGTCCGCGGCGAAGTAAGTGTATTGGCCGTTGTCGCGCCGTAGGACTCGGTCTTTTTCGTCGCCAAAGGCGCTCGCTCGGAACCACAGCGCACCGTCTTTTTCGTAAGCGTGGCCGCGTGCCGTGAGCGCGGCGACGGTGCGCTCGACCGCACCCGAGGCCTGTAGCGAGCGTTCCGAAACCCAGCGGTCGAAAGTGACGCCGAAGGCGGCGAGGTCGTCGCGCTGGTCGGCGAGCAGGCGTTCGCGCGCGAACTCGACGACGGCGTCCCAATCGCCACCCAGCCGGTCGCGCGCGGCGCTGATCTGCGCGTCGAGCGCCGCCTCGGGCGTGGTGCCGCTCCCAGGCGGGGGCGGCTCGCGCAGAAAGCGCGGCCCGTGCGCCGCGGCGAGTTCCCGCGCCAGTTCCTGCACGTACGCGCCACGGTAGCCGTCCTCGGGAAATTGCGTGGGCCGGCCGTGCTCTTCGAGGTAGCGCAGCCAGACGCAGAGGGCGAGGATGTCGACTTGGCGGCCAGCGTCGTTAACGTAGAACTCGCGTTCGACGCGGTGGCCAGCGAAGGCGAGCAGGTTGGCGAGGCTTGCGCCGTAGGCGGCGCAGCGGCCGTGACCGACGTGCAGCGGCCCGGTGGGGTTGGCCGAGACGAATTCGACGAGAATGCGCTGGGCAACGAGCGGCGTTCCGCGCCCGTAGTCCGGTCCGTCGGCGAGTGCGCGGCGCACGACCGCCTGCTTGGCCGCCGGCGACAGACGCAGGTTGATGAATCCCGGACCGGCGACCGCGCAGTCGGAGAGAACGCCGTCGCGCCAGCCGGGCAGCGCGCGCATCGCGGCGACCACCGCCTCGGCGATCTCGCGCGGCTTGCGCCCGAGCGACCGGGCAAGCTGCAGCGCGGCCGTGCAAGCGTAATCGCCGTGCGCTGCGTCGCGCGGGCGCTCGAGCGCCGGTTCGATCTGGACTTCCGGGGCGACCGCGCGCAGGGCGTCGCGCAGAAGCTGCGCGACGTGGGCTTTCGCGTCCATGCAAGGGGGCCGGATTATAGAGCCTTGCCGCGCGCCCGTTTCACTCCAGCTCGATGGGGTCCACGTCCCAATGCCAGCGCACGGAGCCCGGCGCCCGATCGCCAAGCGCCTCGCCGAGCGCGGCGAGGTGTCGTTGCAGCCGAGGTCGCGAGTCGGACTGGAAGAGAAGCTGCGCGCGGTGGCGCCCCGCCTTGCGCGAGACCAGCCGCGGCACGGGGTCGTAGGCGCGCACGCCGGGCGGTACCGGCACAAGGCGCGCCGCCCGGCGCAAGAAAGAGAGCGCAGCCTCGAGCGAATCTGCCTCTGCGCGTAGCAGCGCTTCGTGCACGAAGGGCGGAAAGCCGGCCGCGCGCCGCTCCTCGAGTTGCGTTGCGGCGAACGCAGCGTAGTCGTGGGCGGCAAGCGCTGCATAAAGAGGATGTCCCGGAAGGCGGGTTTGCACGAGCACCAGGCCCGGCTGGTCCCTGCGGCCGGCGCGGCCGGCGACCTGGAGCAGCGTCGCGAACAGGCGCTCGGGTGCGCGGTAGTCGGTGGCGCGCAGCGAACGGTCTGCATCGAGCACGACGACCAGCGTGAGCGCCGGGAAGTCGTGTCCCTTGGCGAGGAGCTGCGTGCCCACGAGGATGTCGCCCTCGCCCCGGCGCACCGCCTCGAGCGTGAGCGCGAAATGCCGGCGCCGCCGGGCGCTGTCGCGGTCGAAGCGAATGACGCGCGCGCGAGGAAAGAGCCGCAGCAGTGCTTCCTCGACGCGCTGCGTACCCCGACCCGCGGGCCGCAAATCGACATTGCCGCACACGGGGCAGGCGCGCGGCACCGCCTCGCGCGCGCCGCAGTGGTGGCAGCGCAAACACGCCGGCGGCGCGTGCAGCACCAGGTGTGCGCTGCAGCGGCGGCAGCCGGCCGCCCAGCCGCAGGCGTCACAGCAGACGACCGGCGCGTAGCCGCGGCGGTTGACGAAGACGAGGCTCTGCTCGCCGGCGGCGAGGCGGGTCGCGATGGCCTCGATCGCCGTCGGTGCGATTCCCGCGCGGGGGGGATCGGCGCGCAGGTCGACGGTACGGATCTCGGGCAGCCGCGCACCGGCGGCCGCGCGCTCGGGCAGCTCGATGCGCTCGTAACGTCCGGCGAGCGCGTTGTGCCAGGTTTCCAGCGCCGGTGTGGCCGAGCCGAGCACGACCGGACAGGCGATCGCGCGCGCGCGGGCGACGGCAGCGTCGCGCGCCGAGTAGCGCAGGCCCTCCTGCTGCTTGAACGAGGAGTCGTGCTCCTCATCCACCGCGATGAAACCGAGCCGGGGCATCGGAGCGAGGACCGCGAGCCGCGTGCCGAGCACGATCTCGGCCTCGCCACGCGCTGCCGCAAGCCACGCCTCGGAGCGCGGCCGGGCTTGCAGGCCGCTGTGTAGAAGCGCAATCCGCGCCGCCGGGAACGCGCTGCGCACGCGCGCCTCGAGCTGCGGCGTCAGGCCGATTTCGGGGACCAGAAGCAATGCTTGGCATCCGCGGGCGATCGCAAGGGAGATCAGGTGCAGATAGACCTCGGTCTTGCCGCTGCCGGTAACGCCGTGGAGCAGGAACGGCTGGAAGCGCCCGAAGGCGGAGGCGATGCGATCGACGGCCCGCCGTTGCGCCTCGGTGAGCGGGTGCGGCGCGAGAAAGCGAGGCCGTTCAGAAAGCGGGGGTGACGACGACTCGCCACCTCCGGACTTGAGCGGCTGAGCGCGGCGCAGCCGCGGCGGAAGACAGGCGGCGGCCACCTGCCCGAAGGGGCGCTGGTAGTACTGCGCAAGGAAGCTCATGAAGCCGAGCCAGTCGGAGCCGAGCCGTGGGACGCTTTCGCACGGTCCAAGGACGCTGCGCAGCCGGGCAAGGGGGAGTTCCGATCGCAGGGCTAGGCCGACAACAATTCCCAAGCGCGCGCTGCGTCCGAAAGGTACCCACACGCAGTCGCCCGCGGCGAGGTGGAGCGACTCCGGGATCCGGTAGTCGAACAACTTTGCGACTGGGACGTCGAGCGCGATGCGGGCGATTCTCAAATTGCCGCAAGCGAAGGTGAATTCGGGGCTTTGCGCCGTCACGAACCTGGAACTTTTCTGCGATTGTGTCGTATCCGCTTGCCGCAAAAGCTTAAAGCGGGTACCTAGAACCTGTGCATAACATTGTGGACAACTCGGCGATTCCACGCGCAGTTGTCCACAAGAGGATCAAAAGAGCGCCGCCGAGAAGTGGCGCACGCTAGATAATTCTTTTTCTTTCAATGGCTTGCATCACATCTATCCGAGCCGCGCCGAGTTCAGAGAATTTTTCCTTTGGCGACAGTGGGTTGTGAATAATTCTGGCAGTACGGATCAGCGCAAAGAAGGTTCGCTCACCGCAAGTTGCCGCATGCGTCGACTGTAAGTGCGCACTTCGTCGACTAGCGCCGCAACCGATTCGGGCCGCGCTGCCGGCGTGATACCGTGACCGAGATTGAATACGTGGCCTGGCTCCGGGCCGAAAGCATCGAGCACTCTGCGCGCCTCGGCCCGCACACATTCCGGTGCGCAAAGCAGTACCGCCGGGTCTAGGTTGCCCTGCAAAGCGACGCGGCCACCGATTCGCCTTCGTGCCTCGGCCGCTTCGGTCGTCCAGTCCAAGCCGATGGCATCGGCGCCGCTTGCGGCGATCGCATCGAGCCACTGACCGCCGCCCTTTGTGAACAGAATCGAGGGCACGCGGCAGCCCTCGGCCTCGCGCCGCAGGCTCGAGATCACCTGCTGCGAGTACGCGAGCGAGAATTCGCGGTAGGCGGCGCCGCTCAGGTTGCCGCCCCAGGTGTCGAAGATCATCACCGCCTGCGCCCCCGCCTCGATCTGCGCATTCAGGTAGTCGGCCAGCGCGCGCGCATTCACCGCAAGCAGCCGGTGCAGAAGGTCCGGACGCTCGTAGAGCATGCGCTTGGTCTCCGGGAAGCCGGGGTCATTACTCCCGTCGATCATGTAGCAGGCAAGCGTATACGGCGAGCCTGAAAAACCGATGAGCGGCACGCGGCCGGCAAGCGCCTGGCGGCAGGCGCGCACGGCGTCGAGCACGTAGCGCAGCTCGCTCGCGGGGTCGGGCGGGGCGAGCGCCAGGATCGCTGTCTCGTCGCGCAGGGGTCGCTCGAATCGGGGTCCCTCGCCCTCGGTGAACCGCAGCCCGAGCCCCATCGCGTCGGGAACGGTGAGTATGTCGGAGAAAAGGATCGCCGCGTCCAGGTCGAAGCGCTCGACCGGCTGTAGCGTCACTTCGCAGGCAAGGGCGGGCGTCTTCGCAAGGGCGAGGAAACTGCCCGCGCGTGCGCGCGTTTTGCGGTATTCGGGTAGATATCGGCCCGCCTGCCGCATCAGCCACACGGGTGTGCGGTCGGTGGGCTCGCGCAGCAGCGCGCGCAGCAGCCGGTCGTTCGCGAGCGCGCTCACGCGCCCAGTTTACTCAGGATGCGGCGGTATTCGGTCGCTGCGACCGGCGTTATCGAAAGCCGATTGCCTCGCCGCAGCACGAGCATGCGGGCCAGTGCCGGGTCGGCGCGCAGCTCCGCGAGCGGCAGAAAGCGAGTCTTGCGCACCGCCCGCACGTCGACGCACATCCAGCGCGGTGCGCCGGGGCGCGCCCGGGGGTCGTAGTAGGGGCTGGCGGGGTCGAGTTGCGTCGGGTCGGGATAGGGGCCGGAAGCGACCTCGGCGATGCCGGCGATGCCTGGTGGCGAGCAGCTCGAGTGGTAAAAGAGCACCCGGTCTCCGGGGCGCATCTGGTCGCGCATGTAGTTGCGCGCCCGGGCGTTACGCACGCCGGTCCACGCCGTGCGCCGACCGGGCGCGGCAAGGAGGTCGTCGAAGGAGAACTCGGCCGGCTCCGATTTCATGAGCCAGAAGCGCCGTGCACTCACGCCACGCTCGTGCACCGGGGGCCGCGCCGCGCGGCGTAGGGGTGCCCCCCGCACATGCCGATGGGTTGTGCTCCCGAACCCTGCAAACAGGGTGGTCGCTCGCCGGTCACCTCAGGTTCGTCCGGCACGCCGTAGCGCGGGACGATCACAACAGTGACGCCTGGGTTCGCAACCTCAGGAAGCTATCGGTTCGGAACAATCGAACCCTGTCGCACACGGCAGGGGGCGCGGTTCAGAAAAGCTGTTCCTGCTGCGCGAGTGCGGCGTCTAGCTTTGCCTCGAGCGCCCCGATTCTACGCTTCGCCTCGGCGATGTCAAAGCCCCCGAAGCGCAGCGACAGCAGTTCGTGCGCAATGTTGAGTGCAGCCATCACCGCGACGCGTTCGGTGCCGGCGACTTTTCCCGCGGCGCGGATCTCGTTCATCTTGCCGTCGAGATAAGCGGCCGCGCGCAGCAGCGCCTCGCGCTCGTGCGGCGCGCACGCGACGCGGTAGCTGCGGCCGCCGATCGTCACCTCCAGCGTCTGCGCAAGATCGGCCATCGCCCGCTCAGTCTGGCAGCCGATCGACGATCTGCTCGAGGCGAGCCCGCGCCGATTCGATGCGATCGGCCAGACGCCGTGCCTCGTTGCGGGCGGCGGCGAGCTGTTGGCGCAGCTCCTTGTTCTCGGCGCGCAGGCGCTCGCACAGGCTGATGCATTGCGCAACCTTCGCTTCGAGCGACGCGAACTCCCCTTCCACGCTTGCACTATGTTGCAAATGCGGTACAGCGTCAAGCAGGTGTGACCGATTCTGAAAGTTTTTCGTCAGGAAACCCGCCAGCCGGCCAAACCGCTCGGCACGTGGTGTATCTTCGGTTGCGTGCTGGCCGATGCGGTGCCCCTAACCGCGCTCGCGCGCGCGCTGGTGATCAAACTGCGGCACCACGGCGACGTGCTGCTTGCCGCACCCGTTTTCAGCGTGCTCAAAGCGCGCGCACCGGGCCTGGAGATCGATGCGCTCGTCTACGACGACACCGCGCCGATGCTCGAGACACATCCGGCGATTGCACGCCTCTATCGCGTCGAGCGCGCCTGGCGCCGCCTCGGTCTGGCGGCGCGGGCCGTGGCCGAAGTCCGCCTCTACCGAGCACTGCGCGCGCGCCGCTACGACCTGCTCGTGCATTTGACAGGTCACCCGCGCGGCGCGTGGCTGGCGCGCGTCCTGGGCGTGCGCTGGAGCGTCGCGCCGGCGCTGCCCGGCAAGGGGGGGTTCTGGCGCCGTTCGTTTACGCACCTGTACGCGCAGCCGGCGCACGCACGGCGCCATCGCGTCGAGGTGGACCTCGATGCGCTGCGCCGGATCGGCATCCAGCCGGAGCCGGCCGAACGCCGCCTCGTCTTTTGCCCGAGCGCCGCTGCGCGCGCCCGCATCGATGCGCTCCTTGCCGGGCAGGGGATGGCGGGGCACCCCTTCGTGCACTTGCACCCGGCCTCGCGCTGGGCGTTCAAGTGCTGGCCGGCGCGGTCGAACGCCCGGCTGATCGATGCACTCGCGGCGCGCGGTCTGCACACGGTGCTGACCGCTGCGCCCGAGGCGCGCGAGATCGCTTTCGTCGCCGAGATCGCCGCGAGCGCGAGCAGCGCGCCGTTCAATTGGGCAGGCCAGCTTTCGATCGAGGAACTCGCCGCGCTGTCGGCCCGGGCGCGCCTTTTCATCGGCGTGGACTCGATGCCCATGCACCTTGCCGCCGCGATGGGTACGCCGGTGGTTGCGCTCTTCGGTCCCTCGGGCGAGCACGAGTGGAGGCCCTGGCAGGTGCCGCACCGTGTCGTGGCGAGCGAGCGTCACCCCTGCCGGCCTTGCGGCCTCGACGGCTGCGGCGGCGGGAAAGTGAGCGACTGTCTGGTGCAGCTGGAGCTGGATCCCGTGCTTGCCGCAGCCGAGGCGCTGCTCGCGGAGACCGAGGCGCGTTGAGGATCGCCTTCGTCCGCCAGCGCTACACGTCCTCGGGCGGGGCCGAGCGCTTCATCGAGCGCGCGGCCGCCGCGCTCGCTCGCCTCGGCGCCGAGGTGAGCGTGATCGCGCGCGCCTGGCCCGAGCAGCCGGGGGTGCGCATCGTGCGGGTCGATCCGCCGCATCTCGGCGGCCTCTGGCGCGACCTTGGGTTTGCGCGCGCCGCGCGCGCAGCCTGGCGCGCCGGCGGCTACGACCTCGTGCAGTGCCACGAGCGCATTCCCGGCTGCGACCTCTACCGTGCCGGCGACGGCGTGCACCGGCAGTGGCTCGAGCACCGGCTTGCGGCCGCTTCTATCCTCGAACGCCTGCGTCTGCGGTTCGATCCCCGCCACCTGTACCTGTGCGCGGCCGAGCGGGCACTCTTTCGACATCCCGCGCTGCGCGCTGTGATCTGCAACTCGCGCATGGTGCAAGCCGAAATCGCGCGCCGCTTCGGGTTGCCCGAGGAGCGGCTTCCCATCGTCCATAACGGCGTCGATCTCGACCGTTTCCGCCCAGCGCGCATCGAGCGGACGGGTCCTTTCGTGTTTCTGTTCGTCGGCTCCGGATTCGCCCGCAAGGGTCTCGCGCACGCGCTCGCGGCGCTCGCTCGGGTGCCGGAGGCGAGGCTCGTGGTCGCCGGTGGCGACCGGCGCCTGCGGCGTTACGAAGCGCTCGCCCGGCGGCTCGGCCTGGCTGCGCGCGTGCGCTTCCTCGGCGCGGTCACCGATCCCTTGCCGCTCTACGGCGAGGCCGATTGCTTTATCCTTCCGAGCCTCTATGACCCGTTTCCGAACGCGGCGCTGGAGGCACTCGCCTGCGGCCTGCCCGTGATCGTGAGCGAGCGCTGCGGCACCGCCGAGATCCTGCGCGAGGGCGAAAGCGGCTGGATCTGTCGGGCGGGGGACGCGACCGATCTGGCGCGTGCGCTGCGGCAGGCGCTTGCGCGCGCGCGCGCGCCGGAGCTGCGTCGTGGCGCACGCGCCGCCGCCGAGCCTTACTCGCTCGAGGCCATGGCCGGCCGCCTCGTTAAGCTCTACGAACGGCTTTGTGGCACCCCCGTGCGCTAACGGAGCGCCCTTTTGGCAATGGCCGTCCCGGCGATCCTCGACAATATGCCCAAGGCGCCGACCGCACTCGTGCGCGCGATCGCGCAGCTTGGCGTGGAGGTGCAGCGCGGCCATTGGAAACCGGACGAGGCGCTCCTTGTGCGCCTCGGCGCCTGTCTGATCACGCTCTACGACTGTCTCAAGCGGCCGCTCGAGGTGCTGCGCTTGCGCCGGCGTCTCGTGCGCTGGGGCGTGCCGCTGGTCGTGTGGAACCGGGATGCGCCAGGCTACATGGGCAAGGCGCCGTGGCGGCTCAAGCTCCTTGAGCGCGCGCAGCTCATCGACATCTATGCCTCGCACGCGCTCGCCGATGGAAGGCGCTTTGCGCCGCTGCAGGTGCTGCTGCCCAACGCGGTCGACCCGGAACGCTATCACCTGGATGGCCGCACGCTCGAGCAATTGCGCGACCCTCGTGGGTACCGCTGGGACGTGTCTTTCTTCGGCGCGCTGGACGGTGAGCGGTACAAGGAATACCGAGCGCGCGCAAGGTTTTTCGCCGCGCTCGCCGCGCGGCTCGATGCGCTCGGGCTGCGCTACCGCTTCATCGATACGCTGCGCTCCCCGCTGTCGGAGGCCGAGCAGCGGCGGCTCGTGCAACAAACGCGCATCAACCTCAGTTACGGTGCGGGTTGCGAATACGGGGTCAGTCCGGGCCATGGCCTGCCCGAGCGCGCTTTCGGCATCCCGGCGTGCGGCGGCTTTCTGCTTTCGGATCGGCGCCTGCACGCCAAAGACTCGTTCACGCCGGGACTCGAGTGGGTCGACTTCGAGGGTCTCGAGGACGCCGTCGAGCGCATCCGCTACTTCCTTGCACACTTTGCCGAGGCGCGAGCGATCGCCGAGCGCGCACACGGGCGCGTGCTGCGCGAGCACACCTACCGCCACCGCGCCCAGACCTTGCTCGCCCTCGTGGCGCAGTGGCGCGCGGCCGCGCAGAAAGCGGCGTGACGGCGAGCGCCGCGGTGGCACCGTTCCTGCGGGGTCGGCAGCTGTACGCCCGGCTCCTCGGCCACGTGCGCCCCCACGCGGGGCGCTTTGCGCTCGCCCTGGCCGCGATGGTGGGTGCCGCAGCGACCGAACCGCTTTTCCCGGCGCTCATGAAACCGCTGCTCGATTCGGGCTTCGGCGCGGCGGGAACGGCGCTGCTGCCGCCGGCGCTTTTCGCCGGCGCGATCGTCGCCATTTTCGTCTTGCGCGGCGTGCTGACGTTTGCGGCCTCCTATCTGCTCGCCTGGGTCGGTCACCGCGTGGTGCTCGACCTGCGCGCAGCCATGTTCGCGCGCCTGCTTCGGCTGCCGGCGCGCTTCTACGACGAGCACAGCTCCGGCGCCGTGATCTCGCGCATCGCCTACGACGCGGGAGGTGTGACCGCAGCGGCCACTTCGGTCCTTACGGTGCTCGTGCGCGACACGATCGCGGTCGCCGGCCTGGTCGCGTGGCTGCTCTGGCTCGACTGGCGGCTGACGCTGGTCGCGCTGGCGGTCGGGCCGCCCCTTGCGCTTGCGGTGCGCGCCCTCTCGCACCGCCTGCGGCGCGTCTCGCGCGGGGCGCAGCGCGCGCTCGGCGAGGTTGTGCACGTGCTGCAGGAAGCGGTCGACGGCCACAAAGCCGTCAAGATCTTCGGCGCCCACGGCCACGAGGAGAACCGTTTCGCCGCCGCGGCCGAGCGCCTGCGCGGCTACAACATGCGCCAGGCGGTCGCCGCCTCGGCGATCGTGCCGGTCACGCAGATGCTGGCGGCCTGCGCGCTGGCGGTGATTGTCTGGGTGGCGTTGCGCGAAGCGCTGGAGGCGCGCGTCACCGTCGGTGCGTTTGCCTCGTTCGTCACCGCGATGCTGATGCTGCTCGCACCGCTCAAGCGGCTCACGGATGTGAACGCCGCCCTGCAGCGGGGGCTGGCGGCCGCCGAGAGTGTCTTTGCTTTGCTCGACACGCCGCCGGAAGAAGACCGCGGCCGCATCGCGCTCGGCCGCGCGCGCGGCGAGCTGCGCTTCGAGAACGTGCGTTTCACCTATCCGGGCCGGCGCGAACCGGCACTGGAGGGCATCGACCTCACCGTGCACCCGGGCGAGACGGTGGCGCTCGTCGGCCCCTCGGGTGCGGGCAAGACCACGCTCATCAATCTGGTCGCGCGCTTTTATCTGCCGCAGTCGGGCCGCGTGCTGCTCGACGGGCACGACCTCGCCGAGCTCACGCTGCAGAGCCTGCGCGCGAACCTCGCGCTCGTGTCGCAGGAGACGGTGCTCTTCAACGATACGATCCGGAGCAACATCGCCTACGGTCGACAGGAAGGTGCCGACGCGGCCACGGTCGCGGCCGCGGCCGAGGCGGCGCACGCGTTCGAATTCATCCGCGCTCTGCCGCAGGGCTTCGACACGGTCGTCGGCGAGAAGGGCATGCGGCTGTCGGGCGGCCAGCGCCAGCGCCTGGCGATCGCGCGCGCGCTGGTCAAGGACGCGCCGGTGCTCATCCTCGATGAGGCGACCTCCGCCCTCGACTCCGAGTCGGAACGGCTGGTGCAGCAGGCGCTCGAACGGTTGATGCAAGGGCGCACGACGCTCGTTATCGCGCACCGCCTTTCGACTGTCGAGCGGGCCGACCGCATTGTCGTACTGGAGCGCGGTCGCATCGTCGAGACCGGGACGCACAGCGAACTGCTCGCCCGGGGAGGACTGTACGCACGGCTCTACCGCACGCAGTTTGCGCCCGGGGGGGCCGAGCGCGCTGCGCTCTGAGCGGTGGCGGGGTTGCGGCTGCGCATTGTGCACACCGAGTCCTCGCTCGGCTGGGGGGGACAGGAGCTGCGCATCCTTGCCGAAGCCGAAGGGTTGGCGCGGCGCGGCCACACGGTGCGCATCGTCTGCCCGCAGGAGGCACGCCTTTATCGCGAGGCACAGGCGCGCGGCATCGACGTGCGCGCACTGCCGATCGCGCGCAAGCGCGTGCCGGCGCTCGCGGCGCTCGCCGCCGCCCTGCGCGCAGAGGCGCCGCAGGTGCTCTGCACGCACAGCTCGACGGACTCGTGGCTGGGCGCGCTCGCCGCGCGCGTCCTGCGCGGACCCCCGGCGATCGTGCGCTTGCGGCACATCTCGGCCCCCGTGCCCCGCAATGCGCTCAGCCGCTGGCTGTACCGCCAGGCGGCGCGCGTGGTGACGACCGGCGAAGCGCTGCGGCGCGAGCTGATCGCCCGGCTCGGCCTCGATCCGGCGCGCGTCGTCTCGGTTCCGACGGGCGCCGACCCGGCGCGCTTCCGTCCCGGCGACCGACGGGCGGCGCGCGCGCGGCTCGGCCTCCCCGCCGAGGCTTTTGTCGTGGGTGTCGTCGCGACGCTGCGCAGCTGGAAGGGGCACCGCTACCTCGTCGAGGCGATCGGGCGCCTGCCCGAGCGCTTCCAGCTCCTCGTCGTGGGCGACGGGCCGCAGCGCGAGCCGCTCGCGGCGCAAATCGCGGCGCTCGGGCTGGAACGGCGCGTGCACCTCGTCGGCGAGCGCGCCGACGTGCTGCCCTGGCTGCACGCGCTCGATGCCTTCGCACTGCCCTCGTACGCGAACGAGGGCGTGCCGCAGGCGCTCGTGCAGGCGATGCTCGTGGGGCTGCCGAGCGTCGTCACGCTCGCGGGTGCGATCGACGAGCTGGCCGCGCACGAACGCACGGCGCTCGTCGTTCCGCCGCGCAACGCGCACGCCCTCGCCGAGGCGCTCGCGCGCCTCGCTGCCGACTCTGCGCTCGCGCGCGAGATGGGCGAGGCGGCGCGCAGGCACTGCGTCGAAAACCACACGCTTGAGCGCATGCTCGACCGCATGGAAGCGCTCTACCTCGAAGTGACCCGCAGGCCGGCGGGCGGCCCGCGCGCGTGAGCGCCGCAGCCGCGCGGGAGCCGGCCGGCGAGGCGGTGACCTCGCCGCTTGCCGCGACGCCGGTGCGCGACATTCTCGTCATTCGCGTCGCCCGCATCGGCGACACGATGCTCGTCACGCCGGCGCTACGCGCCCTCGCCGCGTACTGGCCACAGGCCCGCATCGAGGTCGCCGCGCACCCGAAGCGCTACCGCGTTCTCGAGCACCTCCCTTTCGTCGCGCGCGCGCGCGCGCTGAGCAAACGCTCGGCGCCGTTTCGCGGCTGGCTACGCCGGGGCGCGCGTTACGACCTCGCGCTCGTCTACGGCGAGGACGCCGCGCTCGTTCGCTACGCGCGCCGCGTCGCACGCGTGCTCGCCGCCTTCCGCCAGCCCGATCCGCGCCTTGACCGCTTGCTCGACGTCGTCGCCGAGCGTCCCGCCTTCCGCAGCGACCACGCCGTGCGGCTCGCCCTCGCGCTTCCGGGCGCGCTCGGCGTGCCGCCGGCCGGTGAGCGGCTGAGCTACGTCGTGACCGAGGCGGAGCGGCGCATTGCGCGTGCACGCCTTGCGGCCGACCTGCCCGCGCGCGCCGCGCCGCGCATCGCGCTGCAGATCGCGAGTTTCCCGACGAAGGCCTACCGCGACTGGCCGCTCGAGTCCTTCCTTGCGTTGTGCCGGTGCGTACGCGCGCGCTGGCCGGCCGCGCATTTCCTCGTCCTCGGCGGACGCGACGAGCGCGCGCGCACCGCGACCCTGGCCGCGGCCCTCGGCGCTTCGGCCACGCATTACGCGGGCCGCCTCGGCTTGCGCGAGACCGCGGCGCTGATCGCGGAAGCGGACCTCTATGTCGGGGTCGACACCGGTCCCACGCACATCGCCAGTGCGCTCGAGGTTCCGCTCGTGGCGATCTACCACGCCGTGTCGCCGAGCGGGCTGATCGGCGCCCTCGGGCGGGCGCGCTATCATCCGGTGGATCACCCGGCGGCGGGCGGCGAGGCCGACGAAACCGCGCCGATGTCGGCGATCACGGTGGAGCGCGTCTGGCAGGCGGTCGTAGCCGCCCTCGCGGAGGCCGGCTTCTGAGGTTCGTCTTTTTTACGACCGACTTAGCAGCGGGCGGCGCCGAGAAGGCGATGGCGAGCGTCGCGGGCGCCCTCGCGGCCCGGGGCCACGAGGTCGACTTCTCGGTTTGCGATGCGCGCGGACCGCGTACGCCGCCCGCGGGCTGCCGATTTCGCCCGCTCGCTGGACGCGCAAGCCGCGGTCACTTCGGCAAAAGGCTACTCGCCCACCGGCTTCGGCGCGAATACCGCGGGCGGGCCGCGGACCTATTCGTCTCGACGCTGCCTTTTGCCGACGAGGTGGCGGCGCTTGCGGCCGTCGGGCACCACGCCTGCCGCGTCGCAAACACCCTCTCGGCGGAGCTTGCGCGGCTTCCCGCGCGCAAGGCGAAGCGCCGTGCCGCCCGTTACCGGTGGCTCTACGGCTCGCGCCCCGTCGTGGCCGTATCCCAGGGCGTCGCGCAGGACCTGCGCGAGCGCTTCGGCGCCGAACACGTGCGGGTGATTCCAAACCCGCTCGACGCGCAGCGCATCCGCGAGCTCGCCGCAGAGCCCTGCGCGGAACTGCCCGCCGAACCCTTCCTCCTCCACGTGGCGCGCTACGCTGCGCAGAAGCGCCACGATCTGCTACTCGAAGCCTACGCGCAGCTGCCCGATGCGCCTCGACTCGTCCTTTTGACCCCCGACAGGGAAGCGCTCGCCTGCCTCGTGTCGCAGAAAGGCCTTGCCGACCGGGTGCGCGTGATCGGCTTTCGGTCGAACCCCTACCCGTGGATGGCGGCCGCCGAGGCGCTCGTCCTCTGCTCCGATCACGAGGGGCTGCCGGCGGTTCTGCTCGAAGCGCTCGCCTGCGGAACGCGCGTGGTGAGCACCGACTGCCCGTCGGGTCCGCGCGAGATCCTCGTCGGCGCGCTCGGGCGCTGGCTCGTTCCTTGCGGAGATGCGCAGGCGCTCGCCGCGGCGATCGGCGAGGCGCTGCGGGCGCCACGTCCCGCGCCGGCCGAAGTGCAGGCCGCGCTTGCGCCCTATGCGCCTGCGCGCGTGTACGCGCAGTGGGAAGAGCTCGCGGCGGACTATCCGGGATGTGCGGGCTGATTCTCGTCGCCGGGCCTGCGCCGGTGGAGTTCCCGCGCGCCCTCGCGGCCCTTGCCGCGCGCGGCCCGGATGCGCGCACGATCCTCGCCCACGGCGCAGCCACGTTCGGGCACGCGCGCCTTGCGGTGATCGACCCGGCGGGCGGCGCGCAGCCGATGCAAAGCGCCGACGGCCGCTATGCGCTTGCCTACAACGGGGAGATCTACAACTACCGCGCCCTGCGGGAGGAGCTGCGCGCCGCGGGCCGTTCTTTTGCGACGGCATCCGACACCGAGGTGCTGCTCGCCGGCTACGAACACTGGGGCGAAGGGGTGCTCGGGCGGCTCGACGGCATGTTCGCTTTTGCGCTGCACGACCGCTACACCGGCTCGGTGCTCCTCGCCCGCGACCGGCTGGGCATCAAGCCGCTATTCTGGGCCGAGCGGGGCGGGCGGCTCTGGGCTGCATCCACGCTCGCCCCTTTCTTCGCACTCGAAGATTTCCCCCAGCGTCTCGACCCCGAAGGGCTGCGCGACTATCTGGCATTCCAGGCTCCGCTTTCGCCGCGTACGCTGCTTGCGGGCGTACAGTCGCTACCACCCGCTTGCGCACTGCGCTGGGAGCCCGGAGGGGGGGCGAGGCTGTTACGCTGGTGGGAGCCTCCCCTGCCCGCGGCCGGGGCGGCGAGCACAGCGCAGCTCGTCGAAGAGTTCGACGAACTCCTCGGCGCCGCGGTCGCTGAGGAGCTCGTCGCCGACGTGCCGGTCGGCGCTTTTCTCTCGGGCGGCGTCGACAGCAGTCTCCTCGTGCACTACATGGCGCGCGCCGGCATACGGCCGCTCACCGTCTTCAGCGTGCGCTTCGCCGAGGCCGGATACGACGAGTCGCAGGCCGCGCGTGCGGTGGCCGAACGCTACCGTGCGCAGCACCTGCTCGTCGAGGCGCCCGCGATCGACGCGGGGATGCTCAGCGCCGCGCTCGCCGATCTGGACCAGCCGCTCGCCGATCCGGCGTACGTGCCCACCTGGGCGCTTGCGCGTCTTGCGCGCGCCCACGTCACGGTCGCGCTCTCGGGTGACGGCGCCGACGAGCTTTTCGCCGGCTACGGGCGCTTTGCGCGGCCCGCCCGCGACCACCCAGACAGCGGGCTCAAGCGGTTCGCGCGCCGGCTGCTGCGGGCCGGGCTGCTGCCGGGCTCGCTTACGCGACGCGCGCTCGCCGGTCGCGAGCTGCTCCTCTACCGGCGCGTGCAGCTGGGCGACTATCCGCGCAGCCGCAAGGACCTGCGCCGCTTCCTCGATCCCCAACTCGCCGCCGCCTGCCGGCCGGAGCGCACGCTCGAGCTGTGGCGCGCACTCGCCGAACGCTATGGCGACTACGGTCGCGGCGCGCTCATGCGGGCGGACCTGTGGACGTACCTGTCGGAGAACTGCCTGGTCAAGACCGACCGCGCCAGCATGGCGCACGGGCTCGAGGTGCGCGTGCCGTACCTTGCCACGCGCGTGCTCGAGCGGGTGCTGCGGCTTCCGGCGTCGGCGCATTTCGAGGGCGACCTGGGAAAGGCCATCCTGCGCGCACTCGCCCAGCGCCACCTGCCGCGCGCCGTCTGGGATCGTCCCAAGCACGGTTTTTCAGTACCCTTGCGTGCGAAACTCGCCGGCCCCTGGCGGGAATGGGCGGCGGCGCTGCTCGCCGACGCACCCCGCCTTGCGCCCTGGCTCGATGCGCGGCGGCTTGCGGCGCTTGCGCGCGCAGCCGCGCGCGGCCGCGGCGAGGTGCGGCTGCTCTACACCTTCCTTGTGCTTTTGCAATGGCTGCGCACGCATCCGCTGTCGCCCTGAACGCGGTTCCGCTCCGATGATCCGCCCCGACGGCAAGACGGTTCGGCGGCTGCGCAAGCTCGCCTGGCGGCTGCACCGCCCGGCTTGGGTCGAGCGGCACGGCCTGTGGCTTCCGGTGCGCCATCCCGCGATCGCCCCCGAGGTCGCGCGCCAGATCTATCTCGGCGACTACGAGTCGCGCGAGTTCGAGATCGTGCGCGACCGGCTCGAGCCTTCCGACGTGGTGCTGGAACTCGGCGCCGGCATCGGCTTTTTGTCGGCCTGGTGCGCCAAGCGCATCGGCTCGGCGCGGGTCACCGCCTACGAGGCCGACCCGGCACTCGTTCCGATCCTCAAGGAGACCTATGCGCGTAACAGGGTATCGCCGACGCTCGTCAACGCCATGCTCGGGCCCGGTGCGGGCACGCGCCCCTTCCACCGCCAGGAGCGCTTTTTCGCCTCCTCGGCGCACCGCGCCGGCGGCGAGGCGATCGCCGTACGGCAAGAGGACCGCGACGAGGTGCTCGCCCGGCTTCGCCCCAGCTTCCTTGTCGTCGATATCGAAGGAGGCGAAGCCGAGCTCTTGCGCAATGCGAGCCTCGGCACGGTGCGTAAGATCTGCCTCGAGACGCACCCGGACGTGCTGTCCGACGAGGCGCTCTCGGCGCTCTGCGCCGAGCTTTTTGCGCAGGGCTTCCGGCTCGATTTTACGCGGCTGCGCAAGAACGTGTTCTACTTCTGGCGGTGAGGTGCGCGTTCTTTGCGGCGGCTCGCGCTCGGGCGGCGGCTGCGGCCCGGTTGGCAAAGCGCGCGGAGTGGCCATGAGCAGGCCGCGCCTGACGATCGTCTTACCGGTCTACAACGTCGAGCCCTACCTGCCGCGCTGCTTGGAGAGCCTGGCCGAGCTCGATCCCCCGGCCGACGAGATCATCGCCGTGGACGACGGTTCGACCGACGGCTGTCCCCGTATCCTCGCCGACTACGCCCGCCGCATCGCGGGTCTGCGCATCGTGCGGCGCGCCAATGGCGGCCTCTCGGTCGCGCGCAACACCGGCCTCGAGCACGCAAGCGGCGAATTCGTCGCGTTCGTCGACGCGGACGATTTCGTCGAGTCGCACGCCTATCGCGCGCCGCTTGCCGTGGCCGAAGGCGAGGCGCTCGACATGGTGCTCTTTAACGGCGTTTGCCACTACGAGGGCAGGCGGCCCGATCACGCCGTCTACGAAGACCTCGCCCCGACGGCGGTGACCGAAGGCCGCGAGTGGCTGCGCGCACGCCTGCGCGCCGGACGGCTGCTTCACATGGTGTGGTTGCACCTGTACCGGCGCGCGTTCATCGAGCGCGCAGCGCTTCGCTTCGTGCCGGGAATCGTGCACGAGGACGTGATCTGGACCGTGCGCGCGCTCCTTGCGGCGCGTCGCGTCCGAGTGCTCGACCACGTCGCCGTCCACTATCGCATCCGCGTGCGGCGTTTCAGCCCCGAACAGAACCAGCGGCGGCTTGTGCACGTCGCGGAAAGCAGCATCGAGAACGCGCGCACCCTGCTCGCCCTCGCCGAAACCCTCGCGGGGGATGCGGAGCTGCAGCGGCTGCTGCGCTTTCATGCGGTCGACGGCGCCTTTTCCATCTTCCACAAGATAGAGAAAATGCCCGACCGCGCAGCCGCCGCGGCGCTGCGCAGGCGCCTTGCCGAGGAGGGCTTTCTGCGCCTGCTGTGGGAAAACGCCTACGGAGTGCGCCAGCACCGCCGCGTGCTGCGGCAGATGCTGCTCGCTCGTCTCGCCTGAGCCGGGCGCGATGCGTTTTGCTGCCTGGATCACCCCTTTCTGGCTCGTGCCGCTGGCGGCGCTGCAGTCGATTCCCGGCACCGGCGCGCTGCGCACGCTCTTTCTCCTCGCCGGGGCGCTGCACCTTGCGCTCTGGTGGCGGCGGGTGCGGCCCGCGCCGCTTCGGCTGCGCGGCGCAGCCGAAGCGTGGCTGTGGGCGGCATTGACCGTTTGGCTCGCCGTGCACGCGACGCTGCTCGCGCTCGACACGGTCGGGTCGCTCGGCGCTTTTGCCCGCGAGTGGACAAAGCTCGCGCTCATGTTCGTGCTCGGCGCGCTAGCGGCTCGCCTGCACGCCGAGCAAGGTCGCGCGCAGCTCCTCGTCGCGCTCTTTCTCGGCGCCTTCGTCCACGTCGTCGCGACGCTCGCGGCGCAAATCGAGTCCCTTGCGCAAGGCTCCGGTTTGGCCTGGGGCCGCAGCTTGCTCGGGAACTACGGCTACGCCTCGCCCTTTGTCACCGCCGCCTTCCTTTGGCTCGTCGCCGACGGGGCGGCGAGGCTCTGCTTGGGCCGCCGGCTGCTTCCCTGGCCGGGCGCACTGACGGCCTTTCTCGCGAGCCTTGCGCTCGCCGCGGAGGCGCTGCTCGGCGCAAAGGCGGGAATCGGCCTTTCGCTCGTCCTCGGCCTTGCGGTCGCCGCTGGGGTCGCCGCCCGGCGCGCGCTACCGGCGGCGCAGCGCGTCGGTTTTGCGGCGTTTCTCGCCGGTGCCCTCGTGCTCGTCCTCGCGGTGAACGCGCCGCGCTGGCAGGGAGCCCTCGCCGCGGCCGCCGCGGGTTGGAGGGATGCCGCAGCGGATGAATTCTGGAAGCGTTCGATGCACAACCCTCCCTTCGACGCAGCGGGTCAGTCCTTCTACGTCCGTGCCGGCTGGCTGCGCGCCGGCCTCGAGGGAATCGCGCAACGGCCGCTCGGTAGCGGTTACGCAAGCGATGCTTTCGGACGGCACGTCGCCGACCGACACGGCGTGCAGGGAATGGTGAGCTCGCACAGCGGCTGGGTCGATTTTGCGCTCGCAAACGGCATTCCCGGCCTTGCGCTGCTCGCCGCACTCTACGGCGTGCTCATACGCCGGGGCCTGCGTGCCTTCGGCGCGGGGGAAGCCGCGGGGCTTGTGCTCGCGCTCCTCGCCCTGCACGGCTTTCTACGCGCGGCGATCGACGGTACGCTGCACGGGTCGCGCTTTACCGGCGCGGCGCTCACCCTGGGGGCGCTGTGGCTGTACTCGGCGCGGTCGCACCGTGCGCCTGCTACAGCTTGACCTGCAGACGCATTTCGGTGGCGGCGAGGTGTACTGCGCTGCGTTATGCCGCGCTTTTGCGCGCCTGGGCGTATCGACCCGGCTCGTCGTCAACCGTAGCGCCCGATTCTGGGAGCGCCTCGACTGCGGCGCCGGAACCGAGAGGGTGGCGGTCGCGGGGGAGGAAGAAGCGTGCCGGGCGGCGGCGGGCTTTCGCTGGCTCCTTTCCCACGGCCCGCTTCCGGCGGCGCTACGCGAGCGGCAGGACGGGCGGTTGCGCACGGCGATCGTGCATATGCCGCTGCAGGGCAGAGATCCCCGTCCGTACCTGGGGCACGACATGCTCTTTGCGGTTTCGCGCTGGGTGCTCGAGGGTGTCGTCGCCGCGAGCTTGCCGGTCTGGCCGGAACCGCTCTATGGCGTCGCCGATCCGCGCGGCGGCGGCGAGGCTGCCGCGCTTTGCCGGCGCAGCCGCTACGACTGGGACCGGCGCAAGCTGCGCGACCGGCTGCTCGGCTGGCTCGAACCGGCGCTCGAAGCGATGCGACCGACGCTGCGCTATGCGCGCGCGCCCGGGCTCGTGCTCGGGGTCGTGTCGCGCATCGCGACGATCAAGCAGTTCCCGCTCCTGTTTTCGATCCTCTCGCCCGTCATCGCACGGCACGAGGGCGTGCGGGTGGAGATCTTCGGCGCGGGCGGCTATCGCTCGGTGCGCGATCTGGACCGCGCCCTGGCGCCGATCGCGGCACGGGTGCGCTTCTGGGGACACCAACAGGACGTGCGCGCGGCCTACCACGCGATCGACTATCTGCTTGCAGGGCTACCCGAAAAGGAGGCGCTCGGCCTCAACCTGATCGAGGCGCAAAGCTGTGGAACGCCAGTGCTCGCACCGGCCGCGCCGCCGTTTACCGAAACCGTGGTGCACGGCGTGACCGGTTTCCTCTACGAGGATCCGCGTCGCGATGGGGGAGCGGATTTCGATGCTCTGCTCGGTCGCCTGCGCCACGCCGCGCGTCCGGAGCCGCGCACGGCGCGCGCGCACCTTGCGCGCTTCACGGAGGAGGCGTTCTGCGATCGGCTGCGCCCGGTCCTCGACTGGGTGCGGGAACGGATGCGCGCGTGAAAATCCTGCTCGTCCGCCGCGACAACATCGGCGATCTCGTCTGCACGACGCCGCTGCTCGCGGCCCTTCGCGAGCGTCTGCCGCAGGCGCATCTCGCCGCCCTCGTGACGAGCTACACGGCGGAAGTGCTCGCGCGCAACCCCGCGGTCGACGCACTCTGGGTGATCGAAAAGTGGAAGCACCGCACGCGGGGTGCGCTCGCGCACGTGGCCGCACGGCTGCGCCTGATTTGGCGTTTGCGCAAGGAGCGCTTCGACTGTGCGCTCGTTCCGGCGCCCACGCCGCAGTCGCTCGCAGTCGCGCGCGCGGTGCGGCCGCGGCGAATCGTCGCGGGACTCCTGCCCGAGGCGGACGGGCACGAGGTCGAGCGCGCCTTCGCTCTCGCCCGCGGCTTCGGCGTCGAGGGCCCGCCGGGGCCGCTCCGCGTGTATCCGGATCCTGCGCGCGTCGCAGCCCTGCGCAAGCGGCTGGGCGCGGGGTTCGTCGCCGTGCACGTCAGTGCGCGTCGCCCCCGCCAGCGCTGGCCGGCCGAGCGCTGGGCGGCGCTCCTGCGCGCGCTTTCCGGGCGCGGCCCGGTCGTGCTGCTCTGGGCGCCCGGGGCGCGGGAGGACCCCCGCCATCCGGGCGACGATGCGCTTGCCGCGCGCATCGTCGCCCTGGCCGGCGGCGCCGCTCGGGCGCTTGCGACACCAGCGCTTGCAGACCTCGTCGCCGCGCTCGCGCTCGCCGGCCGCGTCGTCTGCCCCGACGGCGGCGCGATGCATCTTGCCGCGGCGCTCGGCAAGCCCCTCGTCGCCCTTTTTGGCGATTCGCCGGTCGGGCGCTGGCGACCGTGGCAGGTGCCGCATCGAATCGTGCAGCCGCCCTCGCGCAACCTCGCCGAGCTCGAAATCGAGCCGGTGCTGGCCGCCTTCGATGAACTGGCGAGTTAGCGGCGCTGACCGGGCGGTGCTAGCATGCCGGCCCTTGGCGCGCGTGGAAGGCCGCTCGTGAGAATTCTTCTTTGCGGCCGCGGTGGCCAGCTCGGCTGGCAGCTCGAACGGCACCTCGCCCCGCAACACGAGTTGTGCGCGGTGGATCGCCTCGAATGCGACTTTTCCGATCCGGCGGCGCTGCAGCGGCTCGTGCGCGCCGTGCGCCCGCAGGCGATCGTGAACGCCGCGGCGTGGACGGACGTCGAAGCCGCCGAGCGCGATCCGCCGGGCGCGATGCGGATCAACGCCACCGCGCCGGCGGTGCTTGCCGAGGAAGCGAAGCGGGGGGGGGCGCTCCTTGTGCACTACTCGACCGATTACGTCTTCGACGGCGAAAAATCCTCGCCCTACGGCGAGGAGGATCGGCCCAATCCGCTCAACGCCTACGGCCGCTCCAAGCTCGAAGGCGAACGGGCAATCCTTGGAAGCGGTGCGCGCGCCCTCGTGCTGCGCACGGCCTGGTTGTACGAATCGCGCGGCCGCAACTTCGTGCGCACGATCCTGCGCCTTGCGCGCGAGCGCAGTGAGCTGCACGTCGTGCGCGATCAGGTCGGCAGCCCCACGGCGGCGCGCGAGGTCGCTGCGGCGACGGCGCGGCTACTGGCGCGGCGCGATCCGCCCGAGGGGCTGTACCACCTGAGCGCCGCGGGCGAGACGAGCTGGCACGGTTTTGCCTGCGAAATCCTGCGCCGTGCGGGCCTTGGCCACGTGCACGTCGAGCCGATCGCTTCGGCGCAGTATCCCTCGGCCGTGCGCCGGCCGCGCTATTCGGTGCTCGCGAACGAGCGCATCGCACGCGCGGCCGCGATCCGCCTCGCCGATTGGCGCGCGCCGCTCGCGCAGGTGCTCGCGGAGTTGGCGGTCGCGGCCTGAGGCGGAGGGGATGCGCGTGGAATTCGTCGACCTGCGCGCGCAGTACCGCGCGCTCAAGGCGCAAATCGATGCGCGCATCGCGCGTGTGCTCGAGCACGGGCGCTTCGTGAACGGGCCGGAAGTCGGCGAGATGGAAGAGCGCCTTGCCCAGTTCGCCGGCGTGCGCCACTGCGTCGCCGTCGCCTCGGGCACCGACGCGCTCCTCGTCGCACTGCTCGCCCTGGGCGTGGGTCGCGACGACGAGGTGGTGACGAGCGCCTTCGGTTTCGCCGCAGCCGTCGAGGTGACCTTCCTTCTCGGGGCGACGCCCGTGCTCTGCGACGTGGAGGAAGAGACGGGCAACCTGGACGCCGCGCGGCTCGCGGCGGTGCTCGGCGCGCGCACGCGCGCGATCGTGCCCGTGGGGCTCTACGGCCAGCCCTGCGACATGGACGAGATTTGCGCCCTCGCGGCGCGGCGCGGCATCGCCGTCGTCGAGGACGCGGCGCAGAGTTTCGGTGCCCGCTACCGGGGACGTCGCAGCGGCGCCCTCGGCACGGTCGCGGTCGCGAGCTTTTTCCCGGCCAAGCCGCTTGGCTGCTACGGCGACGGCGGCGCGCTCTTCACCGACGACGAGGCGCTTGCCCGCGCCTGCCGCGAGATTCGCGACCACGGGCAGCGCGGGCGCTACCGCCACGAGCGACTCGGTCTGAACGCGCGCATGGACTCGATCCAGTGCGCCGTGGTGCTCGCCAAACTGCCCGCTTTCGAGGACGAACTGGAGCGGCGCGCCGCGCTCGCCCGGCGCTACGACGCGGCGCTGCCGGCGGCGCTCAGGCGCATGGTCGTCAAACCCGATCGCACGAGCGCGTGGGCGCAGTACACGGTGCGGAGCGGCGCGCGCGAGCGCCTCACCGCGCACCTTGCCGAGCGCGGCATTCCCACCGCGGTGCACTACCCGCGCGCGTTGCACGAGCAGCCGGCCTGGGCGGCGCGCTTTGCGGGCGCTCGCTTTCCGGTGGCCGAGCGCCTCGCACGCCAGGTCGTGAGCCTTCCCATGCACGCGTACCTGCAGCCAAGCGACGAGGAGCGGATCGTCGCCGCGGTGCACGAGGCGCTCGCCGCCTCGCCCGGCGCGGGCGGGCACGAGCAGGGCCGCGCGCCTTAGAATCCCGCGCCGACATGCTTCTTGTCAGTGGCGGGGCCGGCTTCATCGGCTCGAACTTCGTGCTCTCGACGATCGAGCGCACGGCCGAGCCGGTCGTGAACCTCGACCTGCTCACCTACGCCGGTAACCTCGCCAACCTCGCGAGCCTGCGCGACGATCCGCGCCACGTCTTCGTGCGCGGCGACATCTGCGATCGGGCCCTCGTACGGCGGCTGCTCGCCGAGCACCGGCCGCGGGCGATCGTGCACTTTGCCGCCGAAAGCCACGTCGACCGCTCGATCGAGGGGCCGGCCGAGTTCGTGCGCACCAACGTCCTTGGTACGTTTTGCCTCCTTGAGGAGGCGCGCGCCTACTGGGAAGGCCTGAGCGGCGCCGAGCGCGAGGCGTTCCGCTTCCTGCACGTCTCGACCGACGAGGTCTACGGATCGCTCGGCGAGGACGATGCGCCCTTCACCGAGGCGACGCCCTACGCTCCGAACAGCCCCTACGCCGCCTCCAAAGCCGCGGCCGACCACTTCGTGCGCGCCTGGTGGCGCACCTACGGGCTGCCGACGCTGACGACGAATTGCTCGAACAACTACGGTCCTTACCAACACCCGGAGAAGCTGATCCCGCTCGTGATCGTGAACGCGCTTGCCGAGAAGGCGCTTCCGGTCTACGGCGACGGCGGCCATGTGCGCGACTGGCTCTACGTGCTCGACCACTGCGAGGCGCTGCGTTGCGTGCTCGCACGCGGCGTACCGGGCGGCACGTACAACATCGGGGGCAACGCCGAGCGGCGCAATCTGGAGGTGGTGCACGCGGTGTGCGCGATCCTGGACGAGCTGCGGCCGCGTGCGCGCGGCTCCCACGCGAGTCTGATCGAGTTCGTGCGCGACCGGCCAGGGCACGACCGGCGCTACGCGATGGATGGCAGCCGGTTGCAGCGCGAGCTCGGCTGGCAACCGGCTGAGAGTTTCGAGACGGGTCTGCGCAAGACCGTGCGCTGGTACCTGGCAAACGCCGATTGGCTCGCGCAGGCGACGAGCGGCGAGTACCGGCGCTGGATCGAGCGCCATTACGCGGGCAGGGGGCGGGCGTGAGAGGCATCGTGCTCGCGGGCGGCGCCGGCACGCGCCTTTATCCGGTCACGCAGGTGGTTTCCAAACAGCTCTTGCCGGTGTACGACAAGCCCATGGTCTACTACCCCTTGTCGACGCTGATGCTCGCCGGCATCCGGGACATCCTCGTCGTTTCGACCCCGCAGGACACGCCGCGCTTTGCGCAGCTGCTCGGCGACGGCAGGCAGTGGGGAATCCGGCTCGACTACGCGGTGCAGGAGACGCCGGGTGGTATCGCGCAAGCCTTTCTCGTCGCGCAGTCGTTCATCGCGGGAGAGCGGGTCGCGCTCATCCTCGGCGACAACCTGTTCTACGGGCACGACCTGAGCGCGCTCCTCGCGCACGCGGCCGCGCGCGAGCGCGGCGCGACCATCTTCGCCTACCCCGTGAAGGACCCCGAGCGCTACGGCGTGGTCGAATTCGACGCCGCTGGCCGGGCCGTCTCGATCGAAGAAAAGCCGGTGCGGCCGAAGTCGCGCTATGCGGTGGCGGGCCTGTATTTTTACGACGAGCGCGTGGTCGCGATCGCCCAGGGTCTGCGCCCTTCGGCGCGCGGCGAGCTCGAGATCACCGACGTCAACCGCCGCTATCTCGAGTGGGGCGAGCTCGAGGTGGTGACGATGGGCCGGGGCTTTGCCTGGCTCGACACCGGCACGCACGAGGCGTTGCTCGAGGCTGCGCAGTTCATCGAGACGATCGAGCGGCGCCAAGGACTCAAGATCGCTTGCCCGGAGGAGATCGCCTGGCGGCAGGGCTGGATCGGCGCCGAGGAGCTGCGTCGCCTGGCCGCGCCGCTTTCCGGCAATGGCTACGGGCAGTACTTGCTGTCGCTCCTTTCCTGATGCCCTGGCGCGTTAGCCCCGCCGCGCTCGCGGGCGTGCTCGTCCTCGAGCCCGAGGTGCACGCCGACGAGCGCGGCTTTTTCTTCGAAAGCTACAACGCGCGCGAGTTCGAGCGCGCCACGGGGCTCGCAGGCGTCGTATTCGTCCAGGACAACCACAGCCGCAGCCGCAGCGGCGTCTTGCGCGGCCTGCATTACCAGTTGCCGCCGCGCGCCCAGGGCAAGCTCGTGCGCGTCGTACGGGGTGCGATCTACGACGTCGCGGTGGACCTGCGTCGCAGCTCGCCGACCTTCGGTCGCTGGCTCGGCGTCGAGCTGAGCGAGGGGAACCGGCGGCAGCTTTGGATACCGCCCGGGTTTGCGCACGGCTTTGTCGCGCTATCCGAGCTGGCCGACGTGCTCTACAAAACCACCGATTACTATAGCCCCGCGCACGAGCGCTGCGTGCGCTGGGACGATCCGTCGCTTGCGATCGCGTGGCCGCTCGCGGCCGATCCGATTCTCTCGGCCAAAGACCGGAGCGGCGTGCCGCTCGAACGAGCCGAGCTCTTTGCCTGAAGCCGGCCGGTGCCGCGCCGGCGGCCGGGGAATCGTCTAAGATCGCGCCCGGCGCCGCAACCCTTTTTGCGATGCGAGTCTTCGTCACCGGCACCGCCGGCTTCATCGGCTTTCACCTTGCGCGATTGCTCCTCGAGGAGGGCCACGTCGTGCATGGCTACGACGGCATGACCTCCTATTACGACGTCGAGCTCAAGCGCAAGCGCCACGCGATGCTGCGCGCGTACCCGGCCTTTACCGCCACCGAGGCGATGCTCGAGGACGCCGGAACGCTCGCCGCCGCGCTCGCCGCCGCGCAGGCCGAGGTGGTCGTGCATCTCGCCGCGCAGGCGGGCGTGCGCTACAGCCTGCAGAACCCCCGCGCCTATGTGGACGCGAACCTGGTCGGCACCTTCAATCTGCTCGAGGCGATCCGGCACGAACGCCCCCAGCACCTGCTCATGGCGTCGACAAGCAGCGTCTACGGCGCAAACGGCGAGTTGCCGTTCGTCGAGAGCCAGAAGACCTCGACGCCGCTCACGCTCTATGCGGCCAGCAAGATCGCAAACGAAGCGATGGCGCACGCCTGGGCGCACCTCTACGGCGTGCCGACGACGCTGTTTCGTTTCTTCACCGCCTACGGGCCGTGGGGTCGGCCGGACATGGCGCTCTTTAAGTTCACGCGCGGAATCCTCGAGGGCAGGCCCATCGACATCTATAACCACGGGGAGATGTACCGGGACTTCACTTACGTGGACGACCTGGTGCGCGCGGTCCGGCTGTTGATCGACGCCCCGCCGCCGCCGCCACAGCGCCGCGGCCGACCCCTCGCGGGCGATACGCTCAGCCCCGTTGCGCCGTGGCGCGTCGTCAACATCGGCAACTCGAGCCGCGTGCGACTGCTCGATTTCGTCGAGGCGATCGAAGCCGAGCTCGGCCGGCGCGCCATCCGCAACTACCTTCCGCTCCAGACCGGAGACGTGCCGGCGACCTGGGCCGATTGCAGCCTGCTCGAGCGGCTGACCGGCTACCGGCCCCAGACACCCTACCGGGAGGGGGTGGCGCGCTTCGTGCGCTGGTATTGCGAGCATTACGCCGGCGCGGCGAGCGCTTGAATCCCGCGCTCGCGCCTGCGCCCGTCTGCGCTCTCAGTCCGCTGCCGGAGTGCGTCCGTAGCGGTCGTCGAGGCGCTCGATGTCGTCCTCGCCGAGGTATGCACCTGACTGCACCTCGACAACCTGGAGCGGCTCGGGGCCGGCGTTTTCGAGGCGGTGCGTCACCCCGGCGGGTACGAAGGTGGACTCGTTCGGGCCCAGCGTCGAGACCTCCGGGCCGCGCGTCACGCGCGCCACACCCGAGACGACGACCCAGTGCTCGGCGCGCCGCGCGTGCCGCTGCAGCGAAAGCGCACCCCCGGGCTTGACGAAGAGCCGCTTGACCTGGAAGCCGGGACCGGCGTCGACGCTCTCATAGTAACCCCAGGGCCGGTGCACCCGCCGGTGCGAGACCTCCAGGCCGCGGCCCTCGCGCGCCAGACGGGCAACCGCTTCGCGCACCTCCTCGGCACGGTCGCGCGCGGCGACCAAAAGCGCGTCCTCGGTCTCGACCACGACGAGGTCGCGCACGCCGATCAGCGAAACGTGGCGCGCGTTTGCGCGCACGTAGCAACCGCGTACGTCGTTCAGCCGCACGTCGCCGCGCACGACGTTCCCGCGCTGGTCGCGCGGGCCGATTTCCCACAGCGTGCGCCAGCTGCCAATGTCGCTCCAGGCGAAGGGCGCAGGCAGCACCACGCCGCGGCGCGTGTGCTCCATGACCGCGTGGTCGATCGATAGCGCGGGTGCGCGTGCGAATGCGCGTGCGCCCAGGCGCAGGAAGTCGAGGTCCTTGAGCGCCTGCGCGACCGCCGTCTCCGCCGCGCGCCGCACCGCCGGCGCGAAGCGCTGCAGCTCGGCCAGGATATCCTGCACCCGGAAGGCGAACATGCCGCTATTCCAGAGGAAGCGGCCGCTCGCCAGGAAGCGGCGCGCGCGCGCGGCCGAGGGTTTCTCGACGAAGCGGAGGATGCGCCGCGCCGCGCGCGCCCCCGGCACCGCGTCGCCGACCTCGATCCAGCCATAGCCGGTTGCGGGCCGGTCGGGCGTGATACCGAAGGTGACCAGATGGCCGTGCTGCGCGAGCCGGGCGGCCGTGAGCGCGGCGCGGCGAAAGGCCGCCGGCCTGCCGATGCGGTGGTCCGAGGGAAAGACGAGCAGCACCGCCTGCGGATCCTGCGCAGCGACGTAGCATGCGGCGGCGGCGATGGCCGCCGCGGTGTTGCGCGCAACGGGCTCGAGGAGCAGCGCTCCGGCCTCGATCGCGGCCGCGCGCAGCTGTTCGGCAAGGAGAAAGCGGTGCTCCTGGTTTGCGACGAAGACAGGAGCGTGCGCGCCTGGCAACGCGCGCGCGCGGAGCGCCGCCTCTTGAACCAGCGTGCGCTCGCCCGCAAGCGGCAGGAACTGCTTCGGGAGCAGCGCGCGTGACAGGGGCCAAAGCCGCGTGCCCGAACCGCCGCAAAGGACGACGGGCACGATGCGCGGAACGCCCCGTTCCAGCCGGCGGCCGGCCGGCGCGCGCCTTGGCCGGCGCACCAACTATCGGCCCTCCGGGCGACCGCCGGCGGTGCGGGTTTCGTGCGCGCGGGCGGCCTCGATCAGCTTCGCGTACTTGAGAAAGCTGTTCATGCAGCCGATGGCGATGTGCACCAAGCCGGGCACGCCGTCGAGGAAGCCCCCGCGCACGAGGTAGAACTTCACGAAACGAAAGAGCGGAGAGGCGACCAGCCGCAGCGCGCTCGCGCGCGCACCGCGCGCGGCGAGCGCCTCGGCGGCAAGGGTCGTGTAGCGGTTCTGCTTTTCGAGGTAGCGCGCCAGATCGTCGGCCGAGTCGTGCAGCAGGTCGCCGCGCAGCGTTCCGGGCGCACACGCGTAAAGCACTTTCTCGTGCACCGGATCGTCGCTCCAGCGCGCCTTGCGCCGGTCAAAGAGCCGCACGCTCCAGTCCGGATAGCCTTCTCCGTGCGCGAGCCAGCGGCCGAGAAATCGGTTGCGGCGCGCCACGCGGTAGGCGAAAGTGCGCGGCGCTTCGAGTTCGAGCGCGACACTTGCCGCCAGTTCGGGCGAGACGCGTTCATCGGCGTCGAGGCACAGCACCCAGTCGTGGCGCGCGGCCTCGACGGCGTACTGCTTCTGTCGGCCAAAGCCGCACCAGTCGCGCTTTAGCACGCGCGCGCCGCAGCGGGTCGCGATCTCGACGGTGCCGTCCGTGCTCCCGGCATCGACGACCAGCGTCTCGTCGGCAAAAGCGACGCTTGCAAGGCCGTCCGCGAGCTGCGCCGCGGCGTTGTGCGTGATGAAGACGGCCGACAGCGGCTGGCGCAAGCGGGATTCCGGTAAAATCGCGGGACTTTCCGGCGCGGCTATTCTACCGCCGCCTTTTCCGCGTGCCGCGCATCCTCTTCGTCAAGACCTCCTCGCTCGGCGACGTCGTGCACCACTGCCCGGCGGTGGCCGACGCCGCGCGTGCGCTGCCTGGCGCCGCCCTCGACTGGGTGGTCGAGGAAGCGTACGCACCGCTCGTCGCGCTACACCGCGACGTGCGCCGCGCCATCCCGGTCGCGTTGCGGCGCTGGCGCGCTCGCCTGCTGGCGCCGGCGACGCGGCGCGAGCTAGGCCATTTCTGTGCCCGGCTGCGCGCCGAACACTACGACGCGGTGATCGATACGCAAGGGCTGATCAAGAGCGCGCTCCTTGCGCGCCTTGCGCGCGGGTGGCGCCACGGGCCCGACGCCGCGAGCGCGCGCGAAAGGCTCGCCACCCTCTTCTACGAGGTGCGGCACCCGGTGCCACGCGAACGGCACGCGGTCGAGCGCAACCGGCTGCTCGCCGCCCGGGCGCTCGGCTACTCCGTGCCCGAGGAGTGCGACTATGCGCTGGTGGCGCCGCGCGCAGGCGCCGCGCGAGACTGCGCGGTGCTGCTTGCGATGGCGAGCCGGCCGGAGAAACTCTGGCCAGTCGGGCACTGGCGGGAAGTCGCACGCGCGCTGGCCGCGCAGGGTCTGCGCGTCGTTCTTCCCTGGGGTGAGGCCGCCGAGCGCCGGCGCGGCCTCGAAATCGCCGAAGGAATTGCCGGCGCGGATGTGCCGGACCGGATGGACCTGCCCGACTTGGCTGCGCTTCTCGCGCAGGCGCGCATCGTGATCGGCCTCGACACGGGGCTTTCGCATCTGGCCGCCGCGCTCGGGGCGCCGACGGTGGGCGTCTACGGGGCTTCGGACCCGGGGCGCACGGGCCTCCACGGCGCCGCGCGTGTCCGCAACTGCGGCGCACCGGGACGGTTCCCGGAACCGGCCGAGGTGCTCTCGGCGGCGGCGGCACTCGGCCGGCGGTGAGGGCGCTTTATACGGCGGCGCTTGCGGCGATGGCGCCCGCCATGCTCGCGCGCCTGTGGTGGCGCGGCGCGCGCGAGCCCGGCTACCGGCAAGCGGTCGGCGAACGCTTCGGCCGCTACCGCACCGCGGTGCGAGGGCCTGTCCTCTGGGTGCATGCGGTCTCGGTGGGTGAAGTGCGCGCGGCGGCGCCGCTCGTTGCCGGCCTGCGCGCGGCCTGGCCTGGGGAACCTGTCCTCGTGACCTGTGTCACCGCGGCCGGCAGGCAGACGATCGCGCAGCTCTGGGGTGAAGCGGTTCAGACGGCGTGGCTGCCCTGGGACTTTCCCGGCGCGGTGCGCCGCTTCCTTGCCCATTTTCGCCCGCGCATCGGGATCTTCATGGAGACGGAAGTGTGGCCGAATCTGCTCGCAGGCTGCGCGGCTCAGGGCGTGCCGATGGTGCTCGCCAACGCGCGGCTTTCGCAGCATTCGGCGCGGCGCTACGCGCGGCTGCGCTCGCTCTTTGCCCCGGCCTTCGGGCGCTTGTGCTGCGTGTGCGCGCAGAGCACGGAGGACGCCGAGCGTCTGGCCGCGGCGGGTGCGCGCGCGGTGCGCGTAACGGGAAACCTCAAGTTCGATGTCGAGCCCGACCCCGCGGCGGCGTCGCGGGGGCGCGCCTGGCGCGAGGCGCTCGGCCGGCCCGTCGTGCTCCTTGCGAGCACGCGCGAGGGCGAGGAGGCGACGCTGCTCGGTGCGCTGGAGGCGCTGCCTGCGCAGGTGCTCATCGTGATCGTGCCCCGCCACCCGCGCCGCTTCGACGAGGTGGCGGCGCTCCTTGCCGCACGCGCACACCCCGCGGCGCGCCGCAGCCGCGGCGAGGCGCCCGCGCCGTGGCAGCGCGTCTATCTCGGCGACACGCTCGGCGAGATGGCCTTCTGGTACGCGGCCGCGGAGGTCGCCGTGATGGGCGGCAGTTTCGGGCCCTACGGCGGGCAGAACCTGATCGAGGCGTGTGCGGCCGGAACGCCGGTCGTGATCGGACCCTCGACGCACAACTTTGCCGAGCCCGTGCGTCTTGCTCTCGCCGAGGGAGCGGCCCTCGCGGTGCGCGACGCGCAGGAGGCGAGCCGCGCCGTTGCCGGCCTCCTGGCCGAAGCGCCTCGGCGCCAGGCCATGGGCGAGGCCGGCCGGCGCCTCTGCGCCTTGCACCGGGGGGCGACGGCGAGGCACCTCGAGGCGATCGCCGAGGTGCTGGGCGGCCGACGATCGGTCGCCTAAGCGGTTACGCACCGCGCTCAGGGGACGAGCGCGCGATTCACCTCCTCGAGGTCTTTTTCGGTGAGCGCACCGGCGGCCGCCTTGAGCCGCAGGTGGTTGGTGATCGTGTTGTAGCGCGCCAGGGCCAGATCCCGGCGCGTGGCGAAAACCTGTTGCTGCGCATTGAGCACGTCGATGTTGATGCGCACGCCCACCTCGTAGCCGAGCTTGTTCGACTCGAGCGCGGTCTGCGAGGATACGAGGGCCTGCTCGAGCGCGGCGATCTGCGCGATGCCACTGGCCACGGCAAGATAGAGCTGTCGGGCAGAAAGGGCCGCCTGGCGGCGCGCCGCCTCGTAGTCCTGCTTGGCCTTCTCGTGCGCGGCCGCGGCCTCGCGCTCGCGCGAGCTGATCGCACCGCCCTGATAGAGCGGCAGCGCAAGCTGGAGGCCGATCTGCCCCGTCGTCGTGAGGCTCGAGAGCGAAGGGCCCGTGAGCACCTGCGCGGAGCCGGACTGGGAGCTGCGGCCCCAGCTCGCCACGAGGTCGAGCGTCGGCAGGTGCCCTGCGCGCTGGCGCTGCGCCTCGAGCGCCGCGATTTCGCGCGCCGCTTCCTGGATCAGCACGGGGAAACTCTGCCGCTCCGCCAACTCCGCCCAGCGCTGCATGTCGTCCGGGTCGGGCCGCGACAGTTTTACGTCTGGCCTAAGCGGCCGCAGGGCCGGGTAGTCGCGGCCGGTCAGCTGCGCGAGCGCCCGGCGCCTCGTCTCGAGCTCGTTCTGCGCCGCGATCTCCTGAGCCGTGGCAAGGTCGAAGCGCGCCTGCGCTTCGTGCGTGTCGGTGATGGTCGCGGTACCGACCTCGAAGTTACGCCGCGCCTGCTCGAGTTGCTCGGCGATCGCCGCTTTCTGCGCGCGCACGAGCGCGAGCGTGTCTTCGGCCGCAAGCACGTCGAAGTAGGCCTGCGCGACCCGCAGCAGCAGGTCCTGGCTCGCCTGGCCGAAGACGGACTCGGCCTGCCGCACCTGCAGCTCGGCCTGGTCGCGCGCGGCGACGTTCTGCGGCCGGTAGATCGGTTGGCTCAGGTTGAGGGTGTAGCCATAGCCGTGCAGGTCCCGCAGCGCGGGCGCAAGGCCGGAGTTGCGGAAGTACCCCTCGATGCGGGTGCTCGTCGCGTTGGCCGCAAGGCCCACGGTGGGCAAAAGGAGCGCGCGTCCCTGTGCGAGCTTTTCCCGGCCCGCGTCGAGCGCATGACGCGCGGCGGCGTACTGCGCGTCGTGCCCCTTGGCGTCGCGGTAAACCTGGAGCAGATCAACGGCGCCCAGCCGGGCCGAGGCCGCGAAGAGGACGACTGCCGCAAGCGCCTGTCGCACGGCTAGAACGTAAAGCGCGGCGGCTGCGGGCAGTGGGCCAGGGGAGCGATCACGGTCTCGAAGAGCTGCACCGAACGGACGCCGCCACCGCTGGCGTGAAACAATGTCGCGTGCATGACCAGGCCGCGGCCCACCACCGCGAACAGTCGCCCGCCGGGGGCGAGCTGGTCGAAGAGTTCTTCGGGCACGAGGGGCGTCGAACCGGTGAGCACGATTGCATCGTAGGGCGCGCGCGCCGGCCAGCCGCGGGCGGCGTCGCCCACTTCGAGCGTCACGTTGTGTAGGCCGTGCCGCGCCAGGTTGGCGCGCCCGAAGGCCGCGAGCACCGGCCGGAGCTCGACCGAGCAGACGTAGGCGGCGCGGTGGGCAAGCAGCGCGGTCAGGTAGCCGCTCCCGGTGCCCACCTCCAGCACGCGATCGGTGCGGCGCAGCGCGAGTTCCTGCAACACGCGCGCCTCCATTTTCGGCGTCCACATGCGTTCGCCCTCGCCGATCGGAACCTCGAAGTCGGCGAAAGCGAGCTCGCGCCACGCCGGCGGAACGAATTCTTCGCGCGGCACGGCGTAGAGCAGGTCGAGTATGTCCTGATCGAGCACCTCCCAGGTGCGGATCTGACACTCGACCATGTTGCGTCGGGCTTCTTCCAGGTTCACGGGGGGAGGTGGGGGGTGGCCCGAAGCCATTATAGGGGCAGGCGCCCGCGGGCGAGGGCCCGGTAGAGCAGCGGCACGGCGAAAAGGGTGAGCAGTGTCGAGACGCCGAGCCCCCAGACGATCGAGGCCGCGACCGGTCCCCACACGAGCGAGCGGCCGCCCAGGCCGGTGGCGAGCGAGAACAGCCCGGCGATCGTCGTCGTACTGGTGATGAGGATGGGCACGACGCGCCGGCGCGCCGCGTAGACCGTTGCGTGCAGCACGCTCATGCCGGCGGCGCGGCGGCGGTTTGCCGCGTCGACGAGGACGATCGCCGAATTGACGGCGATGCCCGTGAGCGCGATCACGCCGTAGAGCGTGTAGAGCGAAAGCGGATTGCCGGAGGCGAGCAAGCCGAGCACGACACCGGTGAAGGCGAGCGGCACGGTGGCGAGGACGATCGCCGGTAGCCCATAGCTGCGGAACTGGGCCGCGAGCACGACGTAGATCAGGCCGGCACCCAGGACGAACAGCACCTTCATCGCTTCGAGACTCTCGGTCACGTCGTCGAGTTCGCCCGAAAAATCGAGTGCCGCCTCGGGATGTTGCGCGCGCACGCGCTCCCAGGCCGCCTGGATCGCGCGGTTGACCGCGAGCGTGTCGGTGATTCTCCGGTCGATGTCCGCCTCGACCGTGATTGCACGTCGCAGGTTGTAGTGGCGGATGACGCCCTTGCCGATGCGCGTCTCGGCCTGGACGAGCGCGCCGAGGGTGGTGGTGCGGCCACCCGCGAGCGCGATCGGATCGGCCAGCAGATGCGCCGGGTCGGCCTCGGGCGCGCGTGCCGCACGTAGGCGCACCTCGACTTTTTCGCCGCGGTCGCGCAGATCGGCGACCACCTCGCCGTCGACGTGCAGACGCACCAGACGGGCGACGAGGCCCGCGTCGACGCCGAGGGCGCGTATGGCGTCGGGGTCGAGGGCGAGCACCAATTGCGGCCGGCCCGCGACGTCGTCGTCGGTGACGTCCTTCGTGCCGGCCGTGGCGCGCACGATCTCGGCGACCGCGTCCGCGGCGGCGCGCAGCGCCGCCGGGTCGTCGGCGCGCACGCGCACGCGCACCGGCTTGGTGGTCGGCGGACCGCCCGAGAGCACCGTGAAGCTGACGCGTCCCGGGCCGGGGAGCGCTTCCACCGCCTCGCGCATCGCGGCGACGATCTCGAGCACCTCCCGTTGTCCCGGCCGGTGCGGTTCGAGCGACACGATCACCTGGCCGCTCGCCTCGCCGAGCACCGGTTCGGTGTCGGTGAACTTCATCCCGGCGATCGAGGTGAGCGCGCGCGCCTCGCCGGGCCGCAGATGCCGCCGGACCTCGCGCTCGACGGCCTCGACGCGCGCAAGCGTCGCCTCGACCGGCGCGCCCGCCGGCATGTCGACATTCACGTAGAACACGCGGATCGGGTCGAAGGCGAAGAATTCCATGCGCACGAGGCCGCCGGCGACCGCGGCCACGGCCGCTGCCACGAGCGCGGCGATCGCCGCGGCGAAGCGCCACGGCCGGCGCATCACATAGAGCAGGGCGCGCGCATACTGGATGCGCAGCGCGTGCGCGTAGCGGTGGCGCAGCTCGGCCAGCCGCGACGGCCGCGACAGGTCGAGGCGGAGCGCGACCACGTGCGCCGGCAGGATCCAGTAGGCCTCGACCAGGCTCGCGAGCAGCGCCACCGTCACGACAAAGGGGATCACGAACATGAACTTGCCGACGATGCCCGGCAGCAGCATGAGCGGGAGGAAGGCTGCGATCGTGGTCAGGACCGAGGCCGTGACCGGCGCGAACACTTCACGCAGCGAGGCGAGTGCGGCCGCCAGCACTTCCTGGCCGCGTTGCACGCGGTAATAGACCGCCTCGATCACCACCACCGCGTCGTCGACGAGCATGCCGAGCACGATCACCACGCCGAGCAGCACGGAGATGTTGAGCGTGTAGCCAGTGGCGGCCAGGATGGCGAAGGCGCCGGCGAGCGAAAACGGGATGCCGATCGTCACGAGGAGCGACACGCGCGTGCCGAGGAACAACCAGCACACCGCGAACACGAGGAGCAGGCCGAGCAGCGCGTTCGACTGCATGATCCGAATGGCCTCGCGCGTCGCCACCGTCTGGTCGTCGGTGACCGCGAGCGAAAGACCGTGCGCGGCCAGCAGCGGTGCGCGCTCCGCGGCAAAGCGCTGCAGCCTCTCGAGCAGCTCGAGCGTATTCGTGTAGCTTTTTTTGGTCACCGAGAACATGACCGCAGGCTGCCCGTCGGAGGAGGCGAGCGTGCGCGGATCGGCGCGCGCGCGTTCGATGCGCGCGACCGCATCGAGCGCGACGCGCTCGCGCGTCGCGGGCGCGGTGACCGTGATGCGCGCAAGCGCATCCGGCTGCGCGTCCTGGCCGATGAGCCGCACGAGCCAGCGCTCCTGCTGCGCGCGCACGCCGCCGGCGAAAGTGTCGCGGAACCAGGCGCGCACGGCGTCGGCGAGCGCCGCGGCGGTCAGGCCGCGCGCGGCGAGCGCGTGCGGGTCGAAGGTGACGCGCAGCTCGGGTTCGTGCAGACCGAGCGCGTACACCTGGTCCACGCCGGGCAGCCGCTCAAGGTCGGCGCGCAGCGCGCGCGCCGTGCGCCGCAGCGTCTCGTCGTCGGCGCGGCCGGTGAGGACGAGCTGCGCGGTAGGAAAGCCGTTCGAGGTGGTGACCTCGAGCACACGCGGCTCTTTGGCCTCCGGGGGAAGTTCGTCGAGCGCTTTGTTCTGGATCTCGCGCCGCAGGTCTGTGACGCGCTTGTCGAAGACGCGCGCATCGATTTCGCGAAACCGCACGAGGATCGAGGACGCGCTTTCGCGGCTGGAGGAGAGCACGAAGCGCACGTCCGCCACGTTCTTGATCGCGTCTTCGAGCGGTTGCGTGACGCGCGCCTCGACGTCCTCGGCCGAGGCGCCGGGCAGTACGGTGGTGATCTGGACCCAGTTGAAGTTGATCTCGGGACTCTGTTCGCGCGGCATGCGCGCGTACCCGAGCGCACCGAGCACCAGCACCACCGCGAACAGGATGTTGGCGAGCGGATGGTTGCGCAGCAACCGCGCGAGGAAATTCACCGCAGCCTCTGGCCGTCGACGAGCGCAGCCTGACCCGAGACGACGATGCGCGCCTGCGCGGCGAGCGCACCGGCAGGCGCCGCCCGCCCTTCCTGAGCCTGCGCAAGGGGACGGAAGCGGGCGATGCCGTCCTCGTCGAGGAAAACCCCAAGCCGGCCCTCGCGGCGCACAAGCAGCTCGGCCGGCAGGTGGGGCTGCGGGTCGCGCCACAGCACGCGCCCGACGGCGCCGGGGGCGGCGGGCGCGCCGGCGAAGGCAAAGCGCGCCTCGACGGTGCGCGTCCTCGGTTCGATCGCGGGCGAGATGCGAAGCAGCCGTAGCGGCCGCGTTCCGCCGTCACCCTCGAAGCGAATTGAACTTGCACCGCCAAGCGAGACGGCGAGCGCGACCGGCACCGCAGCCGAGACCTCGACGCTGTCGGTCGCGGCCAGAAGCACGAGCGGCGTGCCCGGCGCAGCCAGTTCGCCGGTCTGGCCGAGGCGTTCGCGCACGACGCCGGCGTAGGGGGCGCGTACGGTGCACTTCTCGAGCGTGCGCTCGGAGGCGGTCACGTGGAGGCGCGCCTGTTCGACCTCGGCCCTTAGCACCTCGAGCTCGGTCGTTCGCACCGACAGCGCTTCGGCCGAGTAGAAGCCGCGCGCGCCGAGCTCGCGCGCCCGTGCAAGCTGCTGCTCGGCGAGGGCGGCGCGCGCCCGCGCGGCGGCGAGGGCGGCGCGCGCGCGCTCGGCGGTGAGCTCATGGTCGCGGCAGTCGAGCCGCGCGAGCACGGCACCGCGCGCAACGCGCGCGCCGACCTGGACGGCGATCGACTCGATGCGCGCCGTGATCTCGGCCGCGATGCGCGACTCGTCACGCGGGAGCACTTGCGCCGACACCTCGCGTTCGGGGTGGATGGAGACTTCCGCAAGGGGGCGGCTTTCGACCGCGACCGGGCGTTCCGCGGCGGCAGAGGGCGGCGCGAGGTTTTTATTTGCGGCGGCAGGCGCGACGGCGAACGCGAGCGCGACGGCCGCTGCACGCAAGGGGCTCATGCCGGGAAGCGAGGATGCGGACGAAACTCCCAATGCTACCAAGCGCGCGGCCTGAAGCGGCTTGCCAGGGCTCTTGCTTTGCAGTAGGGTGCGATCGACACGCAGGGGTCCTGCCCGGCGCGCCGCGCGCGCCGTGGTGGGTGAGAGAAACCCTCGAACCTGATGCGGGTAATGCCGCCGGAGGAAGCGTGCCTGCCGCGCTTCTCCACGGCGTTTGTATTGGAGAAGCGAAATGAACGCGAACCCTGAATTTCTCGCCGCGAGCGCACGCATCGACGAATCGCTGCGCCGGCCGCTGCCGGCTTCGCGCAAGGTCTACGTCGTCGGTTCGCGCCCCGATGTGCGCGTGCCGATGCGCGAGATTGCCCTCGGTGAAACGCGTCTGGCCGCGGGTGGGCGCGAGCTCAATCCGCCGCTTTGGGTGTACGACACGTCGGGCCCGTACACCGACCCGCAGGCGCAGGTCGACATCCGCCGGGGGCTTGCGCCGCTGCGCGAGCGCTGGATCGAGGAGCGCGGCGACACCGAGCGGCTGGAGGCTCCCTCCTCGGCGCACACGCGCCGCCGGCTCATGGATCCTCGCTTTGCGGCGCTCCGTTTCCCGCTGCTGCACCGTGCGCGCCGCGCCAAGCCCGGGGCGCGCGTCACGCAGATGCACTACGCCCGTCGCGGCGTCGTCACGCCCGAAATGGAATACGTCGCCCTGCGCGAAAGCTGCCGCCGCGAGGAGTACCTGGCGCAGCTCAGCCCCCAGCAGCGAGCGCTGCTTGCGCGCCGGCACGGCGGGCGCGCCTTCGGAGCGACGATTCCCGAGCGCATCACGCCCGAATTCGTACGCGACGAGGTCGCGCGCGGCCGCGCGATCATCCCGGCCAACATCAATCACCCCGAATCCGAGCCGATGGCGATCGGGCGCAACTTTCTCGTCAAGGTGAATTGCAACATCGGCAATTCGCCCGTCGCCTCCTCGGTCGGCGAGGAAGTGGACAAGATGATCTGGGCCATCCGCTGGGGCGCGGACACGGTGATGGATCTCTCCACCGGCCGCCACATCCACGAGACGCGCGAATGGATTGTGCGCAACTCGCCGGTTCCGGTGGGCACGGTGCCGATCTATCAGGCGCTCGAGAAAGTGGGCGGCAAAGCCGAGGAGCTGACTTGGGAGATCTTCCGCGACACGCTGATCGAGCAGGCCGAGCAGGGGGTCGATTACTTCACCTTGCACGCCGGCGTGCGGCTCGCCTACGTTCCGCTCACGGCGCGGCGCATGACCGGCATCGTCTCCCGGGGCGGGTCGATCATCGCCAAGTGGTGCCTTGCGCACCACCGCGAGAATTTCCTCTACACGCACTTCGAGGAGATCTGCGAGATCATGGCCGCCTACGACGTCGCCTTCTCGCTCGGCGACGGCCTGCGGCCGGGCTCGATCGCGGATGCGAACGACGAAGCGCAGCTTGCCGAACTGCGTACGCTCGGGGAGCTTGCGCGCGTGGCCTGGGCGCACGATTGCCAGGTGATGATCGAGGGGCCGGGGCACGTGCCGATGCACCTCATCGAGGAAAACATGCGGCTCGAGCTCGAGCTGTGCCACGAGGCGCCGTTTTATACCCTGGGCCCGCTCACCACCGACATCGCGCCGGGCTACGACCACATCACGAGCGCGATCGGCGCGGCCATGATCGGCTGGTACGGCACCGCCATGCTGTGCTATGTCACGCCGAAGGAGCACCTCGGGCTGCCAAATCGCGACGACGTGAAGGCCGGTCTGATCGCCTATCGCATCGCTGCGCACGCGGCCGACCTCGCCAAAGGACACCCGGCCGCGCAGCTGCGCGACAACGCGCTGTCGAAAGCGCGCTTCGAGTTTCGCTGGAATGACCAGTTCAACCTCGGGCTCGACCCCGACACTGCGCGCGAGTACCACGACCAGACGCTGCCGCAAGAGGGCGCCAAGCTCGCTCACTTCTGCTCGATGTGCGGTCCGCACTTCTGCTCGATGAAAATCACCCAGGACGTGCGCGCGTACGCCGAGCGCCACGGTCTGAGCGCCGAGGCGGCGATCGAGCAGGGCCTGCGCGACAAAGCCGCTGAATTCGCGCGCCGCGGAGGCGAACTGTACGTCCCCGGGCAAGAGGGCGCCTGAGCGCGTCGGCGACCGTTTCGAGCGGTGATCGAAACCCTCGCCGGGGCGGTAAAACTGGCCGCGGCGGCGGTGCTTGCGCTCGTCGCGGGCGCCTACCTGTTCCAGGAGCGGCTGATCTTCTTTCCGCAGCGACTTGCGCGCGGCGCCGGGGTGGAGCTTGCGCGCCACCACCCGGCGGCGAGCACGTTCGCGCTCGCGGCCGCCGACGGCGTTCGCCTGCGGGGCTGGCTGGTCGACGCGGGCCCCGGCACACCGACGGTGCTCTACTTCGGCGGCAACGCCGAAGAGGTGTCGTGGATGCTCGATGCCGTCGGCGATCCGGCAAGGGGCCGCACGCCGGGCGTTTCCTGGCTACTGGTCAACTACCGCGGCTACGGCGAAAGCGAAGGCCGGCCTTCGGAGGCAGCGCTGATCGCCGACGCACGCGCCCTCTACGACGAGCTGGCTCGCCGCCGGCGAGGTGAATCGGCGCGCCTCTACGCCTTCGGTCGTAGCCTCGGCTCGGCGGTGGCGGTGGCCCTTGCCGCCGAGCGGCCGCTTGCCGGCGTGATCCTCGTTACCCCTTTTGACAGCCTCGTCGCGGTCGGCGAGCGGCACTACCGGCTGCTTCCGGTGCGCTGGCTGTTGCGTCACCGTTTCGATGCGGCGGCGCGCGCGCCGGGGATCCGCACACCGGCCCTTTTCCTCATCGCCGAGCGCGACACGATCGTGCCGCCCGAACACGGCGAGCGACTGCACGCGCTCTGGGACGGGCCGAAACGGATCATCCACCTCGCGGGTGCGGACCACAACGGCACCGACGCAGCGCCCGGCTTCTGGTCCGCGGTGCGCGAATTTCTCGCCCAGGGGGTGTGAGGCGTGCTCTCCCTGCTCGATGCGCTCGTGCTCGGGCTGGTCGAAGGGTGCACCGAATTCCTACCGATCTCGAGCACCGGACACCTGATTCTGGCCGCAGACCTGCTCGGCGCGCACGGTGAGAAGGCCAAAGTGTTCGAGATCGTCATCCAGACCGGCGCGATGTTCGCCGTCGCCTGGGAATACCGTCGCCGGCTGCTGGGCGCCGACCGCAGGCTGTGGAGCAACCTGGCCATCGCATTTCTGCCGGCCGCGGTGGCGGGGGCGATTCTCGGGGCGGCGATCAAGGCGCAGCTTTTCAAAGCGGTGCCCGTGGCGGCCGCACTCGTCGCCGGGGGCATCGTGATCCTGTGGGTCGAAGGACGGGGCAAGCGTAGGCCCCGCATCGAGGACATCGGTCAGATGCGCTGGAGCGATGCGCTGAAAGTGGGCCTTGCGCAGACCGTCGCGCTGGTTCCGGGCGTCTCGCGCGCGGGAGCGACGATCATCGGCGGCATGCTTTTGGGCTTTTCCCGCCGCGCCGCGACCGAATTCTCCTTCCTGCTCGCGGTGCCGACGCTGCTCGCAGCCGCCGCGTGGGACCTCTGGCAAAGCAGGGCGCTTCTTTCGGCGCACGACCTACCGGCGTTCACGGTCGGTTTCGCCGCCGCTTTTGTCTCGGCTTTCGCTTGCGTGCGCTGGCTGATCCGCTGGGTGGGGACGCACGACTTGCGCCCCTTCGCGTGGTACCGCATCGCCTTCGGCGCGGTCGTGCTCGCGACCGCGCACTTTGGCTGGGTGGATTGGACGCCGTAAGGAGCGAGCGCGGCGCGTTCAGCTCTGCGCCCAGGGTAGACCGGCGACCTTCCAGCCGTTGATGCTCGCGCGGTGCTCGCTTGCGTCCCGGTCGCCCTCGAAGCCTTCGAGGACGTTGTAGCACTCGCGCCAGCCGGCCTGGGTCGCGAGCATCGCGGCATAGTGCGAGCGGTTTCCGGAGCGGCAGAGGAACATCACCGGATCGTTGCGCGAGGCGACGGCGGCGAGCTCCTCGAGAAAGTTCGCGTTGACTTGCCCGCTCGGATAGCTACTCCACTCGACGAACAGGCTTCCCGGCACCTGGCCGACCCAGTAGAGCTCGGCCCGCGTGCGCACGTCAACGAGCCTTACGCCGGCTTGCATGAGCGCATAAGCCTCGCGCGGCAGCAGTGCCCCGGCGTAGGGCAGTCCAAGCTGCCGGCCGCGCGCGGTCGCGGCAGCGCGAATTTCTTCGACTGTCCCCGGCAGAGGGGGCTGCGTATTCACACCGGGATTATAGGCGCCGGAAATCGCGCTTCGATTTCCATGACTGCACCGTGATGGAGCAAATGCAAAGACCTCGTGCACCGCAGTGGTGCAGGCGATCCCCTGTAGAATGGCAACGGTGCTGCGGCAATGCATCCTGCCCTATCGCGGTGCCGTGGCACGGATTCTGCTCGCATGGCGGCAGCCGGCCAAGGCGGCCCGGTCCGGAATCCATCGTTCAACCAGGAGAATTGCCCATGGCGATGACGCCCGATGACGTGTTCAAGCTGATCAAGGACAAGGAAGTCAAGTTCGTCGACCTGCGCTTCACCGACACCCGGGGTAAAGAGCAGCACGTGACGGTGCCGGTCAAGCACTTCACCAAGGAGAAGTTCGAGCATGGCCACCCCTTCGACGGGTCGTCGATTGCCGGCTGGAAAGGGATCCAAGCGTCCGACATGCTGCTCATGCCCGATCCCTCGACGGCGAGGATGGACCCCTTCGCCGACGAGCCGATGCTCAACCTCTCGTGCGACGTCATCGAACCGGCCGACGGCAAGCCCTACAACCGTTGCCCGCGCGGGATCGCCAAGCGGGCCGAGGCGTACCTGAAGTCGACCGGCTTGGGCGACGTCGCGTATTTCGGCCCCGAGCCGGAGTTCTTCATCTTCGACGGTGTCACGTGGAGCGTGGACATGTCGGGCTGCTTCGTGAGGATCAAGTCGGAAGAGGCGCCCTGGTCCTCTGGAATCGACTACGAGTCCGGCAACATGGGGCACCGCGCGCCGGTCAAGGGGGGCTACTTCCCGGTGCCGCCCACGGACTCGCTGCTCGACATCCGCAATGCGATCGCTCTTGCGCTCGAGCAGCAGGGCGTGGAGTGCGAAGTGCACCACCACGAGGTCGCGGCCGCGGGCCAGTGCGAAGTGGGCACGCGCTTTGCCCCGCTCGTCCAGCGTGCAGACTGGATGCAGATCTTGAAATACACGGTCTGGAACGTGGCGCACTCGTACGGCAAGACCGCGACCTTCATGCCCAAGCCGATCGTCGGCGACAACGGCTCGGGCATGCACTGCCACCAATCGGTGTGGAAAGGGGGGCAGAATCTGTTCGCCGGCAACGGCTATGCAGGCCTGTCCGACTTTGCTCTCTACTACATCGGCGGCATCATCAAGCACGCAAAAGCGCTCAACGCGATCACCAACCCCGGCACCAACTCGTACAAGCGTCTGGTGCCCGGCTTCGAGGCGCCGATCAACCTCGCCTATTCGGCGCGCAATCGCTCGGCGGCCTGTCGCATCCCTTATGTCGCAAACCCCAAGGCGCGGCGCGTCGAGGTGCGCTTTCCGGACCCGACGGCAAACCCGTACCTCGCCTTCGCTGCCATGTTGATGGCGGGCCTCGATGGGGTGCAGAACAAGATCCATCCGGGCGATCCCATCGACAAGAACATGTACGATCTGCCTCCGGAGGAGGCGGCGAAAGTGCCGCAGGTGTGCGCTTCGCTCGAGGAGGCGCTCGCAAACCTCGAGGCCGACCACGCTTTCCTCACCCGCGGCGGGGTCTTCGACGAGGATTTCATCGAGTCGTACATTGCGCTCAAGGAAGAGGAGCTGACCCGCTTCCGCATGACCACGCACCCGGTCGAGTTCGACATGTACTACTCGGCCTGAGACGGTCGGCCCGGGGCTCGGAGGGGCTCGCGGCGCGCCGCCGGGGCTCCTTGCCGGCTGCGCGGCAGGGGATCGCCGGGGGGAGAGGTTTTCGACTAGACTGTCCGGTCGGACAGTCATGCGGACACAAACCGCGATTTCACCGTCGGCTGCGTTGCTGGCGGCGCTTTTAATCGCCACGGCGGCGCGAGTGCACGCTCAGCAGGAGGTGGTCACCGCGACGATTTGGAGCTGCCGGGACGCGGCAGGCCGGACGCTGCTGACAAGCCTGAAGGAAGACACGGTCGGCCGCGACTGCCGGGTCGTGCAGCAGCAGCGCCTGACCGTCGTTCCCGCCCCGCCTGCGCCCAAGCCGGGCGCGAAGACGGCCACGCCGACGTCTTTTCCGCGCGAGACGCCGGCCGAGCGCGCGAGCGCGCGCGAGCGCCAGCGCCAGACGCTCGAGCGGGAGCTCTCGCAGGAGCAGCGGCTTCTCAGCGACGCGCAGCGGCGCCTGAGCGAGCAGGAAGCGCTCGGCGCCCACGAAGCACCGGCCAAGGCGCAGGAGCGGTTGCAGCCGTACCGGGACACGGTCGAGGTGCACGCAAAGAACGTCGAGGCCCTCAAGCGGGAGCTGGCGAACCTCGGCCGCTGATGGCCGCTGCGTTCGCGGGCCTGGAGTTCCTTGCCACCGCGGTGCTCGTGCTCGACGGCGAGCTGCGCGTCGTTTATGCGAACCCAGCGGCCGAGGACCTGCTCGGCGCCTCGGCGCGTGCGCTTCAGGGGCAACGGGTGACGGCGCTCATCGACCCCGCGCCGGCACTCGAACGCATGCTCGAGGATGTGCGCGCGACGCCATGGATGTACCGGGCGCAGGACTTCGTTCATTGTCGCGCAGGGGGCGAGCCCATCGCGCTCGGCTGTACCGCCGTCCCGCTCGACGCCCCCGGGGCGGCGGTGCTCATCGAGCTGCGGCCGACCGGCGAGCGCGAGCGGCTCGAACGCGAGGAGCGGCTCGTCGAGGACCAGCGTCGGTATTGGGAGCTATTCCGCAACCTTGCGCACGAAATCAAGAATCCGCTCGGCGGACTGCGCGGATCGGCGCAGCTGCTCGAGCGCGAGCTGGGTCGTCCGGAACTGAAGGAGTACACGCGGGTCATCATTCAGGAGGCCGACAGGCTGCAGTCGCTGATCGACCGGTTGCTCGGGCCGCGCCGGGAGCCGGTGGCGGCAGCGGCGAACGTGCACGAGATTCTCGAGTACGTGCGCGGTCTGGTGGCCGCCGAGTTTGGCAGCCGGGTGTGCTTCGTGCGCGATTACGACCCGAGCGTTCCGGAGCTCACCGGCGACCGCGAGCAGTTGATCCAGGCTCTGCTGAACGTGGTGCGCAACGCCGCGCAGGCGGTGAGCGGTGTGGGCGGCGGCACCGTGACGCTGCGCACCCGCGTGGTGCGTCAGGCGACGCTCGCGCGCCGCCGGCGGCGGCTGGCACTGGAATTGCTCGTGGTGGATGACGGACCCGGCGTACCGGAGGCGATCCGAGATCGCATCTTCCTGCCGCTCGTCTCGGGCCGGGAAGGCGGAACGGGCCTTGGCCTGACCCTCGCGCAGACGCACGTGCAGGCGCACGGCGGCCTGATCGAGTGCGAAAGCCGTCCGGGCCGCACGGTGTTCCGCATACTGCTGCCACTGGCGTGAAGACGGTCTGGATCGTCGACGACGACCGCTCGATTCGCTGGGTGCTCGAAAAAGCGCTCGGTCGCGAAGGAATCGAGTACAGCTCTTTTGCGTCGGCCGAAGAAGCGTTGCGCGAGCTGGCCGAGAGAGCGCCCCAGGTTCTCGTCTCGGACATCCGCATGCCGGGGCTCTCCGGCATCGAGCTGCTCCAGAGGGTCAAGGAGCGTCACCCGAGCGTGCCGGTGATCGTCATGACGGCGTACTCGGACCTGGATTCGGCGGTGGCCGCCTTCCGGGGCGGGGCGTACGAGTACCTGCCCAAACCCTTTGACGTGGAGCAGGCGGTGGACCTGATCCGCCGGGCGCTCGAGGAAAGCCGGTCCGAAGAGCAGGCGCTCGAGCCGCCCGCCGCCGCGCCCGAGATCCTCGGGCAGGCGGCGGCGATGCAAGAAGTGTTCCGCGCCATCGGACGCCTGGCGCAGTCGAGCGCGACCGTGCTCATCACCGGCGAATCGGGCACCGGCAAGGAACTGGTGGCGCGCGCGCTGCACCGCCACAGTCCGCGCGCCGCGAAGCCCTTCATCGCGATCAACACCGCGGCGATGCCCAAGGATTTGCTCGAGTCGGAGCTGTTCGGTCACGAGCGCGGCGCGTTCACCGGCGCGCAGCAGTTGCGCCGCGGCCGCTTCGAGCAAGCCGAGGGCGGGACGCTCTTCCTCGACGAGATCGGGGACATGCCCGCGGAGCTGCAGACTCGGCTGCTGCGCGTGCTCGCCGACGGTACCTTCTACCGCGTGGGCGGACACGCGCAGCTGCGGGCGAATGTGCGCGTGATTGCAGCCACGCACCAGAACCTCGAACAGCGGGTGCGCGAGGGGCTGTTCCGCGAGGATTTGTACCACCGCTTGAACGTGATCCGGATCCGGCTTCCGGCGCTGCGCGAGCGGCGCGAGGACATCCCGCTCTTGGCGCGGCACTTCCTTGCCAAGAGTGCACGCGAGCTGGGGGTGGAACCGAAGCGGCTGTCCGACGACGCGCTCGAGGGGTTGCAGCGGCTCGACTACCCGGGCAACGTGCGCCAGCTCGAAAACCTGTGCCACTGGCTGACGGTGATGGCCCCAGGCCAGGTGATCGGCGCGAGCGATCTGCCGGCCGAGCTGCGCGGTGCGCCCGAGGCTCCGTCTTCGGACTGGCTCGGCGCGCTCGAACGGGAGCTCGAGCGCCGTCTTGCGCGCGGGGAGGTCGGCGTGCTCGCGGAACTGTCGCGCCAGTTCGAACGCACCCTCATCGCCAGGGCGCTCGAGCGCACGGGCGGCAAGCGCATCGAGGCGGCGGCGCTGCTCGGCATGGGGCGCAACACCCTGACGCGCAAGGTGCAGGAGCTCGGAATCCGCACTGCCGGCGAGGACTGAGGGGTCAGCCGGGGGCGGGCGCGCTAGGCGGCGGCGCGATTGCGCTCGAGGCGCGCATCGACGAGCGCGACCGTCTCGTCGAGCTCTGTGAGCCGCATGCCGATCGCGTGCCCGATCGTCTGCACGAGACGGTCGACGCGTTCGACGTCGGTCGCCCCCGCCTCGAGCGCACGCGCCACCGAGGAAGGGCTCGCCAGGCTCTGCGCCGCGGCGGCGTATTTTTCGAAGGGGACGAGGTCGCCTTGGGCTGCACCGAGCGCGACGCACAGCCGCACCACCCAATCGTAGACACGCCGTGCCGTCGTGGCGTCGCCGAGCACGGCGTCTCGGATTGACCGGATGCCCTCGCGCTGGATGCAGCGGTAATTGCCGGCGATCAGCATCGCCCATTTCGCGAGCGGGACGAAGACAGACTCGTGCACGCGCAGCTTCACCGGGAGTTCGAAGCGCTCGCCTTCGTGGCCGTAACGCACGGCCTCGATGTCGGCCTCCAGCCGGCGCAGGAGCGCCGTGTGCGCCTCGGAAGGAAAGCGCGCGGCCTTGAAATTGGTCGCAAGCCTCACCTGCAGAACGTTGAGGGCTTCCCCCGCGGGCCGGAATGCCTGCGGGTCCGGGCTGCACAGCGTCATAAGGGCCGGTTCGAGGCCGTCCCAGACCGAGGCGTCGGTGTAACAGCCGCGCACGACATCGAGCGGGATCGCCGGAATGCGAGCGAGATAGGGAAGCGGCGGCATGTTCATGATCGACAGGCACGGCAGCCGGGCACGAGCGATGCGGCCGAGCAGCTCGCGCACCGCGGGTACGCCGTATTGGGGCTCCTGCATGGCAAGGACGACGAGGTCGTGCTCGGCCGGATCGGTTTGCTCGGCACCGCCTGCGCGAAGCCCTCCGGGCAGCGCGCGCGAGTGCACCTCGACCAGGTCCCCGCGAGCTTTGACGGGCATGCGCACGCGCACGCCGTCGCGCTCGATCGCCTCAGCCTCCGCCGGCAGGCAGACGAGGCGCACGCGATGACCCGCTGCGAGCGACTTGATCGCGAAAAGCGAACCGTAGGAGGCGCCGAGGACGAGGAGGCTGACCGGTTTTTCCATATCGTGGAATTACGACTCGTATCGTGAATACGCCGAGCCTACGCCTGTCCGCGCCGCAGCGCAACCGGCGCCTCAGCGACTCGCATTGCGGTGCGGCAACGCCCTCCGTAGAATGCGCCCCTTCGCCCTAGAGGCAAGAACGCGAGGTTTTATCCGTGCAACGCTCCGACCCCTTGCCCGCCGGTGTGTCCGTGGCCGGTGCGCTCAACCCGCACTACGCGCAGATCCTCACCCCGCAAGCGCTCGCATTCGTTGCCCAACTGCACCGCGGCTTCGAGGCGCGGCGGCGCGAGCTCCTCGAGCGACGCGCCCTGCGCCAGCGCGAGTTCGATTCTGGCAAGCGACCCGATTTCCTCGCCGAGACGCGCGCGCTGCGCGAGTCGGAGTGGACGGTCGCGCCGCAGCCTGCGGACCTTCTCGACCGGCGCGTCGAGATCACCGGCCCCACCGACCGCAAGATGATCATCAACGCGCTCAACTCGGGCGCCTCGACGTTCATGGCTGACTTCGAGGACGCCAACTGCCCCACCTGGGCGAACATGGTCGAAGGGCAGATCAACCTGCGCGACGCGGTGCGCCGCACGATCACCTTCGAGCAGGCCGGCAAGCGGTATCGCCTCGCAGAAAAGACGGCCGTGCTGATCGTACGCCCGCGCGGCTGGCACCTTCCCGAGAGGCACCTACTCGTCGACGGCGAACCGGTCGCGGGCGCGATCGTCGACTTCGGCCTCTATTTTTTTCACAACGCGCGCGAACTGCTCGAGCGGAGCACGGGCCCTTACTTCTACCTCCCCAAACTCGAGTCGCACCTCGAGGCGCGGCTCTGGAACGATATTTTCGTCGTCGCGCAGAGCGAACTCGGCATTCCCCGGGGATCGATCCGGGCCACGGTGCTCATCGAAACGATCGCCGCGGCCTTCGAGATGGACGAGATCCTGTGGGAGCTGCGCGAGCATTCGGCGGGCCTGAACATCGGCCGCTGGGATTACATCTTCTCGTGCATCAAGAAGTTCCGTGCCGATCCGGACTTCTGTCTCGCCGACCGCGCGCAGGTGACGATGACCTCGCCCTTCATGCGCGCCTACGCGCTGCTGCTCGTCAAGACCTGCCACCGGCGCAACGCTCCCGCCATGGGGGGAATGGCGGCGCAGATCCCGATCAAGGACGATCCCGTGGCCAACGAGGCGGCGCTCGAGAAAGTGCGCCAGGACAAGATCCGCGAGGTCACCGACGGGTGCGACGGAACGTGGGTCGCGCACCCTGGCCTCGTGCCGGTCGCAAAAGAGGTCTTCGATCGGCACATGCCGCAGCCCAACCAATACGGTCGCCAGCGCCTCGACGTCAGCGCCACGGCGCGGGACCTGCTCGATTTCCGCCCCGAACGGCCCATCACGGAGGAGGGGCTGCGCAACAACATCTCCGTCGGCATCCAGTACCTCGGGGCCTGGCTCGCCGGCAACGGCTGCGTGCCCGTGTACAACCTAATGGAGGACGCGGCGACGGCCGAGATCTCGCGCTCCCAGGTCTGGCAGTGGATCCGCTCGCCCAAGGGCGTGCTCGAGGACGGACGCAAGGTGACGGTGGAACTTTTCCGCGCGCTCCTCGCCGAGGAACTCGCCAAAGTGCGCACGCAGCTCGGCGAGGCGGCTTGGAGGGCGGGCAAGTACGAAGAAGCGGCGCGGCTGTTCGACCGCCTCACCGCCGGCGACTACGTCGAGTTCCTGACGCTGCCCGCCTACGCGCTCATCGACTGATGCGGGCGGCTGGCTTGCGCGCGCTCTAGAGAAGACTCCACTCGTGCGCGCAGCGGCTGCAGCGCACAAGGAGCGGTGCGCCGATCACGCGGTAACGCCCGTAGAGGCCGCAGCCAGGGCAGGTCGAGTGGTCGGCGAGCTGCTCGGCGCGCGCGAGGATGTCGCGGTAGCGAAGCAGCGCGTAGATGCCGACGACGCCGGCGAGGAAGGCAACCGCCGCGTAGGTGAGGAGCTGTGCGGGCGCCGCGCGAAACGGAAAGCCTTCCAGGCACGCGGCGAACGCAACGAGGCTCAGTAGGCAAGTGATAAGCCAGGCGTGCCCTTCGATCAACTGCCGCTCGTACCAACGCCGGAAGCCGATGCGCTCGATCGTGCGTCCCGGCTCCCCCATCGCACCATGATCGACCTCGCTGGCCCCCGGCGCAAGGGCTAAGGGGCGCGCACCGCTTTTCGGACGAGGATGCGCGAGCGGGTTCATGCTGCGCCGCGGCAAAGAGAAAGAGCCACCCTTGGGGGGCGACTGCCCGCGCGAGCGCCGCGTAGGGATGAAGTGGCGGCGGCAGCGGCGATGCGGCCGCTACGGTTGGAGCTCGGCGATCACGGGGGCGTGGTCCGAGGGCCGCTCGGCTGCGCGCAGTTTCCGCTCGATCGTACAGGCGCGGCAGCGGGGTGCGAGCCCCGTCGAAAGTAGGATGAGGTCCAGGCGCAGCCCTGCGTCGCGGCGGAAGGCCCCGCCGCGATAGTCCCACCAACTGTAGCTGTGCGCCGGTTGCGGGAAAAGCCGGAATGCATCGACAAAGCCGACGTCGAGCAGTGCACGGAAGGCCGCGCGCTCTTCTTCGGAGCAGTGGATGCGGCCGCGCCAGAGTTCAGGGTCGTGCACGTCGCGGTCCTCGGGTGCGACGTTGAAGTCCCCGAGCACCGCAAGACTCGGATGGCGGGCGAGTTCCCGCACAAGCCAGTCGCGCAGGCGGGCGTACCAAGCGAGCTTGTAGCTGTACTTTTGCGAGCCGAGCGCCTCGCCGTTTGGCGCGTACACGCACGCGAGGCGCACCGTGCCGATCGTCGCCGCGAGCAGCCGCTTCTGGGCGTCGGCAAAGCCGGTCGCCACGTCGCGCGGCTCGGTGCGTGCAAGGATCGCCACGCCGTTGTAGCCCTTCTGTCCGGCGACCGCACAGCGGTAGCCTGCCGCTTCGAGCGGCCCGCGTGGAAAGCGCGCATCTTCGGTTTTCGTCTCCTGCAGACAGACGACGTCCGGCTTCGTCTGCTCGAGCAGGGCGAGCAACTGCCCGAGACGCACGCTGATCGAGTTGACGTTCCAAGTCGCGATGCGCACGCGGTGCCGCGTCAGCGCGTGCGGCGCGCTCCCGGGCTGTAGGGGCCGGTCGCCGCCGGAGCCTCGGCCTGCTCCTCCGGAACGGCCCGGGCGACCGGTTTGCGGGCCTCGGGTGGCACGTACCCTTCGGGCGGCGGTGGCGCGGCTTGCTTGCGCACAGGCAGTCGGCCGGCGGGGGGATAGAGCGCGCTGTCGAGTAGCGACTCGTACGCCTCGGCGAGGAAACCGCGCTGCACGCTGCGACCGACGACGAGGGTGGGTACTTCGGCTGCGCCGGCGAGCGCCTTCAGCGCTTCGACCGACGGAGGGTCCCACACCTGCACCTCGCGGAAAGGCACTCCCCGGGCATTGAGCAGGTCGCGCGCCCGCTGGCACGGCTCTTGGCATTCGGGCGCCGTATAGAGCGTGACGGGGAAGGACTGCATGGCGCGCTGCAACTCGAACGGCTCGGCGGCCTGCGCGGGCGCCGCTGTACGGCCCTCGCGACGCCGCACATCGCGCGCCGTCGGCGGCGGCGGCGTGTCGGTGTAGTGCACGCGGCCCTTCTCGTCGACCCAGCGGTACTGCTGCGCCTGCGCAGAAGCCGCAAAGACCACCGCGAGCACGAAGGCCGCGCGCGCGATCATGTGGCGATCATACCACTGTGTCTCAGGAGCGCTTCGAGCGACGGCTCCCGGCCGCGGAAGGCGCGGAACGACTCGGCCGCCGGCCGGCTGCCGCCGGGGGCGAGGATCTCGTCACGGAACCGCGCGCCGGTGCGCGCATCGAGCACGCCCGCTTCTTCAAAGGCCGCGTAGGCGTCCGCCGACAACACCTCGGCCCATTTGTAGCTGTAGTAGCCAGCCGCGTAACCGCCGGCGAAAATGTGCGAGAAGGTGTGCGGAAAGCGACTCCACTCGGGCGGTCGCAGCACCGCCACTTCGTCGCGCACCTCTTCGAGCAGCGCGAGCACGGTACGCTCGCCCTCGGCGTCGTAGTCGCTGTGCAACCTCATGTCGAAGAGTGCGTATTCGATCTGGCGCAGCATCGACAGGCCGGTCTGGAAGTGACGCGCCCGGCGCATGCGTTCGAATAGCTCGCGTGGCAGCGCTTCGCCCGTGTCCACGTGTCCGCTCATCGCGACGAGCACGTCCCACTCCCAGCCGAAGTTCTCCAGGAACTGGCTCGGCAGCTCAACCGCGTCCCATTCCACACCCGACAGGCCCGAGACGCCGAGCTCTTCCTGGCGCGTCAGCAGCATGTGCAGGCCGTGGCCGAGTTCGTGCAGGATGGTGAGCGCGTCCTCGTGCGCGAAAAGCGCCGGCCGTCCTCCCACCGGGCGCGCGAGATTGCACACCAACACCGCCACCGGCCGTTGCAGCGTACCGGCGCGGCGCCGGCGGACGATCACTTCGTCCATCCAGGCGCCGGGCCGCTTGCCCGGGCGCGCATAAAGGTCGACGTACAAGCCACCGAGCGGCTCGCCGCGCCCGTCCTCGAGCTCGAAGAAGCGCACCTCGGGGTGCCAGCGCGAGGGAGCGTCGCCGCCTGTGCGCTCGCGCAAACGCACGCCAAAGAGGGCCTCGACCAAGCGGAAGATGCCTGGCAGGACGCGCGTCTCGGGCAGGTACGGTTTCACCTCCTGCTCCGAAAAAGCGTAGTGGGCGCGCCGCAGCCGCTCCGAGGCGAAGGCGACGTCCCACGCCTCGAGTCGATCGATGCCGAGCTCCCGGCGGGCGAAGTCGCGCAACTGCCGCGCCTCGCGCTCGGCGAAGGGCCGGGCGCGCGCGGCCAGATCGCGCAGAAAGCGGAGCACTTCCTCCGGCGAGCCGGCCATTTTGGGCACGAGCGAAACCTGCGCGTGATTGGCATAGCCGAGCAGCCGCGCCGCTTCGGCCCGAAGCGCGAGGATCCGGGCCATCACCGGACCGTTGTCGCGTTCGCGCGGACCAAACTCGGAAGCCCGTGTCGCGCTCGCCCGGTACAGCTCTGCGCGCAGACTGCGGTCCTCGGCGTACTGCATCACCGGTAGCCACGAGGGCATGTGCAGGGAAAACTTGAAGCCGGCGCGGCCGTCTTTCTGCGCCGCCTCGCGCGCCGCGGCGAGTTCCTCGGCAGGGATCCCCGCCAGCCGCCGTTCGTCTTCGATGTAGAGCGCGTAACCGTCGGTTGCGTCGAGCACGTTCTCGCCGAAGCGCGCCGAGAGCGAGGCGAGCTCGCGCTGGATCGCGCCAAAACGCGCCTTGGCCGCGGCGGCGAGCTCGACACCGGCGAGTCGGTAGTCGCGAAGCGCGTTTTCGACCACGCGGCGACGCGCGCGCGAGAGCGCCGCGAATGCGGGCGAGGCGGCAAGGGCGCGATATTGGGCATACAAGCGCTCGTTCTGGCCGAGTTCGGTCCAGTACGCGGTCACGGCGGGCAGCTGCGCGTTATAGGCGGCGCGCAACGGTGGCGTGTCGACGACCGCGTGCAGGTGCGCAACCACCGCCCAGGCGCGTGCGAGCCGCTCGTTCGCGTCGTCGAGCGGTGCGACGAAGCTCTCCCACGTCGCCGGCGCGCCTTCCGCCTGCTGCACCGCTGTACGCGCCTGGGCCAGGAGCTGCTCGATGGCCGGCCCGACGTGCTCGGGAAGCACCTCGGCGTAACGCGGCAGGCCGGAAAAGTCGAGAAGCGGGTTCATCGGACTGCCCGCTCGGCGGCGCTCAGCGTGTTGGCAAGGAGCATTGCCACGGTCATCGGGCCGACGCCGCCGGGGACCGGGGTGATCCAGCCGGCGACCTCGCGCACGGACTCGAAGTCCACGTCGCCGGCCAGGCCGCCGCCCGGCAACCGGTTGATGCCGACGTCGACGACGCAGGCACCGGGCTTGACCATGTCCGCCGTCACGAATCGTGGACGACCGATCGCGGCGACGAGAATGTCAGCCTGCCGGGCGATCGCCGCGAGGTCCTCGGTGCGCGAATGGCAGATCGTGACCGTGGCATCGCGCGCGAGGAGGAGAAGCGCAAGCGGCCGGCCGACGATGTGCGAGCGGCCGAGCACGACCGCGCGCCGGCCGGTCACCGGCACGCCCTCGCGTTCGAGCAGGTGCACGACGCCTGCGGGCGTGCAGGGCACGATGCGCGGGCGGCCGGCTGCGAGCGCCCCCAGGTTGAGAGGATGGAAGCCGTCCACATCCTTTTCCGGGGGGACGGCCTCGAGCACGGGGGCGGGGTCGATGCCGCGCGGCAGCGGCAGCTGCACGAGGATGCCATGCACGGCCGGATCGGCCGCCAGCGTGCGCACGCGCGCGACGAGCTCGTCGGCGGCGACCTCGGCCGGGAACTCGTGCAGCTCGCTGCCGATTCCGGCTTGTGCGCACGCGCGCGCCTTGTGGGCGACGTACACGCGCGAAGCCGGATCGTCGCCCGCGAGCACGACCGCCAGGCGCGGTGCGATACCGCGCTCGGCGAGAGCGCGCGCCCGGGTGCTCAGCGCCGCCCGCACCGCGCGCGCGTGTGCGACGCCGTCGATCAATTGCGCGGCCATCGACTGTGCAGCGAAGCGGGAACGCGAGGAGTCTAGCACCGGCGGGCCGTGTTGCACGGCTGCAGACCCCGGTGCCAGAATCTTCGCGCTTTGCCGTCGCCGCGCCTTGCGCGGCGCGGTGCGAGCCATCGTTGCGCGAGCCGCATAACCCGGAGGCTGTCATGTCCGCACTGCCGCAGTCGCCCGCCCCCGAAGATCCGGATGCACTCGAGACCCAGGAATGGCTCGAGGCGCTCGAAGCCGTGCTCGAGCGCGAAGGGCCCGAGCGGGCGCATTACCTGCTCGAAAAGCTGATCGAGAAGGCGCGCATGTCGGGCGCGTTCATTCCCTTTTCGGCGCATACGCCGTACGTGAACACGATCCCGACCCACCTGGAAGAGCGCTCGCCGGGCGATGCGGCACTGGAGGAGCGCATCCGCTCCTACTGCCGCTGGAACGCGATGGTGATGGTCGCCCGCGCAAACCGCGGCGACGAGGAGCTGGGGGGCCACATTTCCAGTTTTGCATCGGTGGGAACGCTCTTTGGCGTCGGCCAGAATCACTTCTGGCACGCGCCGCACGAGGGCCACGGGGGGGACCTCATTTATTTCCAGGGCCATTCGTCGCCGGGCATCTACGCGCGCGGCCTGCTCGAAGGGCGTTTTACCGCGGAGCAGCTGCTCAACTTCCGGCGCGACGTCGACGGCAAAGGCGTGACTTCTTACCCGCACCCTTGGCTGATGCCCGATTACTGGCAGTTCCCGACCGTGTCGATGGGCCTCGGACCGATCCAGGGCATCTACATGGCGCGTTTCCTGCGCTACCTGGAGGCGCGCGGCCTCGCCTTCACCGCGAACCGCAAGGTGTGGGTGTTTTGCGGCGACGGCGAAATGGACGAGCCGGAGTCGATGGGCGCAATCGGCATGGCCGCGCGCGAGAAGCTTGACAACCTCGTCTTCGTCGTCAACTGCAACCTGCAGCGCTTGGATGGGCCCGTGCGTGGCAACGGCAAGATCATCCAGGAACTGGAGGCCGACTTCCGCGGTGCGGGCTGGAACGTGATCAAGCTTATCTGGGGTTCGTACTGGGATCCGCTGCTTGCCCGCGACAAGGACGGGATCTTGCTGCGGGTGATGGAAGAGACGGTGGACGGCGAATACCAGAACTACAAGGCGAACGACGGCGCCTACGTGCGCAAGCATTTTTTCGGCAAGCACCCGAAGCTGCTCGAGATGGTGTCGCGCATGACCGACGAGGACATCTGGCGCCTCAACCGCGGCGGCCACGACCCGCACAAGATCTACGCCGCGTACGCGGCCGCGGTCAAGCACAAGGGGCAGCCGACGGTGATCCTGGCCAAGACGATCAAGGGCTACGGCCTGGGCAAGCAGGGCGAGGCGAAAAATCCGACGCACCAGCTGAAAAAGCTCGACCTGGAGACCATCCGCGGCATGCGCGACCGCTTCCGCATCCCGGTAGCCGACGACGAGCTCGCCGAGCTTCCCTTTTACGTTCCCCCGCCGGATGCACCGGAGATGAAGTATCTGCAGGAGCGCCGCAAGGCGCTCGGCGGCTACCTGCCGCAGCGGCGGCGCCGCGCCGACCGCGTGCCGCCGGTGCCGCCGCTCGAGACCTTTGCGCCTGTGCTCAAGGGCTCCGAGGGACGGGAAATCTCCACCACGATGGCGTTCGTGCGGCTGCTCACGCTACTGACGCGCGACCCGGGGCTAGGCCGGCATATCGTGCCCATCGTCCCGGACGAAGCGCGCACTTTTGGCATGGAGGGCATGTTCCGCCAGCTCGGCATCTACTCGTGCGAGGGGCAGAAGTACGAGCCGGTCGACAAGGACCAGGTGATGTACTACCGCGAGGACAAGGCCGGTCAGATCCTCGAAGAGGGAATCAACGAGGCCGGCGCGATGTGCTCGTGGATCGCCGCCGCCACCGCCTACAGCCACTCCAACGTGGTGACCGTACCGTTCTACATCTTCTACTCCATGTTCGGCTTCCAGCGCGTCGGCGACCTCGCTTGGGCCGCGGCGGACCAGCGCTCGCGCGGCTTCCTGATCGGGGCGACGAGCGGTCGCACCACGCTCAACGGCGAAGGACTGCAGCACCAGGACGGCCACAGCCACGTTCTCGCCTCCGTGATCCCGAACTGCGTCGCCTACGATCCGACCTACGCCTACGAGCTCGCCGTGATCGTGCACGAGGGCCTCCGGCGCATGGTCACGGAGCAGGAGGACGTCTTCTACTACCTCACGGTGATGAACGAGAACTACGCGCATCCGGCGATGCCGGCGGATGCCGCCGAAGGGATCCTGCGGGGCCTGTACCTGCTGCGCCCCTCGCCCCGCACAGAGGGGGCGCGCGTACAGCTGCTCGGCTCCGGGACGATCCTGCGCGAAGTGCTCGCGGCCGCCGAGCTGCTCGAAGCCGATTGGGGGGTCGCGGCCGACGTCTGGAGCGCGACGAGTTTCACCGTGTTGCGGCGCGACGGCCTCGCGTGTGAGCGCTGGAACTTGCTGCATCCCGAGGCGGCGCCGCGCCTGCCCTATGTGACGCGCTGCTTGGAGGCGCGCCCCGGCCCGGTGGTCGCGGCCACCGACTACGTGAAGACCTTCGCCGACCAGATCCGCGCCTTCGTCCCGCGCGGCCGCGTCTACCGCGTGCTCGGCACCGATGGCTTCGGCCGCTCGGACACGCGCGCCCGGCTGCGTCACTTCTTCGAAGTCGACCGCTACTTCGTCACCGTCGCCGCCCTCAAGGCGCTCGCCGAGCAGGGCGAGGGCGAAGCGCGCAGGGTCGCCGCGGCGATCCGACGCTACGGCATCGATGCAGAGAAACCGGATCCCGTCACCGTATGACGCGCGTGCTCGTCCCCGACATCGGCGACTTCAAGGACGTCGAGGTGATCGAGGTTCTGGTCAAACCGGGCGATCGCGTCGCCAAGGAGCAGTCGCTGATCACGCTCGAGTCGGACAAGGCGACGATGGAAGTGCCCTCGCCCGCATCGGGTGTGGTGCGCGAGGTCGTGGTCCGCCTCGGCGACCGGGTCTCGCAGGGCTCGGCGATCCTCCTGCTCGAACGGGAAGCGTCGGCGCAGGGGGCCGCGGTTGCGCCTGCGGCCGAGGCCCCGCGTGCGCCGCCTGCCGCGCCCGTCTCGCTCGGGCGGCCGGTGCCGCGCGAGCCGCGCGAAGCGGTTCGTTCGACGCCGCACGCAAGCCCGTCGGTGCGGCGCTTTGCCCGCGAACTCGGCGTCGATCTGCACCGCGTCACGGGCAGCGGCCCGAAGGGCCGCATCGTGCGCGAGGACGTCCAGACCTTCGTCAAGCGGGCGCTTGCGCAGGCGCCCGCGCCGCGCGCTGCACCGTCGGGCCCAGCCTTCGACCTGCCCGCATGGCCGGAGGTCGACTTTGCAAAGTTCGGCCCGGTGGAGAAAAAGCCTCTGTCACGCATCCAGCGCCTTTCCGGTCCGAACCTGCACCGCAACTGGATTTCGATTCCCCACGTCACGCACTTCGACGAGGCCGACATCACGGAGCTCGAAGCGTTCCGCAAGGCAAATAGCGCCGAGACCGAGCGACGGGGCTTCAAGCTGACGATGCTCGCTTTCCTGGTCAAGGCCTGCGTCACCGCTCTGCGGCAGTACCCGCAGTTCAACGCGAGCCTCGACCGCTCCGGTGAAGAGCTGGTGCTGAAGCTCTACTACCACATCGGCGTCGCGGTCGACACGCCCGAGGGGCTGGTCGTCCCCGTGATCCGAGACGCTGACCGCAAAGGCGTCTTCGATCTCGCCAAGGAGCTCGCCGACGTCTCGCGCCTTGCGCGCGAAAAAAAGCTCAAGCCCGGAGACCTGCAGGGTGGCACTTTCTCGATCTCGAGTCTCGGCGGCATCGGCGGGACGGGGTTTACGCCGATCATCAACGCGCCGGAAGTCGCGATTCTCGGCGTCTCGCGCGCGCAGCTGCGGCCGGTCTGGAACGGCCGGGAGTTCGTGCCGCGGCTGATGCTGCCGCTTGCGCTGTCCTACGATCACCGCGTGATCGACGGCGCCGCGGCGGCGCGTTTCACCGCCTATCTGGCGACCGTGCTGACCGACATCCGCAGGACGCTGTTGTGAACCCCATGCCCGCGGAACCCTCGAGCGGCGAGGCGCTCGAGTGCGATGTCGCGGTCCTCGGCGGAGGGCCGGGGGGCTATGCGGCAGCCTTTCGGGCCGCGGACCTTGGCCTGCGCACCGTGCTGATCGAGCGCCACGCGACGCTCGGAGGCGTGTGCCTGAACGTCGGGTGCATTCCCTCGAAGGCCCTTTTGCACGTCGCGGCGGTCATCGACGCGGCGCGCGCGCTCGCGCCGCACGGCGTGGAGTTCGGCGCACCGCGCATCGATCTGGAACGGCTGCGCGCCTTCAAAAACCGCGTCGTCGGTCGGCTGACCGGCGGCCTCGCCGCCATGGCCAAGATGCGCAAGGTGACAGTGCTGCAGGGCACGGGTGTCTTTGCCGACGCGCACCGTCTGGCGGTGCGCACGGCCGCGGGAGAGAAAACCGTGCGTTTCGCCGCCGCGATCGTCGCCGTCGGCTCCCGGGCGGCGAGGCTTCCGTTGCAGCCGCAGGACCCACGCGTGTGGGATTCGACCGCGGCACTGGAACTGCCGGAGGTGCCGACGCGCATGCTCGTGGTCGGCGGGGGCATCATCGGCCTCGAGATGGGATCCGTGTACGCGACGCTCGGGGCGCGGCTCGATGTGGTCGAGCTCACCGACGGACTCATGCCCGGTGCCGATCGCGATCTGGTCGAGCTCTGGCGCAAGAGCAACGCGAAGCGTTTCGAGCGCGTGCTGCTCGGCACACGCGTCACCGGAATGGACGCGCGCCCCGAGGGGCTGCAGGTCAGCTTCGATCGCGCCGAGCCCGCGCTCTACGATCGCGTGCTCGTCTGCGTCGGCCGCGTGCCGCGGGGGCGCGAGATCGGTGCCGAGCGCGCGGGGCTGGCCGTCGACGAAAACGGCTTCATCCCCGTCGATGGCCAGATGCGCACCCGCGTGCCGCACATCTACGCGATCGGCGACTGCGCGCGTGCCCCGATGCTGGCGCACAAGGCGGTACACGAGGGTCACGTCGCGGCAGAGTGTGCAGCGGGGCTACGCAGCCACTTCGACGCCCGCGTAATCCCCTCGGTCGCGTACACCGACCCGGAAATCGCGTGGGCCGGGCTGACCGAGGAAGAAGCGCGCGCAAAGGGCGTGCCCGTCGAGGTCGCCCGCTTCCCCTGGGCGGCGTCCGGTCGCGCGGTCGCGAACGCGCGCGAGGACGGGCTGACGAAACTGCTGTTCGACGCGGCGACGCACCGCTTGCTGGGAGGGGCGGTGGTCGGAACGAGTGCCGGCGACCTGATCGGGGAGATCGCCCTTGCGATCGAGATGGGGGCGGACGCCACGGATATCGGCAAGACCATTCATCCCCACCCCACGCTGTGCGAAACGGTCGGCCTGGCCGCCGAGTGGCACGAAGGCGTCTGCACCGACCTCCCGCCGCGTCGCCGCTCGTGAGCGAAGCCGTCGACCGCGAGGAACAGAAGAAGCTCGTCGCACAGGCGGCGCTCCGCTACCTGCGCGACGACGCGGTGGTCGGTGTCGGCTCGGGCTCGACCGTGAACGCTTTCATTTCGTTGCTCGCGCCCTGGGCGCGGCGCCTTGGAGGCGCGGTCGCGGCCTCCGAGGCGAGCGCCGAGCGGCTGCGCGCCGTCGGCGTGCGCGTGCTCGATGCGAACAGCGTCGACGAACTGCCCGTGTACGTCGACGGCGCCGACGAGGTGAACGAGCACCTCTACATGATCAAGGGCGGCGGTGGCGCCCTGACGCGCGAAAAGGTCCTCGCGGCAATGGCGCGCACCTTCGTCTGCATCTGCGACGAGACGAAGTTTGTCGCCGTGCTCGGCCGGTTCCCGCTGCCCGTCGAAGTGATCCCCATGGCGCGCAGCTTCGTCGCGCGCCAGCTCGCAAGGCGCGGACTGCATCCGGTGCTGCGCGAGCGCTTCGTCACCGACAACGGAAACCTCATCCTCGACTGCCACGGCCCTGCCATCGTCGATCCGCCAGCGCTGGAATCGGAGCTCAACCACATACCGGGGGTCGTCGCAAACGGCGTTTTTGCGCATCGCCCGGCCGACGTGCTGTTGCTCGCCGGGGCGCGCGGGGTGCAAACGATCGCGCGGAAAAAGTAGCGCCCTCGCGCTGCCCGCCGGCCTTGCGCCGAATCAAGAGCTCGGGGGGGTGTAGCCGGCGGGCCTCTCGGCGCCTTCGCCGAAGAAATACTTCTCGGTCTGCTCCATCAGGAACTTGCGCGCGCGGGCGTCAGCGAGGTTGAGCCGGTGCTCGTTGACGAGCATGGTTTGGTAACGCAGCCACTGCTGCCAGGCCTCGCGCGAGACGGACTCGAAGATGCGGCGCCCGAGCTCTCCGGGCAACGGCGGGAAGTCGAGTCCCTCGGCCTCGCGCCCGAGCTTGATGCACGTCACGGTCCTCGCCATGGCCGCCTCATTATAGCCGCTTGACGAACACCTTGGAGCCGCGCCGCCAGTTGTAGAGCGCTTTGCGCTCCTGCGGAAGCGCATCGACGCCCGCTTCGCGAAAGCCGTGCGCGACGAACCAGTGCGCCGCCCGGGTGGTGAGGGCGAACAGACGCCGCAATTTGAGCTCGCGCGCGCGCCTCTCGCAGGCCCTGAGCAGCCGCTCGCCGTAGCCCGTGTCCCGGTACTCGGGGGCGACGGCCAGGCAGGCGAGCTCGCCGGCCTTTTCCCGCACGAAAGGATAGAGTGCGGCGCAGCCGGCGATCACGCCGTCATGGTCGACGACGAGGAAGTTGCCGATCTCGCGCTCGAGCCGCTCGCGGCCGCGCTTGACGAGCGCGCCCTCGGCCTCGAGCGGTTCGATGAGCGCGAGCAGCCCGCCCAGGTCCTCGACCGAGGCGGGCCGCAGCCGCTCGACCGGGTCCGCGGTGATCATCGTGCCGGCGCCCGCGTGCGTGAACAGCTCGAGGAGCGTCGCCCCGTCGGCCCGCCGAGGCACGAGGTGCACGCGGCCGACGCCTCCTGCGAGCGCGCGCACCGCCGCCTGCAACACGCGCCTCAGCGCGGGCGATTCGCCGCGTCGTTGTGCGAGCGCGCCGGCTTCGCGCGCGGTCATCTCCGCGCGCGTCGCGCCGTCACCCCCGACGGGCAGCCGGTCGGTGTAGAGGAGAAGCTTGTCGGCCCGCAGCGCGACCGCCACCTTCTCGGCGACATCTTCCCATGCGAGGTTGAACACCTCTCCCGTCGGTGAATAGCCGAGGTGGGATAGGAGCACCAGCTCGCCTGCATCCAACCGGTGCGCGATTCCGGCCGCGTCCACTTTGCGCACCTCGCCCGTGAACTGGAAGTCGGTGCCGTTGACCACGCCAACCGGCCGCGCGACGAGGTAGTTGCCCGAGGCGACGCGAATGGCGGCGCCGGCCATCGGCGAATTGGGCAACCCGTGCGAGAGCAGCGCCTCGATTTCGACGCGCAGCACTCCGGCCGCGTGTTTGACCGCGACGAGCGATTGGGCATCGGTGATACGGAGCCCCTGCGCGTAACGCGAACGCACTCCCTTCGCCTTCAGCTCCGCCTCGATCTGCGGCCGCGCGCCATGCACGAGCACGAGGCGGATGCCCAGTGCCGCGAGCAGGTTCAAGTCGTGGACGAAGGCGACGAAGCGGTTCGTATCGGCCGCGAACTCGCCGCCGAAGGCGAGCACGAAGGTGCGACCCCGGAACGCGTGCACGTAGGGCGCCGCTTGCCGGAACCAGCGCACGAACTGCTCGGCCGCGATGCCTTGCCCCATAGCCGGTCGCCGTGCGAGGCATTGTATCCGCGCTGTCAACGCCTGCCCCTTCGCCGCGTTAGAAGGTGCCCTGAAGTGGGAGGGGAATGTCGATGAGGGCAATCGCTTTGGCAGCAATGGTTGCAGTGGCGCTCGCGGCCTTGCCGGCGCGCACGCAACCGGCAGAAGCACAGGCGTTCGAGGCGGCGTTCCTTGCGCTGCTCGCGCACCTGGTCCACAGGGTGGCCCGCAGCGAGGACCCCGGTGCGGCCCAAGGCGTGATCGCCGCCGTGCTCGAAGGTAAGGATCCCGAGGCGAACCGGCTTGCCAACGTAGTCGTCGACGAGTTCGCTGCAGAGCTGCCGCAGGAGCAGCGGGCAAGCCTCGTCGCGCTCGGACGCGACCTCCTTGTCCTTGCCCGGCGCGCGCAAAGGGCGGGCGCACCGGCTTGCGCCGAGGGGGTTAGCGCCTCTGGAATCCAGCCTGACGCTTCGGTGATCGAAACGCGGCGCCAGCTTGCGGCGATGGGATCGCGCGATGGGGACGAGGAGCAGCTTCTTGCCGGGTGCAGCGCGCGCGCCGCGTCGCCGTCGAGCTCTTCCTTGCCGGAGCGGGGCCTCGAGCGGTCGAGTACCGTTTCACGTTGAGCGCACGCGTGCGTATCTTCAGCCGCTTTCGCCATAGAGGGCTTCGAGCGCGGCGATCGCGGCGAGTGCGGCGGTCTCGGTGCGCAGCACCCGCGGGCCGAGCCGGGCGGGGACAAAGCCCGCAGCCTCGAGCGCGCTCTCCTCGGCGCTCGTAAAGCCGGCCTCCGGGCCGACGGCGAGGACGTAGGCCTGCGCGGGCAGTTCGCGTAGCCGGCGCTTTGCGCGTGGCGAAAGCTGCAACCGCAGCCCGACTTCGTCCGGGCGACGGCAGTAGAGCGCGAGCGGCAGGGGATCGCGCACCTCGGGCACGCGGTTACGGCCGCACTGCTCGCAGGCCGCGATCGCGACGCGGCGCCAGTGTGCGGCACGCGCGCGCGCGCGCTCGTCGGCAAGCCGCACGAGCGAGCGCTCGCAAAAGACGGGCTGGATCGCCGCGACGCCCAGTTCCACCGCGTGGCGCACGGTCGCGTCCATCTTCGCGCCCGCGGACACTCCCTGCACGAGGACGATCCTGAGCGGCGACTCGCGCTCGACGGGCCGGTGCGCGAGCACTTCGACTTCGACGCCGGCGCGGCTCGTGCCGGCCAGGCGCGCCTCGTACTCGCCGCCTTGCCCGTCGAAGAGAACCAGCGCCTCCCCCGGGCGTAGCCGGAGCACGTGCGTGGCGTGGTGCGCGGCCGCGGCAGGCAGGGCCAGCCGCGCGCCTTCGGCGAGGGCAGCCTCCACGTAAAGCCGCGGCCGCCACGCCTCGTGCGCCTGCATGTTAGGATTTTCCCATGGCGGTCGAAGCGGGACCCTGCGAATTCGGATGGCGAGCAGCGGACTTCGATCTGCTCGGTGTGGACGGCCGGCGTTACCGGGTCGCGGACGTGCGCGGGCCGAACGGCCTGCTCGTGATGTTCATCTGCAACCACTGCCCCTATGTGAAGGCGGTGCTCGATCGCATCGTGCGCGATTGCCGCGAGCTGCGCGAGCACGGCGTCGGATCGGTCGCGATCATGCCGAACGACCCGACGGAATATCCCGAGGACTCGTTCGAGAACATGCAGCGCATCGCGCGCGAGCGGGACTTCCCTTTCCCTTACGTGTACGACGAGACGCAGGAGGTCGCGCGCGCCTATGGGGCGGTGTGCACGCCCGACTTCTATGGCTTCAACGCCGCGCTGGAACTCCAGTACCGGGGCCGGCTCGACGCCTCGCGCCGCGAACCGGTTCCCGGCGCACGTCGGGAACTGTTCGAGGCGATGTTGCAGATCGCGCGCACGGGCAAGGGACCGGCCGAGCAGCACCCCCCGATCGGTTGCTCGATCAAGTGGAGGTCTTGAGGCGGCACGGGCAGGCGCGCGCCGCCGAGGTCGCGTCGCTGGCCGCCGGCGACGTGCGGCAGCCGGCGCTACGCCACGGCAGCATGGAGGTGCGCTGGTGCGCCTCTGCGAGCGAAGCTCCGGACACCCAACGCGTGCGCGACGGGCTTTACGTCGTGGCACGCGGTCGCGCCGTACTCGTGCGCGGCGGCGAGCGTCTGGAGCTCGCCGCCGGTGACCTCGCTTTCGTGCCGGCGGGGCTCGCGCACCGCTTCGAGGAACCCAGCGCGGACTTCGGCGCGTGGGCGATCTCGTGGGGACCGCCGGGCGGCGAACGCGACTTCCCGCTCGACTGAGCGCTACAGCGTCGCGCCCAACATCCAGGGCGCGAACTCGTCCTCGCCGAAGCCGATCTGTTCCGATTTTGTCCGCTGGCCCGAGGCGGTCTCGAGGATCAGACGGAAGATGCGCTCGCCCGCCTGCGCGACCGTCTCCTCGCCGTCGACGATCGTCCCGCAGTTGACGTCCATGTCCTCGTGCATGCGTCGCCAGAGCGCCGAGTTCGTGGCGAGCTTGAGCGACGGCACCGGCTTGCAGCCGTAGACGGAGCCGCGTCCCGTGGTGAAACAGACGACGTTCGCACCCCCGGCGACCTGCCCGGTGACCGACACCGGATCGTAGCCGGGTGTGTCCATGAACACGAGACCTTTCGCGGCCACCGCCTCGCCGTAGTCGTACACGGCGACGAGATTCGTCGTGCCGCCCTTCGCGACGGCGCCGAGCGATTTCTCGAAGATGGTGGTGAGGCCGCCCGCTTTGTTGCCGGGCGAGGGGTTGTTGTCCATCGTCACGTCATTGCGCCTTGCGTAGTCCTCCCACCAGCGGATGCGCGCAAGGAGCCTCCCGGCCACCTCGCGCGAGGTGGCGCGGCGCACGAGCAGGTGTTCGGCACCGTAGATCTCGGGCGTCTCCGAGAGGATCGCGGTGCCGCCGTGGCGCACGACGAGGTCGGCCGCCGCCCCGAGCGCCGGGTTCGCGCTCACGCCCGAATAGCCATCCGAACCGCCGCACTCAAGGCCGACGACGAGGTGGCTCGCGGGCACGGGTCGGCGCTCTACGCGGTTCGCCTCCGGCAGCCACTCCATGACGCGCGCCACCCCCTCACGCACGGCCTTCGTCGTTCCGCCCTTCTCCTGAATCGTATAGGCGTGCAGTCGCTCGCCCGTGCGCAGACCGGCGCGGTCGAGAAAGTCGCGGACCTGGTTCGCCTCGCAGCCTAAGCCCAGGACAAGCACGGCGTAAAAGTTCGGGTGCCGGGCATAGCCGGCCATCGTCCGCCGAAGAAGGGCCATCGCCTCGCCTTCGGCCGCCATTCCGCAGCCGGTTCCGTGCGTCAGTGCGACCACCCCGTCCACGTTCGGGTAATCCCCGAGCCGGCCGCGGAAATGGTCCGCGATCAGGCGCGCGACGGTGGCCGAGCAGTTGACGGTGGTGAGGACGCCGATGTAGTTGCGCGTCGCGACACGGCCATCCGCGCGCACGATGCCGAGAAAACTCGCCGGGGGATCGACGTACGCCGTTGGGCGGGCGTCGCTCCCCGCTACGCTCTGGCGCGCTGCTTCGCCCACGCCGAGGTTGTGCACGTGTACGTGTTCCCCAGGAGCGATGTCCCGCGTCGCAAAACCGATCACCTGCCCATAGCGGCGTACGGGTTCCCCCGCCCGCCGTGCGCGCACGGCGAGCTTGTGCCCTGGCGGGATCGCCTGTGCCGCGACGATGCACTCGGAGCCGACGTACGTGCCCGGTGCAATCTCGACGCGCGCGATCACCACGTCGTCCTCGGGGTGAAGCCGCAAGGTCAGCGCGTTCGCGTCAAGCACGGCGCATCTCTCTCTTGCCTCGGGCGATTCTAAACCCCACCATTGCGGCAGAGTTCGCACCCCCTTGGGGAGAAAGGTCCGCTCATGCGCATCCGTCCGCTCGAACGCAGCATCGCTTCGCGCGCCACCTCCGACGGTGCCGGGGTGCGGCTGCGGCGCAGCCTGGGCGCGGACGCCGCGTCGCGCGTCGATCCATTCTTGCTGCTCGATGAGTTCTGCTCGGACGACCCGCGGGACTACCGCGCGGGCTTTCCGCCGCATCCGCACAGGGGCTTCGAGACGGTGACGTACATGCTCGCGGGCCGCATGCATCACGAAGATAGCGCTGGTCACCGGGGCGAGCTCGGCCCCGGCGACGTGCAGTGGATGACGGCGGCGCGCGGCATCGTGCATGCCGAGATGCCGCGCCAGAGCGAGGGTCGCATGCACGGCTTCCAGCTCTGGCTGAACCTGCCTGCGGCGCGCAAGATGGATCCGCCCTGGTACCGGGACATCCCGGCGGCGCAGATTCCCGTCGTCGCGCTCGCCGGCGGCAGTGAAGCGGCGGTGATCGCGGGTCGGTTCGAGTCAGCCGACGGCGTGCGCGCACTCGGACCGGCCCCCGAGCGGACGACCGATCCGCATTACTTCGACTTGCGGCTCGCTGCAGGCGCGGCGATCGAACTGCGCCTGCCCGAGACGCACGCGGTGCTGCTCTATCTCTACGAGGGTCTGGCACGCACGGGAGCGGAGGACGCGCCGCTACCCCGGCAGGCGGCGGCGGTGCTCGGCAGCGGCGAGGCCATGCGCGTCGTGGCCGGTGCGGCGGGGGCGCGCCTCTTGGTCCTCGCGGGCCGCCCGATCGGCGAGCCCGTCGTGCAGTACGGCCCGTTCGTCATGACGACACGCGATCAGATCGAGCAGGCGATCGCCGATTACCAAGCCGGTCGGCTGGGGGCGCTTTGATCGGCCTCTGCGCCCAGCGCGAGCCGGGCGGCGAGCGCGATCGCAGCG